>Ga0315280_10000153_pt1 | contig 129600 bp, 79 predicted proteins | sample YL17G06_40_MG_FD_203697 | JGI IMG/M metagenome (GOLD analysis project Ga0315280, IMG submission 203697) | Sediment microbial communities from Yellowstone Lake, YNP, Wyoming, USA - YL17G06_40 | ecosystem: Environmental > Aquatic > Freshwater > Lake > Sediment | place: USA: Wyoming | collected... | reverse complement strand
ACGCCCGTTTGATGTTTGCGATCTCCACCTTGACACCTCCCAAGAATGCTCGCCCCTAGGGGCTTGCTTGCCTGTTCAGATTTGCTGTTACAAGAATGTCCACTCTTGGCAGTTACACAACAATCCCGATCACGAAGGAGAGTCGCGCCCAGCCAATGAATGGATTATGAAGAAGGGAGGCCATACCCTTGCCCGAGAAGCTCGCAGTCCACGGCGGGAGTCCGGTGGTAGGCCAGGGGGCCGTCCGCCCCTGGCCTCACGTCACCGATGCCGATCGTGAAGCCGTTGCCGAGGTCTTGCGCGACGGCGAAATGGAGCGGCAGCGCGAAACCCAGTTCAAGGCCCTGGCCGAGGAGTGGGCTCAGTACGTGGGGGTTGCTTACGCCATCCCCTGCAACAGCGGCACCGCAGCCCTGCACATGGGTGTTGCCGGTGTGGGCGTCGAGCCCGGCGACGAGGTGATCTGTCCCGCGTTCACCTACTGGGCCACCGCAGCGGCCGTGCTCCATCAGAATGCCATCCCGGTTTTCGTTGACATCGAGCCCCGCACCTGGACCATGGACCCGGCGCAGATCGAGGCCTGCATCAACAGCCGCACCCGCGCCGTCATGCCGGTGCACATCCACGGCATGCCGGCCGACATGGACCCTATCCTGGACGTGGCGCGCAAACACGGCCTTGCGGTGATTGAGGATGTGGCGCAAGCCCACGGCGCGCGCTACAAGGGGCGGCTTTGCGGCGCCGTTGGCGATGCGGCCGGGTTCAGCCTCCAGGCCAGCAAACTGCTCACCACCGGCAGCCATGGCGGCATCTTCACCACTGATGACGAGGTTATCCATCAGCGCGCCGCGCTTCTCGAATACCTGGGCGAAATCGTCGTCCCCGGCCGCGAGGGGCGCGACCAGGAGTACAACGCCTACGGCCTGGGGTGGATGTACCGCGGCGACACCTTGGGGCAGGCCTTCGCTCGCAGCCAGTTGCGGCGCCTGGACGACAACAACGCCCGCCGCATCGAGAACTGCGTGCTGCTCACCGACCTGCTCCGCGGCGTGCCAGGTCTGGAAACGCCCTGGGTGCCTGAGGACCGCACTTGCGTCTTCTATACATACGTCCTCAACATCTCCCCAGAGCCGCTAGGCCTTGAGATAGAGGCCCCCGCCTTTCGGCAGAAGGTGGAGATCGCGCTCCGGGCCGAGGGCGTGCCCGTAGGGCGCTGGCAGCGCATGGCCGTTCCCGCCCAGGATGTCTTCCAGGCGCGGGTCGGCTACGGCAAGGGCTGCCCCTGGCGCTGCCCTCACGCCCGTGAGGTCGAATACGACGTGGCCGACTATCCGGTCACTAATGCCTTCGTCGCCACCAACCTATACGTTCACGGCATCTGGCCGCCCAATGGGCCCGACCTCATGAGGGTCTTCGCCGACGCCATTATCAAGGTCATGTCACAGCCCGATGCCGTGCTCGCGGTCGAGGCAACTCCCGAATGAAAGCCGGCACCTGCGAACTCGATATCACGCCTGCCGTCGGTGGCGAAGTGCCTGGTCAGTGGCTCCGGCGCATTGCGAGTCACGTGCGCGACCCGCTGACCGTCTCCGCGCTCGCCCTTGAATCTCAGGGTCAGCGCGCGGCCCTGGTGTCCTGCGATGTCCTGTCGCTCAAGAACAGTGTTGTCACCGATGTGCGCAGCCGCCTTTTGTCAGTCCTGGACCCGGCGTACCTGCTGCTTGCAGCCACCCACACTCACACTGGCCCGCCGGTGTGCGACGCCCTGGGGAGCAGATCGGACAGGTCGCGCATCCGGGAATTCACTGGCGCCATCGAGGAAGCGGTCCGCACGGCCTTCGACCGTCTCGGCCCAGCGCGCCTGGGCTGGGCAACCGCCAGGGCTCCGGGCTTCGCATTTCCTCGCCGCTGGCGCATGGCGGATGGCTCGGTTCGGATGCATCCCCGCAAGGACGACTCGAATCTCGTCGAGCCCGAAGGTGAAGCGGACGATACCTTGACCGTGTTTCGCATCTCTCATGCGGACGGGTCTCCCCTCGCGCTGTGCGTCAACTTCGCTTGTCACCCGATCTTCGTGGGGGGAGGCGAGTTCTACTCAGCGGATTACCCGGGCGTGGTGCGCAGGGCGGCCCAGAAAGCGTTGGGCCACGGCGCGGCGGTCCTCTTTCTCAACGGTCCCTGTGGAGATGTCGGCCCCGACGACATCAACAACCGAAACGAGAGTCGTTACGGCGAGGAACCGATGGAACGCATCGGCGCGCAGCTTGCAACTCGTGCCATCGAACTCGCCACCCGGGCCGCCGTGGCCGACGATCCCACACTCGGCACCGCCTGCGAGGTGATCACGGCGGCTGTGCGGGCTGCCCCGGGGGAAGATGTGCGCGCCGCGGACCTCTGGGCCGAGGGGCGCGACCTCGACCAGATCCCCGACACCGCCAGAGAAGTTGCGCTGCGGGAACTGTTACTGGTTGAGGCGGAGCGCCGCCAACGCCCCAGCCTCGAACTCGAAGTTGCAGGCCTGCGCGTCGGCGACGGTGTCCTTCTGGCACTGCCGGGCGAGATCTTCGCCGCCATCGGCCGCGACATCCGTACCGGTTCGCCTTTCGCTCACACGGCACTCGTTGAGTTGGCTAACGGCTGCTGGGGCTACGTGCCCACCGCCGCGGCCTTTGCCGGCGGCGGCTACGAGACCTGGCTTTGCCGCTCTAGTCGGCTAGCGCCGGAAACCGCCGAGCAGATGGTGGTCGCGGGCCGCCGGGTCATTGCGCGTCTTGCGGACTGATGCGCCGCAGCACATCGCAACACGCGCTGCTCCAAAACTAACCTGCGGCATCAGAACCGCAACCCGCCATCAAGTGCTGGGCGGTCTGATGAACGACTACTGCCGACAAGCTGCTTGAGGCATCGCGTTCAGTCAATCCACTTGGTTGGCACACCCTACCGGCGGGCGCTTGTGACCGACATGGCCAATCCATCCTTCGCACGACCCCCTGGACCGCCCGCACAGCCGTGCAGCTCCGGGTTCACAGCAGGAGGCTGGTGGCAGGACCACGCAGAAAAGGGCTGCAGATCAATATTGGAACACTACGCCTGGGGACAGCGAGGTTGAAGCCGGCGAGTTGAGGGGCCGGCAGAGGTGAACCGTGTCTGAGGAAGGACCTGTTTTCCCGCGGCCGCCGGGTAAGGCGCCGTTGACGCGATGGCCGGTGGCACTGCGGTCACTGCGTCACCGAGACTTCCGGCGATTCTGGATCGGGCTGCTGATTTCGGTCATCGGCACCTGGATGCAAATAGCGGCCCAGGGTTGGCTGGTGTACGACCTCACGAAGTCACCGCTGTACCTTGGGATCGTGGGTGCGTGCGGGTCGCTGCCGATTCTGCTGTTCTCTCTTCCCGCGGGTGTGATCGCGGACCGCTTCAGCAAGCACCGGATCGTGTTCGTCACCCAATCGCTGGCCGCGCTGCAGGCAGACGTGCTGGCGCTGCTGGTCTACACCGGTATCGTGAAGGTGTGGCACGTGATGGCGATGGCGGGGATGCTGGGGGTGGTCAACGCATTCGACATGCCGACGCGGCAGTCCATGGTGCTGGACCTCGTGGAGCGGGATGAGATCTTCAACGCGGTATCGCTGAACTCGTCGGCGTTCAACTCGGGGCGGGTGATCGGGCCGTCGGTGGCGGGAGTGCTGCTGGCGGCAGCGGGGATGGCGGGGTGCTTTCTGATCAATGCTCTCTCTTTCCTGCCCTTGATTGTGATCCTCGCGACGATTCGTCCACGGCCGCCGCGGCCGGTGACGGAGGGATCTATGCTGGAGCACATCGGGAGCGGGGTGAGATGGGTGCGCGGGCATTCGGTGGCGGTGGCGCTGCTGGCTCTGACGGGGCTGGCCAGCCTATTCGCGATGCCCTACGCCACGCTGATGCCGCTGTTTGCGCGCGATATCTTCCACACGGGGCCGAGGGGATATGGGTTCCTGATGTCTGCGCCGGCACTGGGGGCACTGCTGGCGGCGACGACGATGACGGCGATTGGGCACCGGTTCCGCCTGGGACCGATCACGATGCTGGGATCGTTCGTTTTCCCGCTAGCGCTGATTCTGCTGGGGAGCGCGCCGAGCTACATGGCGGCGGTAGCGGTCCTGTTCATTCTCGGGCTGGGCATGATGTCGTTCAACACTACGTCGAACACGATCTTGCAGAAGGAGCCGCCGGACGAGCTGCGGGGGCGGGTGATGGGGCTGCGGGCGTTCGTGTTCGCTGGGATGGCACCGTTGGGAAACCTCCAGATAGGCGCGATGGCGGAGTGGCTGGGGCCGAGGTGGGCGGTGGCGATTGATGGTGCAATCTGCCTGGCGGCGGCGGCGATGGCGTGGTGGCGGGCGCCGCAGCTGAGGAGGAGTGAATAGGGCGGGAGGCGGGTGAGATGCAGATGAACGCTCTCCCATCCAAAGAATACGTCCGCGCCCGCTCTAGCACGCCTGCAGCATCTTGGAAGCAGACACCGTAACCTTTCGAGAGGCGTCGCTGTTCGCGCCCCGGCGGGCTAGGCCCGAGGGCGGCAATGTCGCGGACGGCACAACCTACGTGAGTGGAACTCCTGGGAAAACCCACGGCAATAAGCTGAGGAAAGAGCTAGCAGCTGTCTCACGGGCGGCTGACAGGCACAAGCGGTCTTGTGCGCCCTTGACCTACGCATGCAGTCGCGGCCATACCCGGCCTTGGGCTTGTAGAAGAGAGCTATGGCCGGGGTCACCCCTTGGGGTCGAAGGAGGGGATTTTCATCTGGGCGCCGCCCTGAAGGGCGGATTGGTGCGCGATGATGCCGGGGACGGTGTAGGCAAGGGCCTCGTAGATATCAATCGCGGGGCGGCGCTCGTTGATCAACGCGTCAATGAACTCGTGAGTCAAGAACGGCTGCGCGCCGTCGTGCCCCCCGCCGTGCCGCAGCGGCTCGGGCAGCATGTCCGTCTTCCACCACTGCGGCTGCTCATACTGTTCGAACGGCGACAGTTGCCGGACGAATCCCGCCTCATCCGTCTCGGTCTCAATAGCCGAGCGCACGATGACGGGCCCCAGCCCATTGGGTAGTTCCATGAAGAATGACATCTTGTCGCCATACCACTGAGCCCGCTCGCAGCCGCGGTGTGCACCCTTCCAGAAGATGGCGACGCGGAACGCATTCCCCTTATCGGTTTTGAAGAGGGCAGTCTCATTCCAGAAGGGATTTCTGTACCGATTGTTTCTCACAACGGGGTCGTCGTCGCCCCAGCCGAGACACGTGACCTCGGTCAGGCGCTCGCCAGTGATGCCGACAAGGTAAGCGGTGCAGTGCGTGGGATAGTGCATCGGAGGAAATCCGTGGCGCCACGTCGGCGTACCGTCGGGGTTGAACCACAATGACTCCAGGCCGGCGTGAAGGTATTCTGCTTCGGTGTAGTAGATGTTGCCGAACTTGCCCTCTCGGTAGAAGTTCCGGGCGGAGATGGCGGACTGGCGGTAGTAACTCGTCTCGGCCATCATGTAAGTCAGCCCTGTTCCCTCGACAGCATCTCGCAGTTGCTGGCATTCTTCGAGCGTCATGGCCGCCGGCACGGCGCAGAAGACGTGCTTGCCCGCGCGCAGGGCCGCGACGCAGTGGCGCGCGTGGTCGGGCGCTCCCGAGAAAACCGCGACAGCATCGAGGTTCTTGTCCTCTATCAGCTGCTCCAGCGACTCATAGGATTTGCTGCACCCGTATGTCTTCATCAGGTTCTCGCGCCGTTCGGGCCTCAAGTCGGCCACGGCCTCGACCACGCAACGCGGGTGCTCGTGCCATTGGAAGGCGGCACCGAACCCGCCGCCCATCACACCGATTCTAATCTTCCTCGAAGACTTCTTGCTTCCCAATCGCTGTCCGGCAGTCTGGCCTGGCACCTGTATATCCTCCCTATGAGACGAGCCGTCAATGGGGTATCCCCGAGGGTAGATTGAGACTTGCCTCGAGTGTCCTTGCCCCTGCATTTCGCACTGTCCCCGCCACATGCCGGTGCGCTCCCTGCGGGCGAGGAAAATCCTTACGCGTAGGGCTTTTCGCCGATTGAAGGCAACATCCCTGCGTGAGGTAAGCCTGGCAGGCTTCGGAAGCCAGGCGCATAGGTTTCGCGGGCGCTCGACCGGTGTCCATCAACTCCTCTTCCGCACGTATGGGTTGGGTTTCATGGCAAGAGGTCGGCGGCGGGATCACGCGGAAAATGGGTGCAGACCAATATCTGGAGCACCATGCCTTCAGTGAAATGGAGAACTGACAGTGGTTATCAGCACTGAAGTCAACGCGCGGGCCGGCTTGCTGGGCAATCCGTCTGACATGTACGGCGGGAAGGTCATCTCGTTCATCATCGAGAACTTCTCCACGCGCATACGGATCTGGGAAAGCCCGCAACTTGCTTTCCGTCTCCACCCCCAGCATGACCGCATGGAATTCGCGGATCTTGCCGATCTGCTGTCCTCCGTGAGGCGCCACGGATACTACGGCATGCAGCGGGTGCTGTTTGCTGCCTGCTGCCGGTTTGCGGCCTATTGCCAGGAGCGGGGAATAGCGCTGCGCAAGGCCAACTTCACGGTTGACTATGAGACCAACATACCGCGGCAGTCCGGGCTGGGTGGGTCGAGTGCGGTGATCATTGCTGTGCTGCGGGCACTGATGCGATTCTACCGGGTTCCCCCACACGTGATTCCGCCCAGTGAGTTGGCAGACCTGGCCCTGAGCGTGGAGACGCAAGAGCTGGCGATTGCAGCCGGTCCCCAGGACCGGGTGGTCCAGGCCTACGGTGGACTGACGTACATGGACTTCTCCGGGGCCCATGGCACGTATCAACGACTGGATTCCGCGTTGCTGCCCAGGTTCGGGCTCACCCATGTCACCGAGAAGCACCTGGCCTCACAAGAGTCAGGGCAAGTGCACGCTCCACTGCGTCGTCGCTGGGACCGAGGAGATGCTGAGGTGAGGCGCGCAATGCGAGCAATCGCCCATTGCGCCGAGCTTGGGTTGGAAGCCTTGCGGCAACGGAACGTGACCCAGCTGGGACGACTCATGGACCGCAATTTCGACCTCCGCCGCAAACTGTTCGGTGAAGGCGGCCTTGAGACGCACAATACCAGGTTGGTCGAGATCGCGCGCGCTGCCGGCTTTTCTGCGAAGCTACCAGGTTCGGGTGGCTCCGCTCTGGTTCTGCTTCATGGCGGAGGTTCAGAAGAGGAGCTTGCGGCCAACTACCGGGCAGAAGGCTACGTCTATGCGCCGATTCGGGCCAAGTAGGTCACAAGGCGGTAATGGCTGAATCCCACTCAGTCACGCTGCGAACTTTCGAAATGGCTTCTAGGATGCTTCCCGTCCCACTCGGGGCTCTGCGTAGCAATTCTCGTGTAGGATGTCCGTGAGAATACGCTTCGGGACGTGCAGCGTGTCCCGCTCGTCCAGGTAGTACTTGACGGAATCGGTCATCTTCTCTACTACGGGCTGCTCAGCCGGGTAGCCCAGCGAGATTACGCAATCAATCTCCAGATGCTCAGGGATCCCCAGGATTTGGCGCAGCTGCTCCCGATTGCCGGACGTCAGCCAGCAAGCCCCGATCCCCTTTTCCCAGGCTGCAAGGAGCAAGTTCTGGACGGCCGCGCCAACATCGTGCTGCGCCCCTGAGGCGCGGATCTTCCGGTTGAGCAATACGACGATGTAGGCTACCGGGCGCTTGCCCTGTGGTGGGTTGCGCCGAGGGGCTACATAGCTGGCCCAGCCCAGAGTAGGGAAAACCTTCGCTACTGTCTTGGGCTCCTGTACGGCGACAAACTCCAGCGGCTGCAGGTTTGCGGCTGAAGGTGCGAGTCTTGCGGAATCCACAAGCTCGTGCAGGACTGGCGGTGGAACGGGAGTCTGCTGATATAACCTGATGGTGCGACGTGTGCGGATGGCATCGCTAACGTTCATGCAAGCGCTCCTTCGTAGGTCTTCGGTGTGAAAGGAACATACTACACAACCAGTATGCGCGCAAGACAGGGACTTGCTGGGGCACTCCCACCTGGAAACGACCGCCGAGTATCTCCGTTCGGACACCCGCACCAGGCAGGTTGCGGTAGTCAAGCTCGCAGCGCTGCTCGGCTCCGCCGCCGCTCCATCGGCTCCACAACCCGAACCGCGCCTCTAAGCATTCCTGGCTACTAGGCACCGTTCAGCATGGTGGCGGAGCCTTAGACGGCTAGGGCGCTGACCACTCCAGGCTCAAGGTTGATTCCACATGGCCCCCACTGAGCAGCGCCTGCTTCTGGAACCAGGTGGGCTTGAGCTTTTTCTGACCGAAGAGTTTTTCCGCCTGGTCGAGAAAGTGGGGTGACTTAGCGTCGTCGCTCTCGCCCCACGGGGTCACGCTGTACGATTCCACGGCACCGGGCTTGAACAGAACCAGAGTGGTGCATGACTGGCCGTGGACGCACCGTATCTTGCCCGTAGTATTGTCCAACTCGCCGCCAACCGCGCGCAGTGTCACGAGACCTCCGGTGGCGCAGCCCGCGAGAGGAAAATCCCGCTCGCCGCGCCCGACGCGGTTGATCTGTCCCCACGGCACATTCCACGTTCCGCGCTTCTCGATCAGCGCCTCGACCGCGGGCCGCAGCGCTCTCAAAAGCCTGTCCCCCTCGTCCGAACTCACCTCCCGGCCGCGCAGCAGTGACCCCCGGTCAATGCCAGCAGCGGCGCCTGGCAGCGCGTTCCACCAGGCGAAGAATAGCGTGGCGCCCACGCTGTCCGCCTCCATGTTTCCATCCCATCTCAGCAGGGTGTCAACAATGTCCTTTGCACTCATGGCTTCGATCTGTGAGCGAAGCCTTTCGGCCGCTGCCCTGAGGATGGGCTGCACTTTCTCCCACCCCAGCACGTGGGTATCATTGACGATCGCTAGCGCCTTCTCGACAGTCACCCTGTCATCCGCATCCAGCAGCGCCACTGCCCGCGTACCCCGTGGATGCCACGGCCTGCCGGTTCCGGCGTTGTAGATATAGGCTGGGTAGCGGCTGGGATCTACCGGCTGGGTCTTGCACATAATCGTCGGCGCGCAGTTGCAGTTCTGCATGTAGCCGTCCGCCGGGTCCATAATCTGAACGAGGTCGCTCTGAGGGTGGATCCCGCGCCAGTCATTGGCCGTCTTATCGCCTGGAATGGGCATGCTGGGATCGGTGCCCTGCGCTCGAATTGGCACGCGACCGACCCGAATGTAGCCGATGTGACCGTCGGTCCCGGCGAACATGAAGTTCTGGGCCATCCACTGGTTGCTGGCTGAGATCGTACGCACCTCGTCGGTGGACTTCGCGTGGTCGAGGCGATATATCATTCCAGTCAGGGCCGTCTGGTCGAGATAGGGAGTCGCCAGTGCGTACGCGGTGTTGCCATCTTTGTAAACCACGGGCCCATGGCGAGTGCTTACGATCTGGCGCGTTTCCGTGCGCGTGGAGCTGCCCTCCTTGACCTTGATTTGTACCGTTTCGATGATTGCGTCGCGCCACTGGCCATCAACGAGGTATTGCATCGGATTCTCAGGCTTCAGTTTCTCCACAAAGATGTCGCTGGTGTCAGGCCCCCCTGTCGTGCAAGCCCAGCCGATGTAATCGTTGTGCCCCAGGCCGACGAACGGCGTGCCGACCGGGCAGAACCCTGAAACGTGGAGCTGGCCTCCGCTCAGTCGTGCCTCGTGGAAACGGAACATGCCATCCCAGGGGATATGCGGATCTATGAAAAGTATCGCGCAGCCCTCGGCGCTGCGCTTGGGGCTGATAGACCACTCGTTGCTACTGAGGTCGGGGAGTTTGCCGATCGCCTTCCCCAGATCATCCATCGCCTCACCAAGGGGCCAGTTGAAGATAATCGCCCGCAGCACCGCGGTGATCTGCCACGGATGCAACTCCGGCGCCCAGCCCGGCACTTGCTCCGGATGCTCCTGCACATATCGCTTGATACCCGCCTGGTAGGCCTCGCAATAAGCGCGCACCTCTGCCGGTAACTCGCCGTAGTGCGCCTCGCTCATCCTGGCGTGCTGAACGATACGCCGCTGGTAGTCCTGCCCCACGTAATTGGGGCCGAACGCTTCGGCCATTGTGCCCGTCGCGTCCCGGTAGTTGCGGAAGATCTGCTCCAGCCGATCCTGCGCCTGGGCGTATCCATACCCATAAGCAGCGCCAAGCTCCGTTTCCGCATACACGTGCGGGACGCCCCAATTGTCCCGGTAGATGGTGATCTGTTCAGCCGCCGCGAACCGCGGCCAGATCGCCATCCCTAAGATAGCGATGATTACGAGAGCTCCGCAACGCCTGTTAGTCATGAATAGCCTCCCTCCTGTACAATACATCTTGATCGCGATCACTATGCTGCGTCCCGGGGGCTATCTCCTGCCCCTCGCTGGAAAAGAGCTGCGTTCAGGGGAAGAAAAACGCGCCTAGGTCGCATTGTGCAGCCGCGCCACCCGTGGTGCTGGCCCGACGGTCTGCGGGAGCGGCTTAGTGGGCTCGTATCGGCACGTACGTGCCAGCCACGCCTGTCTCACAGGCGGTTGTCAGCTACAGCGGGTCTCACACCTGGTTGACCCCCACACACCCGGTCCGGCTCCCGGTGGCTCAAGGCCAGTGACACCCGCTCTCGCGCCTCCATAGGCCTACCTTGTCGCTGGCGTCTATGTCTTCGGGCCGACCTTCCAGATCAGGCTGATGGGCAGGACGGCGAGCAGGGCAGCCGAGCCAAACACCAGGAAGGTGAGTTCGTACCCCCGGGACGCGATCAGCACCCCCGCCCCCCAGCCGGCCGCGCTGGCGCCGATATAGCCAAAGGCGTCAATGAACCCGGCCGCCCCGGCCGCGCCCGACTTCCTGCCAAAATCCTGGGCCGCGTGGCCCACCATCAGAATATGCGGCCCGTAGGTGCAGAAACCAATCAGCGCCACCACCAGGATCATCAGGGCCGAGTTGTGAGCATCGAGGAACGGAAAGGTGATCGAGAAGACCCCCAGTAGTCCCAGTAACAGGGCGATCACCGGCGCCCGCCGCCCGCCAAAGAAGCGATCGGTAGCCCATCCCGCCGCTACCGCCCCTACCGACCCGGCCAGGGGATGAATGCACCGCTTGATGGCCTCCGAGAAGTTGGCCATCAGGCCCGACCCCGCCTTCGCCCCCCGCTCGTCCAGAAACGCTGGCAGCCAGTTCACGAAGCCATACCGGTTAAGGTCGAGCAGGAAGAAGGTGAGGGCCACGATCCAGACGTAGGGGTTCCTGAGCGTGGCGGCGACGTTTTCCACGATAGTGCGTCGGGCCCCGGAGGCCAAGCCCGGGCCGGGCTCCTCATCGGGCACGACGGTGGGCAGCCCCACCTCCTCCGGGGTATCCCGCACCAGCAGGAAGAAAAAGACCCCGACCGCCGCGAACAGGGCCGCCGGCACCCAGAACACGGCCCGCCAATCGCCGCCCAGCGCCTGCACATAGTAGCCGGTAAGGAAGAAGGCCAGCGCCCAGGAGAAGGCCCCGCCCAACTGGTAGGAGGCGCCCATCACCCCCATCACCTTGCCCCGGCTCCTCACCGGGAACCAGTGGGCCAGCATGCGCACCATGGGCGACCACCCCATCGCCTGGAAGAACCCGTTGGCCGCCCAGAAGACGGTCACCAGGACAAGCACCGTGCTGGCCCCGGGGGGCGTGGCGCCGGCGGAGGCGGTGGCTGCAAACACCGCCAGGTTCATCACCACCGACCCCACCACCCCGATGCTGCCGATGAGCCGGCTTCCGAAGCGGTCGGCAAGCTGCCCGTTGACAAACTGGCCCACGGCATACATCACCGTCAGGGCGGTGAAGATCATGCCGATCTGAGTGGCGTCCCAGCCGAAGGTGTTGCCCAGCTGGGTCTTGGTCATGGGCATGTTGTAGCGGCACAAGTAGTAGGCGAAGTAGGTGATCCAGGCCCAGGTGAAGACCCGGCGCTGCCAGCGGGGTAGCTGGCCGGGCGGCTTGCTCGGGTCGGGTTGCATGGGCATCCTCCTCTTGCGGGGGCTTGGCAACCGATTGTCCCCTGGAGGATTCCACCCGGCCCGGCCGGCTCCTGCCGGCCCTGCGCCGTCCCTCATCCGGGGCCGGCCCAGTCGCCAGGGAAGGGAAGGCAGCGCCGGGGGCGTACTGCTGCAGCAGGTAACTATCCGCCTTCGGCCCGAAGAGACAGGGCACGCCATCATTCTCGAACTCGATGCGAAGGCTGCCGACCTGTAACATATCAGCGGTTGGAATCAGGTTCGAGGAGGTCGCATAGGCCCGCGCAATAGAGGTCGCGACGAGCAGGAACAGCAGGAAGACAGAGCTCCCTCATTGTTAGCCCTCCTCGGCGAGTAGGGCCAGGGGGGCTTCCTCGAGCTGCAGCGAAGCCTTCTCCAAGGCCGCCACCACTTTGGGATCGAACTGACGGCCCGCGTTGGCCTTCAACTCCGCCAGGGCATCCTCGTGCGACATGGCAGGTCGGTAAGGACGGTGGGAGGTCATGGCGTCATAGGCATCGGCCACCGCCAGGATCCGGGCGCCCAGCGGGATATCCTCACCAACAAGGCGGTGCGGGTAGCCGCTGCCGTCGAAGTGCTCGTGGTGGCCAAGCACGATCGGGATGACCTCCGTGAGCAAGGGCGCCTTGGCCAGGATGGAGGCGCCTACGGAGGGATGCGTCCGAACCAATTGCCATTCCTCCTGGGTTAGGCGGCCCTGCTTGTTCAGGATGTTGTCGGGAGTCCCGATCTTTCCTATGTCATGCAGGAGGCCAGCGATTCGCAGCTTCGCAAGCGTCTCGGTAGGCAAGCCCATGGCGCGGGCGATGGCCACGGCCCGGCGGGTGACATTCTCCGAGTGGCCGCGCGTGTAGTGATCCCTCGCGTCCAACGCCTGGGCGAGGGATTCCACCGCCGCGAGGTTGGCCGTCTGGAGGGCCCGGTACAGCTCCGCAGGATCAAGACGGACGGAAGCTAACTCGTCTCCCTCGGAGAAACTGCAGACTCGGTTGCGCGAAAGATGCTTTGCCCGCAGCATCGCCACATCCGCCGCCATGATCAGGCCTTTTTCATCGCGAGTGTCGTCGGGAAATGCGGCGCCCCCGATGCTCACTGTCATCTGGACCGTCCTCGGCCCCGCCGCTGAGCGGATCTCGAAGAGGTGGCTTTCGACCGATTGACGGACCCGTTCGGCGGCCGCTTGCGCCTCCTCCTTGCTGGTCTCGGGCATGATGAGGGCAAACTCTTCTCCGCCGTAACGGGTGGGGATGTCGGACTCCCTCAGGCTCGCCCGAACCACCTCGGCCACTTCGCGGAGCAAGTCATCGCCTCCCTGGTGTCCGTGCGTCGTATTGATGTCGCGGAAATGGTCCAAATCCAACATGACGAGCGAGAGAGGCCGCTGGTAGCGACGAGCCCGAGTGATCTCCTCTTCCAGCCGCTCTTGGAAGTAGCGATGGTTTCGGAAGCCGGTCAGAAAATCGGTGTAGCTCAGCTCCTCCATCCTTTCCCGGAAAGCGCGCAGCGACCCCGTCATCGCGTTGAACGATTTTGCGAGGCTCGCTAACTCGCGCGAACCGCTGGCCTGGACCTGAGTGTTCAGCTCTCCCTGCGCCACCTTATCGGTTGCCTCGGCGAGCGCCGCGATGGGCCGGCAGAAGAGGGAGGTAAGGCGATTGGCGAGCACAGCGGCCAACAGTAAGCAGAGGGCCAACCCTGACAGCGCTGCGGGCAGCGCGGCCTTTTCCTGCTTGATCACTTCCGCCGCCGACATGTCCAAGCCCAGGAGCGCGGCGGTCCGTCCCCGCTTGTCTTTGATCGGCGCGTAGCCCGACAGCCAGGTTCCCCACCGATCGCGAACCAGCTCCTGGTCGGCGGCCGGACCATCCAGGCCGTTCCACATCTCCGGGGAGTCAGAGATGTCATAGGGATCGCCCACGTGCGAAACCAGCTTTGGATCTTCTTCGCCGTCCACGATAAAGGTCCAGCGGTTCGGGTCGGCGCTCGGCCGCATGGTGTACACGTAGCGAATCCCGGGGGCGGCATCTCGCAGCGATTCCAATAGGCATTTTACTTGCCTGTACTCGGGCCTCTGCTCGTCCTTCAGTGTCTTCAGCTTGGCGAGCGAATCGGCGTCCACCATCAGCGCGCCGCTCGCCGCCACCGTCATCAGCCTTCGCCGCAGCTGTTCTCTTAGGGCGTGGCGCGCGCTCACCCCAGTAACCAGGAACAGCACGGCACTGACCAGCAGGGCTAGGCCCAGGAAGGCCGCCAGCAGATGGACCCGCATGCTCAGATTGGACAGCGGTCGCCTCATTCATCCGCCTGGTACGAGACTGCCAGTGCGCCCGCAAGATACGCGCATCCATGATTCCACTCATTTGTGTCTCGGAGCGGGGTCAGAACCTCAGAATCTGTTCCATTTGTGGTCAGAGAAAACAACAAAGAGGGCGTAGGGTTCCAGAACCCATTCCGTGCCGTCCAAGGCGGGCTAGCGGGGCACGGATGGGGTTAGGAGCCTTACGCCTCTCCCTCACGCCATAGCCCAGGCCGGCTCGGGAATCTCCTCCGAGATAGAAATAGGGTAAACGCCATGGCGGCGGTTGCTGTCCAGCATCATCCGGTAGTTCTCCGGCTTGGTGCCGACGGTGAGGGAGTGAGAACTGCCCAGGATCAAGCCGCCGCCAGGGGCACAGTGCTTCAGGGAAAAGAGGACCTCCTGACGTATCTGTTCCGGGGTGCCAGAGGCCAGCGAAGATGTCGCAACCCCGCCCCATAAGGTCAGCCGGTCGCCGTAAAGCGCCTTGATCTCCTCGATGCGCTCGACCGGCTGAATCGCCTGATAGCAGTCCATGCCGGCCTCTATCATCATCTCAAGGATCAATCGGTTGTTGCCGCAGGAGTGGAAGATGACTGGCTTGCCGGCAGCGTGAATGATCTCACACTGCCGCCTCATCGCCGGGAAATAGATCTCCCGAAAGTGACGCGGCGACATGAAGGGGCCCTTGTTGTGACCATAGTCGTTGCCTATGGCGATTCCATCCACGCCCAGTTCAACGAAGGGCTTGATTATCTCAGCCATGCGCTCCGCGCCGGCGAGAAGGTCGCGCTTCAGGCCTTCGGGATCGTCCACGATCCGCAAGTACTGCTGCTCAATCCCCAGGCCAGTGGGATAGCCGACGCCGGTGCCCGCCCGGCCAGGCCGCGCGAAGATGAAGTGCGTCTTGCCCAGTTTCTCTGTCACATGCTTGGCGAGTTCAAGTTCGGACTCGTCCAGGGTATCGGGAATGGATGGGTTCGGCCCTGAAGGGTTTCTGTTCCCCAGTCTGACAATCCCGATATCCTCGGTGGAAGTCGAGTAGGCGAGGATATTGCCGCAGTCGTCTTCCCAGGTGTTCTCGTCCATCTGGCGCGGAACCGGCACCTGGACGCCGCGAGGCGGCACACAATTGATGGGAATCATGTCAATGTCCAGGGCGAGGGCGAAATCAACGATGTCCCGCTTCTGCGAGTCAACCACCTCGTCGCGCCTCCCCTCCCACAGCGCCTTCACGAGTTTGGCCTTGGCGCGCCAGAAGGTGGGCCTGCCCAGAAGCGCCTCAATGACCTTGTAGTCGGTGGCGAACTCCCCCGTCGGCACGCGATCGGCCTCGCAGTGGGAAAGCGCGGTGAGGACGCGTTCTTTGGGAGTCATCTCGCGTTGTCCTTTCCTGGCAGCACAGCCTAGCATTCTCCGACCCAGCGTACCCCCGAAAAACGCCGTGCCCCCGAAAAATGCCCGTAGTGTTCCAAAACCAATCTGCTGCCGTTTTCGGCTCGAGATCGGGCTGATCCTCCCAACAGAAGGAGCGATCCGGCGCATCAGGCGGGTCTCACGGATGCCCTACAGCCCGAGAAATGCCCAGCGGCCAACCGCAACCATGCAGATGCCGTTCGCCGGGATCGTAGTCTCCCCACAGCCATGATCCAAGGAACTGACTTGGGCCGCGGCCAAGCCGCGGCATGCCCCCAGCACGATGATGATGGTCAATGGGGCAGTCAGCCTGGCGCGAATCAGGCATGTTATCCAATCCACCCGGAGGTCCTCAACTGAAGCCATCCCTGACGGACTGGGCGAGCCCGCTCATGCTGCCTGCGACGGTCAAGCACGGTTGAGACTGCGTCGGGCAGTCCGAGAGCGGCTGCGACGAGCTCTCATCGGCCGATACCGGCGCGCGCGTGCCCCTCACGCCGGTCTCAGGGGCGTCGAACCGGCGCACCTCGTCTCACGCGCGCTTGCTACGCTCTGTTGCGATGATCACCCATTCTCGCGTAACCGGGTCCTTGCGAAGTTCAGGCATGTATTGCTCTGCGCTCCGGATCTCGCGCTAGTAGGGCTCGGGCGATTCTCCCACCTCCGTAATGAGCCACTGCGAATCCCCGTAGCGATCCCGCGCTTCCTCGAGAAGATATATCACGTATACGACACGGCGTTCGCCGTTGGGATCGCGCAATACGTGCTCGCCCTTCGCAACTGCCTCGCCCTCGTCGCGATGCCGCTTCACCGAAGTGAAGCGGAAGCTCTCGGTGCGGGTGTTAGCAAACGCATCTCGCGTAAGGTCCTCGAATTGACCGGCCGACAGCGTGTGGCTGTACTCCTGCTGGTACAGCACACGGATCTCACCATCAGGATCCACGTGCCGCATCAGCAAGCCCGCGTCCTCACGCTGCCAGCCGCGCTCAATGTCCCTCAACGCCTGCGCCAGCGATCCGTCCACCCGGTCAACATACGGGTAGTAGTCCTCATCCCCGCTGTACCGGTACGCGTCCCCGCCCCAGATCGTGATCCACACTGCCGGCGGAGTCACCAGCACTAACGGCCTCGGGCCGACCACTTGCACCGCAAACGCATAGGACGGCGCAAAGGGGTCATAGTAGCCGTAATACCAGTGGTAGAAGCGAAAGTCGTAGGGGTAATACCACCCCCACTGGAAGTCGTGCCAGGAAGACCTTCCTTGCGCATGGATCAGCCGCCGCATAGTGTCAAAGTATCCTGACCCGGTGCGCTGCGGCCGCGCTATTCTATCTACCGTGGCGAAGAAGCTGGTGCGCCCGGCACTGATCGTGGGACGCCAGTCGCGGCTGGATGACACCACAGGCCTGGAGTCGCGGCCCGAGGTGGAGCCGTAGTAGTCGCCCACGACGGGCTGAGACGCACCTGCCCCGCCGCCATTCCCTGGGCTTGTTTGCAGGTTACCGAAGAACCCTCCGCTGCCGCGAGCCGTCACTGGACGGCTCGCAGTGGTCCCGGGGACGGTTGCTATTGGCTGTCCGCCGGTGCCGCTGGATGGCCGGGTTTGCAGATTGCCGAAGACGCCACCCTTTCCAGCACGCCCCCATGCGGATGTGCCGGAATTGGTCTGCGGATCGGTGGTCCCAGCCGTTTTCGGGACGGTGCCGAGGCCGCCACCCCACTGCCGGGTTCCACCAAGGACGCCCTGCGGATTCCCTTTATCGCTGGGGTAGCCACCTGAAGCTCTGGCGCCGCTGGAGTTGTTGCCAGGCCCCTGTTGCGGCCCCGAAAAGGGGCTCGTCAAGAAGCCTGTCGGCTGCGGCTTCACTTGGCCGGTTCCCGGCTTACTGACATCTCTGGAGGCCTTTGAGTCTTTGGAGCCCCTAGAGTCTTGGTTGGAAACCTTCTCAGACGGTTCGCCAACCTTGGAGAAATAGCCGCCACTGGCGGGTCGTACAGAGCACGCCAGGAGTGCGAACGCCACTACAGCTGCGTCCGCTAGAAGACGCCAGCGAAACGTTCTCATAGCGGCTCCTTTCCGCCCATCCCGGCTGCACAGACCGAGATAGCACTTATATTGACGAATGACCGTGGCATATCGTTTCATGGAGGGCTTCCCTTCTTGCCTGCCCTGCGCAAGCCGGCATTCCCCATAGCAAGTGAGATCGGGTCAGATTCGGAAGTCCTTAGGAGCGGTTTCACGGGCGGTTAACAACGGCAGCATGTCCCATGCCAGCCTCTTCCCGGAGCCTAAGGCGCCCGGCATGGGGACAAGCCCGCGTTGCGTCATTCACGCGTTTTCCGGATAATGCTTTAGTGACCGACTTGGTTATCGTCTTGAGGGTAGAAATGGAGAGAGAGCTGTGATGAGAAACAGACCATTCCAGCAGCGCTTTGCGTTCTTGACAATAGTCCTTGCGGCTCTGGCGTCAGTCAGCGCCCCATGCGCGCAGAGCATCCCTGAGCCCATTAGCGAAGAGGCATTCCGGGTCCTGACGGCATTCTACGATTACGATAGAGAGATCCCGCTCGAGGCGCGCGTGGTGGAGTTGAAAGAGGGAGCAACAAGCGTGCGTCGCAAGGTGGTGTTTCGCAGCACGCGCAGCTTCCTCGTGCCGGGGTATCTCGAGTTCCCGAAGGAGGGCAAGCCGCCGTATCCGTGCGTGCTGCTATTGCACGGCTGGTCAGGCTCGAAAGAGAACTGGTGGGACGACGGCAACTACATCAGCGGTGGCAACGCGCGCAAGGCGCTGCTGGCGAAGGGCTACGCCGTGTTTGCGCTCGACGCGCAGGGCCACGGCGACCGCATCGCCGAGAACGATTATCACGTCGTCAACCTATACAACGAGCCGGGTGCTGAGCCGCGCAAGAACTATTTCACCGTGCGCGAGGTCATCACGCAGACCGTTGTGGACTACCGCCGTGGTCTCGACTATCTCGCCACGCGGCACGATATTGACATGCAGCGCATCGGCCTGCTCGGCTACAGCATGGGTGGGTTCCAGGCCTTCGCACTGACGGCCACGGAGCCTCGTATCAAGCTTGCAGTAGGCTGCGTCGGGCCTGTCTCCTGGAGCCACGACGTTGTTCTGGCGCCGGCAAACTACGCGCGCGGTATCGGGAGTCGGCCTTTCTGTATGCTTATGGGCCGGCGGGACGAAATGTGCAGCGAGGTCCAGGCGCGTGATCTGTACGGACTGCTCAAAGGCCCGAACACCAAGATCGTCTTCTACGATGCCGGCCACCGATTGCCCGTTGACTACGTCCCCGACGCCGTCGCGTTCATCGCTGCGCACCTCTGAGAGCTGCGTAGCCGGCTTGCGTAACCTCGTTCACGATGGGTGTGAGCGAGTCGCGGCGTGCGCGGGCAGGTTCATGCGTGCAATTCCGACTGAGACCCGCTGTGATGGTCGAGCGTGTCTGACACCGGACCTATTCAGCCGAGATCGGCGCATATGTGTCCGCCACGCTGGTTTCGCGGCCGCCCGACAACCTCAGCAAACGTCTAGTACCCCGCCGCGCAGCCGTCCTTGCGCGCTTCGGTGCCGCCGTGCAGCACGCCCGTGTCGGGATCAATCAAGATGCCCTGGTATCCGCCGAAGCCACCGACATCCGGGACGACCTTGTGTCCCACGGCGGCAAGCGCCTCGCGCACCTGGGCACCGATGCCGGATTCCATCGCCACCGATCCGCCGCTGTTCATCTCGCCGCCGGTCGGCGAGGGCGAGCCGTCGTGGCGGACGCGAGCAGCGTCGCCCGCCTCTTGCACATCCATGCCGAAATCAATGAGATTGCACAGCACCTGCACGTGCCCTTGCGGCTGCATGTCGCCGCCCATGACTCCGAAGGAGAAGAACGGCTTGCCGTCCTTGGTCACGAAGCCCGGTATGATGGTGTGGAACGGACGCTTGTGCGGGCGCACGAAGTTGGGGTGATCCGGATTCATGCTGAAGGATTGGCCGCGGTTTTGCAGGACGAACCCCAGGCTGTCGGGCACCTCGCGCGATCCCCACCCCCCGAAATTGCTCTGAATGAAGGACACCGCGTTGCGCTCCTTGTCCACCACGGTCAGGTAAATGGTCTCGTCTGCGCTGAGCGCATACGGGTCGCCCGGCGGCACCACCTGCGCAGCGCGCTGCAGGTCTATGCGGGCGCGGCGGCGCTTCGCGTATTCCTTGTTTATCAGTTGGGCGACGGGCACCTCGGCCATCTCGGGGTCCGCGTAGAACCGCGCGCGGTCGGCATAAGCCAGCTTCTTGGCCTCGATCAGCAGGTGCAGGTAGGGCGCCGAGTTGTGGCCCAGTGACTTGAGGTCGTAGCCCTCGAGGATATTGAGCATCTGCAGCACCGAGATGCCCTGGCCGTTGGGCGGCATTTCCCATACCGCACAGCCGCGATAGGTCGTGCTCACCGGGTCTACCCAGGTCGAGGCGTGATCTTCGAAATCGCGCATGGTGAACAGGCCGCCCACCTTCTCGGAATAGGCGACGATGCGCCGGGCGATCTCACCGCGATAGAAAACATCGCGCCCGCCCTTGGCAAGCAGGCGGTAGCTGCGAGCCAGGCCCGGGTTCTTGAAGACACCGCCCCCCTTGGGCGCGCGGCCCTTAATCAGGTAACAGGCCATGCTGGGATGCTCGTGGATCGCCCCCTCCACCCCTTGCCAGCCAGCCCCGATAATTGGACTTACGGCGAAACCATTTTCGGCATAGTGAATGGCCGGCGCCAGCACCTCGGCCATAGACTTGCTGCCGAAGCGCCTGAGGAGCTGATCCCAGCCGTCCACGCACCCAGGCACCGACCACGAGAGTGGGCCGTCGCCAGGGATAGCGCCGAGGCCGCGCCGCTTGAGCAATTGGGCATTCATGGCGTAAGGGGAACGCCCCGAAGCGTTGAGGCCGTACAGCCGCTGCGACTTGGCGTCCCAGAGGATGACAAAGAGGTCGCCGCCGATGCCGCAGCTCATCGGTTCCACCAGGCCAAGCATGGCGTCAACCGCGATGGCAGCGTCAACCGCATTGCCGCCGGCCTTCAAGACGTCCAATCCCACCTCCGCCGCCAGCGGCTGGCTGGCGCAGACCATCCCGTTCGTGACGACCACCTCCGAGCGACTGCCGTGCATGCTGCCCGCAGGGCGATCGTATCCGTGGCCCAATCCAGTCATCGCCATTCCTCCGGCAGTGATGATAGCGCCAACTGCTGAAGCCCGCGCGATTACATTCATTGCCTCTATCCTCTCAGCCCTCTCGTCACTCAGAGGTTTGCCGCCCGAGGTTCAAGTTCCTTGCGGTTGCGTGACGCGGCGGCTGGAGACGGAGACAAGCAGAGCTCACAGGACCCGGGCCGACTTGCGACTGTCTGCGCTTGTCAGATTGCAGTGAGGCCCACCTAGCGGCCATCTGCATCGGCCAAGGCTGGGCAAGCCCATTGCCTTAGGCCGATATCGGCGCATATGCGCACGGCGTGCTGGTTTCTACCGCGCGTAACCCTCGAACAGGTCTCACGCCGCCCTAGCCATCGCGGCCCGTCTCAGGCCTCCCTAACCGCAGCATCTGGCCCTGCGGATAGACGGCCTCGACTGCGCTGACTTCTATCTTGGCGCTGCAGAGTTGTCGTCCTCACCTAATTCTAATCCATCTCTAATGACGCAGCAGTTCGACGATGCTATACTAGCAGGGACAGATCCGCCCCCAACCTGATAATGGATCGGATGGATGGCAGGCGTGCGCGTTCTAGTGGTAGAGGACGAGCTGAGGATTGCGAGGTTCCTGAAACGAGGGCTAGAACAGGAGCGCTACGCTGTTGACCTCTGCTATGACGGTATCGAGGCAGCGGAGAGGGGCAGTGATGGTGCCTATGATATCATCCTTCTCGATGTACTGCTGCCTGGCAAGGACGGGTTCGAAGTCTGCCGACAACTTCGCGAGGCTGGCGTCAAGACACCTATCCTCATGCTGACGGCCCGCGATGCGATCGCTGATCGTGTGCGCGGGCTGGATTGTGGCGCCGACGACTACCTCACCAAACCCTTCTCGTTCGACGAGCTTGCCGCGCGAGTGCGAGCCCTGCTGCGGAGGACGGGGCCGGAGCGTCAGCCTCGGTTGGTGGTGGGTGAGCTGGTGCTTGACCCAGCTACTCGTGAGGTGAGCCGCGCTGGTCGTCCCATCGAGTTGACCGGCCGGGAGTATGCCTTGCTTGCCTTCCTCGCGCGTCACGCCGGTAGGGCTTTGAGCCGCGCGACGATCCTCGAGCACGTCTGGGGCTACAACTTCACGCCGGAGACCAATGTGGTTGACGTGTACATCCGGTACCTGCGTTCCAAGATTGATCACGGATTCGATAAGCCGCTCATCCACACGGTGCGTGGCGTGGGCTACAAGTTGAAGGCCTGAGCATGTTCCGATCAATCCGAGTTCGACTGACCCTGTGGTACGCGGCGCTATTGGCTGCGTTCTTGGTGCTCTTCGGCCTTGTGGTCTATATCGCAGCGGCTCGGGCGCTGCACGCGGAAGTGGATTCCGAGTTGCGTACAGAGGCTGAGGCGGTGATCGCCCGACTGCCGTCGGAGATTCCTGCTGTACGGAGCCAGGTGGCGCCCAGGAGCCCAGACATTAGTCTGACTGAGACAGAACTGATGGCCCAGGTGCTGGACATAAATGGGAGGGCCATCGGGAAGTCAGTGAGGCTGCGCGGCGGAATGCTTCCGGTGGTGCCGGGACAGGGTCTGCCTACGACAGAGATGTTCCTGACCACGCGGCGCGCCGGAAAACCACTGCGCATCTACTTCAAGCCCGTCCGCCGGGCGGGCCGAGCTGTTTCTGTGGTAGAGGTAGCCGAGCCGCTGGAAACAGTGGAGCGGGCGCTTCACCATTTGCGAGACATACTGCTGGTCGGCATTCCGGCGACCCTGCTATTGAGCTTTCTCGGGGGCCTGCTCCTGGCGCACTGGACCCTGTCCCCCATTGACCGCATCACTCGTGCGGCGCACGCTGTCAATGCCACCCGTCTCGGCTACCGCATCGGTTCGGATTCGACGAAGGATGAACTGGGCCGCCTGGCAGCAGCCTTCGACGAGATGATCGCTCGGCTGGAGCAGTCTTTCGCCACGCAACAGCGCTTCGTGGCCGACGCGTCGCACGAATTGCGAACCCCGCTGACCGTCATGGTCGGCCACCTCGATGTGTGCTTGCGCGATCCCGCCGCCACGGAACAAGACCTCCGCGAGACCCTGGTGGTGGTCCGACAGGAAGTGGAGCACATGAGCCGCACCGTGGAAGCACTGCTAACGCTGGCACGAGCCGACGCCGGCGAGGAGCCGCTCGCGCGCGAAAAGGTAGAACTCGATGCACTGTTAGAGCAGACGGTGGGAGAGGCGCGGATGGTGACCGGTCAGAAGCATCTCCAGCTGGCGCATGTGGAACCGCTAACAGTCGAGGGGGATACTGACTCCCTCCAGCAACTCTTTCGCAACCTGCTCGACAACGCGCTGAAGTTCACGCCAGCCGATGGCCTGATAGAGGTGAGATTAACCCGCAGGGAAGATCGGGCCGTCGTCACCGTCGCTGATAACGGCTCTGGCATTGCTGCGGAGCATCTCCCGCACTTGTTCTCGCGCTTCTACCGGGTGGACAAAGCGCGCTCGCGAGAACTTGGAGGCGCTGGGCTCGGTTTGGCGATTGCCAAGTGGATCGTCGCGCGCCACGGCGGGAGCATCAAGGTTGAAAGTCGGGTTGGGATGGGGACCACGTTCACAGTCGTTCTCCCCCTTGCCGCCGGGCAGCGGCCTGCCATTTCTAATCATAATCTAATGAAGCACTAGTGTACATCCCACCTGGCGCTGCTATTCTGAAGTAGCCATTCAGCACCCGGGGACGGGTGGCCCGGGTGTCGGCGCTTCTTGACGGCACAGGAGGGATTTCAAGTGAAGAGATTGCGGGGCACGCTCGCGCTCGGCATCGCTTTGACGGTTCTCGGGATGTCGCCGATCTGTGCGAGTCCCTCTGCGCAGACGTCCCCTGCTTCCTCGATCCTCAGTGCTTCCGAGGCAGAAGGGGACGCCGAAAGCAGATCCTCCGCACGGACTGCGCCCCCTGAGTTGAGACTACAAACCGAGCACCTTGCCGGCGGCCGACCGACTTATCCCCACACCCTGTCGCTCTCGAGAGAGGAGCTTCTGACTGACACGCACGGGCTAGGCATGATCACCCTAGCTGCTTTGCCTTCGGGCGAGATTCTGTTTGCCGTCGGTGATGAGGGAAGCAAGGCTCCAACTCTCCGTGAAGGATCTGCGCCCAACCGTCCCTCCCGCGCGCCCTTGAAGCGGATCGGGGACGATCTGCACGTAATCTGGGGCGGGCCGGTTCACCTTTCCTCGAGACGGTTGCTACCACTGATCGCGACTACAGGGCTGCTTCTCGCCCTGGACGAGACGACTACAGACCCGTGGTTCGACGAGCACTTCGACGATCGGGGCCGGGCCCGGTCGCTTGCGAACGCCACCAACGATCTGGGAGGGTGGCAAGGTATTGCGGCGATGGGCGGGCTGTATGCTCTTGGCGGTAGGAGAGATAAGGACACGGCGAAACTCGCTATTGCGGCTGCAATTGATTCGACGCTGATCACGAGCGTGCTCAAGTTTTCGTTAGGCCGTGAGCGACCTTCTGAGGGGGGAGAGCGTACCGTGTTTCGGCCCTTCAGCACCCACTCTTCTATGCCCTCCGGGCACGCGACGGCCGCATTCGCGATGGCGACCGTGCTCTCCCATCGCTATCCCAAGCGCAAGTGGCTCTTCTACGCGCTGGCGACGTCGGTAGCGTTCGCCCGCATTCAGAGGGACCGCCATTTCCTGTCTGATGTGTTCCTGGGCGGAGCCGTCGGCGCATATGGCGCGCAGCGCGTGCTGGCCAACGAGGGGCAGATCCTGACTTATAGGTTTTGAGGCGCCTCGGGTGGTCCAGCTTGTCAAGTCACGGCGAGACCACGGGATTTTGCGTGTCTCGACGACCGCTAGATCTCTGATCCGAAGAATATGGGACAACTCCTCGTCCCGACAGGTGACTTTGGGGCAGTCCGGCCGACGCGGAGGGCGGAGATATGGCCTAATTCCGGCCCGTCTGATAGGGACGCTCTGCACGATTATCCCTCCAAGCCTTTCTCCTCGAAAGGAGAACGCAGTGCCCAGGACGCTGTTCTATCTGCTCGTCGTGGGGAACATGGTATTCCCGCCGACAATCGCGTGGCCCGCGAGCGGCCCGAACGCGCCGAATCTGCCAGGCGCGTCAGGTCCCCTGCGGGCGCCCGCAGCGGGGACGCGGGCCGAAAACGGGCCTCGTTCGATGTCGCTCTCGCTGGCGGCGGCGCTGCGCCTGGGGCGCACGCAGAGCCCTCTCCTGCGCGCGGCGGAGGCAAATCTTCGCGCAGCCGCCGCAGGTATTCGGTCCGCGGCCGCGCAGCAGAACCCGGTGCTGAGGGTGGCTCACGGAGCCGGGCGGGACACCGGGGGGCTTGATGAAGACATCCTGCTGGCACAGACGATCGAACTGGGCCAGAAGAGGTCAGCCGCGGTCAGTGCAGCAGTTGCCGAGCGCGACGTGACCCTTGCCGAGGTCGCCCAGACCGCGGAGGACCTCAGCTTCAACATCCGGAGCGCATACTACGAAGCGCTCCGGGCCGACGCAGAACGCCAGCTGGCGGCCGACGATCTCCTCACGGTGCAGGCTTTCGCGCAGGCGGCGCAGGCACAGTTCCAGGCAGGGAATGTGGCGCAGGAGCAGGTCGTTCGGAGCAACGTGGAAGTTGCCAGAGCCCAGCAAGCCCTCGATGCCGCGGAGGTCGAGCGCGCCAATCGTTATGCGCAACTGCGCAGTATCGTGGGGCTCCCGGAAGCGACGGCGCTGACATTGACCGACCGGCTGGACGTGATCGTGCGCACCTACTCGTTGCCGGAGGTCCTAGAGTTGGGACTGCGGAATCGCCCCGACGTCCGAGCGGCGCGGTTGCGTCGAGAGGTACTGGCGGCGGCGCTGAGAGGCGTCCGGGCTCAGTCGCGCCCCGACCTCGTCATTGAAGCACGGCACGAGACGGTCAGTCTCGCCACTGGTGGAAGCTCACTCGTAGTGGGGGTGACCTTTCCGCTTCTCGACCTGGGCCGCCGGAGGGCCGACATGCGAAGCGCGGAAGCCAGGGTCGCAGAGCAGGAGGCGTCACTGGATGAGACTGCCAGAGCCGCACGCCTCGAGATCGAGACAGCCTGCCGCACGCTGGAGCTGTCTGGTCGGCAGGTTGCGTCGTTTGAAGACGGAAGGCTCGCACAGGCGAAGCAGTTGCTTTCGATGGCCCAGCTTAGCTACGAACATGGAGCGTCCAGCTACCTGGAATTGTTGGATGCGCGGCAAGTGTATCGCACGGAGCAGGTGAGCTTTGCCCGTGCACGGGCCGACTATCATATCGCCCTTGCGTCGCTCCAGCGCGCGGTGGGAGGGAAACTGCCATGAGGATGAGTCGGCGGAAGGCATACGGGCTGACGGCACTGCTCTGCATTCTTCTCGTCGTCGGCCTGACCTGGGTTAGACATCGGCATCAGGTGCTGTCGGAGGTCGCGACCCCCGCACGGACGCAGCCGGTGCGCGTGGAGGTCTCGCTTGCCCGGCTGGGCCCCATAGACAGCGCGACAACCGCTCAGGGAACCCTGGAGCCAGCGCAAGGAGGTCTCGCGCGCGTTGCCAGCCAGACGAGCGGGCGAGTGCTGGCAGTGCGCGTGAAAGAGGGCGATGAGGTCACGAAGGGACAGGTGGTGGCAGTCATAGACAATCGCGCGGTAGAGGCGCAAGCGGTGCTGGCCCTGCGAGCGGCGCGGATCGATCGGGACCAGAGCGTGAAAAAGGCACTTCTGGATCTAGAGACGGCAAGGACCGAGCTGCGCAAGCTGCGCGCGGGGGCACGTCCGCAGGAGGTCGCCCAGGCGGACCAGGCTGTCCGCCAGGCTCAGGCCACCCGGGATCGGGCCACCAGCGAATTGCAGCGCGTGCAGTTCCTCTACGATCGCGGCGTCAACTCGAAGCGGCAGCTTGAAGATGCGCGGACGGCGCTCGCGGTGGCCGAAGCGTCTCTGCAGACCGCCGTCCAGCAGGCTAATCTCCTGCGGGCAGGCGCTCGTCCCGAGGATCTCCGCGCGGCCGAGCTGAGGGTCCAGGACGCGCAGCGTGCCCTGGGCGAGGCCCGCGCTGCCGGAGATGCCCGCGTCGCGCAGGCGCAGCTTGCCGTGGAACAGGTGACAGGCAGCCTGTCGGCGGCCGCCCGTCAGGGGCGCGGAATTGAAGGCCTTGGCCGTGGGAACGACCAGAACTGATCGAAGGGCCTCCCCGCTCTGCCGGTCCCGTCGTCCACGCTGCTGCGCGCTCCTCTCAGCGGGACCGTCACGAAGCGCTTGCTTGGTCCTGGTGACATGGCGGACCCGGCTACTCCAGTAGTGGAGATCACGAACATCGGCCAACTCAATCTGGTGGCGAATCTGCCGGGCGACGAGGGCGTGAAGATCCGACCCGGGATGACGGCGCGGGTCAGCGCAGTCGATCTGCCCGATCGCGTCTTCGCAGGCCGAGTGCTGAACGCCGGCCAGGTTGACCCCCAGACGAACCTGATGGCCGTCCGCATCGCCGTCGCCAACCCCGGCCGCCTGCTCAGGGTGGGATCGTTCGCCCGGGCGTCCGTTATCCTGCGCACCTATCAACGGGCCTTGCTGATCCCAAAATCGGCGATCATCCTGCGCAACGGCCGGCCGGTGGTCTTCGTCGAAGGCCCCGACCACATCGCGCATCAGCGTGCAGTCTCGGTTGGGATTGAGCAAGGGACCGCGGCACAGGTTTTGGACGGCGTCAAGTCCGGGGAAAAGGTGATCTGCCTCGGCCAGTACGAGCTTGCCGACGGGGCGAGGGTGCAGGAATCTGGTGCTCGAAAGGCTGGCCGACCGTGAGCCTGAGCAGATTCGCCCGGTCGCATACCAAAGCGATCCTGTTCGCAATGGGAGTGCTGTGCGCCGCCGGGGCGTGGGTGCTTCGCTCCTTTCCGGTGAGCGTACTGCCCGACGTGAGCTTCTCCCGACTGGTTGTTATTGCCAACGCCGGCGACCGCCCTGCGGAGATGATGGTGATTGACGTAGTACGGCCGCTCGAGGAGGCGATTGCCACTGTCCCCGGCGTCGAGAGGGTGCGCTCGAAGACGCAGCGAGGTGCGACGGAGATCTCGGTGGATTTCGCCTGGGGCACGGACATGTTGACCGCGCAGCAACTGGTGAACAGCAAGATCGAGGAGGCGCGCCCAGACCTGCCCACCGAAACCGAGATCGGCGTTGAACGGATGAACCCCACGGTTTTCCCGATACTGGGCCTCTCCCTGCGGGGCGAGGGAATGTCGCAAGCCCAGCTTTGGAGCCTGGCCACGTACACCATCCGTCCCGAGCTGACGCGGGTTCCCGGGGTTGCGGCGGTCGTCGTGCAGGGCGGTCGCATCCCGGAGATCGAGGTCGAGGTGAACCCGCAGTTCCTTGTGGCTTACAAGCTGTCACTCCCGGACGTCGAGCAGGCACTGGCCCAGGCGAATGTCATCCGCGGCGTGGGCCGGCTGGACCACCAGTTCCAACAGTATCAAGTGGTGGTCTCGGGTAAGCCAGCCGATCTACCTTCCCTGGGCCAGATCGTAGTAGCGCAGCGAGACGGCATGCCCATCTACCTGCGCCAGCTGGCCGACGTGCGGTTGGCCACCCAAGACCGGACCACGATCGTCACGGCGGACGGCGTTGAGTCAGTGCTGATCAATATCGTCCGCCAGCCGAACGCGAACACCATGGCGGTGGCTGAGGGAGTGCGCCGTCGCTACCTGCCGGCGTTGTGACAAAGACGTTTTACGACCAGTCGGCGCTGGTGTCACAGGCCGTGGGGAGCGTGAGAGATGTGGTGCTGATCGGCGCGGTTCTGTCCATCCTGGTGCTGCTCTTCTTCCTGGAGGAACTTCGGGCGACGATGCTCACCGCGCTCATCATCCCCGCGACGCTTCTCATCACATTTGTCTTCATGCGCCTGGCGGGATTGACCATGAACCTGATGACGCTGGGGGCCCTCGCGGTCGGCATCGGGCTGATCATTGATGATGCCATCGTCGTGGTAGAGAACATCGTGCGCCACCTGGCCCTGGGCGAGACTACGGCCCCGGCCGTGGATACAGCGACGGCGGAAATCACCAAGCCCATGATCTCCTCGACTCTCACGACCGTGGTAGTATTCTTCCCGCTGCTACTCCTCACGGGGGTGACCGGTGCTTTCTTCACCATGCTCGCCGTCACGCTGATAATTGCCCTGACCGTTTCGCTGGTCCTCGTGCTGCTGGTCAGCCCTGGTCTCTGCGCGAGGTTCCTGCGCGTCCGAGCCGGGGCTCGCGAGCGCGGTCGGTGGATGGCGCGGGTTACGGAGTTCTACGAAGGTGTGATCCGCGGGGGATTGCACCGGCGCCGCTTCCTGCCCGCGGGCATGGTCCTCGTCTTGGTGGCGACGCTCATGTTGGCGAGGCAGATCGGAACGGGCTTCATGCCCACGATGGACGAGGGATCATTTGTGCTGGATTACCTGACGCCCCCGGGCACGTCGCTTGCTGAGAGCGACCGCATCCTGCGGCAGATCGAGCGCATTCTGCGGGAGACGCCGGAGGTGGTGGCGTTCTCTCGCCGCACTGGGACGGAGTTGGGGTTCGCCATCACCGAGCCGAACGTGGGGGACTTTGCGGTGATGCTCAAACTGGGCCCGCGGCGCAGCACCGACGAGGTCATGGACAGCGTGCGGGAGGAGATCGCGGCTCAGGTCCCCGGGGTGCAGGTGGACTTCGTCGAAGTACTTCAGGATCTGATCGGTGATCTCTCGGGGGCGCCGGCACCGGTGGAGGTGAAGCTCTTCGGCGAGAATCAGAGATTGCTCGGCACGGCCGCGCGCCGGCTGATGCTGAAGCTGAAGAGAATCCGCGGGCTTGAGGATCTCAAGTCGAGTCTCGTGCTGTCGGGGCCGCAGCTGGTCGCGCGCGTTAACCCCACGAAAGCGGGACGCATCGGCCTGACGGCGGAGATGGTGGCCTCGCAGATGAACGCGGCGATGTTCGGGGACGTGGCGACATATCTCATGCAGGGGGACCGCCGAGTGGGGGTGAGGGTTCGCTGCCCGGACCGGTGGCGATCCGACCCTGTCAAACTCGCCTCCTTGCCCGTTGGCGCGCCTGGCGGTTTCAGCGTTCCCCTGTCCGCGATCGGCCAGATCACCACGGTTCCGGGCACCACTGAGGTCAACCGCGAGACCCAGCGGCGGCTTGTCGCCGTCACCGCACGGCTTTCGGCGCGCGACCTGGGAAGCGTGATGCGCGATGTGCAGGCACTGATGCGCCAGGAAGAACTTCCCCCGGGAGTCACGTATGAGCTCGGGGGCCAGTTCAAGAGCCAGGCCCAGTCCTTTCGAGAGCTCCTGGCTGTTCTCGTGCTTGCGGTGCTGCTGGTGTTTGGGGTGATGCTCTTTCAGTTCGAGTCCTTCACTGCCCCACTGGTTCTCCTGCTCACAATGCCGCTGTCACTATTCGGGGTCGCGGCAGGCCTCTGGCTGACTGGCACGCCGCTCAACGTTTCATCCTTCATGGGTGCGATCATGCTGGTGGGAATCGTGGGCGAGAACGGCATCCTGCTTTTGGACCAGTTGCAGAAGGGCGCGGCCGAAGGAATGCCTCTGGAAGAGGCGGCTATTCGCGCCGGCCGCATCCGCCTGCGCCCGGTATTGATGACCACCCTGACGGCGATCCTGGCGCTCGCTCCTCTGGCGCTCGGGATCGGCGTGGGCGCCGACATGCAGAAGCCGCTGGCGGTGGCGGTTATCGGGGGGCTGGCCTTCTCGACGGTGTTTACGCTCGTCTTTGCCCCTGTCCTGTACGTCATGTTCCGCTTGTGGGAAGCGCACATATTGGGCCCCAAGCGATAAGCGAGCCGGGGCGGTTGTCACATTGCTTTGGGACCCATGTCGAGCCCGGAATCGAGCACTTTCTGGGGTGTGGGGAACAGGGCGACCACGAGGAAAAGCCGACACTGACCCAGCGATTGCCAGTGCTGGCTCAGTGGCAGGGCTGATGCAGATGTGAGCGGATGAAGGCGCCGCAGAATGCTGTCATATGATAGAATGCCCGGGAATCACATGCAAGCCCAGAGGGCCGCCAGGGGTGTCTCGTTGCGATTTGACAAGGGCAGGCTAGAAGGACCGCGGTCTTCGGCAAGCTGATCGTCGTCGCAGAGCGGTCTCACCGCTTGCCGACCATGGCAGATAGCCCTGCGTGGTTGCGCGCGGGTTAGCCGATGATCTCGTCGCCCTCAAGCAGGCCGTCGCGGAAGTGGACGATGCGGCGAGCATAATGAGCGATGTCTGCCTCATGGGTCACGATCAGGACGGTCCTTCCCTCCTGATTCAAGCGCTCGAAGATGGCCATGATCTCCGCGCCCTGGGCCGTCGCGAGGTTGCCGGTCGGCTCATCGCCCAAGATGATGGCTGGATCGTTGACCAGGGCACGGGCGATGGCCACGCGCTGCTGCTCCCCGCCGGAAAGTTCCCCTGGCCGGTGATTCATGCGATCGGCTAGCCCCACCGCCTCCAGCGCTCGTTCCGCTCGCTCCCTGCGCTGTTGAGCGCGCGCGTAGAGCATCGGCAGCTCAACGTTCCGCAGCGCCGTGGCGCGGGGCAGCAGGTTGTAGTTCTGGAACACAAAGCCGATCTTCTGATTACGAATCTTCGCAAGTTGATACTCGTCTAGCTTGGAGACCTCAATGCCATCCAGACGGCATTCACCGGAGGTGGGGCGATCCAGGCAGCCCACCAGGTGCATGAAGGTGGACTTGCCTGAACCGGACGGTCCCATGATCGCCACGAATTCGCCCCCCTCGACACGCATCGTCACGCCCCGCAGTGCAGGTAACACCACCTTCCCCATTTGGTACTCTTTGCGCAGGCCAATTGCCTCAATCACTAGGGGGCCTCATGCTCTCACCCGCGGATCCCAGGCACGCGCAGCGTGCCCATGGCCTTTTGCAGGCCGATGAGCGCCGCGTTGTAATCGTGGCGTGCCCGTACCTGGCTAGCACGAGCAGTGGTGACTGAGGTGCGCGCATCAATCACCTCGAGCAGAATGCCCACCCCCTGCCGGTATTTCCCCTCGGCGGCGCTAAGGCGCGCTTCGGCCGCAGCAACCGATTTCGCGGTCGCTCCCAGCCGCTCGCGGTTCCGCTCCACCTCGACCAGCGCGTTCTCTACATCGAGCCCCACCTGATCGGCCAGGCGCTTGAGGTCTGCCTCGGTGCGGCTGAGACTCGCGCGTGCGGACATTACATCAGACTCGGTCGCGCGGCCGTCGAGCAGCGGCCATGACAGGCCGAGCAGCAGGGCCCACGTTCCCTGATGCGCATCCCAGTCCGTGTACGGCTGATCGTATTGCCCACTGACATCCACAAGCGGGCCACGGCGAATCTTTGCCTGCGTCAGGGCGTAACGGCTTGCCGCCACGTCAGCGCGGCCTGCTGCCACTTCGGGGCGACTTCCCAGAGCGGTTCGCGTCGCATCTTCAAGGCGGGGAATCGCCTCCTCGCTCGGGATAGGCATGGGAGCAAGCTCGAATGCGATCTCCTGGCGGACCGACATCGTGTTCTTAAGTAGGGCGAAGGCAAGCCGGACATTGCTGCGCGCGTCAATGAGATCTAGCTGCGCGCGCGCCAGGTCATCCTCGGCCGGGAACACATCCACTTCTGCAGCCGCACCCAGCGCTGCGCGCGCCTTCACTTGCTCCGAGTGCGCTTGGGCCGACTCGACGCCCGCTTCGGCCACGCCTACCAGCTCCTGCGCGGCCAGAACGTTTATGTACTGACGCGCGACCTGCTCTGTGAGGCCTTGCGCGGTGGACACGAAGCTTTGTTCTGCGGCGCTCAAGGATGCCTTGCGTTCCGCTACGCTCTCTTCCCGTCCCCGCCGCCACAACGTGATCCCCAGCCCCAGGTTTAGCTGTTGAAGGGTGTCCGCCGGCGCGAAGGTGAATGCGCCTCCGCTGGACGAACTCGACGTCTCGCTGACGAACCCCTCACTTGCAGTCAGCGAGAGTAGAGGATAGTAACTGCTGCGTGCCCGGGTAAGCCCGGCTTGGGCGCCGAAGATGCCCTGCTGCGAGGAGGTGATCTGGGGATTCTGCCTGAGGGCGATGACAATGCAGTCTTCCAGGGTGAGCGGCTTGCCGGCTTCAAGCGCGGGAAGCTTCGGGGCAGTGCCCTTGGACGTGGCTCCTTCCGCGCACACCGGCCACACAGCGAGTATAACCACGATGACGCACGGCCATGCAACGCGCATGAGGTCTCTTAGTCTCCTTTCCGCCGAAGTGCTACTCGTAGCGCAGGGCCTCGATGGGATCGAGCGCAGCCGCCTTGCGAGAGGGCAGGAACCCGAACAAGATGCCCACGAACGCGGCGAAGGAGAAGGCCACCACGATCCACGGCAGCGAGATGGCGGTGTTCATGCCGACCGTTCGCAGAAAGTAAGCGAGCCCGATCCCAACGCCCACCCCAATGCCTCCGCCGAGGATGCTGAGGGTCAGCGCCTCGATGAGGAACTGCAGCAGGATATCGCGGGGCGTCCCTCCGACCGCCTTGCGCAGCCCGATCTCGCGGGTACGCTCGGTCACCGAGACCAGCATGATGTTCATAATGCCGATGCCGCCCACCAGCAGCGAGACCGCCGCGATGGAGCCGAACAGCAAGGTCATGATGCGGCTGGCCTCTTGCGCGCCTTGAATCAGATCCGCCGCGGACATGATCGTGAAGTCGTTCTGGCTGGCCGGGCCGATCCGGTGGCGCTGCCGCAGCAAGGCCTCCACCTCCCCCTGCGCGCGGTTTGCGAGCTTGACATCCCGAAACTGCACCCCGATGGCGCGCACGCTGTCGCGATTGCCAGCCAGCCCGCCGCTGGGACCAATCAGCCGGTACATGGCAGTCGTAATCGGCACGATGATCTGATCGTCCTGGTCCCTCTCCCCGCCGGTATCGCCCTTGCTCTTGAGCTGGCCGATGATGCTAAAGGTCATCCCATTGATCTTGACTCGCCTGCCCACGACGGATTGCCCCGCGCCAAAGAGGTTCTCCACGACCGTGGGCCCCAGAACCGCCACCTTGCGGCTCGACTGCGCGTCACGATCGGTGAAGAAGGTTCCTTCAGCCAACTGCGTGTTTCGCACCTGAAGGTAGGAGTCAGTGGTGCCGACGATGCGCGTGTTGGTGTTGGCAGCGCTCGCCTTGACCTGAGCACTGGTGCGGACCTCAGCCGCAACTCCCACAATGCTGGGGCACTCCTTGGCGATAGCACGGGCGTCGGCATAGGTCAGAGTCTGCTCTGACCCCATGCCGCCGTGCACCGGGCCGTGCGCAAATTGCCCAGGGCGCACCGTAAGCACGTTAGTGCCGAAATTCAGGAACTGCTGCATGGTGGCGGCTTTGGCACCCTGAGTCATGGAAACCGCGGCAATCACCGCCCCCACGCCGAAGATAACTCCGAGCATGGTCAGCGCCGAACGCAAGCGGTTCGCAACCAGCCCCTCCAGCGCAACTCCTACCAGTTCCCAGACGCTCATCTTGCCCTCCGCGCCACTAGCGGCCCGTGCCTCTGAAGAACCCGCCGCCCATGCCGCCAGCCCGCCGGCCGCGCTCGCGCATGAAATCTGCGCCGCTTTGCCCGGACTGGCTTACGAGGGTAGGCAATATCACCTCCGCGCCCTCCTTCAGTCCCTCCAGGACTTCGGTGCGGTCATTACCGACGATTCCAACTTCCACCGGTAAGTCCACTTGCTTCCCGTCGCGCATCACGGTAACGAGATGCTCTCCGCCCTGATCGCGTATCGCCCGGCCCGGCAGGTAGAGGGTGTCGGCTACCTTGTCAATCATGAAATCGCAGCCGGCGGTCATCCCCGGCTTGAGGCGGGCGTCGGGATTCTCGATCTGCACCGTGACCATAACCGTAGCGATGTTTTGCTGGCTGACGGCTTGCGGGTTAATGCGGGTGACGATGCCGCGGATGGTCTGTTCCGGGAACGCCTCCACGCGGATCTCCACCGGCTGCTTCAGGCGCACCTTGCCTACATCGGCTTCGTCCAGGCTCACATTTACAAACATCTTGGCCAGATCGCCCAACTGAACGATATCCGTTCCCTGGGCTACCGACGAACGGCCCGAGGTAATGATGGTGCCTTGCTCCACGAATTTTTGGAGGATGACGCCCGCGCGCGGAGCGCGAATGGTTGTGTACTCCAGCATGGTCTTTGCGTTCAAGACCTGTGCTTGGGCGCGCGCGACTTGGGCGATCGCGCTGACCAGGTCGGCCCGACGCAGCTTGTCCTGCACGGCGTCGGCCCGGGCGCGGTCGAGGCCAGCCTTGGCCTGCGCCACGCGCGCCTGCGCCGACTCCAGATCAGGTGTCAGTTCCTCCTGCAGCGTGTCCGATCGCTCCTGTGAGGATGCCAGTTCCGCTTTCGCTTGATCGCGCCGGTTGATCGCGCTGTCCAGATCGCTCTGCGGCACGAACCCCTGCGCCTTGAGGCCCTGGACGCGGGCCAGATCCTTTTCGGCGAAGTCCAGATTCGCCTTCGCTTTGTCCAGCGTCGATCGCACCAGAGCGCGGGTCTGTGGCTGCCCGGCGCGCTGCAGCCGCTGGAGATCCTTGAGGGCCGAATTGTGGTTGGCCTCAGCCTGGGCAATCGCCGCGCGGGTCATGGTTGGCTGCACGTCTGCTTGCTCTCGAGCCTGGGTGAGCCGGGCTTGTGCGACATCCAGGTCCGCCTGGGCCTGGTTGTAGGCCGTGATGCTGTCAGTGGGGTCAACCTTGGCGATGAGGTCTCCCGGCTTCACCACGTCACCGACGTCCACGGCCAGAACCTCCACTCGCCCGCCTGCGTACGACTTCACCGTTACCGTCGTAAGCGGCTGCAGAACCCCGTCCGACGCTACGGTGAGCGTCACGGTCCCGCGTTGCACGCGCACGCTCTGAGTCTCCGCCGCATTGGGATCGGGACCCGATCGAGCCCTCAGCCACATCGCAATGCCGGCTCCGAGAACCAGCAGCAGTGCGATTCCGATTCCTACCCGTCTCATGCCTTCAGCTCCCTGGCGCGGCTGTCTTCATTCGTACGGAAGGCACCGCCGAGCCATCTCCGCGCCGGCGCCGCCGACTAGAAACCGCGCGGCCGGCCTCCGCCGAGGCCGCCAGGCCCGCGCATGCCGCCGCCCATCGCCATCCGGCCTCCACCGAAGCCAAGACCATTATCCAGGATTCCCAGTGACATGCACCGCACCTGGCTCTTGAGCGAAAGCTGCTTGACCAGTGCGGCGTCCTCGGCAGCGATCTTCCTGCGGTATTGGGCAAGAGCCGCGCGATAGGCCGACAACCCGTCCGACAGCTGCTTGTTGGTCGGCTTAGATTTGTTGGCAGCGCGCTGCAGCTTCACCAGTTCATCTGCGAGCGCCTGCCGAGCACCTACCTTGGCTTTCAGAGACTTCTTTGCAGCCGCCTTTTCCCTGTCGGTCAGCCCAGCTTCTTCCAGCCTGCGCTCCATCATCTGCTCGCGCATCTTCGCCCGTTCCGCCTCGCTCATCTGGCCGAAGCGCTCCCCGGGGCGCCCCGACTCTCCCGGCACCTGTGCCACCTGGATCGGGCCCGTTGCAGCCACCTGCACGGCCCCCTGTGTCGTACGGGCTTGGGCGGACAAGGTTACCGTACCCGCAAGCGCCACCACGAAAACTGTTAGAACTGCCCAACCAAGCTTTCTCATCCCTTGAACCTCCTCTGACCTGAATCGCTAATCTCCACCAGCCGCCGACGGTGGCCGCGCGTTCTGGCTGCCCGGCAGCGAGACTGCAATCTTATCGCAGTTGCTGAGGACCGACGTCGCCGATGAGAGTGAAACGAGTACGTCCTCCGCGAAAATGCGACTTTCGCCAAGTTCCAGTTCTCGGTGAATCAGGGGTGTTCCTGCTCCTGTTCGTCCTCAGCAGATGTGAGACGAATCGGAGGGTGAGTTAGGATACACTCCGGGTGCCCCTGCGCCTGCATGCTTGCGCGTTTCCACTGTGGCAGACGGTGGGCGGGGCGAAAAGTTTCGCGTCCCTGCGCCAGATGAAAAGGTCTCTTCGCAGGTGGATCAAAAACGCGGAGCACTCCACTCCGGCCGATGAGCACCGCGGGTGTTGACGCGGCCGACTATTTCAGTTACCTTAACATTCGATCTTCCCAGACTACATGAGGGTAGCGATGAAACGCCGTGTCCGCATTTTGGCCCCGCTCATAGTGCTAGCGTCTCTGATATCCTACCGGCTGATTCAGAAGCGGTCCGATTTCGATGCGCAGGCTCGTGAACGGGCAGCACGCATGAAGGCTCCGCAAGCGGTGTCGGTCAGCACTGCGCGCGTCCAGGATGTTACTCGCGAGTTCGAGGCGGTCGGTTCTGTTGAGGCCCCGTTGAGCGTCAAGATCGCCGCAAAAGTGACCGGGCGTATCGAGTTCCTGCAGTGTCACGAGGGCGATCGTGTCTTAAAGGGTCAGGTCCTTGTTCGCATGGATCCGACGGAGGTGGAAGCGAATCTTCGACAGCAAAGGGCCACGCTTGCTGAAGCGCAGTATCGCCTGTCGCAGGCACAGATCACGCAGAACCCAAACAACGTATCCATCGCGACGCAGCTTCGCCAGCAGGAAGCGGCGGTCTCCAGCGCGCAGGCAGACTACAACCAAGTAAGTCAGAACTACCGGGCGCAAGTCGAGAGCGCCGACGCCGCAGTGTCCGAGTTCGATGCCGGCGTGCGCAGCGCTCAGGCGAACCTTGCGAACGCGCGCGCCAAGTACGACAGGGCAGAGAAACTCTACAAACAGGGCTTCATCGCAGCCCAGGATGTGGACGACGCCAGAACGGCTGTGGGAGTGCAGCAAGCCGCCGTGGATGCGGCTACGGCGCAGCGGAGCGCTGCGCAGAAGCAGGCTGAGATTGCGAGGACGAAGGGCAAGGCCGACATTGACGCGGCGCATGCTCGGCTGGTGCAAGCCCGGGCTGCGCTCGAGTACGCGACGGCGAACACTGTTCAGAAGTCGGCCTATCAAGAGAGCCTGGCCGCGCTGCGAGCAACTGCAGCCGTGGCCGAGGCTGGGGTCAAGGCAGCAGAGGCAAGACGCGCCGACGCAGTGCTGAAGGCCCCGTTCGACGGCTTCGTGACAGGGCGCTTCTTGGATCCCGGCGCGGTTGTTACGGCCGGACAGCCGATACTTGCCGTGCAGTTCATGCGCCAAGTCTGGGTGACAGTTCCCGTGCCAGAGGAGGCCAGCAGAACGATCTCGCTAGGCATTCCGGCCCGAGTGACTCTGGATGCGCTTCCGGGCCGCCAATTCACCGGAAGGGTTACGCAGATCAATCCATCCGCTGATCCGCAGAGCCGCCAGTTCTCGGTGAGGATTACGCTTGACAGTCCCAACAATGTGATCAAGCCCGGGACCTTCGCACACGTTGCGATAGAGACCGATCGCGTTCGGGGTGCGATAGTGGTTCCTCGGGAAGCGGTGCAGCATGACAGGGATGGCAGTTTCGTCATGGTGGTCAACAATCTGAACGTTGCCAGGCGTCGGGCCGTCAGGTCAGGAGTATCTGGAACCGACGTCATCGCCATAGCCGAGGGCCTCCATCCTGGGGAGAAAGTCGTCACGCTGAGCGCCTATCCTCTCAAGGACGGTCAGTCTGTCGCCCTTGACGGGGGCAGGAGGACCACCGCTCCTGCCGGTCGTTCACGGCCCTCGTACAGGTAGTGATATGAACATAGCGCATTTCGCCGTAACCCGTCCGGTGGCGGTTACCATGCGCATCGCTGCGCTGGTGCTGCTCGGAGCCATCTGTGTCACCCGGCTGCCGGTGGATCTGCTGCCCAAGGTATCGGTCCCCACGGTCTCTGTCTCAACCCAGTGGCCGAACGTCGCGCCGGAAGAGATCGAGGTGCAGGTGACGCGGCCCATCGAGGAGGCCGTCTCGTCCGCCACGAACCTTTACCAAGTCAGTTCCAGTACAACAGAAGGGAGCTCGTCAGTCCGGATCCAGTTCCAGTGGGGGACAGACATCGGACAAGCGGCGGTGGAAGTGCTGCAATTGGTGGAGCGCGCGGTGCAGAAGTTCCCGAGCGACCCGACGCTCCAGACCCCGATCGTTTACAAGTTCGACCCGACGCAGTTGCCCATCCTGGTCTTTGGGGTTTCCGGCGAGAGAGACCCGGTCAAGCTCCGGACGCTGCTGGATAACCAGATCTCTCCGATGGTGGAATCGGCGAACGGGGTGGCATCGGCTGTCGCGACCGGGGGGCAACAGCGCGCCGTCATTGTGGACGTGGATCCAGACCGCTTGCGCGCGCACGGGCTCTCGCTTCCGGATGTGATGAGGCGTGTGGTGGAAGAGAACCTGAACCTGCCGGCCGGCATTGCCAAGCAAAGCAACACCGAATACACGATCCGCAGCCTGGGGTGGTTCACCAGCCCGGAGGAGATCTCCCGTATCCCGGTAGGCTCGTTCAGCGGTCAGCTGGTCGCGCTGGGCGATGTTGCCAGCGTGCGGGATGCGCACCCTGAAACCCGCACCTACACGCGACTCGACGGGAGGCCTTCGGCAGGCCTGATCGTCACCAAGCAGAGCGGGGCCAACACCGTCAGCACCGCCGAAGGCGTGTTCGAGAAAATAGAGCGGGTAAAGAAGCTCTATCCGAATCTGAAGTTTGGCATAGCCTACGACCAGGCTAGGTTCATCAGCCAGTCCGTGAATGACGTCAAGATAAATGCTCTCATCGGCGGGACACTTGCGGTCCTGATCCTCCTTTTCTTCCTGCGAAACATCCGCAGCACGCTGGTCGTCGCGCTTTCGATCCCGACTTCGATCATCTCGACTTTTGCACTGCTTTACGTCTGCGGCTTCACCATCAACACGATGTCGCTTGGTGGGCTGGCGCTGGCGACCGGGCTGATAGTGGACGACGCGGTGGTGGTGTTGGAGAACATCTTCCGCCACATCGAGCGTGACAAGAAGGATGCCACCGAAGCTGCGATCAGCGGCACGAATGAGATCATCTCGGCCGTTGTCGCTTCAACGTGGACAGTGATGGTAGTGTTCCTGCCGCTGCTGCTGATCAAGGGACAGGCGGGGCAGATGTTCACCCAGTTCGCAGTGGTGGTGATCTTCTCGCTGGCCGTTTCCCTGCTGGATGCGACAACAGTGGTGCCGATGTTGGCGACGCGGCTCATCCATGGCGAGGCACACCGCGAGAGCCTGGAGAGCGGCCGTCGCAGCCTCATCGGAAGGGCCTTCGCCCGGTTCGGCCGATGGTTCGATGCCCTTGACAGTGCCTACCGCGGCGGCCTCAGGTGGGCGATTCACCACCGTGGTTTGACGATCGCGGGTGCGATCGCAGTTTCGGCGGCAAGCCTGCTTCTCGTACCTCAGATCGGTACCGAACTGATGCCAGCGACCGACAGCGGTGATTTCACCATCAGTGTGAAGATGCCAGTGGGGACCGCGCTTGCGAAGACAAACGAGACGATGGTGCGGGTCGAGCGCCTGGTGATGAGCAATCCGAACGTGGAAACTGCGTTCTCGGCTGCCGGGACAAACCTCACTTTACGGGGTACAGCGACCGCGCTCATTCCATACCGGGGATCGCTCACTGTCAGGCTCAAGGGAAACCGCAAGCGTTCGACCTTGCAGGTGATAGGTGACCTCAGGAGGGAGCTCGCTCGCTTGCCTGGAGTGCAGCCGCGACTAACTCAATACGACCTTGTAACGAACCTGATGACCGGCGGCAACCCGAATGTCGAGGTGGACATATACGGCAATGACCTCGGCACGCTTTCAGACATTGCCAGAGAGGTGATGGCGCGGGTGCGCGAGGTACGAGGCCTGGAGAACCTCGACATCAACTGGCAGGAGGCGATGCCTGAAATCCAGTGGCGGGTTGATCGCGACAAGGCGCTCCAGCTGGGAATCAGCTTCTCGGACATCGCGAACACGATCAACACTGCCACCAACGGCTCGATCGCCAGCTACTACCAGGAGAAGGGGTTTCAGTACCCGATCATCGTGCAAATGCCTGAGGCGACTCGCAAGACGGTCGCAGACCTAGAGAACATGGAGATCAAGCCGACCTCTTCCGAGAACTCCTCCACTGGAGTTCTCCTCAGCCAGGTGGCCCAGCCAGTTTACGGCCTGGGGCCGAGTCAGATCACGCGGCAAGACCGCCAGCGCTATATTGCCGTCACCGGGACCCCGCAAGGCCGGTCGGCGGGTGAAATCCAGGCGGATCTCCAAAAACTGATGTCGGGCGTGCGATTGCCGGCAGGCTACTATTGGGATTGGGGGACAGATCAAAAGCGCAGGGCCGAGGAATTTTCGGGCCTCGGTTTAGCGGTGGTTTTAGCCATCGCCCTAATCTACATGCTGTTGGCCTCGCAGTTCGAGTCGTTTGTCTACCCCTTGATCATCCTGCTATCGGTGCCGCTGGCGGTGACCGGCGTGGTGCTCGGACTATTCCTGACGGGGCGCGCCTTCGGCCTGACCGCGTTCATCGGGCTGCTGATGCTCGTCGGAATTGTTGTGAAGAACGGGATTCTGCTTGTAGACTACACCAACGTTCTCCGCAGGCGAGGAGTGCCGCGGGAGGAAGCCGTGCTCACCGCTGGGCCGACCCGGCTTCGACCGATACTGATGACCGCGTCTGCGGCCATCCTTGGCATGCTGCCGCTGGCGTTGGCACTAGGAAAAGGCTCCGAAGTGCAAGCCCCGATGGCCACCGCCGTGATCGGAGGGCTGACGACTTCCACCCTTCTCACGCTCGTTGTAGTGCCGACTGTTTACACGGTATTCGATGACATAGCCATTGCCCTAGCGGGAAGGCGCAGGAACCATGGACGATAGGGAACTAGTGGAGCAGGCGGGCCAGCTTGAGGACCTTGTGCCGAAGCTGATGCGGCAGCTGTTCACCTTGGACCCCGAGGACCCGACGATGGACTTGCCAGTGGCGCAACTCCGGGTTTGTGCCATTCTCAGCGACGGGCCTCGTACGATCTCGGCCCTTGCTAACGAACTCAGTACCTCAGTCAGCGCCGCGACCCAGATCGCAGACCGCTTGGAGTCCTCGGGCCTCGCGGAACGAATCCCTGGGGGCCGGGATCGTCGCATAAAGAACTTGCAACTGACTGAGCACGGGAGCAAGCTCCTGCGCAACCGCCGGAAGAGGCGGGTGCGTCTCGTCGCGGAGGTCCTCAGGCGCATGCCTCCGGACGCTCGGGCCAGAGTCATTCAAGGCATCCAGACGCTTCTGACAGCCAGTGCGACTACTTGATGCGGTTAGGCGGTCATGAAACCGTCGTGCTCGGCTTCGCTGGGCATCATTCGGGCCTGATTCCCCTTCTGCCGTTTGCCCATATGGAGCTTCACATATTCCACTTGTCCGTTTTGCGCTGCTCGCTGCTGAGCAACTCGGGGAACGCGGCCAGCGGCAGGTTGGCCCTGCGGCAACAGCGCTCTCACGGGTCCTTGACCGTCGCAGCCAGTCTTGCTCGCCCTTGACCATAACAGGCAGTTTCATCCGCGGTTGGCCGCGGCAAGCAGTTTCGTTCGAAGCTGACCGTCCCGTACTGTCGAGAGTAACGCGAGGATAATGCCGGGGTGCCGCCGAACATCCCGGGGAGCCTGGCTTTTCGCGACGGACAAGTCACATCCTCGTCTTGTGGCAGGAAGAATCTGGCTGCGAGGAGGAGACATGCGCCCTGCTGAATCACGCCTGGCCATTGACGGCGGTGAGCCTGTGAAGAAGACCCCGAATCCGCCCATGTTCCCCGGGGGCCTGGAGATCAACGATATCGTCGTGAACAACCCCGATGGCTCCGTCGGCGGCTCGCTTGTATCGCCGTCCGACCGCGAGAAATACCTTGCTCGCCTGCGGCAGACGATGCTGGTGGCGAAGAAACTGGGCTGCCTGCGGCTAATCACCTGCGCCGGAAACACGCTGCCTGGCGTGCCGCGCGAGCAGCAGCACAGAGCCGTCGTGGAAACGCTGAAACAGGGAGCACAAATCGCCGCTGAAGAGGGCATAACCCTGTGCCTGGAGCCGCTGAACAGCCTGGTGGACCACGCAGGATACTACCTCGACAGCGGCCACGAGGCGGCGGAGATTGTCCAGGAGGTGAGCAGCCCAGGGTTGCGGCTCTTATGGGATGTCTATCACATGCAGATAATGCACGGCAACGTGCTCGCGAACATCCGGAAATACCTCCCCGTCATCGGCCATTTCCACTCCGCGGGCGTGCCGGGCCGGCACGAGTTGAACGTCGGCGAACTCAACTATTCCAACATCCTCGCCGAGATCAAGGCCTGGGGCTACGAGGGGTGCTTCGGCCTGGAGTACTCGCCCGCGCTCAAGGATCATGCCGCCTCGCTGGCGGGGATGCGCAGGTTGACCTCGGCGGCGGGCTGGGACTGATCTGCCGTGGCGATCCCGTACCTTGCAGGCGCGCGACTAAAGGTTCTCTCTGAGGACGATATCCGCAAGGTTCACTTCGCGGTACTCGAGGTGCTGGCCGAGGTAGGGGTGCGCGTCGAATATCGGCCAGCCTTGGAACTCTTCCGCGACTCGGGGGCCCGCGTGGATTTCGAAAAGCGCCTGGTGTCCATCCCCGAACACCTGCTGCGCAAGGCCCTCTCGACTGCTCCCAGCGCGTTCATTCTCTACGCCAAGTCGAGGGAATGGGACATCCACGTTGACCTCGACCGGATCTACACCATCGGTGGGTCGTGCGCGCTCGAAGTCCTCGACCTCGACGGCGTGCGCCGTAAGGCCACTCTCAAAGATCTTGCCGATCTGACCCGACTCCAGGACGCGCTCGAAAACCTCCACATAATGCACTCCCTGGTGGTCCCGCAGGACATCCCACAGCCGGGATTCGAAAGGATCATGTTCGCTACGGTTATAAAGAACACGTCGCGTAACTTCTACTCGCAGGGCCAGGGCGGAAGAAGCATACGCGACCAGGTCGAAATGGCCGCCGTCATCCAGGGCAGCACCGAGGAGGTGAGGCGCCGCCCGATCTTCACCATCGTCTGCTGCCTCATAAGCCCCCTGGTGCAGAGCGCGGAACGCGTCGAGGAACTGATGGCGTCGGCCCGCTTCGGTATCCCGCTTTACATCGAAGTGGATAACATGGCGGGGGCGACCGCGCCGGTTACCATCGCTGGCGCGCTCGTCGAGGAGTGCGCCAATGTGCTCTGCGGAATCACCCTCGCTCAACTGGCAAATCCTGGCTGCCCCTGCATTTTCTCCATCGCTTCAGGGATCCTGAACATGACGAACGGGCAGTACTCCGGCGCCGCCCCGGAGACAGGGCTGCTTCACGCCGCCACAGCCCAGATGGCCCGATTCTACGGCCTCCCTTTCCAGGGTGGAACCGGGATTGACGCCACCATTCCCGATGCGCAGGCAGGCTACGAGCGGGCGCTGCAGGTACTCACAAATGCGCTGGCGGGGACCAACTTCATTCACCTCTCAGTGGGGATGATGGAACAGATGCTGCTTGCATCCTACGAGCAGTGTATCATTGATGACGAAATCCTGGGCGCGGCATTTCGCATCGCTCGCGGTGTTGAGGTAAACCAGGAGACGCTGGCTGTCGAGGCCCTGCGAGAAGTTGGGCCAGGAGGGAACTTCCTCGCTCATGAACACACCGTTCGGAACCTGCGCCGCGAGTTCTGGTTCCCGAAGGTCACCAACCGGGAGACCTATCCCGGCTGGATGGCCGCCGGTGGCAAGGACATGCGGCAGCGCGCCAATGAGCGCGCGCGACACATCCTGGCCACCCACCACCCGCGGCCGCTCACATCCGAGCAGGAGCAGGAGATAGACCGAATCGCCCAGGCTGCCCAGCAGTGGGCCGTCAGCCACGGCCGGCGCCTCGACTTCGAGGACTGAAGGCGGGCACTGCCTGACACCAGACTGCCGTCGGCGAGGTGGGCTGGTGGGCGCCGTAGGACTTGGTTACACCCACACGACTCAAGCATGGCTTCCCAGGATGTCCCGGCTGCCAAGAACGGAGGCGGAGCTCAGTGCCGGCACTGGGGGATCTTGCCAGCTTTCAGGGACTACAGGCGCGCTTAAAGCCAGCAGCCATCGGGCAACATGATGAGGGCCCAACGGACGTGGTCATGCACGTACTTGTCGGATTTGCGAGGCCCGCCGAAATAGACGGTCCCATCCAGATCTGTTGCGGCGGCGAGCGCCGTTTCGACATATCCCTCGTCCCCGTCACCCCACATCTCGCCCAGATCAATCACCTTCTCGCCTCTCGTGGTAACGGCACCGGCCTGGCTCCCGCAGGCGTCTAAGTCAATCATTATCAAGTGCGCTGGCTGGTCTCCGCGCGCCGACACGTACATAGCATCGCCATTGCGGGTGAGGGTAATGGCGTGGTGCAGTTGGAGGTCGCTCACTGACTCGTTCGAGCCTCCGCCCGCAGGGCCGATTCTGCGCATCTGTCCGTCGCTACCGTACTGAGCGTCGTAGGCGAAGGCATAGCCTGGCCGAAACTCCATCTTCCGGCCCTCGACGACTTCCCCCATCGGCTCCCTGGGTTCCATGTGGAAGGCCGTCGAAACGCCGTAGATGGTGTGTCCGTCGAGGCCGACAACCGTGCAGAAGGAGGTAAGCATGTTGACGTCGCCCTCAAAGCCCGGGAGCTGGGCGTCAAGTGTGCGGAGTTCGCGCGACCGGGGGTCGAAGCGGACGACGCGGCCTTCGTCATCGAAAGTGTAGACCGTCCCGTCGGCAGTGCGTTCGACCACGCGCGTGGGGTACTTGCCGACGGAGCCTATTACCTCGGTGCGACGCGCGGCGATGTCGAGCTCAACGAGCAGTGCCTTTGTGTGTGTCGTTGCATAGATGCGGTGGGTGCGCGGGTCGAGCGCGAATCCCATCAGCGACTCGCCCGCGACTGCGATGCCCAGGTCCTCGCACAGTTCAGTGTCGGGATCGTAGCGTATCCAGTGGCCGCCCGGATAGCCCCCCGTGAGCTTCTCCTTCAACTCAGGCGGCGCGTAATCGCGCTCGCAGCTGTGGGTGCCCAGGTAGATGCGGCCATCGCTGTCGGCCGCGATGCGGGTGTGGATCTTGGTCTGGCCCATTAGGTCGTAGCGGTGCCGCTGGCCGCAAACTTCCTGCATGTCGGCCAGGTGTCGCACGGCGCCTGCAGCGGGGTAGTAGGCGATGAGGAGCGCACCCGTGTACTGAAAGCGGTGGTCGCAAAGGCCAGAGTAGATGGTGCCGTCAAGGCCCGTGCCCATACCCGAAAAGAACCACCATTCACCGCCGGGGATGTGGCGGTTCGGGTCGCCCTGCGGCAGGTCCAGAGTGCGGTAAGCTACGGGAATACGTTTCACCACACAGAGCCTCCTAGAGTCAACTCCGGCCGCGCGCCCCGCGAAGACTCGCGCCACATCTGTTTTCGGGCCCGAGTCAGAGGCATCCTGCACATACGGCGGTCGCGACGCTGGCGAGCGCCTGTGTTCCTCTTGCCGTGTGGGCCGCGCATCCCCAAAGAGCCTATCTCCTCCTTTCGGTGGGTATGGCAGTGCTCATACTGGTGCGGCACAAGGACAACATCAAGCGGCTGCGCGCCGGAACTGGCTTTCGACATAGATTATCCGCGGGACTACAGGTATGCCGCCCATCGGTTCGGCTAGTCTCCATGGCGCTGGCATAAGGCCGGTCGTCGGCCTAGCGGTCAGAGGCCGACGAGATCGGTTCTGCCGCTAGAGGCTGAGTGAAGGCGGTGTAATGGGACGACACCGGCGCATACTTGCCCCCCACGCCGGTCTCACGGGCGGTTGACAAGCGTATAGGGACTCGCGCAATGCCAAAGAAGCCCCTTCGGCATGATAAGACCCCTCGCAAGAATCCCGTGTCGAGCCGATGCCTACTCGACAATGAAACCGTGGTACAGCCCCATGTAGTACGGCAGAAGGAATGCCGCGCCATCGGCGAGCCCTCCTCCGTTGCCACGATAGTCAAGTGCCCATGGGTCGTGGTTCCAGTGCTCCACCCGGCGCTCGTCAATAGGCAATACCTTGCCGTTGCGCCGGTAACCTCTTACAAACACGTCGCCTCCTCGGGCATAGCCCGGTAGGCGCACAATGTCCTTGCGGTGGCTGTTCTTGAGCGCCCATGCGATCCGGTCCAACGGGAATCGTTTCAAGGTATCCGCAGATTCATTGAGCCACCCCTCGTTATCGGCGGAGAGGTCCTCAATCCCGGAGGCGCCCCTATAAACCAGGCCATTGCAGCTCGCCGCGTAGATGAAGTTGAAGAGCGGATTGATCTCAGGCTCGATGTACGACCAGTAGAGCTTGAGCGATTTCGCGGCCACCTGCCGCAGTTCTGGATCTTCAGCGTACTTGATCAGGTTGTAGAAGGACATGAAAGCCATTTCGTCGTCAGACTGGTTGCCCGACCCCATGCCGAACTGATTCTTGGGGTACATGACGTTGGTGGCGTAACCGTGTTCGTTGACCAGCGTCTTGACGGCTGCGCGGTATCTGCCAGTGCCGCAGATATGTTCGGCAAGGCTTAGGTAAGACAGAACGGACAGGGAGTTCAGCCCCTTTTCCTCCCACCAGTCCTTGCTGAAGTTGAGCTCTTTCGGACTGTACCGCGCCCAGCGGGTTGGCAGGCCATCGTGGTCAACGAGCTGGAACTCGTGTTCGATGAGGTGGTCGGCTATGGCGCCGACATGCTCTCGAACGCGCGCCTTTTCCTGCTCAGTTTCCGCAACGAGGTCGTAGTACAGCCCATAGAAGAAAAAGTGGCCGTCCAGTTCATCGGAACTGGTGTCGGTCTTCCAGTACCATTGTCCGTCTTCGCTCACCGGCCAGCGCGGGTCAGTGACCTTCCACAGGGCGTCGTTCTCGGCCTTCCTCTTCCTGTCTGCGGCGAGGCGGCCCTCGTTCGGGTTGCGGCCGCTGGTAGGCAGGATGCTTCGCGCCACGAAGCCTCGCGGGGCAGGATGGGTGCCACCCTGAGTGACATCCCCCAGGAACTTGAGGGCCTCGAACGCCGCTTTGGCGCGTTCCTTGGCCTTGGGGTCCTTCGTGGCCGCATAGGCGAAACAATCACCGGCTCCGTACATCCCGGTCCAAAGCCCATCGTTGTCGCTGTCGTGCTGGGTCCACTCGCTCTTGTCCCCGGGATTCGGCAGACCCACTGTGTCCACGTAGCCATACGGGGTCCGGCGGTGGTACTTGTCAATCTCGTCCTCGAAGAACGTGGCCTTTTCCGCCAGGGTGATGGCTTTGCGTTCGATGAGGCCGACGCCCCTGGCGGTGGCAAACCAAGCATCTCCTTCTTCGGAGACCGCGATGGCGCGGACCACATCGTCGGGTAGCCAGCGCGGGCCTTGCCGATACTCCCAGTTCTCGCCGTCATAGCGGATGGCACCGATCTCTGTCCCGAACCATACGACGCCGTTCTCGCCGCCTGCCATCGTTGTGAAGTCGTCGTAAGGCAGGCCTTCGTATCCTGTATACAGCGCCCACTCTCCCTTCTCCAGGCGCCCAGCGCCTTGCGGGCTTGCGAACCACCAGCGTCCTTTGCTATCGAAGGCTACGCCGCGCACGTCATACGGCGCCCAACTCCGCCCGCCGTCTCGGGGATACACGCCTTCCCATTGGCCAGCGGCTTCCCGGATGAACAGGCCCGCCATAGCCGCCACGGCGACACGCCCATCACGAGCGACCGCCACCTGACGCACGTCTTTCTCTTCGCCCAGGAGCTGGTTGAGGTCAGTTACCGGAACCACCCGGCCATCCACCAATTCGAAGAGGCCGGCCTTCGTGCCCAATAGGATAGTCTCCGCGCCGACAAGGCTTCTGAGCGCCCTGGCGCCGCCAATCTCGGCAGGCAAGGACGCCAAGCGTGCGGCACCTTCTGCACCAACTCGGCAAACGCCATGCCCTGTCGCAACGATCATTTCGGATCCGTGGGATGCCAGGAGTTGCGGAACTCCCTCAAGGGCACTCGCGCGGCTCCATTTCCCCCGGTCGAACTTGGCCAGGCCCTTGGCCGTAGCCGCGTAAACCACGCCGCCACTTGCGATCGCTATTGATAGCACGCTGTCATCAGGCAGGCCGTCATTCGTCGTGTAGACCCTTCGTATTTCGGCATGGAAGGTGCCTACTTTGATCTCCGGAATCTTGCGTCTCGGCCGCATCACTTCGCCGTTGGCAGGGAAACACGCCAGACACACGAATACCGCAATTGCAGCCAGAGCAATAAGCAGATAGGTCATCCTGATAGATCCCTTTCCAGCCCCTGTCGCACACGGTCCAGGAGCCTACTAGTAGATTCTGCGAACACATTCAACATCCTGGCAGAGATGTAATCAATGGCCCAGGGAGTCGGCTTTCTGCTGGCGATCAGACTGCACAGGGCTCTAACACTGGTCCGCGGCCGTTTGCCGCCAAACCGCCAAAGTCGAGCTGTGGGATCGAGTGGCAAATGGGCTCGCCTGGAGCGGAATCCGACTTACGAGCCTATCGTCGCCGGTCTCACGCGCGCCTGACCGCCGCAGATGTTCTCTGCGCCAATCACGCAGGATCAGGCCGAATCCGACCGAAGAAAGCAAGAGCATGATACGTTCACTGACAAGCATCCACTTCCTGATAACCTATGGCTGTTCGGCCGAGTGCGACCACTGCTTCATCTGGGGGTCTGGGCGGCGCCAATCGAGCATGACGGTTCCCCAAGTAGATCAGTTCCTTGACCAAGTGGTCACACTAAAGACAGTCGCCGGAGTCTGTGCCGAAGGCGGCGAGTCCTTCGCATGCTACGATGTTCTGCTGCATTTCCTGCGCACAGCCACCGAGCGTAACATCTCCGCCTCTGCTCTTACCAACGCGTCGTGGGTCGGCTCGCGCAAGGAGGCCGAAACGCGGGTCGCCGAGCTAGTTGCCGCAGGACTCACCAGCCTTGGCGTCAGCACCGATGAATGGCATCGCAAGAGTATCCCGGTGGAGCGAGTGGACACGCTCCTCGAAGTCTGTGCCGCTGCAGGTCTGGCGGCCAACCGGATGGAGACCCGCCTGGAAGGCGTCATGTTCCGCGGCCGCGCCGCGGAGCGGCTCGCACCTTCAGTCCCTGCGCGTGCGGCGAGGGAATTCACCGTCTGTCCGCATGAGAAGCTCGATGCTCCCTCGCGTGTCCACCTCGACTGCTACGGGCGACTCCACTTGTGCCAGGGACTCTGCGTCGGAGCAGGCGATCCCGTGGATGCTTGCGCAGGCTACGATCCTGCCGCCCATCCGATCATTCGTCTCCTGCTCGACGGCGGCCCCTATGCCTTGGGTCGCTACGCCGCCGGCTGCGGATTTGACCTGGCGGCCGAGTACGTGGACGCTTGTCATCTGTGCTACCGGGCCCGCGAGTTCCTCCGCCCATACTTCCCCTATCTGCTCGGCCCAGACGAGATGTACGGAGACTGAGCGGTCTCATGCATGGTTGACTGCCACAACCGGGCTCATCTCGGCTGACAAGTAGGGTTTGATGGACAAACCCAACCGCCCGAGATGTGACGCCGATGCCCCACCGGGCCGGTCTCACCGGCCCCTGACCGCCGCAACCGGTCTCACCGGCCCTTAACCATCGCAGGGTGGACTGACCGAAGACGGAACTGGCGTCTGATGGGCGGCTGACCGCCAAATCGAGTCTTGCACCGCGCGGGGAAGGCCCGATACCCTCTCAGCCCTCGGCTCGCCCGACGCTGCGGGCATGCCCTGCGCCCAGCCCGAGGACCTTGAAGGCCTCGGCGTACTGATAGCCGCACTTTGCCCCGAGCTGCTGGGCCCTTCGTCGCACCTGCTCGCCTGTCTCGGCCATCGCTCTTCTCAGATCATCGCCTTTCGGCACTCCAAAGCCGATCTGGCTGCGATGGCAAAGACAGGCCTTCACCTTGTCTTCAATGGTGTCGGTCACGTCCACATAGTAGTTGGCATCATCAGTATCGAAGAGGTGCACTTCGCTCACTTGGTGGGGCTCAATCCCCTCGCACGTGGATTGCTCATAGTGAGCCAAATGCCAGCCTGCGTTGCTGGCCGCTTCGATAGCCACCCAGGCGGCGGTGCGGTGATCAATGTGAGTCAGGTGGGCCCTCCACGGATCAAGGCCCAACACGGTATCGGCTTTCACGATCCGCAGCAGGCGGACAACCCGCGCCCTCATCTCCAGGCTTGGATACAGCGTGCTGTCATCATATCCCAGGAAGAAAACCTTCTCGACCCCCAGTACTCGGGCTGCCTCCGTCAACTCCTGCCGGCGAATCTCGGACAGGCGCTCCGGCGTCATGCTCCGGTCGTAACTGCCCACATTGCCATTAGTCAGACAGGCGTAGAACACGCCGTGCCCCTGGCTGGTTAGCTTCTTGATCGTCCCTCCGGCGTAGAACTCGGCGTCATCCGGGTGGGGAAAGACTACCATGTACACTTGCTGTTCGGCCATTATCTTCGGCACCTCCTTCTGTGGCTGAGGCTCCAACATACGGCCAGCACGCGCCGCCGCTCGCCGACCGATGGAGCATGGCGACCGACGCGATCCGCCGCCGAGCGCAGGTCCCTCAGGACGTCCGATTCCTGTGGCCTATCACTTCTTGACCCTGCCGACAAGTTCTACCTCTCCCAGCCCTGTCTCGTCGTGCATGACGACTAGCGCGCGCTCATCTTCGAAGGTCATGGTGACTCGCCAATGGTTTATGTTGCCGATCTCATCCAGATCAACGACAAACACATTCTCCGCCTCCCAGAATCCCTTAGCCGCGGCTGGCAGCCCGAACCTTCCGGGACTCTTCCGAAAGACATTGTCCAGCCCCACCGTAAGCTTGAGATCGCGGCTTGTCTCACCGGTGGCCAGCTCAGAGAGATAGAGTCTCAACATTGCCTGGTCGTGCTCCCCAAACGCCAAAGAGACCGCCAGCAGGCCGAACGGATTGGTATTGAGTATGTACGTGCGCCCAGACACCTTCTTGGCCATCTCCGGCAGCGCAGGTGCTGGTTTACGTTCCTCGGCACGGGGGAGGGCTGCCCGACGGATGCTGGATTCCAGTAGCGCCACTGCTTTGGGATTTGCGGGCAGGGGGCTTGTGGACTTGGCCGCCGGGATGATGAAGGATGTCAGCAGCCTCTCAAAGGGATACCCGCCTCCGCCGGTAAGCACCACAACCATGTTCTGCCCTGGCAAAACGACAATCTGCTGGCCGCCCCGCCCTGCGGCCCTATATGAGCCGGAGGGGCGGATCCACCATAGGTAGCCGTAGCCATTGGTGCCGGAGGAGACGTGTCGGCTGGTCGCTGCTGTTATCCATTTGCGGGACAGCAGTTGCCTGCCCTCCCACAGACCCCCATTCAGGTAGAGATACCCCAGCCGGGCCATGTCGTGGGGAGTGAGACGCATATCACCCCACCCGTGGTTGTCCGCTCCCTGCGGATCGAATGGCCACCCGACGTCGGAGATGCCCAGGGGTCGGAAGAGGTGCTGCTGGCCAAAAGCCAGAGCGCTCATGCCCGTGGCTTTTCGGATGATCGCGGAGAGCAGGTGCACGCCACCACTGCAGTACACGTAGCGGGTCCCCGGCTGGGCAGACATTGGCAGATCAAGCATGAACTGCACCCAATCCGGGCTTGCCCTCATCTGAGAGAGCGTGATCTCGCCTCGCTCAGGACTGCAATCGAGGCCCGATGTCATGGTCAAAAGGCTTTCCAGCGTTATCGCCCTCTTCCGGTCATCAAGGTTAGCCACAGCCCTGTCCGGGAAGAAGTCGAGCGCCGGTTGGTCAACGCTCTTGATGTGGCCCTTGTCAATGGCGATTCCGATCAGCGTCGAAGTGAAGCTCTTTGTGGCGGAGGCAAGATCGTGAACCAGGCCCGGGGCAAAGGGATAGAAATAGGCGTCCGCCACGATGTAGCCGTTCCTTATGACGAGCATGCTGTGAAGTCTGCAGTCCTGTTCCATGATGAAGCCCACCGCGTCCGCCAACAGCTGCGAGTCCATCCCTTGTGCCTCAGGGGTGGACGTCCGCCAGGCGCGAGTGGGCCAGTAGGTGGGCGCTTGTACTGCCTGGGTCGCGCGGGCCCCCGTCACGGCAGCATGAGAGATGATTAGCCAGGCCAACAAGACAGCAAGGGGGTGCTTCATCTTCGCTCCTTTCGCTCCGCCAGGTTGGGTTTGCCAGACAAGCGACTGCACACAGGGCGCTCCACAAGGCCGTTCACACATAGGACATGGGCCTGGAAGCTACCTCATTTTCCTGCATCAGATCGCGTGCACCTGCCGCCGAAGGGTTGTGTCTTGGGATATGCTTCGCTGGCCCACATACGTTACCGCAGCCGATTTCTGCTTGCCTTTCCCTAGAGTTTGTTGCGCAGCAACTTGGTTTTGTTCCCTTCCGGGGCCGACTGGGGAAGTCCGGGCCCGCGTTCAGATGGGTCAGAGCGTTGCCGCCGAAGCCGCAATCGCTTTCAGCGTGTGGTCTCTGGGATGGGAGAGGCTGGCGCGGGCGAGATCAGCAGTCTCAGCATGGATGTGCGGTGTAAGGCAGGCAAGGGTCAGAACCCTCCTTCCGGGCCGTAGCGCGACGTCGCTTGGCCACATGAAGAGTGGAGGAGCGGGCCGGTAGGTCCGATTTCGGCAGCGCCGCGTTCTTTCGGATGCAGCGCACAACAGGATAGCGCTGATGTGGCGCCTAAACTAGACGAAGGACTAGCTTTGGGCCGCTGCAAGAGCATCTGCCCGGAATCCTCTGTCGAAGGAGTGGCAAAATGGTTGGCGTCGAGCTGACAATCATCGTTCTGGCTGCGTTGACGATCTTGGGCTTGCTAACAGCTGAAGCCTTCTCCGCAGGGCTGCCTGCGAGCGTAAGCCTCGGCAAGGCCATCGTGGTTACGGCAGGTGCTGGGGCCGATCCCATCGAGCGCCAGGCTGCCGCCATGCTGCGGCTGGAGATCAAGAAACGCACAGGGCTTGACCTGGCCCAGGCAACCACCCTGCCCGCTGACGACACCCCGGCCATCATCGTCGGCAGCCTGGAGCGGATGCCTGTGATTCCGCCGGGAGCGCGGGTCCCCGACCCCGTGATGAAGAACGGCAAGCCCGCTGTCGAGGGGTACGTCCTGGCGGTGGACACCAAGGCGCGCCAGGCGCCCACCGTATGTGCCATCGGCAACGACCGGCGCGGGACGCTCTTTGCCGTCGGCGCTCTGCTCAGGTCTCTCGACTGGGCTGACGGCAGCATCACTGTACCTGCCGAACTCGAAATCGCGACAGCACCCGCTTATCCCATCCGCGGCGCGCAGTTGGGCTACCGACGCTGCAGCGACACGTACGACGCCTGGGATGTCGGCCAGTACGCCCAGTATGTTCGCGACTTAATCGTCTTCGGCAACAATAGTATCGAGTTGATCCCCGCTATTGCCCCGGGCGTGAACGGGCCCGCGGAGGGCGACCCTCTCATGCCCCTGACCCCCTGGGATATGACCGTCTCGCTGACCGCCTTGCTCGATGCGTATGACATGGACGTCTGGATGTGGATACCCCTCGAGAGCGGCGCGGCGCAGGAGCCTCAACGCCGCGCGAGCAGCCTGCGCGAGCGCGAGGGCCTTTTTGCGGCATGCAAGCGGATTGACCACGTCTTCGTGCCCGGCGGCGACCCCGGAGACACCCCCGCCAGTTTGCTCATGCCGTACCTGAAGGATCTCGCCGCCGTGCTGCGCAAGCACCATCCGAAGGCCGGCCTATGGGTTTCCCCCCAAGGCTTCGAGCGGGAGAATCGTGCGCACTTCTACGAGTATCTGCAGAAGAACCAGCCAGAATGGCTCACCGGCATTGTGTATGGCCCCGGGGTGGACGGCCATCTGAGAGAGGTCCGAAAACTCGTCCCCGCCAAGTACCCCATCCGTCACTATCCCGACATAACCCACGGCATACGCTGCCAGTACCAGATCCCAGACTGGGATGCCCCCTGGAACGAGACCTACGAGCGGCAGCCCATTCTGCCCCGTCCCACTCAGATGCGCCACGTCTGCAACCTGCTGTCACCATACACCGCCGGCGCAGTTGCCTATTCCGACGGCACTGGAGACGACGTCAACAAGATGATCTGGAACGCCATGCTCTGGGACCCCAAGGCCGGTCTGCGGACCGTGCTGCGCGACTTCGGGCGCTACTTTGTGGGCCCTGACCTTGCTGAAGGGGTCGCGGACGGACTTCTGATGCTGGAGCAGAACTGGTCGGGCCTGGCTCTCGCCAACACCCAGGTACCGAAGACTTTTACCCACTGGCAGGCCATGGAAAAGCGCGCCACCCCGAAGGCAATGGGCTCCTGGCGCTTCCAGCAGGGCCTCATCCGCGCCTACGGGGACGCCTACGTGCAGGCGCGCCTCAAGAAGGAGGCGGCGCTTCTCCAACAGGCCTACGACGAACTCGCCAAGGCGCCACGGGTGGGCTCCGAGGCCTCGATGGCTGCCGCTGAGCAGGTCCTCAACCGGGCTTACCCGCCCGAGGCCACTGCGCCCGCGCTGCGCGAGCGCATCGAGAAGCTGGCTGAAATGCTGTTCCACAGCATCCGCATGCAGTTGAGCACCACAAAGTACGGTGGCTCCAGCCCTGACCGCGGCGCATTGCTGGACACAATTGACAACCCTGTTACTGACGGTGCCTGGCTTCTGCTTCAATTCCCCAACATCCGCCAGATGGGCAGCGAGCAGGAGAAACTGGCGGCCATTGACCGCCTCGTCCATTGGGAGGACCCCGGTCCGGGCAGCTTCTACGACGATCTGGGCTACCACGTCGCCGGCAAGGACCCCCACCTGGTGCGCGGCTCCACGTGGGAAGAGGATCCCGGCCGCACCATGGGCGTGGTGGACGTTTACGAGGGCCCGCGCTTCCCCGAGGAGGGCCGTCTTTCGTGGGTCTCCCAGACCGAGGCCGACGGCCTCGAGGACTCGCCTCTGGTGATGCGCTACACCGGGCTGGACCCCAAGGCCTCCTATATGCTGAGGGCTGTCTATGGCACGCCTTCCAACCCGATGCAGCAAATCTACTTTGACGGAAAGCCGTTCGGCGAGCCGTTGCTCTCCGATGCGCGCAGCCCCAGGACCTATGAGTTCGAGGTTCCCCAATCGGCCACTGCCGACGGTGAACTCGAAGTCACCTGGCGCAGGACCAGCGGCCGCTGGGTGGCTGTTTCTGAGGTCTGGCTGATCAAGAAGAAATAGCATCCCGGCCAGTGCTGCCGACTGTACCGTTGGCCAACTCAGGCCCTCCGCGCGTAGTGTGCCAAAGCTGGCCTGCAGCTATCCTCGGCAGGCCCCGGAGGGGAGCCTCCGGCATTTTTGAGACCTTCCGGGGTCTCACGGACGCATAACCGCCGCAGACTGCCGCAGAACCTCCTGCTGTACTTGGACCTCCCGCAGAGGAACGGGCTGCGCCCCCGGAGAAGTGTCAAGGCGATCCGAGCCGGCCCCGGGCTGCCTGCGCGCCGCGTGAACGTAACCCGATTCTCGCATCTTTCGCGTGGGGCTCTGCGGCGTGGCAACCCGCCAGAGGCTGATATGGCGAACAGCAGTGGATTCTCGCGTTCCAATATTCTCCTTGTCATCTGCCATGACTTAGGCCGTCGGCTCGGCTGCTACGGCGCTCCAGTGCGCAGCCCCAACCTGGACCGCGCCGCCTGCGACGGGGTGGTGTTCACGAACTACTTCTGCACCGCGGCCCAATGCTCTCCCAGCCGGGGTAGCATCATCACCGGGCGCTTTCCCCACAGGAACGGGCTCATGGGCCTCGCCCACATCGGGTGGGAGTTTAGTGACGGTGAACACACGCTACCTATGTACCTCAACCAGACAGGATACTCAACCCATCTCTTTGGCCTCCAGCATGAGAGCGCGGATCCCAGCCGTTTAGGTTACCAGCATCTGCACCTTCACGAAGGCTCCGGCGCTGCCCGTGTGGCTGCCGCGGAGGTGGCAGCGTTCTTCCGCCATGCAGCGCGAACGGCTGACACCCCGTTCTACGCGTGCGTCGGAATCGGGGAACCCCATCGCCCCTATCACTGCCCGGGCTATCCGGCTGACGACCCGGAGCAGGTGCAGCCGCTGCCGTACCTGCCTGACAGGCCGGGAATCCGGGATGACCTCGCCCACCTTAACGGGTTGATCTCGGCGGTTGATGAAGCCGTGGGGCAGATCCTGGCAGCCCTGGAGGAGAGCGGCCTTTCGGAGAACACGCTGTTCATCTTCACCACCGACCATGGAATCGCGATGCCGCGCGCAAAAGGCACGTGTTATGACCCCGGCATCGAGACCGCCCTGATAATGCGACTGCCGGGAAGGTTCGCGCGCGGCGTGCAGCGCGGCGAACTACTGAGCAACGTTGACCTTCTTCCTACGCTGCTCGAACTGGCAGGCTGCGAGATTCCGCGGGACCTGGATGGATACAGTTTCCTGCCGCTGCTTACGGGCGGCTCGTACAGGCCCCGCGACCATATCTTCATCGAGATGACATGGCACGACAAGTATAACCCAATGCGCGGCATCCGCACTCAGGCCTACAAATACGTCCGCAACTTCGGCGATCGGCCGCTCGTATTTCTTCCCTTGGACGTCTATCTAGGCCGCGCAGGCGAAGAGGTGCGCGACGAGTTCTATGCCTGCTCCCGGCCCGCTGAGGAACTGTACGACCTCGGCGACGACCCTCTCGAACAACGCAACCTTGCCGCGGATCCCTCTCACTGCGCCGTTCTCGAGGACTTGCGGCGGCGAGTTCAGGGATGGATGGAGTCATCCGGCGATCCTCTGCTGTCCGGCCCGGTCGAGCCTCCACCCAGGCAGCGTGAACGGCTAGCCCGGGGCGAGCCGAACGACTGGCCGCGCCGCGCCGCAGTCTAGGGCAAGGGTGCAGTGCGCAGTGATTCGGCGCGCCAGAGCAATGAAGCTATGCTTCGTCGGTGCTCTTGGGACACGCTGAAGTGGTCAAGCACTTGTGAGAGCGGTTCCAGCGGTCAGGCGCGCGTGAGGCGAGCCGCAGGGTCGCGGCGCCGTGAAACGACCCAGTAGAGGCAGATCGCGCCCTCTGGCAGGTAGGATAGGTTGTATCACGCGCCGAAAGCACCCCCGAGCAAGTCTTGCCCCCTATGGTGGTCCCGCTGCAATTGGCCTCGGCCGGCGATCCGGGGGCGGAATTGCCTCCAGCGGCTGTCGCAGTATGGCCGGTGGCACGCGGAAAGGAGTTGCCATTGTGAGCACCATTCGTTGGGGATATGACGATGGTTCCTGGCGCACGTCGCTGCACGACAAGGCGGCGTTCTTCGAGCGCGACATCCTGGAAAAGCACTGGAGCGAGGGCCTCTATCCGTCAATGGTAGAAGTGCGGAGCGACGGCACGGTTGACTACTCGACTCAAGGATTCTGCGATGTGGCCCACTCCTGCTGCTGGACGGCCAATTACCTGGCCGGCCAGGCTTACCGGTATCTGGCAACCAAGGATGAGTCGGTGCGGGAGCACTGTTGGCACGTTCTGCGGGCGTTTCGACGCCTTCAGAAGTTGACTGGGATCCCCGGGTTGATCTGCCGCGGCTACCTGCTGGGCCACGGGCCGGTGTCGGCGGAGCGCGGAGGCTCAGACAGTTCGGAGTACTGGCGCCAGGGAAAGGGTGAACTGTCCGGGTACCGCTGGCGAGGAGATCAGTCTCATCATAACTACGACGCCGTAATGCATGGTTACGGGGCCTATTACAGTCTCGCTGCGAACCACGAGCAGAAGGAATTCATACGCGAGGACGTGCGTGCTATAGGCAACTGCGTTTGCGACAACGACTTGCTGATCCGTGACGTGGATGGCCGAACCACTTGCCACCTGCTCGGCCTGGGCGACGGGCGCACCCCGAACCTGCGCACCATAATGGCGACGCACGGGCTCAAGGTCGCGCACTATGTCTGCGGGGACCGGAAGTTCGCTGACAAGTACGAGGAACTGGTGGACCGCTTCGGTTACCGCGAGCGCGCCGGCTTCGAGGTGCCCCCGCCGCGAACTGACTTTGACGATGCCGAGCACGTCTTTGGTGATCTGGACAATCTCTTGCGGATGGAGACCGACCCCGATCTGCTCCGTTTCTATCGCGTTGTGCTCGACGCGCTCTGGGAGGCGCACAAGTATGACCGCTGCGCCTTCTACTGCTATCTCTACGGGGGGCAGGCGGGCTCGGAGGACTGTGACCGCGATGGTGCGCTCTGGGATCTTCGCCACTGGCCCGTGACGCGGCGCTATACGCCGCGGATGAATAGCATCCGCAGAGACATCGAGTTCGTCACGAACGCGGAAAGGCGACGCGTTGCGCGCGACCCGCTGCCGATGAACGAGCGTCCGATGGACAACGAGTACCAGTGGAAGGGCTCGCCCTATGCCCTCGACGGCTGGTTAGCCCGGCCGATCGTAGCCTTGCAAGTGGCAGCCGAGGATCCTGCGGTCATTCACTGCCTGGATGCCGCTGGCGGCGTTTATCGCTCTCTCGACAAGGGCGGCACCTGGCAAGAGATGACACCCGTGCCGGCGGGCATGCGCGACCTCGCCGTTGCTGATAGGCGATTCCGCTTCATGGTCGCTGCAACCGGCCAAGGCGTGTTCCGATCCAATTCCGCGGGCTGCCAATGGGAGCGCGCCCTGGTGCCGGGAACCAGCGCGTATCGTGTTCTCGCGTCGAAGGAGGGTTACGACCACTTCTATGCTATCAGCGACGCCGGCATATACCAATCGCTGGACCTTGGCCCTTTGCGGTGCGGCCAAGGGTGGAAACAGGTCGCGCCACCGGTGCCTGGGATTTCAGACGCCCGCTATGCCGTCGTCTGCGGCACCGAAGCCGTGTGCTATGCGGCCACCAGAACAGAGTTGTTCATGAGAGAGGCTGGCAGGGACGGCTGGCGCCGGGCGGGCGTGGTACCCTTCGCCGGTGAGGGGATTGAGTGGATTCGCACCGACCCTAACAACCGAAAGGTGGTTTTCGTCCGTTGCCGCCTCCTGCATCACGGCCCGGACTACCACATCCTCTGGAAGACCACCGATTCCGGCGCTAACTGGATGGGCATCATTGCTGATGGTCTGGCCGAGTACGCCGGCTTCCACCTCGACGCACACGTCGGCGGGGAAGGCCTGGAAGGGGACGTTCAGGATCTGGTCGTCCCGTCTGGCGAGTCCTATCTGCTGGCTGCAACCTCGCTGGGGATTTTCCGTTCGGACGACGGCGGCGACACCTGGCGGGAATGGAACGGGGGGCTTCACATCACCAGTGCCAATCGTCTCTTCGACCGTCAGCCTGACGGTTGCTACTATGCCAGCACGCCGGCGGGCCTCTTCCGCGGCCGCGACGGGGAATCGTGGGAGTACGCCAACCTCTGTCTGAACGTGCGATCGTGCGCCCACTACGAGTGCGGCGCCGCGGACTACACGATCGCGTATTGGATGGGCCGCCACTATGGCTTCATCACAGAAAAAGAGGCAACCCAGAGTCCGGACCGATGGAATTGCAGGTAGGCTGCTGTCGGTGCGGCGCAGCGATCGCAGGGATTGACCGTGGGTGAGATGGAGGCGCGCAAGCAATGAGGTCGGTGAGTGGCCTGTGCGGGGCGGTTTGCTGCACGCTGATGGCGGCATGCGCAGGAGGTTGGGCGATGAAGGACACAGATATTCCACGGGACGCTCCGAACGACGCTGTCATGGCGAGTCCGGCGGAGGTGCAGGAGATCGTGAACTGGGCCGGTGCGGCTTTTGCGGGGGCCGAACCAGAAGGCCGCGCGCCGCGCGTGAAGTTGCAGGTGCGGCGGCAGGACTACAACGTGCTGCGCTTCAGCCAGTCGTGCATGGAGACGCCGATCAAGATCGGGCGGCGGGAGTTCAAGCACGGCCTAGGCACCCATGCTAACAGTGAGATCCCGGTCGCGATCCCTGTCGGCGCGAAGGCGTTCCAGGCCTTTGTGGGCGTGGACAACAACTACGACACGCAAGGCGTGCGCGGCACCGTAGTTTTCAGCGTGGAGATGGATGGCAAGGAGGTAATGCGCACGCCGACGCTGCGCGGCGGCCAGGAGCCGGTTCCGGTGATGATAGAGATACCCGAAGCCACGAGCCAGATGGTGCTGAGGGTTTCCGACGCCGGCGATGGTCCGGGCTGGGACCAGGCCGACTGGGCGGATGCGCACTTCGTGATGGCAGACGGCAGCGTGCTGTGGCTGGACCAGAACCAGACCGAGACCTTTCTGATGGGAACGGATCCGCCCTTCTCATTCGTGTATGGCGGGGTTCCTTCGACAGCGCTGCTCAAGACCTGGCAGCGGACAGCCGACAGAACTGAGAGCGATGGTCGCATCCAATGGGCAGTTCAGTGGAAGGACCCCCGGACGGGCCTATGCGTGAGCGCGGTGGTGACGGCCTTCAAGCGCTACCCGGCGGTGGAATGGGTGCTCTACTTCGAGAACCAGGGCGCGCAGGACACTCCTATCCTCGAGGATGTCCAGGCGCTTGACGTCCCGCTGCGAACCGGAAACTCGAAGCGAGCGGCCGTGCTGCACCGGATCGCTGGGGATTCGTGCGATGAGCGCTCCTTCACTCCTTTCGACACCAACCTGGAGGTGGGCCAGAGTGTCCAGATGGCGCCCACCGGCGGGCGGCCGTCTTCGATCAGCGCGTTCCCCTTCTTCAACGTGCAGTACGCGGGCGAGGGGCTCATCGCCGCCATCGGGTGGTCTGGCCAGTGGGCGGCATCGCTCGAGCGGAGCAGCACCGGGCCGACACGCCTGCGCGCCGGCATGGAGCAGACCCACCTGCTGCTGCACCCGGGCGAGCGCATCCGCGCGCCGCGCATCCTGATCCTGCCCTGGAAGGGCGACCGCCAGGCGGCGCACAACCGCTTCCGCAGGCTGCTCCTGTTCAACTACGTGCCGCAGGAGAAGGGGCGGCCAGTGCGGCTGCCGGTCGTCTCGCAGTGCTTCGACCGCTACGTGTGGAGCCGGCCTGAGTGGGCGACCGAGGCGGGACAGATCGCCGGGGTGAGATTCGCCAAGCAGGTCGGCTGTGACGCGCATTGGCTTGATGCCGCGTGGTTCGAGGGTGGATTCCCAAATGGCGCGGGCAACTGGTTCTGCAAGCCCAAGGAGTTCCCGAACGGTTTGAAGCCGGTCGCGGAAGCGTGCCACGAAGCAGGTTTGCGGTTCGTGGTGTGGTTCGAGCCGGAGCGTGTGGCGGCCGGCTCGCAGATCGCCCGCGAGCACCCGGGGTTCGTCTTCGGCGGACAGGGCGGCGGCCTGTTCCGCCTCGACGACCCGACGGCGCGGCGCTGGCTTACGGACCTGTTGTCGCAGCGGATCAGCGAGTTCGGCATTGATGTTTACCGCAACGACTTCAACATTGATCCACTGGGGTTCTGGCGACAGAACGACAGCCCCGACCGGCAAGGCATGACCGAGATTCGCTACGTCGAGGGCTTTTACGAGATGTGGGACGAACTTCTCGCCAGGCACGCCGGCCTGCTGATTGACAACTGCGCCAGCGGCGGGCGGCGCATTGATCTCGAGACGATCATGCGCTCCGTGCCGCTGTGGCGCAGCGATACCAGTTGCTCGCCGGGGCACCCGGACTGGAACCAGTCGCAGAGCCACGGCCTGAGCCTGTACGTCCCGCTGCACACGGCGTGCGGCTGGAGCCCCGATGCCTATGAGTTTCGCAGTGCGGCCACGGGCGGCGCGATCTGCGACTGGGACTACCTCAATCCTGACTTCCCCATAGCTCTTGGGCGGGTCGCGATCGCGGAGGCGAAGGAGAACCAGAGGTTCTGGTATGGCGATTTCTATCCCCTCACGCGCTGCACCATAGCCCCTGACGCCTGGATGGCCTATCAGTTCCACCGTCCCGATCTCGACGCGGGCCTGGTGCTCGTATTCCGCCGCGCGGAATCGGACTACCCCGCGCTCACGGTGAGCCTGCGCGCGCTCAATCCTGCGGCCACCTACTCGGTGGAGTTCGTTGACGACGCGAGGCAGAAGACGGTGAAGAGGATGAGCGGCCGGAAGTTGATGGGCGAGTGGGAACTGCGGCTCCCGAAGAAAGGGACCAGCCTGATACTGCGCTACGAGCGGGCCAACGGCCGCCGAGGGCGAGATAAAGAAGTATGCAGGGGCAAGGAGGCCCGGGGTAGGTCCTAATTGCCCCCCGATTTATAGCAAGGATGACGAAGGCTAGACCGAAAACAGCCCAAAGTCTAGTCTCACAGGCTAACTGGGTGAGAGTGAAACCAGGAAAACTCGGTTCTGGTAGGCAGGTGAGCCTGTCGTTGTCAAGCGGCGATGAGACCGCCTGCGCTGCTCAACCGGGCTTGAGACCGGCGCCTGGTAACCTATAGGCTGTTATGCCTACCTCCTGAAACGGTCGTCTCTCGACATGAGACCCCACGCCAGAGCCCTCCACGAAAGAAGCGGCACCGTCCCCGCCTCAGAATAGCCTAGTATAATACGATGCCTCGGGATCAGAGGCAATCCCAAAGGGCCCTCAGAGGTGTGCCATCGCCATTTGACAAGGACAAACTGTCCGGATTTGGAATTACAAAACTGTTCAGTCTTGGAGGTTACGCGGCAGGCCTGGGCCTGAAGGATGGCCCCGAGGGCCGTCGAAAGCAGGTGGTAGACCAGTTTGTGGCGTTGTGCCATCGGGCCAGATACCGCCGCAAGAAGGAGGTTGCTGTTAGCCATGGATAGGCTTGCACTACGTCGCTGTGTGCCGTTTTGCTTGCTGCTGCTTGTGCTCGCCCCGCTGGATGCTTCCGCTCGCAACCTGGACGGCACGCTGGGCCTCATCTTGAGGCCCATCTCAACCGTGCCGACCATTGTGAAAGCAGGCGGAAACTTCGAGGTGGCCGTTGCCGCAGGCCAGCCGTTAGAGGAATTGCGGGTTGCGCTGTATCGAGGGCCGAACGAGACGGTGGTTTTTACACATTCAAGCCAACAGCCAGCACTGCAGCCGAAAGAGGGTACTATCACCGTACAGGCTGCGGTGCCGGCTGGCACGGCACCGGGCCTGTACCACCTGTCCGTGAGAGCCGATCCCGGGCGCAGGCGCGACACGGCCGAGCGCGCGGTCAAGGTGGTCACGGAATGGCCGGAGTCCTATGACTTCGCCCATGTCACGGATGTTCACATTGGCAGAGAGGATCCACCATTGCGGGACGAAGTGTTCAAGCGGACCGCCTCCGAGGTCAACAGGCTGGGCGTGGACTTCGTGATAATAACCGGGGACCTAACGGACAGGGGAACGCCTGATCAGTACCGCCGCTTCCTGGAGCTCTTGGATTCCTTTGAAGCCCCGACTTTCGTCGCTCCCGGGAACCACGACCGCGGGGAAGGTGCCCAGTTAGGGTCTGCTAGCAACATCTATGAGCGCTACTGCGGCCCCGGCAACTACGCATTTGACCTTGGCCGCCACCGGTATCTGTGCCTTGACACCCGCTGGCAGGACGAATTCCGGATACTCCCTGCCTACAGCACCTGGCTGGACGCGCAGCTCCAACGGCCCAACCCCTCCCTGGGAATCGTGTTCTCCCACCGCATCAGCGAGGCTGAATACCCCTACTACCAGGACCAACTGCCGGCCCACAACTACTGGCTTTATGTCTATGGCCATACCCACCGCGACGGCATCAAGTGGGTAGGGCCGAAGCGGCTGGTGCTGCTCAATACCAGTCAGGAGCTGCTCGGCACGTTCGACGTCGTCAAGATCGCTGGCGACCAAGTGATGAGCATAGATCACTACCACCGGGCATCAGCAGACTGAGTGACTGCTAGCCTATCGCCTAGGTTCATGGCCGCGCGAGAGGGCGTTAAATGTAGTCAGCAACGTAGCTCCCAAGGCTTTGCTGAGGCCGCCTCTAGCGGGTCAGGACTTTCACAGGGGCGCACGCCAAGCGGGGTATCTTGCGTCGCCACGGGGGCAGGGACAGGCTGTCACAGAAAGACGATGCAGTCTCAACGAAAGGGGTGAACGACCTTGCGGCTGGATGTCATCAAGGCAATCATGGATCGGCGGAGCAACCGCGCCTATGTGTCAAAGCCATTGCCCGAGGGGGACCTGCATACCATCCTGGAGGCAGGCCGGCAGGCGCCCTCAGCCAACAACCGGCAGCCCTGGCATTTTGTCGTGGTGCGCGACCCGGATCAGAAGCGCAAGGTTGCCGAGGCCTGCTGTCGCCAGCTTTGGATGGCGGACGCTGGGGTGATCGTCGCTGGCCTGGGGAAGCCAAAGTGTTCGGGCTATCAGGTAGATGTGGCGATTGCTATGCAGAACATGATCCTGGCTGCGACGGGCTTGGGCTACGGGACTTGCTGGATCGGCGCGTTCGAGCAGGAACAAGTGAAAGGCATACTGGGAGTCCCCGATGATCTCGAGGTTGTGGCACTGACCCCGATAGGGGTTCCCGCTGATCGTCCCGAAGCCAGACCGCGGCAGCCAATGTCTGAGGTCGCCTCGCTCGACCGGTACGGGCAGGGGCCCGTCTGAGCACGGGCAAGTGGACTCCTCGGAGCGGCATCACGTGCCATTGACCGCCGCGTGTTGTCACTTCAGGCGCGGAGGCGGTGAGTCTCTCGATTCCCTGCCAGCGATCGGAATACGCGGTCGGGCGCGTTGGTGTACCAAGCGTAGCCATTGCGGCGCTCGGGGCCGATTTCCTCGATTGAGTACTTGATCACGCCGTCGCGGTCGGAGAAGATGGGGCGGTTGGTGCCGATCTCGTAGAAGCGCGCCCACACGTGGGCCCGGTGGTCTGCAACCAGCGCCTGCAGGCCGTTCACGTTGTCCCGGCGATAGCCGTCAATCTTCACCTCACGCAGCCAGGCAACTCCCGCCTCGATCGCCTGCTCGGTCGCCAGCGTCTTGTGCGGAAGGGAGACCAGGAATGATAGGATGCCCGCCGACTCGGCCGAAACGAGTGAGACGTGCTCGTAGGAACGGCCCGGCCGCGGCTCGTAGGTGACCGGGTCGTGCTGCTGGCACCAGGCAGTGAGTCGGCCTTTCACTCTGATCTGGGACTTGAGGATGTAATCCAGCCCCCTCTCGAACGCCGCGCGCAGTGCAGCCACCCGTTTCGCGTCAACGAACTCGAAGCGCGAGTCGTTGGTGATCGCATTGATGATCTCCATCAAGTGGACCATTGCGCCGTCGTTGTAGGTCACATAGTTGTGGTAGTTTCGCTGGTTGCTCGACACAGGGTACACCTGTGGCCAGCCCCCCGACGGATACTGGGCTTTCAGGATGTAGCCAGCCCCGCGCAGGAAGCCCTCGCGGTAGCGCGGATCGCGCGTGGCGTTGTACGCGCGAGCAAGAAACCACATCTGGCTGGTGGTGGCGTCGTCGTCGAAGGTTCCCTGGCCTTTCGAGTAGATGCTCTTTGGCTGCCCAGGGTGGTGAGGGCCGGAGACCGTGTCCGTCCCCTTAGACCAGCCCCCGTGCGGGAGTTGGAATGACAGTATGTTGTCGGCCATGCGCCGGCCTTCGTCGCTGGCAAACCAGCCATCAGGCTTGCCGGCATAGGGACCGTAGGAATCGCCGGACAGGTGCGGCCCGGCGAGCGCGGCTGCCGCAGCAAGTAGGGCGAGCGTCAGGCTCGCAAGGATGGTTCGGGTCATGGGCTCACTTCCTGCGGCGTTGCTTCGGCGGCCACAGGGCGGAGGCCTGCCAACGCGACGGTAAACAGGCGCTGAGGCCGTCCACGTAGAACATCAACGCTACCAGCGCGGAGGACGCGGTTCCCGCCTGCCGGATGTCGTGTGCCTGGGTGGACGGTCCGGCGAGATCTCGCCAGGAGGAGGGACATCGTGGGAGATTCCGCTTTCGCATTGTTCATTGGCTTCAGCGTCGCGCTGCTGTTCGCGGCGCCTGAACACGCAGGGGCCGATGGGTCTGTGCTGTTCCCTGGTGTGCAGTGGGAGCAACGCAACCCCGCCGACCTCGGCCTCGTCCCGGACTTGCTGGATCAGATTCCCGCGATGCTGGGCGGACGCGGGTGCATTGTCAAAGACGGCTATGTCGTCAAGGCCTGGGGTGACCAGGCCGAGCGGAGCGACTGGTTTTCCTCAGCCAAACCCGTTCTAAGCACGCTTCTGTTCTTCGCCGTCGAGGAGGGTCTGGTCAAGAGCGTTGACCAGGCAATCTCGGACTTCGGGTGGGATCTCAAGCCCAAAGATCGGGGCATTGAGTTTCGCCACCTCGGCGCCATGACGAGCGGATACGCTCGCCCGGAACCTGTCGGTGCCGCATGGGCTTACAACGATTACGCGATCCAGTTGTACCAGAAGACACTGTTCGACAAGGTATTCAAAGACGATCCCAAGAAAGCATCCGACGATGCCAAGCGCCTGGGAGCGCTCGGCCTTCAGGATGGCCTGGAGTGGCGGGTGACGAACCGACGGCTGTCAGCCTCGGTTCGCGATTTCGCCCGCATCGTGTGGTTCTGGCTCAACCGCGGGCGCTGGGGCGACCGGCAGGTCCTGCCGCGCCGGTATTTCGATGAGTATATGAGGCCACAGGTCCCCAAGGACCTCCCACGCACGCAAAAGGCCGACACGGACGACTATCTGGACATTGGTTCGTACGGCGGTGAATCTGACCAAGAGACCGATGGCACAGGGATCTACGGCTTCAACTGGTGGTTCAATGATACGGGGCGGGTGCACCCCGGGGCGCTGACCTGGCCGGGCGCGCCGCCCGATACAGTGATGTCCCTCGGCGCGCGAGGCAATTGCTCTGCCATCATGCCAAGCCTGAATCTCGCCGTAGTCTGCGCGCAGGGCGATTGGGGCGCTCTCAAGGCCGGCGACCCGAAGTCGCGGCTGAACCGGGTGCTCAGCCTGGCTGCCCGGGCCGCAGGGTATCGGCCGGAAGGCATGATCATCTCGGGCGAGTTAAAGAAATGGCATGCAGTGACCTTTTCTTTCTTCGGGCCGGAGACGGGGGAAAAAGCCACTCCAAACCCGTTCACCGACTACCGCCTGGATGTCGTTCTCGAGTGCGGCAATAGCCGCTATCACGTTCCCGGATACTACGCCGCTGATGGGAACGCGGCCGAGACGGGTGCCGAGATGGGCCGCATCTGGCGCGTCCACTTTTTGCCCGATCGCGAAGGAACCTGGACCTATCACGCTTCCTTCCGCACCGGCCCTGGCGTCGCTCTCACCAGTGAATCCGCAGCCGGCGAGCCGGCCGCGTTCGATGGCGCCGCCGGCTCCTTCAATGTGGGCCCCACCGACAAGAGCGGGCGGGACCACCGCGCAAAGGGGCTGCTGCGCTACGTGGGCAAGCGCTACCTGCAGTTCGCGGAAACGGGCGAGTACTTCGTTAAGGGCGGGGCCGACAGCCCTGAGAACTTCCTGGCCTACTTCGAGTTCGACCAGACGCCTCCCACCCACCGCTACGAGCCGCACGCACAGGACTGGCAGTCCGGCGATCCCACCTGGCGCGCCGGCAGGGGCAAGAACATCATAGGGGCTCTCAACTACCTCGCCGGCAAGGGCATGAACAGCGTCTATTTCCTCACCATGAACGTGAAGGGCGACGGCAAGGATGTGTGGCCCTGGACCTACAGCGAGGAACGAATGCGCTTCGACTGCAGCAAACTCGACCAGTGGGAAATCGTTTTCTCGCACATGGACCGCAAGGGCATCATGCTGCACGTCGTCACCCAGGAGCAGGAGAACGATCAGTTGCTCGACGGCGGCGACCTGGGCCCGCAGCGCAGGCTCTACTACCGCGAACTCATCGCCCGCTTCGGCCATCACCACGCGCTCGTCTGGAACCTGGGCGAGGAGAACACGAACACCGATGAGCAAAGAAAGGCGTTTGCCGCGTACGTCCGCGAACTCGACCCCTACGACCACCCCATCGTGGTGCACACCTTCCCCAGTCAGCGCGACAAGGTATATGAGCCTCTTCTGGGCTGCGCTCACCTGGAGGGGCCGTCGCTCCAGATGGGACACATGGAGCAGACCCACAGCGAGACGTCGAAATGGGTCGCTCGCTCCGCGCGGGCGGGCCGACCTTGGTTCGTGTGCCTGGACGAGATCGGCCCTGCCGACACGGGCGTCAAGCCTGACGCCGACGACCCAGATCACAATGACGTGCGCCGTTACGCCCTCTGGGGCAGTCTGATGGCCGGGGGAGCGGGGTGCGAATGGCTTTTCGGATACGGCTACCCGAATCACGACATTTCCTGCGAGGACTGGCGTTCGCGAGACCGCATGTGGGACGTGACCCGCTATGCCCTCGACTTCTTCGAGCAGCATCTGCCCTTCTGGGACATGCATCCTGACGACAACCTCGTGGAAGGCGAAGGCGCCTGGTGTCTTGCCAAGCCTGGCGAGGTGTATGCGGTGTACGCTCCTGGCGCTCGCGGCCCGCGGATTGCTCTTCCGGCCGGCACTTACAGCGTCCAATGGTATAGCCCGCGCGAGGGCGGCTCGCTCGTCGCGGGAGCGAAGTTGAAAGGGCTGGGCAAGAGAAGCCTCGGCGTGCCGCCCCGCAACCCCGACAAGGACTGGGTTGCGCTGGTGCGACGGGAACCGCCGCCCAAGTGACCGGGCCGCTGCGCAACAGCGTTCATTATGGCGTACAGATTCCAGAAGACAGGAGAAATAGCAATGTTCGGGTTCTTGTCTTTGGCGGCTGCTGTCTCGATGTGTATCATGGCTTGCCTCGCCGCAGGGCAGCGCAAGGAGCCAGGGTCCGCAGTGCTGCTGGATGACGATTTCAGCCAACTCCGCACCGGCCTGTTCTTCAGCGTGATTGGCGCACATGCCGAGTACCACTATCTGCCTGAATGCGCCCCGAAGGGGAACTGGGTCGTCTCGACGTTTACCTCCGATGCAGGGTCTCAAAGGGCCTGGCGGGTCTGCTGCGAGAGTGGGCGGGCGGTCATGGTTCAGACTTACGAAAACAAGAGCAAAGACACGCACCCGATGCTCATCGCGGGCGACCCGCTCTGGTCCGACTACACCGTGGCCGTTCGTTTTGCGCCCAGGTCCTACGCCGGGCAGAGCGGAATCGTGTTCCGCTACCGCAACGACCGCTGTTACTACTTCTTCGGCGTGAACGGCCCCAAGGCCGTGCTCAAGATGGTGCGCCACGGCACTGGCTTTCGCCAGCCTTACGAGAAGGTACTGGACGAACGCGAATGCAGGTGGAAGCCGGGCGAATGCCTCGCCGCCCGTGTCACCGTGGGCGGGAACTCCATTCGCGCCGAGATCTCCGGCCGCGCCGCGCTGGAAGCACGGGATTCCACATTTCAGGAGGGCAAGATAGGTCTCACTTCCGACATACCAACGCGTTTCTCAAGGGTCACCGTGACAACCAGCGCCCAAGTCAAGAAGCGCATCGAAGCGGCAATCGAAGCGCGCGAACGAGAGTCGCGCGCGCTGCAAGCAGCCAACCCCAAGCCTGTTGTCTGGAAGAAGATCGGCACCGAGGGATTCGGGGCCGGTCGGAACGTCCGGTTCGGCGACCTGAACGGCGACGGTCAGGTTGATGTCCTCATCGGCCAGGTCGTTCACCATGGGCCCAAGGACTCGAACAGCGAACTTTCCTGCCTCACCGCGATCACGCTCGATGGCGAGATTCTCTGGCAGATCGGACAACCCGACCCATGGAAGGCTATGCTGACGAACGATGTCGGGTTCCAGATTCACGACCTTGATGGCGACGGTCGCAACGAAGTCGTGTACTGCATGAACCAGGAATTGATCGTCGCCGACGGCGCCACGGGGAAAACGAAATACAAAGCCCCGACTCCAGAAACTCCCCCAGATACCCCAGCGCCGTACAACCGCTTCCCACGAATCCTAGGGGACTGCCTGTACTTCTGCGACCTGCGCGGCACGGGCCGCGCCAGCGACATCATCGTCAAGGACCGATACCGCCACATCTGGGCGCTGAACGACAGGTTGGAGACAATGTGGCATGGCGCGTGCAACACCGGCCACTACCCGTATGCGTACGATGTGGATGGCGACGGTCGAGATGAACTCGCAGTCGGCTACTCGCTGTTCGACCACGACGGAAAGCTCCTCTGGACCTTGGACGATTCCCTCAAGGATCACGCCGACGGCGTCGCGATCGTGCAGTTGAGCGAGCAGCATGGGGAGCCGCGCGTGGTGTGTGCCGCAAGCGACGAAGGGATATTTTACGCCGACCTGCGAGGCAAGGTGCTCAAGCACCACTATGTGGGCCATGTCCAAAACCCGGCGATCGCTGATTTCCGTCCGGACCTGCCTGGCCTGGAAGTCGTAACCGTGAACTTCTGGGGGAACCAGGGGATCATCCACCTGTACGATGCTGATGGAAATGTCTATCACGACTTTGAGCCCTTCCAGCACGGGAGTATGTGCCTGCCCGCCAACTGGACCGGGCGAGCAGGCGAGTACTTCATGCTCTCAGCCAATGTCGAGGATGGCGGCTTGTTCGATGGATGGGGCTGCCGCGTGGTCTCGTGGCCCGCCGACGGGCACCCGGACATGTGCTACGCAGTGCTCGACATCACAGGCGACTGCCGCGACGAGATCGTCGTGTGGGACCCCTATGAAATGTGGGTGTACACGCAGGACGACAACCCCCGGAAAGGCAGGCTCTACAAGCCGGTGCGGAACCCGCTGTACAACTATTCGAACTACCAGGCAACAGTCTCACTTCCGGGCTGGTCTGAGCAACCTGCTCGCTGATGTGTCATTGGTGTATCCAGTATATGTCGGTGTGGGCGAGACAAGTCAGGCGGTGAATTATCGCGTACTTCGGGTGTCCTTGCCCCCGCATTTCCTACTGTCCCCGCCATCTGCCCATGGCCCCCTCCGGGCGCGGCTCTGGCCGGGGGATGAGGCCCAGTGCAGAGGTCAAGGGCGTGGGAGACGGGCCCGGTCCGCCCGTGTTGGTTTCTTGACGCGTATGCTTTTGTAGTGGAGTCATTCTTGTGGAGCGACAGTGAGACCATCAGCGGTGGTCAGCCACAATTGAGACCCCCTGCGGCGGTCCCACGCCCGCGGGACGGGTCTAACGACCATGTGTCATTCATTCGCCAAACGAGTATGTCGGGGTACGGAACCCCTGTTCCGTTCCATCCGGACGCGTGTAATCGCTGTTCGTGCAGGATGCCTCCGACAGGGCGCGGAAAATGCCTGGCGGATGAGTTCTGTTACACTGGGAGCTTGGCATAGAAAGGGTTTGTTAAATGTCAGTTTCTTTCCCGATCGAGTGGCCTTTCATCTGCGCGGCAGCGCTAGTGTTGAGCGCAGCCGCGTCTGCGGGTGCAGCGGCGGATGCCACTGCATCGAGAGTGGCGATCGTGGTCGGCGAACGTGCCTGTGAGACCGAACTCAAGGTAGCGGATGTCCTCGCCGCGCGTCTGGCCAAGCGCAGCGGGGTGAGCGCCGCAGTGGTAGCCGAGCACAAGGCCGCAGACGCGCCTGCCGACCTGACGGTTTTCATCGGCCTTCCGGCAAACCACGATCGCCTGGCGGGACTGTGCGGCGAGAATGACGTGGCCGTGCCCAGCGAGCGCGATCCGGGGCCAGAGGGCTTCGCGGTGAAGACGATCTCAACGCGCAACGGGCCCGCCATCATTGCAGCCGGCGCGGACAGGCGCGGCGTGCTCTACGCGGCGGGAGAAATCCTGCGTCAGGTCACCTACAACGACGGGAGCATCGGCGTGCCCGGCATCAACGTGCGCACAGCCCCAGCCTTCCGCTGGCGGGGTTCGTCGGCTAACCAGGGTGGCACCATGGCCTCCATTACAGGCGCGCGCCAGTGGACGGTGGACGAACTCCACGAGTACACGCTCGACCTGGCCTTCTCCGGTGCCAACACCTTCTATGGGGCCGGCGAGTTTCGCAAATGGCTCAAATCCTTTGACCTGATGACCGAGGCTGGCTTCCGGCCGAACGAGTGGAAGTCGCAAGAGCCCTACCCGCCCGAGTGGCAGGCCACCGAGCGCGGCAAATGGGTCTGCCCTTCAATTCCGGCGGCGCGCAAAGCCCTGCTCGCGCAGTGGGAGAAGGTATTCAAGGCGCACGAGGGTGCGGATGTGATGCGCATGTTCGCCGGCGATCCAGGAGGGTGCCGGTGTCCTAGATGCGCGCCCTGGGGCAAGACCTTTATTCACCTGTGCGAGGAGATGGCCAATATCTGGCTCAAGTATCACCCGCAGTCCACGGTTCAGATCGCGAACCAGGACCTGGACAACGCCGGCGACATCGCCATCTTCGACTACCTTAACGAGAAGCCGCGCAAGTGGCTGTATGCCATATGCTACGGGCCAGGCAGCAGCGCGATGTCGCCCTACTTCCGCAGCGTACAGCGGGATGACCTATTCGTCTATCCCGGCAGCGGGCCGATCAACCGATACCTGCACGAGATCCTGAACAACATTCCCAAGTACCAGAAGATCGTCCACTACTCTGACATCACGCACTGGATCAGTTCCCAGTACCAGGTGGAGCACCCGGAGCCGCATCTCGTCGCCGTGTACGGCCGACGCACCTTCCACGTGCGGCCGCGGGCGTACTACGGGGTGTTCCAGGCCATCATGCCCTTTGCCGAGGGGGACATCATCTACTCCGAGGGCTACCACGACGAGTTCCACCAGTACATGTGGAACCGGCTGCTCTGGAGCCCCAACCGCAGCCTGGAAGACGTGATGCTGGAGTATGCGCGGCTCCAGTTCGGGGCCGAGGCGGCTCCGGAGATGGTCCAGGCAATGCTGCAGTTGGAGCAGAACCTTGAGGCGCCCCTTGCCACCAACGAGGGCATTGACCGGTATTACATCCTCGTGAAATCTGCTGGCTGGAAGATCCCGCCCCACCTGATGCGCGACAACCACCGATGGCGGCTGCACATGCAGAAGGCAGCCCTGGACAAGTACCTTCAGGTGAAACTGCGCCGAGAACTCGACCAACAGGACCGGGTGATACGGGCCCTCGAGCAAGCGGTTGCCGCGCGCGACGCGGAGGTGGGCTTGAAAGCGGCGCAGATCCTGGACGAGCCGGCGGAAACGCCCGATATGGCCGCCTTGCGGGCCGAGGCAGGACGCCTGGGCGAGGAAAGTAACGCCATTTTCGGTGTGCGCGACGTGGGCTACTTTCGACTGAATCAGGACCTGGTGGGCCTGGGGTGGGTGCGCAGGCAGCTGGAGCGGGCGAAGTCGGCGCAGGGCGACGAGCGCCTGCGTCTGTCAGAGCGCATTGTGCGATATGAGGATCCCGGCCCTGGCGGGTTCTACGACAGCGCCCAGAAGGGGCGGCATCCGCACCTTGTCAAGGGCGAGACGTTCAATGTCAGCCAGTGGCTGGACCCGGCCAACCGGCCTTCGCAGAACACGGTTGCTTACTCCCTTGAGGAGGGCAAGGGCGTCGCCTTCCGCTACACCGGCCTCGACCCGAGCGCCCATTACCGGGTCCGTCTGACGATGGTCGCGCCGCGGATGCCTCAGTTGCAGGCACCGCCCCGCCCGGTGCGCCGCAGTCAGCACGTCGGCGCCGATGGCGAGTACCTGGCCAAGGATGTCGAGGTCCCCGTGTTCACGGCACAGCAGTTCGAATATGATGTCCCACAGGCCGCGACGCGCGACGGGACGCTCGAGCTATGGCTCGAGAAGGCAGCGGGCGGCATCGGCACCGTGGTCTCAGAAGTGTGGCTGATGAAGAAGCCCTAGCCCGGCACCTGCGGCCGGCTGCGGGGGCCGGGCCGACGTGGGCTCCGGAAGGTCCAGTGTCTGCGAACGGTCTCACGGTGCCAGCCCACCAAGGAATGCCAGGACATGCCGGGAGGATGACGGCAGAATCGGTGGAAGTCAAGTCCGGGCCAAATGCGTGAGGAGCAAAGCCCCGCCTGGCCCCCCAATCGTGCTGCGAAGCAAGCCAGAAGCGATGCATTGCCGCCTGCGCCTGGCTGCCGAGTTCTAGCAGCAGTGCCAACCCCACCGCCAGCCCTGTTACCCTGCGCTGCCACATAGTGGTCGGCATCGTCCGAGTCGTCTGCAGATACCGCGCGCCTGCAAAGGCACGGAAGCCCGTGCTCGATTTCATCAAGACGGATGGGTACTCCTGTCACGACGCCAGCATCTGACCAGAGTAGGCGGGCGTCACCGGACATGCTGACGCCAGCTCGGGTACTCGGCGGCGCGTAAGGGGAATTCGAGTAGGCAGCAAAGAACTTTTCCCTCAAGAGGAGCCCGGGCGAGGAAGCCCATCGGGGTGGCCTTGCGTTTGGCCCCGGCGCCCTGGCAGCAAAGTGAATCTAACGGGAGTCCATCAATGAGCGTGCTTTTCTCGCCGATTACCGTCAAGCATGTAACCTTCAAGAACCGTGTTGTGATGCCGCCTATGGTAAGCGTTGGGGCGCTAGAAATGGCCGATTGCGCCGCCATGGACGGAGCGGTCACTGAAACCAGACTCGAGCACTACGCAAAGCGCGCCCAGGCTGGCACCGGATTGATCATCGTGGAAGCCACAGCGGTGGACGAAGGAGGCCGCTGCTGGAAGGGAGGCCTTGGTGCGTACTCGGACAAGCATCTGGCTGGCTTGGCGCGTCTGGCCCAACGGATTCACGCTGGCGGCGCCGTTGCTGGCATTCAACTCGTACACGGGGGCCCGCAGGGTTCGCCGGAACTGGCCCCGGAGGGGCTTGTGGGGCCCTCCGACGTGGCACCTACCGAATCCAATCCTGGGGTTCGCGCTCTGACAGTTCAGGAAATACACAGGATCGAGCAGTGCTTCGAGGAGGCGGCGGCGCGCGCCGCGCAGGCCGGGTTTGACCTGGTGGAAGTACATGCTGCGCACGGCTTTCTGCTCGATTCGTTCCTGATGTTGGAGCGAAACCGGCGCACGGATGAGTATGGGGGAAGCATGAACGGCCGCCTGCGGATAGTGCTGGAAACATGCCGCCGAATCAAGCAGCGCATTGGTGATCGTGCGCTGCTCGACTGCCGCATTAGCGTCTTCAACAAACGCAAGGAAGACTTCGGCGCAGAGGACCTGGAAAAGGTCGTCCATGGACTCGAAGATGCAGGGGCCGACGTGCTGCACATATCCACGGACGGCGCCTTCAAAGGGTATTTTGGCACCTCGTGCACGATTGGCCATTGGGTAAAAGGCATGACGGAGCTGCCCGTCATCGTAGCAGGTGGCCTTGGCAACCCGGCTGACGCGGAACGCGCGGTCAGCGAGGGGCACGCCGACTTTGCCGCGGTTGGCACCGCGATGCTGAAGGATGCTGATTGGACCCGCCGCGCCAAGCAAGAGCTGGGTGGGTAAGCACCCCGGAAGGCAGGCTAAGCCAAGGAAGCCTCGACAAGCTGACTGCAGTCGTAGATCTCACGGCTGCCTGACCGGCGCGCCGACCGTATCCGTCGCTCCTGTGAACCTGGGCCCGCCGGCGGCGACGAATCCATGGCTGGCGCCTGAGGCTTCCGGGCTGACCCAGAAGGCGTAAAGGCTTCCATTCTTCAAGCGAAAGCGGAACTTGACGGCTCGCCCCGCCAGCGCTGACAGGTCGCTCGCGCCCTTCCAGCGCACAGCTTGAAGCGTCTTGTCGGCGCGCATGGGGATACAGTTGCCGCGAGTAAAGGGAGATATGATCCTCCCGCGGTCATCGAGGACTTCAACGCGCAGTTCGCCGGCGTCTGTGCCCGCATTGACAAAGAGATGCTTGCCGCAAAAGCGCGCCGGTCGCGTTGTGAGAATGCCTTCCGACTCCCCGGCGTCCATCGAAGCGAACCCGTCACGGCGCAGGACGGCGAGGCCGGTGCTGCTGACACCGGAGGTTGTCGAGCCAGGAACGCCTGCCCTGCCGCTGACATAGAAGTAGAGTTTGTCACCCACGATCAGATAGCAGCCGCCGGCGGACTGAACATTGCCCCAGTTCCAGTCGCCCTGATGCTCGGACACGGGGATGAAGGCCCGGCGATCCGGGCGATGCCAATGGAACCCGTCGCGGCTGAATCCCACGCAGACCTCGTTGGGCTTGGGGCGGTCCTTCGGTTGGCCGCGCCAGATGCTGAATAGGCCGACCAGCACGCTCTCGTAGGCGACAACATCGAGGTTATAGAGTTCCGGTTGAACGTCCAGGTCAGCCCGGCGCGGATCCAGGCTGTCTGCGCCCACCCACAGCACGGGCTCGCCGGCTTTCCACTTCGCGCCAGCCACCGCGTCGGGGTGCTCCCAGTAACGGCGAACGCGTCCGAGTCCTGGGATGTAATCCCGCAGGCCGTACACCCATACCTTGCGGAACGGGTTGTAGAAGACCGTCGTTCGATCTCCGGTTGGTCCGGTGCGGGCGACCTCTTTCCCCCAGTGAATGCCGTCCGCCGAGAAATAGATCGAGAACACTCCCGCGCGCTCGTAGAGGAACATTTTCCAACGCCGCCGCGGGTCTTTCTCCTGAAGATCGAGCCACACCGTGCCAGAGTCCCTCGGGCTCGTGTGGACAACATTGGTGCCCGGCCGCGCGTCGAGGGCGGGCTTCTCCCAGAGAATGCCGTCGCGGGAGGTGGCATAGCAAGTGGAATGACAGTACCCCCCCATGTACCACATCTTGAACAGGTGGTCTTTTGCGTCGTACCAGACGCCGTCGCTGAAGACCATCGCTGTTGGTCCGCCCTCTTGCTCCCAGGGCTTGTCGGGTTTGAGAACTGGGCTCGCCGGGTGATACTCCGTCGCATGAAAGGTTCGCTTCAGCGTCGTCTGCTCGACGAGGAAGTCGTCCACGAACAACTGCCGCCCCATGTCAATCGGGATGACCGCCGGAGGGCAGGTGAGATACGGAGGCGGCGCCGGGGGCGATAGCGTCAGAGAATCGTTCCGCGGCGGCCAGGGCGACGGCAGTTGGATGCCATTGTAGAGTTCTGCGCCAACTTGCCCTTGTCCGTGCGTCCCCATGACAACCACCGCCAAAACGCCGACGACCATGATGACCAGACCCCGACCTAGGGTGCAGATCCCCTGACCGGCCCTTAGCATTGCTAGAGCCGATCGGAGGTATGGGTGAAGGTGCATTTGTGGTGTCGCTGTCGATGCATCTGGAATCGTCGCTCAGGCCTTGCGCCAACGCTGGTGTTAGCCCGCAAACGTCCGCGCTTGGGCCACTTTTCGCCCCGCCAGGAAGGCTTCCCTGCGGCGCGCTGCCGGAATGTGATAGGTGACAGAACGGCACATATGCGCCACCCTTACCGGTGTACGACCCCTTGACCTCCGCAGTTGGCTCCAGCGCGGTGTTAGGCCGCACCTTACGCACTTTCTGTTTCGCGCTCACGCAACCTGACGACCTGCTTCTTCACGATGCCTCTCTCGTCCACAAAGTAGAAGTCGAACCTGTCGTGGTGCACTACAATCTTTGTCCCCATAATCCCTCGCCCGCTGGGGACAATCTCACTCTCCAACCAGAGGCTCATCCACCCGAGGCCTGGCGACTCTTTGGGGATGTCCAGAATGACGACTCCAACCATCCGCCTAAACGGAAACCGGCTGTGGTCGAGAAAGTCTTTGTCACAAGTCAGCAGAAACCGAGCCTGCTTTTCTGCTTCCTGGAAATGAAACCTGTCATCTCTGCCCTGATAGCCCATCTCTTTGGCCGAGGTGATGTTGACCTTGTGTCGCTCTCGCAGATACTCAATCAAGTGCTTCGGGACATCCTCGTCAGCGTAGAATCTGACTCTCCCAGGGTGCGGCTCTTTTCTTCTTCGTCTTCCTTTCCTTGACATGGATGTGTCGAGCTGCCGCCAATATGGGACGAATCAGGGCTGAATCAAGACGCACCTCGGATGTCCTTGCCTCTGCAATTTGACCGCGCTCCTGGCACGAACCCCCGGGCTAGCGAGGGTTTTCGCCGGGCCACGGTGGCTTACCTGCTGCGGGCTCCTGTGCCAGGTAACAGCGGGTGTTGCGCCCGCCTGACCCACGAATGTCGCCGAGTTTTACGGACGCTTGACAGCCGCGGCCGGTCTCACGGCGCCATCAGCGCTGGAAGTGGCCTCATCGGTTCCTTGACCACTGCATATGGTCGTATTCGCCAAGCGTATGGAATAAACAGAGTGGGAGCTCGCTATCCATGCGCAATTGGCTCATTGCTGTGCTTCTGGCGCTGTGGTCAGGTCACGCCACGCTGCGAGTAGCCGCCAGCCCTGCGGCGGATGAGTTCGCCGCTATTGATGCTCACGCGCTGGCAGCCCCGACATCGGTGGCGAACTCCGTTCCAGCGCTGGCCGCCTACCTGACCAAACCAGCTCGAGATGAGCGCGAAATGGCGCGCGCCATCTTCCGCTGGATTACCCACTACGTGGCCTATGACCTCTCGGCCGAAGGTTATAGTTTCAATCCGAATCTCGTGTTGAGCCGCCGTCGCGCTGTCTGCGCAGGCTATGCAGTTCTTTTCGAAGCGCTCGCAGAGGCCGCAGGAATGAAGGCGGAGATCGTCTGCGGCAACTCCAAGAAGTTCAAGCCCGGGGCGACCGAGGCCGCGGGCGATTGGGTGAATCACTGCTGGAACGCCGTGCAGATTGACGGCCAGTGGAGGCTGGTGGACTGCTGTTGGGGGGCGGGGCATTGTGACGAGGGCGGTCAATTCGTGCGCAGCTTCAGTCCGCACTACTTCCTAACTGCGTCTGAGGTCTTTGTCTTCGACCATTTCCCGAGCGATCCCCGTTGGCAGCTGCTGGACCCACCGATCTCAAAGGGCGAGTACTTGCAGCGCGCGCAGGTTCGACCGCCTTTCTTCGACTGCAGGCTGCGGCTGGTAAGCCACCGTTCAGCCCGGATTGACGCCGGCAGTTCTCTGGCGGTGGTCATCGGCGCTCCGCCGGAGACCTTCATGATGGCATCCCTTTATCGAGACGGGCGGGAGATGGAAGAACACTACACTTTCGCACAGCGGTGTGCGCAGGGTTTCGTCATTCTGGCCCTTTTCCCGTCGCAGGGAGATTATGTGCTGCGGGTCTTCGCGCGTCGCGGAGACGCCACCGATGGTGACTACGCCTGGGCCCTTGACTACGCGGTCCGGGCTCGCTCTGGCGAACAAGGCGGAGCCGGCTTTCCCGAAGTCTATGGCTCGTTTCTCGCGCATAACTGTCAACTCGAACGACCGCTCTCTCGAGCGCTCCCGGCAGGCAAGACGGCCGAGCTAGCTCTCACCGTTCCTAACGCCACGGACGTTGTCGTGGTGACCGGCGGCTCGTGGAAGCACCTTTCCGCGCAAGGGAGCCGATTCACTGGCGAAGCGCCCGTGTCGCCCGGCGACGTCGTCATTTTCGCCAGATTCGGTGGGCAATCTGCGTACGAGGGCTTGTTGCGCTACACCGGGGAGAAGGGGGCCCCGGCTGCGGAGTCTGTCTATCACGACCTGATCGGAATGCCCTCTCCGGTTAGACCTGTCGGTGATTGCTGCGCTGATGCCCTCTTTGCGTCTAGTGCGCCCTCGATCGCCCCGGATCTTCCCCCTGTCGTGGATCAGGATCCCTTTGCCGAGCCGGCGGACGCGAATACTTTCTTAACGAAGTATTGCGCAGCCGTTTTCGGCTCGAGATCCGACTTATTCCCCCAATCAGAAGGGGCCGTGTTGGCCGGGTGCGCTGGTCTCATCGGCCCTTGACCACTCCGAGCGGTCTCACGCCCGCGTAAGCACCGCAAACGGTCTCATCCAGACTTCATCAGGTCGTTGCGACGCGCCAGGCTGGGGTTGAGCAGTTACGTCCCTTACCCGAAACACTTCCCGAGGCCGTCAGCCCATCCTTGGCTGATTACTACCGCAGTCCTTCTTTCATGACCTCGCGAACCAAGTTGATGACGCCGTGTACCATCTCATCTTCCACCTCGGGCGCCCAGCCGACCGGTGAGGCGTACTGAGTCTCGATAGTACCCGCCTGATAGGACTTGAGACGGACCAGTTCGCGCGTCGGGATATACAGGTTGTGTTCTCCCATGTATCCGAAAACCATGATCGGCATATCTCTGCGGAAGGCGTCCTTGATGCGCGCGCCAATGGGCGCACAAACCTCGCCCTGCATGGCAACTAACGCCATGGGACCGATCTTGGAAACGATGACCTCGTTATATATGCAGGGGAACTCGTGATGGATACTGTGGTCGTACTTCTCCAAGAGCTCCTTGTCGGCCTTATTAATCAGGTACGTGTCGTCCGTGCAGATCATGTCTGTCGTCTTCGTCGGAAATGGCAGCCCCTTTTCGTAGTATCGGAGCAGCATTCTGACCCAATTCGTCTCCCGATGAGGCTGAGGATAGGGGACGAAGCCTGTGCCCTCGGGGAATTTCTTGGCCAACTCCAGCGCCTCTTCGCGGGAGATAGGCGGTGCTAGTGGAAGCGGTAGGATTTCCCGCTTGCAGGCGATAGGTCCGGTGACGTCCTGCATGGGCCCCTCGGCAATGTGGAAGACCGCCGTCGCGAGCTTGTGCCCGATCATCTTCGCCGGCTCCAGACCAGCGTTGTACAGCGTCTCCTCGTCTTTCACACTCTCGGGGAACTGGTTTCCTCCGCAGGCATCCCCGTACAGGGCCAGGGCGCCAGGATAGCGCGCCTCCACCTCGTCCATCGCATAGCCGGGATGCGCCACGTCAATCTTGTCCCACGACGCGTGCAGAGGGTGCGTCCCGTGGTTGAAAAGGAGAGCAATGGGCTGATCGCCATGCATGACCTTCATCACCTGAATTTCGTAATCGGTCGGGGCATTGCCCAGGCTGATGATGAAATAGCCCTGGCCCCAGCCGAAGAGGAGCTTGACGGGGCCGCGCTCATTGGCGATCGCCTCCTTGATCAGATCGAACATCCTACTCGCGAGCCATCTTCCGTAGTCGAAATTATCGGGCACAATCTGTATCGGCGCACTGTGGTTGTGAGTGGCCAGAAGGATCAAATGGGAAGGCGCGATTCCCAGTTCATCCCGGACGCGCTTGCGCAGGATCGGCGTGGCGACATCCAGACAGTTCAGGTCGTAGGTGAGGATGACAAGGCGGCTCGCACCGTCGTTCAGGACCAAGGCACGCGCGTGGATGTCGTGAAGCGTTCCCTTCGAGACACGCCCGTTCACCATGACCCTTGACTCGTGGCTGGTGATGACCGCTTTGGCTGTGCCTGCTTTCATCGTAGTTTCCTTCCCTGCCGCTGGGCCCAGCAAGAGCAAAGATGCAGCAGCTAATAATCCAGTCGAGCATACGTACCGCGACGCGCTCATTATCCTGTAATCCTCCTATACAAACTGTTCTGGCCGGCGAAAACCCGGCACCAGCAACTGAGCCTAACTGTGACAAATCGCTGCTCAAAAGTCAATTCCGAAAGTTCGTTCACGATCACGTGTCCGCGCCGCTGTTATGCGGCCTGTCCCCTCGCAGCAGAGCAGTCTCAAGAGAGCAAGACGGGCAGCGAACGCTGGAACATTCGTGCAGGATAACCTGTCGCGGGAAAGAAATCAGCCAGTCGGGTCAGGGGTTGGCGCAAGCCAGGGTCTCCGGTGAGCTTACCGGCTCCATGAACGCCCCCGACGGGTCTCGGGGATATGAGGGTGCGAACCAGCCCGGCGTCGGACAAGATTTGGGGAAGGTTCCGGGATATGTTCGAGCGTACCATCTCTGCCGGAGACCTGATAGGGGAGAGATGCGCGAGGGAAGGAGGAGAGGGAAGCCATGAATTTTGCCATTGGAACCGCTGCGTTAGTTCTCGCTCTGTTTGCCTTCATGGCGCCGGCACAAGCGGAACTTCGGGCCGGAGTGGCCACGGCTGATATAACCCCACCCATCGGTGGCGAGATGGCCGGATACAGCGCCCGCGGCGCAAAAGTGTCCACAGGAGTGCACGACCCGCTATCCGCCAGAGCCTTGGTGCTCAGCGATGGCGAAGATACCCTGGCTATCGTCACCGCGGATCTGGCCGGCCTGCGCGGTGATAGCATCGAGACTGTAAAGCGAGGCATAAAGGACAGGGCCAACATTGACCACCTCATGCTTGTCTGCAGTCATACTCATTCCGGCCCCACTCCGCGCAGGGACTTTCCTTCCAAAGAAAAGTCGTGGCTGCAAGAGGCCGAGCACAAGATCATAGACGCCGTTGTCAGGGCGAAAGCGTCCATGGTCCCCGTCACTTATGGGGTCGGGAAAGGGGAGGTGAGGGAGGGCCACAACCGGCGCAAGGTCAATCCGGATGGGTCGGTCACGATGTTCTGGCGCAACGAGGAGCGCGCACCGACCGCGCCCGTGGACTACGCACTGGGGGTCATTCAATTCAACAAGTTAGGCGGCCAGCCTCTGGCCACGTTGGTGAACTTCACGTGCCACGCGGTTGTACTTGGCCCGGAAAACCTGCTCATTTCCGCTGATTATCCCGGGGTATTGAAGGCCTTGGTTGAAAAGGCCGTGGGCGGCACCTGCCTGTTCGCCAACGGCGCCTGCGGGGACATCAATCCCTTCATGGACAAGTCAGATCCGAAAAACGGCGCCTTTGAGGAAATGGCCAAAATGGGCAGGGCCCTGGCCAAGGAAACCATCCGGGTTGTCAAATCCATCAAGGTACACGAATCCAATGAAGTTGACCTTACAGTCAGGGCCGAAATCATACCAGTCAAACCGCGGTGGGACGTAACCGACACCAAGGTTCTGGAGGCCCTGACAAAGAAGCACGGTGAGGCCGCTGTGCGCTCTTTTCTGAGTCGGTTCGAGTTCCCGATGAAGGGAGAGTTGGTCACTGTCACCCTGGGCGACGACCTCGCGATCGTTGGGTTGCCCGGGGAGTTTTTCGTGCAGCACGGCCTCGACCTGAAAGCGCGCAGTGTGATACCCAACACCTTTGCTTTCGGCTATTGCAACGGGCTGCTCGGCTATTTCCCAACCATCAATGCGGCGTGGCAAGGCGGATATGGCGCCAGAGAGGCGACTATCGTTGAGGTGGGCGCAGGCGAGACGTTTATCAACTGCGCCCTCGTCAACCTGTACTACCAGACCGGCCGACTCAGGGAAATCCCGGAGTTCTAATGAGTTTCGCACACTAGGGGAGGGCAGGAAGACCGCGTGGCTTGTCATGTCATGCTGAGCGAAGCGAAGCATCCCACTTGGCCCGCTTGGCCCTTCCGAAGGCTCCCTCCGGGCTTTGTGGGATTCTTCGCCCCGACTGCGTCGGGGCTCAGAATGACACGTACCCAGCCCGTTCGGCCTCACCCTAATGCACTACACGCTCGGAGGCTGGCGGGCCCACGCCACCGGCGTATCGCCTGCGAGCTATCCGTCATTCGGCCAGCGCGTTGCCATCCTACTGGAGGCACAGGTCCGAGAAGAGGAGATAGACCGATGGAAAAATGCCGCGCGGCATCCCTGGTGGTAGGTATTCTGCTTGCCTCATGCATCACCGCCCCGGTTTCGGCCAGAGAAGTGCTATTGCTGAGAGACAACTGGCTGCTGAAGTCATCTGCTCAAGTTAAAGAGAGGGGCGAAACGATCTCCACCGCAGGGTTCAGGCCAGAAGGTTGGTACTCGGTCTCAGTTCCCGCTACCGTGCTCGCCGCTCTCGTCGAGAAGGGGACATTCCCTGACCCCTATTATGGCGAGAATCTTAAATCCATTCCTGGTTATCGCGAAGGCCGCTGGTTAGTCATGCCAGCGAACAGTCCATTTCGGTCTTCCTGGTGGTATCGCACCGAATTCCGGCTGCCGGCCTCCTATCGTGGTCGCAATGTGATGCTGCACTTGGACGGCATCAACTACCGAGCAAACATCTGGCTGAATGGTCGCCAGGTAGCCAAGAGCGACACTGTAATTGGGATGTTCAGGCGGTTTGAGTTCGATATCAGCAAGTATGCCCGGATCGGCGAAGACAACTGCCTGGCCGTGGAGATAATTGGCCCCGGGCAAGGCCCGGACATCCAGTACCGGACAAAACAGATAGAGGCGACCACCGGTTGGGACGACCATAACCCTTACCCGCCGGACATGAATATGGGCATCTGGCGGGATGTTTACATCACCGCCACGGGGCCTGCAAGGATGAGCTACCCGTACGTTGCCACGCGGCTCGATCCGCCTCGCTTGGATGTGGCGCGCCTCACGGTTACGGTGGAAGTCACGAATACGACGGACAAGCAAGTGACCGCAGAGGTCAAGGGTACTATCGGCAAGGTGACGTTTTCCAGAGCCGTCACACTGTCGCCGAAGGAAACGAAGTCGGTACGGTTCGCCCCCGATGAATTCCCTCAGTTGAACCTATCCCACCCGCGCTTGTGGTGGCCGAACCCGATAGGGCCGCAGGAACTGTATGATCTGAAACTCGTGGCGAGGGTCGCGCGCCGGGTTTCAGATGCGCTGAGCGTTCGTTTCGGCATCCGCGAAGCCACCAGTTACATCAACGATGAGGGCTGGCGAGTCTATATGGTCAACGGCAAGAAGGTCCTCATCCGCGGCGCAGCCTGGATGACGAGCGACATGCTGCTGCGGCTCAGTCGCAAGCGATACGAGGCTCTCATAAGGTACGCCAAAGAGGCCAACTTCAACATGCTTCGCTCAGAGGGGTTCTCAATTCGCGAAACGGAGGATTTCTACAACTTGTGCGACGAGTACGGGATCATGGTCACGCAGCAAATCTTCGGCCGCAGCATTCCCGATGAGGATCTTGCGATTGCATGCGTCAAAGACATGATGCTTCGCATCCGAAATCACCCCTCTCTGGTGCATTTCCTGGGCCACGACGAGACTTTCCCCACCCCGCGGTTGGACAAGGCATACAGGGATCTCATCGCCAGGTATGCCCCTGGTAGGACATACCAGCCAAATTCGGGCGCCTTCGATATAAAGGAGCGGTTCGACACCGGCGGCACCCGGACTGGCAGCCGCAAGCTGTGGACCTACGCGGACCCGACTCATTACTATGTGGACAAAGAAAAGGGCGCCTGGGGATTTGCTCAGTCCGGGGGCATTGGCGGCGTTATCGCGCCCATCGAGAGCATGCGCAGGATGATGCCGGAAAAAGCGTTGTGGCCTCCCTGGACCGACACGTGGTCATTTCACACGGTGATTCAAGGCGGGCATTACTTCGACGACTTGCTGAGCGCACTAAATCGTCGTTACGGCAGCGCAACGGGCATCGAGGACTTCTGCATCAAAGGCCAGGCCATGAACTACGAAAGTGCCCGCGCCATGTATGAAGCTTATGCGCGAAACAAGTATTCCGCCACCGGAATCACAGCGTGGAAATATGACGCGTCGTGGCCTGAGTCTCCGACCTGGCAATTCATTGATTGGTATCTGTTCGCCGGCGGCGCCTATTACGGAGCGAGGAAGGCATGCGAACCCTTGCACGTCCAGTATTCCTACGATGACCGCTCGATCTACGTGGTCAACGGATACTATCAAGGCTTCAAGGACCTGAAGGTCACTGCGAGAGTGTTCAATCTGGATATGACCGAGAGCTACGCGAAGACCGCCACCGTCAGCGTCCCACCCGACGGCAAGACACATGCGTTCACCGTCCAGTGGCCGGAAGGCCTGAGCAAGACGCATTTCCTGAGTCTCACGCTGAGGGATTCCTCAGGCAAAGAGGTCTCCAGCAACTTCTACTGGCTGTCAACCGTACCTGATATCCAGGGCACGGAAGGTTACACGCAGGATGGAGTGTTCTACACTCGGCCGAAGTCTGTCGCTGATTACACGGACTTGAGCACATTGCCGCCGGTGGAATTGAGCGCTGAGTGTGCGACGGAAGACAAGGGCGCGGAGAAGATCGCGCACGTGACAGTCCGCAACCCGACGAAAAGCCTAGCCTTTCTTGTCCACCTTGCGATTGCTAAAGGCAAGAACGGGCCAGAGATAACGCCCAGCTTCTGGGAGGACAACTACTTCAGCCTATTTCCCGGAGAAACAAAGAAGGTAGCGGCCAGGTTTGCGCTCGATGATCTCGGGGGAGCAGCACCTGTGTTGAAGATAGATGGGTGGAACGTGCGGAAGCGCTAGCACCAACTTCAGCGCTGCGTTGCTCCGTAATTCATCCGCTGGCTAGCCACCCGGCGTGCGCCCTTGTTCGTGTACCTCGATGATTCGCCCGGCGAGCCAGCCCCCCAGGGCCGCGCAGCTATCTGTGGGGAGGTAGTGCTTGATCGAGGCGTCGAACAGGACGCGCGCCGAAGGCCGGATCGCATCCTCTCCGCGCCAGTAGATTGTTGCCAGCCACACGCGCGGCAGGACCCGGAAACGGTACCCGGCATCGCCAATATCGAGAGTCTCTCCTCCGAGAGCACGACAGGCCGCCCCGAAGGCCTCGACATCGTTGCCGAAAGCACGCACCAGGTCGCCGCCGCTGTATCCCTCATAAGCTGTCTGGTAGAACATCCCGTCCGGCAGGTCTCGCAGCGCTACCCAGGTGTCTGCTGCCGGAGTCCCGTCGGCGCGCGACAGATAGTACGTCAGCAGGTGCGCCTGCCATTCGGCGCGCGGCTTCCCGTCCGCCCGGACGACTTCGAGGCTGGGATGGGTAAGCACCAGGACACGATCGAGCAGCGGGACGCCCAGCATCACCACATCGCCTCGGCGCTCGAGGCGGGCTCCGCTCAGCGCGGCTATCCGCTCGGGATCGGCCCGGCGCAGAACATCCCGCGCCTGCTCCAGCACTGACCTTCGCTCCTCCTCAAGATCCATGTTCAACCCGGGCCGCCCTGGCCCCCGATCAGGGCCGCTCCATATCAGATCGGCTCCTGCCCGAGAAAGGCCGGATCATCCGTCAAGTTCAAGTAATCCGCCAGCCTCTTTCGCCGCGCGAGGAAAGCTTTGAACAGCCCGTCGGCCGTTTCCTCGATGGTGCGCTGGCTGTTCGTGTAGCGATCTAGACCTGTGGCCTCGTTCACCTGGGCGATCCACTCCGATGGGATCGTTGAAACGCCAGATAGAGCTCCCGACAGCCCTCCTGCCACTGCAGCGAGGCAGTCGGTGTCGCGCCCGAAATTGACCGCTGCAAGGATTGCCTCCCGCGGATCTCCGCGCGTGATCGCGAAGATGGCCAGGCCCTTGGAGATTATCTCGCCCGCGTCCGACATGCCGTACACGAAGTGACGCCCACCTTCGTATAGGTCGTAGAAGTCATCGCGCATCGCCATCGGGTCGGTGTGCTTCGCCGCCAGGCGCAGCGCCTGGGCGAGGGTTTTCTCGGTGTTGTCGTAGCGCGCATACAGGCTGCCGCCCTCCGCGCGGTAGCGAGTGAACCGTTGCGCCACCTCCAGGACGGATCCCGCCGTCGCATCGCGTTTGCAGGCTTCTGCGATCGCAGCATTGTAAAGAGCCGCCCACCGCAGGGCGAAGGCGCTCTTCACCGCATACACCTGGCCGATTTCGAACGAATCGTCCGCTGCGCCCCGTGGGTCCCCGGCGTTGATCAACCCCAGGGGATGGGACGCGCGCCCGAGCGAGATCTGATTGGTGAACAGCCACAGGCGCCCCAATTCTGCTGCCGGCACACCGGCCCGCGCCATCTCCAGCAGCGATCGGTCGAACGGCTCCTGCTTGTAAGCCATTCTCTCCGGGTCCAGATCGCGCAGCCATACCGCAATCAGGTCGTGCGCAAGAATGCGGTCCTGCTTCTCAATGATTGCGGTCGCTATCAGCCTCTGGCGCTCGATCCCGTCCTCCGTGGTGCCCGCCGGGCGCTCCCATTCAGGCGGATAGTGTCTGTAGGGCAAGAGCCGGTCCAGGTAACCGTACGTTTCCCTGATCCGCTCCCGCGACCAGCCTTCCACCACCGCTCCCATCGCCGATCCAACCCACGAGGCGGCGATGCAGCCTCCGAACTTATCTCTGAGTGTCACCATATCTACACCTTCCTCCTGTGGTATTCTCATTCTTCAAGTCCGCGATAGTATGCCTCAACCATCTCATGGTCCACCGTCGGGTCGAGGGGCATGCCTAGGCGCTCGTAGAGCCGGCGGCGGCCCCGCATGTCAGCAAGCAAAATGGCCCTCGCGTGAACCGCAACCTGATCTGCGATCTCGATCGGCACGACAACGACCCCGTCATCGTCGCATCCCACGACATCCCCGGGCCGCACCTGCACGCCACCGCAGCCGATGCGTGTCTGGACCTCTGCGACTTCGATCCGTCCCGGTATGATTGTGCGGCCGCGAGCCCTTGCGCAGACAGGTGTCCTTTGCAGAGCGATCTCAGCCGTGTCGCGGCAGTAACCATCCGTGACTATTCCGACAGCACCCCGGGCGATGGCGTCCAGGCTGTTCGCCGAGCCCCAGAGCCCGACTTCACCACTGCCGCCAGTATCGGTAACTACTACGTGGCCCGGCCGTATCATATTGCCAATTTCGATGTTGCCCACCTCGCTGAACCATATCTCGTGAGCGCGCAGGATCTCCTCGACACTCCCTAGCCGCTGCATAGGACGATTTGCAGGCACGCAGCGGACGGTCAACGCCGCCCCCCAGAACTTCATGCCTGCCCACAGCGGGTGCACTTCAGGAGACATCAGTCCAACATCGAAATATCCGGCACCGTCCATGGCGTCGCACACGTCAGCGACACGGAGGTACCTATACAGCGCCAGTAGTTCTGCCCGATCGTTGTCGTTCGCAGGTGTATTGGAATCCATCGGCGGTGTCCTCGCTTTAGAAGCAGTACAATTGTTATTTCTCCGGTTTGGGCCGTTCCGCCTGTTACTGCCTACTGCGATCGGGGGCGCCCCCGTATTCTCGCCAGCGCTTGGCCAAGGCGAGTTGGTGCCGGTGTAGTCCTTGGTGGAGGGATTTCCGCCGGGGGCGGAGTAAGAGCCTTATGATGCCGCTTCTATGATGAGCGGTCAGGACCTGTCTTCGTCCATATCCGGGGAGGAAACGCAATGGCCACCATGAAGGCAGCCGTATGCAAGGGGAGAGCGCGGAGGGAGTCTGGAAGATCGCCGTTACCGACGAAGCGTGACATCAACGCGCGAACGAATCTTCTGCAATAACACGTCAATGCTGCGGGAGTGATCCCGCTGTCATCCTTTTATCGCCCCTGCCGTCAGGCCCGAGATGAAAAACCGCTGGAAGAAAGCAAACAGGATGAGCACCGGGACGGTCGAAATCAGCGCGGCCGCCATCAGCCAGGGGAACTCGATCCCGCCGGAAACGCCGCCCATGCTCGTGTACGCCGCCTGAGCGATGACCTTTTGAAGCACGTCGAAGTTGCTGTGCGGGTCCGTTATCAGAAGCGGCCAGATGAACGATTCCCAGCCGCCCAGGAACGTGATGACGGCCACAGTGGCGACGGCCGGCGCGGCCAGCGGCACGGCCACCGAACGGAATACCCTCCACCAACCGGCCCCGTCCACAACGGCCGCCTCGATCAGGTCATCAGGAACCTTCTCGAAAAACCGCCGCATCAGGTAGATGCAAAAAGCATTGGCCGCGCCCGGCAGCACCAGCCCGACCATCGTGTTCGCGAGCCCGGCCTTCGTGACGATGAGATACAAGGGCACCATCAGGCCTTCGAACGGCACCATCAGCGTCACGAGCAGCGCAATGAAGATCCACTCTTTCAGCGGGACGCGCATCTTGGCGAACGCAAACCCGGCCATGCAGTCGAAGAGGACGTTGCAGACCATGGTCAGCGCGGCCAGGGCGAAGGTGTTGAAGAGAACGCGGGACATGCGAAACTCTGCGAAAATGTCCAGAAAGGCGTGGGACGTCAGCTGGCGCGGCAGCCAAACCGTGGGCACTTTCATCCAAGTCGCCTGGGTGATAAACGCCCCGCGCACCATCCAGTACAGCGGAAAGCCGAAGACTAACAATCCCAGGCACAGCAGCGTTGCGTAGGCGGTTGCTTCCGCCAGGCCGCGGCCTCCCCTGCGTTTCATTCGCCCTGCCTCCCCGCTCTGTTCAGGGCCAGCGTGGCCAGCAGGATCACCACCAGGAGAGCAAAGGAGATTGCGCTGGAGTAGCCCAACTCGCCATCCCTGAAGCCCGCAAGATAGGCGTGCAGCGCGAGCGTGCGCGTCGAGTACGCGGGCCCGCCCTGGGTGAGTACGAACATGGGCACAAACACGCGGAATGCGCCAATGCTCGATAGCGCTGCAACCGCCTGCGTGACGGACCTCAGCGAAGGAAGGGTGACGTGCAGGAAGGTGTCGAGGCGGCGCGCGCCGTCCACCCTCGACGCCTCGATCAATTCCTTGGGCACGCCCTGCAGCGCGGCCAGGAAGATGATCGCGAAGAACGCGCTGCTCTTCCACAGGTCCATGGCGATGATCGCCCACATCGCCCACGAATCGCTCCACAGCCACGGCACGGGCTCAAAACCCAGCGCCGCCAGCACGGCGTTGATGGGGCCGTAGTTGCGATCGAAGATGAAGCGGAAGATGCTCACCGCGACGACGCCCGATACCGCCACGGGAACGAAGTAAACCGACCTGATCAACTTCATGCCGCGGAACTGGGGATTCAGTATCAGCGCGATAGAGAGGCCAAGTATGAGGTTCGCGGGGACGAACACGACGACGTATCTGAGGGTATTGAGCAGGCTGCGAATCGCGATCGGGTCGGTAAACAACTTGTGGTAGTTATAAAGGCCCGCCCAGGTAATCATGCCATAGCGGCTGCAATGAGTGAAAGAGAGCACAAACGCGAGCAGCGCTGGCAGCAGCACGCAGGCGAAGATGATGCCAACGCCGGGGAAAAGGAAGAGCGAGGCGGCCCAGATCTCGCTTTTGGTTGATCGAATGGCGGTCATTCGGATGCCCCACGCTTGGCGAACTGAGGGTGAGTCTGGAAGTAGTCGTCAGCGGCGCGCTGCGCGTTCCTGTTGGCGGCGCGCAGGCAGGGAGCGATGTCGGCGCGCGGGTCCTTCATCACCACATCGAGCACCTCGTTGGCGAATATCTCATACCAGATCTTGCTGAAAAAGGGCACCAGGGGATTGTTCCGGCCGCGCAGTATGGCGTCGCGCATCCGCACGAGGTGGCGGTGCCTGTTCTGAAACTCGGGCAGGTCGAACACCCGCAGGTTTGCGGGGGGACAGCCCGCCATATCGGCATACATCAGTTGGTTGCGCTGCGACGTGGCGTAGGCCATGAATCGCCAGGCCAGCGCGGGGTTGCGCGTCCTGCGGCTCATCACGAGATGCGCACCGCCGTAGAAGCTGATGTCCTTCTTGCCGGCAGGCAGCGGTGCGATCTCCCACTTGCCACGCCACTGGGGGAAATCCGTGTCGTAATGGCCAATGCTGAACGCCCCGTCCACCATCATCGCGATCTTTCCGTCCGACCACAGGTCCTGCATCTTCGTGCCGCTCGCCAGCCCGGGGCTCATCACACGGTACTTGTAAACCAGATCGTGGACGAACTGCACCGCGCCCACGCACTCGGGGCTGTCGAGGGCCACCCGCCTGCAGTCGCGGCTGAGGATGTCGCCCCCGTTCTGCCAGATCCAGTTTATCATCCAGAACGATGCAGAGAGGTCCATGCCGAAGGGGTGCTTGATGCCCAACTTCTGCTGCAGAGTTCTGCACGTCGCGACCAGTTCGTCCCAGGTGCGGGGCGGCTTCACGCCGGCCTTGGCGAAGAGGTCCTTGCGATAGGTCAACTGGACGAACGAGCCGTACCATGGGATGCTGTACCTGATGCCGTTGACGTAAGTGTCCCTGACCATGCTGGGGGCAAAGTCCTTGCTGCGATAGCCCCTGTCTGAGTTTATGAAGCGTTCGAGCGGCATCAGCAGCCCTTCGCGCGCCAGATCAGCCACGTTTACATCGTCCATCAACATCACATCCGGGGCATTGCGACCGATGAACCGCGTCCCGAGCATGGACATGTAGTACTCGTGGGGTATCTCTGCCGTAACCCGGACCTCCGCGCTCGGATTGGCCTTCTGGAAGCCCGCGGCGACGGCATTCCAGAAGCGAGCGGTTGGGTCGGATGAGCCACCCCCCATGTAGCACCAGAACTCCAGCTGGTGTCGGTGCCCGGCCGTGCTCCGCGCACACCCAGCCAGGAGCGGCAGCAGCCCTGCTGCCGGCGCCAGCCATGTTGCCCACCTGAGCCGGTATCTCACGGATCACCTCTCACATGGACAGCCCCAAGGCGCAAGGGCGGAATTCCACATTTGCTGTAGCCGCCAAGCCCCGACCGTCCCATTCTTGCGCTTGACATGCACTATAGGTTTACGACGCGGTTTTCCTCCGCTGCGGTGCGTATTGCATCCAGGACGCGCGAGAGTTCCAAAGCATCCGCTGGCGTGACCGGGAACGCCCTTTCGCCCCGGAGGGCCTGCGCGACCTCGGTGTAGATTTCGTCAGTGTCGCCGTAGATTGAGCGGCCCAGCGTCTCCACCGTCGTTTCCTCGCCGGATGATTCCATGGCGCCGGACACGGTCGGGTCGTCTGGGCGCGCGGGCGTGTTCTTGTAAACCTTCAGCTCGCTCTCGCGCACCACGATCGTACCCCGGTCGCCCTGGAGGAACCAACTGGGCAGGCTTTCGACGGCGGTGGTGAACTCGGCCTGGACGATGGTGCCATCAGCTAGGCTCATGATCGCCAGGAACAGGTCCTCCACATCGCCAGGGTTGATGGTCTGCTTCATGCGGGCGTAAACGCTCTTCACCTTGCTGCCGATCAGCACCAAGGGCGGATCCACGATGTGCGGCCCCCAGTTCAGCAGATACCCTCCGCCGTGGCGCCGCTGGGTTTGCCAGTCATTCCGCGTGCCGAAATGACAAACTGACCTGCGCACCAGGAACACGCTGCCGATCGCCTTCTCTGCGAGTAACTGCTCGAGGCGGCGCAGGTCAGAGCCCCATCGCGCCGGCAGCCAGGGCAGCAGCAACTTTCCGGTCTCTTTCTGCGCTGCAACCATGCGGCGCGCCTCTGGCTCGTTCACGGCCCACGGCTTGGTCACCAGCACGTTGGCTCCAGCCCGCAGGCAGTCGCACGTCATCTCGCAGTGCTGGTCGCTGCGCGTCACGATGCAGACCAGATCGAGCCGCTCCTTTTCCAGCATCTGGTGGTAATCATCGTAAATCGCGCAGCCGAACCGCTCGGCTGCCTGCTTCCGCCGCACGCGGTCAATGTCACAGGCTGCCACCATTTCGAAGTCGTCGCTCTTCTCGATGGCCCCCGCGTGCATTGTGCTTCCGCTGCGTCCGTATCCCAGGATAGCCGTGCGAATCTTCATTGCCGTATTCCTCCACCAGGGAGAAGTGAAGCCAGCGATCTCAATCCGGCCTTGGCCATCGTCGCGGGGCTTGGCCCGGACGTTGCGGACCGGGAATCGGCGGCAGTCCCACAGCTCGCCGCACTTTCAAGCGACCGCCCGCTTCACCAAGAGCCGGACGGGAGGGTCAACCTCCAGGCGTCATTCCGAAGAGGCCATGAATTTCCCGCCACGACCCAAAGGCTATTGTCGTAAGCGTAGCACGTGGGTTCGTGGCGCGGAGAAAACGTCTTGTCGGAGGCGAATTCGCGCCAATTCACCCCGTCTTCCGTGTACCAAACGTCACCGAGATTCGCGCCGTGCACGTTGTCGAACCCGCCAACAATCCACATCCTACCGGCATAGGCTTTTGAGATGAACCACATCCTCGGTAACCACGGCGCGTGCGCCAGGACCCGCTCCCATCGCGCCCCGTCCGTTGAGGACCACACATCGTTGTGAGTCGTAAACTTCGGGTAGTGCTTTTCGGGAGGGGTAGTGGGCTTTTCGATCGCGCCGCCCATCAGCCACATCTTCCCCTTGAATACGACAAGCGCGGACGCGAACCGCGCTCCGTATGGCGCATGCTGGGCGGCGCACTGCCAATTCACGCCGTCGGTTGAATACCAGACATCCTCCCCGCTGCCTAGTTGCCACATCTTGCCGTCATGCATCACGACCTCGCCATAGCCCCGGATGCCGAATGGCGTGTGAGCGCACACCTGGCGCCACGTGAGACCATCGGTCGAACACCAGACACTCCCCTTGATCGCCCACATCTTGCCGTCATAGACCGCCATCTCGCTGTAGCCGTCATAGGGAGTCTCGCTCTTGACCAGGGTCCACTTCAGCCCGTCCGTTGAACACCAGAGATCCCTGGTCAGCACGTTGCCGTAATGATATCCGTTGCTCAGCCACATCTTCCCGTCGAAGACTAGGTCCTCCGCCGTGTCCCGTATGCTGAATGCAGCCTTCTCCGTCACGCACACCCACGAACCTGGGGGCGACTTCGGTTCAACGGATCCGCCAGATGTTGCCCCGCTTCGCTCCGCTCCCGATAGGCTGATTGAACTGATTGCCAACGCCGCCATGCCCAGGAACGCCGCTTTGCTCATCTCTGCTGGGTGCCGCGCTTCTTCGCTGTCAGTTCGAACTGGTCCAGCACCCCTGCGTAAGAGCCATCGGGGTTAACGGCGTGCGCTGTGAAGTGAAGCCTGTCGCCGTCAATCTCGACCAGGCAGAAATGGAACTTGTAATAGCGCCCCTGATCGGGTGCATCGCTTTTCGGATTCGCCGCGTGGTCGGGCAGATCAATCTGCGGCCAGTCGCGGTACTTGTGATTGTCCAACGTTCCCCCTCCCCCGCCCGTGATGATATAAGTGGCCTCATTCCCGCTGCCATTCGCGGGGTTGTAGGGCGGATGAGACAGGCCGCGCTCGTAGTCGTGAGTGTGGCCCGAGAAGACGATGTCAACCTTGTACTCTTCGATGAGCGGGACGATTTCCTCACGCAGATGAGCCTCGCCGTCGTAGTAGCCTCCGCCCCAACACGCGGAGTAAGGCGGCTGATGGACGAAGACAAAGATCCATTTCGCCTTTTTCGCGGCATCGGCGAGTTCTCTGGCCAACCAGTTGTACTGCGGGCTGCCAGGAGGTATGCGGTCGCCCTTCGGGCCCTGCACTTTGTTGGCGTCGAGCATGATGAAACGCGCTGGACCGTAATCGAACGAGTACCAGTATTCATTGCCCGAGCGCCCGGTCGGATGATCGAGGTAACGCTCGAAGGGAGGGCTCACGAGAGGGTTGGTGTCCTGGTAGCCCCCGTAATCGTGATTGCCGATGGCGACATATGTGGGAACCTCTGCCGACAGGTGCCGCAGCGGCCAGAGGTGATAATCAACCCATTCGTTGATGTTGGAGCCGCTGCCCACGACGTCGCCGACGCTCACTGCAATGTCCGGCCTGAACCGGGCCATTTGCACCACGACACGTTCGTTCATCGGCGGACCGCTCTGGCTGTCGGCGCGAACCTCAAAGCGCAGCGCGCGCGCGGAGGCAGGAGCAGTCTTGAACGAATGCCACGGGCTTTCGACCCCATTCAGCACCACGCGGTACGTGTAGGTGGTGCCCGGCTTGAGCCCTTTGATGTGGATTTCCTGGAGGGCCGCGGGGCGGCATTCCGCCCGCTGCGCCTTCGCGTACATGGTCTCTTTGTACTCAACGTATCCTGGGAACTCCGCCGCTGTTTCCCACATGATCGTGATTCCCGTTTGGGTGACGTTCTGCAGATAAGGGGGTGCCAGAAAAACCGGCTCCCTGGCCATAGCCTCCATCACGGGTTGAAGTTGAACCTTGGCCTCATCTAACAGCGACGGAAGACGGGACAGGTCCTGCCCAGCGGCCGACGCGGTTTTCCCCGCAGCGGCCAGCGCCTCGACCCAGTTCGGCTGCGGAGGGTCAGCATGGGTGCAGAACTGCACGGCCCGCCGCAGAATATCCAGAAAGGCGTCGCGGCGCGCTGCCAGTTCTTCGGTGCCGCTCAGGCTGATTTTCGCGTGGTGCAGTTCCCCCTCATCGGTGTCGTTTATGGCCTTGATTGCGATTACGTAGGTCGCGCCGGGTTGGGCGGTTCGGGTCACCACCACCCGCCCGTCATTCCATTCGAATTTCTGGCGGAGCTCCCCGTTCACCCAAATTTCGCCCCTGTCGTCAACCCCTGCCAGGAAAACCAAAGCGCGGCCTTGGGTTGGCATGCCGCGCAGCCGCTCCGGGACCGTGAGCTTACTTCGATACCAACCGTAAGTGTGTTCATTGCGCCACTCCTCGCGCACCGCGATCTTCTTCCAGCCAGAGTCGTCGAACTCCGGAAGGCGAGCGTCATCCGGGGCTTCCAGGCGGAACTTCCAGTCTGTGACATCGGCGGAGAAGTCCCCGAGAAGGCCAACGGCGCGGCCCACAGCCGCGCGCGCGTCGTCCAGCCCGCCAGCCACTGCTGGGGCCGCCGTATAGGGCGCGATTGCGATTAGGGCCGCCACGAAGGCGCGAAGATAGATAGGCGTATTCCGCATTGCAAAACCTCCAGCATCAAGTGGGTGATGAAATGGCCGGCCCATTATAGCACGCGGCCAGGTGCCGACATATATGGGAGGCGCTTGTCTTCTCGAGATGCCTTTGGCGCCGGGGTACCGCTGGAGAACCCGGCTGCGCAACACCCTCGCACCGGCGCACGAGCCACTCGCCGATTAGGGTCTATTGCGTCCCTCGTCTCGCTCGCATCACCTGGTCTGCATGGCGGCGCAGTTCCAGTTCCAGGTCGCGCGCGACGGAAGGATTTTCCGCAAGGAGATCGCGGTGCTCGCCCGGGTCGTTGCGCAAGTTGAAGAGTTTGCTCTCGCCTGTTCGCAGATCTAGATGGAAGGACCACTCATTGGTGCGTATGGTCCACGAGCGCCCGTAAAATCCCATGTAGGCGAAGTCCCGGATCTTCTTCCTTTCGCCGGTCATCAGCGGCAGCAGGCTTTCGCCCTCAAGTTCGACCGTCTTCCTTGCCGCGATCATATCTTGCGGGAAGAGGTCCTTCGCCGGAGCACGATATTGCTGCTCCAGCGTCATCGGCAGGCCGAGAAAGTCCAGTATCGTCGGCATGATGTCCACCGCCTGGGTGAAAGCGTTCACGCGCTTGCCCTTGCCCAAGCCCTGCGGGTGGCGGATGGCGAGCGGCGAGCGCACCAGCTCCTCGAAGTTCCACGGCTCGGCCTTGCGGATGATCCCATGCTCCCCGAAGGGCTCCCCGTGGTCGCTCACGTGGATTATCAGTGTGTTATCGAACAGGCCCAGTTCCTGCACGCGATCGAGCAGCCTCCCGACCCACTTATCAACGAATGTCACCTCGCCGGCGTAAAGGGTGCGCGTTCGCTCCACCTCGTCAGGGGTCATGTAGCCCTCTACCGGCCCCGGCACGGGGTCAACCAGCTCCGCGCCGCGATACCCGCCGGCCTTGTACATGCTCCAGTAGGGCTCCGGTGGGTCCCACGCCTCGTGCGGATCAAAGCAATCTACCCACAGGAAGAGATTATCCTTCTGCTGCTGCGCCGTTTTCTCCAGCCACTCGATAGCAGCGCGGATCGTGCGCGCCACGTAGTAATCCTCCTCGCGCGTGCAGGTCGTCGCGTTGCGCAGGTATTGCTCAAACAGAGGCCGGTAATGTTCGTCCGATTTGTCGCCCCGCAGCCGATGATAGCGGCTGGCAGCGAAGTCCACATCCACTCCCACGATCCACGGATCGTACTCCTGCCCGCGAATCCAGATGACGGTATCGAACCCCCGCCCGGCTCCGTACGCCGGCTTGTGAAGGTGGTAGGTGTCTGCCACGAGTGCCGTGGTGAAACCCTTGTCCCACAGCACTTCCGCCAGCAGCACGTCATCCAGTTGGAAGGGCTGCCAGCCCTTTATCGGGTAGGTCCACAGCCCGGTCCACCATGCCGTGCGCACCGGCAGCGTCGGGAGCCCCTCCGGGTAGTAATGCTCGAAAACTGTGGCTTCGGCCGCCAACCTGTCCAGGTTTGGCGTCTGCGCCTTCCCGCCCAGGTTCATGTATCCGGTGTGATCGGCGCGCAGACTGTCAGTAACGATAACGACGACGTTCACAGGACCGCTTCTTCCTCCTGGATTACTCGGTGGCGCTGCGTCCCGCTGTTCCTGCTCAGACGGGGATTCCGGCCATCATTTCCTTCCTGTTTCGCGGCGACTCGCCGCGGATGCAGGCCGCACCCATACCATCCTCCACCCCATGCTCTTGAGAGGAAAGGAAAGCGTGGCACGCGGCAGCGGGATCCTCTCGCCGGTCAGGGCGTCGGCAGCCTCAATATTTGCGGGCAGTTCGAGGGCGGCCAGGTTCAGGCGAATCCGCGCCGTTGCTTCGCGGGCGCCAAGGTTGGATACCACCAGCGAGGCCCCGCGCCCTGGCCGCGAGTGCAGGCTGACCATGATCTCTCGCTGGTCGGAGCGCGCTGGCGAGCGAGCGTCCCAGTAAGGGAACCAGCGTGCCCCTTCGGTGCCGAAATCCTCCCTTGCTTTCCAGATGCGACTGATAAGGCGCAGCCTTTCTCCAGTATCAAGCGGTCGCACCAGAACATCGTGCAGCATGGTGAATGCAAGCGCCTCTTCGGTGGTGAATGGCCGCTTCTCATACACCAGGAACTCCGCGGCCAGGCCCCACTGCTTGCCCATGAACTCGGCCCGGAACTTGTCCAGCGGCAGCGCGTCCAGGGGCGCGCGCTCGCCGTACTGGAGGCTCTCGAACTGCTCGCCGTCCCAATAACTGTCCGCGAAGGAGAGCGTCGGGATGGTGAGGTTGGCTGACATGTGGACGTTGATGATGGAGTCCTTCTTGCGCGCGCGAAACAGCGTGTATGTGCGCCGTATGATGTCTCGCGCTGCGAAGATGGGATAAGTGGGGCGCAGTTCGCCCGCCTCGGTAAGATATCCGCACGCGTGCTTGCGGTTCTGGCAGGCCCACGGTTCGCTGGTGCCGTCGAAGTAGATGCCATCAATGTCATATTCGGTGATCAGCCTATCCATTCCCCACAGAAGGAAGTCCGAGTAGGCGCTGCGGGTGCAAAAGGCATCGAATGCATCCACTGCGCCGCGCCCGCCCGTCCAGCGTATGATCGGCACGACGGCCATCTCATCGTGATACCGCTTCCCCTCGGGTGAGATGTCGGCTAGGCCGTAGCCGAAGTAGAGCAGGATCTTTAGCCCGCTCTTATGGCAGGCCTGCACTAGGCTCCTCAGCTTGTCTCCGTTCTCTCGGGTGATGGGCAGGCCATAGTATTCCGTCCACTGCTGGTGGAAGACCACCGTGCGCACGCCCTCGCGCCGCAGGTAGTCCAGCAGAGTGCCGTCGCCATCGGGCGCGGGATCGTTCTCCATGCCGTAGTAGGCCCCGTGCCAGATGCGCGCGATGCGGTGGTAGCGTGCAGGCACCGGCTTGACCGGAGTCGCCTGCAGGCCGAAGGTGATAGAGAGAGGGTGCTCCAGACGCGTCGGCTTGTCGAGGAAGCGCACGCGCAGCGTAGCCACGCCCTTGGCCTTGTCCACCGTGACGGCGTGGCTCGGATCGCCCAGTTGCCATCCCTCGTCTGATTCCGCGAACCAGGCGAGGCCCCGCTCCTCATCGCCCAGCCACGCGTAGGGCATGAAGCGGCTTTGCCACTGCCACGTTTCACCGCCGGTGCCGCGGGCGTCGGAGCCGCCCCAGTTCACGGCGGAATAGTGAATGTATTTGGCGTGTTCGGCCTTTATGGGGATCTCCAGCATCAGGTCATCGAGGGTGCTACCTCGCGGGCCAATCCGCAGATCCACGCGGATCATCCCGTCGAATTCAACCTGCGCCCGATTGTCCAACCACAGCCCGGCGGCCGTGCCCCGGTAGTGCCAGGTGGCCTTCGCAGGGGATGAAGTGGTAAAGCCGGCTCGTATGGCCTGCCACTCCAACGTCTGCCCGGCCGCTTTTCCCCTGATCCGGATCGGCCCCGCCAGCACGGACCGGCCACCCGTCACGAGACGCTGAGGAAGCGGGCTCTGGCCGAAGACGTATTCCCGTCCCCAACACCGGACTGATGCTTCACCCACGCGCAGCGGCGTCCACGGCGCAATCACCTGATCGCTGACGCCAATGCGGTTGCCCATCCACTCAGGCTTATCAGCCTTGCGCTCCTGCGCCATGAGCCTACCTCCTGCGGCAGACACGGCGACGCACACCAGCACTATCAGACACTGTTCTGCGCGCGAATGCAACCTGTTCATGGTGAACTCGACTCTTTTCGGCTGGACACCCGGCTCATCCTATCTTGCAGAAGCAGCGTTCCGCGGCCTCGCGTCGGCCTCGCGGCTCCTTGGCGTTCGTACTCATACCATCTCCACCATCTGTGCAGACCGTCGCGTCAGCGTGTGATGCCGGCAGTCACTGCCTCGGCGCAATCCATGATCTCGCTCCGAAGCGCATCCAGGCCTGCCTCGTCAGTTAGGCCGTCAACGAAGCTGGGGATGCTGACCTGCAGCAGTCTCTTTATCTTGGCCCGAGCAGCTTCGGAGAGTGCGGCTGATCCCTCAGCGTTGAATCGTCCCTTCAAGGCGGCCAGTATCCGAAAGTCCTCGATGCCCTCGCGCACCCCTTCCCACCGCCGGCTTGTCACCGGCCTGCTCAGCCCTGGGTAGAGCATCATGTACTCGGTCCTCGTGCGGGTCCAGGGGTCCTCGGGTCCCGTAATGCTGGTCCAGAAGCCTGCCCCGGTCAGGCCGTGACGGAAGGCCCAGATCCCCGCGATCCGATATTCGGAAACGACGTCCGCTTCTTTGAGGCTGCGCCCCGACGTCAATGCTTTATTGTAGTTATTGTACACGCAGTTGTAGGACCACAGCGTCTTGCGCGTTGCTTTCATGATGCCGAATTGCCGCGGATCGCTGGCAACCACGTTAACGCCGGGTGACCAGATGTCAATGTAGGGGGCGATTGCCTCCATCATGGCCGGATCGGAGCCGCCGGCGTCGGCGTAGATCTGGACGCGCGGGTTCGCCGCCCGCACCATCTTGCCAAACTGCACTGTCGCGTTGATCAAGTCCCAGCCCGTTCCTCCAGCCTCATCTATCGGGTACAGCGCCCAGTGCTCGCGATCGAAGCCCAGCCCGGCCAGATGCTCCATCAGGCCGTTCAGGTACGGCTTGAGCGCCGTCGCATAATTGGCGCTGCCATAATCGTCTTTTCCTGCCGCCGCCTTCAGCGCGGGGAAACCATTGAGCAGGAGCACCACGTCCTTCCCCCTGAAATGCTCAATCGCTGCGTCAAGCCTTGAGTAATCTATCGGGCCAGTGAGCGTGCCTTGTTGGTCATATGCGGCTTCCGGCAGGGCGCTCACCGTGAAGACGTTATTGCCGTGCGCTAGCAGGTTCTCGTACGTGGCATCGGCAATGTCCTTGAATTGCGACGATTCCACATAGGCCCAGGTGCACAACCGGAACGCGCCGCTGGGAGCCATCTCAAAGGGCAGCACGCTCAGCCTGATCACCACTCTGGTCTCGGGCGGCCCGACCGCCTGCTCGCTCTTGGAAGTGTCCAACACCCCGGCGCCGTCGAGGGCCAGGAGCCGCACCTTGATTTCGTAATCCCCGGCCGCCGCGCTGCCGGTGTCAATGTCCAGCCACAGTTGCTGGCTGGAGAGCGATGGGATGGTGATGGTGCCCGTCTCATCCAGTTCCGGCAGGGCATCGAAGGCGATGTTTCCGGCGGAGGTCACAACCGGGAACGCCCTGTGGGGCGACACCCGAATTCCATCCGGGGCCTCGATTACGACCCGCACGTGCAGTTCGCGGTCTGTCACATTGAACAGGTTGACGGCCACGGGTTCGTGCTCGCTTCGGACCACTCGACGCTTCAGTCCCAGCGGCGCCCCCGGCCGTTCGGGCAGCAGTTCCGCGACACCCCTGCTCTCACACATGGGGCCCTCAAATGCCACGACGCTGGTGCCGGCCTCCAACGATGCAGCCTGCCGGCCGATGTCGGCTATCTTCAGGCCGCGCTGGGCCGACGCCACCAGGGCCGCCGTCTCCGCAATCGCTTCCCGCTGGACGCTGCTGCCGGGCTGCAGGGCCGTGCGCTGCAGGGGCTCCAGCGCAGCGGCGGTATCGTTCAGCAGCCGCGCTTCGCGCCGCAAGGCGACAGCGGTGAGCGGGAGCGCAGCCCGCACCGCATTGGCTGCCGCGCGCAGGGCGGCGCTTGACTTTTCGACCAGGCTGCGGTCGTTCGCGAACGGTTGCAGCGTTATCTCCCGTGATCCGCCCGCCAGTCGCTTCCCCTCCGCATCTCGCAGCGCCCAGGACACGCGATAGGTGCCCGGTGCCAGCACGTCCACCGGCAGCACCAGATCGCCCTTCGCGGTGCGGATGCTTGCGGTGGCGGTGTGGCGCGTGCCGGCGGGCGTGATGCAGGTCGCTTCGGCGCGAACCGGCCCGCCCATAGGATTGGAGTGGGTCACCAGGAAGCGGATGCCCTGCCCACAGTACACGGCGTTCCACGTGAGGTCAACCGGGGTCATAGTGCCGCCTGCAGTCTGCGACCTGGCCAGCCCCAGCCATGACCCGACCATGGTTAGATCCCGACGGTAGGTGCCCCACTGCAGCGGTGCATCTGCTGGCGCAGGAGTGCTGAAGAGGAACAGGTAGCCGCTGTCGCCGCCGCACACCACCATCTCTCTCCCGGGCGAGGACTTGGTGACATCCCCAAATGTCGGCGTGGCGTTGTACGCGTTAGGCACGCCCGGCAGCTCTTGCTGAAAGACCACGTCGCCCTTGTCGTTCAGCGCCAGCAGCGAGACCTTGTGGGTGCACAAGACGTACTCAAGCCTGCCGTCGCCGTTCAGGTCGGCGATGGCCCCGCTCGCATCGGTGCGCATCTGCATATCGAGAGTCCATATCACGTTGCCGTCCTCGTCCAGCCGCATGATCCTGCCAGCGCCCGTAACCAGGAAGATGTCTGCCCGTCCATCCTGGTCGAGGTCGCCCACTGAGATCGAGGAATCCATCGCGCTTCCCGCGGTGCGGCGCCACAATGTATTGCCCTTGCTGTCAGTGCAAAAGACTTCCCCGTCATCGCCGGCCCCCACTATCCGGCCCTCTCCGTCCGCAGCGGTGAAAATCACGGGGGCCGTGTTGAGTTCCCTGCCCTGCTTGCGCCTCCACAGAATGGTCCCATCGCCGTTCAGCACCGCCAGGTAACCCGTCTCAGTGGCGATTGCCACCTCAGGCTTGCCGTCCCCCGTCAGGTCGCCAACCGACGGGCTCGCTGCGATCCCGCCCTCCACCGACCGCTTCCATACGACCTTGCCGGTCAGGGCGTCGAAAGCCCACACGGTGCCATTCTCGTCCGTCTGGATCACCTCGGCCCGGCCGTCGCCGTTGACGTCGCTCACCGCTGCCGCGGACCAGTTTGATGGCGCGCTCAAGCGCGCCTGCCAGACATCTTTCCCCGTGCCGTCGAGGCACCGCAAGTTCCCGCCGTTGTCGGCCGCGAAGATCAGCGGCGGCGCTCCCTTGCGCATCAGCACCGCTGGCCATGTGCTATACCGCTCCTTAGCAGCGTTGCGCCACAGGATCTTGCCGCTGCCGTCCACGGCAATAATCTCGTTCATGCCGGCGAGGATTATCTCGCCAAGCCCGTCGCCGTTGATGTCAGCGACCGTTCCGGCCGTGTACAGCCTCGTCCTGCTGTCCACCTTCCACAGCAGGTGAGGAGCCTTTGCGGGCCTGGCGGCCGCCTGTATCCTGCACGCCGTGGATAACCCCATCGCCGCCAGCAGCACGACCCACCGCCAGTTATATATCGCTTGCAGCCTGGCACGGTAATGCCTATCTTGGGACACATTAAGCATCGCTGCTGCGCTTCTCCTTTCGTCAATCCCCGGCGCCGCCCGCCTCCCCGCCGAGGCACTGACGCTGCGGGAGACTATTGCTTCTCTGGAGATCTCGCTGCCACCTTCACTCGCCTAGGTATTGGGTTGAAGAGGGCCAACGTCAGGCAACAACGAACGTATTGCTCGTTACCGGGGCCGGCCTGACCAAGTCGGACATGAGGAGGCATAATGAACACGACCGCGTTTGGCACCCTTCTGGCGATGGGCACGGTTTTGCTCGCGAGCGCGTGCTGCGCAGCCGGAGCAGCCAAAACTCCGACAGCCATCTACGTTGCCACAAACGGCCGCGACCACTGGTCGGGCAGGCTGTCCGCCCCGAATAGGAATAAAAGCGATGGTCCGTTCGCGACACTGGAGCGCGCCCGCGACGAGGTCCGCAAGATGAAACAGGCTGGGGGACTGCCCAAGGGCGGCGTAACCGTCATGGTCCGCGGCGGCACATACCAACGCGAAAGCCCGTTCGTGCTGACGGCTCAGGATTCGGGAAGCGAGGGGTCGCCCGTCGTTTACCGCGCATACAAGGGCGAGCGGGTCAGGCTTGTCGGCGGCAGGGTGGTGACGAACTTTGGGCCGGTGACCGACCCTGGGATCCTGAGCCGACTGGACGAGACGGCACGCGGCAAGGTGTTGCAGGCCGACTTGCGCGCGCTGGGAATCACCGACTTCGGCGAAGTGAGAGGCGGTGGGCTGGAACTGTTCTTTCAGGATCGGCCCATGACGCTCGCCCTCTGGCCAAATGAGGGCTTCACCCACATCGTGGATGTGGTAGGCGGCCAGCCGTACGATATCCGGGGCACAGTAGGCGATCGCATCGGCAAGTTCGTTTACGAAGGCGACCGGCCGAAGCGGTGGGTTGGCGAAAAAGATGTCTGGGTCCACGGCTACTGGTTCTGGGACTGGTCCGACGAGCGCCACAAGGTGGCTTCTATTGACACCGAGAAGCGCGTGATCTCGGTTGTGCCGCCATACCACGGTTACGGCTACCGCAAGGGGCAGTGGTTCTATGCGTTCAACATCCTTGCGGAACTGGACTCGCCGGGAGAGTGGTATCTCGATCGTGATTCTGGGATGCTCTACTTCTGGCCGCCCGTGCCCATCGAGCAAGGCACGGCGGTGGTTTCGGTGCTTCCGACGCTGGTGACGCTGCGAGATACCTCGCACGTTATCATTCGTGGGCTAGTCTTGGAGGCCTGCCGGGGCACCGCAATCACGATGATTGGGGGCACGCGGACCCAGATTGTCGGGTGCACGATCCGCAATCTTGGCGGCTATGCTCTCAGCATCGTTGACGGCACAGCGAATGGGGTGGTGGGCTGTGACATCTATGAGACTGGGGACGGGGGGATCAGCCTGGTCGGGGGCGACCGAAGAACGCTCACGCCAGCCCGGCACTTTGCCGACAACAATCACATCCATCATTATGGCCGCTGGAACCGGATGTACCACCCGGCGATCTCCATCAACGGCGTCGGCAATCGCGCTTCGCACAACCTTATCCACGACGCGCCGCACGAAGCCATCTCGTTCAGGGGCAACGACCACGTCATCGAGTTCAACGAGATCCATAACGTATGCTCCGAGTCGAACGATGCGGGGGCGATCTACTGCGGGCGCGACTGGGCGATGCGCGGCACTGTGATCCGCCACAACTTCCTGCACCACATCAGCGGCTTTGAAGGGCGCGGGTGCGTCGGGGTCTATCTGGATGATATGTTGTGTGGAACGAACATCGAGGGCAACGTGTTCTATCAAGTCACGCGCGCCGCGTTCATTGGTGGGGGCAGGGACAACATCGTGGAGAACAACATCTTCGTGGACTGCGACCCGGCAGTGCACATAGACGCGCGAGCGCTGGGGTGGGCAAGCGACACAGTGAACACCACGATGATGCAGAACCTGTTAGCCATGCCCTACCAGAAGCCGCCCTGGAGCGTCCGCTACCCTAAGCTGGTCAACATTCTGGAAGATGAGCCGGCCGCACCAAAGGGCAATGTCGTCGCGCGCAACATCTGCCGCGGCGGCCGGTGGGACGAGATCGAGGAAACAGCCAGGCCCCTGACCACCTTCGAAGCCAACCTGCTCGATCAGGACCCACTCTTCGTGGACCCCGCTCACATGAACTTCCAACTCCGAGACGGCTCGCCGGCCTACAAGCTGGGCTTCAGGCGCATTCCCATCGAACGGAGCGGACTGTATAAGGATGAGCGGCGCGCCTCGTGGCCCGCATCCAGCCGGGATTATCCATGAATTGACGCGCCGTTTCCCCGTCGTGAGGCAGGAGCCTCGTGCCCGATCCACGGTAGCACAGGATGCAATCCTGTGCATGGTGCCCCGATCCATCGGGGCGCCACCAGACAATGGGGCAGGACGCGAGGTGGATGTCCCATAATTCCCTTGTGCATATCCGCCAGTTTCCCCTCCCCACCCGCCGGTCGGCGGGTGGGGGAGGGTTAGGGTGGGGGGCCAGGCGCGCGCCGCCCCGCTACGCTCTCAGCCGCATCAAACATGCAACCGGCGCTAGCGCAGCGGCTACTTCTTCAGGATCGCATTCTGAGTTGACAGGGTGTAGGGCTTCCCATCGGCTACGAAGTCCGCCTCCCCGAAGGCGGCGATATTCTTGCCCGCAGGCCGCCGGATGGTGATGCTGAACGCACCGTTGCCGCCCTTCATTTCCGTTGATTCCCAGCGCCGTGGGCGGAAGTCCAGGTTATCGGCCTGTGCCACCCAGGCGCGCGCTGCTGTAGCCTTCGGCGCCCTGATGGTCAGCGTCAGGGTATCCCCTTTTATCTCCCTGCTCCACGAAATCTGCGGCATACTATTGCCCGCCGCCACCGTCCTGGCAAAGGCGCCCAAGGTGTTGACCACACGCCCCATGTCATCCAGGCCATGGCCGCTGTTCGGCGCATACAGCACGCACTTGGGCCCCACCAGATCATCCCAGTAGAGGTTGAGCGCGTCCGTCGTCCAGTACGGGTCATTGGTGCCGAGAAGCAGCAGTTTCGGCATGGTGGTTATCTTCCGATATGTGTAGGGATCAACCGCCTTCCACAGCGCCCTCCCACGCGGGGTGTCGAAACTCTCCGTCAGCCCCTTGGAGGAGTAGTCGTAAATCTCCACGCTGTAGGCTCCCCACATCTCCAACTGATGGGGCATCTGCTTGCGCATGTTCAGGACGTTGATCACCGCCGGCGCGATCGCCTTCACCCGCTTCCCGCCATCCACCGCCGCAGTCAGCCAGGTTGTCCAGCCCCGCTTCGAGCCCCCGACGACGACGAAACTGTGGATATCCTCCTTCCACTCCTGCTTGGCGTACTGCTGCAGCGCATCCATCGCACGCACCGCGCTCTTGGTCATCGGGAACAGCAGCGGCCAAGTCGGGTCGCCGTCCTTCATGTACTCCTGGAAAGTGTGGGAGATGATCTGGTCCTCAACCATCCCGCCGAACAGGGGCTGATTCGGGACGTGCGAGAGCAGGGCTGCCGGCATTTGCATGGCGTTCGCGAGGATCTTTCCGAGCTCGTCGGCCTCGTTCTTCTTGCCAGGCTCTGGCTTGCCGGATCCACCGCCGATGAGCAGCGCCATCCAGCCTCGATGCTTCACTTCGCCCGGTTTGATTATCCGGAGCAGATGCTGCCAGGTAATGCCGTGCCACGTCTGTGAAGTCAGCACGATGTCGCTCATCGTTCCGCTTCCGGCCTGCTGCACCGGCCCCTTTTCCCACTTGAAGGTCGGGTCGGGCGCGTTCACGTACTTGAACAGCATCTGCTCGGCCGGCACCCCCGCTGACTGCTTCGGCGCCGCGCATCCTGCGGTCACGACCAGCAGTTGCACGCTCAGCAATACCGCCAACACGTAAACCATGGTTCTCGACACCGCGTCTATTCCTCCTCTCGTATTCTGCAGGCTTGCTGCCGGGGCCCACCATGCCAGCCCCGACGCTTGCCCTGCTGCCACCATATTCTGCGCGCAGGCGGTGGATGTCCTGCTGACTGGCACCAAGCAATCTCTATTCGGCTGCCGCGCGACTGAAGAGCAGGTGAAACTCTGGCCATCGTGGAACTTTGAATCGCAAGGGGCGCGGGACGGCCTTCAGAGGGTAGGCAATTTCAAACGGCTGAAGCCGCAATCCGGATGCCTTGGCGCGGTCGGGTTCGACTAACAGTGCGGCACCAGCACTTCAGGCCGCACCTGCCTTCCAGCCTCGAACGTCTCCTCGGGGCGTTTCAGCGCCCCCTCTCATTCTGGAATGCGGAGGTTCAAGACCCGCGTGAAGCACAGGAACTGGACTTCTCTGGTACCGCTCACCGCGCTGCTCTTTGCTGGGCTGGCGAACCCGGCGCGCGGTGACAGAATCATCATCCGCGGCGGCGGCCCTGCGGTCTGGCGCGGATGGAGCTGCATCGGCAGCGCTTTCAAACCGACGCGCAGAGAGCGCCCTGGCGATCCCTTCCCGTCCGCTGCCCACATGGAATCCGGCGAGTCCGAAACAGGGACGCTCCGTTCGCCGCCCTTCGTCATCAAGGGCGATGTGCTTCGCTTCTGGGTGGATGGTTGGGACGGCCAGAGCGGCGGCGCGAATCTGAACGGGTTTGTGCTTCGCCTCGCCGCTGACGACCGGATATTGCGCACCGCTCAGCCACCCCAGCAGGACTCTTTCAACGCGTACTCCTGGCTCGTGGGCGATCTGAAGGGCAAGCGGGCGTACTTCGAGGCATTTGATACCAACACGGGCAGCGGCTTCGCATGGGTCGGAATCGCGTGTCTGGAAGAGGTCCTCAAGGACGTTCCGGCTTCCGCCAGCCCCTATCGTGCGATACCATTGCCGCCGAGCCTCGGCATCTGGTCCGTGATCAATTATGACGGCGCAGGGCACAAGACGAACCCGTATCTGTCCTCGCTCGAGCGCGGAGAGCAAGCGACCGGGCGAGTGCGCTCGCCTGAGTTCACTGTCAAGAGCGACAAAATCCGGTTCTCACTGAGGGGATGGGACGGACGCGACGGCGGACAGTCCGGAAGTAGAATCGAACTCGTGGACGCCAAGGCCGGCGAGCTCCTGCGCACATCTTTCCCTCCGCTCGGTGACCGGCCGGTCCAGTCCGAGTGGAACGTTAGCGAACTTCTCGGCAGAAAAGTGTTCCTCCGGCTCATTGACTCCAACGCGAACATGTCTTTCGCGTGGCTCGGACTCGATGAAGTGGACGCGGGACCTGGCTACAGGGCCAGATTTGCAGGCGGCGGCACCGCCGGCTGGCAGGCTGAGGGAGCCGGCCGGACATACCTGGACTGCGCCGGCATACCGTTCCTGGCGGAGGCTTTCTCTCCCGTTTCCGAGCGCAAGCCGTTTTCTGTCAGGCTGGGGTTCAAGGCCGGCAGGCTTTTCCTGTTGGGCATGACCCATTCGCTGGACCAGGGCTGCGCGGGCTGGGGGGATCCCACAGACTCGCGCTCGCGTTTCTTTGTGGGTGACCTGATAGGTCAAGTGAATGTCAGGTACGCCGACGGCAAAGCGGAAACCTACCCGCTCGTACTGGGCGAGAGCGCCTGGTGGGGGAGGCGTTTCTTCGCCAATCCCGAGCCGTTCGCCTCCGATAGGAAAGCGCGGCAGGCTCTCGCGCAGTCACTGCGGCTCTATCCCGCAAGGCCCGTGCCCGATGGGCGCTACCTCGCGGTGATTCAGTTGCGCCGCGCCGCCGTGAGTTGGGTACAGATAGCGGGAACTCCGGACAAATCCGGCGCGCCGGTGCTGGTCGGGCTTACGGCCGAGTCCGCCCAAGGCGACAAGGCCAGCATTGGGACTGCGCTCGCTCATGCGAAACTCGGCCGCGAGGTGCTGGATTTCATAAACAGCAAGCCTCTCCTCAAGCAGGGCTCCCGGGGGCAAAACGTACAAGCCAGGCTGTCAGCGCTGAGAAATACGCTGTACACCACCGTCGAGAACTTCCCCAAGCGCGCCCCCCTGGACCTACCCCGTGAATATATCGGGCCCAGGGTCAGGTTTCAAGGCGACGTCTATGCCGAAATACTCGCCAACATCTTCCACCACAACTTGCACGACATTGCTTCCAAGGTGGACTCCGACGGCATGTACCACACTTCCACGAAGAACGCTCCCACCTGGGGCGACTACAACGGCTTTGGCACTTTCAGGGAGAACCACGGGGCGTACTATTCGCATAGCTGGTCCAGGGACATGGGCCGGTCCCTCGGCGAGCTGGTCGCGCTGGGCCGACTGGACAAGGCCCGCCTGTGCAGCGATTACGTTTTCAAGATGGCGCGGTTATGGGAGAGCGGTGTTTCTCCGGAAGGCAGGGACCTGACCTACAAGGGCCGCAGGCTGCCAAGACATATCTGCCGCATAATCAACCTGCCGAACACCACGCCAGGGGAGGGCTGCTTCGAGAACGACGGCCACGGGCTCACCGCTCTGTTCGTGTATCAGCTCTGGCGGCGGCTTGAGGATCGCGACCAGTGGCTGCGCACTCACTGGCAGGATGTGCGCGGCCTGGGCGACTGGGTCAAGTGGCAACTGGACAACCCGGACATCTCCGGAGCCACGCAAGTCCTGCTCACCGACAGCGAGTGTGCAGGGGGAATTGGGCATTCGGTTTACGCCGACATGGCCTGCATGGAAGCGCTTCGCGGGCTGGCAGATATGGCGGACTCGATAGGCGAGGACCAAACAGCCGCAGGCTGGCGCCAGACTGCCGAGCGGCTGCGGAAGGGAATTCAGGACAACTACGTCGTCAAGGAGGACATATATGGGCCTGCTTGGACCCTTGTCAGCGCTGGCTGGCCCAACCGCTCGACCGTTCTGGGGCCAATCCTGTTCCTGCCGGACAGGCGCGGCTTCCTGCCCGAGGACGATGGTCCTTCCTGGAGGCCGCTGACGGAGGCTGCTTACCGTAGGCTCACCGCGTCCTACAAGCCCTTCGGGTTCTACGGGGTGGCAATGGGATACGGCCAGGGATTCGTCACCCAGGCTGCCCTGCTCCTGGATCGCATGAAAGAGGCTACCGAGATGCTGCGCTGGGCGGCGCGCGCTACCTACTGCGCCCACTTCCAGCCGTATATCGTGCCGGAGGGATGCGAGCTGGAAAAGGGCGCGCGATTCTGGCACCGGACCGGGGACCTCGGCAATGGCGTGCAAGAAGCGGAGATCGTGAAGGCCATCCGGCTGGTCATCGGAATAGACGATACCCAAGGGCACCCGCTCCGCATCGTGCCCAGGCTCCCATACGGGTGGACGCGCATAACCGTTGACTCTTATCCGGCACTGATCACGGTCGGCAAGTCCCCCAGCCTGGCTTCGATCAACTACGAACTTACCCGCAACCGCGGCGGCATGCGCCTCAGGCTCCGTTCGGACAAGCCGCTGGCGCTGGTAGATCTGAGGCTTGGCCCCTTCGAGAGCGCGCCGGACAAGGATGCGGTTACGCTCGACGGCCAGCCGGCGAGGGCGCAAGTCGCCAGGAGCGGGGATTCATGGTGGGTGCGCCTGGCCGCGCCGTGCGGCAGAGCGTTCGAGGTCAAAGTGAGGTAGCAGGCACGGGGTATCATGGAGTCTTCCTTGAAACGAGCGAGGAGGCTGGCATGAGAATTGTAATGATGATGCTTGCCCTGGCGATCGGGTTTGCCAACGCCGTGTCCGCCGCAGCGATGCCACAGCCTTCCACAGAGACGGCGGCGATCTACCGCCTCTGGGACGGTGAGACGCATCAGGTCAACGCGCTCTGGCCCGAGAACCCCAAGGACAAACAGTTCGGTGAGGGGCGTTCGCGCGCTGTCATCGCCGACCTGAAAGGCCCGGGCGTGATCACGATGATCCACTTCGCGATGCCTGAGACCATGAAACTCAACCGCGACACCGTTATTCGAATGTATTGGGATGGCGAGAAGACCCCGAGCGTCCAGGCGCCGCTGGTGGATTTCTTTTGCGATCCCGCCGGCGCGTTCGAGCGCGTGGATTCCGCGCTCGTCAACAAGAAGCGCGGGTGGAACTGCTATTTCCCCATGCCCTTTGCAAAGTCGGCGCGCATCGAGGTCGCGGCCGACAACCCGCGTTACCCCGGCGGATTGTGGCGCGCGAACCCCTGCTACAGCTACGTCATGTATCGGACGCTCAAGGCGCTGCCGCCTGACAGTGGCTGCTTCCACGCTCAATGGCGGCAGCAGACTCTGCTGCTAGGCAAGGAAGACTACAAGGTGTTCGAGGCGGATGGCAAAGGCCAGTTCATCGGGTGGAACGTAACCGTGCGCGGGGTTGCTGGCCCCAGCGCAGGATACGTGGTGGACGAGAACGTGAAGTTCTACGTGGATGGTGAGGCCGAACCATCTATCGAGTGGCAAGGGATCGAGGACTCGTTCGGATTCAGTTACGGCTTCCCGGAGCAGGCCAACAACTTCCCCTGCACCGGGTACCAGCCTTTCTTGAATGGAGCGGCGGCCTACCGGTTCACGCTCAACGACCGCGTACCCTTCAAGCGCTCGCTGCGCATGACGGTAGGTTTCGGCAACAACGACGCGCCCTGGTTCCGGCAGGAGTTCTCAAAGCCCGAGAACCCGCTGCAGTTTTCCAGCGTCGCATATTGGTACCAGAAAGAGCCCCACTGGGCATTCGCACCACTGCCGTCCAGCCGCCAACGGCGGCCGTTCGCTTTCTCGCCGTCGGCGCGAAAATACCGCGACGCCGGCGAGACCATCGTCTTGCATTGCGGCCGGGCAGACGGCGATGAGGAATTTGTCGCGGAGGGCTGGGATTTCGTCCTGCGAAAGGGCTACATGTACTCCGGCTGGCCGACGCAGATCAACCATTGCTGGGCCGATTGGGACTCGCTGGAGTTTGACATCCTCTGCCCCAAGCGTGCCTCCGGCACCCTGCGGCTGTTCATCTTGGATGGGGACAATCTTGCCGGCGGCCGCAAGCAGTCGGTCACCGTCGCAGGGCGGCTCATCGGTGATTACGAGAACTTCCAGGCCGGCCGCTGGATCGAAATCGCGATCTCCCCCGCGGACACAGCGACCGGCCGTTTCCCTGTAGTGGTGAAGAACCTGAAGCCCGGCGGCAACGCTGTCGTTTCGCTGGTCGAGTTTCGCAAGAACCCCTAAGACAGACTAGAAGTGATTTCGAAACTCTCCGTGACGGAAATGGGATTCTTCGCCTTCGGCTCAGAATGACTGGTGGCGAAGGGCTAAGAATGATACTGGCGCCGACGGGCCTGCCAATCTGTCACCCTGAGTCCGCGTGACGCTGGCGAACCCCAGCCGTCCAGGACGTATTCAGGCTGGGCGCTCCAGCACAAGGTCGCACACGACGGGGAAATGGTCCGATGGATAGCGGCCATTCTCCTGGTAAGTGATCACCGCGGCACGCTTGCATTTGAACTCAGGCGATATCAACACCCAGTCTATTCGCTGGTCGCTCTCGCTCGGCCCGCGCCAGCCGTGACAAGTGCAGACCTGCTTGCCCTCGCGGACTTCCGCCTCGTCCCATGCGTCGAGCAGGTTGACTTGGCCTTCTGCGCGAGCGAGCATCTTCTCGTGGACAATGCTGGTCTGAGCGGCGTTGAAGTCTCCGGTGACGACGGCCGGCCTATTCGGGTCTGTGCTGCGGAGCCTACCTAGCACGAAGTCAGCGCTGTTGTGGCGGGCCGCCTCGGACTGGTTGTCGAAGTGCGTGTTCCAGTGATAGAACTCGACAGCGCTGGCCTTCTCTCGAAAGAGCACCCAGGTGACCATCCGCGGGCTGTCATGGCCCCAGGTGCGGCTTCCGATCGCTTGGGGCGTGTCTGAAAGCCAGAAGTGGTCGTAAGCAAGAGGCTCGAAACGCCGGCGCTTGTAGAAGATCGCCATCAACTCACCCTTGGAGCCGCCCTCTCGTCCCAGGCCGATCCAGTCATAGCCGCGCAGGTCTTCAGCGATGTGCGTGACTTGCGGGTGCAATCCCTCCTGCGTCCCGATCAGGTCAGGGTTTGCGCGCAGGATCGCGTTCTTCAGCACGGGCCGCCGATCACTCCACCTGTGGTTTTCGCTCTCGCTTGCATACTTCACATTGAAGGTCATCACCTTGAACCGAAACGACTTGCCTGCAGCCGTCGCATGCGTGGTCGCGCTGTAAAGGATCATCACTCAGGCCCCCGGCCTCACGAGCAATATCGAGGTCCTCTTCGTACGGTCAGTCTCCAGGCTTCAGCCGGGAGAGACCGCGCGCCAGGATACCGACGCCTCCGAGCCATGCCGCCACACCAAATGCCAGCAGCGCGGCCACCTTGAGCCCCACTATCCAGAGCAGCAGCGATAGCGCCGCAATCGTCACGCCCGCCCAGACCAGCGTCTCCAATCCCCCGGCGGCCACCCAGCGCACGAACTGCCGGCCTCGCGACCTGGGCATGCCGCACTCGGGGCAGTTACGCGCCCCCCTCGGCCAGGTGGCATTGCAGTGCGGACATATCGTCTCAGTCCCTTCCTGCAGCGCAAGTTCCCGCACTGCGGTTTCCAGCTTGCGGTGCTCCTCCGGCTGGTCGGGCTGCAAGTTCAAGGATACCTCGTACTCCACGATTGCTTCGCGCAGCCTGCCTCTCTTGCGCAGCACGTCTCCAAGCAGTGCGTGGGCGGCCGCATTCTTGTAGTCGAACTGGATCGCTTCTCTCGCGCTTCGCTCGTCCTCGTCCAGAAACCGGCGCTCCAGCGCCCGGTCCCCGAGTCGCGATGTCACGCGAGCGGCCACCGCACCCACTGCCAGGGCCAACAGCATCAAGATGTAGCCGGGGGTGCCGGCCATCACGATCGTCAACCCAACGAAGATCGCGCACGCGACCAGCAGCGACGCCCCCTCCCAGGCTTCCAGGATGTTGTCGAACCACATCGCGACGATCGCAGATGCCGCCGCCGCCCCCGCCCCGGCAGCGAGCATGATCTTCAGCAGGAGAATTGGCCCCGTCTCGAAGGTGAGCGGCATGTTGCTAACCGGAGGGAGCCTGAAGCGCCGCAAGCTCAACTGTCACCTTTGCCGCGAGACTGCACAGTGCGCGCACGGGCTCTTTCACCCCGCGCACCTGCGCCTCAGTCTCCGCGCGCAGGTCCAGAGAGGCCCCCTGGGTGAGCACCACCCCGCGGACAAGGTCGAAGAGGACCGTGCTCTCTATCCGCTGCTCGCCCTTCGCATGAACGCGTGTGCCGATCGGATCCTCCGGAAGCCACATGTCAAACGGCACGGTGGCCGCCGTGCGAAGGCGCGCGCACTCCCTCCCTCCGACGGTTTCTATTCCTTCCAGGGTCGTGGTCTGACGAGCCTGCGCGGCCTGCTGGGCCTTCCCCTCCGTGCGCAACTGCTGTGTCCACGTCTCGCCAACTTTCACCGGCTTCTCGGGGAACTCCACTGCTGCCAGGCTGCTCGAAAACCAGCGCAGCGGCACGACCAGCGCGGAGTTCGCGGAATCCGGCGCCTGCTCCCAGCCCTTCTCGCTCAGTACGTGGCCGGTGGCAGTCATCAAGCGCTTCAGCGGGGGCAGGCCGACGCGGCTGCTGCGGTCCTGTTCGCCCGCGACCTGCAATGTGACCTTGTCGCGCTCGAAGCGGGTGGTAATCTCAAATGCGCCGTCCTTCTCGCGCTCGGTGCGGTGCGACACGTCGAACTCGCCCGTTATCATCACCGGCCGCGATTCCCCCTCGAACGTCATCTGCCCCGCGCCGGCGATTGTGCCGTGATAGCGGAGCGTCTGCCCTGGCTTCAGGTTGAACCTGAGCAGCAGTTCGCGGTTGTCGGCAGCGATGCAAGCCGCGCCTACCGCCACCACGGCGGCAACCACGGCCTGGGCGATCAGCAGTCTCTTCGGAATGCCCATCGCCGTATTCTAACACCTCCCCACACGCCCTGCAACCCGAACTATCTAATGTGGGGCGGGCCTGCCCAGGCCCGCCGTTGCGCGTATTCTCCGGCGGGCGCAGGCGCGCCCGCCCTACATAGAATCCCGAAATCGCGATTGTAGGCGCGACCGGCCGGTCGCCCCTACAGAGGAATCCCGAACGCCCTCACAAGGAAGACCGCCATCTGGCCGCGCGTCGCGTTCGATTTCGGGCAATAGCACTTCGCTCCGAAAGGATAGCCCGATGGGCAGGCACATCCACTCGTTGCGGCGACGCCGCCGGGCCAGGAAGCCGCGTTGGTCAGGCGCTCGATGAACGTGCAGAACGCGTTGCTGGAGGCCACGTCGGCAAACATGCCGGAACACGACGCCATCGGCGACTTACCGGCCGCAAGGCAGAGGAACTTCGCCATTTGCTCTCGCGTGACGGCATCGTAAGGGCAGAAATACTTGGCCGTCCCGACCATCTTGCACCCGCTCGTCGGCGGATTGCCTGCCCACGACGCGCTATCCGCCAGGCGTTCCACATAGCCGTAAGCCCAATGCGATGCCGGAACATCGGCGAAAGTGGGCGTCGTGCGGTTCAGCGGGCCCTTGCCGGCAGCCTTGCACAGGAACACCGCCATCTGCGCCCGCGTGACGCTGGCGAATGGGCAATACTGGGGCGGATCAGCGTAGCACCCGCCAGCGATCCCGGCGCGCGCGATGGCGTAGATGTATTGCTCTTGCGACGAACCCACAGGCACATCGTTGAAGACGCGGACGGTCACGGGCAGCGAGGCGCCGACCGGGTTGCCGTCGGCGTCCCTGCCGCCGACCACCAGCAAGCGCTGACCACCCATGCCCGGCGGGACGGAAGCCGAGATAGACCAGTGGCCGGAACTCATGGTGGGCACACCGAGCAGATTCTCGTCGAGGCCGACGACCAGTTCGAGTCCCTCCTGGTCGTCGGCGTATGCGCCGGCGGCGTCAACGCGGCCCCAGAAAGTGGTGCCAGCAGCGGGCGAGGAAATGCTGACGGCAGGCGGTGGGGTGCCACCGGTTATCGTAACGGGTATCTGGGCAGTGCCCTCGTTCCCGCAGGCGTCCTCGGCTACCGCCTTGATCATGTGCGCGCCATTGGGGTAGCGCGAGAAATCGGCCGTGCAGGACCAGCCGTCCGCAGGCCAGATGTCCTTCTCCAGCAGAATCGAGTCGAGGTAGAACGAGACGCCCGCGACGCCCGAATCGTCATTCGCAGTTGGCGTGATGGTCCCGGGGCCGGAGAGAACAGCGCCGCCGGCGGGCGATGTGATGCTGACGGTCGGCGCGCTGAGTTCGTCGGGCCTGGGCGCGCTGAGGGCGAAGGTTCCGAGTTTGCTGATGCCCGCGATAACGGTGTGGGCGTTGGTGTCAACCGCGCTGTCAACCTCGACCCAGGTTTCGTTGTCGGTGTCATACCAGTAAATTGAGAGGGTCTGCTCGGGAAAGAGGCGCACATCGTCCGGGTTGTAGGATATGGTCAGCGTGTTGGTGCCGTCGAGCGGCAACTGGGGCAGGAAGCGGTAGCACGAGCCGATGTAGCCCATTGGCGGAGAGGCCGCGGGCCTGTCGGCAATCGGCACCAGACTCGCGGTAACGTTGGCCACCTGGCTCTGCGGCTGTGCCAGCTCCAGGGTCGCCCCCTCGAAGGTGACGGTAACGGGCGCAGCAGCGCGCCCCGCGATAGGCGCGGGTGCTTGCCCCGTGAACGTCTGCATGCCCAGGCGCTCTATGAAGATGGGCTGGGTCCAGGACGTGGCGCCGGTGAGGGGGCGGCGGGCCTCGGCTCGCACGTACCTGTCGGCCGCCTCGTAGGTGAAGGCGGCTTCCCAGGAACCGTCTGGGCGCTGAGTGGGCCAGACTGGAGGCGAGCAGAACCTGCCCGTGACGAACGACACACACGCAGATTCGGAGGTAACGAGATGAATTGTGCTGGTCGTGCTGTCCGCCCAGTAGCCGAGAATCCTCGGCGCGCCGAGCGCGTTCTTCCAGCCGCCCTTGCTCGCATAAAAGGCGCCGCTTCTGAGGGCTCCCATGATCGCATACTGGTCCGCCGTTTGGCTCGGCAAGACCGCGACGATGCACCCGCCGTCGAACTGCGGCCAGGGAAGGGTAAAGTCGTCGCCAGCGAAGCCCCACGCCTGTTTGCCCCATGACAGCAGCCAGTCCCAAAGGTCAAGAGCATACGGGTTGTGCTGGTCTCGGCCGAGTAGGCTGGAGAGCAGGTCAGTGCCTCGATTGTAGACCTCGATTCCGGTCAGCGCGCCGCCGGCGCTGAAGCAATTTCGGAACGTGTCGGGCGTCCAGCGATATTTCGCCTCATTGGGATGGGCGGCAACCGCAACTCCGCCTGCGCCGACGGTTCCCCAAACGCGAACAGCCTCCGACAGGATACAGGGGTTCGGTGGAGGCCAGGTGGACGAGGGCTGGAATCCAAGGGCCAAGATGTGCGTGTTGCAGGTGTCCTCCATTGAGTAGTGTAGCCGCACGATCCCGCTTGGCTGCGTCGAATCAGTCCAGAGTGGATACTGTGGAAAATGCTCCGTGGCAGCCATGAAGGAGTAGCCGCGCTGGCGGTAGAGTTCAGCAAGTTCGTTGGGCGTGAGGTCATTCGCGAGAGGCACCCATCCCAGTCGCTCGGCCATGTAGTGGGCGTGAGTCTGGCCGGGGTGCAGGTACCAGGTCGCCGGGTAGGGCGTCGTGGGGATTGTGGTGGGAGTTCCCCCGTAGCCAAGCCTGTCGCGAACGAAAACATCAGCCTGACCATTGGTGTCCCCCGGCACGAGATTGCTGGCATAGGAGTTGAACGCCACGAACCTGCCATCCGCGCTGATTGAGCGACTGACGGATGAGCCGTTTCCCTGCGCGCCCTCGCTGGAGATGCTCACCAGCTCGGTGACGCCCGTCTGCCGGTCATGCACGAAGACATCGTACCTGCCGTTTGCGTCTCCCGGGACCAAGTTAGTAGCGAAGGACTCGAACGCCACGAAGCGCCCGCCCGCGCTGATGGAGGGCCCCGCGGACTCCCAGTTTCCCTGCGCGGCAGCGCTTGAGACGCTCACGCGCTCGGTGACGCCTGTCCGCCGGTCACGGACGAACACATCCGCACGCCCGTTCGTGTCACCGGGCACGATGTTGTTCGCATCAGACTCAAACGCCACGAACCTGCCATCGGCACTGATGGACGGATCGGAGGAACCCCAGGAGCCTCCGACAGCCTGCTCGCCCGTACTTGACAGGTTCACGCGTTCGGTCGTGCCGGACTGCCGGTCCCGAACGAAGACGTCCCGGACGCCGTTGGTGTCCCCGGGAACCAGGTTGGAGGCGTCGGATAAGAACGCGACGAACCGCCCGTCCGGGCTGATGGAGGGAAAGCAGGAGTTCCAGTCTCCCTGCGCGCCCACGCTGGAGACGCTGACGCGCTCGGTGACGCCCGTCTGCCGGTCATGGACGAAGATGTCAGGAGAAAGGTTGGTGTCCCCGGGGACCAGGTTGGAGGCGAAGGATTCGAACGCGACGAACCGCCCGTCCGTGCTGATCGAGCAACCCCAGGATGTGCCGATTCCCTGCGCGCCCGCGCTGGAGACGCTCACGCGCTCGGTGGTGCCCGTCTGCCGGTCATGGACGAATACGTCCCAGTTGACGTTGGTGTCCCCGGGAACCAGGTTGGAGGCCTGGGAGCAGAACGCCACGAACCTTCCGCCTGCGCTGATCGAGCAATTCCAGGACAGGTCGTTTCCCTCCGCACCCGCGCTGGAGACGCTCACGCGCTCGGTGGCCGCCGTCTGCCGGTCATGGACGAATACGTCGTCACAAAGGTTGGTGTCCCCGGTAACTAGGTTGGAGGCGTGGGAGAAGAACGCCACGAACCTTCCGTCTGCGCTGATGGAGGCCCAAAGAGAGTGGTCGTCGCCCTGGGCGCCAGCGCTGGAAACCGAAACGCGCTCGGTGATCCCCGCGAGGGCAGGTTGAATGGCGACAGCGGCAAGTGCAGCACCGGCGATGAGCAAAAGAATCTGAGAGCGTGTTCTTAGCATCTTCCCCTCCCAAGAAGGATTCCCGGCTCGTCCTTGGACATCCGAGCCTATTTGTCCTGCAACGTTAGCCGCAAGGAGCGGGCCAATGGCTCGTTTCTCCGCAACGGACCCTTCACACTTCTTCCTGGCTGTTCTTCGAGAGACATGTGGCGGGCCTGCCCAGGCCCGCCGTTGCGCGTATTCTCCGGCGGGCGCACGCGCGCCCGCCCTACATAGAATGCCGAAGGCGCAAGGCCTCGCAGTGCAGCCCTACTTGCGCAGAACCCGCTCGAGGATGCTGCCGGCCAGGGGGGCGGCCGTCCCCGCGCCGGAGCCTCCGTGCTCGATAACGAGGGCGATGCAGACCTTGGGATGGTCGGCGGGCGCGTATCCCACAAACCACGAATGAGGCCCCCCGCCTGATGTCTGGGCGGTGCCTGTCTTGCCCGCGATGCGCACCTTGCACGAGCGCAGGACCGATGCCGTCCCCTCGCTGACAACGCGCTCCAGCCCCCTGCGCACTGCGGCGAGAGCCGCTTGCGGCAGCACCCGCGGCTGATCGCCATCGTGCGGCCGCGAGCCGGCGAAAAGATGAGGCCTGACAAGGCGCCCGCCGTTCGCCACCGCAGCCATCATTCGCGCGGCCTGTATCGGCGTTACCACGACGCCCGCCTGCCCGATGCCCATCTGGCACGTGTCGCCGGGGAACCAATCCTGCCCGCGTCTTGCCCTCCAGGCGGGCGAGGGTATCAAGCCTTCAGCCTCAGCCGGAAGATCAACCCCCGTCTTGCGGCCCAGCCCCAACATTTTCGCCGTCTGGCCAAGAGCATGTGCACCGGCGCGTGCAGCCATCGTCATGAAGGCTGTATTGCACGACTGGGCGATGGCGGTCGTGAAATCAACCGAGCCATGTCCCGCCTCCTGCCAGCAGCGGAACTTGTGGTTCCCCACGCGGTAGAAGCCCGGGCAATAGAACCTGGTGCCGATGTTCACCTTGCCCGTTCGGAGCGCCGCCAGCGCGGTTACAATCTTGAACACCGACCCGGGTTCATAAAGGCCCTGCACTACCCGGTTGTTCTGGGGATGCTGCGGGCTGTTGACCGAAGCCCACTGCTGGCGCGAAAGCGCCCCCACGAATACGTTTGCATCGTAACCGGGTGAACTCGCCAGCGCAAGCACCGCCCCCGTCCGGCAATCCATCACCACCACGGCCCCGATTCTTCCGCTGAGAGCCTGCTGGGCCGCGGCCTCGGCCTGCGCGTCGAGGGTTAGCCTCAGGTCGCGGCCAGGTTGCGGCGCGACTCGCCCCAGCACGCGCGCGGTGCGCCCGAACCTGTCAACCTCAACCTGGTCTGCCCCGTCAGTGCCGCGCAGTCGCTGCTCATACTTGAGCTCAACCCCGGCCTTGCCGATCGAATCCCCCATCCGGTAGCCCTTGGCCCGCAGCCGCGCAAGTTCGCGCCCATCTATCTCGCGTACATAGCCCAGGGCATGCGCTGCAACCGCACGCCGCGGGTAGAAGCGAACCGGCCGCACCTGAACCTGAACCCCTCGCAGATATGGGGCGCACTCGGCAACCGCCGCAAGTTCCTGGAACGAAATGTCCGCCTTCACAACCGTCGGGCTGACTGGCCCCGGCTCCTCAAGGCGGCTCGATACCTGCTGCTCTGTCTCGTGCAACAGAGGGGCGAGGGCCTGGGCGAGGCGCGCCTTCTCGGCAGGCTGTTTCGCGGTCGCCGTCAGCCAGAAGGCAGGCCTGCTGCCTGCTAACAGCCTGCCCCGGCAGTCGTAGATTGCCCCTCTTGGCGCAGGCAGCCGAACCAGGCGCAGGCGATTCTCCTCGGCGGCCCGCCTCCATCCGGCTCCTTGCAGCACCTGCAGTTGCACCAGCCGTGCGCCCACCGTCACCGCAACGGCCACGGTCACAAACTCCAGCCACCTGAGCCGCGGCAGGACGACCTCCCTCCGGAACAGCGGCCCGAACGGCAGCACCAACTGTTGAACTGTCTGCCTGCGCCGCAGCGGAAGAATGCCCCCAAGGATGCGCCGGAAAGCCTTCACCGCGAGCGATCCGGGCGGGCCACACGCGCAATCTGGAAAAAGAGGGGAGACAGCAGCGAGTTGTACGCAGCTTGGCTTGTCAGAACAGCAGCCGCGGGAAGGCTTTGCCCGGTCAACAGTGCTTGCGCGGGCCACGCTGCCAGGCTGAAAGCCCCTGCTGCGATCGCCGGCACCACGAAGCGGTCAACGTGGAGCCGCTCCGACATCAGCCCTCCAACGAATCCCGCCGTGGTGCAGGTGACAACGTGCGTTGTGAGATTGTGCGCGCCCAGCGCGCCGAGGATGACCCCCGCTGCGAACCCGACGAACATGCCCGGCCAGGTTCCCAACTGCAGGCCCGCCGCCAGCGAGAACAACAACAGCAAGTCGGGCCGCACGCCCAGCGGGGAAAGTGCGCCTGGCCAGGTAGCCTGCAGTCCGGCGGCGAGGAACAGCAAGGCGACTGCGATCAGCACGCGGCGCAGCATCGGTTGCCGATGCACTAGTAAGAGCCCAGATCAATCGTCCACGTGAGCGAGCTCGCGGATGAGACCCGCTCTTGCCCCGCCTCGGCTTCGCGAACGGGCAGGTACAGAATCAACTGAAGATTGGGCCGGAAGAAGACCTTCGTTCCCGCGAACTCGGGCAGGGAAGCAGGCCGCTCAGCGCGGCGGTCGGTAAGCGCGCCGAAGATGTCGTACATTGGCTGATAGTACTCCGGGAACAGGTCGGCGACAGTCAAGAACCCCTGTCGCTGGAGCAAGGCTGCCTGTTCCCCTGTCAACCCCGCCTGCGCGGCAATTGTCCCACCGAGCCCCAGGCGGCCTGCCAGCGCCCTTGTCCTGCTGGAGGCCTGCAAAGAAAGCCAGGCTCGCTCGGCGCTCAAGCGAGGCCAGTTGCGGCGGCGATACTGGTGCGCCACCGCCGCCGCCCCGGCAGCGTCTCGCGCGATATAAGTGATATTGCCCACCTTGCGAAACTGCAGGCCGGTGGCTGATCTCACGGCATCGAGAAGTTCCGCTGCTGTGCCTTGCGCCCCGAGGATGGTGAGCCGCACGCCCGAAAGCCGCGGGTCGCACATCACTCGCTGCCCGGTGCGCTCCGAAACGATGTTTAGAAGGCGACCGAGTTCGATGTCGGGCGCGGTAAGATTGATCGTGCTCGTCGCTGGCGATGAGTCCGGGGAGCGGGGCTGGGCAGTCGCGCTGCCCGCGAGAGCTCCAACCGCCAGGAATATGGCGGGCCAGTGCGCTATCCGCCTGAGCCTGGAGAATCGGAAGGCGACACGGTCCCCCCGCGCGCGATCACCCCCCGGCACCCCACACGTGCGTGACGGCAGCGTTCGGCAACCCCTCAGACGCCGGTCACTACCTGAGTGGCTCGACTCCGTGCTGCTGGGCGCCCCGCATGCGCCTGCTCTCGCGCGCCGCGCCTGATTCTTCTTGCGCCTTGGCACGCTTGGCAGAGCGGAAAGAGGTTTCCACTTGCTCATACCAACTCAGGACCGCTTCCTCCCATGAGCCGCGCAGCGGCTGCCAGCTTTCTCGTATCGTGCTGCCTCTTTCCATAACGCCACTCCGTACCTCCAAGTCTGCAGTGTTGACTGCGAGCACCCTAGATAACAACGACGAGGGCGGTTTGGTTCTCGAAGGTCGGGTTACGGCGTTTGGATTTCAATAAATCCTACACCCACCACTCGCTTCTGTCAAGACAGAACAGTGACTTATCTGTGAATAAGCGTAACTTTTTTCGGACACGGGTGCCTAGAGTTCTGACAGCCCCAAGGCCTGCCGGCAGGCGACGATCTGCCGCGCGAGTTCCTCCCTCCCCCTATACAAGGCCTGCGGGTCCCGGGTGAAATCTGTCAGGTCCCGGACAACGCTCCTTTCCACGCCCAGAAGGGCGCGGGCTCGCCTCGCCAGCGCGAGATTGGCCGCCCCGCCGCGCTCTTCAAGCCGCCTTGCCAGGTCGGCCAGAAGCCAGAAACACTCGTAGTCCTCGATCCCGTCGCGAACGCACTCCAGCCGGACCGAGCTCCAGGGCCTGCCCCCCGGCCCCGGGTAAACCAGGTGCCCATCGCCGTTGAAGCGGTCATAGGTAAACGTGTTCCACGGCACCTGCGGCCACCTGCGGCCTGCGAGGATGTCTTTCTGAGCAGATTCGTCGGCGTGGGGCAGCAGGTAGGAGGGCAGTCCTTCTACCGCCCGGTTGCTCTGCCAGTGGTTCAGGCTGTAATACAGAAATCCCGTCACGCCATACTTCCACGTCATCCAGAAAATCAACCTGGCCTCAATCGCCGGGTAATCCACGAACCAGTTGGCGTACGGATGCCGGGGGCCACAGCAGATATACCACCACACCTCTTCTCCCCTGGCCCTTCTCTCATCTGCAGCCGCCCGGCTGTAGTTCGCGGTGAGCGGAACCCAGATATCCACATATCCTGCCAGGTCTTTGTTGGGTATCACCGTGCAGGCGCGCGGCAGATCCGGCAGAGCGGCGCGGATCGCCCCGAAAACCGCTTTCACCTGGTTGTAACGCTCGGGCTGCACCTCGTCGAACCCGTAGATGTAGGCGCCGGAGAAGAGCCGCCGCTGCTTCAGCCCCTGTGCGTAACCCCGAAGGAACTCGATGCGTTCGTTGAGGCGGCGCGGGTCACCGAAATCCCCTTCGTCAAAAACGCCCAGGTTGTATGCGTTCAGGCCTCTGCGGGCGCAGAACTCCATCAGCGCTTCCGGTGGCACAGGGCGTTGTGAGTAGATGTTGGTCGGGTTGATCCGGTGTTCCAGCAAGAATGCATACCAGTCGCGCCTTACATCATCCGGCAGGCCCTTCCAGCCGTACCATGCTGCGATTTCTGCCTCGGACAGGGCAAAAGCGGTCTTGAGGTGGGTGGCGCGGGGCAGCGAAAAATCCCACACCTGCACAACAAGCGGGACCGTAGTTCCGGGGGCGTTGGCGGGGGCAATGATTATGTTGCCCCGGTATTCCCCCGGCGCCGCTGACGGGGGCACCTCAACGGTCACCCACACCGGTTGCAGCGCACCTGCCCGCAGGTCGAACGGAACCAGGTCCATCAGGGGGTCAGGATACCAGCCCACGTAGTCCACGGCATAAACAGGCTGCCGCGTCTTCACCCACCCCACCAGGTTCAGCGCGATGCGGCTCCTGGGGATCACGGAAGCCCCGGGCCCGATCAGGTCGCTCGCCTCCACGCGCACGCCCTGCAGCGGCTGGTCAAGCGCAATCACCACCACCTGGACCGGTTCGTATTCGCTGCGCGCTGCCTGGATGAGCGCCGGCTCCCCCAACCGGCCGGTGAAGGGCAGGTCCCGCATCACTTTGCGCAGGGGGGATTCGACCCCTACCGCGTAGCCTGTTTCCGGGTGGGCGGTGTAAGTCCGATAGCGCGCGCGCTGCAGGCGCTGCTCGATTCGGCCCGCCTGGCGGCCCAGGCGCTCCCAATCCTGCCTCAGGTCCTTGCGCGGCGACCACTGCTCGCGGTTCCGGCCCACGGCCAGCAGACGGGCGATCTCCAGGCGCAGGTCGCGCAGCCGAGTTGCCTCATCACGCCTGCGCTTGTGCTCTGCCGCCTGGATGACCGAATCTGCCTCCCTCGCCAGCGATTCGAGGCGCGCGCAGTGCGGCTCCACAAGGAAGGGCAGCGGAGCGGATACGAAGACCGGAGCGCCCGAGGCCCTCATGCCTGCGTGGAGCCTGAGCGTGTGCTCGCCTTCTTTTCTGACCTCGTAGGGAAGCGCCACGAGCCGGCTTTGCTCGGGCTGCACGGCGACGGGCGAGGCAGGCTGCAGCGTGGAGTCAACCTCTGCAAAGCACTTTACCGCAGCTGTCTTCTGACCCGCCGAAACCCAGATGCTAGCATCGCGCACGCCGAGAAAAGGGTCGCCAGTGTCATGCAGCCGCACCGTCGGCGTGCTCATATCCCCAAAAACGAGCACGCCGAAGCGCCCCGGCTCGTGAAATCCACTCAGGGTGGGAGGCCACGAGGAGTCCTCGGGCACTGCCTTCTCTTCGCGGCAAAAGTTGAACCGCCAGGTCCGCCCCGTCGGGGCTTTCGTGATGCCGAGTTCCCTGAACGGGAGCCCGATCTCGATCAGCCACCGGTCTGAGGCGCGGGTTGCGGCAGCCTGCCACCGGCCATTCCAGGCCTTCGGGTCCGTTCCTATCTCGTCGTACTGCGTGCCGAGAATGTTCACGGCGATGTGATGGTAACTCTTGGCGCCTGGGGGCTGGATGAATACCTCCACGCAGTCATCCGCCCACACCGCGCTGTCGCGCTCGGTGTGTCTTGCCACCACGCCTTCCGTGCGGGATTCCAGGCACACGAATGCCAGGTAAAGGGCCCGGTCGGAATAGGTGACGAAGACGCTGGTCTGTTCTGCGGCCAGGCGCTTGCCGCCCAGCACGATAAAGGGGCCAGCGCAGGCCGCGTCTTTCCAACACGCATCATCCAACTTGCCGTCAATCTCGGGAGCGCTCACCGCGGGCCGGATGGCGAGTAGCGCAGTCCGCGCATCTGCTGCCGCGCGCGCAGCCAGCACGAAAATCAGCGCGACGGATAGTCCGATCCTTCTGCAAGCCATGGCATGCCTCCGTCAGTGCAGGCAGTTTTCCGCGCCCGAGGCACCAGTCCTGCCGCCCTGTTGATCCGCCGTCCCGATGCGGTCGGAGCAGAGATGCGGCATCCCTCGCCCTGCTACATTGCCTACTATTCTAACAAAAGACCTCAAATGCGCTGCGGAACGTGGAAAGATAAGGTGTAACGAAGCCTTCGGCGGAAAATGGCAAACCCCGAGTAATCGGGGGACGCAAAGCCTAGGGTCCCGACCAGTCGGGACAGCCGGGTTGCCCACCGAGGCAGCGACGGGCCGGAATGTTTGGCCGTTCGAAAGGGACTGCCGGAAATGTGGAGGGCGACCTGGCGGATGAAAGAAGCCCGTTATCTGATCTGGCTGCTGTGCCTGGCAGGCGCAGTGGCCTTCTACCAGTTCGTGCCGGCGGACCGCGCTTATGCTGCGTCGTCGGATCTCACGTATTCTCCCTCATCCTGTTCAACTCGCTTGCTGCCGGGGCAGCAAACCACTTTTCAACTGACCGTCACCTGCAACAAGAACAATATCACGGTTTCGTGCCCCTCGCTTGCAGACGCGGCGCCAAGTCAACCGATCCCGACTTCGTGGGTGTCTGCCTCGCCGACCACGTACACATGGAGCAGGCCAGGAACAACGAACTTCGCGATTACGATCAGCGTCCCGGCGGGTGCCGCAGGCGGAAGTTATCGGTCGTACATTCGATGCCATGTTACCAAGGGCGGGGCCACCGACGGTACGGCATGCCTAACGACCATTACCGTTGACTCCCCTCCCGTGTGCTCGTTTACTTATGCTCCCGCTAAGCCGCTGATCGGCCAGTCGGTGCTGTTCACTGATGGGTCCACTGACCCGGACGGCAACGTCGTCGCCTGGCAGTGGAATTTCGGCGATGGTGGCACCTCGTCAGCCAAGAACCCAACGCATACTTATGCATCATATGGCACATACACTGTCACCCTGACGGTCACCGACAATGACGGTTTGACCGCCACCTCTTCGCAGGCGGTGAAGGTTCTTTCTCCACCCATCTGCGGTTTCACTTTCAGCCCTGCCCAGCCGAAGGCAGGTCAGCAGGTTCAGTTCACCGATCAGTCCAGCGATGCGGACGGTACGGTTGTTTCATGGAGTTGGAGCTTCGGCGACGGAGGCACCTCGACCGCCAAGAACCCGACCCACTCTTACTCGAGCGCGGGCACGTACACGGTCAGCCTGACGGTTACCGACAACGACGGCCTGACGAGCACGTGCCAGCAGACCGTTGGGGTGGCCGCGCTGGCGCCGCCTGTGTGCTCGTTTACCTATTCTCCGGGTAATCCGCAGGTCGGCCAGACGGTTCAGTTCACCGACCAGTCCACCGACGCCGACGGCAGCATCGTGTCCTGGGCCTGGGACTTCGGAGACGGGGCGAATTCCACAGCTCAGAACCCGACACATGCCTACGCATCATATGGGACCTTCACGGTCAGCCTGACGGTCACCGACAATGACGGTTTGACCGCCACCTCTTCGCAGGCGGTGAAGGCTCTTTCTCCACCCATCTGCGGCTTCACTTTCAGCCCTTCGCAGCCTAAGGTCAGCCAAACAGTCTCGTTCACGAACCAGTCCACCGACCCGGATGGCACGATCTCGTCTCGGGCATGGACTTTCGGCGACGGTGGCACTTCGACCGCCACAAACCCAACCCACAAGTATGCCAGCAGCGGCACCTATACGGTTACTCTCACCGTCACGGATAATGACGGCCTGAAGAGCACCTGCTCCCAGGTGCTGCAAGTCGGTGTTCCGCCCACCTGCGGCTTCACCTTCAGCCCCGCCAAGCCGAAGGTCAACGAGTCGGTCCAGTTCACCGACCAGTCCAGCGACCCTGATGGCGACATAGTGTCGTGGGCGTGGGACTTCGGCGATGGGACCAGCTCATCAGAGCAAAGCCCAACGCACGCCTACGCTGCGTCTGGAACCTATACGGTCAGCCTGACCGTAACGGACAACGATGGGCTGACTTCGGAGTGCTCCCAGGAGGTCGAGGTTGCCAAGCCTCTGGAGCCGCCAGTGTGTGGATTCTCCTTCGCGCCCGAGAAACCGGTAGCAGGCCAGAATGTTCAGTTCACCGACCAGTCCACAGACCCGGACGGCAGCATCGCGTCATGGGCGTGGGACTTCGGCGACGGGACCAGCTCATCAGAGCAAAGCCCAACGCACGCCTACAGCAGCGCGGGCACCTTCACGGTTCAGCAAACCGTTACAGATAACGACGGGCTCACTGCCACTTGCAGCCAGCAGATCATCGTTCTGAAGAGGCGCGCTTGCTCCTTCACCTTCACGCCGCAAGACCCCGTCGCAGGTCAGGAGGTATCGTTCGAGGATCAGTCGTCTGATCCGTCGGAGATCGTATCCTGGCATTGGGATTTCG
>Ga0315280_10000152_pt1 | contig 130058 bp, 127 predicted proteins | sample YL17G06_40_MG_FD_203697 | JGI IMG/M metagenome (GOLD analysis project Ga0315280, IMG submission 203697) | Sediment microbial communities from Yellowstone Lake, YNP, Wyoming, USA - YL17G06_40 | ecosystem: Environmental > Aquatic > Freshwater > Lake > Sediment | place: USA: Wyoming | collected... | reverse complement strand
TAAACTTACTAAAAGGTTTACTAAGATAATGATAAATATTACTTTTTTCTTTTCCATAATATACTCCTTTCTATATATTAAAATTATGGTTCATATTTCCAGCTACTACATATAGGTGGAGAAACCTTTGTTTTCTGCCCTACAATCCAAACATCATCTCCACCTAATGAAAATATATTCCATGCATGCATATTATCAGGGCAGTCTATTCCCCTCCAACCACTTCCATCCCAATGCCATGTCCATGTATCAGTGTGATATTCGTCTACCCATTTACCACCTACAATCCAACCATCATCAGGTGATGCAAAATAAACATCTTTGAAAGTTCCTTTCCAATCCCAGAATTTTGTCAACTTATCACCCTCTAACCTTATTACTACTTCAGTATGGTCTTCACCAATAATCCATGCTGTATTTTCTGTATCACACGCCACCTCTCTAAAATCAATATCCAATGGGTCATAGTTGATTTCTATCAATTCTGAACCATTCCACCTCCATACACCTGCAAAAGTTCCAACAGCAATTCCATTATCTTTTGAATAAAAATCTATATCGCTTATTCCATGATTAGAGCGAGGTGTATAATACTTCGTTAAATCAACACCATTCCAATGATATAATATTGTTTGACCATCATTAAATACGCCAATCCAGACATCATTTTGTGATAATGCATAGACAGGTTCACAGGATTCCCCTAAATGACTTTGAAATAGATACCACTTTTGGCCATCATATCTTAGAATGAATCCAAATCTTTTATTGTATTCATATTCTAGATTACCTCCACACCATCCATCATTGGGTGAACAAAACGATATATCATTAATATATATATTCAGGAATTTCTCATTATTAAACCAGCCACCATAAGGATATTCCTCCCATTCTGTTCCATTCCAGTGTATTAACAATGGATATGACCTCTGCTCAGCGTCATTCCAAGAATTACCGCATGCCCAGCCATTACCGGGTGATGTGAAATAACAGGCATTCAGTTCGCCCTCACCACCGGGTGTTGGCACCTCCTTCCACGGTCCCGTGTATTGGTTGTTGTCGCTGTCGCAGAAGATTAAGAATATGGATATGGATGTAAGGAAGATAAGATACTTAAAAAGCGGTGATAAAAATTTAATATTAAATAGCATTTTTACATTCCTTTTAAATAATATATAGGATAAATTAATTACTATGTCAAGAGAAAATTTTAATATTTAATTTATAAATTGAAATCCAATCATAATTGACATATTCTTATTATATGCCAAGGTTCGTGGTTGCCGAGCACTGGGCGAGAACCCACCATTTTGACCTTCGTCTTGAAAAAGAAGGCATCCTCTGGTCGTGGGCTGTCCCGAAGGGCGTCCCGCTTGAAACAGGCATCCGCCACCTCGCTATCAGAACAGAAGACCACGATATGAGCGCCCTTGACTTTGAGGGCGAGATTGAGGAAGGTCAGTATGGCGCTGGAAGGGTTGAGATATGGGACAAAGGTGAGTTCACATTTGACTCTGTGAAAGATACAAAACTTGTCTTCATTGCAGATGGAGAGAAGATGAAAGGCAAGTTCGTTCTCGTAAAGATGCCAAAGTGGGGTGAGAATGCATGGCTGATATTCAGGGGGAAGGAGGACGATTGAGCAGGGCAGTTTTAGTAGGAATTGTTGGCGGCATCTGCACGGGTAAGTCAACAGTTGCAGGTGAGTTCGCAAAAACAGGCATCCCTGTTATAAGCGGTGATGAGATGGGACATCTTACCCTTGAAGACGAAGGTGTAGTTAAAAGCATAACATCCAAGTTTGGCAAAGGTATAATAACTTCCGAGGGCAGGGTAGATAGAACTAAGTTATCTGACATCGTCTTTTCAGATAGGAACAAATTAAGAATGCTAAATGATATAATCGCTCGTCCCATTATAGAAGGAATTTCAAGAAAGATAAGAGAAACAGAGGGGCGGGGGGATGAATTAATAGTAGTAGATGCGGCTCTGATATATGAGTGGGGAATTGAAGAAAATTATGACATAATAATAATGATGATCGCTCACTCCGAGAGAAGATTGAGATGGGTTATTGAGCGATTTAATATAGATAATGCAGGAGCAAAGAGAAGATTGGAGATTCACAGGGAGATAGAGAATAGGATTCTTCTCTCTAAACGGCTCCCTGACTATATCATCTCAAATGATGGTGACCTGTCCCTTCTGAGGGAGAGAGCAAAGAGCATAATAAAGGAGGTGATACTTTTAAGTGAGTTATATAGTAAAGGTCTCGTCAAAGATATCGGCGGGGCACAGGATAAGGGGCTACAGCGGAAAATGCGAAAAAATCCACGGGCATAACTTTCTCATTGAGGTTGAGATAGAAGGAAACATGCTTGATGAGATAGGCATTCTCATTGATTTCAGGGAGGCAAAGCGAATTCTCAATAGTTTTCTTGATAAGATTGACCATACCGTCTTAAATGATACAGAGTATTTTGAAAAGTTGAATCCTACAGCGGAGAACATCGCTATGGTAGTATATAAGAATATATCAGATGAGATAAAAAGGATTTCTGATGGTAAGGCAAAGGTAACCTCAGTAAAGGTGTGGGAGACAGATGACAACTGCGCCGAATATAGAATATAGGGCTGTATCTCTGCTATCAGGCGGTCTTGATTCAACGCTTGCGACAATTCTTGCCAGAAAGACCTATGGGAGTTTGCTTGCCCTTACATTTGATTACGGACAGGTCTGTGCGAAGATGGAGATAGACCATTCAAAGAAGATAGCGGAGAGCATTGGAATAGAGAGCAGGGTTATAAAGTTTGATATATATAGTGTTATGCCTGAAATAAAGGCGGGGTTTTTAATCTCAGGCGGTCTTTCAGATGATGAGATGAAATACTGGGTGCCAAATAGAAACGGCGTTATGATTGAGATGGCAGGGGCTTTGGCGGAAGCCATCGGTGCCAGGTATGTTGTGATTGGTTTCAATGCTACAGAGGCGGAGGGCTTTCCTGATAACACAGGTGAATACCTTGATGCTATAAACAACGCTTTCAGGTTTTCAACGAAGGGCAGAATAAAGGTCGTCAGCCCAACGGCGATGATGACAAAGTCGCAGATTGTAAGGGCGCTCTATGAGATGAAGTTCCCACTGGAATATATTTATCCCTGCTATATTGGCAAAGAAGCCCTTTGTGGAAAGTGCCCCTCCTGTGCAAAGTTCATAAAGGCGCTTCGGGATATTGGCATATATGAGAGATACAGGGGGAGGTTTGAGAATGCCAATTAACTCATACCTGTTTGATGGAACGCTCAAATATACGGGTGGTGAACTCAGGTCCCACTTTGCCCTTGAGGAGTTCGGTGTTGAGGGCGATAGCATCGTAGCATTCAGAGGTCCTTGCGAGATTGAGGGCACCAATCTTGTTGATATGGAGGAGGTTGTGAAAGGCGAGAGTATATACTCACCCGATATGCTCCATTTCATCACCGAGATTTTCATACCGGACATAAACAGGGTGGTTTTAATTCAACGACTGATAACTGGAATAATTATTGAGCAGATGAGAGTTATAAAAGGTAATATAAAGGGTCTTCACAGAAAGGGCGATGACATATATATAGGTGAAAGTAAACTCAGTATATCTATTGCAACAGTGAGCCCTGTTTCTATGCTAATTCATCATGGGTTGAATATATGCAAGGAGGGTGTGAATTTTCCTGTCACCTGCCTTGAGGAAATAGGCATTGACAATGTTGAACTTGCAATGCTCACATTGAAGGCGGTGGAAGACGAATATGCGAGCATTGAGAGGGTGATAAGGAAGGTCAAGTGGGTGAAGTAAGTATTGTTAAAAGAATAATGAAATATGAAAATTACATAAGGAGGGATTAGAATTGAAGAATATCTTTCTCAGATATATAGTTTTATGGATTATACTTTCAATGGCACTGATATTTATATGGTCAATATTTGGTCCTTCTCTTATTGGAAAACAGAACATGACATTGTTTGCAATAATAATGGTAATTCTCGTTTTATCACTTGTTACTATCTTAGTTTTAATGCCCGTTATGGCAACAGGCGGTTTTGGAAAGAAGAGGATATTAAAAACAGGGATTAAGGGAACTGCAAAGGTCATAAAGATAGGTGAATTAGGAGGAAGTGTTGTAACTATTCAAGACCAGCCCGTTCTTAGTTTAGAACTTGAGGTTAATGATGGTATCAGAGCACCCTATATAGTGAGCATTGACTCAATTATCCCAAGAGTAGCAGTTCCACAGTTCCAGCCGGGTGCTATAATACCTGTAAGGGTTGATAGAAATAATCCACAAAATGTAGTGATTGACTGGGATGAAATGTAGAATTTTGTCTTTAGATATATTTTAATGAGTAATAATATTAATTAAGGTGGTAAACTTGAAAAATTTCTTTCTTAGATATGGTAACTTAATTTCTGGTTTAATACCTATCATTCCAATAATCGTAGTTGGAATTCTGGGTCTCTTTCTTATTCAAATATTCAATCTCAATCCTGTAGTATGGGGCATAATAATTCTGGTAATTCTCTGTTTAATACTCTTTATTTCCGAATTTTTAATGGACAAGTGGTTTCGCAAAATGACTCCAGGTTTTGGAACAGAAAGAATATTAAAGACGGGGCTGAAGGCAATTGCAAAGGTCATTCATATAGGTGAACTTGGAGGAAGTGTTGTAACTATAAATAATCAGCCCGTTCTTAATTTAGACCTTGAGGTTAGCGATGGCACAAGTCCACCATATATAGTGAGCATTGACTCAATCATCCCAAGAGCATTAGTTCCACAATTCCAACCAGGTGCACCAATAGCAGTGAGAATTGACCGGAAGAATCCAAAGAAGGTAGTAATTGACTGGGAAGAGATGAATATTGTATTTTAATATTTAAGAAATAAGATAACTTTGATTTTCTATTTATTCAAATAAAAACTTAAATGTATATAAATTGTCAATAATTATTTAATGTATGCAATTATAATCAAATGAAAAATAGAACATAGAAATTTATAAAGATACCCTTATGATGTATAATATCTCAGAGGATTTAAAGTGAACCATGATATTTCATTAAGATATGAAAATAGATAGAACCGCATATATTTTTGAGATATTTCAGTCAATTGAGGGTGAGGGCTTAAGGGCTGGCATTCTCTCCCTGTTTATCAGATTTGCTGGCTGTGATCTTAATTGCCCACCCTGCGACACAAAATATTCTCTGGAAGAAAAACCAGAAGAATGCAGTATCTATTATAAAGGTAAGAAAGAAAATATAAAGAACCCTATCAGTATAGATGTGCTGATTAAGATTATCTCAAAGGGCAGAAAGACAAAGCGAATAGTCCTTACTGGTGGTGAGCCGCTTTTACAGGCGGGCTTTATTGAGGAACTGGCAAAGAATATACAGTATGAATATGACATCTGTGTTGAGACAAATGGGACTATGCCACACCGCCTTGCAAGGATAATACCTTACATAAGCGAGGTCTCCTGTGATGTGAAACTTGGGTCTGTATGGGGCGTCTCACAGGATGAAGTAAAACTGAAGCGATTCCTGAAAATTGCGAAACAGCGTCTTGTCTGGGTAAAGTGCGTCATCGAGCCATCTACACCAGTAAAAGAGATAGAGAATATATCAAGATTAGTTGCATCTGTCTCACCTATAATACCGCTTATCTTCCATTCGCTTGATGGTTCAGGCGACTTCAATTTTGATAATATCTCAAAAATACTTAAATCAGCAGGGAAGCACCTCTTAGATGTGAGGTTTCTACCAAGAATTCACAGAATTCTGAACCTGAGATGAGAGAGCAAGCACTGAGATTCATCGCTATGACATATTCAAGGGATATTGTGCCTAAAACCTGCATAGATGCTACCGAGATAAAGTTCGGCGAGGTCACCTTTGTATCACTTCCATACGACTTCAGTTCATATACCGACTACTACGAAGGCGAGATGGGTGAGGGCTTGAAGAAGATAATGATGATAATCAGGGGTTCATTCAAACAAACTGATTTATATAACTTCAAGAAAGAAGCAATAAAATTAGAAGAGAGGTTCAAGGTTGAGGGAGCGAGAAGGTTGAATATTGACCCGGGGTATCTCTCACCATCAAAACTCGTTCTTGCGACTCATAAGGAATATCCTGGTGCCATAGCAATTGGTGAGGACTTAAACGCTATAGTTGAGTTGGTATTTCATAAAGGAAGTTATGAGCCACTGATATGGACATACAGGGATTATATTGATAATATAAACTTTTTCAATCTGGCAAGGAAGAATATTAGTTTATGGATATAAAGAAATTGGATGACCTTATAGGAAGAGATATAGAGACAAAATTGCCAGAGGAGACAAGGGAAGTTGGGAGGTTTATTTCGGGCTTTCTGGGGGAGGGGAGTGTGGTGGCGCTTGTTGGACTTCTCGGTGCGGGTAAGACGGTGCTTATCAAGGGAATAGCGGAAGGTCTTGGAATAACAGATATTGTCACAAGCCCGACATTTATAATCGCCAACTTTTATCTTGGAAGATTGCCCTTCGCCCATATTGACCTCTATCGCACTACCGACAGCGATGCTATAGAGAGTGGCATATATGAATACTTCCTTGAAGATGGCATAACTGCGGTGGAGTGGGCGGACAGGGCGCCATCTATTATTCCAGATAATGCAATAAAGTTAATAATTGATATACTTGATGAGAAGAGAAGATTGATAAAGATATCACGATGGAGTAACGATGAAAGATAAACTCATACTCGCGATTGATGGTGCAACACCCCTTTCATCAGTTTGCATATCGGAAGGTGAAAAGGTGCTTGCCTGTATGAAGATAATGCCGAAGATGGGGCATTCGGAGACGCTCGTTCCAATTATAGAATACCTCTTGGGTTTGCTCTCACTTGAGGTAAAGGATTTTGATGTAATCTCATCAACTGTTGGACCGGGGACATTTACGGGAATAAGGGTAGGTATATCAACTGTGGAGGGGCTATCAATACCGTGGGGCATAAAAACCATTGGGGTAAGGACTACGATTGCTATAGCGCTCAGTGTTAACAGATATATTGAAAGGCCGGCAGTAATTATTGATGCGAGGCGGGGTTCGGCATACATAGAGAAGTTTATCCGGGTAGATGGCGATGCGCTTCCAGAGGCAGAGGGTGAGATTATGCTTGTGGAATATGAGAGAATAAATGAGGTGGTAGAAGGTTGGACACCAGTAGCATTGAAAGAGCAGGAGACATACAAACTTATATGTGATACCGGTCTTGCACCTGTTCCTGTCTTAGCACCGATTGCCTGTGGGGTCGCAATGGCTGTTCTCTCATATATTGAACTTGGAATAGATGCGCCACTGAAGCCACTTTATATAAGGGAGCCGAACTGACAGAATGATTTGCTATGCCTGAAGAAGTAAAGAATGAGATAACAATTGTGAAGATGGAAACAGACCATCTGGAGGCGGTGGTTGAGATAGAGAAAGAGGCGTTTTCTGACCCATGGTCATACAGAATGTTCGTGAGCGAACTGAAATCGCCACAGACAATATACTTTGTTGCGCTCTCTCTCGAGAAGGTGATTGGATATGTTGGAGGGTGGATTGTAGTAAATGAACTTCACATAACGAACCTTGCGGTTGTGAAGACACACAGGGGAAGAGGCATAGCGAACAAACTGTTAGAAAGGTTATTTGAAACTGCGATTGAGGGGGGCTGTGAAATTGCGTATCTTGAGGTGAGGGTGTCAAACACGCCTGCACAGAACCTGTATAATAAACTCGGTTTTGAGGTCGCATATACAAGAAAGGGTTATTACACAAAGCCGGTTGAGGATGCAATTGTGATGGTAAAGAGGTTGAAGGGATAAAATAATTCTTAAATTTTCATATAAACTATATGATAAAATCATCTTAATCTAAATCCTCAGCCAATTATAATTATATATATCTCTTATACCTTATTTAAACGGAGCTGAATCTATGAATTCATTTTTACAGAAGGGGCATATCCTCGCCTCTTCATTGACCCATTGAGCACAATAAGGACACTGCCTCTTACCGCTTTTACTCTTCTTTTCAGGAAAACATGTATACCCAAGTAAGAATATGCCTTTGGCAATAAAATATAAACCTATGCCACAGAATGCGACTGAGAATTTATCCCCACCAGAAGCGGTGCTAAACATAACTAAACCAGAAATGAAACATAGTGTGAATGCAATTATTCCAATACCTTTCATATAATAACCTCCCTTATAAAAAATGTGATTTATTTTACTAAAATAATATTATTTTAATTATTATTTAAATAAATCTATTTCCAACGGCAGAACCTTCAAGACCCTTTTTCTCTTTCTTCATAAAAATACTCCTTTTTATTTATTTTAACATATTTTATAATTCAAACTCTTTTAATTCTTAAAATCTGTTGAAGCAAAATTAGGTTCTTCTTTGAATTTTGCTCTATTAAAATTTATTTCACTAATAAATGCACATCCATTAAAATCTGTTCTTACATGTAATTCTTTTTTAATAAAATAAGTTTTTCTAAAAAATTATTCACTATAACCCTCATTCTTAACTTTAATTGGAATTAAAACTACAATACCATCTGAAGAGACACCTGAAAATTTTCCAGTCACAACTATAGTATCATCCTCTATAACTTTAGGAACCATTCCTAATAAATAAGCCGCTTGATAAGTATAACCCTTTGGACCTAAAACAGCTACCTGGTAATCACTAGAATATTCACCTAGATGACCAATAGGACATTCACTAACGGAGGATATATAATTAACTTTAATTCTCCAAGTAGTTATAGTTCCCTTGTATTCATCCTCATTATTTCTAAATGACATCCATTCTGCTATTGCTTCATCTTGTGATTTTGGTCTATATTTCTCTTCCTCCTCCCTTCTTTTTTCTTCAGCTATCCTCTGTTTCTCCTTTTTTCTTTCTTCTGCTATTCTTTGCTCTTCTATTCTTTTCATCTCATTTTTTATATTTTTTATTTGCTCCGCAGCTTTACTCAAATATATACTATTAGGATACTTATCAATTATTGTTCCGAACTCTACTAGTGCCGAAACATATTTACCTTCATTTTTAAAATCTACTCCTATTTTATAATGATAATCATCTGTCTCTTTTAATTTAGCAATCTCATTTTCTAATTCATTTATCTTACTTTCCAATTCATTTATCTTACTTTTAAGTTGTTCATTCTCAGATTTAAGTTTTTGTAATTCTGAGTTACCACAAAAAGTAAGAATAAATAAAGGAACCATAAAAAATATGATTATAAGAATTATCTTTCTCATATCTTTCCTCCTTCTTCAATTTTTATATTCCTTATATATTATTTAAAACGATTCCATAATAAATAACAATAATTTTTCTATCTTGACAATTCAAAATGTCGTATTTCTGGATTTTCATGCCTATCTGGAAAATTGCTATCATACTCACTTACTGTAAGAGTTCCCCTAATATGCCATTTATCATTGCTATTCTCAAAATTGACAATTCCAAGATATTCATAAAAATATATCCATGTAAAATCAGGATCATTCATGTCTTCTTTATAATTCATCTGAAGTTTATATGTTCCATCAGGGAATGGTGATAATTTGTATGTTCCCTTCTCCACAAAATCCATGAAAACCATTTCATATGTGCCATCTTTGAAGAATTGCACTTTATAACCACTGGCATAGACTGCAGCGACCCGGGGAACACTCCCAGTCCAGGTGCCAGATGTTATATCAAATGGATGTTTTACTATCTCTTCTTTCTCCTCTACTTTTTTAGAACATCCATTTAGAATACTTATTATCAGGATTCCAATGGCTATAACAATTAATATTCTTTTCATATCAATCCTCCTAATAACTGTAATAAATTTTCATATAAGTAAATATTGTAATTAACCAGTATAGTCATATCGCGTCTATTAAATAAAATATATTCACTGCGACCCTGAACTTACGCCCATCTCTATGCCCACCTTCTCTGACAGGGGATATGTCACACCTGTGAGCGTAATAGATAGATTCCTATCGTATGTCATACTTATCTCAGCCCAGACGACGCCCACATCAGGTATATACATTATAGTGCCCTCGCCCGTGCCAAACGCCTGACCTATCGTCCCGCCAATAGGCACCTTTATGCTCGTCAATTCCTCCGACTTTATCTTCACTGTTATCACCTCACATGTCTTATCCATATACTCGCTCTCGCCCGCAAATGTATATTCAATGAGCATCTTCTCATCTATCTTCGTCTTCTCATCAGACGAGAGCGGAAATGCATAGTTTACAGAGACAACAGATTTATTCTCACCCGCCTGGACAGGAGGAAATAATAATGCACAGAGAAGGTTCGTGCTATAAGGGTTGAACTCCGTAGTGACGGTCTCTATGCCATCAATGGTTGAGACGCTTCCATCATCTTTAAGGTGAAATGTGAGTGGTTTTGAGTATATAGAAGATATTGCCTGGGGTGGTGTAAGTGGGTTGCCATCAAAGGTATAGACCTCCATGAAGTTATCAAAGGTGGCGACTGCGGTTTTAGGGTCCTGATACTGTATATGCGCCATCATAGAGACATCGTAATTTTCTTCATTGGGCATATCAAGAGAGCGAGCAATGCCCTTCGGGTCATCAATAATCAGGGTTGTCTTGCCGAGTGCAATCTCAACATCATAGGAGAGAGCGATTGAAGTAAATACAGACAAAAAGACTAATAAGAATAAACTTTTCATCATTCAACAATTATAACAGTTGCCATATCTCATTAAAACTGAAATTGCCTGAGTTACTGCCAGCCAATAAAGTGACTGAAGAAGAAGAGATATGCGCCAACCTGCAATCTATTTGTGGTTGCATAACCATCTATATATGCTACTGTCTGATAACTTGAGTTTTTGATGTCGCCATCATCCTCAATGTATGCAACTGTCTGATAGCTTGAGTTCTTGACATCGCCATCGTCTTCAACATGACCAATTGTGCGATAACTGTCATCTTTTACGTCGCCATCGTCTTCAATATAGCCAATGGTGCGATAACTATCATCCTTTACATCGCCGTCATCTTCAATGTAGCCGATTGTGCGATAACTTGAGTCCTTGACAGTTCCATCGTCATTTATATAAGCAATAGTTGCATAAGATGAGTTTTTTATGGTCAGCCCATCTGCTACCGATAAAGAAGTAGATAACAAAATAAGCGCACCTGTCATTATCAATATTTTCACAATATACCTCCATGGCATAATATAAAAATAAGATTATTCTTATTAAAAAACAAATTAAAATACATTAAAATTAATCCAAAATTTATTAATTATTATATAATATTAAATAGGTATTTTTTATGAACAAAATATTATACACATTGGGTTATGAAGGTAGGAATTTAAGAGAGTTTTTATCAATTCTTAAATCAAATAATATTCACTTTTTAATAGATGTCAGACAGATAGCAAATAGCAGAAAGAAGGGATTTTCTAAATCCCAATTGGAAAAGAAATTAAAAAGATTAGATATAAATTATATACATTTTAGGGAATTAGGTTCTTCTAAGGAATTAAGAGATTATTTAAAAGATACAGATGATTTTGATGGATTTAGAATAAAATATAAAATACTAATAAAAGATACAAAAGATAAAATCAACGATTTATTAAAATTAATTGTTAAAGATTATTGTTGTCTTTTATGTTACGAGAAAGAAGCAACAAAATGCCATCGTTCATTAATTGCAGATGAATTAGTAAAAGAATTTAAATCAGATTTAAATATAATAAACTTATGAAAAAAATTCTTGAAAGAGAATGGGTTACTAAAGAAGTATTAATAGTTGTAAAGGCATATCCAAACCCAAGTATTAGTCACAGAGAATCATGTTGTATTGCGGGTATAACGAGTGAAAAAGAATGGATAAGAATATACCCTGTGAAATTCAGAGAACTTAGGAGAGAAAAACAACCAAGTAAATATGACATATTTAGAATGAAAGTATATAAAGACAAGCATGATATAAGAATTGAAAGTTATAGACCTGATGAAGAATCATTTGAAAAGATTGAACATCTAAAAAAATGGGAGGAAAGAAAGTCATGGATTTTACCAATGGTGAGCAAATCAATGTGTGAGATTCAACGATTATCCAAAGAAAATAAAAAATCTTTGGGAATATTTAAACCCTTAAAAGTGATTGATTTAATCATTGAAGATGATGTTAATGAGTGGAGACCAAGACAGTTAGCCATAATAAAACAAACCCATCTATTTGAAAAAGAAAAGGATATTATTGAGAAGATTCCATATAAATTCAGTTATCAATATTTATGTGATGAAACTAATTGTAATGGTCATAAACAAATAATAGTTGATTGGGAGATTCATGAGTTATATAGAAAATTAAGAGACAAATATGGGGATAATGTTGATTTAATTAAAGGGGATATAAAAAATAAATTCTTAAATGAATTGTGTGGACCAGAAAAGGATACTTATTTCTTTGTTGGTGATTTGCATTGGCATCCAGGAAGTTTTATAATTTTAGGTGTTTTTTGGCCTCCAATTGAAAAAACTATAAAATTATTTAATTGATAATTAATCCTTCATACATTAAAAAACACAATTATTTATATCTTTTAAAACATTATTCTATATTTTATATTAAATGAGTATTTATAAGCGCCCTCCTCTGAATACGTCTGACTTGTCACTGAAAATCTACGTCCAAGATAATACTCCGCGCCAAATGTCTGTCCCTGCGTGGTATAAAGGTCGCTTGTCATACTTATGTAAAACTTTCTCGTAATATACTTTCCAACTGTTATCTTTACTGATTCCTGCTCACCACCGCTTACCAGGTTAGTCCTTATTCGCAATGTGTCAAGTCCCGTTCCCCTCCGGAGTGAGCGAGACAGTTCATCTTCTATATACCTCTGAATATACTCACGCGACTGACTGCCCGCAAGTTCACCTGCTGTCGTCTGCCTGTATTCATCCCATGTCATATCAAGCGCAACTATCGTTATAATATCCTGCTGTGATAGGTTCGGATAATCAGATGAGTATAAACTTATCTCTGGTTCCTTTAATGTTCCTTTAATCTGGATATATACCGGTGACTGTCTCTTCGTTTCCTGGTCCCTTATCATAAGGGAACCGAGAATATCCAATGCTGGATTTATCTCACTTGTGCCCTGAAAAACAACACTGCCACTTTCAATCTTAAAGTCCTTCTTCAGGAAGTAATAGTAGCCCCTTATAGCACTTAATTCACCTGTGACATTGAATTCACCATTCTTCCTTCTTATCACCATATTTGTTGAAAGTTCAATATCCGCAGATGAGTTTCTGAACCAGATGTTGTTCTCACCAGATACATATACCTCTATGTCCATACTGTTCCTCGGTGCAGCACCTACTTCTCCTCCCTCTGTGAAATTGTATGTTATCAAACCCTCATGAACCTTCACCTTGCCAACCAGGGCAAAGTCCTTATATGGTGTTCCAGTAAGCATAACATCCGCAGTTATAATACCGGTTGTCTTTGGAACCCCCCTTAATACACAATTTGAAAGCAATATATGCAGGTCAAAGGCAGGTATGTCCACTGGCATTGGAAATGTAATACTTCCAGATGCGCTGACAGTGCCCTTATCCATCTCGCCCTTTACCGGTTTATCATCATTGATTATTATGGACATTCCCTTTAATAACATATCTCCATTTATATTTCTTATCTGAGCACCATACTTGCCTATTACTACATAACCATCTTTTACCCTGGCATTACCGTCAAAGTCCGGTGAGTTTGGCATTCCTGATAATTTGACCTGAGCATCTGCCTTTCCTTTATCAACAAATACCCAAGTTGTAAAGTTATTTACAAACCTCAGGTCAAAGTCCTTAAAACTTATATCAAGATTCATAGGATTATAAAATGGGTTCTTACCTTCCATGAGTTGTGATAGATTTATTGGAAAATCCCCTACGAGAGAGAATTTACCTATTGAACCGATTGCATCAAATCTGTCAATATGAATATTGTTATTAAGGAAATGAAGGACAAGATTGACGTCAGCATCTTCCATATATTTCACTGGACCACCATTAATGCCAAGTTCAAAAGCAATCTCAGGACCTGTGAGCGTTCCATCCACCTTAAGACCTATATTTTTGACAATTCCGCAGAATAATTCCTTATTATGAAATAACTGGTTGAGTGTATCTATACTCATTCCACCACCTCTTATCTCAAATGAGACGCTATCTTTGCTTAACTGAGAGTCACTTATGCTGAACGCACCACCAAGAAGCTTGAAGTCGCTCTTTTTAATATATATATTTCCATCCGAGAATTTTGTATACAGTTCGTCAGTATGCATTATATTGAATTCATCTTTGTAGATATTGAAATTGTTGAAAATCAACTCCTTCTCTTTCTTATTTTTAGAGAGATACTTTAAACTTCCATCTACTTCAAAACCTCCGAGCATGCTACCTTTTATCTTATCAATAAAGAATTCGTTTTCCGATACTCTCCCCACCAAAGAAAATTTGTTAAATGGAAATTTGTATAACATTAATCCATCTGAAGAAAAATCAAAACTGCCATCTATAGAATGACTTATATCGTTTAAATCTACCGTCAAAAGTCCGCTATTGATATTCACATTTTTTGCATCCACATCATTTAATCTAATATCTGCACTCACATCAGGTGAACGAATCCTTCCACTCAGTTTACTCACCACATCAATTTTTCCATTATAAATCGGATAATTAATGACAGACGTTATCTCATTTAAAGGGAAATTTACAGAATTCACCATTAATTCTATGTTTCCATCAAATCCCAACCTTCCTGTAAGCAGCGTATCGGACTGCCCTATCTTCACTGTTAACCCGGTAATATCACAGCCCATATTTCTAAGACCAAGAGTTCCACTTGCAGAATCTACTGGTATCCCTGCAAGTTTTCCACCCTTTATTTCAAATATTAAGTCAGAATTAAGATTCTCTTTTGTAAAGCCAGAACCCGCCATCACAACATTCGCATCTAAATCAGAGTGAACTCCTGAAAGGTTCTGAAAGTATGCCATGTCAAAACCTCTGCAGTTGAAGTGCAGATTATAAAGTGAATTCTTACCTTTATTGAAAAGTTCTGCCTCACCGGTGAAATGACCACCACCCATTACTATGTCAATATTTTGTGCATAAAGATGTCCCTCACTATATGCGTAATCCATTGACATACTCTTATATGGGTATTTGACAAGTTTGCCATCTTCCAGGTTTACATTACCCACACTCTTGAACCAGCCGTGTCCACCCTCAATAGTCGCATTCAAATCCATCTCGCCAGATATGATTTTCCTATCTCCCAAAAATATTCTATCTATCTCTGAACTTTCAAGTTTTGAACCCTCCGTTGACATTGTGTAGTGCAGTTCAGGTGAATATTCAACAAGCCCGGACGCATGCATATCAACAAGGTCTGTCTTCGCATATAACCCCTCCATCAAGTTAGCACCACCACCAATGGTCAACTTTCCACCAAATGACTTCACATTCAGGTCATATACAGGTATATAGCAACTACTATCCATAACTTCAATTGTGTTTATCCCTTTTCTAACACTGTATTTTGCATGTATATTACAGTGTTCATACTTAACTATTGGAAAATCAACATCCATTGAATAATAAGCATCTTTTACATATATGTTATCAATTGCCATTGTGAACTTAGATGGACCTCGTCCTCCCGGTTTTGTTGGTCTGAATACCTCCTTCAAACTATAGTTTCCTTTAGAATCCTTAGCAAGATACACTATTGGTTTCTCTACAATAACCTCTCTTAACCTTATCTTTTTTCTGAGAAAATCAAAGATATTGTATTTAACAGTGACACTTTCAACATCAAGACAGGTCCCACTCTCTATCTTTCCATCGTGCGCAATAACAAGACCTCTGAGTGTTACATCCGATATTAAACTTCCAGTAAGTTCATCTATCCTTACCTCTCTACCACAGTATTCTGCTAATTTCTCTTCGGCAAGTTCTCTTAACCTCTCATGAATATACCCGCTTTGATAAGCAAGAATTGTAAGTGATACCAATCCTGCTAAAAAGAGCAGAAGTCCTAAGGAAAATATCCTCCAGAATCTTATTCTTGTCCTTTTTCTCTTTCTTCTCTTAGTAGGCATGTCCAAGTGCAATATAATATATAAGTTTAATATCTTCGTCTAAAGGGGTTGCAATATCAAATCTCAATGGTCCAAATGGTGTGTTATACCTCAGACCAAAACCTCCACCTAATCTCAATCTGTCCAGTTTGAAATATTCACGCTTTTCAAACACATTGCCTCCATCTATAAATATAGCACCCCAGAGATTCTTTAGCGGAAGTTTTATACCAGGTATTGTTATTCTGCTTATCAAAGGTATTTTAAATCTAAAATCAAGCCCCATTGTTAAAAGAAATCTTCCACCAAGGGGATTACCTGAAGAGTCAAGGGGACCCAACTTATCCTGCTCAAATCCCCTTACTGAATAAGCCCCCCCTGCAAAGAAACGCTCATATATTGGTATGTTATCAGAACCTGCTATCGGTTCAATATCACCAGTTCGCCAGTGCAGAGCTATCAATCCCCCTTCAGCAATAGGCATATATCTGTTAATTTCAACAATCGTCCTGACAAAGTTATCAGAACCCGGGAGAAACCAACCTCCCATCTCAAACGAGCCATAACTATATGCGCCATTCAGAGGATTAAAAGGATTATCTCTTGAGTCATATCTGAGGGTCGTCTTGAGTGATGTTGTATATCTTGGTCCTTCTACAATCTCATGAGGTGTAATATATGAAATCTCTTTCAACCATACTTTTGCCATATTATATGTTTCAAAGACCTTTATCTTCTCCGTAAAGTCCTTCTCAACCTCAAGAACAGACCCAAGTTTCTCATAATTATATGTGCTCTTACCAACCCTGTTTAAATAAAAACTGACCTTGCCAATCAATCTGAGATTAAAAAGATATGGTTCATAGAGCGAAATATTTGCATTCTCCTCATCTTCCTCACTCTTAAATCCGTAAGAGACATCACTGGTTATAGTGAGCCGTCTGTTATTACCAAGGAAGTTATTGTGACCCCAACCAATTCCAAACTTTCCCTTATCCGGTGATTCATAACCTGGATATAGTTCAATATACTGCTGTCTCTCTTCTCTTATAAGAAGGAGCAGGTCAACATTTAAAGGTTTCTTCTCATAGTTAAGGGGCTTGAAGTCAAGGTCCGAGAACAAACCGGTTTTATATATTCCACTCTTAGTTTCACTTACCAAACTTGGTTTATATGGGTCACCCTTTTTAAAGAGAAACTCCCGCCTGACAATATTCTCATCAACACTCTTCAAACCTTCAATAGCGCAGCCACCAAAATATGCAATATCACCTTTATTAACATTAAATCTTATAGAACATTCTGTTCTATCTTCATTAAGAGAGACATCGGAGGAAATATCTGCATAAATATAACTCCTCTCAGCAAGGTATGAGAACATGTCGCTCTCAGCAGCATTTATAGCACTCTCAGAGTATGTCTGTCCAGGTGCAATATCTGTTGCCTTCCATAATTTCTTCTTCTCTTCATCAGTAAGGTTACCTGTAATGTCAATTAATTTTATCTTACATGGCTTTCCCTCATTTATCTCTACATAAACCTCAGCCCTGTCATTTTCTTTATACTTAATATCAACATTGGCATCCGCATTGAAATACCCCCTCCCTTTATAGAACTCCTTTATAACATCTTCATCTGAACCTGAGAGGTAATCAAGTATGTATGACTTATAACTCTCACCCTTCTTTATCTGCATTGCCTCAAATATATTCTTCTTCTTAATGCTCTTATTACCGTCAATCTTAATATTCACAACTTTTAACTGTTCTTTAATGTTTTCTTCTCCATACAAATTAGAGACATACAAAAAAAGAGATGATATCATCACAATAAAAATGACCCTATCAAAGACAGTGTTCATCTATTAATATTATCTATCTTACTCCATTCATGTAAAAGTTCTAAAAGATACTCCCTGTTGTTCTTCTCAGGATTGTCAAGAACCACCTCCAGAAGCCGGTTTAACACATCACCAACATCCCTTGATGGACCAATCTCATATATCTTCATAACATCAGTTCCATCAACTGCAAGGTCGTTTAGAGTAATAGCATCACCCGCTCTAAGAATTTTCTCTATCCTTTCTCTGAACTCATCAAGATATTCAGGAAAACCAAAGTTAACACCACTTGCCTGAAAGTCAGCAAGCCGGAGGTCAAAAAGGTCTGCTATCACCTCTTCACCCACCCGTCTTATAAAGCGCCTGACAGCAGAGTCGGTCCATTCAGGTGTGTAATTGAACATATGATGTCTGATAAGATGACAGACATATTCAGCGTCCTTCTTTGGAAAACGAATTCTGTCCAGAATTTTCTGTGCTATCTGTTCAGAGACAATCTCGTGATTATAGAATATAACCCTCTCATCATCTCTCACCTGCCTTGTCCTTGCCTTGCCTAAGTCGTGAAAAAGACCTGCCCACCTTATAAGAGGTTTTTCAATCGGTGCGGAATTCATTGAGTAAAGCGAGTGTGTGTATATATCGTATGAGTGAAATTCATTCTGCGTGATAGAGTAGCCCTCCAAGAGTTCAGGAAAGAGATAATTCATCATACCCGTTTCTCTCATATACTCGTAGCCAATAGATGGCTTTGTGGCCAGCATCATCTTCTTTAACTCATCAAGAACTCTCTCCATCGCAACCATCTTGAAATATTTTATCGCCTCTCCAATCGCAATAAACGTCTCTTCATCTATATAAAAGTCAAGGACAGTTGCAAATCTTATTGCCCTCAGCGGCCTTAAGCCATCCTCCTCAAACCTTTCTTTTGGCTCACCCACTGCCCGTATCACACCCTCAGAAAGGTCAGAAAGTCCATCAAAGAGGTCTATGAACTGTTCTTCTATCGGGTCATAAGCAAAAGCATTAATTGTAAAGTCGCGCCTTTTCAGGTCTTCTTCTATGTTATCCATAAAGACCACACTATCAGGATGTCTTGCGTCTGTATATTTGCCCTCTTTTCTAAATGTCGTTATCTCAATCTCAAGCGAGCCCTCCACAACCGTTACAGTTCCATGTTCAATACCCGAAGGTATATTATGCCTGAACAGACCCATAACTTCACCCGGTTTTGCATCAGTTGCAATATCGTAATCCTCCACCACCCTTCCGAACAGTATATCTCTGACACAGCCACCGACAAGATACGCCTTATAACCAGCCCTTTTTAATCTGCCAACAGCCGAGACAATACCCTCAGGAAACTCAAACTCCTTCAATCTTCTCTCAAAATTACTCTTTACCATAGTGAATAAAGCCCGTTTTTCTTACCAATGAGTTTATCATATAGGTCATAAAAAATCAGGAGATAAGGTTCAATGTCAAATTATATTAACTAAATGATTTTATTATTATATTATTAAGGTTGAATATGATAACTGAGGATGAAATTAAGAGAAATTATAATAACCTTCTATTAAGGGTGGAGAGGGCATGCACCAGGTATGGAAGAAAAATAGAGGATATTACGATAATAGCGGTTGTAAAGTCGCATCCATCAGATGTTGTCAAAATGGGTTTTACAGCGGGAATAAGAACATTTGGAGAAAACCGCGTTCAGGAGACAAAGGCGAAGTGGGAAGAACTTGCCGACATAAGAGATAAGGTCACACTTCATCTTGTCGGGCATCTTCAGAGAAATAAGTCAAAGGATGCAATACTGTTATATGATGTGATAGAGTCGGTAGATGATATTGCCCTTGCCAATGAACTGTCAGGGCGACTTGAAGCAGTTGGGAGAGAAGACCCTATACCCATTATGATTGAGGTGAATACATCGGAGGAGGAGACAAAGTATGGAGTAAGTCCTGATAGCGCTCTTTCATTGTTAGAGAGAATAAGAGAACTACCAAACTTAAATATAACCGGTCTTATGACTGTTGGACCATTGACAGGTGATGAGAATAGAATAAGAGGAGCATTTTCTACCCTTAGGGAACTCGGGGAAAAGGCAAAAGAGGTGATAAAACCAATTGAAAGTATATTTCACCTTTCAATGGGGATGACGGATGATTTTGAGATAGCGATAGAGGAGGGCTCAACGATGATAAGGGTTGGGAGGGCGATATTTGGCGAGCGTTCCAGTTGAGAGAATATTTGGAGGAGGAGATTTTATGGTTTCAAGAATAACCATTATATTCTATCTAATAATCTTCACAGCACTTGCTTATTCAGACATCAGTGTATATATAAATGGGTCTTATGAAGGTGAGATTGAGGATGATGGAGATATATATATCAGTGGTTTATACAATGGAAAAATAGAGAACGATGGTGACGTATATGTGAATGGTTCATATGCAGGCAGGATTGAGGACGATGGAGATATATACAAGAATGGTTCATATTATGGTCGCGTAGAAGATGATGGCGATATATACATTGGTGGTTCATATAAGGGTAGGATAGAGGACGACGGAGACATTTATATAGATGGCTCATATTTTGGAAATGCAGATGGCATGTCACTTGGGGGAAAGTCCCATGTTGTTTGCTATCTCATATTCTTCGGTGAGTATTTGTAGGTATAAAAAGAAATTATATTCATTAATTAATAAATAAATACTTTACAAAATTTAAAATAGAGGTTAATATATAAACAGATATGGTCCCTGCCCGACTGCTTGATGGTATTATACCTGATAAGCATGGGCAGGGTAAGTTTTAATTATGAAAAAGAAAAATGTTTTTTGTTTTTTTGATGGTCAGAGTTTATTTAAACAAGCAGAAGATTGTTTTGGTTATAAAAAACCTAATTATGACCCATTAAAGTTAACTGAATATATAGTGAAATTAGAACCAAATAGACTTCTGAGATGTTTAAGATTTTATACCGGTATTCATAAAGCATCTATAAATTCTTCACTTCACATTTTCTGGACCAATAAACTATCAAGTTTGAAAAAAATTGTTAATGCAAAATTAGGTAATGATGGAATATTTATCTTTACTAGAGAACATAAGTATATCGATGAAGAAGTATTTGATAAAAAAACTAAACAAGTAAGAATTATTAAGAAGGGCATAGAAAAAGGAACAAATATTCGGCTTGCATTAGATTTAGTTGAATATGCAAGGAAAATTAAATATGATGTGGCAATAATATTCAGTCAAGATTCAGATTTAGAAGAAGCAGTAAAAGATGTAAATGATATTGCAAGTGAACAGGGTAGAATAATAAAAATTGAATGTGCTTTTCCATTTTCTAATAATCCAACAGCATCTGACACATATTTAAGAGGAATTCCAAATACTAAATGGAGAAAAATAGAAAAAGATATCTATGATTTGTGTTTAGATAAAAATACTGATAAATATTGGCTCCCAAAACCTCTTTTTAATATTTAAAATAATTTAAGAATTTATGTATATCCTAAATATTTAAATACAAAGAGAATTATAAAAAGAAGAATAATTGGTTCTGCTGCCGCAAGAAGAAGCAGAATTCTGAATCTCGTGTCTCCTGCTGGTTTTCCCTGCCTTAGAAGGACTATAACTAAAATGAGAGCAAGCAATGGAACAATAGCTGAGACAAATATAACAAATATAGAGAGTTTATCTTCCTTTTTTTCCATTTATTGACACTTATAAAACAATAATTATTGTCATCTTATATCAAGGTCAGATTGTAATCTGACCCAAAAAAGAGAATATCATATATTGGGAACTTAATCACTGAATTTTACTAAGAATGCTGTTGAATAAAAATAAGGACGACCGGTTTTTACCGGTCGCCCTGCATAAAAAATTAACCTAGGTTCAATATGTTGTTGGTATCGTTGATGCAGCATGGAAGAATGTTGCTGCTATAACAAGTGCATAAACTATCCAGCAGACAATCCAAAGCACAATACCAATTACCATCCACAAAATGCACTTCTTACCAAATGCCTTGTTCTCCTCCTCCGGTTTACTCCAATAGATGATACCAAGAATTAACCCTACTATAGGAAAGAGGAAAGAGAGCAAATACATCAACCACTTCGGTTCCGGTGGCTTTGATGGTGCTCCATTTGTCATATCAATTCACCTCCAGAAAGAGAATATCAAAATATATTCAATTGTCAAGTTAAATATAATTATATCAAAAATACTAAAAAACATATTATTTATTGATATTTTTATAAAACTATATTAATAGAAACTCTAATAAAATTGAATTTAATATGTTGTTTATATTGATTAACCCAGATCAATTATTCCTTTAATGGCTTCAAAGAAAGGCCAGATCAAAATAAGGATGAGAACTATAAGGTTTATACTGCTGATAACTGTGCCTATTATAGAACAGGTAATACCGGATGTTGCAACCTTCGTTTTATCTGCTCCTTCTATTTCTGCTTCTTCCTTTGCCTTTTTAGCCATTACAATTCCAATCAAGCCAAATATAAGACCAATGGGAGGAATTATTAAAGAGAAGATTATGCTTAATATACCAAGAGTAAAAGAAGAAGATTCACAGGGTATTTTTTCAATTACTCTTTCTGACATATATATTCACCTGCTTCTACACATATAATAACAGTAAAAATCTTTCATAATATTACTTTACATGTCTTGAAAGTCCTGCTGTGGTTCCAAACCACAATGTATCGTAAGAACTCACAAAAGCACAGAACAGATAATCAGATATCGGTCCATCTCCCTTTCTGTATGTCCTCCATTCATTATTAGAAAAGCACGAGATTCCTCCACTATAGGTTGCAAACCACACATCGCTTTCCTTATCCACACATACACCCATCACATCATCATAAGAAAGTCCACTGTTCGCAGTAGTGTATGCAGTTATTTTACCGCTTTCAAGTTTGAAGGCACCATTTGCCGTCCCTCCCCAGATGATGCCATTATCAACCCAGAGACACTGCACTATATCCGATGGCAGTCCATTCCCTTTAGTATATTTCTCCCAGCCGGCAGGTGGTGTGAATATAGAAAGCCCCTTATCCGTGCTAATGACCACACTGCTGTCATTTACAGATAGAGCCCAAATCATATTACCTGCAATATCACTATTACCTGTGTCATAGTTTGTAAATGAACTACCATCAAAGAATGAAAGACCACTGTCAGTTCCAATCCACAGGCCACCTATCCCACTTGCAAGTGAAAAGATGTTATCTGAGGGAAGACCATCATCAGTAGTAAATATAATAAACTTCTGACCATCAAATACTGCAAGACCTGAGTCAGTCGCAACAGCAATTTTACCAGTATATTCTGTTATAGCGGCGCACTCACCTGATGGAAGACCATCCTCAACAGTATAAGGAGTGAAATCAGCACACTCAAAACGGGCAATACCACCACTCGCGGATACCCATATAACCTTATCTACTGTCTCACAAACTGAATATATATACAATCCTGGAAGACCATCATCTGTTGTGAAAGTTATCCAATCACCAGGGTTCTCATTGCTTCCACAACCAAACAAGAATATTACTATGGCAATATAAAGAAATACTGTCTTTACCATACAGATTATGCTCTAACTGTAATTATTCTGCCTTTTCCTTTTTCTCCTTGAGTGCTGCATATCCTTCAATAAATGGCTTGAAGAGGTCAATTGGCACAGGGAAGATTGTGACTGAGTTATTCTCTACCGCTATCTCTCTAAGAGTTTGAAGGTATCTCAACTGGAGTGCTTGTGGATGTACACTAATAATATCCGCTGCCATAGCAAGTTTTTCAGCTGCCTGATATTCTCCCTCTGCATTTATAACCTTCGCCCTTCTCTCTCTTTCTGCCTCTGCCTGTTTTGCTATAGCCCTTATCATATCGGCAGGAAGGTCTACATTCTTGACCTCAACTGTTGAGACCTTTATACCCCATGGCTCTGTCATCTCATCTAATGTAGATTGGATTCGGTGGTTTATCTGCTCCCTCTCTGACAAGAGTTCATCAAGTTCCACCTTACCAAGGATACTTCTCAATGTTGTCTGGGCTAACATTGATGTGGCGAATAAAAAATCCTCAACCTCAACTATCGCTTTTCCAGGGTCCATTACCCTTAAGTATATAACTGCATTTACTTTTACTGAGACATTGTCTCTTGTAATGATATCCTGGGGTGGAACATCAAGTGTAACAGTTCTGAGGTCCACCCTCATCATTCTGTCAACTATAGGAATTAGCAATACAAGACCGGGTCCCTTTATGCCAATGAGTCGACCGAGTCTGAATACAACAGCCCTTTGATACTCCCTCAGTATCCGTATCGCAGATACTAATAGAAAGAAGAGCACAATCCCTATAAAGAAGCATAGAAAATAACTCTCCATTTTTTATCCCTCCTGATAATCAAATATATTATTAACGAAAAACAATTTCGCTACTCCTCGCTCTGATATGGCTCAACAATAAGAGACATACCTTGGACATCTATTACTTTAACAGTCGTTCCTTGTTTGATTTTGCGATTTGACAGTGCATTCCAAATCTCTCCCCGGACAAACACCTTACCACCCTCCTGAGTAACCTCTGTTTGTGCTCTTCCCTCTTCACCAATCATCGCCTTAAAACCAGTTGCCGGTCTCTTTAATTGTGCTCTGAGAACAAGGTAAACAACCAATAAAAACAGTCCTCCTATAAATACTGATAAGATTATGAATACCCAACCAAACACAATAAACCTTACCATTCCTTTATTCTAATCCTTCTTTAACTTCTTAACCTCTAACTTCTCAACAGATAGAACCATACCCTTCTTCCTCACAACCTTAACTTTAATGCCACTTTTTATTATCTTATCACTTACAGCATTCCATATTTCACCGTGAATGAAGACCTTACCACCTTCTTTTGTTATATCTGTTCTCGTCTCACCAATCGCATCTATCAGTGCTTCCGGTCCTGTAGCGTGTTTCTTAAACTGCGCCCTTATACCCATTGTCACTATAAACGTGAAGAATAGAGCAGTCATTATAACTGTCGGGCTTATTACATACCATGAGATTTTCAGATATGGTGCTGGTGAATGAATAAGAAGTATTGAACCAAGAACCAGTGATACTATTCCTCCAGCAGTAAATGCTCCATGGCTTGTCACTTTGACATCTGCTATGAACAGAACAAGACCGAAGAGAATTAGAAAAACACCAGCATAGTTTACTGGCAGAGTATGCAATGAATAGAAAGCCATGATTAGAAGTATGACTCCAGCAATCCCTGGTAATACTGTCCCTGGATTTGAGAACTCAAAAAATAAACCATAGAAGCCAAGTATTAAAAGAATATATGCAATATTCGGGTCAGAGATGACTGCGAGAAATCTTGTTCTGAATCCCATCTTTACATCTTTTATGGGAACGCCAATTGTATGAAGTGTGACTACCTCACCATCTATATTGACCTCTCTCCCGTCAAGTTTTGCTATCAGGTCAATGTCATCTGTTGCGATGAGGTCTATAACACCCCTATCAAGCGCCTTATCTGCCGTTATTGATGCACCTGAAATTACCGCCTCCCTTGCCCACTTTACATCCCTATTGCGCATCTTCGCTATACCCTCAATGTATGATACAGCATCATTGGTCACCTTACGCATCATCGCAGGGTCTTCCGTGCCCCCCATCCCGAGAGAGACAGGTGTTGCTGCACCAATGCTTGTAGATGGTGCCATCACTGCTATATGTGATGCAAGAGTGATGTATGTGCCAGCGGATGCAGCCCTCGCTCCCTCAGGTGCCACATAGACAACAATAGGGACACGAGATGAAAGCATTCTCTTTATTATCTCTCTCATTGATTTGTCAAGACCACCAGGGGTATCCATTTTAATAATAAGACAGATAGAGTCATTCTTCTCTGCTCTATCTATTGCAGATATTATATACTCAGAAATTACAGGACTTATGATACCATCAACATTTATCACATCTATGGTTCTTGTCTCTGCCCTTGATGGTGAGATTAAACTAAAGGGTGTCAGTAAAAGAAACCCCAGTATCTTTATATTTTTAAGTATCATTATTTAAGACTCCAGAGGTGAAGTCCTGTCTGTGTATCAAATGTCCTTTCTGGAGGAGAGCCCTTCAATACACTGATGTGAATTTCAGCAACATTAACAATTGTCCCCAAAAGGAGATGCCCACCATGAACTTTACCCTGTTTGTCCCCTATTGCTATATGACAGTGACACATCGGTTTTCCATCCATCATTGATATATTGCCTATTAAACTGACAATCTCATATATTCCATTGAATTTATTCTCTCTATATTGCCTTTCGCCGAAATCATAATAACCAATATTTGCGGGCCCTACAGAACCAATGCCATATATATTACCAACCTCAATGCCTATCCTCTTTATTATCTGATTCAGAGTATCAAGAAGGTCACTATTGGACTTCAACCTTATTAAAAACGATTCTCCCTTTACAAATTTCTCTATTCTTTGCTCCATCTTTATTCTGCAAGAATACTGCCTGAACCTATTTTACTTGAAAGAAGTGACTCCCGAAATACAAGCGGTCTATCTACATAATATAACTTTACAATACCATACTCATCTTCATCATCAATTATAATCCCCTCACCATGTTTAATAGTCGTAAATAAATTTATCTTACCATGGCTCTTCTTCTCCATAGAACCACCATCAGGAAACTTTACATCAAGAATGTCCTTTATCGGTATTGCATAGGAATATCCACCAGGAACATATTTTATAAATCGCCTGGTTGTGATAATATACTTCTCTCTCCGCCAGACCCTGTATATCAAATATATGACGGGCAGAATCAATGCGATGAAAAAGAACATCCTGATAAACCCAATAAATATACCACCTGCTAAAAGCACAATGAAGACGACAGACGATATAATAATATCCTTTAACCGTGATATGATATGCTGATTACTGCTATAAAGAACTACTTCATTATCATGCTTTTCTACCTTTGTCTTCGCTTCCATAGTTCCTCCTGAAAAATAAAGTTGTAGTAAAATTATAGTTAATATATCACATAGAAAAGAACTATTTTCAACTACTATCTTTCAACTAATATTTTAACAACCTCGGATGCTCCATTGCAATATGCTTTTAATAAATAAACGCCTCCATCAAGACCCATTGTATCAATTGTCAGTTCATTCCTGGATGCTGAAAGGGTTCTTGCCTCATTCTTAACAACCCTGCCTGAGATGTCATATATTTTAATGCTTAACTCTCCATCACTCTCTGAATTCACAATTAAATGAAGGTCGCTTTCCGCGGGAATTGGATAAACCTTCTCTATTGAGAATGGCGATGGATTCTTTGCAGTTCCACTTGTTCTTGCAAGTGCAACCGACTTACTCCCATATATTGCATCAAGACGATATATATATATCACAGAATTATCAATATCATTGTCCACAAACTTATAAGGGCTTTTGCCAGTTATTGGGTAGATATTCAATTTCTCCCATTTCAATGGGTCTGTTCCCACATCAGTTACAGTTCTGTTAATAAGTTCTTTTGGGGCTATTGACCTGTATATATTATAACCGGTTATTCCTTCCTCATCGTCAACCTGCCAGAACAATGCTATAGACCCTTTTGACGGTTCGGTTCTAAAGACAACATTGTTTACGTCGTTCATCTGAGATGATATTTTCAACAGTGGGTCACCAAGAAGAGTCATCCCATAAAACCACTGCCTATCTGTCTCTCCATATTGCCTGAACCATTTTCTAAATGAATCACCAAAGTTATAACCAATACCAAGCAGTGAATAGAAACCCTCAAAATATAACATAGAGCCGGTCTTGGCAGAACCAACAGCAGTAAGTCCGTAATTTGAAGGGATACCTATATACCATGAGCCCATACAGTTTGAATATGTATACATACAGTTTGAGCAGCAGAACAGGTTAAAGAAATCACAGATGGGTTTTATATTGTAAACCTCGTAATACCAGGTCTCACCGCCAGTCCACTGGTCACCAATCTTAAAATAATGTGCATTAGGATTTGAGTGGGCGCAGAGAAGGATTGTCTCATAGTTATTGTCAAGACGGTCTTCATATTCAGTAGCGATAGTCCTGTCATCCGCTACAATATCAACATTATCGTAACAATATTTAAGAGCATTGGACCACTCATTTGACCATGGAAACCAGTCATCATCAATAAAGGATAATGCTCTCTTATTGATATCGTTATAGTTGCCATTGCAATATGTTATCACCTTCTCAAGATAGTTGTTTGTTAAACTTGCCTCTAAAACTCCACCATATTCCTCACCATATTTCAATTTTCCAGCATAAAACCTTCCGAATGAAATTTCAGGCAACATCTCGCCCGTGTGTGTGTCATAGTAACCATCATTATCTGTATCAGCCCACACTCCATTGAGGTCCATAAAGAAAAGGTCTATAGGATATGGAGTGGTCTCGCCATCAAAAAAGCCAATCTCAGATAGAGCGACAGGAAATGTTCCTATCATAAAGCAATTAAAGAAGCCATTTTTATCATAATAATCTTTCAGTTGATTTCTTAAATCCTCCGCATTTGCGTATGTCCCTGACCACAATTCAACCTTATAGCCATTAGATTCGGTCTGCGTTATAAATTGGCTGAGTTTATCTGAAATCTGCGGATATAACTGGTCATTCACAACTATCAATAAAATAGCCGAGTTACCATTTATCACCTCCGGGTGCTCTATGCCGGGGCTTTTATAAATAACATCGTGATATGAAATAACATCAAAGTGTGATACAGCCCTCAACTCATCATCACCTGGCGGGGGGGTATTTTCTTTATCAATCCAGAATAGACGGGGAATATCGTCAGTCGTATATATTGCAAACGTTAATGTAGAAAAGAATAGAATAGCAACTAACAGCAGCCAAGAAGACGATAAACTTACTCTTTTCATATTCATATAGCGTCCTCCATATAAATAAATTCTACCATAATAACCAATAATCAGTAAATAAAGAATATTCATTAATCATAAAAGCATATAGTCCTTTGTATTGAAAATGTATAATAATTATGATATTATAAATGAAAGAAATAAACGAAATATGTTAGAGAAATTTACAAGCAGGGCAAGAAAGGTTATAGTCCTTGCGCGTGATGAAGCGGAGCGCTTCAATCACAATTACCTGGGAACCGAGCATATCTTACTTGGAATTCTCCGTGAGGGTGAGGGCATAGCAATCCGGGCACTTGAAACCCTTGGAGTAGACATAGAAGAGCTCAAAAACGAAGTGGAATCGTTAATGTTGATGGGTGAGGGTCGCCCGATAAAGGAGATTACATTTACTGCAAGGGCAAGAAAGGTCTTTGAACTCTCGTGGGACGAGAGCCAGGCAATGGGACATGACTATGTCGGCACTGAACACCTGCTTCTTGGTCTCCTGCGTGAGGGTGGAGGCATTGCAGCAACGGTGCTTCGCAAGCTGGGCGTGGAATTAGAACTCCTGCGTGAGGAGATTACCAGTATGATTGCCCAGAACGCAGGTGTGGAGCAGAGAGATGAAGCGCCGAAAGAGAGAACACCCACAGTAAATGAGTTCGGCAGAGACCTCACGAAACTCGCAAAAGAAGGTAAACTTGACCCAATCACTGGAAGAGAAAACGAGATAAGCAGGGTCATCCAGATTCTCTCTCGAAGAAAGAAGAATAATCCTGTTCTTCTGGGTGAGGCGGGTGTTGGGAAGACAGCCATTGTTGAGGGCTTTGCACAGAAGATAGTAAATAAGGAAGTCCCTCCGAGTTTGCAGAAGAAGCGTGTCATCTCAGTTGACCTTGCGGGCATAGTTGCCGGCACAAAATACAGGGGTCAGTTTGAGGAGCGTTTCAAGGCTATTATCAATGAAGTCCTTAAAAATAAGAATGTCATCATTTTCATAGACGAACTACATACAATCGTTGGCGCGGGTGCGGCTGAGGGCGCAATTGACGCCTCAAATATGCTGAAGCCAGTCCTCGCAAGGGGCGATATACAGTGCATTGGAGCAACAACCCTGAGCGAATATAGAAAATATATAGAGAAGGATGGCTCCCTTGAAAGACGTTTCCAGACAATAATCGTTGAGTCACCAACACTTGAGGAGACAATAAAAATCCTCAAGGGACTGAGGGAGAAATACGAATCCCACCATCAGGTAACGCTTCCCGATGATGCGATAGAAGCAGCGGTAAAACTCTCAGACAGATATATAACAGACCGTCAGTTGCCAGATAAAGCCATAGATGTGATTGACGAGGCGATGGCGATGGTCAGTTTGCGTGAGGAGGTCGGCTTATCACCTGAAGCAGAGGATTTAATGGAGAAGATAAGATTAATAACGATAAAAAAGGAAGAGGTAATATCAAGCCAGGACTTTGAAAAGGCATCAGATTACCGCAATGAGGAACTTGATTTGAGAAATAAATACGAGACAATGATGAAGGGGCTTGAGGAGAAAAAAACAACAAATAGAGTGCTAACAACTGAAGATGTGACAGTCGTCGTCTCCAAGTGGACGGGTATTCCGCTCTCCAAACTTGAGATGAGCGAGAACGACCGCCTCCTGCATATGAAGGACGCTCTGCATAAGCGCATTGTCGGTCAGGATGAGGCGGTAGATGCCATTGTCAGGGCTATTAAACGCTCAAGGGTCGGCGTTAAGGACACAAGAAGACCTATCGGCTCTTTCGTTTTCCTTGGACCAACCGGTGTTGGCAAGACAGAACTTGCGAAGGCGCTTGCCGAGTTTCTATTTGACGACGAGGACGCTATGGTTCGCCTTGATATGAGTGAGTATATGGAGCGCTTCACCGTATCACGGCTCGTTGGCGCGCCACCCGGCTATGTCGGCTACGAAGAGGGCGGGCAACTGACAGAGAAGGTTCGCAGAAGGCCATACACAGTCGTCCTCCTTGATGAGGTTGAGAAAGCCCATCCCGATGTCTTCAATATATTATTACAGATAATGGAGGATGGTCGGCTTACAGATAGTTTCGGTCGTGTGGTGTCATTCAGAAACGCAGTTCTCATAATGACATCAAACATTGGCGCCCGTGAGATAAGGGTCGGGACATCACTTGGCTTTGCACCCGACAGCGAAGAGGTGACATACAGGAGGATGAAGGAGACGGTGCTTAATGAGATGAAGAAGGTATTCAACCCTGAGTTCTTAAACCGCCTTGATGAGGTTATCGTCTTCCACGCGCTTGATAAAGGTCATCTTAACGATATAGTGAAACTTATGATAAATGAGACATCAAAGCGTTTATCCGAGCACAAGATATCAGTAGAACTGACGCAGAAGGCGATTGACTACCTTATTGACAAGGGCTTTGACCCGCAGTTCGGCGCAAGACCATTAAGACGCACAATACAGAAGCATATAGAAGACCCTATTTCGGAGAAGATGCTCCTCGGGGAGGCGGTTGACGGCAGTGAAATTTTAGTGGATGCCGATGAAGAGAATCTGATATTCACAATCAAGACCCCACCAAAGAAGATGGCAAAGGTGAAGTAGGACGGGAATCTTAAATTTCTTCTGATAACTTACAATATTAATTTATTAAAAAATCATCATAGTTAGAGTTCTAACACAATAACAAGAAAAAAGACTGAAATATTTATTAATTATTATCAAGTAAATCCTTAGTAAGCATGCTAGTTTTTAAAAATTCATCCAATGTATGATGACAATTAAACATATCTATACAATACTTCCTATTAATTCCCAGCCCTCTTGGAACATCACCATGAACTTGATGCCTAGGACCGCGGGAGAAACTAGCGAAAACTATCTGCTTTTCTCCCTTAATAAATAATTGAAAAGTATCGTGTTCATCTCCTCTTGTAGTAACATCTAAAAACCCTGTGCAATCTCTCTTTGCAAATTTTGAATTAAATACTTTCTTTGCCTCATTACATTTTATAGGTAAAGGTCTTGATCCTTTATTTTTTCCCATTGTTATATCTACCTTATCTTCTTCTAATAAAACAATTAAGAAAATCTCTAAACTGCCTAGCTCTATAAGACAAAGGATACTTATCACTATTAAATGATTCAAAAAGATTTATTAACATGGACACACTGTCTTCTTTTGCTCTCTCAATAGTTCTCCCCGCCCCATATATTTTTACTTCTGAACTTGATATATAAAAAATATCATCTTCAAACAAAATACTATCAAAATTTATTTGCTTTAATAATTCATATTCTTTATCAAATTTATATAAACTTACCAGTGTTGAAACTTTTTCTATATACCTTTCCATAGTTAAAATTTTATACTCACCAGCTTCATCATATGGACTTAAAAATAAATCATTAATAACAACACTTCTTGTAACAAATACTGATACTTTCTGTTTGTTCTCTCTAAGGTGATTAAACGGGGCATTCAATACAGGATTTTTATCTATTGTAGAGTAATAAGAAAAATTATTTTCTTGTATTAGATGCATTTTGTTTTTCTCCTAATTTCTTCTGTTCATCCAAATATCTTTTATAGTTTTCCTCAAGCGCCCTAATTAGTCTTGGAACTAAATCAAAGTTCATTCCTATTCTTGCGACTACAGGCACTATAATGTTAACTTTACCTGTTTCATCATAATCTAGTCTTTTTACCTCATGTTCCAATGGTGGAATAAACTCATAGAAGTTAATTGTGAAATCAAAATTAGAATGATGAATAAAAGCACCATTAACATAAATACGTCTTGGAGCGTTTTCAACATCAGGAACCAATTCAAATGTATATACTATTTCTTCTTTAGTCTTTATTTTTTCTTCTTTACCCATCTCTTTCTCCTTTCTAAACTAACAAAAGTAAATTTAAAATAATTTATAAATAAATAACCAATAAAATTTACCATAAAAACACAAAAAATCAATGATCTTATATTATCCTAATATATATATTCTCTTGCCACACTTAAGATAATAATTAAAATTAAAAATATTAAAATTTATATTATTACAAAATATAATAAAATATTATATGTCAAAAAAATATACAATAAAATTAGATTTTCAGAGAGATTTTATTAACATTCTAAAAAATAAATTAAAAAATCTTGGATATGAAATTGATGATAAAGAAGACCCTAGAAATATATGTATAAGATATTTCAATCTTAAAAGAAGATTAATTAAACCAATTCCTCGCAAAATTCTTATATCTAAAGAGTTTAATTGTCCTATAAAATATAATTCAGCATTAGAAATTATTAAAAGTAAAATAAAAAAGGGTGAAGATTTAAAATCTTACTTAAGTAAAGGAATTTCAAATATTGATTATAATGACTCTTTGTTAAACGATTGGGGTATTCATCATTTACATCTTGGAATGATTCTAGGTAAAGGAGGATTCATTAAAAGAACAGGTGCTGTTTTATTAGTAAGATTTGATAAGAATTATGCGTATTTTATTGATGTAAGAAGACATGATTGTTGGTCAGACCAAGAATTAATACACATTATTCATAGAAATTGGCCCGAATCAATTAAAATATTTAGATTAAGAGGAGTAATTAGCTTGCAAACTATACTTTCTGATGAACAAATTGGAAAACTGCGTAAAGCTGGATATAATAATCTTGTTCAAATTTCTGAAGGTATTGTGTACTATTCTATGGGCATGGGACAAACAACTAATGGAACTAGTTTAGAAGTGGTAAGAACTTGTCATAAATATTTCTATCTTATGCGCAATTTAGAAAAGCATATTAAGGATAATATAGAATATTTTATCTCAGAAGCTAAAAAACAGGGTATATCAATGGGCAATGAATTAAATTTTGAACTAGTTATTAATAAAAGTGAAGCATTTGCTATTGAAAAACATTCTAAAATAATAATTAAATTGGGAAATATATAAATTTAGTTTATCAATTAAATCTAATTTTAATTATAAATAAATTCTATTATTATAAATAAGGTTCCATTATGAATTTAAATAAACATTTGTATATATCTGACACCTTCTGGCAGAACGCGTCTATCAAGTCAGAATCCAATGAGACCATAGAAGTCCTTCACACACTATATGACTATATTCTTGAGACGTTCTCTAATAGAATTGATGAGGTGAGAACTGTCAACAATATTATGCTCTCTTTCTTCTCTAACAGACGTGAGATAATTTCTATTACCGTCTGCAAAAAGAACCTCCGCATATATATCCACCCTCCCTCTGGTGCCCTATTTGAGCCAGAAGCCAAATTCAAGGTTGAGAGGTTCAACCTCTGGCAGACCTCATTTGTCAGGTCAAAGGGTATGTATCGCGGGATGACTGTCTGGGTCTCAAAGTTAGAGCATATTGAGGGTATGAAGGAAATACTGCGGAAGATACCAGAGAAGGTGGATTAAAGAGATATATGACCTGGCAGAAGATATTAGCGCGAATAATCATAATATTATGGGCTGGTTTCTGGGTCTTCTTCGCAGTCGCCACAATACTCAGCGAGCCATATTCGGGCGTCGGTATTCTCGCCTGCGTCTTCTTCTCGCTCCTTTTCATAATAAGCGCCCTAGTGCCATTCAGATGGGAGAGGGCAGGAGCATATTTACTGATAATTGAGGGGGTTATATTTCTCATCGCGTATCCATTGAGGATGGCAGCAAGAATGCCGCTTCTGACCATTCTATTTGTGATACTCACATTGGCGACTCCGCCGATTATATCAGGCATATTATTACTGACCTATAGAAGGAGAAAAATGTGAGCAAAAAGAAGCCATGGCATGACGATGATGAGTTCTGGAAGGCGGTGGAGCCGGTTCTATTCACCAGAAGTCATATGGAGAACGCACCTGCTGAGGTAGATAGTGTGCTTGAACTTCTTGGCTTACCGGAAGGCGCGTCCATTCTTGACCTCTGCTGTGGTATAGGCAGGCACTCAATTGAATTTGCACGCAGGGGCTTTAAGGTAACAGGTGTTGACAGAACCAGAAGTTATCTTGCAGTGGCAAGAAGGCAGGCAAAGAAAGAGAAAATTAAGAATGTAGCGTTTATAGAAGGCGATATGAGGACATACTGTTCACCGAATACATACGATGCTGTCTTAAATCTTTACACATCGTTCAGTTATTTTGAGGACCCGGAGGAAGACAGGAGGGTTCTCGTAAATGTCCATGAGTCGCTGAAAGATGGTGGCGTCTTTATTCTGCAGATGATGGGCAAGGAGGTCATCGCGCGAATATTTCAGGCGAGAAGGTGACATGAAGAGGACGGCATGCTCATCCTTGAGGAGAGCGCGATTTGCGATAACTGGGGGACGATTGAGAACAGGTGGATAATAATAAAGGATGGCAGGAGGAAGGTGCTCAACCTGTCGCACCGGCTATATTCAGCGAAGGAACTCACAGTCATAATGGCAGATATTGGCTTTAAGAACATTGATGCCTATGGCGACCTTGATGGAAGTCCCTATGATAATAAGGCGAAGATAATGCTTGTAGTTGCGAGAAAGTAAGAGAATAATTAATAGAAATTTCTTATAAAATTTTTTATATAATAAGATATAGAATATATAAAAGAAGAGGTGATAAAAATGTTCAGATTTCTAACTGTAATAGTCATTCTATCAGTAAACATCTTTATAATATTTCTTTCATGTGAGAATACAGATACCCACGGGTGGCAGAAAGTCACCGTAGATTCACAAGATGTTGTAGGTTTATATACATCAATCGCCCTTGATTCACGGGACATACCTCATATATCTTATTTTGATTGGAAGAACAGTAACCTTAAATATGCATACTGGAACGGAAAGAGTTGGAATATTCAAGTTGTGGAGTCGATGGCAAATGTAGGAGAGTATACTTCTATTGCATTGGATTCACATGACATACCACATATCTCCTATTTTGATGATTCCAACTATTATCTTAGATACGCATACTGGACGGGAACCGACTGGTATATAGAGGTAGTGGACTCAAAGGGAAGAGTGGGTTGGAATACCTCTATTGCCCTTGATTCACAGGACAGACCACATATATCATATTGTGATAGAACTAATGGAGACCTGAAATACGCATATAAGAATGGAAGTAATTGGGATATTCAAGTTGTGGATTCAAAAGGAATGGTGGGATGGGATACCTCTATTGCCCTGGATTCACAGGATAGACCACATATATCCTACTCTGATAGGAATATCTATAATCTTAAGTATGCGTATTGGACAGGAAGTGAGTGGAAGATAGAAACAGCAGATTCAAATTTTGGTGTTGGTGAATTTACATCTATTGCCATTGACTCTCAGGACAGACCACATATATCCTATTATGATAATAACAACGATAATCTTAAATATGCATACTGGACAGGAACAGGTTGGGATATACAGGTTGTGGATTCAGAAGGTGATATCGGTGAGTATACATCAATTACCTTAGATTCTCAGGACAACCCACATATATCTTATTATGATTATACCAATTATGTTCTTAAATACGCACTTTATACGGGAAGCAAATGGGATATACAGGTTGTTGACTCAGAAGGAGATGTTGGTATTTATACATCTATCACTCTGGACACAAAAGATAATCCCTATATATCATATTGTGATACTTCAAATGGCGACCTCAAGATGGCGTGGTATGAGTGATTTAGAATACTTTGATTTTGGCAGATAAATAAATTAGTTCATTCCTTCATCTCAAACTGCTTCTCAGCGGGGGTGAATCTGCCATCCTTCACTGTCGCGACAAAGAGCGGTTTTATGCAGTCGCCGTTCTCATCAAAGACGGTGACACCCGTAACACCGCTGTATCCCTTCTCCTTCGTAGTCATCTGAGCGAGATACTCCCTTATCTTCTCCCTGTCAGTGCCGACATTTTTTATCGCCTGAAGAATTATTCCAACGGCATCATAGGTGAGCGCCGCCCACGCATCGGGGTCCTCGCCATATTTCGCCCTGAACGCCTTCACGAAATCAGCACCCGCCTCACCCGCCATCTCGGGTATGAACGGGCAGGTGATGAGTATGCCCTCAACCGCGTCTCCACCAATCTTTATGAGGTCAGATGACATAAGCCCGTCTCCACCCATGAATGGCGTAGTCATACCAAGGCGTCTTGCCTGCGAGCATATCATCGCCGCCTGTGTGTATAGTCCGGAGATGAATATTATATCAGGGTTCTCCTTCTTGATATTGGTCAGTTGCGGTGTGAACTCCTGCGTGTCCCTTGTATATGCCTCTGTTCTGACTATCTCCATTCCAAGTTCTTTCGCTCGCTCACTGAAGAACTCCATCAAACCCATGCCATAGTCATCATTATCATAGAATATCGCAACCTTCTTCACACCGAGGACATTGTTAATATAATCAGCGATAGCATGCCCCTGAAAGTCATCGCGATAGACATCCCGAAAAGTCCACTCGCTTCCAATGCAGACATCCTTATTCGTAGAGCCGGGTGAGAGTTCAACTATCTTCATCTGCTTATATATTGGCTTTGCCGCCTTTGAACATGATGAGTTAAAGTGCCCGACGACGGCAACAACCTTCATGTCTGATGCGAGTTTCTGTGCGACATTCGCCGCCTCACGCGGGTCGCCCTTGTCATCCTCAAATACAAGTTTTATATTAGCACCATTTATTCCACCCTCAGCGTTCACCTTCTCCATCATCATCGTGGCGCCCTTCCTTATCATATCGCCGAACTGAGCGCCATCGCCCGTAAAGGGCGCAGCCACACCAATCAGTATCTCCTCGGCACCCTTCTTCTTGCAGGATAGCGATACTGTAAGTGCGAGCATTAATACTGAAACGATTGTCAAAATCAAGAATCTATTTCTTACCATCTAAAAAACCTCCATAATACAGTAAAAGTATATAGATTATATGAAATTTATTTAATTGAACTAAATCATATCTTGATATTCATATTAAAATTCAAATCAATGAAGCCAGCCGGAAAGCGGACTGGCATCTTTATTCTGACCGGTTTCTATCTTTACAGGGACATCTGCCAAAAGGAAGTCAAGGTATTTAGAGATAAGTTCCTTCCTTGAGTGTTCACCGCCATAGAGGGCGCTGAATATCACAGATGACACTATAGTTCTGTATTCTTTATCACCTGCTTTGCCGGTATTTGCTACTATCCGACCGCTATCACCATCTGACTTGAATATGACAAAACCACTACTATCTGCCCCAAGCGAGTCCGCATCGTTTGGTGGAATATCACCAGTCGCATACTTGAAATTAAAGTCATCTGCGAAAGTGGAGGTGACACCTTTGAGTTCGGTAATATTCACTGAGTTCATATAGTCACCGCGATTTAAATACTTCGCGTCAAGGTAGTCCCAAAGTCCATAGTCATAATACTGACCTTTGCTGTTGTTATAGCCGATGAGGGCGCCCTCAATATAAAGGCGTCCACCATTCTTAAGATATTCAATCAATTTTGACTGGTCCGACTGACCAATCGCACAGGAGACGTCCCCTCAGCACCGATACCAACCGGAGCAGACGAAGACAACATCGTAGCCAGAAAGGTCGCCCGGAAGATTTCTAAAAATCTGCGGTTTCTCACCTGCTTCTTTGAGCGCATTGAAAAGGTTCACCTCAGAGCCAATGACCTTGTTTGCCTCAGGGTCTTTGAATGTATCTTTATCATCTTTGTCCCACACAAGTATGTTATATGCATAAGCGGTCGTGAAGGCAAAAGATATGACCGCCATTATACAAATTATCTTTCTCATACTCACCGTCCTTGTATATATCAATAATAACATATTTTTAATATTGAAAATGCACTGGAATTGATGATAATGAAGTGATATCCTCAACTTTCAATTCTTTGGATAAGTATATTAACTCTACTCTAAATATATCCTCCTTATATCTTTCCGATAATAACCTGAAATGTGGTTCTTTACTATACATATATCTAAAACTTGTTCCCTTTGTTTTTCCACCGCCAATAATATTTTTACCATAATGACTGAAAAGTTGACCATTAGGAATACAAACTAATTTAAGGGCTTTAATATTCGGTCTTGCATGTTCATGAATTATTTGAATTACATAGGTAAAGCAAGGTTTTTCTAAATTAGAAGATATATGATAATAGTAAGGAAGATTAGGTGAAAATGCTCCATTTAATCCATATGATGTTTGGTTAATGGCTATATTCACTTTACCTTTATAATCAGCAGGATTATCTATAAGTGCCGTTTTAACTTCAATATGAATAAAACAATCAGAGTGTTCAAACATTAAATCAGATCCAATAGGAGTTGAATTTGGAAAACTAAGTATATTGGCAAAGAAATGATGAAATATTCTTTCAGCACCAGTATCTAAATCCGATGCTTTATAACCACCTCTTTTTGTTCTAATGAAATTCTCATACCAATCACTAATTATTGTTATCCTTGAATTTAATCCATCAATCAAAGAATTTAATTTCTCTCTTAGAGGAATAAGAATTATATCAAAATATTTTCTTTCTATCTTTTCGAGTTCAAAATCATTTAACATATTTTACCTCATCTATATCCCCGCATCTACTTTTTATTATTTTCAAATATTCAGGAATCAATTCAATTAATATTGAATCTCTTTCTAAATCTTTTGCTACCTTGCCAGTCGTTCCTGAACCGGCAAAAGGATCTAAAATAACTCCATTTTCAGGGCAACCAGCTAAAATACATCTTTTTACAAGTTCTTCAGGAAAAGTTGCGAAATGTGTTTCTGATAATGGCTGTAGTTTAATATTCCACACATCACCTGGATTTTTACCCTTAGGATGTGGTCTTACAGTTTGAAGAACCAAGTGAGTTTCAGTAATCCATCGGTCGTATACATCATCAAATTTTAATATCTCTTTTAATTTGATCCAATCATTTGGTAAGGGTATTGAACCACCTTTACCCCATTTCCCTGTATCTTTTCGAAACCAGTGTCCAGCAGTATCTCTATAACCAAATAATTTATCAATGTTTTTAATATTTATTTTTCTTTTTTCTTTCCAGTATCTTAAATAATTAGAAACTATTGGTTGGTATATTTTATATCTTCTTTGTAATACTAAATACTCTCCAAATAAAGATTTTCTCGCTCCAGGTGAAGAACCTCTATTATCTTGATTAAATTTAAATTTACCATTATATTTTGGCTTGATATTTGAAAAATTAAATAAAAATTGTGATTTTATTTCTTCTTTGTTATTAAAATCTAACTTAGGTGGTAATATTGGCTTATAAAATCCTTTGCAAAAAATTGACTTGTGTCTTTCTATATCTATTTCCTTTGATATTATATTTCCACAATCTGAACATTCTAAATTAATTACAATTTGAGATTCTCTATTAAAGTCATTTACTGCTTCATAAGTATTCTCCCCACTTTCCCAACAAACATTAGCAATAATATTATTTTCATTATTTTTGTATATATTTGTAACTTCACCTTTCTTATTAGCATTTTTATTCAAAGAATTTTCAACATATAAACCTATTAACTTTGAAGGTTCTTTATCTTTTTCATAACTAATTACTGGTATTCTTAAATCATCAATAGATATATAGTATTTATATTTACTCTCTTCTTTTACAAATAAAAATACAGGTTCATAAACATTTGATAATCTACCATTAAAAGAAGATGGCATAGCATTTGGTTTATACCAAATAATTTTATTTAGTAAGGCCCAGCCATTATTTTGAAGTTCAAGGGCTAATAATTCAGGGATTAATAATAATTCTTTATCTTTATATTTGTAACCTATATTTAGGAAAAATGTGCCTGTTGGTTTTAACTTTCTTTTAATTTGATTAAAAATTTCAACTAATTTATTTATATATTCATTATATTTCTCCTCCTGACCTATTTGTTTAGGATGTTTATAGTCCCTTTGTTTCCAATAAGGAGGTGATGTTATAACACAATCAATTGATTCGTTAGAAACTAAATTTAAAGCAGTTATAATATCACCAATATAAACTGTTATCTTTGGATTCATATCAATATCAATTTATAAATTATATATTTATTATACAAAATAAATTACAATTTAACTGTTTAAAATTGTAAAAATTTTTATAGGAAGGTGATGATATGAAAAAGTTTGGAATTGTAGGATTTATTCTGGGGGGATTGCTCTTAATTCTTGGAGTGATGTCCATAATCAAGAGCAGAAGTTTATCAGGTGTGATACCAGCCCTGATTGGCATCTCACTTATACTTCTGGGCTTCTTTCCAAATCGGGCGGGTCTTGTTATATTCGGGCACGCCTGTATAGTAATCGGCTTTATCTTGATAACACTTGGTCTGTATCTTCTGCCCTATGCAAAACCAACTCTGTCATATGTCTTCGGGCATCCGCTATTCTGGGGGTTCTTCTCAACAGGTGGTGGCATCTGCGCAATCTACCATGGGTTCTGCAGGTGCGTTATCAGGTGAAAAAAATTTTTGAATCACAAAGATATAAAAATTACTCTTCACTATTAATATTATTAATATAGCTATTTTATGATTAAATAACGTTGATATGAATGGTATAATCCACAAAGTGAATACAATATGTTAGACGGGACATACGAAATTAGAGACCCTATTTTCGGTTTTATATCATTAAATGATTGGGAAAAAGAAATAATAAATTCAAAAGAATTTCAAAGACTAAGAAGAATAAAACAACTAGCATTTACGGATATGGTTTATCCTGGTGCTAATCACACAAGATTTGAACATTCATTAGGAGTAATGCATGTATCAACAATGATGTATGATTCAATTATAAATAAAAATTCTAATATTAATATATTAAGAGAGAGATTTGATTACAATGATGCAGGTATTGAAAGAGACAGACAATTAGTTAGATTAGCAGCACTTTTACATGATATAGGGCATCCACCGTTTTCTCATGGACCAGAGAATTTAATGCCAAGTAAACATGAAGAATATAGTGCAGAAATTATTAGAAATTTATTAAAAGATGTAATTGAGAATCATAAAATAAATGACAATTACAAAATTAAAGCAGAAGAAATAGCTGCACTGATTGAAGGAAATATAAAAATTCTTAGGGGTCGGATATTTTGGCGTGATTTAATATCAAGTCAACTTGATGCTGATAGATGTGATTACTTGTTAAGAGATTCATATCATACAGGTGTAAAATATGGTATATATGATTATGACCGTTTAATAAATACTATATCCATTGGCATAGAACCAGAGGCAGATAATATTGTTTTAGGAATTGAAGAGGGTGGTTGGAGAGTTGCTGAAGCTTTGATAGTTGCACGGTATTTTATATTTACACAAGTCTATCTACACAAAACCAGAAGAATTTATGATTATCATTTAACAAAAGTTTTAGAAAATATGCTAAAAAATGGTAAATTTCCAAATAAAAATTATATTAATAAATATATGAATATAGATGATTTTTCAGTTTGGAATTTTATAATATCTAATAATAAGTCAATTGAAGATTGTTCTTGTATATTAAATAGGAAGCATCATAGAATGATATATGAAGAAGAAATAGTAAAAGAAGATTTTCCTATTAATATAGAAAAAATTAAAAATAAACTTAATAAGAAAAAAATATGGTATTATGAAGATAATTCTAGAGAATTAAAAGAATGGTATACTAAAGATACATATGAAGAAATAATGATTATTAATGAAAATAATAAAAAAGCTAGTCCTTTATCAAAATGGTCAAAAGTAACAGGGAAATTAGGAAAATATGATTTTATTAGGTTGTATGTAAGATATATAGATTTTGAAAGAGCAAAAAATTTTATACAGGAGGTATTGCAATGAAAGAAGATTTTGATAAGAACATAGCAATTCTTAAACATTCAATAGAAAAATTACATGAAATTAATAATGATAAACAGATAGGAAAAACATTTATACAAAAGTTATTTTATATTTTTAACAATAATAAAATTATAAATATTCCATATGAATTATATCACTATGGACCTTATTCATTCTTTTTAAACTCTATTCTAAATATTTCAGAAACAGTAAATATTATAAATATATCATGGAGAGATAATAAAGGTTATTTTATAAAACCAAGCAACGAAAATCATGAATTAAAAACTAAACTAGAAAATTTTGAAAAAGAAAAAATAAATACTATTATAAATAAGGTAAAGGATTTAAATGCAAAACAATTATCTATATTGTGTACTGCAAATTATATTTTAAGTAAATTTGATATAGAAGAAAAAGAAATTATAAGTATTCTTAATTCTGTAAAAAAAGATATAAATATATCTGAAATAAAGAAAATATATGATAATTTTTACTCAAATTTGTTTAATGCTTAATAATACTATCTTTCAATGCGTCAGGGCATATACAACAATATTTGTGCCCATCTCATAAGCGAGTTCGTGCTTCTCGGGGGGGTCATTGTGAACCTCCGCTGCTTCCCAGCCGTCATTGAGGTCTGTATTGTATGAGTAGAAGACGCAGAGACGACCGTCAAGGTATATACCATAACCCTTCGCAGGTCCACCGTGATGCTCGTGTATTTTTGGAAGACCATCAAGGTCATAGAAGCAGTGGTATATCAGATGCGACTTCGGTAGTTCCACCAAACAACCCTTTCCAAATATCTTCTCCATCTCTGGTCTGAATAACTCATCCATACCATAGTTGTCATCAACCTCCAGAAAGCCACCACCTTTCAGATAGTTAACGAGCACCTGTCTTTCTTCATCAGTAAAGGCAATTCTGCCATGACCGGTCGCACTTATAATTGGATATTTCTGTATATCCGGGTCAGTGAGAGAAACAACGGCATCTTCCTCAATCTGCGCCATTGGCAGACCTGTCCTTCTCTTCACCTCTCTATGCAGGTTTGGAAGAGACGTCGGGTTAGCATACCAGTCGCCGCCACCACCATATTTTAATTTTGCGATGACTATATCATCTGAAAAGACAGCTGAACCTGTCAATATAAGATATATAAAAGATGCCAGACCAATATAATTAGACCATACCTTCATCCCCTGAACCTTTCAAGAAAAGGCATCCCTGAGAATAACCAGAAAGCACCCACCCCCAGAGCAAGCCCGAGGAATGCCCCCGCTATTACCTCACCAATTGAATGAACCTTATATGAGATTCTTGATATCGCCACAAGAATAACCGGAATAAAGAATAAAACTGATACAAGCGGATTCATAGTTATCAAAGTTATATATGCCCAGACACAGAAAGAGACAGCAGTGTGACCACTTGGCATACCACCACTCAATGGAAGACCTTTGCCGACAAACGCTTTCGTCACAACTACTGCTATGACAGTAAGTATGATGGCAATTAAGGCGACATGCTCAGGTGCCTGCTGAACGCGAACTATGATATTTAATATAGGTCCCTTTATTTTTGGCATAAAGATAAGATAGCCAATTACAATCGCTAATATTGATGAGAATAGAACCGCACCAGCAGAGACATCTTTGATTATTCTTGCAACAGGATGAAGTGTGTCAACAACGAGATTGAGCGAGAGTTCAATCGCTGTATTAAACATCTCAGTAATAAACACGATACCGATAAGCAGAAGAATTAGAATAAGTTCACCTTTTGATATTGAGAAGAGGGCGCTTGCGACTAAAACAACCACAGCAGCGATAATATGAATCTTCATATTCCTCTGCGTTCTGATAGCATAGATAACACCCTCAATTGCGTTGTTAAAGCTCTCTTTCAAACGACTAATCATCTTCTGCCCCCGCATATTTACCCATAACCTTCTCAACAATATAATCTGTTTTATTTTCCATCTTAATTCTATCCTCCTCTGTTTCGTCACTATATCCAAGAAGATGAAGTATTGAATGAACGATAAGCGTTGCGACCTCTTCAATAAACGAGTGACCTATCACCTCTGCTTGCCCTGCTGCTGTATCAACAGAGATAAAGACATCACCAACAAGATACCTGCCCTGCTCATCAAAAAACTCATTTGTTTCATATGGGAAAGCCATGCAATCAGTTGCTCCACCCACACCAAAGAACTCCTCATTGAGTTTGCTTATATTTTCATCTGTAGTAAATATGATATTTACCCTGGAATTAGGAGGAAGACCAACATTTTCAACACACAGGTCAGATATTAACAAAAGGTCATCTCCCAATGATTCGTCTACTCCATCAAGAAATACTTCGTATGGTTTATCAGTATAATCGCTACCCTCTTTGTTCAGCATACTTAACCCTCGTATGATAGATTGCAGTCAGACCTTCAATCATTATATTTATAATATCATTTATCTCTTTAAGGGTAATCGGTGCCTCATCAAATTGACCATCCTGCAGGCGGTTCTCAACAAGAGTTTTTACTGTATTCCTGATATTTGCAGAGTCCGGATTTACCAGACTTCTCACGGCTGATTCTGATGCATCAGTAATCATAATTGTGACACCTTCTAATGTCTTTGGTTTTGGACCTGAATATCTGAAATCGTTCTCATCAACCATTCCATGCCTGTCTTCCTCAACTGCCGCTTTATAGAAGAATGAAATAAGGTATGTTCCGTGATGTTCCTTTATAAGGTCCACTATAACCTCTGGAAGCCCCCACTCGTTTGCAAACTCAATTCCATCCTCAATATGCTTCTTTATCACAAGTGATGACATCTGCGGTGATAGTTTGTTATGTGGCTTTGTTCCCTGCTTCTGGTTCTCAGAGAAATAGTATGGGTTCTTCAATTTGCCAATATCATGGTAGTAACCACCCACCCTCGCAAGTATCGGGCTCCCTCCAATCACCTCCACAGCCCTTGATGCAAGTTCTCCAACATTTATACTGTGATGATATGTCCCCGACGCTTCCATCGCTAACTTTCTTAATAATGGATGATTCAGGTCCGAAAGACCTATCAACCTTATACTGCTGGAAAGCCCTGTTATTCTCTCAAACAATGGTATCAATATCCATACAAGGAGGATAGATAAAACTCCGCCCAATGCAGACCAGAATACCATTGTCATAATCTGACTCAAGGGAAGAACCCCAACAAGTCCTATATTGAAGACAACAATAACAACAACACCGACAATTATTAAACCGGTTCTTATCAGGTCGCTATAATGCCTCATTTTATAAGTCGTCAGAACACCCATTATCGCCCCAGCAATCGCAACTATTGCAGACCTCATATCAAGACCGGCAATGATTCCACCCATCAGTCCCGACAGGAGTGCCATAACCAAGCCTACTCTGAGGTCAAAAAAGACCGTTATTAGAATTGATGCAAATGCTGCAGGAAACAGGAGCGATGCCTGTGGATAATGTGGAGTAATAAACTGAACTATCAATCTTCCAATACCTGTAAGAATCACCAATATAAAAGCCAGGAATATCAAACTCCTGTTGTTCTCATATATATCCCTGTGCGTCTTTGCAATATATACACCAAGAATGGTTACTATTGCAAGGATAAGGACTGCTCTTCCAAGCCATATGAGAGCCAGTCGTGTCCTGGTTATATTGTCGTTTAGCGCAATAAGAGCGTTTTCCTGTTCCTTTGTTATTCTCTTATGTGCCTCCACTATCTTCTCGTCTTTTAAGACCCAATACTTTATGGAACTTATATGCGAAAGAACCTCATCAATTCTATGTTTTGTTGCAACGGTGTTCTTCTCCAGGTTCGCTCTTATCATCATCCTGGCAATCTTTGCTGCTGTCTGCGCCCTCTCATTACTATTGGGGTAGTAATCAGTTGCCACATTAAGAAGATAATCATCTAGATTATCTATTGTTATCAAATCATCAACAGCAACATTTGTTTGCCCCTTTCCACTCGCAATAGTTGCATACTGAACTCCCTGATTCTTAAGTGACACTGTTTCCGATATCACTCCCCGAGACATCACATTGTCTATTATCTGATTTACTACCTTTTCTACATCATCTCTTTGTTCTCTGACTGCAAGTATATTCCACGAGAAATCTGGTAATGCTATCTCCTGCCTTTCTAAAAGAGAGGGCTTTTTCTTCTTTAATATTCCTCCTATAATTTGAAAGAAATTATGGTTCTGTGTCAGGGCAATCTCTGTAATCTGATTATTTATCGTAAAAACAGGAATTACCTCCCTTATTGCAGAATCTCTCTCCTGCTGAAGGGTCTCTTTATCTTTATAGACGGGGAAATCAAATGGGGCAATAACATCACTTGGAGCCACTTCTCCCGACTTTAACTCGGTGACCTTGCCTGGCATACTTGGTGAAGAAAAATATGCCATTGCAATGGAGAGTATAATTGCAATAAGCAATTTTGGATATATAGCCTTCTTGGTTATTATATCTTTAATTAAATTGAAGGGACTTTCCCTTCCTTTAGAGAACTTAAATAAAAAACCCTTACTTTTATTCGCTATCAACCTTACTCTCTTTTATCTTTTGAATTTTTACCCTTCTTCTCATTCTCATATCTTTCGTATGCTGATACAATGCTTTGAACAAGACGATGTCTCACGACATCCTTCTCTGACAGATATATAAAAGATATTCCCTTAATATTCTTTAAGAACGACTGAACCTCAACAAGACCTGATGGTTTATCTTTTGGAAGGTCTATCTGGGTAATATCTCCTGTCACCACAACCTTTGAGTTAAAGCCCAATCTTGTAAGGAACATCTTCATCTGTTCTATAGTTGTATTCTGCGCTTCATCCATCACTACAAAGGCGTTATTCAGTGTTCTTCCCCTCATATATGCAAGCGGTGCAACTTCTATCGTTCCTCTCTCGATATCGCGCTTTATCTGGTCAAAACCCATCATATCATTAAGGGCATCATATAAGGGTCTGAGATATGGTGATACCTTCTCTTTGAAATCACCCGGTAGAAAACCAAGATGCTCTCCCGCCTCAATCGCAGGTCTCACCAATATTATTCTATTCACATCACCCCTCGTAAGATAATAAACAGCAAGAGCCATTGCAAGATATGTCTTTCCAGTGCCAGCGGGTCCTATACAGAATGTAAGTGTATTCTCCTTAATTGACTTTATATACTCCCTCTGACCCTGCGTCTTGGGTCTAATTATTCGCCTTTTATATGGGACAGGAACACCATCAAGAAGGAGTGCAGCAACCGATGTATTATAATCACCACTTACCGTCTTAATGGTTGAGTAAACCTCATCCCTTCCGATAAATCCCCTTGTATTGGCTACATCTAATATATCAAGCAGTATCTCATGAATTCTATTCACATTCCCCTCATCACCCCTGATAATAATATCAAGACCTCTTGATATTATCTTTGCCGGAAATACCTCTTCAAGCAACCTCAGATTGCTCTCACCCTCACCTATAACTTCAACTGCGAGTGCCTGGTCTTTAATTAAAATTCGCTCTTCTGTAAGTCGTGACAAATATACCACCTCACTATAAAATTATAAACTTGGTAAATTATATCAAAATAAGTGGATATAAAAAAGGGGCAGTCATCTTTGACTGCCCCAAAGCACACCAAGATACATTATGGTCTTGGTATCTTAAGCTCCCAACCAGGATAAATAAGATCCGGGTCTTTTATAAGGTCTTGGTTGGCATGATATATATCAGGCCAACGAGCGTAGTTGCCATGTCCATAAACCTCTGGATACTCAGCAAGTTTGGATAGCCAGTCGTCTGGCACTACAATGTAGGTATCATAGGTGCCCGGGCTGAGATACTTCTCATCCTCTGCATACAATGTCTTATAAAAGTCCTCAATCTTGCGAACTATCGCAATCTTGGACTCTAACTCACTATTTTGTGCTTTCAGCTCCCCTGATTTCGTCGCTAACGACGCAGCATCATTAAGAAACTGCTGGGTCAGTGCTTTTACATCCTTTCCCTTTGTCTCCGCCTTTAATGCTTTCCAATCCTGAGAAAGAGCAAAAGCAGGGAGCAGCATTACAACCAATAGTATTGCTAAAAATCTATACATCTTTCAATCCCTCCCTTGAGTAAAAGTTCTCAAGATTTTTTTCTACTTAAGCCAATCAAGTCCTGCTGCTGGATCTGTCCTACCATGAAGAAGTGGAGTTACTGGCTGCTTACGCTTTGTCTCTTGGTCATTTCTCTTCTTGTGAATCTCTACATGCTTCGCTTTCACATCAGTAAGTGTTTTAATCTCCTTCTCTAGTTCATTCTTATACTGTTTATTCAGATCCATAAGACGGTTATACTCATCCTCTGCCTGCTGCTTCTTTACCTTTGCTTCATAATATGCTACGAGCTCTTTAGAAGGTCCGCCACAGCTTACAACAACTGTTCCTAATGTAAAAATAAATAAAGTTACCAGGAATACTATTTTCTTACTCATGACCTGGTCTCACCTCCTTATCATTGGATATTCTATCCAGTTATCGCAAGATAATAATTTATATTATCTCAATTGTCAAGCATTTTTGTTTTATATTTATTTTCAATATTTTTTACTTTTCTTTTACCGCTTTTGACAGTGCAAGTTGAAGATAAATCTCTGCCATTTTCACATATCTTGCTTCCTCCGGAATATCTCTGGCAATCTCAAGATACTTTCTCCACAATTCAACTGCCTTTGCTGGATTTCTCTCCTGGTATAAAAGAGCCAGGTTAAATAATGATTGCACATGGTCGGGTTTTATTTCAAGCACCTTATTGTATTCTGCCTCTGCTTCATCATACCTCTTCTGATACCCGAGCGAGACAGCAAGATTGTAATGAAGATGAGGATTATCAGGAAATACTGTAATCGCAGTTCTGAGCACCATCTCTGCTTCTTTCACATCTCCCCTTTGAATGATTGCTATTCCAAGATTGAGATAACTTACCTCAAAGTGAGGGTCAGCATCTATCGCCCTCCTCCAGTATTCACATGCACCTTTAAGGTCGCTAAGACCAGCACTCACAAGCCCAAGATTGTGCAATATATACGGATTTTCAGGATATTTTATAAGTAAATCATCAAGTAACTCCTTCGCCTCATCAAATTTCCTGTTTTCTATCAAAACAAGTGCATTTTTATAACTATCCTCTGAAGTCACATCTGAGTAGCAATATGTATAAAAAATAGATGAAAAAAAGATTACGGTGATTACTATTAAATAATGGATTCTAAAATTCATAGTTATTCTTAGAGAACATCAACAATCTCAAACTTTCCCTTATCAATCAAATGCCTCTTCACCTTAAGTGTAGATGTCATCTCAAAGCCATCCCATGTTATTGCGATTGATTTAACCCTCTTGAAGTCAGCAACCCTTTTCATTACCTCTTTTACTTCCATAATTATTTCCTTTTTAATCTTATCCTTATTTATAATATCGTCACCGAAAAACTCTGTAAAATACTCCATATTGGGATGAACAATAGCACCTACCTCTTCCCTTCTTGTTTTGATATTCTCTACCCGAAGGACAACTGTATCTGCAATTTTAGGTGAACTGCATAGAAGTAGTTCTATCTCCTCAGGATATATGTTCTTCCCCGATGATGTCTTAATCAGGTTCTTCAATCTGCCTGTTATGTGAATATGACCATATTTATCAATATAACCGAGGTCCCCTGTTCTGAGCCAACCATCAACAATGGTATCTCTTGTTGCCTTTATATTATTGTAGTATTCCAGCATCACATTGTCACCCTTAACCCATAGTTCACCAATGCCATTCTCATCTGGATTGTAAACAATCACTTCAACACCTGGAATGGGATAGCCAATTGTCTCAGGACGCCATTTTCTATACGGATTTACTGATACAACTGGCGATGTCTCTGTGAGACCATATCCCTGAAGCAATCTTATGCCGAGCGTCTTAAAAATCTCTCCGACTGTCTGTGAAAGTGGTCCCGCACCCGAGATAAACATACGCATTGACATAAGCCCCGCTTTCTTTCTCAATGACCGAAAAATAAACTCACCCAATTCCCACCCGGATAACTTCCTTATAGACCTGACCAATGCCGTCAAGAACTTCACCAATACCCTCTTGATGAACATCTGCTCTTCAATTGCCTTTTCTATGCCTCTTGCCATTGCTTCATATAACCTTGGGATTCCACATATCATTGTCACAGAAGCATCCCTTATCATCTCAATTATATCTTTTGATTTATACGACCTCGCGTAAATGATTGAAGAACCACCACTTACCGGAACAAGCAATCCCGCAGTTGACTCAAATGTGTGATGAAGCGGAAGCAGAGAGAGAAAGACATCGTCAGATGAATAAGGCAGTGCCTGATATATCTGATTGACATTTGCCCCGAGATTCCTGTGGGTTAAGACAACACCTTTGGAGACGCCTGTTGTCCCTGATGTAAATATCAGTTCAGCGATATCATCCAACAAGACCTCTGTATTTTCAAATGTGCTATCACCATTCTCTCTGAGGTTGGCACCTCTTTCTTCTAAATTCTTTAATGTTTTATCTCCTTCACCCATTGATATCAGAATAAAATTCTTATTAAAAGCAGTTTTTTCTACAAACTCACCAAGAAAATCACCTGAAGATATTACTGTTTTTACTTCGCTCTGGTTAATTATACCCGCTCTCTCCTCCGGCTTGAGATTGGCGTCAAGTGGCACAACTATCATTCCAGAAGAGAGAACAGTAAGAAACAATATTGCCCACTCATTTGAGTTCTTACCTACAATTGCTATCTGGTTGCCTTTCACAAGGCCAAGAGAATATAAACCCGTTGCGAGATTTGCCATTACATTATAAAAGTCACCATAGGTCATCATATCAAAACTGCCATCGGTTGTTCTCCACTTGAAGAACGGTCTTTCTGAGAACTTCTCTTTCGCTCTCTCTACAAGTTCCCTTATGGTAAATAGACCAATGCCATCACGACACTTACCTTTTACTAATCTTGCCATCTAGTTATTATCCAATGCTTTCTGTATTGCCTCGCGAATGCCCTCCTTCGGCGCCTCATAACCCCACCATATCTCCTTACCATTTACAAATATTGAGCGGGGAATCTGGTATTTATGGAGTGTGTTCATATCATCAGCGCAGTATTCATTCAGGATAACTCTATCGCCAAACTCACAGGCGACCTCCCGGACCCTCTGTGATTCCATATTACTTGTCTGACAGAATGTGTTGTGAAAGAGGTCAATTACTACTTTACCCTCAACTGGTTCATAACTATATTTCGGCTCAAGAAATTTCGGGACTGAGGCAGTTGTATCAAATACCTTCCAAAAGAGCACTTCTGTTTTTCTTCTATTGATATTTTTATAACCACAACCCTCAAAGAACTTTGCAGGCATAAACCAGAAGTCATGATAGTATGCGATGGTAACAACTCCTTTTCTACCCTGCCTCTTTGCTTCTTTCTCCGCCTCTGCAATCAGTGTCTTTCCAATGCCCAAGCCATTATTTTTATTTAGAACAAACAAGCAAGGTATAACCATCAGGTCTTTTCCTATTGGTCCCCATGGGGACACTTCAATTGGAGTTACATAAATTAAGCCGACTGGCTTGCCATCAAGGAAAGCGACCTTTATGTGAAATCCCTCTTTCCGCATCTTCTTAAACCACTCTGCACGCCGCCTGCCACAGGCATCCTGCTCACCTGTCTCATCAATATGACTGCATGTTGAGACAAAATACTCGCTCGTCTCATCCATATCTCTAATCTCTATCTCTAACATATAACTTACCTCTTCTCATAGATTTACTTTAATTTATTTTATATTATGAAAATTTTAAAAGAAAAAAACTCTTTTCAACTTTTACATTGAACCTTCATTCTGCATTCATCAATAACATCTTTTGGTATAATTCTCAGGGCTAAAATTACCAGTGCTGGTATTATGATAATATCGTCAAGGTAGCCGATTACCGGTATGAAGTCGGGGATGATGTCAAAAGGGAGGAGGGCATAGCCGACAGCAAGCCATAATAATATCTTTGCCACCTTTGGCGTTCTCGGGTCTTTCATAACAAGGCGATAGACATTTATCTCGCGCTTTATAACCCCTGCTTTTGACTTTATGTAACCTATGAATGACATATCTCTCAAAATAGAAATAAAACTACAGTAAATATAATATAAATGTTATGTTAATTGATATTGTCATACTTTTTCTTTATCTTTGAATTAAAATCATCCTTTGTTATTTCATATATTATATGATAGCCATAGTATATTCCATCGGTCTTCTTAAAGCCCGCCTTCTCATAGACCCTTATCGCAGGAATATTATCTCTGTGTGGTGGAACTATAAGGATGTCTGCTGTTGTTTTAGTGAGGACATAGTTCGCAATTGCTTTCATTGCCTCCGTTGCATAGCCCTTATTCCAGAACTTCCTTATAAGTTTAATGTCAGTCATTAATGAAAGTTTATTGATGGGTGATTTGTAATTTTTGCAGGACCAGTTCTTTCTCAATCTGCCAAGACCGCTTTCACCTATGAGAGTCCCATCTTTCAGTTTTACAACAAAATGAATCTCTGTGTTACCAAATCTTGCTTTTCTCTTTAAATATCTCTCATACCAGTTATTAATATCTTCATAGTTCCAGTTCCTCTCAAAACCCGCATATCTCATAATCACAGGGTCATTCCATAGGTTTAACAAAAAGATTAAATGTCTTCTGTTTATAGAATTAATTATAAGCCCGTCTGTGTATATAATCACTTTATCTTCCATCTGCGTTCATTTACCTGGTTCTCATTTATTATACAAAATATTAATGAAAATCAGTTCTTCTGAATATCGTCAGCGTTCTACCTGCATCATTCTTGAATGCCCTGTCAAAGGAATAATTGCTCGTAAAATCGCTATCTTCATATATATTTCTTATGAACTCATTACCCGGTTTGCCATTGGGAGGCAGGTCATCAAAGATTAATATAAAAAAGTCAGGTCTCTTATTTATGAAATACTTGTAATCATAACCCTTTCTGGTCGTCTCTCTGCTGAGAATGCCCTCTGGATGAAAATCATACGCTTTTGTTGCCCCTGAACAGAAAGGAATTATACCCATATCCTGAAGTGCAATTGAGAAATCTCTATCCTTATTTGCTTCTTTCAGATAATTTGATACATCCAGGTAGCCCCTGTATATGATTTTGTAATTTATCCTATTCTCATATATGTATATATTCCCTAAAAGAAGATGAGCGAATACGATAAATAATACAACTATTGCAAGTCCATATTTGATTTTATATTTATCATATGTTCTTACAAGAGTTCTTATACCCAGAACAGTAATAAATGGCACCATTGGAAGTGCATATCGCCAACCAGGCATCCACTCCCTGTAAGCAAGGAAGCCAGAAAGACCCATAGAAATAGCGATAACAGCAAGCCATAAATTGCGTCTATCCCTGTCTTTATCAATAAAATTTCCAACAGCGAGAAGCATCAGGGGTGATAAATAGAAATAAAATGGTGCTTTCTGAATAACCTTACCAATCATTATACCCCAGCCAAACTTTACCTTTGCATAGAATGTGTTGGGAAGAATGTCACCAAAATAAACTATCCTGAAAACCTCATAGGCAATATAACCAAGTATGAAGATAGACAAAGCGAATACATCTTCCCTTTTCATACGACCTTTTCCATTGACCAAAGCCATTACAAACCACACTATGAAGTAAATAGCACCCTCATTCCTCGCAAATGACACAAGTAGCATCAAAAACCCCAGTAGAAAACCACTCCTCCCCCTCATCCACATTAATACCATCGATAAACCAAGAGCAATATATAAAGTCGCCTCAAGACCGCCCATACTCCATAATGCATACATTGGCACAATAGCAAGTGACCACAGACAGAGCAAACCCACCCTCTTATCATCACTCACTGCAAGACCGAGTTTATAGACCAATAACAGACCTGTAAGACCCAATAATAAACTTAGAATTTTGACATAGATAACCGGCTCTAAACCAAGAAGAAAGCAGGGCACTTCAAGTATTATCCAGAGAAAGTTGGAATAACCCTCAACTGGCCTTCCGCCATCTCTATTAAAATTAAGACCATAGCCATCTGCAAGATTCTTTGCGAACCTCAAACTGATAAAGGCATCATCAACAAAGAAACCATAGTAAAAGAACACCTGAATAATGAATATTAAAACACCCAGTAATAATATTGTCCAGAAATGCCATCTCTTTATCTCTTTCTTACGAAACAATGGAAAGATAATTGCTCCAAATATTATTACTGGAATGATTGTTAAAAGAAGTTTTGGATTTGAGAACATATTTATTCTTACCTCATGATTTCAAAAGACCACTCAATAAACATCTTGCCATATATAAATTTATAATCTCCATAAAAAAATTATGTCCTTGCCCTCCATATCAGAAAGACACCCAGCACGCCAAAGAGAATATTTGGAAACCAGGCAGCAATAAAAGGTGAAAGCATGCCTGCCTCACCATAAGCCCTTCCTATTGCGAGAAAGCCCCAGAGCATAAACCCCAGAAGTATCGCAAAGCCAAAACCGATGGCAAAACCACCACGATGCCTTCCAAGCCCGAGCGGTGCAGCAATAATGAAACAGATGAAATTGGCAAACGGCACAGCAATCTTCAGATATAGTTCAACGAGGTCCCTGTTCACATTCATACCAGACCTCTCCCTCTTCTCTATGAATGCCTTCAATTCCAGATAACTCATCTCCTCAGGGTCTTTCTCCTTTATGAGAAAGTCATCCGGCTTTTCGGGTATGTAAATGCTCATCTTGTCAAAATAAACTGCCCTCTTCTCACGACCTGACTCAAACTGCCTTACATATCCATCATATAGAATCCAGCCATCGCCATCCCAAACCATCTTCTTCGCATCTATCCTCCTCTCAGGTCTTCCCTCAGAGTTGAACTCAAATATCATCACATCCCTCATCATGCCCCTGACACCATCATAGAGTTTAATAAAGAACAATCTTTCATCTTTGCCCTGATATGTTATATCCGTCCTCTGTGCGCTCACCTCCTCGGGAAGGCGCTGCAGATAAACGCGCTTTATCTTCATCATCCTCTCATTTGAAGGCGGAACAATCAGTTCAGACCATAGTCCTGCAAAAGTAGATAGAACCAGAGACATCAAAAGTGATAATAAGATTATTCTTTTGAATGACACACCGCACGCATTCATAGCGACAATTTCATTGTGCCTTGAGAAACCACCAATGGCAAACAGGACCGCAAGTATGACGGCAATCGGCATTATCCATTTAATGATAAACGGAATCATATAGATATAATATTTTATGATTACCAGGGTTGAAACCTTATTCTCAAAGAACCTATCAATTGAATCAAATATATTTACAACAAGATAGAGGACTATAAATATTGCAAGCGCAAAACCGAGATATTTAAGAAACTCTTTCGTAATATAAATATCTAATATTCTCACTTCTTCCTTCGCTTTAATATAAACTTTATTTTACCAAATAGATGAATAAATGTGTTAAAGCCAATGCTCAGGGTCTCAGCATCATTAGCAGTGCGATAGACAAGAAATACCCCGAGCGCACCAAATACGATATTGGGAAGCCACATTGCGAGAAGCGGAGGCAATATGTTCCTTGAACCAAGCGACTGCCCACCCACAATGAATACATAATATATCAGAAAGAAGATAACGCTCATGCCAAAGCCAATCCCTTTGCCGCCCTTTTTTATTATCATGCCAAAAGGAACGCCAAAGAATATGAATGAGAGAGTGGCAAAAGGAATTGAATACTTCTGATATATCTCAACAAGGTATGAATTTCTTATGTTGATGAAGTTGTCAACCTGCTTCTTCTTTCTCTCCTTATTGGCAGGGTCGCTCTCTTTCTCATACTCTTCCCTCAACTTGGCAAGCGTCTCATCTACCTTCACAAGATGCTCTTCCAGTTCCTTGTTTGTCATCTCCTTTTCTGTCTTATAATCGCTGTCCCTTCTGATAAGTGCGGTGTCTGTATATAGATTTATCACCTCCTTTGAGAATCTGAGACGCCTGTAAAACTCCGGCTTATCCGGGTCCATCTCGTGTATCTCGCCATCATAGAGGGTCATGGTCACCACATCGCCTGTTATTGAGCCCTTTGTGGAACCGCCGAGATTTCCCCTTCTTGCAAATATTACATCTGTCAGGCGACCGGCATCGTATTTCATTATCGTGACATTCTCAAGGTCACCTGTCTTCGCGTTCATATCAGAAATAAATAGTTGGTAGCCGGGGAAGTCGTGAATGAATATGCCCTCCCTTATATTGAGGTCAGGTCTCTTCATACCAATATCCATCAAAAGGTTCTTGAACTTGTGATTTGCTATCGGGACGACAGTGTTATGAAAGTATATCATCACACCGCTGAGAACGATGGCTATGATAACAACAGGCACCATAAGGCGATATATACTGATGCCACAGGCACGCATAGCGGTAATCTCGTTATCTTCCGAGAGGCGACCGAATGCCATTAGTGATGAGACGAGCATGGACATAGGGACAGAGAGGACTAAAATCGCCGGAATATAGTATATGAAGAGTTCGCCGACTGTGAGGAAGTCAACGCCCTTTGTGATTATCATCTCCATGAGTTTGAACATCTGCGTGAGCATGAGGATAAGCGTCATCACGGCGACGGAGAGGAGAAATGGTGGTAAGAGTTCAAATGCGATATATTTGTAAATAGTTCTCATAAAAGCATAAGATTATATATAAGATACCAGATGATTTACAGAGAGATATTATCTATTAAAACTGAATAATATTTATATTATAACTATTCCTTTCACTTAAACAGCGCCTTCACAACACCCAGTGATGTGTTCTCAATGGCATCAGGCCAATATACAATCACACAGTGCATACATGCATTACAGGTAAGACCAAAAAAACCTTTAGACCAACAATGTGTGTGAGGATCCCATGTAAATGTATTGATAATTTCTTCATGTTCATCTGTAGTAAAAATCCAGGGTGGAGGACTTACTTTTATATAATAGATGCACCAGAATTTTGTTATATCCTTCTTGTAATGCCAGTTATCATCATATACATTACAGTCATCATATTTGAGATCTAGATATTTTATATGCCATTCCTTTGGACCATAGTCAGCACCATCCCAGTTGTTATCTGGATTACAAACTGGAACTCCATCCTTTTCCTTTGATGTTACATATATATCTGCTGGTTTATCTTCTCTATATCCAATAATACCTATAATCTTAATCTTATAATCAAAATTTCTTATATGAAAATCACTTAATTTGAAGTAACAGGCAACTGCCCAATTTGGGTCATAGTGACAATCGTAGTGAATTGGTTCAGAATGGTATTTCATATCTTTTTCAAAACTACCAATGACATAACTTATAAACATTAATAATAGTAGAATTAATAAGTATTTTCTCACTCTATAACCACCACCTTTTTATATTCATTAAAGAAATCTGAATAAATATTGAGAATATATAAGCCTGTTTTAAGATTAATATTGTCAATTTCTATATTATTTTCACCTTCATTTAGTCTACCATAATATAAATTGTTTATTTTACGACCTGATATATCATATATTTCAATATTGATATATGTCTCCTTATATGAATTTATAAAAATGTTAATATTATTATAAACAGGATTGTTTAATTTTATATCAACATTTTTTAATTTAATTAATTTATTAGTTTTATTTATATCATTTACATTTATATTTTTGTTATTTACACAAGTTCTAATTCTAAGAGCGGGGTCACCAAAAAGAATCTTCGCATAGGCATTATGAATAAACCAAAAATTGAAATTATACTTCTCCAAATCAGAAACAGTTGCAGTATTAAGTATCCAGCCTACCCCTTTATTTAATCCAGAATCATTTTTAGGACTTCCATATATACCCTTATAAACTATTTCCATAAAATTACACTTATTTTCTCTTCCATTAAAGAAATTTTCATGCGAATGACCAAAGGTAGCAACAGCTGCAATATAATTATTATTGTAAAAGCCACCTTTCATCCAGTTCTCACAGAGGCAATTGCCATATTCATAATCCAATCTTCCATTAAGACAACAGTAGTTAAATACAACAGTAGGTTTATTATAATTCTCTAATGAAAAAATATCACTTGCAGTCCAATCACCTGAAGAATAATTTGACCATGATAACCACATATTTTCTAATCCATGACCTAGATAACAAACTGATGACATACCTGCGTTTATCCTATCTTTAACATCCTGATTTATCGCACCATAAACTCCATAACATTTATAAAATACTGGTTTTGGATTCTTATATAATAAGTAATTTGCTATCTTCTCTGCTTCAATATGAAATTTCATAACATTATCATTCTGTTTATGAGCAACCAACAAAACATCATTAGTTGGAACTAAAGGTGAATTATAGTAATTTACCTCTTTACTAAATTGAAATAGTAATTCATTTACATTCTGTGAATTAAATGAGAACCTACCAATTGCTATATCTGGATATAGGTCAGGAATTGTTCCAAACATAGGTCCTGTTATTAATTCATACCAATAATCAGAATCAATATGTAATAAGTTTGAAGGGAATTGCTCTCTTGTCTTCCATTTATAATTATCAATTTTATCAAGGTCACCTATTAAAAGAACATAGTCAGTGCTGTTATGGGAATAATAATATGTCTTTATATATGCCTTAATATCATAACAATCTGGATATATTCCTATATCTGATAACTTTACAACATGAATAGTGACATTATACGGATATATTGTTCTTAACCATTCTGAAAATCTGTTTACAACATCATAATATTCATCAGGTGTTATTATCAGATAATACACAGGTGCATAATTATCAATATTTGGATTAAGTTCATCAAAGTTCCATATAACCATTCTCATAAGATTTTCCATATCCTCATCCATCGTCGCTTCTGGTATTGTCCCACCATTATTATATATCACATCTATATTATAATCATAACTGACATTTAACTGTCTTAAATAAGGATTATATGAAAATGGTATGTAGCCAACATTATCAACTGTGTAATACTTGAATATGCCCGGCTCACCTACCTCATTGTGATTAAGTGGAAACCAACTATTACTGTTATAGAACATCTCATTCTTTTCAAATACTGGTATTTCACCATCACATATTGGTCTCTGATGGGGCCATACATAATAGTTCTCAAGAATCTGCGTTGCGAATATCTGGGGAACCATACTCACCTGTGCATTATCCGGAATACCTAATAGACCCCTTATCGCGGGTAGTTCTGGAAGACCAATATCATTTGTTGTCGCATAATCAGGAACCTCAAGCACCTGATATACAAAGCCATCTGGTCCCATCACAGTATCAACCCACATACCAGGTATTGATACATGAACAAGAGTATGAGCATCATTACTTTGAATGATACTAATCTCAGGTGGTGCCCCTTCCTCGCTATCTTTTGAGCCACCCTTCGCAGATATAAATGATACCCATATTCTATCTGAATAAGATATCTCAGGCAAAAATAATATAAATAGAAATGCCATGAGTATTAGAATTACAGATGAATATATGAATGAATGAGAATATTCATTCCTGGATTTAGAGATACAAAACATTTTAATCACCTCCTGTAAATTGACGTTATATTACTAGCATTTAAATAATTGTTTGTCAAGAGAAAAATTAATAATCAAAAATATTTGACCTATATTCCTATTATCTCAGACATCCTCTTTAACCATATTGAAATTCTGTTCTTCTTCAATATGTTCAGTGATTCCTTGATGTTAAATCTCTCATTGAAATTGTCCAGGTTCAGTATCATACTTTTTAAGTCATCAAAATTCAGGTCGCCTATCTCATAGCAGAAGTGATAACCATTTTCCCTCATCTTTGATTTTATCTCACATTTCTTATTATATCTTGATGAAAGTGGATAGCCACAACCCGGACAGCCCTTCTTTTCATTATCTCTCTTTTTAATATCGTATTGTGTGTATAGCCTGCAAGAGGCGCAGTATTTGCCGCACCTTCCAACCTTATATAGTTCTGCATAGTTGTTCATAAGCCGTTCGCTTACGCCCTCCATCCCCAGGAGTTTCTTCTTTATCGTTATGCTTGCAGAGAAACCCCCAATCTTACCGCTCTTCTCAATGATGCGATGGCAGGGAACCACAATCGGCAGTGGATTGGTTGAAATTGCCTGTGCGACCGCCCGACTGCTTTGCGGTTTCCCAAGCGCCAGGGCTATGTATTGATATGGCACAACAAATCCGTATGGTATCTCCAGTAGTTTTCTCCAGACGCTCTTCTGATAATTGGTCCCCCTGATGTCCATTGGAAAATTGAGATTCTTTCTCTTCTTCGCGAAGTATTCTGCAAACTGCTTTATATATACTGAGGACTGCCTTAAAACCTCCTTGAGTTTATATTCACCCAGAGTTCTTGACAGCCACTCATTCGCGTATTTTCTTCCCGGAAGTTCAAGTGCCAGAAGACCATCATCGGTTGAGTATGCGGTCAGATTGCCAAGGATTGATTTGAACTTTATGTAGTATATTGTCTCCATCTACTCTCTTTTTCCAATCACTACCTTATCTTTTAAGCCATCCTCTTTCAATTCTACCTCAATCCTCTCATCTCTTGATGTAGGCACCTTTCTGCCGACAAAGTCGGGCTGGATTGGCAGTTCTCTATGCCCCCTGTCAATCAGGACAGCCAGTGCAATTGAGTGAGGTCTCCCGAAGTCAAATATCTGGTCTATTGCAGCCCTTACTGTTCTTCCAGTATATATCACATCATCTATGAGAACTACCTTTCTGCCGTTTACTTCATAAGGGATGTCCGTTGAGTGTATCTCGGGCATTGTGAGTGCATCGGACAGGTCGTCTCTATATAGCGTTATATCTATAATGCCGAGTGGTATATCTATCTCCTCTTTCTCTTCAATAATTTCCTTTACTCTTTTTGCAAGATGTGCACCACCACGATAAATCCCAATTAGCGCAAGGTTGTTTATTCCTCCTGCCCACTCCACTATCTGACTTGATATACGAACGAGAGACCTTTCTATCTCATCTTTCGTCATTATTACTTTGAAAATGTATCCGGACTCTGCCATCTTTCAAAAGATAACATCAATCATTTCTAAGGGCAAGTATAAGTTCTTTAATATCGTGTGGAATTGGTGCTTTGAATTGGATCTTTTTATTGGTGGTCGGGTGAATGAACTCAATTATGTGCGAGTGAAGTGCTTGCCTGTCTATAAACTTAGAAGTGTGTCCATATACTTTATCACCAATGATAGGATAACCGAAGAAAGAGAAATGGACCCTTATTTGATGGGTTCTTCCAGTCATTGGATTAACCATTAACATTGTTGCGTTCTCAAATCTCTCTGAAACTGTGTAGTATGTAATTGCTCTTCTCTCAGAGCCAGGCAGGACTGTCATTTTTTGGCGATGAGCAGGGTGCCTTCCAACAGGGAGATTAAACTCACCCTCATCCAATGGAAGACAGCCCTCAATAATAGCAATATATGTTTTCCTCACCACATGTGATGAGAACTGCTTAATCAGTGATGTATATGCTGGTCGTGTTCTTGCAATGACCATAACACCGGATGTCTCTTTGTCAAGGCGGTGAACAATGCCAGGTCTATCGTGACTTCCTGCATCTTTGTCAATCTCAAATTGTGTTTTTATGGCTTCAATTAATGTCGCAGAACCTACACCGGAACCTGGATGAACAGACAGAAATGGTGGTTTATCTGTAACGATAATATCTTTGTCATAATAGATTATAGGGACTTTTACTTTTGGTGTTGTGATAGCTCTTTCATCATCAATATTGAGTTCAATAACTTCTCCAACTTTTAGAATATAAGATGGCTTAACCTTTTTGCTATTGACCATAATATTTCCTTTATCAATCAGTATTTTTATTTTTGACCTTGATATATCTATGTTCTCCTTCAAGAATAGGTCAAGTCGTTTTTCCTGACTGACATCTGTTATATTCATGAACTTTTTCATTTTATAGAAAAAAGCAGAGATATTTTAATAATATTTTAATATAATTTAGTTGTTTAAGATGATAAAATATTTCAAAATTTAATGGATAATTTCATAAAAAGTAAAGATTTTATTGAAAATTAGGTAAAAGAAAATTTAACTATGGTGCTTGACAATAAATGATAAATAGGTTAAATTTATATGTAGGAAAGTGGGAAGGAGAAGGGAGATATATGAGATATTTAAAGGTAATTTTAATAGTCTTTTCAATTCCCAGTTTCACATTTGCTGGGATGTTGATTGAAGGTGGTCTTCTGGATATACCTAAGGCGTATGTGTTGGAGAATACGCAGATACAGATCGGTATTTCTTCCTATCTTATAGTGAGTCAACCACAGAGTAATGAAATGGTCTCTCCGTCTAAAAGTTTGAGAGAGATGGATGCTTTTTTAATGGTGGGTCTATTAAATCGACTTGAATTCGGTTTTAGATATTATGACGCACACACATTTGGAGGTTTTGTAAAGGCATTGATATGGAAGGAGAGCGCCAAGTATCCATCTATATCAGTTGGTCTATCAGACATCTCACCAAAGAGAATGATAAATTCTTATGGTGATAAGGCGTGTAATTATTATCATGGTCAGAAGAATTCATTCTTTCTGGTTGCATCAAAGGACCTTGAGCCAGTAATAAGATTCCCTTTAACCGGACATATTGGTGTCGGCAGTGAAAGATTTCAGGGTGTTTGGGAACATTCAATGCACTGGCAGGGAATATTTGGAGGAATTGAATGGAGAGTAAAGCCATCATTTCACATAGTAGCGGAGGTGGATGGAAGGGACTTCAATGCTGGTGTAATATGGGAGACGCCATATCATTTTACAATTTCAGCGGGTGTAAGTGAGATTGAGCAATTATGGTGGGGTGGTCCCACTGGTGGTCTGTATGATGAATATGACCAGCCGAAGTTCAATGTTGCAGTATCATATACGATAGGTCCGCTTATTGGAGGTGAAGAGAGAGCGCGTCTCCAGCGTTTAAAGAACCGAATTGAAAGAGCCCAGGAAAGGTTAAAGCAGGCGAAGGATAGAAGGGAGTCGGTGGAGAGGACTATCAAAGAGATTGAGGATGAACTTATTCAGTAGTGGGGGATGGTATTGAAGAGATTTTTTTCACATCTATTAATAGCAATCGCATTCAGTCTGATATTTTTTGTGCCAGGTATTAGAGCACAGGAAGATACAACTGATAATACAACCAACATAAACAATACGACTAATGAAGAGTCGCAGAATATCGCTGACTATGCGGAGAAACTGAGAAGAGAGCGTAAGTTTCAGGAGCTTGAAGACCTTGCAGCAAACCGATTTGCTGATGCCAAACGTTTATATAACAGGAAGCAGTATTCAGAAGCAGGTTCAAGATTCAAGGAGGTCGTATATCTGTTTCCAAACTTCAGCAGGGTTGACGAGGCGTGCTATCTTATGGGTGAGTCCTTCTATCGTGCTGATGACTATGATAATGCGAGAGAGGCGTTCACCCGGCTTGTAAACACATATCCGAACTCAGGGTATCAGAAGAAGGCACTATTCCGCCTTGAAACAGTCGCACATAAACAGGAGAGATATACAGAGGCGATATTCTATCATCAGAAGATTCTCATGCTATTTCCTGATGCCGAGTTTATTGACAATGCTAATTATATTGGTGGCATATGTAGATATTCAATAGGAGAGTTTGATGAAGCGGCAGAGGTTCTTGATAAGATACCTGCTACAAGCGAGTTCTATGGTTTTGCTCAATATACCAAGGCATTGTGTTTAATTCAGAAAGATGACCTTCAAGGTGCTATAGAACAGTTCAAGAAGATATTGACAATAAAAGAAACAGAGTCCACAACAAGGGCTCTTAAGGACCTTGCGCGATTAACGCTGGGTAGGTTATACTATGAACTGGGAAATTTTGAAGATGCGCTTGCTCAGTATAAAGATATACCATCCTCTGATAACGAGAACTACGATGATGCTATACTTGGTATAGGTTGGGTTTATATAAAACAGAATGATTATGGGAAGGCAGAAAAGTATTTCAAAAAGATTGTAAGTGAGATGCCTCAGAGTGACCTGCTTACTGAAGCAAGGTTATCTCTGGGTCATTGTTATCTTGGAGAGAGTAAATATGATGATGCAATAAATATATATAAATATATAATGGAGCACAATTCACTTGCAGCGGAACTTGCAGGAGACCCGAGGGTCACTGAAATCTTCCAGGGGATATCAGATGAGATTTCTAAAGTAGATACAATGTATTATAACCTTGTGGAGCTTGACAAGGTGGCTCTTTCAAAAGGTAGAGACGACCTTCATAGAAAGATAACATCAGAGAAAGATGAGGTAAAACGTCTTCAGGATTTACTTTCAGGTCTTGAGATGTGGTTTTCAGGAAGGTCAACTACAGGAAGAAACCTGATGCTTGGTGCTGAGTTCGGGGTGGCAACTGTTGCCTTTGAGAAAGAGCAAAATATGGGGACAGATATTATTAAATTGAGCCAGGAAGCAGACGTGAAAACAAAAGAATTGTTGGGCAAAGAGAAGGAATATGAGAATATGGCAGAAGAAGAGGTTACAACAGAGAAGGAAAAGGCGCTTGGATGGCATGAAGCGCTAACTGGGAGTGAGGGTGTGAGCGTTATTGAAGAAACGCCAGCAAAGTATGAGCCAGGGAAGACCGATTTTGCGAAAGAAAAGAGAAAGCCGATGGGAATCCCTGCTGAACTGGAGGGAATTACATATAATCAGAAGATAACACAGGAAGCACCAGTTATATTACCACCACAGAAGGAGGAAGAAAAACCACCGAGTGAGACAAAAGAAACAGGTGGTGGTGGCACGACAGAAGGTGGTGATAAAACAGGAGGAAAATAAAGGAGTTTTTTATTATAATTTAAAAATTAATAAGAGATTATTAATCAAAAGTTATTTATTCTGGTGATAGATTATGAGAAGAAGCGTAAATATATTGGCTATAGTTTTGGTTGCATTTCTTTTGCTTTTACCCTCGTGCAAGACCAAGGGAACGAAGAAGGTGTCTACACCTCAAAATATTGAGTCCGTTGAGAAGGAGATCAGGGAATCATATAAGGTTAAAGTTGACAAAGTAAAAGAGGAAATAGCGAACATTCAAAAGGAGAGGGAGAGCAAAGTAGAACCACTTATAAGTGAAATGAAGAAGCAAAGGGACCTTGCTATAAATGGCTACGAAGAGTTTATATCAAAATATCCCGATAGTGCGTATACACCTGATGTTCTAATAAGATTAGGTGAGTCATATTACGAGAGGGCTGAGGAAGAGCACATTAACGCCATTGAAGATTATCAGAAGTCGCTTGAAAAGGCAGACCCGAATATGAGTGAATTCAAGGAAGAACCGAAACCTCACTTTGAGAATACTGTAAAATCATACCAGCAGATTGTAATAAACTACCCGAATTTTGAGTATATAGACACAGCATATTATGGTCTTGGATATTGTCTGATTGCACAGGAAGAATATGATGAAGCAGCAGAGACGCTTTCTACACTAATCAAGAAATACCCTCAAAGTAAGTATGTTCCCGAATGTTATTTAAGGGTTGGTGATTATTGGTTTGACAAATTTGAATTTGATAAGGCGATAGATTTCTATACAAAGATTGACCCTCAAAGCCCGTTCTATGATAAGGGTTTATATAAAATTGGATGGTGTTATTTCAATAAAGCAAGTGAATATGCCCAGGATAATTATTTTAAGGCAGTAGATTCATTCTGCAAATTGCTTGACTATTATAAAGAACACGAAGCAAACACTTCACTTGCTCAAGAAGCAAGAGAGTTCTCAGCCATCTGTTTTGCTGAACTTGGCGATTACAGAGGAACAGGAGGATTGACACTTGCAATGGATTATTTCAATCAGAATTCCAAAGACTATTCAGGTGATGTTTTACATGCTCTTGGTGATGTTTATCTCTATAAACAGGATAAGGTTCCAAAGGCGATTGAAGTGTATGAAGCGGTTTTGAAGAGAGACCCGACATATCACGAGGCGGCAACGGTGCTTAACTCTATTGTAGATGGATATGAAAGGTCAAACTTGCCGGATGATGCTGACAAAGCAAGGCAGATAATAGTTGATGGTTATGGTCCAGGAAGTCCCTGGTTTGAGAACCTTAAGAATCCAGAGGATAAATATAAGGCGATTGAATTGAGAGAATCGAACCTGTATAATGTAGCGATTTACGCACATGCTAATGCACAGAAGACCAATAGTATGGATGATTATATCACCGCTATTAATAGATATAAGACATATCTTTATGAATATCCAGGTAATACCAAGGCATATCAACTAAATTATTATCTTGCTGAAGCACTCTATGCAATAGGTGACTGCTGGAATGCAGGGATAGAATATGAGAGGGTCTTCCTTGAATATAGAGATGCAAGATATAATGCTGACGATACTGAGAAGATAGGGTTCAGCAGGTCAGATGCGGCATATAATAGCGTTGTTGCTTATTCAAGTGTTTTTGATAATGAAAGGAAGAGTATGAAACCACCAGAACTTAAGAAGCTCACACCTGAAACCACTCCTGGTGGAACTGGTGAAGGAACAGAAGAAAAGAGCCCTGGTGGCTTAGAAACCTCACCAGAGAGTATAACTGGTGGCGGCGGGTCAGGTGGAACCGGGGTTCAGTAAAGGAAAGATATGAAGAAGATCTGGATGGTAATATTATTATCTCTATTCTCTGTTATGCTCCTGCTATATTGTGGTAATGGAGAAAAGACAGGCACAAAAACAAATGGGGGGACAGAAGAGAAAGTTGAGAAGACAGAGAACACAAGTAAGACAGAAAAGACAGGAAAAAAGGATAAAGGAATATTGACGAAAGAAGAGCAGGAAGGATATATTCTTCCAGAATTGACACCTACAGCACAGGTTCTCATCAGAGCGTGTGATAACTTTGAGAAAGAGTATACTTCAGATAAGAGAATGTCAAATGTTCTGGCAAAAGAAGGCGAGACATATTTCTTCTTCAAACATTATGACCCTGCTCTTACTGCTTATATGGAAATTTACAATAAATATCCTGATAGTGAACAATATGTTGGTTCCTGTGAGAGTATAGCAAAAATATACTTTGAGAGGGGCGAATATGGAGAATCAGAGAAGTGGTATGCTCTGACAAAGGATGCGGCGACAAAGTTTAATAAGACAGAACTTGTATCAGAAATGGATAAAATGGAAAAAGCAGCTACATACAAAAAAGCAGAAAGTTTGGTGTCAAAAGAGGATATAGCGTTAGTAGAAAAGTCAACTACTGAAGGTGGTGGAACACAGCCAGAAGGTGAAGGAACTACTCCTCCGCCCAAAAAGGAGATTCCACCAGATGTCAAGGCAAAGTTTATAAGTCAGGCAGAGGAGTTTTTAGCACTTGCAGATAAAAGTAAGGGTGAGGATATAGGTAAGAAATCACTTGGTGACGCTGCCAACTCTTATGAAAAAGTGGAGGAATGGGAGAAGGCGGCAGAGGTTTATATAAAGTTTGCAACGGAATATCCTGATGATGAGAAGGCAATGAGAGCGTGGTATACTGCTGGTGAGAGATATGAACAGGCAGAAAAGTGGGATAAGGCAGCGGGGACATTCTATAAGATTTATGGAATGTATCCTTATGATAAATTTCCTGACACAGATGAAGGCAATAATAAGAAGGCGCTTGTAATTGAAGCGCTATATAAGGCAGCGACGGATTATGAAAAGCTTGAGAACTGGAATCTGGCAATTGAGTGCTATTCAAAGTATGGAGATACACCCTCAACAAATGCAGAGAAGTTAGTCACATCAGCATTTAAAGTTGCCAGTGCCTACGAAAAGATAGGAAAGCATTCTGACGCAATTGAAGCATATAAGAAGGTTGTAGGTGTATATACCTATGCAACAGACCATGGGTTTGATGTCTCCAAGGTTGCTGATATGCCAGCAAAAAGTTTGCTTGCCATATCTCAAGAATTATTTAACGATTACGATGTCGTTGATTTCAAGTTACCTGAAAAATCAATGCAGGCAAGCTTTAACAAGAAACTTGAACTTGCTCAAAAATTGAATGCTTATTATGACGGTATGATGAAATATAACATCCCTGAATTTAGCACAGCAGCGACATTTATGATGGGAAGGGTATATGAAGAATTTGCTGATACATGGCGAAACTCGGAAAGACCTGATTTTCCGAACTTTGCGCAAGAGGCACAATATACAGCCATACTTCTTGAGAATACAGCCCCATTCCTTGAAAAAACAGTAAATTACTTTGACCAGGTAATCAGTTATGCAAATAGTAATAATGTGGAGAATGAATGGGTAGATAAGGCGAAGGATAAATTGCTTGAGAATTTATTTAAATGGGCTGAGATATGTGAAGAGTGCTCTCAGGCATACGAGAAAGCCATGAACCCTCCTGGAATGTCTCCTGATGAGGTTGTAGATTATCAGAACAAATTGGGTGATTATCTTAACCAGTTTTTAGATAAGAAAGACCAATATGACAATATGGCTGAGACATTATATAAAAAGGTTGGAGATGTTGCTGGCGCATATAGTATTAGTAGTGATTGGGTTGATAAATCGAAAGAAAAACTCATTACACTCCGTCCTGCTATGTATGCATCCGGTCAGGATTTCACCGGTATGAATGTCGTTTCTGATTGGGGCTGGAAGGTATCAACTTCGTCAACTTCTACATGGAATCAACCTCCCCCAGACCCATTTAATTGGGAGTGTGATTCCTGGGGGACCGTTTCAAGGGGCATCATATTAGATAAAGATAAATTGAAGATAACAGGTTTTAAGAATCTTCCTGAAGCGGAGTTTGTATGGGCGAAATCATCGGGAACGCCAGACGCTCTACCACCATCGCCAGTATATCTTGTCAGAAAAATCACTCTTCATACAAAACCAAAGACACATATTGTTTATATTTCAGCAATGGAATCATATACATTATATGTAAATGGAACTGCTGTTGGTTCAGATACAAAGAGCGGTGGATGGAAGATTGCTGAGAATTATGATATTACACCGTATCTTAAAATAGGTGATAATATTATTGCTGTCGAGGGGTCTTCTACAAGTAAGGATGAGTATTGGGTGAAGATTGAGATAGTTGAAGTTGGAGCAACCACCACATTTAAGTCACCTGAACCTGCCCCAGAAGAAATAACACCACCACCTGAGGAGACAGCACCTACAAATGAAGGAACAACTCCGGGTATGGAAGAAGGAGGAACAAGTGGGACAACTGAGGGAACAACCGGAACCGAAAAGAAAGATGAGTCAGGGACAAATACTGAAAGTGGTGGAGAGACAGAAAGCCCTCAATAGTAGATTTTTATGGTAGATTTATTATAGAGAAAGAGGTTTTATTAATAATGTTATTTATTATTAAAGGGTGAAATAATATGAAGAGTGTAATCTATATATTAATAGTTTTGAATCTCATCTTATCTCTTTCTGTCCTGGCTCAGGAAGGCACAGGCGAAAAGAAGACAGAAGAAGTCCCTGTGACAAAAAAAGAGGGTGGAGTAATTGAGTTTGAAGCGATGGAGATTATAGGTAGAATTGACAGACCGGTCAGTTTAGTCATTGAACGCACAAACCCATCTTTTGAGAAGATAACATTTGAAAGGTCATTTATTGATGACATACTCAGACCTATTGATAAAGAGGAGTTTGAGAAACAGGTGAAGGAGTCAAGGTTTGACGCAGTTGCAAATCCTATAAGGTGGATGTTTATGACAACTTGTTTAACTACTGGTGCTGCTGCTGGATATATGTTTGCGAATGATGAGAAAAGTAGAGGTAAGGTATTAATAATAACCTCAGGAATTTCAGGGGTTACCACGCTTATTTTATTTTTAGTATCTCATTAGATATTGATAGGTCTGATTAGAAAGTGATATATAGAAGGAGGTTAGTTTGAAAGACCTTAGGAATTTAGTAGGTGAATCAAGACAGAAGTTTGTTGATTGGTGTGCAGAGCATATACCTGGTTATTCTGGATATAAAGAGAAGGAGACAAGAAGAGAAGCAGATAAACTTCTTCGTGAATATATAGCAGAGAATATCAGAACAAGACGAGGCGAAATTACAAGTTTCAAAGAACGCCTTCTTGAAGAGAAAAAACTTAATGAGCTTACATCTGTTGAAAAGATATCATCTATGTTAGAACTTTTAGAGGATAAGATAAGATATGCCACTTATGGTTATAGGGGATTATTTGATGCTGTAAGAATTGATGAGGAGAAATTAGACAAGATATATGAACATGATGCGACACTGCTTCAAATTGTAATTGATATGACTGCTGATGTTGAGAACATGAAGAAGGCATACGATACAAATGGTGCTGCATTTATGGATGCATTAAATAATCTTGAGAAGGTGGTAGAGAAACTTGATGGTGAAATAGAGAAAAGAAAAAGTTTGATATTGGAGGAGTAAATCTTGGGAAGGATTATTGATGTATTGGAATGGCATGAAGACCTTGGCGACGAGATGGTCGTCAGGTTTCCGGCAGGTGATTCAGATTTAAAACTCGGGTCGCAATTAATTGTCAGGGAAAACCAGACAGCAGTATTTTTTAGAGATGGAAAGTCACTTGATGTTTTTGGTCCCGGAAGACATACTCTTTCAACAGGTAATATTCCACTTCTTACCGGTCTATTAAAAATATTCACCGGTGAAACCCCATTCAAGGCAGAAGTATATTATGTCAATATGAAGATATTCAGGGATATGAAGTGGGGAACTTCAAACCCGATTCTTTTCAGAGACAAAGAATTCGGGATGGTTCGTCTCAGATCGTATGGTGCATATACAATGAAAATTGTTGACCCACAACTCTTCGTGAATATGGTGGTCGGTTCTGAGCAACTATTCACCACTGAAAAAATTGCCGACTTCTTTAAGAATATAATAATTTCTCGTTTTACAGACCTTCTTGGTGAGACAATGGACTCAATCCTTGACCTGACCAAGATATACGATGAATTATCCGCAGGAATGAAAACAAAGGTAGTAACTGACTTTAAGAAATATGGCATTGAGGTGAGGGATTTTTACATCAGTGCTATTACACCACCACCAGAAGTTGAAGTTTACATTGACGAGAGAACAGGAATGGGTGCTGTTGGTGATATGAACAAGTATTTGCAATTCAAGACAGCGAAGTCAATAGAGAAGGCAGCAGAGACAGGAGGAGAGGCAGGTGCTGGTGTTGGTCTGGGTGCCGGACTCGGAATGGGAATTACGATGTCTCAAATGATAAAGGAATCATTGAGTGGTCAGACAATTGCCTGTCCAAAGTGTAAGGCAAATATACCAAAAGAGAGCAAGTTCTGCCCGTTCTGTGGTGCTGACCTGACGAAGGAGAGCGTCCAGGGTGTGGAATGCCCAAAGTGTGGTGAGGTTAGCCCTCCCGGTTCTACATTCTGTCCTCATTGTGGCGAGAAGATTCAAGAGATAGTAACATGTCCTAAATGTGGTCAGGATGTCAAACCTGGTGTTAATTTCTGCCCGAAGTGCGGTACTAAACTGAAAGAAAAATGATTGATATTACTTTTGGCAATTATGTCCTAACAACAAGTAATTTATGCTAAGAGTTACAGTATAAATATTTTCAAGGGTCATCCAAAAAATTATCTGACTTATTGTTAGAGAAGCAGTGAAGAATGGAAAAAGAAAAAATTAATCATATAAATAACGCAATAGTTTCTAAAACTAATCCTAGGATGTATCTTGTTCATAAGTATTGGGCAAGAAAGCCTGCTAACGTTGTTAGAAAATATATTGAGAATTATTCAAATGTTGGTGATATTGTATTTGATCCGTTTTGTGGAAGTGGTATAACTATTGGTGAATCTTTAAGATTAGGAAGAAAATCGATTGGTATTGACTTAAGTTCTCTAGCTATTTTTATTTCAGAAGGGATTATAAATCCTGTTGATCTGGAATATTTCAAAAAGTTATTTGAGGAAATTAGAAATGATATTCGTGATGATATAAATGATTTATACTCAACAGATTGTTTTAAATGTGGAAGAAAAATTATAGCTAAAGGATGTATTAGGGAAGGACCAGGTCTTGAATTTCCAATTCTTTCATCAATCTGGTACGAATGTGAAAAATGTAAGTTAACTTTAAGACATAAACCAACAAAAAAAGACCAATTAAAGCTTCAAGAAATAGAAAAAAAGGATATAGAACTTTGGTATCCAGATTATAAATTTCCAAAAGGAGGTATTTTTGAACAAGCAAGAAGAGAAGCGGGGGAAACATATGATAGACTTTTTACAAAAAGAAATCTTTTAGCGCTTGCTAAAATTTTTAATAGAATTGAAAAAATTAAGGATTGTAGAGAAAAAGAATTATTAAAATTAGCTTTTAGTTCGTGTCTGATTCAAGTTTCGAAACTTATTCCGATCAATTTGGGTAGAGAAAAGGCTGGTATTGTTCCAGCAGCTACATGGTCAGTTCAGTCTTTTTGGTGCCCACCTAGATTCTTTGAGGGTAATGTATTTTTTTATTTTGAAACTCGTTTTGAAAAAATTAAGAGTGCAAAGGAAGAATCTAACAAAATATTAGGCAAGGATGTAAAGAGGGCAAAGTTATTTGAAAACCTTATTGAAAAAAATTGCAACTATATGCTATTAAATCAGTCTTCAATAGATATTTCTTCGGAGCAAATACCATCAAATAGCATAGACTATGTATTTACTGACCCACCATATGGAGAAGCTATACATTATCTTGAGTTAAGTGCGTTTTTCCATGTATGGTTAACCAGAGACAGTGATAGCCCTAATTTTGAATTACCATTTAGTGATGAGATAATTATTCGAAAAAACAACTATGAATACTACCAAAAACAACTTACAGCTGCATTTAGGGAAGTATATAGAGTTTTGAAACCTGGTAAGTGGTTAACTGTGACATTTCATAGTGTAAAAGTAAAGATATTTAGCACGATAATTAGAGCTATAGTATTTTCTGGTTTCAAACTAGATAAAATAATATATCAACCAGCAGCAAAAAAATCAGTTGCCGGACTTGAAAGACCCTATGGTTCTGCTCATGGTGATTATTATATAAGATTTTTTAAACCGAAATATACTGAAACAATAGGAGAACAAAAACGTTTAACAGAAGCTCAATTTGAAAATATAGTTGTCGAGACTACAAAGAAAATTTTAGCCCAAAGAGGTCAGCCAACTTATTATACTAATTTGATAAATAGTATATATGTTGAACTAGATAAGAACAATGCTTTACTTCATTTGGGTGAACAGGAAGTTGAAGAAATTTTGCGCAAGTTCAAAAACAAAGTGTTTATTACAATAGAGGAATTTGATAAGGAAAAGAAGAAAAAAGGAGTTAAATGGTGGTTCAAAAACCCAGATACAGTACCATACATTGAAAAAATACCATTAAATGATAGAGTTGAAAAAGCTATTTTGAGTGTTCTAGAGCGAAACATTAAGGTAGATTTTACGGAAGTACAGCAAGAGATTTTACTTAATTTTCCAAATGCTTTAACTCCAGATAATCAAGAAATAATTGAAATTTTAGATGAATATGCTGAGAAAACAACTGACAAAAAGTGGCGTTTGAAAAACCTATTTAGTATACGTGAAAGAGAACATGATAAAATTATATATTTTATAGCTTGGATTGGTACAATGCTGGGATTTGGTGTATATTCAGGACATCCAAATTCCATATATAATGAGCATAAAGTATCCGATTTGAGGAATTATATATTTATGAAAGAGAAGCTTGGGGATATTGATTATAAAAAATTAAAGAGACTTAAAGAAATAGATGTAATTTGGATAGGGAAAGACAATATTATACATTCTGTATTCGAAGTAGAAAATACCACAGGAATTACTGAATCTTTAATAAGAGTATCAAATATTCCATATGGAACTAATAATTATATAGTAATACCAGAGGAGAGAGAGAAGTTATTGCTAAGAAAATTGAAAGAGCCACTTTTTGAAAAATATTTTATTAAAGGAAATTGGAATGTAATATACTATTGTAAATTAGAGGATTTGTTCGAAGATTCACAGCGAAAAGACCATTTGAAATGTAGCATTATAGACGATATCGTTGGAATAAAAGGGAGAGAATTGGATCCTCATGGTCAGAATAAATTATTGTAACGATATATAATAAATAATTGTAACTATTCCTTGATGACAAGTAAATTCAGTATAATTAGTCCTAAATTACTTGTTGTTAAGGGATAATAACCTTACTTTTGATATTATAGAGGTGAGCTCACTCTTTCACCTCTTTTTTCTTTCTCAGAATTGGCATCAGGAAGATAATTGTCGTGATTATCGCCATTAGAATAATAATCCCTATCATTACATTTTTCCTATTAAATATATCTTTCTTTGGTTGCTCCTCTGTTGTGATTGTTTCCTGTATCATCTGCATTGATTTATATGCAGCTAACCGAACATCCGGGTCTTTGTCGTGTCTGTATACATCTTCAAGAATATTATATGAGACCTGAGTTGGTATCTTTCCGAGAGCGAGTGTTGCCTCCTGTCTTATCTTGCTGTCTGAGTCCCTTTTCAGACGGGTTGCTATCAGGTCTATAGCGCTCTCTTTGTATTCGGCGACCTTGTCCCAATCCCTCAGTGCAATGTAATATTCTATTGCGGTATAATCAGTTGCTGGTTTCCAGTTCATCTGCGTCAATAGTTCTGCTGAGTGTCTTCTTACTTCAGGGTCAACATCAAATAACATATCTATTATCTTTGCTTTTGACTGTTCTGTTCCCAAGGCAAGAAAACCATCAACTGCTTTTAGTCGCACCTGTGGGTCCGGGTCCTTTGACAGATTCCATATCTTCTCATAGTCACCATTTTTAACTGCCTCTTCTATAACCTTATCTATATCTGGTATTTTAGTGGGTGACTCTGCACCGAAGGAATGATTAATTGTCGTTGATATAAATAGTAATATTGCGATAGATTGGAAAAGGGACTTCATAATCTTAGTATCCTTCGAGTGCTTTTATTGCCTTTTTCGTTCTTATCTTTGTAAGGGAGTTAAAGGCCTCTTCCCTGACATCACTGTCATCATCATGCAGGAGTTTTGATAGTTCAGTTATTGCACTTGACACCTTCTTTTCACCTAAAGCGAGCGCCGCTCCTTTTCGGACGGGTGGGTGAGAATTCTTAAGTGCTTTTAGTAGATAAGTATTTGCTTCTTTATGTGGCATCTTTCTCAGTGCTTCTACCGCCTGTCTTCTAACGGATGGTTCAGGGTCATCAAGGAGTTTTGCTATTTCAGTTATGACCTCCTTCAGTTGTGTTTCACCAAGTGTCCAGCAGGCAAATTCTCTAATCGTGGGGCTATCTGATTTCAGTAATCTAAGTATCGGTTTTATTGTATCCATATTTTTGAGCATTCCGAGTGCTTTTGCTGCTGGCTCCCAGATGTGACCAAGGGCGTTTAGAAGCGCTGGAGCAACTCTCGCATCACCTATTTTTCCAAGTGCATAGGCACTTGCCCTGCGGACAATATCGGAAGAATCATATAAGAGTTCTGTCAGTAACGGTATCGCATCCTTTGACTTCAATTCCCCGAGAGCCCAGGCAGAGAAAGCCCGCACCTGCTTTCTTCTATCACCAAGCATCTCAATGAGATACTCCTCTGATTCTTTTCCTATGCTTACAAGTGCTCTTGCTACCTCTTTTGGTATTGGACCAATTGCGTCCATGAGCGACTGAATTGCAACAGGGTCACCTATCTTTCCAAGTGCCTTTGCCGCTTCTGCACGAACTTTATTTGATGAATCTTTAAGTGCGATTGTAAGAGGCATTACAGCATTTTTATCACATATTCTACCGAGTGTTCTTACTGCGAGATATCTCTCATTCTCTGAACCTATTTCTATGAGTTCAACCATGTGAATCTGAGCAGGTCTTCCAATATCACCCAGAGCATCACTCGCTATTAGATTGATGCTCTTTCTTTCATGTTTGAATAATTCAAGCAGTGATGGTATTGCTCTTTGGTCACCGATCTTGCCAAGTGCTTTTGCAGATTCAATCACCACTTGTGTGTGGGTATCTTTGAGTCGTTCTATTAATGCTGAAACTGCTTTAGTATCACCAATTTCACCAAGCAATTTTGCTGCAATCTGGCGATTTAATCTTCTTCTATCATTTAATGCTTCAATAATAGGCTCTATTTCACCTTTTTCCCTATACCTCTCCAGGTTTTCAACTGAAAGGAAACTCTTCTTCATATTAATCACCATCCATATTTATAAAATTATTTTTTCAATGCCTCAAGGGCTTCGGGTGTCCCAATCTTTTTCAGGGCTTCAAAAACAGCTGATAGCACTTCTTCTTCATTGTCAAATCTTGCTTTCTTCAGTGGATTTACACATGCGGGTGTTCCTATCTCACCAAGTGCTTTGACTGCCTCCAATCTTACCATATAATCTTTATCTTTAATGGCTTTTTCTAAAACCTTTATTCCTTCATCACTCTTTAGCATCCCAAGTGCAATACATATAGACCTTCTTACTACATCATCCTTCTCATTCTTCCACATTGAGTCCATTATATCAAAAACATCACTCCCATCAAGAAAGCCAAGTGCTAAAGCAACACTTGACCTGACTCCCGATACTCCATCTGTGGACAGGTCTACTATTCTGCTTTTTAAATCATTGGCATTCAATTTACCTAAAGATAACACAGCATTGGCTCTAACATCATTGTCATTAGCAGAAAGAAATGGTGCTATCTTTTCTATCGCAGGTTTATAATTACTATCTCCCAGAATTTTTATAACTGCGGATATGACCTTTGTATTGTCCGATATCAGAGCATCAATAAGATATGTTGAAGCATCTTCACCCTTTGAAGTAATAGAAGAAATTGCCTCATCCCTGACCTGAGGCCAGTTGTCTCCTAAAAGAGTGATTAAAGGCGAAATTGCTTTTTCGTCAGGAATCCTTCCAAATATCCTTGCAAGTGACTGTCTTAGATTTACATTGGGGTCGTTTATATAGAATATTAGAAATTCCAGAGCGGGTGAGCCAATTGCTATAAGCGCCTCTTCTGCTGCTGCCCTCTGTGTTGGTTCGGGTTCTTTAAGAAGGTTTATTAACGTAGGTATTGAATCTTTCTTACCGAGTTTTGCAAGACCACCGATTGCCAGTATTCTCACCTCAGGGTCGGAGTTCTGGCTCATATATTCAAAGATATCCAATGTTTGTGGAGATGATATCTGAATTAGCGCTCTGAGTGCTTCCTCCCTTACCCATGGTTTTTCACTCTCACATGCCTCTTCCAGATCAGGTATTACCTTCTCTCCAAATGTTGCAAGTGCATTTGATGCCTCTCTTCTTATCCATTTATCATCAGATGATAGAAGTTCCAACAGTGGTTCAATTGCTCTGGGGTCTCCAATCTTGGCAAGAGATGCCATTGCTAATTTCTTTACAGTGAAATCAGGTTCTTTCAGAGCATCTATTAATACAAGAACTGCCTCATCTGATTTATAATTACCCAGTTTCAAGGTTGCTTCTCGTTTATCATTAATTCCACCCATTTTCAGCATAAGTATATAATCATCTTCGGTCAGGTTAGATTGTTGTGCACCTCCTATGCTGATAAAGAGAATTAGAAAAGATAACAATATTATTGTAAATCTAATTGTCATATTATCACCTGCTATGCTCCGCTGGACAATCTCTGAATTATTGGTATGATGAAATAGATAATAAATCCGGCAGTAACAATATACATAAGAGGGTGAATGTCTTTAAATTTTCCCCTGAAAACCTTAATGAGTGTAAAGGTGATGAAACCAGCACCAATGCCATTTGTAATGGAATATGTGAGAGGCATAAGAAGGATTGTAATGAATGCAGGTATTGCTATTTCAATGTCATCAAATGGGATAGTTCTGATTAAGCCAACCATTAGAAAGCCAACGATTATAAGCGCGGGTGCTGTCGCCTGTGGGGGTATGACTGCAGCAACTGGATTTATGAATATGAATAGCAGGAATAGGACACCTACAATAATAGTGGTGAGACCGGTTCTTCCACCGGATGAGACACCAGCAGCGCTCTCAATATAAGAGGTCACGGATGATGCACCGGTTGCACCACCAACAACTGGTCCTAAACTGTCAATGAATAATACTGACCTTAATTTTGGAATATGTCCGGTCTCATCCATAAAGCCTGCCTGAGCACCAATTCCTACTACAGTTCCCATAGTATCAAAGAAGTCAGAAAGCATTATGCTGAAGATTGTCAGACAGGCACCAAGAATGCCGAGTATAGAGAAAACGGAGAAATTGAAGTAGCCAAGTGTTGAAAAGTCAGGCCTGCTAAATACCTTTGCTGGCATAACTGCGCTTCCTATAAGAAAACCAATTTTACTTGTGCCATCAGGGTTAAATCCAGTGACATAGTTACCAATGATGGCAATTACTGTTGATATTATTATTCCAATTAGAATAGCGCCCTTGACCTTTCTCGCCATAAGTATTGAAGTTATGATAAATCCAATTACCACTACAAGAACCGGGAATGTAGTCAGGTTGCCAATTGTGACGATTGTATCGGGGTTTGATTTTATCAGTCCACCTGATTGAAGTCCGATAAAGGCGATTAAGAAGCCGATTCCGATACCAATTGCGTGTTTCATTGGCAATGGGATTGCCCTCATAATTGACTCCCTTAAACGAGTCAGGACAAGTATTGAGATAACCACGCCCTCAAGTATTACAACACCGAATGCAGGTTTGAAACTGCCCATAGGCACTGCCAGTTGATATGCGACGAAGGCATTTAACCCCATACCGCTTGCAAGAGCAAGAGGGTAGTTTGTGAATATACCCATAAGTATTGTTATTATGCCCGATGCAAGACATGTTGCAGTTGCTGTTGCGGTAATAGGCAGGGCAATATTGGCAAACTTTGGGTCTCCAAACAGGTTGAGAAACTGCGGGTTAACGAATATGATGTAAGCCATTGTTATGAATGTTGTTATGCCTGCAACTACCTCTATTCTGATGTTTGTGTTGTTCTCTTTTAAATGGAATAACCTTTCAAGCAAGTAATATTCCTCCTGTTAAAATATAGCATTTAATATATCAATGTGTAATTTATTTTTCAAGTGCGTTTATAAAAATATAAATAAGATTGAATATTTGATTTACATTTTTATATGAATGGTCAATTATATTAAGTGAATATGAGTATCGACAGTATTTTATTAAATTAGGTTTTGATGATAATAAATAACGTTTAGATGAAATAATCCCTTGTATAATAAAATCAATATGTTAGAATTCAAAATCATATTTTGAGTTAGGAGGAATTTTTTATCTTGTATGATGGATGATAAGGAAAAGAATGGTTCTGAGAAGAAAGAGAATAAAGAAGAGGAGAGCTTTGACAGGTTAATAGAAAGTTATGATAGTGTAAGGAATGTTAAAGAGGGTCAGATAATCAAAGGTAATATTGTCGCAATTGCCGGGGATGAGGTTCTTATTGATATAGGTTGCAAGTCAGAGGGAGTAATTCCACTAAAAGAGTTCCCATTCCCTTCTTCACTTAAGGTTGGTCAGACAGTAGAGGTCTTGCTTGAAAAAATTGAAGACCAGGAGGGGAATATTGTCATCTCAAAAGAGAAGGCAGATTTCATGCTAAAGTGGGATGAGGTGAGAAGGGCTTATGAATCAAACACAACAGTTGAAGGGAAGGTAATTGGTTTTATAAAAGGCGGACTCACTGTGGATATAGGGGTTAAGGCATTTTTACCTACATCGCAGATAGACCTTCAGCCAGTTCAAAATGTAAATGACCTGATTGGTAAGACATTCAGTTTCAAGGTGGTGAAGTTAAACAGAAAACGCAGGAATATCGTTCTATCTCGGAAGGCAGCCATAATTGAAGAGAGGGAGATGAAGAGACAGGAACTGATAGAGACGCTCTCTGAAGGTCAGGTTGTGATGGGTGTGGTTAAGAATATAACGGACTTTGGTGTCTTTGTTGATATAGGTGGAATTGATGGTCTTATTCATATTACAGACCTTTCCTGGGGAAGAATAAATCATCCATCAAATGTTGTATCAATAGGTAATGAGATAAAAGTGAAGATATTATCTTTTGATAAAGATAAAATCAGGGTATCTCTTGGGCTTAAGCAGATGGAACCACATCCCTGGGCAAACATTGATGAGAAATATAAGGTTGGGGATGTAGTCAAGGGAAAGATTGTAAGCGTCTTGGACTATGGTGCTTTTCTGGAGATAGAGAGAGGGGTTGAGGGCTTAATTCACATATCAGAGATATCATGGACTCATAGAATAAAGCACCCATCGGAGGTATTCAAACTGAGTGATGAAGTTGAGACAATGATATTATCGATAGATAAAGATAATGAGAGAATCTCGCTAGGGATAAGGCAACTCACACCAAACCCATGGAATACCCTTGAGGAGAGATTTCCGGTAGGTAAGAAATTCAAGGGCAGAATAAAATCAATAACTGATTTTGGTCTCTTTGTAGAAGTAGAAGAAGGTATAGATGGTCTTGTTCATATATCAGATATCTTCTGGGGAGGAAGACCTGAAAGCCCGCAGGAAACATTCAGGGTTGGGCAGGTTGTAGATGTAGTTGTATTATCTATTGATAAAGCAAATCAACGGGTCTCACTTGGGATGAAGCAACTGACAGAGGATGCCTGGACCAATATTGACCAGTTATATAAAGTCGGTGATGATGTTGAGGGAGAGATAGTGAAGGTAGCAAATTTCGGTGCTATTGTCCGTCTTCCAGAAGGTATAGAGGGACTTTTGCATATCTCAGAGGTGGATGAAAAACACATTGATGATATTCATAAGGTATTAAAGGTTGGAGAGAAGAAAAAGATGAAGATAATATCAATCTCTCCAAAAGATAGGAGAATGGGACTGAGCATCCGAGAATATAAAAGAATGCTCAAAGCAAAGAAAAAAGAGACGGAAACAAAAGAAACGTAGAAAATATCCCGAAATAGTTTTTCAAATCTTATTAATTAATGTAATTTTTGATAGAATATAACAATGCCGAAGTGGTGGAATTGGTAGACGCGCTGGATTCAGGGTCCAGTGAGAATTAATTCTCGTGCGGGTTCAAATCCCGCCTTCGGCATTTTTTATTTTATTTTACTCTCTATTTTATATTAAAATCATCTATGTGATGTCTTATGTTTAAGAGAAGAGTTTACGTTTTTTCAGTATTATTTATGAGTATTACAATTCTGTTTACGCAGATTGAAAGCCAGCAATCATATGAGGACCTTATTTATGACGCTGAAGATGCATACAATAGTGGTGATTACAGTAGAGCCATAGAACTTCTAACCAAAGCCCTGCAGATTCAACCAGATTCTCAATCAGCATGGGAACTCTTAGGTGACTCGTATGTCGGTCAGAGTAGTTTGACAATGGCAGGTGATGCTTACAAGAATGCACTCAGGAAGGGAAAAACCACAGTTGGTCTATACAAGAAATATGCAGATGTTATCTCAAAGATAGGCACTGATAAAGAGAAGGAACTTGTATATAAGGACTGGGCAAAGACATACCCTCAAGAGGTTGAACCACATATGATGCTTCTTGAAATATACAGGGCAAGGAGCGATAAAACAGGCATTCAAGGTGAATTGGAGGCACTCCTTGGAGCAGGTGTTGAGAACTATGATTACTATATTGAACTTGCAAAGATTTATGAGGATAAAAAAGTAATTGATAAAGCAATAAATGATTACAGATTAGCCGTAGACCTTGACCCAAAACGCATTGATGCTCATCTCAGGTTGGGAGATGTTCTATGGAGCGCCGGAAATACAAAAGAAGCACTCTATGAGTTTGAGGATATTGTGAGATATAATCCTGAACTGCCTTACGGTCACTATGGTCTTGGAATGATTTCGTATGAAATGGGTGATGAGGCGACAGCGATGTCAGAACTTGAGATAGTTCTTGATAAGTCAAAAGAGGATAAGAACAGGGAAGAACTTGGTGATAAGTATTTCAAAGCATTAACGGTAGTTGCAGAAATATATAAGAAAATGAGAATGTATCAAGAGGTTGTGGATATATCTGATAGGGCTAAGGATTTAGGTTATAAAAATGACCGGCTCTACTATTTAGCAGGTGACTCTCTATTAAATCTGGATGAGAAGAAGAAGGCAGAGGAACTGTTAAAAGAGGCAACCTCATTGAATCCAAAGAACTCAGATGCATATTTTGACCTCGGGAAAATTGCCTTTGAAGGTGACGATTTTTCCTCTGCTTCAAACTATCTTGAGTCAGCGGTGAAATTCAACGATAAACTGTTTGATGCATACTTACTGCTCGGTTATTCATACATAAAACTTAAAAATGAGGATATGGCGTTTAATAATTTCAAGAAGGCAGAGGTTCTGAGCGGAGGAGCGTTTGAACCACAGTTTGAGATTGGAAAGATACTAGTTTCCTGGGAGAGATACAAAGATGCACTTATCTATCTTGATAAGGCGAAACAGATTGACTCTAAGAATGCAGATGTGTTTTTCTATACGGGCAGGTCGTATCAGGGTCTAAAAGACCTTGGTAAGGCAATTGAGAACTACGAACAGGCAACATTTATAGATAGAAATCATTACCTTGCTTATGCTTCGCTTGGCGATGTATATGCGTTAAAGAATGATAATGAAGATGCCCTTGTGTCATATGAGCAGTCATATAAGATTAAGGATGACTATGCTCCAGCATACATCGGTTATGCTAAAGCGAATGAGAACTTGCAGTATTATGATGAAGCAACAAATGCTTTTGGTAAAGCCCTTGATATTGAGAAGGATAATATTACAGCATTAATTGGTAGGGGGCGAAGCGAGTATAAAGATGGCAAACTTGATGATGCTGAAAGAGACCTCAAGAGGGCTGTTGATACAAATCAGAATCTTTCAGAGCCACATTTTTATCTGGGCAGGGTCTATGAGGGCAAAGAGAAATTTAATGATGCTGTAGAAGAATATCATAAGGCAGGACTTCTTGACCCGAATAACTTTGATGCTTTCTATAGAGAGGGTTTCCTTCTCCTGCGACTCAAGAAAGACAAAGATGCTATTATCCCTCTTGAAACAGCGATAAAATTAAAACCGGACTCTACTGATTCCAACCTTCTTCTTGCAGTCGCTTATGAAAACTCAGATTTGATGGATGATGCACTAAAGGTTTATAAGAAACTTGCTCTGCTTGAACCAAATAATAAAGAACATTATAGAAATATCGGTGACCTTGAAAGAATGAAAAATGGATATGATAATTCTATCACTGCTTTTAAGAAGGTTTTAGAGATTGATGGTAATGATGCAAAAGCTTATGAGATGCTTGGTGACCTTTATAGAATAAAGGGCTATCAGGCAAAGGACTGGGGTCAATATAAGAACGAACTTCTGTGGCTTGATAAGGCAGTTGAGACATATCAGCAATTTATGACGATTGACCCTAATTCACCAACTGTGCCGTATATTCAGCAATTCATTGACGGTTATAGAAAGTATAAAGCACTTCCGGAAGAGGAACGAAAGATAACGAAGTTCTATCTCACCTGGTAGAAATAGATTTGTAAAAATGTTTTATAGGTTTTGACGGAGGTCAGTGAGATGAAAAATTTATGGTTCTGGATAATCATCAGTGTTCTTGGAATATTTGTAATATTAGCGATGGTGTTATTAAATGTAATAGTTCAAAGGCCTGGATTATTAAATATAACAGGTGGATACATCGGAATTGTCAAGATAGAGGGACCGATATACGATTCTGAGAAGATAGTCCGGCAGATAAAATTATATAGAGAGAATAATGCTGTTCGTGGAATTGTTATCAGAATAGACAGTCCTGGTGGAGGTGTTTCTCCTACACAGGAGATTGTCCATGAGATAGAGAAGACCAGGACAGAGCGGAAGATACCGATATATTGCTCAATGGGCAATATTTGTGCGTCAGGGGGCTACTATATCGCATCTGCCTGCGATAAGATTTATGCAAATCCCGGGACTCTCACAGGCAGTATAGGTGTGATAATATCGCTTACTGACCTGAGTGCTCTTATTACGAAATTAGGTATAAAGATGAATGTTATAAAGAGTGGTGAATATAAAGACATTGGCTCTATGTTCAGGGAGATGACAGATGCAGAGCGTGCATTGCTTGGAGGACTTGTTAATGATATATATGACCAGTTTGTGGAGGCAGTCATCAGCGGAAGGACGAAAGTTCTGAAAAATAAGGTAGACGATAAATCAGATAAAGGTATTCGTGATTATGTCCTCAAATTTGCTGATGGCAGGGTATTTTCGGGAAGGCAGGCGAAGGATTATGGCTTTGTGGATGAACTTGGCACGCTTGATGAGTGCATAGATGCATGTGCAAGTAAGGCGGGTATTTCTGGAAAACCAAAGGTGATAGTTCCAAAAAAGCAACAGGGTTTACTTGCTGCAATATTCGGCGAGGAGACAATTACAGACATAAAAGAAAGGTTAAAGCAGACACCTTCCGTTGAATATATGTTCAGGGCATTTTAGAAAAAGAGGTTAACCTTCTTTTTCGGTTTTTTCTTCTTCTTTTTGTGTTGAGAATTTTTTATTGAATAGAACTGTGAGGCGAGATTTTCTTCTCGCTGCTTGATTTCTGTGTATTATACCCTTTCTGTCAGCAATATCTATTTCACAGCAGGCAACCTTGAGGGTATTTTCTGCATTTTCAATATCACCCGCTTCTATCGCTAACCTTGCCTTCTTTATGAATGTGCGCATTCTACTTCTGACTGCCTGGTTACGAATGCGCTTCTTCTCTGACTGTGCAAAGCTCTTCTTTGATGTTGGTAGTTTTGGCATTCTATATCTTCCTCCGTTTTCAAAGTCCTATTTATAACAGTAAATAAAATCTGTGTCAAGCAGAATAATCTACTTTGCCTTTTTGAAAGAAGGTCTTCCATCACTTATGTAGACCTCCACCCTGTCACCATCCTTAAAGTCACCCCTCAGTAGTGCGTTCGCAAGGGGCTGAGAGATATATCTATTAATTGTCCTCTTTAACGGCCTTGCACCAAATGTAAGTTCATAACCCTCCTTCACGAGAAATTCCTTTACATCCTTTGAAATACCTGCAAGAAGGTGTTCCGTTCCTATATGGGGGGAGCGCCATACTTCACCGCAATCTCCTGAGCAAACCTTATCGCTTCCTCAACTGATGGACTGAAATAATCTTCGACCATATTCTTAACTTATGATATCTATATAAGAAATTATTGTTTTTATAATATCATATAAAATACACAAATATTATTCCAAAGTATGAATATTTACATATTATTAATTTGAAAAATTAAGGGTTTTGATTAATCAAACCTTCTTAATCCTTGACAGAGATTTCTTTTACCAATATAATCTCTTAATAATGGAGGGTAGATGATGAAGCATATTATCATTTTTATATTATTAATAAGCGTTTCATCAGCAGTTTTCGCTGGTGAGAAGTATGTTCCATATGGTGAAGACAGAGTAATTAACTCGCCAACTGCCTGGACTATGGGACGGGGTGAGTATAAGATATTTCTTAGATTCCTTCCTTTTGTAATTGGTGGTGAACTTGGCATGAGCGACTTTCTGGCTCTTGGCATATCATACGGTGGTTCAAATGTCATTGGTTATGGTAAACCGAACTGGAACCCGAGACCCGGCTTTATTGTCAAGGCACAGATTACACAGGGGGGCGCGATAATTCCCGCAATCGCCTTTGGCTATGATGACCAGGGCTGGGGTGAATACCACGATGAGAGAAATCCCTATAAATTCAAGAAGGATGGTGTAAGCGAGCCATATAACAGATACCAGTATAAATCAAAGGGCTTCTTTCTCGTCTTCAGTCAGGAGTTTAAGTTCCTTGGGGTGACCGGTGTTCACTTTGGGTTGAACTATGCTATAACTGAGAGGAAGGATGATAAGACAATAAATATGTATCTTGCTCTTGAGAAGTCAATTACACCTGATTTTTATTTTCTTGCTGAGTATGACCCCGGCTTTAATGATAATAATATTTTTGCTTTTGGACAGTGCCGGGGTTTTCTTGACCTTGGTATAAGATGGAAGGTATCAAAGGAGTTTGCACTTGAGGGATATGCTGCAAATGTCTTCAAGAACCAGAAACTTCGGTTGAAAGATGCTGGCAGTTGGTATAGGTCAATCTTCATATCTTATGAGACATACTTTTAATAGGTGTAATCAGGGGAAGATATGGCAGATTACGGTTTTGGAGTTCTTGAGTTTGAAAAGCCAATCTATGACCTTGAGCAGAAGGCAAAGGAACTGGAGCGACTCTCACAGGATGAGGGTCTTGACCTTTCTGATGAGATAAAGGTCTTGAGAGAAAAGGCAGACAAACTGAAGGAGGAGATATTCTCAAACCTTGACGCCTGGCAGAGAATACAACTTGCAAGACACCCGAAGAGACCATACACAATTGACTATGTTGAGAATATGCTTGATGACTTTGTTGAGATTCACGGCGACCGCCTTTTCAGGGAGGACAGGGCAGTCCTTGCCGGCTTTGGAATGCTTGATGACCAGCCGGTCTGCGTTATAGGACATAATAAAGGTCATACAACAAAGGAAAACCTTGAGAGAAACTTTGGCAGTCCCCACCCTGAAGGTTACAGAAAGGCGCTCAGGGTTATGCGGCTTGCAGATAAGTTCGGTGTGCCAATACTTACTTTTCTTGACAGCGCTGGCGCATATCCTGGCATTGGTGCTGAGGAGAGGGGGCAGGCGGAGGCGATAGCGAAGAATATACTTGAGATGTTCAAACTCGGTGTTCCGATAATTATAAATGTAACAGGCGAAGGTGGCAGCGGTGGAGCGCTCGGAATAGGTGTTGGCGATGTTGTTCTGATGCAGGCATATACATACTATTCGGTCATATCACCTGAGGGGTGTGCTGCAATTCTGTGGAGGGACAGGGCGCAGGCGCCGACATCAGCGAAGATACTGAGAATAACGGCGCCGGATTTAATGAAACTTGGGGTCATTGATGAGATTGTCCCCGAACCACTCGGTGGTGCCCACAATGATTATAAGTTAGCAGCGGAGTATTTGAAGAAGGCAATTATAAAGCATCTTAAGCCGCTTCTGAAGATGAACAGAAGGAAGTTGATAGAGAACAGGCGTGCGAAGTTTCGCAAGATGGGCTTTTATGCAGAGTCGCTTGAGGAAGCGGATAGATTGTTGAAGGAAGGCATGGGAATATTTAAGGACTGAATTTTCAAAAATATTTTTTGTAAAGTAGGAGGTTTATAATGACTATAAATGCTAATAATAAATGTATTGATGATATCTTTGGAAATACAAAATATTACTTAGATTTTTATCAGAGGGATTATAAATGGATTAAAGAACATATAACAAGCTTACTTGAAGATATATTTTATTTATTTAATAATGAATATGATGAAGAAAAAGATGTAACTATAGAATATATAAGTAATTTTGGATGGTATTACTTGAATACTTATGTAACAGATGAGGATAAAGGAAAAATTTTTATTGTTGACGGACAACAGAGATTTGTTACTTTAACTCTAATTTTAATAAAACTATATCACATGGCAAAGAATTTTGGTTTAAATGAAAAGCTTAACTTAATTCAAACTAAAATATTTGGACCTTCAATTGAGGAAGGAAATATATTTTGGATGGGTACTGATAATAAAAGAGTTATTGTATTAAATGATTTATATGAAAATTTTGAAAAAACTATGGAAATAGAAAATGAAGATATGAGTATAAAAAATATTTACCAAAATTTTTCATATATTAATGAATACCTAGATAAAGAAATAACTAATAGCAAAAAATTTGAAGCTTTTTTAATATATTTTTTGAAAAGAATATTAGCAATAGAAATTAGGATAGATAATTCTGATGATGTTGCAATGGTTTTTGAGGTTATCAATGATAGAGGAGAAAAATTAAAACCATATGAGGTATTCAAAGGTTTACTATTAGGTCAATTAGATAAAAATGAAGTAGATCAGTATTATAATATATGGACTTCTAATATAGTTAATCTTCAAATAATAAATGAATCTGAAGTAGATAATTTTTTTAGATATTATTTTCGTTCTAAATATGTTGACAATGATATAGATTACAGAGATTTTGAAGGTGAATATCAAAGAGCTGTATTTTCAATTAAATGGGATGATATATTTAAACTAAAGAGAAATCCTTATAAAATAAAAGAATTTATTAAAGGAGATTTTGATTACTATTCAAAACTATATAATAAATTAATGAAGAAAAAGAATGATAGCAAGTCAAACTTATTTTTCAATGACCTTAATGATCAAGATAGGCAGTATTTACTTATACTTTCTTCTATCAATAATAGTGATGAATTTGAAGAAAAGAAAGTTGAATTAGTATCTTTTCTTTTTGATAGACACTTTACTTTATTGCAACTTATGGGTTGCTATGATTCCAACTATTTCACAGATGTAATTTTAATGTTGAATAAAAACATAAGGGATAAAAGTTTAGATAAAATTAAAGAAATTTTTAATTATCAACTTGTAGAAGATATTAATTTTAAGAAGAAATTAAAATTAGATAATCCTTTTGATTGGAATTTATTTAAAGAAGCTAGTATTAATAATATGGGTAATAGATTTATAAGATATTTTTTCTCAAGAATAGAGCATTTTATTTCAAAAGAGACAAACATACCCGTGGATAATTATTATAATTTAGTAAGGAATACTGGACCTAAGTTTGGATATCATGTAGAACATATTATAGCTGATAATGATGAGAACAGAAGATTATTTAAAAATGATGAAGTATTATTTAATTCTGAAAGAAATAAATTGGGGGCAATTCTATTACTACAATCTGGAACTAATGCTTCTTCACAAAATGAAACATATGAAGGAAAATTAATGACATATTCTCATGCAACATTATGGGCGAGAACATTAACGGAGGATTTTTATCATAGTCATCCAGATTTTCAAAAATTTATAAAAAAATATAGCCTTAATTTTAGACCAATTTTAAATAATTATAACAGCGAACATATAGAGGGAAGACAAAAAATTCTTTTTGAAATTCTAAAAATTATTTGGGCTGATCAAAACACTGAAATAATAATAAATAGATAATTATGAAAGAAGTTGGCAAAATCTGGCATTATGATGATAAAGGTAGAAGAGTCGTTGCCTACTCCTTCCGCCCGCTCTATCAGCAGACAGACAAGATGGGTGTTATATATTATGCTAACTACTTCCTCTTCTTTGAGGCGGGCAGGGTTGAGTATATGAGACACCTCGGGCTATCTTATAAGAAACTGGAAGATGAGCACTCTCTTGCAATGCCCGTTATTGAGACCTATTGCAAGTATAGGAAGTTTGCACTCTATGATGACCTCCTTGAGATACACACGACAGCAGAAAAACATGGCAAGGCAAAGGTGAAATTCAACTATCGCATTATCAGAGAGAATGATTTAATTGCTGAGGGATACACAGTTCATCCAATAATGGATATGAAGGGCAGATTGGTGAAAATACCGGAGGAGATTGAAAATCTGCTTCATTGAGATATTATATTAGAATTTCTAATAGAAAGCGGAGTATGTTATGTGGCTTTTATATTCTTTTATAGCACTGATTGTATGGGGGATATGGACGATATTCTTCGGGCTGGCTGCAAAAGGTGGTAATTATATTCAGGTATCAATGCTCGTTGTGTCTGTAGAGTTTATATTATCTCTATTATTTGTCAGTTTATTCTATGGTTTTAAGCCAATTGATAAGAGAAGTTTAGTATTTATATTTCTGGCAGGTGTGTGTGGCATTATCGGTCTGGTTATGTTCTCAAAGGCGTGCAGTGTCGGAAAAATATCGCTTGTTGTCCCGCTGACATCGGCATATCCAGTTATTGCTGTCTTATATGGAGTTTTTGTTGGTGAGTCGCTCAGTAAATTGCAGATACTCGGTATTATCAGTGTTATTGTAGGGATATTGTTAATCTCTATTTAAGAATGGATGTTTTTATGATGAAAAGAAGTTTGATATTTATTACTGTAGTAGTGACAGTCCTAACATTAAATATTTGTTTTTCATGGCAGGGAAGTCCGGGGAGTTCGTTTCCATATTTGTGGCTCTCATCCGCCGGTATATCAGCAGGTGGAGGTATTACATCAACCGTAGGTGGACTATATGGTCTATATGCAAATCCAGCAGGAACAGACCTTGGTGCTGAGAAGGGATTTGTTGCGTCATACTGCCATCCATTCGGCAGGATGGGTGGTTCATCCATTGCTTCTATAGGTCTTTCAGCACCGATGAAGTTGATGTATGGTTCTCTTGGCACAATTGGGATAACCGCGAATTATTTTTCAAGCGGGGAGATGGCTGGTTACGATTTTTATTCTGACTATACCGGCAATATAGAGGTTGTCTCAACAGCATTCTCTCTAAGTTGGTCAAAGGGACTTGGTGGGAATGTTGAGTTTGAAAAGCCCCCTTCATCATATATCGGTTTCAGGATGAACATCTACACATTGAAGGTGGGTTATCTTTCTGATAGTGGGTTTGGAATTGATGCTGGTTTTATTAAACCACTTCTAAGAACCAGGATTGGCTTTTTTCTGAAGAACATTGTTTCACCGAATATTGAACTGAAGGAAATAGCCGATACTGAGCCATTTATGGCAGTTTGTGGAATTGCACTCAATCCCCTTGGAAGTCTCTGGCTTTCAGGTGATTTCTCAATTAATATTGATAGGAGGTATAGTGGAGCGGTTGGAGCAGAATATAGAATAGGGTCAGAAAAACTCTCAGTTCAGCTTCTTGGTGGATTTGATACAAAGAGTGACCAACCAACAATGGGTGTTGGCATTAGAACTGGTTCTTTTGAGATAAAGACATCTTTTTTGCACCATTGTCGTTTGGGCTTGACTACGACCGCTGATTTAGTATATTATTTCTAATCCCATAATAATTATGGGTAGGACTTGATAGTTGGTGGAAGAGTAACAGGTAGGTTAAGATATATTTTATATATAAATGATGTCAAATTTCACTTATATAGATAAGTAATATCTTATATCCAGTAAGATATCATTCCACCGTCGGTCTTACCCTTATATAGAAAGAGGGTGAAGCAATGCAAAGTTCATATATTATATCTACGATAGGTATTTTAATTATTGTCTCGTTAATTGCCTTCTATTTAGGATATATATTCAGAAAGAGAAATGCAGAGAAGAAGATTGGTTCTGCTGAGGATTATGCGAGGAGAATCAGGGATGATGCGCAGAGAGAGGCAGAAGCGCATAAGAAGAGAACTATACTGGAGGCAAAGGACGAGATATTCAGAAGAAGGGAAGCCCTTGACAGTGATGTAAATGAGAAGAAAAAAGAGATAAGGTCTCTTGAGAGGGTAGTTCATCAGAGGGAGGAGAGTATTGAGAGAAGGACGCTTGCATTAGAGAAAAAGGAGTTAGAACTCCAGAGACGACTTGCACAAATAACAGATAAGGAAACAATTATTGCTGAAAGAGAGAAGAAAGCAGATTCTCTGATTGAAGAAAGAGTGAAGAGATTAGAAGAGGTTGCAGGTATGACAAAACAGGAGGCAGGAGAACGACTTCGCCAGGAGATAAGGGTAGATGTTGAAAGGGATTGCTCCAAGATGATACATGAAATCATTGAAGAAGCAAAGGTGGAAGCAGAGAAGAAGTCCAAAGATATCCTTGCTCTGACAGTTCAGAGGTGTGCGTCTGATTTCTCATCAGAGACGACTGTTTCAGTGGTAAATCTCCCGAGTGAGGAGATGAAGGGAAGGATAATAGGAAGAGAGGGCAGGAATATAAGAGCAATTGAGAATGAAACAGGTGTTGACCTGATAATAGATGATACGCCAGAAGCAGTGATAATCTCATCATTCGACCCTATAAGACGTGAGATTGCCAGGTTATCTCTTGAACGATTGGTGCAGGATGGTCGCATCCATCCTGCTCGCATTGAGGAGGTGGTTCGCAAGGCAAGGGATGACATTAAGGAAAGGATTGTGGAAGCGGGTGAGCAGGCAATCCTTGAGATTGGTATCTCTGGAATACATCGTGAACTTGTGAAACTGATAGGCAGGTTGCACTTCAGGACGAGTTTTGGTCAGAATGCATTGGTTCATTCCCGGGAGGTAGCATATCTTTCTGGAGTTATGGCTTCAGAATTTGGTCTTGATTTTCAACTTGCGAGGAGAATGGGCATCCTTCACGATATAGGAAAGGGTGTTGACCAGGATGTTGAGGGTGACCACGCCCAGATAGGAGCAGAACTTGCAGGCAAATTTGGTGAATCTGATGAGGTGGTGAATGCGGTTCTATGCCATCATGAGGCAACTGAACCGAAGACGATAGAGGCAGTTCTTGTTTCTGCTGCTGATGCCCTTTCTGCAACAAGACCGGGCGCTCGCCGTGAAACACTTGAGATATACCTGCGCAGGATAAAGAAACTTGAGGAGATATCGTCTTCATTTGAGGGTGTATCAAGGTCATATGCAATACAGGCGGGAAGAGAGGTTCGCATAATTGTTGAGAGCGCAATAGTGAGCGATGAGGACAGCGAAAAACTTGCTTATGACATTGCGAGAAGAATAGAGAAAGAACAGGAATATCCTGGAAGAATAAAGGTGACAGTCATAAGAGAGGTCAGGTCAGTTAACTATGCGAAGTAGGACTGCTCTCTGGTGAGGTTATCTGTGAAGGTTCTTGTCCTAGGTGATATTGTTGGTAAGGCAGGAAGAAGGGTAGTGACAGGTAAACTATCCGACCTTAAAAGACAGAGGGAGATAGATGTTGTTATTGCAAATGTTGAGAATGCAGCGGGTGGTTTTGGTTTAACAAAAGAGTTATATAATGAACTTCTTGGTATAGGAATAGATATATTCACAAGTGGAAATCATATATTTGATAATAAAGATATCTTAAACGAGATGGATTCTCTTGAAAGATTATTAAGACCTGCTAATTATCCTTCGGGAGTTCCGAGCAAGGGCTTTATTGATTTCTATATTAATAGCGAAAAGCATATATTTGTCATCAATCTTCAGGGAAGGGTCTTCATGCCATCAGTTGACTGTCCGTTTCGTGTATTTGACTACCTCTATGATAGTTTGAGCGGGAGGGATGTCAGTGTGATAGTGGATTTTCATGGTGAGGCGACAGCAGAGAAGCAGGCATTTGGTAAATATGTTGATGGCAGGGCAACAGCGGTTCTTGGCACCCATACACATGTTCAGACAAATGATGAGCGTATTCTCGCAGGCAGAACAGCATATATAACAGATATTGGTATGTGTGGGGTGCTTGATTCAGTCATAGGTATGGATGCGGAAAGGTCAATAAAACACATCATCACGCAGATGCCCGTAAGGTTCACACCGGCAAAGGGAAGGGCAATTATGCAGGGTGCAATTATAGCTGTTGAGGGCTCAAAGGCATTGTCAATTGAAAGGGTAAGTATTGTGGAGGATGAGGATGGTAGTTCTTGATGGAAGACCGGTTGCTCAGAAGATAAGAGAGGACATCACCGAAAGGATAAGTAAACTAACTGAAAACCTAAAAATGATGATAATTCTAACTGAAGGCGAGAAGGATGCCCTTGTCTATACTGAATCGCTTATCAAACAGGCGGGGAAGGTGGGAATCTCCTCGGAATATATTGAGGTTAAATCAAAAGGAGCGCTTCAGAAAGCCATATCTGATGCTACCAGTTCAGAAGAAATTTCTGGTATCATTGTTCAGAGACCCTATCCCCCTGATGTTGATGAGAGTTTCATTCAGTGTCTTATTCCTCCTGAGAAGGATGTTGATGGTGTCGGTTATATTAATCTTGGGCTGCTTTTTTCTAATAGAGATGGTCTTTATCCTGCGACAGCACTTTCAGTAATCAAACTTCTTGAGCATTATAACTATGATTTTGAGGGTAAGAGGGCGGTCGTAGTTGGTAGAAGTTTAGCGGTTGGAAGACCGACTGCTGTGCTCCTTCTTCACAGGAACTCAACAGTTACAGTATGCCATTCAAAGACAAAAAACCTTAAAGATGTTATAAAAGAGGGAGACCTTGTTGTCTCTGCTATTGGAAGAAAATATTTTATCAGTGCAGATATGATAAAGGAGAGTGCCTGGGTTGTTGACTGCGGTTTTAATTATGATGAGACTGGTGGACCCAATGGTGACTGTGATTATGAGGGCATATTAAATGTCGCTTCTGCTATAACACCGGTTCCCGGGGGTGTTGGACCGATAACCACGGTAGTTCTGCTTGAGAATGTTCTTAAAGCACATCTGAGATTAATGGGATGAAAGACTGGTTAATTCAGTATGAATTTTACAGAGAATAATTACCTGCCTCCAGGTGGAGAGAGTGTCTTATCTGTCTCGCAATTGGTGAGGGGTATTCGCTTTGCAGTTCAGGATGCTTTTCCGGAGAAGGTCTGGGTGGAGGGTGAGGTTTCGAATCTCATATTCCATTCATCAGGGAATGTCTATTTCTCGCTTAAGGATGAGGATGCGGTTATAAACTGTGTGGTCTTCAAAAGAATGCAGGGTTATTTGAAAGATATTTTGAGCGATGGCGTTATGGCTCTTGTCTCAGGCAGGGTTGATATATATCCAAAAGGTGGGATGTATCAGATTATCATAGAGACAGTGAAGCCCCTGGGCAGGGGTGCTCTTGCAATTGCTTTTGAAAAGTTGAAAGCAAAACTTGCAAAGAAGGGCTATTTTGATGCTGAGAGAAAGAGACCTATTCCGTATCTTATTGATGTAATAGGCATTGTGACATCGCCGACAGGTGCTGCGATAAGAGACCTTATCCGTATTATCTGGCAGAGGAATCCATTGTCCTGTGTGATACTCGCACCTGCTCAGGTTCAGGGTGAAGGTTCAGCAGGGTCAATTGCGAGAGGAATAAAGGCGCTTAACGAAGATGGTCGCTCGCAGGTAATAATCGTCGGGAGGGGTGGCGGCTCTCTTGAGGACCTCTGGGCTTTCAATGAGGAGATTGTCGCTACCGCCATATATAATTCAAAAATACCGGTTGTATCTGCTGTTGGTCACGAGATTGACTATTGCATATCTGACTTTGTCGCAGATGTCAGGGCACCGACGCCAAGTGCTGCCGCAGAGATGGTAACTAAAAGGCGTTCTGACATAATTGAGAAACTTGGTAATCTTGAAAGACAACTTAACTTTAAGATTGATAATATTGTTTTATCAAACGCTTCAAGTTTAAGTAATGTCCAGCACAACAAGGCGATGAGACAGCCGGAGTTCATACTAAGGGACTATATGATGAGATTGGACTTTTCTGCCAGCGGTATTGAAAAGGATATGTTTTCTTACTTTAATGAAAGAAGAGAGAAGGTAAGTTCAATCAGAAATAAATTGGTAGAGGCAGTTCAGAGAGAATATGTCAAAAGCGAGAGCCGGCTGAACATGGCTGACGGCAGGCTATCAGGCTTTAACCCAACTAAGGTTCTTAAGCGGGGCTATGCTTATGTAGAGGATGAGGCGGGTAGAAATATAAGGTCTATTAAAGGTATATCTTTAGGGAGCACAATTAGAACAAGGTTATATGATGGTTCATTTAAATCAAAAGTTCAGGGGGTGAATGATGAAAGAGAAGAAGGAGTTTGATTTTGAGAGGGCTCTTACCAGATTGGAGGAGATTGTAGAGAAGATAGGTGAAGGTGGTCTCACCCTTGATGAAGCAATGAAACTCTATGAGGAGGGAGCGGGACTTATAAAACTGGCAAGGAAGCGGCTCGGCGAGGTTAAGGGTAAGTTAGAGGTTTTGAAAGTGGAACTTGAAAGTAGCGAGGAGGAACTGTCAGAGGAAAAAGTTTCAGAGGATGTAAAAAAGTATGTTTCGGACCTTGATGATGGAGAAATTGATGTTGAAGAAGAGGAAGATAGCGATGCTGATGAAGAGAATTCAGATGAAGAAGGTAAGGATGTAGAGGGTTTATTTTAGATTAACACCAGATTTATATGCAAAAGACAAAAGATAATAGATTTAGCCAATTTCTTGATGAACTCAAGGTAAGGTCAACAAAGGTAGAAAGAATAATATTCAATGATGATTTTCATAGAAGGTTCAGCCCGAATCATCTGAACATTGCTGTTTACAGTTATTTCAAGCAGGGTGGGAAGTCACTGAGACCTGCAGTGCTTCTTTTTGCATGCGGTGCTGTTGGTGGTGATGAGGATGTGGCGCTTCCTGCTGCCTCGGCGATTGAGGCATACCATACATGGACGCTTGTCCACGACGATATAATTGATAGAGATGATAGAAGGCGTGGAGGTCCTACAGTCCATGCGCAGTTTAAGAATATTGCTGAAAGTGAACTTGGCTTTCCTTCTGATAATGCAAGACATTATGGCATCTCAATGGGAATTCTCGCGGGAGACATACAGCACTCATGGGCGATAAGTTTGCTCTGCAGTTTGAGAGAGAGGGGCGTTAAGGAAGAACTCATCTTACAGTTAATAGACGACCTTGAATCAAATGTCCTGCCAAGTTTGCTTGAGGGTGAAACACTTGATATACAGTATTCATTCATTCCATTATCTAAACTTTCGGAGGGCGCGATACTTAGAGTTCTATGGAAGAAAACAGGTGTCTTATATGGTTATGCGGGAAGGTCCGGTGCCCTTATTGGTGGTGGAGATAGTGATGAGATAAGCGCGATATCGGGCTTCTGTTCAAGGTGCGGTCTTGCCTTCCAACTCGTTGATGACATACTCGGTCTTACCGGTGATGAGGCGATGCTGGGTAAGCCCGTTGGCAGTGATATAAGGGAGGGAAAGAAGACAATACCGATCTTTAATGCTTATAAGAATGCAAATGGAGACGAGAAGAGATTCATAGATGACATTCTTGGCAATAAAGAAGTAAGTCAGTGTGATATATCAAAATTGTTAGATATTGTAAAAAAGTATGATTGTATTGATTATACATATAATCTTGCTAGTAAATTGATTGAGAGAGCAAAGTCAAAGTTAAATACAGTAAAGGATAGCAAATATAAACGGTATCTCAATCTTTTCGCCGACTTTATAATAGATAGAGATTATTAATCATATTTTAATCATAAAAAGTAGGGGCAATTCATGAATTGCCCTTTATATAAAAATGTTTTATAGAAATAAAAATATGAAACAGATAGAAGATGATAAGAGGGTAGGAATAACAACAACAGTTCCGATTGAGATAATATACTCTGCCGGTCTTGTTCCTGTTGACCTCAACAATCTATTCATCGCTAAGGAAAATGCTCTGCAGCTGGTTGACATGGCTGAGAGCGCCGGCTACCCGAGGTCATTCTGCGCCTGGGTGAAGGGCATCTATTCAGTTGTTCAGGAAAGTGGCATTAAGAAAGTTGTAGGTGTCATTCAGGGTGATTGTTCAAATACACACGTGTTACTCGATACTCTGAGTGAGGTTGGAATAACGTCAATTCCGTTCACCTATCCATACGATAAATCAGAGGAGATATTTGAAATTGAGCTTGTTAGGTTTGCAGATAAATTTCAAACGACTATTGAGAAGGCGGAGAGGTGGAAGGTTCGCCTTGATAAGATAAGGGCAAAGGTGAATGAGATTGATAGAGTAAATATTGACAGACGCTATCTTAAAGCAGGTGAACTGAATCTTCTTCTCCTTTCAACATCTGATATGCTCTCAGACCCTGACAGTTTTGAAAGTAAGGTTGATAGTGTTTATAAGGGAATAAGGGGTAATGCACAAAAGAGAACTGGAAAGAGAATTGGTATGGTTGGCATACCCCCAATATTTACTGACTTCTTTGACTTTATTGAAGGCACTCTTGGTCTTGAGTGCGTGTATATTGAGGTGGCAAGGCAGTTTGCACTTCCTCTGGGTGGTGAAAGCATTCTCCAAACATACCTGAAATATACATATCCTTATGGTATATTCACACGCCTTGAAGATATAAAGGCAGAGATAGATAACAGGGCGATTGATGGCATTATTCACTATGTTCAAGGGTTTTGCTACAGGCAGGTTGAACTGATTATACTGAGAAATCACATTAAGATTCCGATAATTCAGATTGAGGGCGACAAGCCGGGCGTTCTTGATGAGGCAACAAAAGTCCGCCTTCAGGCATTCGCTGAACTTCTCGCCTGATTGGTGTTATTTTACGGGGCAGTAGCAGATTAATATCTTTCCATCTTTCCCGTGATGAGATAGTTTGACGCAGAGATACCGGCAAGGGCGCCATCACCTACTGCGGTTGCTATCTGGAGATGGGCTTTGGACCGGGCGTCTCCTGCAGAAAATATTCCTGCCTGTGATGTCATAAGATACTCATCAGTTATTATAAAGCCCTTATTATCTTTCTTCACTATGTCCCTGAACGGCTCGGACGATGGAATTCTACCTGCGAAGATGAAGACGCCATCAACGGATAACTCCTCGCTCCTGCCTGTGCGAAGCGACTTAATTATTACCCTGTTCACCCTGTCGTCCCCTTCAATCTTCTCAACTCTATATGGAAGTCGAAATTCTACCTTTGGATTGGACTTAATTTTATTTTGAAGGAACATATCTGCCTGAAGGTCCTCAAGAATGTTCAGAATGTAGATTTTTGAAGCATAGTTGACGAGTAAGAGCGCTTCTGTTATTGCTGAGTTTCCGCCACCCACCACGAGCACTGTCTTGCCCTTGAATAATGGTCCATCGCACTTGGCGCAGTATGAGACACCCCTGCCAAAGAACGCATCTTCACCGGGAGCGTTAATTCTGGCTGGATTTGAACCTGTGGCTATAATAACTGCCCTTGAAAGGAGGTTTTCACTTCCTATCTCAATAATGAATTTTTTATCTGCTATGCGAATCTTCTTTACCTCTGCTATGGTGGTTGTCGCACCGAATTTTCTTGCCTGTTCTGTCATTTTCTCTGCCAGTTCTGAGCCCTTTATGGCAGGAAAGCCAGGGTAATTCTCTATGTCATCAAGGAAGTGCAGGTAGCCACCGATGAGCCCCTTCTCAATTACAACGGTGGAGAGACCATGCCTTGCTGTGAATATCGCGGATGTAAGACCCGCAGGACCACCGCCAATTATCGCAATATCAAACTCCCTCTCTGCCATCATAGACCTCCGGATATTAGAGTATAAGAATGATGTGATTATATTTCTATATATTTATATAGAATATAATAGGTTTTTATTTTGCTAAAAAGGCAGGTCTATTTGAACCTGCCCAATACTTATAATAGATGTTTATTAATCATTCCTACTCAAACACACGAACCTTCCAGAGTTCGCCCTCAGTCCCCATATCATAGACAATCCATTTACCATCAGGAGACCAGGAAAAGGAAAGAACACCTGGTGAACACCAATATGGATAATTTGGGTCATCAAAGAGCGGTGTAGGTTCACCACCTTCTGATGATACTATCCATACTACACGTTTGCTGAAATTTTTTCTATCTAAAGTATAACCGCCATTAAATGCAAGCCACTTCCCATCGGGAGACCATCTTAAACAAGTGCAACCAAAATTAGAAACTTCACAAATAAACTTTTCTTCTTTTGTTTCTATATCATAAACATAGATGTTTACACTATTTTCTTCACCTCTAAAATATGCCAATCTCTTTCCATCAGGTGATATATCAGGATAAGGAACAATAGTTTCGTTTAACAGTTTTGGTTTAGAGTGATGAGTATCAGTAACATATATACCAATATAATGGACATATAAATCAATCCAAGGTAAGTAAACAATATTATAATAGTCATTAATATTGCCATAGATTGCTGTCCCATTGCCATTAGCAATAAACACAGGGTTTTTTCCATTTGGTTGAAGATAGTAGATTCGTGTAAAATCATCAACCCAAGAATTGAATATAAGATAGTCATCATTACTGAAATCAAGAGGTTTTAATTCTCCAAAACCTTCATCTTTAAGAAGAAGGCGAAGTTTATTACCTTCGGTGTCAATAATGTAAAGTCCCGGGGTTCCTTCACCATTTCCTTCAAAGACAATATAATCACCTGACGCAGACCATACCGGATATCTACAATTACCCTCATAGATTTTACAATTTATTATATTTGGAGATAAGCCAGTAGGTGATAATCCGGTATTATTCTCGGAGCAGTTCAAAAGAAATGCTGAGATAGATAATAATATCAATATATTGATGACTCTCATTCCAAACGATCCCTAAATATAATATTATCTTATAAAATATATATCTATTTGTCAAGAGAAAAAATAAAAATTCTCTATCTGAGAATATCCAAGATTGACCTTGGCAAAAACGGTAGAATTAGAATTATCGTATATGAAAGCATGAGTGGTATTATGTAAGATGCCCTCTCTTTTCGTGTAATAGTTGGATATTCCTCGGGTGGTGGATTTCCAAGGATATTTCGCATAAATCTCAGTGTGTTTGAAAGGTGAATGAGAATTGCAATTGTGAAGAGAATAGCGATGATAATATTTGCATTGGAAAACAGTGCTGTAATTATCATCAATCTGCCAATGAAAGAGATTGCGGGGGGAAGCCCGAGAAGCGAGAGCAAGCCATATCTAATAACACCCGAGAGCGATGGATGGTTTATCCAGAGTGTCGTTCTCGCAAGGGGACCCTTTATCTCCTGTGGAGTTAGAAAGTTGAGTGTGGTTATTAATGTAGGGGCAATCAGCATATCTGAGAGGACAAGAAGTAAGGCACCTATCTTGGCAGTATCGCTTGGCAAATATATTCCGATGATTGCCGAAAGAATACCTGTTGATGCTACCCCAAGTATTAATGGCAGGTCGTCTCTTGTAATTATGATTAATTCATAGATGAGAAGCCCTATAATGAGTATCCATAGACCGAAAGTGCTATAAAGATGAAAGCCGAGGTAGAATAGGACGAGTGGCATGAAATAGGCGGGCAACATGTTCGGGGAAAGACCACTGTATTCAGCATCCTGTTTTGTAAGATACGATGAGAGGAAAAATGGAACGCTGATAAATGCCAGTGCTATCAATGCTGATACTACTCTGAAAACAGATTGAACCGCTTCGATAGAATAACCTGTATATGAAAGTCCGAACCATAAAACCAGTATTACTGAGAGAATAATAAGGATAGTTGTTAACCTTATATGCTTTATCTTCTGAGAACTCAGGTTATATGCGAAGAGAAATGTTATCATAAATGGTAAGATGGTAATTATCTTTTCAAATTTGAGTATGAAAATAAAAATGCCAAGTAGAAGGAGATAGAATGGCTGAAATACGCCATCTTTTTCATATCTTGCCCTTATAAGTGAAGAGAGGGTAATCCCGAATGTTATCAGTGAGAATATAAATATTGCGATTATTTGAATTAAATTTGAATCGCTTTCTATATTGGAGGAGATTATTGTCCACAGACATTCAACGATTGATGCTGATAAAATGACAAGGGTGATAATATTCAAAAGAAGATATCTTTTCCTGAATAAGAAAGAGAATATTCCGATTACAATAGATATTATTGCCAGTATTGAAATTGGATTATGCATCCTTCTTTCCTTTCTTAAAAGGCAGAGTTTTACTCAGACCCAGGTTGAATATCTTTACTATGAATGAAAATGGTCTCTCAAAGATGAGAAGAAGATAGTTAAGAACCTCTACAAGGAAGAATGATGAAATTCTAATTGCACCGTATCCAATATTGTAAAGGTCGAAATATCCTTTGTCTCTTAACTGTAAAAAGAATGGGACAGGTTTGATATTTACAATGAACGCACCATCTTCTCTCAGTTTATTGAGATTCCTTGAAGATATAATTATTAGAATGATGCCTATAGCTGCCCCGATGACTGGAACCAGAAGATTACGAGATAATGTGAAGTATCTGACAAGGTCAGGCGTGGGGTAAATCTTTATCTTACCTGCGAAGAAGTATCCAAAGGAGATATATTTTGTAAATATTGATGAAAGGTAGAGGATTGGGACTGTGATTGTTGCGAGAACTAATGTGGTATATCTTTCATGTTCATTTCTTTTCTCACCTTTTATAATGAGAAGACGGAATAGTGCAAGAATTAGAAGTGCCTGGGTTATAGTGATGACAATGTAGATAATATATGTGAGAATATGACCTGCAAGGTTGATACCATAATACATTAGAGATAGCCCCCTGAATGCTCCAAATGGGACTATAAATGTGATTGGAGCGATTGCCAGTGCTGACATAATCTTTGCGAATATGCCCTTATATTCTGAGAAGATGCCAATAAGCAGAGTTGAAAGAGCGCCAATGAATATAATTATCTCAGCACCTCTCAGGCACGATGAATAACCAAGCCCGATACCCACACCTGCGATAGCCCCGAGTGTTCCCCTCACAGTTGTAATCACATCTTTTCTATCTGATTTTAATGCCAGAATCGCGCCAGGAACGGTTCCTGCTATGCTTGCTACCAGAATTATATATGATGTCCTCTCTATTGACTTACCCAGATTTATTAAGATAAGACCACCGATAATGAATAAGAGCGTTTCAATGAAGATGGACGAAGTTCTTGATAAGCCCTGCATTGATGGTAGCCAGTTTCTCCATATTGGCACACCCATAAATGTAAGCGATGCAAGGCAGAGAAAGAGCGTCCCAACGAATGATGCAAAGCCATGTTGAATTATAAAACCGTTTATTATTATATCTACACCGTAGTAAACTGATACTCCCGATGAGATTACTATTAGCACTATAGACAGACCGAGGACAAATATAACTCTTCTGATTGCACCCCTGTCTTCACCCTTTTTCATTATGATGTAAAGAATGAGGGATAGTATTCCGGGTGAAAGGAAGATGAGAAATTGAAGAAGCGTTCTTGATATGAGTGCAAGCGAGAGAAGAACATAACCTGTCGTGAGGGTCCTCCACCTTTCATCTATATTTGTAGACCTTAATAAGATATAGACAGTAGTAATGAGAGATAGAAAGACAAGATTTTGCGGGAGGAATCTAAAGCCAAAGGACGCGTTGAATAGAACATTATAAAGAAGAACAATATCTGCAAAATGTAGATATAAGAGTTTATAGATTGCCAGTAGAATTATTAATATTCCAAAGGAAATACACAGAACAGAAGATGCTCTCTTCCTCTTGATGAATATATCAGTTAGGAGTATCAAGGTCAGTGCGATAAGAACAGCGATATTTCCCCAGTAATTTAAAACCCCGGAGATGTTTTGTCCTTTGGATATAATAAAAAAATTACCTTCCATATCAGACCCTCAGTACTATTCTCAAAAGTGGTAGAAATAGAATCCACAGTGCTAAAATTATACCTAATGAGTTTGCCATTATTAGGGCTATTGATATCTCTCGTTTGATAGTTTTCTTCCCTTTCTTCTGAACCTTTTTTCCACCGATTGTGTTTTCAAGGAGTTTTACAGCATTAACAGAGTATAGGATGAGCCCGATGATGATGACAATGAATATCACTATGTTTACTCTTATACTGAGTGCTGTTGATATTAAAAGAGATGGATATAATGCTATAGCGAAGATGGGGAATATTAAAAGTGCCTGTATAATAATACTTACAGAGAGGAGTTTTCCTTCGCCAAGAAGTGATGTAAATTTTCGCATATCTCTATTGTAACCAATTCTCTCAAGTGCAGATGTGGTCAGGAATGATATAAGGCGAGACGCAGAGAGTAGAATTATGATTACGATGGCGAAGTGGGTTTGATAGCCCATTCTGAGAATGGTGAATATAGATAGCCCCATAAGTGCCGATGTCAGAATTCCTGCGTGCCTGTCTATTCTGCTTTCAATAAGTGCCTGTGCGGATAGACCGAGGAAACCAAGAATTCCAATGATTGAGCCGACTATGATTGCGTGGTCACCAGGCATGACGAAAGCGCCCACCTTCATTATAAGATAGAACGGTGGTATGACTGCAAAGGTTGAGGCGATGAGTGCAGAATTTGTCGGTCTTCCTGAGGTTGTCTCTGAAAGCCACAGGTGAAACGGGGGCTGTGATGCGAGACCAACAAGACCAATCATCATCAGTATTGAACCGACTGTGGAAGAGGGCATTCCAATTGGATAGAAAGCCCAGTTAAAACCGTATCTGTTCAGTGAAAGCCCGATTATTGTTAAAAGCATCGCTAATATATTCCAACTGAAAGCCCTGTCAAGATTTGCAATATCCCTCTGTCTTCTGTCTTTATATGCCAGGTGATATATGACTACCTGAAGAGAAAATATGAATATGAGTGTATATATGCATTTCTCTGATGCAAGCGCACCAAGCGTGAGACCAAGACCTGCGAGATATAGACCGATGTCGTCATATTCAGCCGGCAGTTTTGAAATGGACACAATTAATGTGAAAACTATAGATAGTAGGGAGAATATGAATATATTGATGTTAAAGGATATAGTATAAGAGAAGACACTATGACCGATTTCAAATTTGTCAAATAAGACACTTTTATAGATACTAAGTATATTCAGTATAAGGATAGTAAATATAAATGCTATAAGAAGCCATTTTCCAAGTGCAGGTGGTCTCTTCATAGAGAAGATTACACCAATTACTATACTTGATATGATGGAAATAAAAATGAACATCTTTGAGATAATGATATATATTATTCATTTCATTGGCAAGTAAATATTTAAGTAAAGAAATATGTTCGCTCATTGAAATATATGGTTATTGTTTCATTTTTAAGAAAAATTACAAATTTTTATCAGCAATTGATTGAATAATCATTATACTTTATAAAAATCATCAACTATGATATAATTTTTAAGGAGGTGAAAATATTGCTTAAATTGTTTTTGATTATATTTCTATCTATAGCAGTGCTTACTTTTGCTGACTTCTATGAGGTTACAAAAGATGGTGCAGTTTGGATTGGAAAAACCGAGAAGGACCTCTTGAGGTGGGAGAGATTACAGAGATTATCCCTTGCTGATTACGAACTTGCCTGGGATGATGGCTCCTGGGAGGATTATGGCACTCCATTCAACTGGGGGTCCACGCAGATAGCGAGTTTCAAGATGCCACCATACCCAGGTCAATACAAAATCTACCAGGGAAAGTTCGCCTGTTTTGGCACGTCAACTATTCTTGTCGTCTATGATGATGTTCCGAACGACTATTCTCCACCGAATCAGACAGAGGGTCAGTATAACTATTCAAAACCGTTCACGCCTGCGAGCAGCAGTTGGCCGGTTGCAAACTGGACAATAGTGGATGTGGACTACACAAAGACATATGGACCGAATGCGCGCTTTGCAATTGGCTATAAGAACTCAGGGGGAATCTGCCTTTCAAGTCAGACAGGGGGCTACACTTATACCTGGTTTAATGGTTCCTGGGATAGAGACCAGAATAATTCATTTTGTGGTTGCACGAGATGCATTGTGCGTGGTGGGAATGATATAAAAACGTCATCAATTGGTGATATCAAAGCCATTTTTGAGAATTAAACCAAATAATAGCATTCAATTTTCTATCACTTAACTGTTATTTTAAGCATTTCCATTGTAATTCTGACCTTTTAGGTGACTATAATTACATTATTCCATTTGTAGCGGTTTGATTTATCAAACCCCTATGAATGCTAATCTGTCATATTTGTTGATGGGGTAGTCAGCAGGTTATTTATCCTTGTGAGCAGGTTCTTCCTTGTGAACGGCTTTGTTATAAAGTCCTGTGCCCCTCTCTGAAGTGCCAGCGTCTTGCTTCTTATTCCTGTCCTCGCCGTTATTATCATCACGGGTATGTCCTTTGTCTCTTCCTTTGCCCTGATAATCTCCAGAAACTCCCATCCGTCCATAACAGGTATTGATATATCAAGCAGTATCAGGTCAATTTTAATAAGATGGAACATCTTGTTCAGGGCATCATTTGCATCGTAGGATATCTCAGCATCATAACCACCTGATATTAACATAAACGAGATTAACTTTGCTATATCCTCTTCATCTTCAATAATCAATATCTTTTTCTTCTCTTCCATTATTCTTCATTCAATAATATTTTACAGGAAACTGGTTCACCAAGATAAAAGCCCTGTCCATGAGTGACGCCAAATTTGATTAGAGTATCAAACTCTTTATCTGTCTCAATACCTTCAGCAATGACATGAGCACCAATCTTCTCCGCTAAATTAAGTATTATAATCAAAAGTTCTTGCTTGATTGGGTCCTGATGTATATTGCGAACAAGAGCCATATCAAATTTCAGGTATTCCGGTCTCAACCTTGCTATTGAGTTCAAACTTGCATAACCCGCGCCGGCATCATCAATAGCAATCTTGAGTCCCGCATTCTTGAAGTGGGATAAATTTTTTGTGAATGTCTCAAGGTTTTCTATCGCTGTTCTCTCAGTGATTTCAAGGACGACCTTTGATGGGTCAATCTTGTATTTTGAGATGTAATCAGTAAGGTTTTGAAGGGAAATCTCATAATTGTCAATACTTCTTGGTATTGTATTAAGGAACAGGAGTTGTCCTTTCTTTAGAATTGCATTTGCCCTTTCAAATGCCTTCTTCCTGCATATTATATCAAGGTGAAGGTCAAGGCGGAGACGCTCTGCCCAGGTAAAAAGTATCTCAGTGGAACTGAATTCATTTTCTAAGGTGCTTCTGCTCAGCGCTTCATACCCTAATATTTCTCCTTTTTTTAAATCAAATATTGGTTGGAGGTATGTCTCTATAAGTTCCTTTGAAATTATATCTGTAAGCCCCCTTCTTATCTCTGCAGTTCTTTTTGTATAATAAGGGCTTGAATACTGTCTTGCCTTCTCTGTTGCAAGGTAAATCTGCCTTTCAGTTCTCATCGCGGGATTAAATTGCAATCTACTGTATCCTACCTCTATATCTACCGGCTTTATCTTTACCACACTGCTTCGTTTTATCTCTTTATCTATATAATCTTTCAGTTTAGATGATATATCTTCTAACCTCTCAACTGGCATATATTCTTTTTCACCATCCTGTGATGAGATAGCAAAGGTGAACTCACTTGATTGCACATCCTTAATAAAAAGAATGTCTTTTTCACTCAAATTTACTGTCTTGAATCCTTTTAATATGTTTGAGAACTCTCTGAGAAAATGTTCATACTCGCTCCATTCAATAATTGATTCTAACTCCTCACCTGTTGTAATGTTTATTACTATAAAGCCAAGAGAGCCATTCAACTCTACTTCTTCTTTTAGTTTTCCTATTATACCTGCAAGCGTCGGGAGACGTGTGTTCACATCCTTTGTGAGGTATTCAAACTTTAACCTCAGAGTATAATCAACATTATCATGACTTTCATCTTCTACCATATCTACTCCTTTATTTATTTATTTTGATTGATGTTTTAATTAAATTAAAACTACAATAAAACATAAAATCTAATACTCCTGAAAAGTTGTTAATATTATATAATAATTATTTATAATAATTGCAGTATTATTCTTAAAATTTTTATTGATTATGAGAGAAGATATATTGAAAACGGCAGAAGGTTTTATCAGGTCAAAGATAGGTGCAAGTCCTGAGATTTTTATATTACTCCGTGATGGTCTCTCTGAATGGACGGAGCGTCTTGAAAACAGGACGATTATTGAGTGGGGTGATGTTCCGGGTGCAGTCCTGCCAAAATTTCCCAAAAGGTCTCTATCTCTTATTTCTGGCACATTTAAGAGTTTGAAGGTCTTGTGCCTTAATGGACGTTTGCACTATTATGAGGGCATTTCTATAAGCGATGTTATATTCCCCATAAAGATTGCCTCTGAACTTGGCGTTAAATTTTTCATATTCACATGTAGTGCTGGACTTGTCTCCAATAAGGGTCAGGTTGGTTCGCTTATGGTCGTCTCCGATTATATAAATATGATGGGCATTGACCCAATTCGGGGTGAGGGTGGGGAGAGTAGAAACAAGATGTATCCTGTTGTCTCAAATGCCTATGATGAGATGCTTTGTAATGTTGCTATGAAGTTAGCAGGCGAGTTAGGGATTTCTGCATTTGAGGGCATATATGTTGCAAGAAGTGGTCCAACTTATGAGACACCAGCAGAGGTAAACTTCTTGAGGATGATTGGTGGTGATGCGGTAGGAATGTCGCTTGTTCCTGAGACGGTCTGGGCTGTGAGAGAAGGTGGCAGAGTTCTGGGGCTATCTATGATAACGAACAGGGCAGGGGCGCAGTTTGAGGGCGATGAGGTAGTCCTTGATATATCAAAATCACTTGCAAATAGCGTCTTTTCAATATTGGATGGTATATTATCATATATCTCTGAGGAGGGTCTTTCTTGATAAAGGCAGTGATATTTGACCTTGACAATACTCTTACCGACTTCATGCAGATGAAGAGGCGCTCAATTGAGGCGGCGGTTGACTCAATGATAGACGCAGGTCTAAAAATGACAAGAGATGAGGCAGTTCAGAAAATCTACGATGTCTATGAAAAAGAGGGCATTGAATACCAGAATGTCTTTGACAGATTCCTATTAAATGAACTTGGTGAGATTGACTATAAGATATTCGCATCAGGCATAGACGGATACAGAAAGGCAAGGGAGGCGGCTCTCGTCCTATATCCCCACACGAATGAGGCGCTGATTCGCCTTGTTAAGATGGGCATACGGCTGGCGATTCTATCTGATGCCCCCCGTCTCCAGGTGTGGCTTCGCCTGTGCTATCTAAAACTGCACCATCTTTTTGATGTCGTTATTACCTATGAAGATACAATGGTGCGAAAGCCGCATCCAGCTCCATTCAATTTGACAATTGAGAAACTTGGAATAATACCAGGGGAGGCAATTATGGTGGGTGACTGGGAGGCAAGGGATATCAAAGGTGCAAAGGAGTTGGGTATAATAACCGTCTTTGCAAGATATGGAAATATATTTGGCGAACATGGTAATGAAGCGGACTATACAATTGATGACATCATTGCGATTATTGATATTATAAATAAGTTAAATCAGACCTGAATACCAAGCCATTCAGATATTGTCTTTATCGCTAAATCGCGGGCAACCGGTATAGCATCTCTCACCTTATCTGTCATATCATCATAGCCACCAAACTCCTGCTGGGAATTTATTGATATGCCAATAATTTTGATGACATCCGGCATTTCGTATCCTAACTTCTTGCCTATATCTAATAAGGTTGGAAGGTGGATATTATGGCTCTGTTCAAAGCCCCTGTGGTCTTTGAGTTTGTCAATGTCAACCCAGAATACATCGCCAATGATGTGGGGCGCATCAACAATGCCATCTACTATCAAGACCTTATCATAGCCCTTTATGATGTCTAATATCATAAAACCGCCCCATAGCCCCTCAACTATGTCAAGGTCTTTGTGACTGAGACGCTCTTTCACCTCCCTTGCCACATATATGCCAGCACCATCGTCCCTGAGAATATCGTTTCCTATGCCAAGAAGAAGGTATCTTATCTTTCTTGAATTTTCAGTCATGACTTTTATATTTTAATTTATATTTGAGATTTTATGGATAATAAATCTGATAGATATTGGAATAAGTTTTCTTTTCAATTTTTTGTCATTCTTGTAGCGTCCCATCTTATGATGGGACGGGAATTTGAAAACGATACGATAATAATAAGACAAGGCATGCCTTGCCCCATAGTGTTATCTTGCAACTACGAAATTCTTACTCGCAGATAATCCTTCAGCAGTCATCCTCACAATATAAGCACCATTCGTAAGACCACTAATGTCTGATGTCAGTGTGTATTCACCTGCATTATATAACCCGCTCACAACTGTTGCGACCTTTCTTCCTGTGATGTCGTATATGCCTATGTCAATATCTGCCTGCGATGGTATTATGACATCAATATTTATCTGCGATGATGCAGGTGTTGGATATATTCTTGTTATCTCAAATGACGATGGTGTGCTATTGCCTGATGTCACCTGCGTTGTGCCGAGCGTATCATTTTTATCAGAGATGACTGCCTCAAGTTTGTATTCGTATGCTGTCTCGGGCATAATATCTCTGTCTGTGTATGTATATGGGTTTGTGCCTGTGATGAGTGAAGTATTGACCTTTGTCCATTGTGTGTTGTCATCTGTGCGAGGATATGTATCCTCGCCTGCGGAGGTGGGACTTGTGGGAGATTGCGCAATCTCCCTTACAGGGGACACAATGATTGGGGTGGCAATTCTGCAGTAGAGGTCGAAGCCCGATATATCCTCATCTGTTGTGACAGACCAGTTAAGTGTGATGGCGTTATTATATGGCGTCGCGGAGAATGATGTGAGGTCAATGCCTGGATATGGACCTTCGTAATAAGCATAATAAAGAATACAACCACTATAATATGAAATATGTGGATATTCATTTGAATCAAGTGCAAGTGATGTAGAACTAAGACTATATTCATAATTATCCACAATAATAAAATGCCATTTATAACCATCATAATATGCGTATCTCAATTTATCTGGAACAGGCCAGTCATTATTAACACTGTATGATATATTGGGTCTGTCATTAGAATCAATAACTATAGATGTCCAACCACCGGCACCCCATTCATTATCAACTACCTTTATTACCCAGCTCCTCCCATTCCAATATGCATATCTTAATTCAGGGTCATAATTATTATAACCAGAATATGAAATATGGGGTCTGTCATTTGAGTCAATTGCAAAAGAAGTACATCTACCACATTTATTATTATCAACGACCTCTATATTCCACTTAGTTCCATCAAAGTATGCATATTTAAGATGGCGATTGCTCTCATCGTCGTAAGATATATGTGGATGGTCCTTTGAATCAAGAGCAAGTGATGAATATTGACCCACATTACCTTTATAATCAACTGTTTCTATATTCCACTTTGTGCCATCAAAATAGGCATACATTAATGCACTATATTCTAAATCATAGAAAGATATATGTGGTCTATTATTTAAGTCAAGTGCAAGAGATGTCTCACAAGGACAATAATCTTCTTTTATATATACTATCTCTTTATTCCATTTTTGACCATCATAGAAAGCATACTTTATAGCATTTTCATCATCACTTATATAAGATATATGAGGGTTATCATTTTTATCAAGTGCAAGAAATGAGTCACCTCCTCCTAAATTAAAATGCTCAACTACCTCAATATTCCATTTTTCACCGTTATAATAAGCATATCTTACTTCTTTATAAGGAGAAGGAGCATAATATGATATATGAGGATAGTTATTTGAATCAAGTTCTAAAGACGTCCAAGTTCCACCATTAGGTTCATCAACTTTATCAATATGCCAACCGTAGGAAAAAATAAATGATTGATTTATAAACATATATATAATAAATATAAATAAAAAATACTTATAACCATACTTCATAATACTATCCTTTATAATCTAGAGGGAGGGCATATAAACAAAACACCCTCCCTAAATTATCTACCTACCTATCTAACTATTACAAATCTCTTTGTTGCTATCTCTGTTTCCGTTGTTGCCGTTAGTATATATACACCATTTGAAAGTTCTCCTGTGTTAATCTTAACTTCAGTAATACTTGGTTTGTCAACATTTACAAATGATTTAGATACAATCCTTCCACTGATGTCATATATACTTATGTTTATGATATTTCCAGATGGAACAGAGAATATACAGTTTATGAAATCATTCGCTGGACAGGGATATATGCTTGTTATCTCAAATGACGATGGTGTGCCATTACCAGATGTAGCATATGTTGTGCCAATTGTCTCTGATTTATCAGACACGACTGTCTCAAGTTTGTATTCATAATTGGTCTCGGGGGCAACAGTTCTATCTGTGTATGAATACGGGCTTGTGCCTGTGATAAGGGATGTATTCACCTTTGTCCATTGTGTGTTGTCGTCTGGGCGATGAAATGTATCATCGCCTACGGGGGTGGTGTTTGAGGACAGATTATAATCTGTCCCTACGGGTGTTTGTATGGGTAATTCATGAATTGCCCCGGGTGTGGCAGGTCTGCGGTAGAGGTTAAAGCCCGATATAGCGACATCGGTTGTGACAGACCAGTTGAGTGTGATGGCGTCATTATTTGGCTTTGCGGAGAATGATGTGAGTGAGATGCCAACGAGTGGTTCTCCATACCATATGTAATAAATTGAATAGGGTTCTGTAATATAATTATCACATGATATATGAGGATAGTTTTTAGAATCAAGAGCAAGTGATAAGTCTAAATCGCCCAAATAAGCTTTATCTTTTGCAATTTCTATTATCCATTTTGAACCATCCCAATGAGCATACTTAACGCTAGCAAAAGAATTATAAGCAATACAGGGATATTCATTACTATCCAGAGATAAAGAAAGACATCCTGTACAATAATCTACAATTCCTTTATTCCATAACTCACCATTAAAATACAAATAATATAGATATTTATGTCCATATCCACCACGATATACAATATGCGGTCTATTATTTGAATCAATTACAATATCAGTATTAAAATAAATAAAATCATAACTTTCAGAACTTATCAATTCTTTTATCCATTTTGTGCCATCCCATCTTGCATATTTCAAATTCCAACCTGAGTTTGGAAAATATTCCATATATGAAATATGAGGATAATCATTTGAGTCAAGTGCAAGAGAACAAAAATATCCTTCTTCTTGATATTCATTATCAATAACCTCTATATTCCAATTCATGCCATCATAATATGCATATCTTAATTCTGTATTCTTATCATTATTATATTCTCGACAGTATGCAATATGTGGATAATTCTTAGAGTCAATAGCAATTGAATTAAATGGTCCAGCATTATCTTCAGAATCTACTCTATATATAGACCAACCTTCACTATTTCTATAACCATACATTAAATCATCTGTTTCACAATCCCTAAATGATGCATGTATATTATCTTCTTTATCTATTGCTAATGAAGAGTCACTACCATAATGTTCATAAGTTGAAACTGGTTCATATATCCATTTACAACCCGTCCAATGAGCAAGTGTCAAAGCATTACCTCCAAGATAATAAAATAAAATATAAGGTCTATCATCTAAATCTAAAACAATTGAGTTTATTGAACCAGCAGGTGTTTTATCTAAAATATAGTAATGCCATTCAGGTGATAAACTATAACCTGTGCAAAACAGAACTATTAACAATACATAACAAATATATTTCATATAGTAATACTCCTTTCAATAAACAACATTTACATAATTATATAAAAAATATTATTTAGTAATTTGATTTTCATAAATATCTTCTATCTTAATAAAAGTAATTTCTTATATACCTTATCACTCACTCCAATGATGTATAAACCATCATTAATATCGCTTACATCCAATGATATCTCTCTCACTGATGTATTATCATTGATATTTACTTTTTCTGTATCTTCCTGAGGTATATTAATATCTTTCACCAACCTACCTGAAATGTCATATATTTTAATATTATTCAATTCTGAGATATCACCTTTGTATTTCAATGTGAATGTTCCTGAAGATGGATTTGGATATATTGTAACTTCAGGTGCTTGTTCTTTTAAGAGTTTTTCAGGTCTGTTCATACTTATTTTATGTTCTTCTGTCCATTTGTTTCTAATTTTCATTGATGGGTCGCCAAGAAGAATATGAATATAGACTGACATCAATGCCCAATATGGGTCATTTGGACCCGACAACTGATTAAATGCTAATGTTATTGCACCATAATGAACAATACCCAATAGATTTACTGGCTCCTGATCAGATGGAACAAGACCATCACCCTTTATACCATACATTACCTTAAATAAATCGGCATCAAACTCTTTACCTCCATAGGTAAAACCTCTTCTTGTAGCACCTACAGCTGCAACCGCTCCATTTCGCGCATTTGATTCATCAGGGTTTCTCATCCAGTAATCACATAGACAATCACCACTGGGAGGGGGTTCAGGAGGTGGTCCATTACCGTGCCTCCAATCAATACAAGCCATAGAACATCCAATATTAAATGCAACAACGTAATTTTCGTTAGATAGATTTTTTATATGAGGGTCACCATAAAAAGATGTGTATCCATAGCCATCTCCAGTTAAAGCCCATGTTTCCCACATACTTGGATAACCATGACCAAAGTAATTAACAATATTACAGCCCTCATTTATGTAGTTTGTAACAGTATCATTTGTTACATTAAGATTATCACCCCAGCATTCATGTATTGTTGATGTGATAGGAATGTCATAGTTGTTATTATCTTCAATTCCACCTATATTATTGCCACCCTTATCATCCTTAAAAGGATAATCAGGATGACCCTCTTCATGTGTTTTATGAGCAACAAATACCATTGTGTCATACCATGGAGTTGAATCCATCTTCGGTGTTGAATCTAATTTTGTAGAACTCTTGTCAAATTCATACTCATAGTCAATTATCTTATCCACCTGTTGTCCCATATCATAAACATCACTAGCAGTTAACCTTCCTACATATACATCTGGATACCAATCATGGTTTGTCCACCAAAAATTCCAATTAGGGTCATCATGACTTAAAGGATAACCTGGTGGTGGGTCATCATAACCAAGGCAGGCATAACAAACATCTGATGGTCTTACATATACTGGATTATCCTGATCATCATAATATGATGGTAACCAATATGGAAATGGAACCATATACAAAGGATTAAATAATTCCGTTCCAAAATTATCTTGAACATCACCAGCAAGTAGAACATATACAATATGATTCGTATTATATACATCTTTTATGAAATGATAAATACCCAGAGCAGTATATCCATTTGGAATCTGGTCTAACTTTGCGAGAATTACATGATGTCCTAAACCTTCTAAGTAATATTTTAACCATTCCATATAATCATAATATCCATTTGCTGTTATTATAAGATAATCATGATCAGGATATTGTATTGGTTTATGAAGTGAATCGTAGTTCCACACACATGACCTGTATAATGGAATAAAGTCAGGGCTTGCACCCGATGAACCTCCATCTTTTCCTCCAAACTTGCCTTTTTCTGAAAAACTATAATCAATATCTATTACCATCTCTTTTGACACTCTCAGATGCATCTGGTATGGGTCATACTGAAATGACTGAACATTGTTGTTAACCACCATTATATCTCTCAGAACCCCTTCATTTGATAGAATTGCTCCATCATCTGGATACCAGACATCCTGATTGTAGAATATTTGGTTCCACTGAAATGGTGGTTTTGGGCCTTCTAAAAGATAATCTGGCTGATGTGGATAAATTAAATAATTATAGAAGTCAACCGGTATTGTGCTTACAACTGTTATATTGCTTGTATCCTTTCCTTCGGGATAGCCCATAAGACCTCTTACAACCGGCAGTTCTGGCTTGCCATTTTCCATAGTGGTTCCATATACAGGAACCCATATCTTCTGGAATGTCTGCCCACCTTCATAGACATCCTCACACCAGAAGCCAGGTATCTCAACCTTATACTGTGTGTGACTCTCATCATGTTGAAGTATTGTTATATGTGGTGGGTCACCAGGTGTGCCATTAGGGTCAACAGGAACCCAAGTTGGAAATGAGAATGAAATTGCAGGCAAAATTAAGCAAACAATAACACAAACAAATCCTACGTTTGCTTCAATAATCTTTTTCATCTCTAAACCTCCTAAAAATAATTGTTAGTTAAATAATACTGTAAATTTCCCCAAACCCATTAATAATATTATATGAAAATTTATTTAAAAAAACAATAATTCTTCCTTTACACCACTATTTATAATATAAAAAATATTCTTATTGTCAAGATATTTTCAAGAAAATTTTTATAACTTCATCCAATACTAAATAACAAACTGTATATTAAAATTATATTTCTATATCCTGTATTCTTCACATCTGTTATCATTCACATATCAACTCAGATTAATATATGAAGGGTAAGAATACAGAGAATAAGGCAGATAGACCCGATGCATATAAGGGCTACAAGGGCGAGGCGCTTGACTTCCTAAAAGAGCATGATGTCACCGTCTGGTCCGATGTCGTTATCATAACAGATGTTGGCACTCAACTGGAAGGCGTAATACTTCCGAGAGCGGAGGGCACCGACGATAAGCACATAGTCCTCAAACTCAAGAATGGTTACAATATAGGTGTCAGGACATCAAAGGTCTCTGAGATAAAAGAGGTGGGCTACAAGCAGGCGATATACAAGATACCCGAGAAGGAGTTTCCTGTAAGCCCTGACAAGCCAGGAGTTACTCTCCTTGGAACCGGTGGAACTATTGCAAGCCGTCTTGACTACCGCACGGGCGCGGTGATACCCGCCTTCTCGCCGGGTGAATTATATGGCGCTGTGCCTGAACTTGCAGATTTATGTAATCTGACGACAAAGAAACTATTTGGAATATTCAGCGAGAATATGGGTCCTGCCGAGTATAAGACGACAGCGCTTGCCATAAAGGATGAGATTGAGAAGGGCACTGACGGTATCGTCATTGGTCACGGCACAGACACGATGCACCACACTGCAGGCATACTCTCGTTTATGGTGCAGAACTCACCTGTTCCGATTGTGATGGTTGGCTCGCAGAGGTCATCTGATAGACCATCTTCAGATGCTGCATTTAACCTGAGAACTGCTGTCAATATTGCTGCGAACTCAGACATTGCAGAGGTAGTTGTCTCAATGTTCGGACCAACAAGCGACCTCTACTGCCTTGTCCACAGGGGAACGAGGGTCAGGAAGATGCACTCTTCATACCGCTCAACTTTCAGGACTATTGGGGATGTTCCACTTGCGATGGCAAGCCCTGAATACATAAAGCCACTGCGAGATGACTATAATAAGCGGAGGAAGGAGAGGGAGATAAAGGTTGTGCCTGTCTTTGAGGAGAGGGTCACCCTCATTTATTATTATCCCAATATGCACCCTGATATTATTTACAGTTTAATTGACAATGGATATAAGGGTATAGTAATTGCCGGGACGGGTCTGGGTCATGTTAATAAGCCATTGTATGATGCACTATCAAGAGCGCAGGAGGCGGGCGTTGCCATATATATGACGGTTCAGACGTTGTGGGGTTACGTTCATATGTATGTATATGAGACGGGGCGGGATATGATGGCGAGGGGTGTTATCCCTGCTGAGAATATGCTTCCCGAGGTTGCCTATGTGAAACTTGCATGGGCGCTCGGTCAGACGACAGACCTTGAAGAGGTGCGTCAGATAATGCTTACACCGATATGTGGCGAGATAACAGAGAGAGAGCCATATAACGGCTATATCATCCTTCAGGGTGGTCTTTCCGAGGTGGATGAGTTCCTATCAACACACTGGCTGTGAGCGAAAAAAATCAGGCGAGGGGCAAATTTCTCAGACACCTCTTTCATATCTTCGGTGCCATAATTCCTATAGGTTATCTTTATATAGTGAAAGACAGAATCTTTCTGTGTAAGATACTCCTTGTTGCCTTTGGTATAGCACTATTACTTGATGTAATTCGCATCTTCTTCCTTAAAAAAGAGAAGAGAGGGCTTTTAATAAAGGTCCTGAGTGGTTTTATGAAGCCGGGTGAGTTGTGGAGATTCTCCGGCTCAACATATTTTATTGCATCATCGCTTATAGTCATATTCTACCTTCACAAAGATATAGCGGTTGCGTGTCTGCTATTTCTCTCATTCGGAGACCCTATAGCGACATTTATAGGAAGCAGGATTGGGGAGGAGCGTCTGTTCTGGGGAGATAAGAGCGTTGAGGGTAGTTTAGCGTTTTTTGCAGTATCGTTTGTGATTGGTATATTACTGCTTGGGTTCATAAAAGGGCTGTTCGGATCATTGATAGCAACGATAGTAGAGGGACTTCCTACGCATTTGATATTTGGAAGGTTCTACAGATGGCTTGATGACAATCTGACTGTGCCTTTGATAACAGGGTTTCTGATACAACTCATATTCGGGTTTATCTGGTAGAAATAATAGTGTTAGATTAAAATTTAATATGGAAGGTCTATTTAAACCTGCCCGTTATGAATAATTATCATTCATCAAGCAATCCTACTCAAATACACGTACCTTCCATAACTCACCCTCAGGGCCAATATCATATACAATCCACTTTCCATCATGAGACCACGATAGATAGCAAACACCAGGAGTTTCTCGTCCAGGATCATATGGATACTGTGTAATTTGCCAGGGGTCGCCACCTGAAGCATTTATTAAACATACACCATGTTGGTCAATTGGTTTTTCAATTTGAGCTGAGAATGCTATGTAATTACAATCTGGCGAAAACTTAGGGCATTTAATACCACCATGATGATATAAAATACTTTCATTATTACTTTCAATGTCATAAATACAAAGATTGTCAGTATCATTTTCTTCCTTGATATATACCAACTTTTTACCATCGGTGGACCAACAAGGGTAATAGAGATATCCTTCACCTATGAGTTTCTTTGGTTTTGAGCCATTTATATCTGAAACATATATACTATATTCATCTGTCTTGTCATTATCTTCGTATAGATATGCAATATTGTATTTTCCTGATAGGTTTCCAAATATTGTTGGAAAAATACCTTTTATAGATGTTTTAATAGGTTCTTCATATGGCTTGTAATAATAGATATCCGATTCATTCATAGATATGCCTGATTCATCAAACAAAATATAACCATCGCCGCTTATACCACTTATGTGAAAATCTTTATATTCTGTGGGCTCATATAGTATTTCAAAATTTTTGCCATCCGGGTCTATTTTACATATAGCACTATAATATGTATTTATACCTGAATAAACAAATACAATGTATTCACCAGATGAATACCATATAGCCTTATCACCATAATTATGCATACCCCCAAATATCTTATATGTATCATAATCACTGAATTTAGGTAATTCTCCAAATTTTACAACATCTGAACATCCAAAGATTATAAACATTGATGTGAATATAAAGATTATTGTTTTTTTAAACATATATTACCTCCTTACTATTCTTTAATATATAGAATCTTCTTAATTGTATTACAATTATCTGATGATACAGATATGTAATATATACCCTGCGACATACCAAGATATATAGGGTCAATCTTTATTGTATTTTTTGTATTATTGTTTATATTCTCTTCTGAATAAATCAAACGACCTGATATATCATATAGTTTAATAGAATAGTTTTCACTACGGTTCCTTACATCTATATTAAAGACATCATAAGATGGATTGGGATAAACTGTAACCTCTGGTTTCAAGATGTTTTTTGCTAATGTATTTTCAGATATCATATTTACTTTATTCTCTTTTTGTGGCTGTAATAATGGAACAACTTCAAGAGATGGGTCACCAAGAAGAAGAAAACCATAGTGTGTATTAAGCCAATAATAATAATCATAACTAAATATTGAACTAAATGCCTTCAATTTAGCCCAGTTCTCAATTATACCAAGATGTTTTTCACCCTTGTCATACATTACTCTATATAACCATATATCAAATGGATTATCTGGAGTAGTGTATGTTGTAACGGTCGCACCTGTTATAGCAACCGCACCACCCTGAACATCCATAAACCTTTCACAGAAGCATTCAGGAACTATAATATCACCTGTATCGCAACAAAGGCTGAATACAACAGGTCTTTCATTTCCAGGATTAATTATATCTATTTCATTAAATCTAAAATCATAAGGATATTTTTTAGTCCAATCAGACCAACATTTAGCACCGCCATGACCTCTATAATTTATAAACATAGGGTGATTTCCCTCAACATATTTTAATATTTCTAGATTTCCACATCCATCTCTTCCATACATTAAAAACATTGATGGGTTATACTTTTCATAATCTGTGTTCATTACATCTAATTTGTTCTGTTTAAAACGCATAGTATTATCATCTTCCCCTTTATGAGCGACAAGTAAGCTTTTTAGCATTCTGTCATAATTCATACCATATGTATAATGTGCTTTTATTTTATTTACCTGTAATTGTGCAATACCTGTAGTATTTACTGACAATCTACCTAATGCGATATCAGGAATAAAATCATCCGGATAATACTCTTCTATTAAACAGGCATATACCATATCGCTTGGAATACTATTAAAATATGCTATAGGAATATAGTCTGTATCACCTATAAGTAGAACATAGTCGTTTCTATTATTAATATAGAAGTCTTTTATTAAATTTTTTACATTATGCCAATCATCGGTATCTATAGAATCAACATAAACTGTATAATTTAATGTCTGCCTTAGAAAATTTGCGAGGTCATTTGCCTGTGTCTCAAAATCAGGATGGGTTACTATCAGGTAATCATATGTGGATGTCTCTATTGGCTGTAGTCCAAGATTTCCATAATTCACTATCAAACTCTCATACATTCCTATAAATGTAGGGTCTGCATCACCTTCGCTCTTTCCTTCAAAACCACCTTTACCATTCGTAATATGTGATATCGTTATAGTCATTGCAGGATGAACTTTCAATAATTTTGTTAAAGGATTATACTGAAATGGAACTACACCAAAATGAGAAACAGGAACATCCCTCATTATCTCCGTATCCTCTACATTTACCCTCTCAAGAGGATACCAGATATATTTTTCATATAAATTATCATTAATAGTAAATGGAAATGGACTTGTGTCATTTTCAGATTCTGGTTCCTGAAATGGATATACATTGTAGTTCCAAAGGTCAATTGTAAAATTATCAGTATAACTGATTGACATATCGCTTGTCTCATTATAGCCAACATACCCACCTATTGCGGGAATAGCAGGAAGACCCACATCCATCAATGTCATATAATCAGGTATTTCAAGGGACTTGTAAATTATCCCATTCTCCTCAACATCCTCAACCCACATACCTGGAACTGTAAGTTCTATAATCGTGGCATTACCATCTTCACGAGCAACCATAATTGGTGGTGTTCCCTCAGGATAATTGAGAATAAAAGGAACCCAGTATTTATCTGCCTGTGATAATGCTGGAACTAAAAGAATTAATAGGAAAAATATTAATATGTATGTATGTATGTATTCATACATACCCTCTCTTTGACATTTTCTTATCATCATCTCTACCTCCTAAAAATAGGTTTTTTTAAAAATCCTATTTTTCTAACTGAATTTTAAAAAATAATTATCTGTTTGTCAATAGAAAAAAATAAAAAAATTTTCATCTATTTTCATGAGATATTTTTATATGCTGACCTATTGATAATTCCCTCAATGTTCGTTTTGTAAAGAAGGCAGTAATTATAATAATTGCAATAATAATTATAAGTATTCTCAGAATTAACCTCTTAATTCTCACTAACGACCACCTTTTACATAATATATAAACCTGTCAAAGAGATATGAGAGTTTCATGTCGTCTTCCATGAGGATTGGGAAGGTTATCGCCTTTGCAAGTTTGGCAAGTATCTCGTTCTTCATAAGCGAGATAACATCTATTAAAGCCATTATGCTCCTCACCCCTCCTATCTGTGGTAGATAATCAATATTAAGGTTCCAGTTCTCACAGGCAATTGAAACTGAAAGGGCGAGTGATTTTGATAATCCCCATCTGCCGGCAAATTCAAAAGCCATTTTGACCTCTTCCTTGGACATCCTGGAGATGAGAAGTGCGATGTCAAGCCAGTTCAACAACGGTAAGATGAACCAGTGATAGTGTGCGTGAAGGGCAAGGGAGACAAGACAGGCAGGTTTTGTGAGAAATAATCCCATCTCTGTTTCATATGCGTTTTGAAGAAGTTCGTTATATTGGACCTCCAGCAGGTCTCTTCTTCTGAACCCGAAGTGAACATCCACAAGACGGTCTCCACTTTTAGATGGTAAAAGACATATACTCAGTTCTCTTGAAACATCGGGCTTTCGTATCGGTTTATATCCACCCTTCTCAAAGATTTTGATGATGGTGAGTGCCCTATCAGATGGGACTATTATGTCAATATCACCCTGTGGTCTGAGATAAGGCATTGGGTATAATGTCTCAGCCAGTGATAAACCCTTGAAGATGATGAAATCAGTAGTTCCAAGCAGGTCTTTAATCTCCTTATGCTGGTTTTTAATCTTCATGTAATTAGCAATTGAATCATTATAGATATTTCGTAATTCCTCAAACTGCTTTCTACCTACTATATAAGGTTTTTCCTTTATTGCATGGTAAAAGACAGGTGGAAAATAGTTTGAACTTAAAAAAGATATGTCAAAATCACTGATACTGATAAAATCTGGTAATTCTCTTTCAGAAAAAAGTAGGTCTGCTATTGGTCTGAGACGATAATCCCTATCTATATTTATTCTTCTCTTCCTCACTCGTATTTATAATAATAGTATTTATATCTGTATTTACCGTATGTTGAGACATAACTCATGGCATTAAGTATTATGCCCTTTGGTTTTATTTCTGCTGCAGATAATGAAGAAATCATTGCTTCTATAGACCTGAATGGTGTGACATCTGCAAGAATCACTATAAACGTTGCATCAACCTGCTTTCCAATTATCAAGGGGTCTGCAACAGGAAGAACCGGGGGTGAGTCGAATATTGCAATGTCAAAATCCCGTGTTATACTCTGGAATATATCCTTCATAATCTGAGAATCTAAAAGTTCCGCAGGATTTGGCACCTGTCTGCCAGCAGTAAGCACAAATAGATTCTCAACGTTTGTCTCTCTTATGGCGCTCTTTAATACTAACTCCTTAAGGCATACATTGGAAACACCAGGTGAACTCTTCATCTTGAAAATTCTATGATGCTCTGGTTTTCTCAGGTCAGTATCTACTAATAAGGTCTTCCTGCCTGTTAAAGCAAATGATATGGCAAGATTGATTGATATTGTGGTCTTGCCCTCGTTTCTTTCTACACTGGTTACAAGTATTGAGCGGAGTTGCTTATCTATAACAGTTGATATTATATTTGTCCTTAGCCCTCTGAACGCTTCTGAAAAAGGCGACTGTGGATTATCTAAAATTTCAAAGAATAAATTACCAAACGCTTCTTCCTTCTTTCTTTTGAAGATAATATCTATTAAAGCCAATCTTGATTTCTTGGTTGCGTCAGCAATTGGTGTAGGAATTATTCCCACTATTGGCAGTTTGATAAATCTCTCTGCCTCCTCTGGAGTATGTATCGTATTATCAAGAAGTTCAATAATTATCGTGGAAAGAAGACCTATAACTATTCCCAATATAAATCCCATTAAAAGGTCTCTTCTGTGATTTGGTTTAATAGGTGCTATTGGACTTATGGCAGGGTCCACAATCATAATATTTGTCTTCTTCATTGCTTCTTCTATCTTGATCTCCTGATATCTTGAAAGAAGAAGGTCATAAATATTTTCATTTGCCTTCTTCTCCCGCTCTATTCTCACAAGGGCTAAACTCTTTGATGGATAACCCTCCAAATCTTTATCATATTGGGCTATCCTTCCTAAAATTTCATCTATCTTACTCTCTAATTCCCTTTTCTTAAACCCGATATTCCCTGTGTTTAAGCTGTTAATCAACAGTTCTCTTATATTCTTCTTCATTGACTCTATCTCTGCATCTAATTGCTTGATATTCGGATGTTCTTCTGTATAAAACTGTAGTTCCTTCTCCCTCTCATTAACGAGAGTTATATAGTTATAATATGCATCAGAGACGTTCTTATCTGTAAAAGCTGGATTATTCACGAGTTCAATAAAAGAATCATCATTTGAATATAACAACCCTACTGTTCTTTCTCTCTCCCTTGCCAACGCATACAGTTGTATCTCATAATCTGCTTTCTCACGTTCTAAATAGGCTATCTTGTCAATGATATCTGCCAGATTCTTATCTATATTATATATCCCCTCAGATTTCATTGATTCATTCTCTCTGTCTTCAAGGTCAGTTAATGTCTCTTTAATTCTTTTAAGTTGTCCCTCTATAAATTCTCTTGTAGATACTGTCTGTCCTTTCTCGGATTTATAACTTTCTTCAATGTATGATTCCGTTATCAAGTTTGCCTCTCTTGTTATCTGCTCCGGGTTAGAACCGGTTATACTGATTTTAACAAGGTCAACCCCCTCGGTAGACGTCACAGTGATTCTTGACTTCAGGTCGGCTATCATAGGAGCAAAATTTAATATCGTAAATGAACATGTAAGACCTTCCTTGGGTGATGGATAAGTAAGTGTGAAATTCAGTCCATTTTGGTCAAACTCAACACCATTTTCACCCCTCCCTACAAGTGTTCCATCTCCTTTGAGAACATTAAATTCCCTATCATTTATAAAACTGATTTTATAATTTCCTGGAACTGTCTTTTCTATTAATTTGAAAGTAGTAAAATATTCAATCCAATCTTTTGGTTCTGTTATTAGCGCTTTTTTCTGCTTACTTATAACATCCAGAGAAATGGCTCTACTACGAATAACAGCCAACTCTGTGTTTAGAAAGTTTGGACTCCAGAAATAGTAATAACCTGATTGTTGTTCAAATATTGTTGGTTGATACCTAACTCGTAAAACAGTGCTTGCTTCATATAAAGGAGTTGTAGTATATGAGAATATTGCTGTTATAACTACTGCTATAAGAATAAGAATCAATATCAGCCATTTTCTCTTTGTAATTATACTTATATAATCACTGAAAGTTGCTTCTTTATCTATTAATCTATTCATTATTTATGACAGTAAATTACCACTCCATTCTATAAATAGAGTTCGCCCTGACAAATGAAGTCAGCGATGGTTCTATATCTAAAAGAAATTGATTTACATCACTTATAAATCTTCTTGGCACATATATTATATCACCTGGCTTAAGGTCAATATTTAGCGCAAGGAGTTCTTCTTTCAGAACCTTATCCATATCTACTTTAATCGCTTCCGGCTTCATATCAATGTTTCTAATCACCATTGTTGACGACTTCTTGGCATCCTTTGTGAATCCTCCGGCCATCAATACTGCTTCAAGCGCTGTCGCCTGCCTTTTATAATGGTAAACCCCTGGTGTCCTTACCTCACCCAATACATATATCTCACAATATCCGTATTCAGTAACCTTGATAATTGTTTGCGGATTTCTATAATACTTTGAGAGTTCTTTGTTGAGTTTATCACTGAGTTCCTCAATCGTAAACCCGGCAACCTTGACCCTTCCCAGTAATGGAAAATCAATATTTCCATTCTCAGATACAACCCAGTCATCATCAATTGTTGGTTCTCCCCAGAGTTTTATATGTAATACATCATCAGGACCTATCACATACTTCATACCATAAGAAACACCAGAAAATGATATAATCAGGACTATCAATAAGAGCAACAATGTTATAATATTTCTCATCATATACAAATTTTATCATATAGACAATAACAGTCAATAATACATAAAAATATTTTTATATTGATATTTTTGCTTTTTTGATTTGGGTTATTTTGATTTATGATAAAGGTCATAAAAAATACTGGGATTATTTTACTCTTTCTATTTACTCTTGCTATTCTATCCTGCGCCAAGGTGGGCTCACCACCTGGAAAGATAACAAAGACAGAGGGTGAGGTAAAAATAAATATCGTCTCTGCTGAGGTAATTGATAATTCTCATATTGTAATTACATTCTCTTCTCCATTATCCCCCGAAACTGCCCTTGAAAAGACAAACTACAATATCACATCGCAGGATGGAACATCTCTTGAAATTCTGGACCTGATTGACAATAGAAAGGATGTCATCACACTTATAACTTCACCCCAGAAAAATACCCGATATTCACTTACAATAGCCAATCTCAAAGATGAAAAGGGGCTCCTTTCCAAACAGTTAGTAAAAACCAATTTTAAAGGTAATATAAGTGATGACAGGACACCACCCGCCCTCATTAAAACAGCACCTTCAAAGAACTCAAAAGATGTCTCACCATCGCAGGTCATCACATTGCTATTCAACGACATTATTGATAAGAAGAGTTTGGAAAATTCAATTGAGATAATAGATGACTTAGGAGAAAAGGTTTCATTTAATATCCAGGGCAAAGGCACAATATGGTATCTTCTGCCCAGAGAGCCACTTCTCTTCTTAACTGAATATAAAGTCACCCTGTCAGATAATATAAAAGATATATCTGGAAATAAGATATATTATGCAGATACAGTAAGTTTTTCAACTATAGTAGATAATAACTATGGTTCCATATCAGGTAGCGTGCTGACTTCAGAGAAAATTGGAACAGATTCAATAACTCTTGTTCTCTCAACCGAGAGTTTGCCAGAGCTCGCCCTGCATTCGCTCATATCCATCCTTCACCCCCAGAACAACGGCTCTTTCTCCTTCAACTATCTCCCCCCAACAAAGGAAGATGTCCAGTATTACATACACTGCTTTGTTGATGAAAACAATGATGGTATATATGAAATGTTTGCTAGAAGTGACTCTCTGCCCTTAACAGCAAAGAAAGAGAGGTCAGGGGTTGAACTGAGACCGAAACCAGTTGATAGAGAGGGTCCAGAGATAACGCTAATCACTGTCTATCCAGAGCCCTACATCTCTGGCGATATTATGGTTGAGGTGTCCGCATCGGATATAGAGAGCGGTGGTGCGCTGGTTGACCAGATTGAGGTCTTTATAAATGGTGTTTTAAGCAATGGGTCAGGTGTCAATCTTCCAGTTGATAAAAGTTCAAGCCAGATGACAAGGGGTTCAGTTATACTTGCGGAGAATGAACTTACCTGGCACTCTGGCAAGATAACAGTATATGTTCATGCTCACGATTCAAATGGTAACTGGGGCAAGTTCACATCAGTAGAAATTGTAAAGAATAAGGGCAGATTGAAGGAGATAAAGGGTGAGGTGATACTGGAGGCAAGTCCGGTGAGTGGCGCAGTGGTGATTGCCTATGATAATAATGAAACACCCGTTTCTATCGGAAGGTGCAACAGCAAAGGAAAGTTCGGCATCAAGGTCCCCGGAGATATTGCGATAGGCGAGATTGCCGCATTCAGCGATGACAACAAGAACGGTCATCTTGACGGCGGTGAGCCGTTCAGAAAGGTGAAATTTACAGAAGGTATGCCCGTCCAGATTGTCCTCTCTCACCCACCGGACATAACCTATGCCAACGCGCTTCTAAAGACGAGCATATCAGACAAGGGTATGAAGGTCTTCATACTCACGATAACAGCGGTTGCAAGCGATGATGACTACGACTTAAAGAGCGTCTTCGCTGAACTACCATGGGGCGACAAAATAGAACTGAAAGATGACGGCGAACCGCCCGACAAGCAGGCAAAGGATGGCATATTCACCTCTCGGGTCTCATTAAATGAAGAAAATATTGCCTTTATAACAAAAGGTGAAACACGAGCATCTGCCAGGGTAATTGCGACTGACAGCATTGGAAACGAGACAGTCAAGACAGAGAGTGACTATGAGGGTCTGGAAATCAGGGTAATTGAGCCGGTAAGTAAAGTAAACGCCCTTGACGATGGAAAACTGGTCAATATAGATTGGATAAGTCCATCTCAGGAATACAGTTATGTGATATTCATCGTCCCATCAGATGATGTCGCCAATTTCACAGGTCCCGACTCAACCGAGATATGGTCCAACATATCATCACCTGTGAAGAAACCACCGTTGATAATCAAAAGAGAAGTTATAAAGAAATACTGGGGCTATCCCTCGGGCTATAAGTTCGTAATCTATGTATATGCTTACAAACACGACAATCTCAAGTTTGAGGAGGGCGATGTTGGCATAAATACTGGTATCCTGGTTCATAGATAATATTTTATAAGTGTGTTATCTTATAACAGTTATTAAATGAGAGGTATTATATGGCAGATTTAATAGAGGATGTATTGGTAGTTCCACTCAGGTTATTATCAGATGAGCGCGGTTTTCTTATGGAGATACTGAGGTCTGACTCCGAGCACTTCACAAAGTTCGGTCAGGTCTATATAACAATGGCATACCCGGGTGTTGTCAAGGCGTGGCACTACCACAAAGAGCAGACCGACTATTTTGCAGTAGTCGTAGGAATGGCGAAGGTTGCTCTGTATGATATGAGGGAGAAGTCAAAGACAAAGGGCGTTGTGAATGAGTTCTTCTTCGGCGAGAGGAATCCTAACCTCATTATCTTACCGCCGATGATTGCCCACGGCTTTAAGGCGATAGGTGCAAAATCCGCCTGTGTAATAAACGTGCCAGATAGGTTGTATATCTATGATAAGCCCGATGAATATCGCATAGACCCCTACGACAATGACATACCTTATGATTGGAGGTTGAAAGAAGGGTAGGGAAAGATAAATTTTATTGAATTAATTTTTCTAAAATTGAAAATAGCTCTTGACTTTTGATAAACACATAACCTATAATTTACTTATAATTTATACTGTTCTTATATTTAAATAATGTTATTGAGCAATATTTAACCACAATTTTTAGGAGGTATGGTTATGAAAAAGTCATTTCCAAACAAGATAGATATTGTTCATTTATCTATCTTTATTATTCTTCTATTCACATCAGTGGCGTTATCTGAGCCAGAGTGGATAACATTTCCAGGTGGGAGTGGCACTCCAGGCGAACCACCAATAATAACAGTAACTC
>Ga0315280_10000151_pt1 | contig 130591 bp, 118 predicted proteins | sample YL17G06_40_MG_FD_203697 | JGI IMG/M metagenome (GOLD analysis project Ga0315280, IMG submission 203697) | Sediment microbial communities from Yellowstone Lake, YNP, Wyoming, USA - YL17G06_40 | ecosystem: Environmental > Aquatic > Freshwater > Lake > Sediment | place: USA: Wyoming | collected... | reverse complement strand
ACGCCCTTCACGAGGATCTCGGCCGTCTCGTCCGCGGTCAGCATCGCCATCTTCTTCACCCCCTTCTCCCCGTGGGCGCCTATTCCGAAGTACATCTCGTCCTCACCCAGTGTGAAAGTGGGCTTGCCCGTAGCGGGGATCGTTGCGGAGGAGAGGGCGACGCCATAACTTCTGCAATTGTCCCTCGCCTTCTCGACCGACTTCCGTACTTCCAGCAAGGGTGCGCCGGTCTCGGCCTTCGCCCCGGCGACCTTGATGACGAACAGGTCGGCGGCTATGCCCCTGCGATCTTGAATCCTTTCAGGCGGCGCAGAAGCTATGTCGTCCCAAACTCTAACGGTCTCGTTTTCGATCCCTTCTTCCTTCGCGGTCTCCGCCGCCATCCCGAAGTTCATGTTGTCCCCCGCATAATTCCCGTAGACGTACAGTATGCCCTTGCCACCGTTTGCCGCCCTCGTGGCTTCCAGGATGAAGGGGGGCGAGGGCGCGGCGAAAACCTCGCCGAGTACCGCGGCATCGGCCATGCCGTACCCGACCCACCCCAGGAATAACGGCTCGTGTCCGCTCCCACCACCTATGACAACGCTCACTTTTCCCATAATGGGTGCGTCCTTCCTTGAGACCACGTGAGGATTTACCAACCTCACGATGTCGGGGTAAGCATTAGCGTAACCTTCGATGCTCTCTACCGTTACCCTGAATGGATCGTTGATGAGCTTCTTCATGTCTCACGGGACTTGCGCAGATTCGAATATGACTGTTTCGCCTATGGGAATTACAGTCGAACGTCGCCAAGGACAGCATAAGGAAACAAGTTGGTGCAGCATAAAATCGATTGACTTTCCTTTACGCTCTTAACGTTTTCTTGCGTGTAGGTCGTCGCTCTCCCAAGGACATTTTAATTCCATCGACCACGAACTTGGCGTTGTCTATTATGCCCCTGGCTTTTCCCCGAGTATAATACTCCATTGGCGTCACCCACTTGCCTGAAACTTTAATGGGGTAGCGCGCGAAGACGACTTCCCTCTGGATCTCCGTTCCTCTTTCGATCAACCGCGCACACCTTTCCTCCCTCAGCAGTTCGGGCCTTACTCGCCTCAGGACTGCAGCCAAGCCGCTGATCGCCCTATGGTCTCTCGCCTCATTGCCGCCAAGCTCGATGATCATGGCGTTCGCAGCGCTCTCGATGGCCATCGAAGCGTGAAAAACGGCAGAATCGAACTCCCCGTCGGAAAAGCGTTTTTCCGCCCTACCAAGATTCACTTCGGAAACTCTCAGCAGCGTTTCTACTTTGCTTTCAACCATATCCCCGCTTCCTCCAGGTATTCATGGCTTGACCGAATCTCCTCAACTCTGTTGCGTAAGATCTCGGCGAGTTCACCCGTCTTATCTGTCAGAACCTCATAGCCGTTGGCGATCCCGTAGACGATGCCACCTTCTTGCGAATTTACGTTGTCCAAAAAATCGTCCTTCGTCAGTATCAAAGGCTCTATTGCTATGTGGTACTTCGATTCCAGTTTCGAGATCTCCGATATGACGCCATCCTTCACCTCGTCAGTAGGTTTACTCGCGATGATTATCATATCCAAATCGCTGTACTCATGGGCGTTTTTCTTAGCCACGCTTCCGAACAGAATGATTGCCCTGACAAAGTGAAGTTTTGTAAGCCCAGCCGCTATCCGTTTGGCTTGGGAAATCATGTAAAGGCTCAATTCGTAAGCGGAGATCGCCAACACTCCACTCAAGCCATACCACTTGTCATCCTTCTCAACGATACCTTGGCGTTTCATTGACTCGAGTTTAACAGTCAACCACCTATCGCTCAATCCCGTCTCAAACTTCAATTCGCCGTAGGTGTGCTTTCCGTGCTTTAAGGTCAACACTATCTTCGCTTCGGGTTTCAGGGAAACTAAGTCCAATTCATGGTCAACGTGGATGATAGGTGACGACAAGAATAAAAACTTTACTAAGTAAAGTAAATATCGACGTCGGGTATGAAAACATGCATCCCGCGACTTGGTCTTCTGTCCTAGAGCACCGCGTGTTTCCACCCTGGGTATTGTTCCGCCCTCATCGATGGGATTCTCTCCCTGCTCGGTTGGATCCGCCTTATGGTGGATTTTTTCCGCAGTGCTCCGATATGGTAAATGGGGTCTGCCTTAATAAACTATACATGGTCGCCCCCGTCCGACGGAGGGGTGGTTTCCGACAAGGCTTATATCGCGCTGACCGCGCTCGCCCCGATGTTGAGTGATGATGCCCCGCCAATTTCTTTAGGCGAAGGACGTAGCGGAGAACTGATATTCCATCCTGAACCGTGTGGGGCTCAGATGAGTTTGCGGGCGCGTTTCATATCTTCGGAGGTCTGCGGCCTTGGTCTTTGATCTGAGTGAGAACGAGCGGAAGACGATGCTTGCACTTAAGGAACTCAACGGCAGGGCTTCGGCCCAGGACATCGCGAGTGCCTCCGGACTCGACATCGCCGCCGTAATGAGGGGCGCCCTCCAGCTCTCCGAACGCGGCCTGATCGTCATTGAGGACAATAGGAGGCGCTTCGCGAGGCTCACAGAGGAGGGCGCCTCTTACAGCGAATCGGGTCTCCCGGAGAGGAGGGTGCTTGAGGCCTTGATAAGGGCAGGCGGCAGCATCCCCCTGGCCGATGTACCGCAGGCAGCTTCCATTCAGGCCTCGATCGTCCCCATAGTGCTCGGATGGCTACGGACGAAGGGATGGGCAAGGGTCGAGAGGCGCGATGGCGGTTCCTTCCTGATCGCCGAGGTGACGGCACCCAAGGAGGGCCCCGATGAGGCGCTCCTCCGACTGATGGCCGGGAAGAAGTCGGTCCACGCCGACGAGTTGGGGGCGCTCGCCGACGACCTCGGCACCCTCTCCCGCAGGAATTTAGTGGAGACTGGGGAGGACGTCGCGAGGAACCTCGTCCTGACCGACGCCGGCATGGTCGCCCTGAGGGAGGGAATCAGGTCGGTGGGGGGCGTCTCCTCCCTGACGCACCAGCTCCTCACCTCCGGCGCTTGGAGGTCCGTCAAGCTTAGGGGTTACGACATCCGCGCTCCCGTGGCTCCGACCTGGCCTGGAAAGGCGCAGCCGTACGTCGACTTCCTCGGCGACCTGAAGCAGAAGCTCGTCGGTCTCGGATTCAAGGAGATGCGGGGTCCGCTCGTCGAGCTGGCATTCTACAACTGCGACGCCCTCTACATGCCACAGGACCATCCCGCCCGCGAAATACACGACATATACTATGTTCAGGAACCTTCGAGCGGCGAGATCAACGTACCCGACACCCTTGAAAGGGTCAGGAGGACGCACGAGGACGGCTGGAGGACCGGCTCGAAGGGCTGGGGCTACTCGTACTCCCTCGTCGAGGCGAAGCGCCTCCTCCTCCGAAGCCACACGACGGCCGTCAGCGCTCGGATGCTGTTGAACAAGAACCTCGAGATCCCGGGCAAGTACTATTCCGTCGCAAGGTGCTTCAGGCCTGACGTCGTCGACAGGACCCACCTGACCGAGTTCAACCAAGTCGAGGGCATCGTCCTCGGAGAGGGCTTGGGCCTCAAGGACTTGCTCGGCGTCCTCGCAACGTTCGCCGTCGAGATCGCGGGCGCTACGAAGCTGAGGTTCGCGCCCGATTATTTCCCGTTCACGGAGCCGAGCATCGAGCTCAACGCCTACAAGGAAGGGTACGGCTGGATCGAGTTCGGCGGCTCGGGGATCTTCAGGCCGGAGCTCACGAAGCCCCTCGGCATCAAGGTTCCAGTCCTGGCCTGGGGCTTGGGCGCTGACAGGCTGTACATGATGAGGGCAAAGGTCGACGACATCAGGACGCTCTTCACCCAGGACCTTGAGTACTTGAGGGGGAAGGAGGTGCTTTAGCGTGCCGACGATAGAGGTCAGCCTGAGCGACCTCGAGACCCTAGTTGGAAGGGCACTGCCCAGGGACCTCGATGAGCTGAACGGGATCCTGTCCTATGTCAAGGGCGCGGCCACTCCTGTCGAGCCGACTTCCGTCGAGAACCTGAGGATCGAGCTGAAGGATGGAAACAGGCCGGACCTTTGGAACGTCGAGGGCATTGCGCGAGGCCTTCGCGGCTTCCTCGGCATCGGGCGACAAGGACAAGGAGGAGGCGGGTATGGCATCGCCGGAAGCTCCGGCATCACGATAGGGGTCGACCGTCGGCTTCGGAGCATAAGGCCCTTCATCTGCTGCTCGGTCGTGAAGGGCGTGAAGCTCACCGACCCCACGATACGGGGCCTGATGCAGCTTCAGGAGAAGCTCGACGAGACTTACGGGAGGAAGCGGAGACGGACCTCCATAGGCCTGTACGACTTCGACCTCGTGAAGCCCCCTCTGAGCTATGGCGTCTCGAGGCCTGACGGTTTCAGCTTCGTCCCCCTCGGCTTCACAGAGAGGATGACGCTTCGCGAGATACTGGAACGACATCCAAAGGGGTTGGAATATAGGGACATAATCAGGAACCATGCGGTCTGGCCCCTCCTCTACGACTCGATGTCGAACGTCCTCTCACTTCCCCCGGTCATAAACTCCAACGACCTGGGCAGGATCACCGAGGAGACGAGGAACGTCCTCGTGGAAGTCACGGGCACATCTTACGAAACTGTCTCGAACACCCTCAACATCGTGACCCTCTCCCTTGCGGACAGGGGCGGCAGGATCTACTCGGCCCTCGTCAAGTACCCCTATGGAGATCGGAGGGAGGTGCGGACTCCCTCGTTCAGGGCCGGCGTGGTCAAGACCTCGCTTGGCGAGATCAACGGCCTCCTGGGCCTGTCGCTGAACGTCCACAAGGTCACAGCGCTACTCAGGAGGGCGGGGTTCCGCGTCATGAGCACGGGCCATTCCTCTCTCACCATCGAAGTGCCCTTCTACAGGATCGACATAATGCACCCGGTGGACGTGATCGAGGACATAGCCATAGCCTTCGGCGTCAATTCAATGGAGCCGAGGTGGCCGCAGCTTGTCACAATCGGCGCCATCAGCCCGCAGGAGAGATTCGAGCGCTCCGTCAAGGAACTGATGGTCGGCTTCGGCTTCCAAGAGATCCTCACGTACGTGCTTTCGAATCCGGAGGAGCTCTTCTCGAAGATGAACCTCGAAGCGGGGGAAGTCGTCGGGATAGCGAATCCCAGGATAGCGACGTACACGTGCCTCAGGAATTGGCTCCTTCCCAGCTTGATGGGATTTCTCAGCAAGAACACCCACGTTAGCTATCCTCAGAGGATATTCGAGGTCGGCTACTGCACCCTGCCGGATCGGAGCAGGGCCAACAGGGTCAGGGACTCGCTGAAGTTGGCCTTCGTCATCATCGGCCCGGGTGCGGGCTTCACCGAAGTCAAGTCGATCTTGGAGTCGCTCCTCGTAAATTTGGGACGCTCGCAAAGTCCGGAGGAGGTACGGCATCCGAGCTTCATAGAGGGCAGGTGCAGCAAGATAGTGGTCGAGGGCAAGGAGCTCGGCGTCATGGGCGAGATCCATCCGAAGGTGCTCGAATCCTTCGGGCTCGGCGAACCGGCCGTCGCCCTCGAGCTCGAACTATGGGAGAAACTTATAGGATGACGTTTCGGGAGAAGCTGAGATAGAGCATGTCAACGATAGGGTTTGGAGAGTTCCAAAGGATGGACATGAGGATCGGCCTGATCGTCGATGCCGCAAGGGTCGAGGGGACTGAGAACCTCATCAAGATGTCCGTCGATCTCGGCGGGGAAAGGAGGCAGGCAGTTGCCGGATTGGCGAAGTGGTACAAGCCCGAGCAGCTCGTCGGGAACAAGTACGTCTTCGTCGCGAACCTCAAGCCGGCGAAGCTCAGGGGCGTCGAGTCGAACTGCATGATATTGGCGGCCGACGATGCCAAAGGGAAAATTGTACTGCTGAGGCCTGAAACGGACATCGATGTTGGAAGCAAGATAAAGTAGCTTCTATGTCACACCATGGGATCGAGAAAGCCCGACCGTAGAGAGAACGGGAGCACCATGGCGGGTGGGAGTTAGCGGAGTGTCTGACCTCTTATTCCCATCAGGGTTCGTTAATCCCGCGACTCACACGTATGGTTGTAGGGTGCAGCAGCGACTCACCCCATAGTTTTCAAAACTGCCCTCATCGTTTTAAAATCATACCTTAATAGTAAACCAAACGCATATGGTTGAATGCAACCACAATTCGAACAGTCCACGTCACCCAGGGTACAGGGTTGCTTTATTCTACCCATCGGATCTAGCGGCATTACCATTGTCTTGAATGTGCAATTCCCTCCAATATATTTTTCGCAATTATAAGATTTCATAGCTTCAATCATGGCATCACTCAGAAGTATAAAATCCCCGTATTTCCCTTTCAACTCTCTTATTTTATCGAGAATCTCGTCTCTACGCTGTAAATTTATGAATAGATTATCATCCTTTCGAAGGGGCGTATGGAACATGAAATTAATGCCAACGACATTTGTATCACGCCATTCCTCTAACACATCGGATATGCACCCATAGTTTATCGAATTAACAGTCATACCTAAGCATATCCTTGCTTTACTACTGATGATGTTCTGGACTGTTCTGTCATAAGTTCCTTTCCCCCTGATAAGTTCGTGGTATCTTTTGGTTCCGTCTATTGAAACGAAAAAATTACAGCCTTTGAGATTTGGTATTCCGAGAGTCCCGTTAGTAACTACCCAATTGAGTTTAAAACATTTTGTTCCCTTATCGAGCAAATCTGGTCTTAGAAGTGGCTCACCGCCAACCCAAGCGCAATGTAAGAAATCATACCCATTCTGTAACTCCTCTATTCTCTTTACCCATTGATCAGTTGTAAGTTCATTGTGGTAGCCTTGTTCTATAAAATAACAATGTTTACAATTTAGGTTACATCTGTAAGTTGTATCGATTTGAATGCCGATAGGACGACTCACATTGTTAAGGGTAATTCTCAGCATTCCTTTAATTAATCCTGTTAATTTTCTCATAACTAGATCCCAACACCAATTGCCCGAAGATGCCGCAACTGTATGTTGCGGTTATTCATTTAAGGTCTGGCATGGTGAAACGTCAACCTCAGACGCCGAAGGATCACGACTTCAATGTCCAAAGTATTCATCGGTCACCAAATTCTTCTTGGAGACACCAAGAAGGCGTCTCGTAGGCGCACTATTACAGGTCCTTTACCAAAAGGAAGGCGTCGCCAGTTCCCTTTCCCCAGAACTCCTCGAGATGTTTTGCAAACTTGAACCCGTTCTTAGATGCGAAGTTCACCATGGCCAGGTTGGTGACGGCCGTGTGTGCGAATAGGCGATGGAGTCCCCTCTCCTTCGCCCTTGCCTCCGCCCATTGAAGCAGTTCCTTCCCGATCCCCTTGCGTTGGGATTCAGGATTGACGTCAAACCAGTCGATGCAGCATGCTTTCCCCTCAAATACCTCGCCCTTATGTCCCCAGATCCTGGTGAACTCCAGCAGCATGAAACCCACGGCTCTCCCATCGACCTCGGCCACCCACAGCTCCTCACCCTCCCTCGTTCGGCCTAGTGCAATGGCAACGTTGTCCCTCGCTTCCTGAACGCTCTCACAGGGCCACGTCCTCAAGAGGGTTTCAGCGTAATCGTCAAAGTCCCGATCCGAATAAGGGCGGATTTTCGAAAGGACCATCTCCCTTGCTTTTCGTCACCACGCCCCATGCAATGATCGGGCATCACGCCTTATGCTCATCCATGAGTGAAATATTCGTCATTCACCATGAATTCATCCAAGAGCCCCTTGGCCCTCTCCCTCCTCTCCTGATGCTCCTTGAGGAAGGCCTTCACCTTCTCCGCCACGGCCGCCTTGTGTTCACCGCAGAGCAGCTCTCCCCTCAAGCACCTCTGCCGGATCTCCTCGACCTTCGAGTCGTCGGGCTCGAGCAAGAAGTAATCGTACTGGAAGATCGGGCAGATCTCGGGATCTCCGCCGAGCCGCCTCTGCTCCTCCACCGAGACCCTTCCCCCGGTGAAGGAGTTCATGATCTTCTTCTCTGCCGTCCTAGCGTCGTCGGTCGTGAAGACGGCCGACTCCGGTATCGACGCCGACATCTTCCCATCAGCCAACAGCCCCGGCAGGAACCTCGAGTGGATCTGGGCCGGCTTCAGGAAGCCGATCTTCGGGGCCACGTCCCTCGTCAGCCTCCAATAGGGGTCCTGGTCGATGGCCGCCGGTATCAGGCACGGCACGTTCCGTCCCGAAATCCTCGACTCGATGAAGGCCGGCACTGCCTGCATGGCCGGGAAGAACGCTATCCCGATGTTCGCGTTGTCCTCAAGCCCGAAGATGGCCTTCACAGTGGAGTACGTCACGTGCTTGGCCACCTCGATCGCGATGTTGTAGAGCGTCCTGGCGCACAGGGTGTCGGTGACGAGCAGGGTCTTGCCCTTCTGGAAGCCAGTCGCTATTATGTCAAGGGCGTTCTCGCGCGTCCAGTGCCTCACCTCGTCGATCGAAAGGCCCGGAGGTGGCCAGAGGCTCTTCTCGTCGTCGGTCAACTGGAAGTAGAGCTTCGCGCCGAACTTGTCCTGCAAGTGCTTCGTGAATACCCACGGTATCATGTGCCCGATGTGCGTGGGTCCCGACGGCCCCCTGCCCGTGTAGAGGTAGAACCTCTCGCCCTTCTCGTACATGTCGAGTATCCAGTTCAGGTCCCTGTGGGAGAAGAAGATCTTCCTCCTGAGTTGCAGGTGGAGTTCCCCCGTGAACTTCCTTATCCTCCCCAGCAGCTCCTCCGTTATGGGCTCCGTCCCGAATTGCTCGATGAGCTTCTCGTAATCTATCCTGCCCGTCACTTGCCATGGCGTGATGACCGGACGTTCCTCTGTCAAAGCCGCTCCGCATTCCGATTGGCAAGCGGTTAGAAAAGAGTTCCCCCGCGTCACGGTGGATTCGGAAGATTCATCCAGCTGGTGGTTGGAACGAGTTCGGACATCGATCCGAGCCCGGAAGATTTATTAGAGAAAGTCTGAAATCAAACTTCCATGGAGGCGCCCGTTACAATTCCGTTCCGCATCATTATGCGGGACTAGGATTGCCTCCTCTCAGTTATGGGTGTGTTGATCTTGGGCGTGGGACGCATCGAGATCTATGATACGACCCTGAGGGACGGCGCCCAGACCACTGGCGTGGCCTTCTCCCTCAGCGACAAGGTGAAGATAACCAAGAAGCTGGATGGCCTCGTCGACTACATCGAGGGCGGCTGGCCGAGTGCAAACCAGAAGGACCTCGAGTACTTCAAGGAGGCGCGCGCCCTGAAGCTCACCTCGAAGATCTCCGCGTTCGGGAGCACCATGAAGGTCGGCCTGAGCCCGGAGGAGGACCAAAACCTGACGACCCTCCTCGAGGTCGCCGACGTGGTCGCCATCTTCGGGAAGTCCTGGGGGTTGCACGTCAAGGACGTCCTCAGGACCACGCCCTCCGAGAACTTGAGGCTGATCAGGGAATCGGTCGACTTCCTCAAGCGAAATGGCGCGACCGTGATCTACGATGCCGAGCATTTCTTCGACGGCTACGCGGCCGACAGGAAGTACGCCATGAAGACCCTCGAGGCCGCCGAGAGGGGCTCCGACGTGATAGTCCTCTGCGACACGAATGGCGGCAGGCTCCCCGCCGAGATCTTCAAGGTCGTCAAGGATGTGAGGAGGAGGATTGGGAAGCCGATCGGAATACATGCCCACAACGACGCGGGCTGCGCAGTCGCGAATACGCTGATGGCCGTCGATGCCGGCGCGAGGCACGTCCAGGGAACCGTGAACGGCCTCGGGGAGAGGGCGGGGAACGCCGACCTCACCTCGGTGCTCCCGAACCTGAAGTTGAAGATGGGTGCGAAGTTCAGAGACTTGAGGAAGTTGACGGAGATCTCGGACTACGTCTACGAACTCGCAAATCTCCGCCACGACCCCTACAAACCGTACGTCGGAAGGTACGCGTTCTCCCACAAGGGCGGCATCCACATCGACGCGATCCTGAAGAACACCCGAAGCTACGAGCACGTCGATCCGAACATCGTGGGGAACAGGCGCATCATATTCGTATCCGATCAGTCCGGAAAGGCGAGCATAGTCGCGAAGGCAGATGAATTCGGCTTCAAGCTCCAGAAATCCGATCCGAAGGTCGAGGAGATGCTCCGCGCCGTCAAGGAGCACGAGGGTGAGGGTTACCAGTTCGAGAACGCCGATGCCTCCCTCTACCTCCTGATGCTCGAGAAGCTCGGCAAGGGTCGCAGCCTGTTCGACATAACGGCTTGGACGTCGATCATACACGGCGACGGAGAGAGGGTCACGGCCGACGGAACCGTGATGATGAAGGTTGGAGACAAGATAATCCACACTGCATCCCAGGGCAACGGTCCAGTCAACGCCCTAGACTTGGCCCTCAGGAAAGCCCTGAAGGAGGTCTACCCGCGGGCCGAGGGGGTTAGGCTCACCGGCTACAGGGTCAAGGAGATCGACGCCGAGGAGGGAACAGCGGCGAATGTTCGCGTCATCATCGACTTCTCAAATGGCGGTGAGAGTTGGAGCACTGTGGGGGTCTCGACGAACATATTGGAGGCATCGAAGAAGGCTCTGCTAGATGGTTACAGGTATTTCCTGCTGAGAGGAAGAGGCTCCAATAAAAGATAAAAAATACGACCGGTGTAAGTGCTAAAAAGCGTCACTCAGACACCGGACAAACTGTGCTGATATGGCTAATATCGGCGTCCTGAGCCGTATGAACGCGTGGTCCTATGCTTCTGGAAGCACTCAGTGCAGTAGACCGGTCTTCCCTGGGTCGGCTGGAATGGTACCTCGCATTCTTGACCGCAGTCCGAGCAGGTTGCCTTGAACATCTGCCTGGGCCCGCGTCTTTCAAATCCCATACTTTCTCACTCCTTTCTATTAGTTATACGTAAGAAAAACCCTCTCGGGATTCGCTTCCCGTATACTGACCTATTTGGGGTGGCTACTCCTTAATAAAGGCATTGATTGGCGCTTATCAAACCTTGTCATTTCTCTCTTCTTTGGCTTCCCATCAAAATGCCAGCGTAAACAATGTGCCTATAAAGTGTATTCAAGGTCCTAAATAATGATAAGATGGAATAATCCAAAATTGACACATGTCTCATTTGCCCTTTTATTCACTGAAGCTGAAACCTTCATTCATCAATCAATCAATTAATTCCAATCCAATGAATCCATTTCGATTTCCTTTTTCTTCCAGTACTTTTCAACCTTCTACCTGTTTGAACAATTTCTATATTTTTGAAACCAGTTCCTTCGAGTAAATGTCCTAATTCATTTGCAGTTAGAAGTGCTCGTCGTGCGCTTGGAATACTTGTAAGACTTTCAGTTCCCAACGTAGAACCGAATAAAACCCCATCATCCCTTAGTACTTTATGAGCGTTGGTCAAATATTCTGATATCTCATGTCTGTCCGTGATGGTGTGCAGTACATTTCCAGAATAAACGGTATCAAACGTTTCATTAGCGAAAGGGAATTTTGTGGATACCACAAACATGTCTTGTATAAATTCCTTATCCCTGTAAAGATCGAAGCCGATGTTTATGCTATTCCAATCGATATCAAATCCTTTTATTTTATCTCTGGGGTAACCATCTTTAATTAAAGCCCTCATATCATCTCCAGTGCCGCATCCGCAATCGAGGAAATCGCTACCTCTTTCTAAGATTGTGTTGTAATAAGGATGTATTCTTATTCTTGGTTCACCTATGCGCATTAGGATGCGAGGATAATTAATTCGTGAGGAGTATTTTTCAACTAATTCCTCAAGATAGCCGGATGGGTAAGACACGCCGAAAGTCTCTAATCTATCCATGGCCTTCAATAATTCTATCCTTAAATTAGTTCTATTTGGAAATTGTGTCATTATTGTTTAATCTAACAGACGTATTAGCATCGGTTATTAATAACTGATGCGGTGAGCGGTTTTAATGCGTAGGTTCCTAGTCTTCTTGATGGGCCCCTGGGGGCGTCAGGGAGCACATCTACACTAGTGGAATGACCAATGAAAGGCTGGGAGACGACTAGGGGAGGGTTGTTAGGGGGACGCATTTCACAGATATATAACAGGACCGCTGGGTTACAGAGTGAAAGATAATTCTTAAATAGCATTCAATCCGCCCAGACAGATGTGGACTGGAAGATGACACATGGTCTGAACATTATCGACCTGCTTCTTGTCCTCGTACTTATTTAGGGGTCGTCAGATTTTCGGCGGCCCCTGCACATTATGGTGACATTATACTATGAACGAATTCGATGTCCGCGTCGGACGGGTTTGCTCTAGTCATGGGTATATGGGTGATATCGGAAGATGGAAAAAGAAAAGATAAGGGTCTATCATGACAAGGACGCCGATTTGGGCGTCCTGAAGGGAAAGAGGATAAGTGTGATCGGCTACGGGATCCAAGGGAGTGCCCAGGCGCTCTGCCTCAGGGACTCGGGCCTCGACGTATCGGTCGGCCTGAGGGAGGGGGGTGAGTCCTGGCGCAGGGCCGAGAAGGACGGCCTCAAGGTCCTCTCCATACCTGAGGCTGCAAAGAGGGCGGACGTCGTAATGCTCCTGATCCCGGACATGGTCCAGAAGCAGATCTACTACGACTTCGTCGAGAAGAACCTCGATCCTGGCGACGTGCTCTACTTCAGCCACGGCTTCTCCATAACCTACGGCCTCATACGCCCGCCAGAGGGCGTCGACGTTGTGATGGTCGCGCCGAAGAGCCCAGGCCCGAAGCTCAGGGAGGCGTACTTGGACGGCTTCGGCGTCCCCGCCCTCCTGGCAGTGTACCAGGACCGCACCGGCCAGGCCAAGCAGAGGGGGCTGGCGCTTGCGAAGGCGATGGGATTCACGAGGGCCGGCGTCGTCGAGTGCACCTTCGATCAGGAGACGCTCTCCGACCTCTTCGGCGAGCAGGCCGTCCTCTGCGGCGGCGTGACGGAATTGATCAAGGCCGGCTTCGAGACCCTCGTGGAGGATGGCTTCCCACCGGAGCTCGCGTACTTCGAGTGCCTGCACGAGCTGAAGCTGATCGTAGATCTGATCTGGGCTGGCGGGATGGAGAACATGTGGAGCCACGTCTCCGAGACCGCGAGGTACGGCGGGAGGACCAGGGGCAGTTACCTGATAGACGAGGGTGTGAGGGAGAGGATGAGGGAGCTCCTGGCGGACGTGAAGGACGGGACGTTCGCCCACGAGTGGATAGTCGAACACAGCATAGGGTGCCCGAAGTTCGAGATGCTCAGGCGTATCGGCTCGCAGCATCCGATCGAGATTGTCGGCGCTGAGATCAGGAAGATGTTCGAGAAGAAGGACCGAGCCCGTTGAGGAGCGACACCGTCAAGAAAGGGCCAGAGAGGGCATTCGCGAGGGCGCTCCTGAAGGCCGACGGCCTCACCGACGAGGAGATCGCCTCGCCCTTCATAGGCGTGGCCAATTCCTGGAATGAGGTCGTGCCGGGCCACATCCACCTGAGGGCGGTCGCAGACGCCGTGAAGGCCGGAGTCAGGAGGCGTGGCGGCACGCCACTCGAATTCAACACCATAGCCGTCTGCGACGGCCTTGCAATGGGGCACGCGGGCATGAGGTATTCGCTGCCGAGCAGGGAGTTAATAGCCGACTCCATAGAGACGATGGCAGAGGCCCACGGCTTCGACGGCCTCGTTCTCATACCCTCTTGCGACAAGACAGTTCCGGCGCACCTGATGGCCGCCGCGAGGCTGAACCTGCCGTCCGTAGTCGTGACGGGTGGCCCGATGCTCCCGGGTACCGTTGGCTGCGACGTCAACAGCGCCTTTGAGGCCGTCGGCGAGTACAAGGCCGGGAAGATGACTGAGGAGCAACTGAAGCTCGTGGAGGACTCCTGCTGTCCGGGGGCAGGCTCGTGCTCCGGCGCGTTCACGGCCAATACAATGGCCTGCGTGACCGAGGCGATCGGCATGTCGCTCCCGGGATGTGCCACGGCCCATGCGGTCTCCGCGAAGAAGATCAGGATCGCGAAGGAGAGCGGAGAGGCCGTGATGGAGGTGCTTGCGAACCAGACCACTCCCCGCGAGATCATGACGCCCTCCGCCTTCAGGAATGCGATAATGGTTGACATGGCGATAGGCGGCTCCACGAACACCGTCCTGCACCTGCAGGCCGTGGCCGAGGAGTGCGGGTTGAAGCTGGACCTTGACCTCTTCGACAAGCTGAGCCGTTCGACCCCCCACATCTGCAACCTCCGTCCCGGCGGACCACATACGATGTTCGACCTCGAAAGGGCCGGAGGCGTCCCGTCGCTGATGGGCAGGCTTCCGATCGACAAGGGCTGCCTGAGCGTCTCGGGCAAGAGGGTTGGGGAGTGCCTGACAGATGTCAAAGACGAGAAGGTCATACGCCCCCTCAGCAATCCCTACTATCCGGAGGGGGGCGTGGCCGTCCTCTATGGGACTCTTGCTCCTAAAGGGGCCGTCGTGAAGCAGACGGCCGTGGAGAAGCTCCGCTTCCAAGGGCGGGCGAGGGTCTTCGATTCCGAGGAAGAGGCATCTGCGGCGTTGTTCTCGAATAAGGTAAAGGATGGCGAGGTGGTCGTGATCAGGTACGAGGGCATGAAGGGCGGGCCCGGCATGAGGGAGATGCTCGGTCCGAGTTCGGCCGTCGCTGGAATGGGCATCGACGTCGCGATCGTGACGGATGGGAGGTTTTCGGGTGCAAGTAGGGGCCTCTGCGTCGGGCACGTCTCCCCCGAGGCCGCACTCTGCGGACCCATAGCGGCCGTTGAGGAGGGTGACATGATCTCGATCGACATACCCCGCAGGCAGATCGATGTCCTCGTCGGCTTGGACGAGCTCTCTCGACGAATGGGTGCCCTCAAGCCGCCCATGAAACCCGCAAGGGGTTACCTGCTGAGGTACGCGAATGATGTTCCAGTTAATGGGATGTGACCGAAGAGATGGAAGAAGTGTACGTTAGTAATTTCATCGACGACGTGAGATCGAAGTTCAAGCTGCCAGGCAGGATCAGGATCTTCGACACGACGCTGAGGGACGGCGAGCAGACCGCCGGCGTCTCGTTGTCCTCCGATGACAAGCTTGAGATCGCAAGGGCGCTCGATGAGCTCGGCGTCGATGCGATAGAGGCGGGTTTCCCGATCTCATCAGAGGAGGAGAGGAATGCCATCAGGAGGATCGCCTCGGCGGGGTTGAGGGCCGAGGTGTGCGGGCTCGCAAGGACGCTCGAGAAGGACATCGATGCGGCCGTTGAATGCGGTGTTGGCTCCGTCCACACCTTCATAGGCACTTCCGACCTTCACCTGAACTACAAGCTGAAGATGAGCAGGCAAGAGGCCCTTGAGACGGCCGTCAGGGCCGTGGAGCATGTGAAGTCAAGGGGCTTGGTCTGCGAGTTCTCCTGCGAGGATGCGACGAGGACGTCCCTGGACTACATGATCTCCGTCTGCAAGGCGGTCGAGGATTCCGGCGCCGACAGGATCAATATCGCCGATACCGTCGGCGTCATGGTTCCGGAATCGACGCACTATCTCATCTCAAAGCTCAAAGGGGTGATCAAGATCCCGATATCGGTCCATTGTCACAACGACTTCGGCCTTGCCGTCGCAAACACCCTGGCCGGGGTGGCGGCCGGTGCCGAACAGGTCCACGTGACCGTTAATGGCCTGGGTGAGAGGGCAGGAAATGCGAGCCTTGAGCAGACCGTGATGGGACTCAAGGTACTGTACGATGCGCCAGTCAGGATCGACGTGGAGAGATTGACCCGCGTCTCCGCCCTCGTCGAAAGGCTCACCAAGATCTATCTCATGCCGAACTATCCGATAGTGGGCAGAAACGCCTTCGCCCACGAGTCCGGCATCCACGTGCATGGCGTCCTGTCCAAGGCGGCAACCTATGAGCCCATGACGCCGGAGATGGTGGGCCAGCGAAGGAAGATCGTGCTCGGCAAGCACAGCGGCGCACATGCGGTCTCCCAATCGCTGGCGGAGCTCGGCATAAAGGTCGGCGAGGAGCAGCTGGCCGCAATAGTGGCCAAGATCAAGGGCCTCGGCGACGACAAGAAGAGCGTCACGGATGAGGACCTCATCACCATAGTCGAGTCCGTCGTCGAACCGAGCGCCGTGAAGTCCGTCGTCCTCGACGAGATCGTAGTCACAACGGGCAACAAGCTGGCCCCGACTGCGAAACTGAAGCTCAGGGTGAACGGCAAGGAATACGTCGGGGAATCGAGCGGGGCCGGCCCCGTCGACGCGGCCGCGAGGACTATACAGCGCCTTGCGGGCTCCGACCTTAAGCTTCGCGAGTACAGGCTGGAGGCCATCACGGGCGGGACCGAGGCAGTCGCCAGCGTCGAGATCGAGATGGAGACCGAGAGGCGGCTGATCTTCAAGGCAAGGGCGATGGACAAGGACATCGTCATGGCGTCCGTCATGGCCCTGGTCGAGTGCATCAACAAGGCGAGGAGCGTGGGAAGTTAAGATGAAGAAGATGAAGGGTGCTGAAGCCGTCATCGAGGCGCTGAAGAGGCAGGGCGTCAAGCACGTCTTCGGAATACCGGGAGGCGCCATCATGCCCGTCTACGACGTCCTCTTCGACGAGGACGAGGTGAGGCACATCCTGACGAGGCACGAGCAGGGCGCCTGCCACGCTGCCGATGGCTACGCCAGGGCATCGGGGAGAGTTGGCGTCTGCTTGACCACGAGCGGCCCAGGCGCGACGAACCTCGTGACCGGGTTGGCGAACGCCTACATGGATTCAGTCCCGGTTGTGGCCCTGACGGGTCAGGTCTCAACGGCCTTCATCGGCTGCGATGCGTTCCAGGAGGCCGACATAGTCGGCATGACGATGCCCGTCACCAAGCACAACTACCAGGTCAGGAACGTCTCGGAGATAGGGTCGGTCGTGGCGTCGGCATTCAAGCTCGCAAGGTCCGGGAGGCCCGCCCCAGTGCTGATAGATCTCCCGAAGGATGTCCAGGCATCGGAGGCCGAGATCGAACTGCCCGAAGACGTCGACATGATCGGGTACAGGCCCACCGTCAACGGCCATCCGGTCCAGATCAAGAGGGCGGCTGAGCTGCTCCTCGGGTCGGAACGGCCCCTGATCCTGGCCGGCGGCGGGGTCACGATCTCGAATGCGTCCCGCGAGTTGGTCGCCCTGGCCGAGTTACTGGGAGCTCCGGTCGTGACGACGCTCATGGGCAAGTCCTGCATGCCCGAGAACCACCCCCTCTCACTCGGCATGACGGGCATGCACGGGAGGAAGTCCTCAAACTATGCGATGATACAGGCCGACGTCCTGCTAGCGATCGGCACGAGGTTCAGCGACAGGATCACGGGGAACTTGAAGGAGTTCGCAAAGGAGACGCGCGTCATCCACATCGACATCGATCCCGCCGAGATAGGTAAGAACGTGCCCGTCCACCTCCCGATAGTGGGCGACGCGAAGTCAGTGCTGACCGAGCTCGTGAAGACGACCGCCTCCATGATCGCCAAGAAGAAGGAGACCACCTGGACCAAGAGGGTCAAGGAACTGAAGGAGCGCTGCGAGTGCAGTTGCGACAGCGATGCCGTGCCCATAGACCCGAGGGTCCTGCTGAAGCAGCTGCAGCTGGTACTGGGTGAGGACGACATAGTCGTCACGGGAGTTGGGAGGCACCAGATGTTGGCGGCGCACTACCTCAAGAGGGACAAGCCGAGGACCTTCATCTCCTCCGGGGGGCTCGGCACGATGGGATTCGGTTTACCAGCCGCGATGGGCGCGAAGGTCGCGAGGCCCGACGTCGAGGTCTTCGACTACGATGGCGATGGCAGCTTCCAGATGACGGGGAAGGAGTTGGCCACCTGCAAGGAGAACGGGATTAAGGTGGTCGTCATAATCGTCAGGGACGGCGTCCTTGGAATGGTCTACCAGTGGCAGGCCCTCTTCTCCCAAAAGAGGTACTCTCACGTCCACCTCGGCCAAGTGCCGAATTTCGTGAAGTTCGCCGAGGCCTTCGGACTGAGGGGCATAGGCGTTGAGAGGGCCGAGCAGATCGGGCCGGCCCTGAGGGAGGCGGTGAAGAGCGATGAGACGACGCTGGTAGAGGTCAAGGTCAACCCCGACATCCACGCGCTCCCGATGATGCCGCCGGGAGGGACACTTTCGCAGTTCTTCGGCGACTGCCTTGATAAGCCACTCCTCGAGGCCCTGGGGCCAATGGAGGGTTGGTGACCTTGAACAAGAACGTCGGGAGGCACATCGTCGGCATGGTCGTCGAGGACAAGCCGGGCGTCATGCAGAGGATCGCCGGGATGTTCACGAGGAGGGGGTTCAACATCGAGACGATCGCGGTGGGCAAGTCCGAAACGCCGGGCCTCTCGAGGATCACGCTCTCGATGATGGCCGACGAGGACACCCTGGAGCAGTTGACGAAGCAGCTCCACAAGATCGTCGAGGTCATCAGGGTCTTCAAGATGGGGGAGAAGAGCTCCGTCACGAGGGAGCTCTGCCTCGTAAAGGTCCACGTAAAGGACGAGGGCGCGAGATCCGAGGTGATGAAGTACTCTGACGTCTTCAAGGGCAAGATCGTGGACATCTCGCCGAGCTCGACCACGATCCAGCTCGTCGGCACCTCAGAGAAGATAGACGACCTCCTGGACATCCTGAGGCCCTTCGGCATGAAGGAGGTCGTGAGAACCGGCGTCGTCGCGATATCGAGAGATCCAAAGAAGTGAACGGAGACGCCGACCATAACAGAGAGGATCTTCCAGGAACACTGTGGCCAGCGCGTCGTGGCCGGAGATCTCGTGACGGCGAAGATCGACCTACTACTGGCGAACGACATCACGGCCCCGATCGCGATAGATGAACTTGAGAAGGCCGGCATAGATAGGATATACGATCCTTCAAGTGCGGTCTTCGTGGCCGACCACATGGTCCCCGCAAAGGACATCGATGCGGCCAACCTCTGCGGCAAGATGCGCGCCTTCGCCAAGAGGCACGGCATCCCCCTCTATGAGGGTGGATGGGGCGGGATCGAGCACGCGCTGCTGCCCGAGGAGGGCCTCGTGGTCCCCGGCATGTTCGTTGTGGGCGCGGATTCCCACACGTGCACTTATGGCGCCGTGGGTTGCTTCGCGACCGGCGTCGGATCGACGGACTTCGCGGCGGCCCTCGCCCTGGGGGAGCTCTGGTTCAGGGTCCCCGAGTCGATGAAGCTGATCTTCAACGGCACGATGGGCGGTGGCCTGATGGGAAAAGACCTCATACTCAATGCGATAGGTAGGATCGGGGTCGATGGCGCCACATATCGTGCCATGGAGTTCGAGGGCCAGGCCATAGGCGACATCTCGATGGATGGACGGCTGACGATGTGCAACATGGCCATCGAGGCCGGGGCGAAGAGCGGCATAATCGCGCCCGATGCCAAGACGGCCGACTACGTCAGGGCGAGGAGCCGCAGGCCATTTCAGCTCCATGCGAGCGGCCCCGACGCGCAATATGCCGAGACTGTCGAATTCGATGTCACGGGGATGGAGCCGCAGGTGGCACTGCCGCACTCACCCGGGAATGTGAAGCCGGTCTCGGAGGTGGTTGGAACGGAGGTCGATCAGGTCGTGATCGGCTCGTGCACAAATGGCAGGATGGAGGACATGCGGATCGCTGCGAGGATCTTAAAGGGCAGGACCGTTCGCCAGGGCCTGCGATGCATCATAATACCTGCGACGCAGGGGCTCTATCTTCAGGCCTTGGGCGAGGGCCTAATCGAGACGTTCATGAAGGCGAAGGCCATCGTCTCAACGCCCACCTGCGGCCCGTGTCTCGGAATGCACATGGGCGTCCTCGGCGAGGGAGAGGTGGCCCTCTCGACGACGAACAGGAACTTCATCGGGAGGATGGGACATCGGAGCAGCAAGGTCTACCTCGCCTCACCTGCAACGGCTGCGGCGACGGCAGTGGAGGGGAGCGTGGCGGATCCGAGGCGATACCTCTAGGAGCGTCTCGTCAAATGGGAACGGCGTATAAAGTTGGTGACAACATAGACACCGACCTCATAGTACCGGCACGATATCTGAATACCATCGATCCAGCGGAGTTGGGCCGTCACTGCTTCGAGGACCTCGATCCCGAATTCTCAAAGGCGAGGGGGAGGGAGGGCGTGATCGTGGTGGCCGGTCGGAACTTCGGCTGTGGCAGCTCGAGGGAACATGCGCCGATAAGCCTGAAGGCCGCGGGGGTACAGTGCGTGATAGCGAAATCCTTCGCGAGGATCTTCTTCAGGAATGCCGTCAACATCGGCCTGCCCGTGATGCAGTGCGAGGAGGCGGCCGAGAGGGCCGAGTCCGGCGATGAGATGCAGTTCGACCTCTTCTCAGGCACCATAAGGAATGTCAAGAGGGGCGAGGGATACAGTGCCAAGCCGCTCCCGAAATCGATGCGGGAGATATATTCCTCGGGTGGCCTGATGAATTACGTCAAGGGGAGGCTGGCTGAAAGATCTTGATGGATCTTGATGAGCATCTGGAGGCATGTGGACGATGAGGGAGTATAAGATCGCGACCGTCCCCGGCGATGGCATAGGGCCGGAGGTCCTGGCTGAGGGCATGAAGGTCATGCGCTCGGCCTTCAATGCGTGCGACGTCTCCGCCGAGTTCGTGAAGTACCCCTTCGGCGCTGAGCACTACTCCAGGACCGGCGAGACGATCTCGGAGAAGAGCCTAGATGAGCTGAAGGGCTTCGATGCCATGTACTTCGGGGCGATCGGCGACCCGAGTGTCCCGACCGGCGTGCTGGAGGGCGGGATCCTCCTCAAGCTGAGGTTCCACTTCGACCAGTATGTGAATCTGAGGCCAGTGAAGTTGTACGAGGGCGTTCCATGTCCGCTCGCGGGCAAATCGGCAAAGGACGTCGACTTCCACGTGGTCAGGGAGAACACGGAGGACTTCTACGTCGGACTTGGCGGAAGGACGGTCAAGTGCAATGGCGATTTCGAACTCAACCTGTCCTCCGGGATGGGACGCGGCACCCATTACTCGGTGAGGGCATCGGCGGCGACCGACGAGGAGGCGTTTCAGCTCGGGGTCTTGACGAAGGGGGGGTGCAGGCGAGTCATGACCTATGCATTCGAGCTTGCGAAGAAGAAGGGCAAGACATTGGTCACATCCGTCGACAAGGCAAATGTGATCAACATGTACTCACTCTGGAGGGAGACGTTCGAGGAAGTGTCGAAGCACTATCCCGGAATACAGACCGAGTATTCATTCGTCGACGCCACCTGCATGTGGTTTGTAAAAAATCCAGAGCATTACCAGGTCGTAGTGGCCCCGAACCTCTTCGGGGACATCATAACCGATCTTGGGGCGATGATCCAGGGCGGGATGGGGCTCGCGCCTGGGGCCAACATCAATCCGGAGGGCATTTCGATGTTCGAGCCGATCCACGGCTCGGCGCCAAAGTACAGGGGCTTGAACGTGGCAAATCCGATCGCATCCATCCTGGCCGGGAAGATGATGCTCGAGTTCATAGCCGAGAGACACGGCGATGCGAGGATGGCCGAAGCCGCGGCACTCGTGGATGGTGCCACCGCCGATATTTTGCGAGAGGGTCGGGTGCGCACGAGGGACATCGGCGGTTCATCGAGCACATCCCAGGTCGGCGATGCCATCGCGATGAGGGTCGAGGAGCGCTCCTGATAGATAGACCTCGCCTTCCATCGTGTGAATGACAAGGATGACCGACGATATCATATCAGATCTTGGTTCAATGGCCCTGTTGACATTGCCATGTCTAATACGACGATGCTAGAAAGATTTTACGACCACAAACGTATGTCCTTATAGGCTGGATATTTTGCCACCCTTTGCCTAGCTTGATTTCGGTCGAGGATTGCGGGCTAGGTTCGACGTTGGCCTTTACCCAGCTAATGGGACGTTCCAGGAGATGGGAGCCATAGGATTCGGGATAGTAGGGTATGGGGTCTACATTCCGAGGTGGAGGATCAAGATAGAGGATATAGCGAGAGTCTGGGGCCATGACGCCGATTCCTACAGGAAAGGGTTGGGGGTGGAGGAGAAGGCCGTCCCTTCGATGGACGAGGACACGACGACGATAGCCGTGGAGGCCGCGAGGAACGCCCTGAAAAGGGCTCGGGAGGCCAAACCCGGGGAGGTGGGTGCGATCTACGTCGGCTCCGAGTCACACCCCTACGCCGTCAAGCCGACCGCTGCCACTGTCGCCGAGGCAATAGGCCTGACGCCGAACATAACCGCAGCAGACTTGGAGTTCGCCTGCAAGGCGGCAACGGCCGGGATGCAGGCCTGTATGGGCCTCGTAAAGGGGGGATACATGAAGTACGGTATCTCCATAGGGGCGGATACGGCGCAAAGTGCCCCTGGGGACGCGCTAGAATACACCGCAGCGGCTGGAGGGGCAGCCTATGTGATTGGCGGTGGCGACGGCGTCATCGCTGAGATAGAGGGGACCCACTCCTACACGCAGGACGTGCCAGATTTCTGGAGGCGGGATGGGACCCGTTTTCCAAGCCATGCCGGAAGGTTCACGGGAGAACCCGCGTATTTCGAGCATGTCATCAACTGCAGCAGGGCGCTCTTCGATAAGCTCGGCACGACTGCCAAGGACTATGACTACGCCGTCTTCCACCAACCTAATGCGAAATTCCCCCTAAAGGTCGCCAAATTGCTGGGATTTGAGGAGGAGAAGGTCCTTCCCGGGATGATCGTCAGCAAGGTCGGGAACACCTACTCAGGTTCGTCCCTGTTGGGCCTTGCAGCCATCCTGGACATGGCAAAGGAAGGGGAAAGGATACTCATGACCTCCTACGGATCCGGGGCTGGTTCCGATTCGTTCAGCATGACGCTCACGGACCGCGTCGAGGGGAAGAGGAGGCTCTCCCCGCCAGTCAGATACTACATGGAGAGGCGCGAGTACATAGACTACGCGATGTACGCGAGGTACGAGGGGCTTCTCAAGGCGTGATTGATATGCCAAATAATGGCCAGTTCAAGAGAAGGGAGGTCGCCATAATCTCCGTAGGAATGACGGAATTCGGCGAACTTTGGGACAAGGGGTTGAAGGACTTGGCCTGGGAAGCGGGGGTCAAGGCAGTGGAGGCGGCGGGGATCGGCGGAAAGGACATCGAATACATTGTTTTCGGGAACATGTCAGGAGGGCTTTTCGTGGGCCAGGAGCACGTCGCAGCGCTAGTGGCCGATTTCCTGGGGCTTAACTCGACACCGGCCACAAGGGTCGAGGCGGCCTGCGCCTCCGGTGGCGCGGCATTCCTTCAGGCTTACATGGCGGTGGCTTCTGGCATGTACGACATAGTCGTGGCGGGCGGGGTTGAGAAGATGACCGACGTGGGAGCGGGTCAGGCTGCGTCGATCCTTTCAGGGGCGATGGACCACCAGTGGGAGGCTTACTTCGGGGCGACGTTCCCCGCCGTCTACGCCCTGATGGCGAGGAGGTACATGCACGAATACGGGCTCAAGGCCGACACGCTCGCGAAGGTCGCGGTCAAGAACCACTATCACGGCAGCCTCAACCCGTTGGCTCACTTCAGGAACAGGATAACCGAAGAGGATGCGCTTACGTCCCCAATAGTGGCAGATCCCTTGAGGAGGTACGACTGCTGCCCGGTGTCGGACGGTGCAGCCTGCGCCATACTCGCTCCCTTGGAGGTGGCGCGCAAGTACACCGACACGCCAATCATCATAAGGGCCGTGGCCCAGGCGTCCGACACGCTCAGCCTCCTGGGGCGAGAGGACCTGTGCACGCTGCGTGCAACGGTAAAGGCAGCGGGTCGGGCATTTGAGGAGGCCAAACTGAGCAGGAAGGACATAGACATATTGGAGGTGCACGATTGCTTCACGATCGCCGAGCTGCTTGCGCTCGAGGACCTGGGATTCTGCAAGAAGGGAGAGGCGGAGAAACTTTACAGCGATGGTCAGACGTACGTTGGCGGGGAACTGCCCGTGAATACGGACGGGGGCCTTAAGGCAGGGGGCCACGCCGTTGGGGCGACCGGCATTAAGCAAATAGTTGAGGTGACAAAGCAGCTGAGGGGAGAGGCCAAGAACGGAAGGCAGGTGGACGGCGCGGAGGTCGGCCTGGCCCACAACGTTGGAGGGACGGGGGCGACGGCCGTGGTGACGATACTGTCAAGAAGGTGAGGGTGATGAGCGACTCGGGCATCCCGCAACATTGGAGGACGATGAGGGAACGCTACAGGCTTTTGGGTGCGCACTGCGAGAAATGCAGCACGAACTACTTCCCTCCCAGGAAGGTTTGCCCGAAATGCAGGAGGCGTGGGAAGACGACTCAGATCGAGTTTTCGGGCAAGGGGAAGGTTTTCAGCTACACTGTCGTCAATGCAAGCTCGAAGGCATTCGAGCATTACCTACCCTACATCGTGGGGCTCGTCGAGCTCGATGAAGGGCCGAGGGTCTTATCCCAGATAGTTGACTGCAAGTCCGACGATGTGCGCATCGGAATGGAAGTCGAGGCGTGTTTCAGGAAGATCTTCGAACAGGAAGACGGGGGCATAATAAGCTATGGCTTCAAGTTTAGACCGTCTGACGATTCCTGGGCCAAAGACTATGATAGCAATCCCTGAGGGCAATCCGGATACTGGCGATCGCAGCGGCGCACTGGTAGATTCTGCTAAGTAAAAGGGCACGTGTTAATCGTAACGGCGAATCCGTGCGGGTCGCAGCTCAATCGGGCACCAGAAAATTCATGCCTTGGGTTTTGGGTTCCGGAGCACCTTCCCTTCAGTATCTATGGCCCCTTCCCTTATCCTTGTTGCGGAGATGGGACTTCCATCGTCGGCGAGCGCCATCTTCACCCCGAGTATCCTGAGAGGATGCAGCCCCCTCTTCCTCCTCAGGGCGTTGATCTCCCCTCCCCTTGACCTGTTCTCCGATGTCACGAAGAGCACTTCCAGTTCCCCGTCATCGATCGTTGGTCCGTATGGATCGTCTATCTTGACGATCTCGACCCTATCCGCGCACCCCATCTGCTTCACGAATCTCCTGACATTTTTAGCCCTGACGCGATATGGCTCAACGGGATGCCCTTTCGAATTGCGGGCGTATTCGTCCGACATTATCCCGATCAGCAGCCAGCTGCTTCCCTCAAGTGCCGTCCTCAGGAATTTCCTATGTCCCCTGTGGAATGCCTCGAACGTCCCTCCGATCACGGCCCTTGGCTTTCCTGCCATCGTCTTCGAAGTCAAAAGGTTAGCTTATTAAACTCCATGCATTCGTTTCGATTCATGTCCGATGCATTCGAGTCGCTGCTTGATAGATACATGCAAGCGGGGAGGATCTGCGCGCAACTTCGGCCTTCAGCAAGGAAGCTCGTCGTGGACGGCGCGAGGTTGGTCGACATCTGCGAGGCGCTCGAGGCGGACATCAGGGCACTTGGCGCAAAGCCCGGCTTCCCCGTAAATGTCTGCGTCGGCAGCGTCGCCGCGCACTTCACGGCCCCTCCTGGCGGGAGCGACGTCCTGAAGGAGGGCGACCTCGTGAAGGTCGATTACGGCGCGATGTTGGACGGCTGCATCGCCGACACGGCCATCTCGATAAACCTCTCGCCGCTCGATGCCGGTATCATCAGGGCTGCCGAGGAATGTTTGGAGGTTGGCATCAGTTACATGAAGGCGGGCATTGACGTGTCGAATGTCGGCGCTGCGATCCAGGAGAGGGCGGAGGCATCGGGTTACAAGGTGATAGCGAACCTCACGGGCCACCAGATCTCGAAGTTCAACCTCCACGCGGGCGGCGTCATACCGAACGTGGCTCGGGGCTACCGCGGAAAGGTCCAGACCAATACTGTATACGCGATCGAGCCGTTCCTCACCTACAGCCATGGCGCAGGCATCGTCGTCGAGAGGCCGCCGGCCCTCATCTACAGGTTGGGGAGGTCGAGGCCAAGGGACCTGGTCGCGAAGGAGTTGCACTCGAGGATCGCTGAATCCTTCAGCACCACGCCATTCGCCGAGAGGTGGCTGAACCTCACGCCCGAGGAGAAGGGCGCCTTTCAGAAGATGATAGACAACGGCAGCATATCGAGATATCCGCAGCTTATCGAGAAGAACAACGTGACGGTCGCGCAAGCAGAGCATTCGGTTGCCGTGCTGCCCGACAAGGTCATCGTGCTCACTAAGTAGAATTTTAATTTAGTTAATCAATTTCAAACTGAGTAGTGTATCTTAACTAAACAGCGGATTTTTTGCCTGGGGGCTTCTCAGTAAATATACTCATGATCGTCATCGACGTCTCGGTATTGCAGTTTGTGCATTTCTCCGCGGTTCCGTAGACGAAGTCCCCCTCCTTGAAGTTTCGAGTCACCTTGTTGTGGCAATTGCCGCACTCCAATACGGATACGACCTTCGCGACCTGGACCCTGAGCGACTTGCTCTTCGATTGGATTTGACGGAGGCTGTACAGCGTTATGCCTATCCCCGAAATCCCGACGAGCATGTAGATCGTCGATTGGGTCGGCTCATTCGCGAGCTCCCTCAAGCCTATGATGAACATGCCGACGGAGACGACGAGGAGGATCCCCAGGACCATGAAGTAGAGGGACATGAAGAGGCTGCTGGGTTGTTTTGCCATGTCTCCTGCACCACCTACTGGCCGATCCCCATCGTGTTGCCAACTCCCACAAGCAGGACCGTGTCACCCACCTTCGTCCCGGTTTTTATGAGCTCCTTCACGCGCTCAACGGCCTGTTCGATGCCCGTCATTATCTCCTTCGTCAATGGGGAGACCGCCTCTTGGCTCGACATCTTTATGATGACGCCGTAGAGCGGGAGCTTCCTCTTTGTGACCATCTCCTCGATCTTGAACTTCTCCGTTCCGATCCCGCCTATCGCCGCCCCGATGCCCTCGAAGATCTCGCCCGACTTCTCGCCCTCAAGCTTGAGGCCCGCGTCTACCATCAGCACGGATTTCAGGGCCTTCCTCCTCTTCAAAAGGATGCTTACCGCATCCCCTGGCCTGCCGACGGTTCCACCCGGCCCCTTCGACTTTATGACGATCACCCTCCTGCCCTCATAGTCCGTCTCCCCGTAGACCGTGTCCCTCGCGATGTCGCTCGCCTCGTGGCCGTGCAGGATCCTCGCGGCAACCAGCGCACCGGCTCCATCTCCGACTGGATGGCCGAAGGTGAAGGCGTGGACCGCGCCAAGGAGGGCCTCGGCCTCCCGCATTATCTCGGGGAGGAGGACCTGGATCTGGATAATTATGTAATAACTCGCGCTCTTCTTGCCGAAGAGGTAGAAGTGCCTTATCACCCTGTAATAGGTGTTGAGCGCCTGGGCGATCTCCAGGAGGTTCTGAATGTTGTACTGCTGGGATTCGTTCGCCTCCGGCGCGACCGCCTTGACCTCCTCCTTTATCCTGTCCTCGGTGATCCCGAGAAGGTGGTCGAATTTCCAAACGATGCCGGCCGGATCCATTGAAACTGGCGGAATTAGAACGTATTCGAGATACCTGTCCACGTAGGAAGTCGGATCCGTCGGCGATTTCCCGAGCCTCTTCACATTCTCTATGGCTGCCCTTCTGGTCTCGTCCCTCATTATCTTGAGGCGCGACAGGGCGTACTCCACGTCCCTCAGCATTATGGTCAGCTGAATCCTCTGTCCCCAGACGAAAAGGACGAAGAACATCGCCATGAAGGCGAGGTTTACGATGTAGGCCAGCGGGTTCTCCTGTGTCTGCTGGAGCAAGATCGTAGGTAGCTGCAAACACCACACCTATTATCGCGCCATCTCAAAGACGCTTTATAAGTGTGTATCGACGAACTTTCTTGAGGCATCGACCTCGGCCCCCCGACTTCCGGATTACCGCCCTCACGCCCTTTCGATATTTGTGTTGACAATGCTTTTTAGGAATGCCCGGCCGATTTCGGGGCGTTAAACATGAGACCGTTCGCCAGAAGTTTAGGGCGCATAGGGACGGAGTCCGCCTTCGAGGTCCTGGCCCGCTGCAGGGAGCTTGAGAGGCAGGGGAAGAAGATCCTGCATTTCGAGATAGGCGAGCCGGACTTCCCAAGCCCTCCGCACGTCATCGAGGCGACCAAAAGGGCGCTGGACCAGGGCTACACGCACTACACGCCCCCTCAGGGGATCTTTGAGCTCCAAGAGGCCATCTGCGAGGAGATCGCGAAATCTAGGGGCTTCAGGCCGAAGCCCGACCAGGTCCTCATAGGGCCTGGGGGCAAACCCATCATCCTCTATGCGATATTGGCCACAATAGAGGAGGGTGACGAGGTCATAGTGCAGGAGCCGGCATATCCGATGTATGCCTCCATAGTGAACTACGTTGGCGCAAGGGCCGTGCCGGTTCGCCTGAAAGAGGAGAACGACTTCAGGATGACGGCAGAGGACGTCAAAGGGAAGGTGACGGACAAGACCAAGATGATCGTAATAAATTCCCCGAACAATCCGACGGGATCCGTGCTTTCCAAGGAGGACGTCTCCGGAATCGCGGAGATAGCTGAGGAGAACGATCTCTGGCTTCTCTCGGACGAGATCTATAACAGGATCATCTACGATGCGAAGCACTTCAGCCCCGCGACCCGCGACATGGCGGCCGAGAGGACGATCCTGGTCGACGGTTTCTCCAAGGCCTACGCGATGACGGGGTATAGGCTCGGCTACGGCGTGGGACCTAAAGAGCTGATCGGGAAGATGGTGTTGCTGGCGATAAACACGATCTCATGCGTGACGGCGTTCGTGCAAATGGCGGGCATTGCGGCACTTCGCGGCCCTCAGGACAGCACCGAAGCGATGGTCAGGGAATTCAAGGCGAGGAGAGACTTGATCGTCTCCGGCCTGAACAGCGTTAAGGGATTCAGGTGTCTCAATCCGAAGGGCGCATTCTACGTCTTCCCGAACATTAAAGGAACTGGCATGAGCTCGGCCAAGTGCGGCAAATACCTGCTTGAGGATGGCGGGATTGCGGTGCTCCCAGGTACCGCCTTCGGGGATGCCGGCGAGGGGTACATCAGGTTCTCATACGCCACATCGCAAGACAAGATCAGGGAAATGGTACAGAAGCTGAAGACCCTCTTCTAGCCAGATGGACGGCCCTGAGTGTTCCACGTTGTAGGCAGGCAGTCAGTCAGTCAGTCAGGCTCATGACTGCGATATTACAAGCAAGGAGGTGGGGCCGCCCGGAGATCCGGGGATTGGTTCGGTGCCAATTACCATTTCGGACCGGGGATTTCGCGTATTTTTTGCTATCTCGCGGGTTCTAGGCAGCTCGAACTGCTCCCGAGCCGCGAAGCCACAACCAGAGTGGCCTTCAACTCTTAACTGATTGGGAGCTGAACTAGCCCACGGCCCCTACCCCAACGGGTTTCTGATGGCGATAAATCTATTGTTTTTGCGCGACGCATTTACAATTCACATATACATGGGTGATTATATAGAGTAATGAAGTTCTCAATTTGAAACATATTGAGGATTCAGGGCTGCGATAGGGACTGCAATACCTGCCCTTTTCTTGAACTCTGCGGAGGCATTAAGCAGTATAACATCCGTGGTTACCGCTGTCCTTACGCAGATTGCGAGCTGAAGGCTCCAGCCATCAAGAGGATGCAGGAGTGCATTATCTGCCGGATGGGCAGGATCACCTGGGACTTGTTAGAGGAAGAAGTTGTTAAGCTAGTCTCCGAATTTGACAACCTGAGCGGGGTGAAAGGCCATCCTATCGAGCTACCAAGCGTCGTGCCGATGGTCTCCCTCAGGGATCAGGCAAGTTACCATTTCACCCCTGTAGATGTTGACGCAATCGTCATCAGATTCGAGGACCTATTTGATGAGAAGATCCGTAATAAGGTCGAGAAAGCGGGCGACATACACGCCTACCTGAACTTCGATGGCAAGGTGCTTGTCTCCTCGATAATGCCCGACGACCTCATAACGCAAGAGGCAGTCTTCTACTTCTTCTTGGATCTGGTAGATAGGCTAAAGTTCGATGCGGCCATAGCTTGGGACTCGCCCGTCTACGTCGACATTCCTCTCTACGACTCCTGGGTCAACCTACTAATGGGACTGAAGCTGACGCACGAGCTGGCTGAATGGGGGATACCAGTCTATGGGCTCGTAAAAGGCAACGTCGAGAATCAGATCAGGTTCAGCGTCAAGACCCTTGCTAGGATCGGCATTACCTCGATGGCGCTTCATGCCTCCGAATATTCGATGGTACTTAAGGTGGACAGCACTGTTCGTCAGATCCTCTATACATATTCCAGATATTTATCCGAATCGGCAGAATCCGTACTCCTGCTAGGAGTACTGAACCCCAAACAGCTTTCATTCATAGAGAACACTTTTCCAAGGGGACCGAAGCGGTCTATAGCTGGGCTGAGCTGGTTCTTAGATGCCAAAAGGGGGTTAATCTATTCCGATAGAGGTTATGTCGATGCTACTGCTAATTATGTACAGTGCAAGTGTTCAGTCTGTTTTAATATAAATCCAAAGGATTTGATACTAGATCTAGGCGCAAGGGCTAGGCATAACCTCAATTACGTCATGAATAATGTAGCCAACCCCTCAGCCTCTCCCCTGCAGTTGGTGACTTACGACTTACTACTGGGTGAGAATGAGAAGATACTCTTGGTATCGGACCTACACCTGTGGACGCGCAGAACTCTACTCAAAGCTTTCCTGGACTTCCTGAAGGACGAGAAACCAACTCACATTGCGTTCCTGGGCGACGTTTTCGACCTGAAAGGCAGGCCTAATCTTCTGGAGACTAGAGCCTTCTTTTCCACATTGAGGGAACTGAAAGCATTAGTATTAGTCGCTAAGGGTTGCAGCGACACAGACGATTTTCTATCAGCTTTCGAAAAGCTGACGATGGGAGGAAGACCAAAGCTAATGCTCTGGTCCAAGTTAGATGACCCGCACTTAACCCAGGCCTACATCGACCTCTACAGGTTCTATGTATCAGCGAAAGAGCAGCTCACGATAAAGCTCGCCAACGGCTGGTGGGTCATCACCACTCATGGACACGAGATCGTGGAGGATACATCGTCGTCAGCAGCAGAGATAGCTGAATTGATGGAAGACGCGCGGATGAGGGCTCACGCCCACTGGTTGATAATGGGGCACTTGCACAGAGCCTTCGTCGACGACAATAGGAGGATAGCCTCGACGGGGTGCTGGGCACGGGCTGGACCTTACGAAAGTAGAAAGACGAGAAAAGATAACCTGATGACCTCCATCGTTGTTCATGGCGATGGCAAGGTAGAGCTCAAACGAAGAGGTTGAAGCTTGGGACAACACTCGCGCTCCATCAAGTATCCGTCTGACTTACATGGCTCCAATCAGGAAATAACCGAGAGCGATACATATTACCATTGGTATAATGAACCCAAGCTAGTTCGCACACCAATTAACTCAAGCTTCATACGCGATATCGTGGAGCGCGAGATGGCCCATTACGGTACTACGAACGTCGCAAAATTCCTTAGGGAGAGAGGCTTAAAGAGCGTTTGCCGTTGGATTAAACAGGAACAATGTAATGTGACCGTCGGTACCCTCAAGTTGTTCTGTAAGACATTTGATGTGGATCCCAATGAGCTAGAGCAAAAGTGCATCGTCTTGAGCCCTCGCTTCTACCCAGTGGATATGAGTTCTCAGAGCTTCATCAAACTGAAGACCCATGTACTTAACGAAGGGAGGGTCTCGCTGCATATCAAAATTGTGGGTATACTGAGCTATATTAACCAAGATCCCGTTCTGCTAAAATATTTCGCAGATACCGTCAGAGAGGCAGGAGGGGCAATAAAAGAAGAGCTGACATTCGAGGGCAATGGACTGGTAGCACACGCAAATCCTGTTCTAGCGAGGGCACTGGATGCCTCTGGTCTCCAGTATGGTAGAAAGACTAGGACTAATCCCTCCTTAGACCCCCTTTTAGGGCAAAATCCAAATTTTTTCCGTTATCATATACAGGCTACCCTTACAGAGGAGGGATGGTGTACCTTAACCATTAATAAAAGTAGAAGGGCTTGCTTCGATATAGCTTGGGGTCGCTCTGTGGATATAACGAACAAGTTATCAGAAGAACAAAGAGAGAATATCAGACAATTGGTCAAGGAGCGAAGAAGGAGAAAGATACCTGTTAGAATTATAGGTGGTCCCGAAGCTTGGAATATAATACAACAAAATCCGCCCAGATCGTTCATTCAAGAGATAGGTTTGTTAACTGTTGCCCATAAGGACATAAGATGGCCTGGAGGATACCCGACAAGGATTCATCTTAGCAAGAAGGACAGGATTACAGCTTTCTGGGAGATCCATTTTACACGGCCAGACCTAATCGACCTTATACACGATGAGTATAGCATGCTTCCGAGCACTTGGAAGGTAAGGAGATTCGAAAATTTGTATGAGGCTTACACGAAGTATAGAGGAAGGAGACTTACAGATGAGGATATTCAAGCAATAGGAAAGGTTAAAGACGATAATCCACCAGAGATTTCTGTAGAATGGGTAAGCGAGAAGGTGCGGGAGCTATTTCCGGATGCGCAGCAGGCAAGAGATATAGAAAAGATAAAGAAAATACTAGGCAGGAGCGAAAAAGAGTGAAAGCGCAAGTGGAAGAAGCCTTCAATCCCTTGGGGAGCAACGAGTTGTACAAGGAGCAGTTTATCAAGTACTTTTTGGACAAAGGCATGAGAAGGAAAAATATAAACGAGCTTTGGATGAATGCCTATAAGATGAACATCATTTCAATAGGTGTGAAGCCAATAGTTAGTGATGAGAAACCACTTGAGATCTTAGGTCACGTAACAGTCTTTAAGTTAGTAGGTAGGGAAGACGAGTAATCTAGGAAGAATCTTATCCATAGAGGCATGATTTATACATACTAGCATCGGTTGCATGTTGTATTATGCCCATATTCGATAATGCAGTGTAATTTAAAGCCCGATGCCTCGTGAGGGCTCATTTATGCCGGCTAAATGCCTCGGAGCTTTGATTTGCCTAGACAAAGGGATATCCAACGGCTCAGAACAACCTTGAGAGCATTGGCGGCTCAAGATTCCACAAAACCCTAACAATGATGCCTAAATCTCGTTTCTCTCCGAATAAGCATTGAATGATGCCACTTTGCAGCTAGGCGAATTATTTTGTATGATCTCGCGTAGCTTGTGCTATCTCGCGGGTTCTAGGCAGCTCGAACTGCTCCCGAGCCGCGAAGCCACGACCAGAGTGGCCTTCAACTCTTAACCGATTGGGAGCTGAACTAGCCCACGGCCCCTACCCTATTGGGTTTATAATGGCGATAAATCTATTGTTCATGATACTCTAGATTTTACACTGGCATTGGCCTACGAAGATTCAAAGCTCAACAAAGCCGAACGACGATGCTTAAATCTCAGGTTTAATATTATACGCATAGTCAACGCCGCTCCAGGTCATGGGTGAATCGCTTTTGGATGCCATAAAGGCCGAGTCGGTAAGCAAGTCCTTTGGGACGGTGAGGGCCGTCATCGACCTCAACCTTACGGTCGGCTCCGGCGAGATCATGGGTCTCCTCGGCCCAAACGGTTCGGGCAAGAGCACTACCATGAAGATCATCATGGGCATCCTGAGGCCCGACTCTGGCAGGGTCAGCGTGTACGACGTGGACGTGCTGAAGAGGCCCGTCGACGTGAGGAGGATGATCGGATATGTTCCCGAGACGCCCTACCTATACGAATACCTCACGGCAGCCGAATACTTGGACTTCGTGGGCGTTGCCTACGGCATCAAGCCCGAGGACAGGAAACAAAGGGTCGAGGAACTGCTGCAGGCACTGCAGATGGAGGAACACGTTAACGAGGTCATGAGCGGATTCTCCCAGGGCATGAAGCAGAAGGTCGCAATAACAACAGCACTGCTGCACAGGCCCAAGGCCCTCATACTCGACGAGTCGTTGAACGGACTTGATCCGAGATCCGCAAGGATAGTGAAGGAGCTCATTCATCGGCTGGCGAGGGAGGGCGTTGCCGTACTCTTCAGCACTCATGTGTTGGAGATCGCAGAGGCGATGTGCGACCGCGTGATGATAATGAATGAAGGCTCGGTCCTTGCCGAGGGTTCCGTGCAGGAGCTCAGGTCCATGGCCGGCCTTCCCGGCTCGAGCCTTGAGGAGGTCTTCCTCAAACTGACTGGCAGCGAGGACACTGCGAAGATCGTGGAGGCCCTAAGGCTGTGAGGCCGAACATCGTCCTCAGCCTTTCGTCGGTCTTGTTCAAGTCGTACCTCAGGGCGGGGCGCACGGGCAACGTGGACGCATGGTCCCGACCCACCGTCATCCTCTACGCAGACCTTCTGGCCCTGGTGACGCCGATTGCCCTGCTTCAGTACGCCCTCCAGTCTATACCGGACGAGTTCACCTACCTCCTGGGGCCGATGGTGCAGCAGGTTTTCGTCGGGCTTCCGATCTTGCTGACCTCGGCCGTGATCCTTGCGGGCATAATGTTCGAGCTAGGTCAAAGCGCGGGCCTTTCGTCGAGCGAGGCCGTGAATTGGCTCCCCATCTCCCCGAGGGAGTACGTGACGGCGTCGGCCGCGTCGACATGCACAGCATACTCCCCACTACTCGCCGTAAGCGTCGGCGTGACTCTGCCACTCGCCATGAAATTCGATCTGATATACGCGTGGCCACTCACGGTGGCCCTCTCGACCCTGGCGTTCCTTCAGGGAGCGTTCATAGTCGAAATATTGAAGTCGGGCATGAACAGGGTTTCGTCGACCGTCTATAGGAAGCGCGGCAGGTTCGGGGTCATCTCAAGGCTCGCGCTCCTCACGTTCATCTTCGTCACGATCCAGCTGGCATTCAACCCATACATCCTGTACTACGCCCTCGACGCGATCGCGAGCAGCGCGGACTATGCCTGGTTCGTGCCGATGGTATGGCCTTCGGTGGCGATGGTCGACCGTATCAGGCTCGAGATCCTGCCGGCGGTACTGTTCTCGGCCCTCTCGGCTGCCTTCGCGTCGCTCATGTTCGAGGTGGCATCGAGGCTCAGGACGATGTACTGGTCTCCAACCCCGATGAACATAATGATCAGGTCCTCGGCCGATTATAGGCCAACCGCCACAACCCTTTCGAAGTATGGCTTCAGTCCCTTGGAGGTGGCCATCGCCCTCAAGGAGTTGAGGTCACTCGTGAGGCGCAAGGACATGGCCAGGTTCATAGCGGTGCCGATAATGATGATCATACCGTTCATCCTGCCGAGGATTTTTTCGTCCTACGGATCCTCAGATGGGTCACCGGGATTCTTCCTGATGGCATTCGTGCCGTTTGCCGTCACCCTCATGCTCTCCACGATAGCCGTTGGGCAAGAGGGAAAGGCCGTGGTGAACGTCTACATGTTGCCGATCTCCGCCACGGAGCTCATAAAGGGCAAGCTCCTACTCACCTGGATTATATCCGGCATCTCCACCCTGGGGATCGTGGGGATTTCCGAGATCGTCACCCCGATTGGGATCGAGGACATCGTTGCGGTGATAGTCGCCTGTGCGTTCGTGATATTGGCTGGAAGTTTCTTGGGGCTCGGCGTTGGTTCGAGGCATCCGGATTTCACGTTGGGATCGAGGAGCAGGTACGTCACGCTCGGGGGATTCATTTTGGGACTTTTCACCGGCGGGGCAATGACGCTCGCCATCTTCGTGCCGGTGGCCCTTCATCTGTTGTCAGCGTCGAGGTTCGGCCTCTTGACGATGCTTCCGATAACGGTGGCGGTGGGATCGCTCCTAACGTACATCGCGTACAGGTATTGCGAGAAAGGGGTTGTGAACTTCCTCGCTAACATTAAGGCTTGAAGGCGACGAACCCAGTGCAAGCTTGATGCGATGCCCCATCGACTTCAGGCACGAGCAATTGTAGTTTCCGTATCGAGTTTATGGAAGTATTTTTACAGCGATCTCCGAAAGCTTTTACGATCGCAAACGATTTCGCTTATAGCCTGAATGGCTTAAGGCACACTCGCCTTCAGCATGATCGGGGATGTAGCTCCGGGTTCAATGGTCCTCCCATTGGGGGACGAAGCCGTGGCCACTAGAACCGAGGAGTTGAGCCTCAAGAACGTGTTAGCGCGCATGGAACACAGATAAAAACCACTTGCTCCGGAGGAGTCGATGGCGAGAGTGGTGCGCGGGATGTCCGAGGATACCTTCGACGAAGCTGAGAACGTCTTCGAGGCCGTTGCTTCCCCAGTTCGACTTCACATGCTCAGGACGCTGGAGGCCAACAGCGCGAAGTACAACGAGTTGATGAGGCAGATCGGGTTAGACCAGTTCAAGGACGCTGGGAGGTTTGCGTACCATCTCAGGAAGTTGTTGCAGAGCGGGCTGGTGGACATCGATTCGAATACGAAGAAATACAGGTTGACCGATCTCGGCTCAAGGGTCCTCGACTACTACCGGAACATAGGGGACTTCCTGACGAAGAAGACGAGGAGGCTTGAGGTGAGGAAGTCCAACATGATGATGGAGCCCTTCGACAGGACCAAGATAGAGAATTTCCTCATAAAAGAGGCGGCCCTCAGGACCGATCTGGCCGCACAGATAGCGACCGAGGTCGAGGAGCGCTTGCTCTCCGTGCCCGTCAGGTACCTCACGGCTCCCTTGATAAGGGAGTTCGTGAACGCCGTTCTGATCGAGAAGGGGCTCGAGGAGTACCGCCACAAGCTCACGAGGCTCGGCCTGCCCGTTTACGACGTGACGTCCTTCTTCGAAAAGTCCGGAGAGGTCTGCGAGAACGTTATGAGGCAAGCGGGCGATGCAACGTTATTGCAGTACCTCCTCCTCAACGCCTTGCCGAGGGACGTGGCGGACGCCCACCTCTCCGGCATGATTCACATGAACCACGCGTCGGATTGGTGCCTGAGGCCGGAGGACGTCGTGCACGACGCAGCCCTGCTCTTCAAGGGCAAGAAGGTTCCCTCCGGATGGGGCGTCGCCCCGATCGCCCTCGAGTTCTCGGGGGGCATTGAGGACGCCCTTCGCCTGCTGAGCCTCGGCCTCGAGAAGGCCACCTCCGAGGTGAGCTGCGGTCAGACGCTGGACAGCTTCAACTTCGTGGTGGCTAAATGGGCCGACGACTGCGAACAGGGCGCCCTGGAGGATTCGCTAAGGGAATTCCTCTTCGACATCGTGTCGCGTGGGAAACCGATTGGCATGACGCTGGATCTCGGGGACAACCCCCCTCTGTCCGAACTGCGTGAATTTTCAGACAAAGCCCGATCGATAGCCGAGACGCTCATTTCGCAACTCATCTCGTTTTCTAGCAATTCCCTGATAAGCAACCTCAGATTGGTAATCAGGATCAACAGCCCTGACGTCTTTGCCGAAGATCGTCCCCTCGCACTCGCCCACAAACTCGCGCTCGAACAGGGTAACGTCATCTTCACCAGGAACTTCAATAACGAGAACGGGGCGATCTACACGTGGAACTGCGGGAGGATTGCGTCGAATAACGGCGGCGACTATGCTGCCGAAGTATCGAGGAGCGGGATCATAGGCAGCGTCGTGGTGAACCTGCCGAGGATCACGCATACGACCGCGGGAAACGAGAGGAGGCTCTTCGAGACATTGGACAAGAACCTGAGGCTGGCAGTGAAAGCCCTCGAGGTGAAAAGGGACTGGATCACAGGCAACATGGCCAAAGGCCTTCTGCCGATGCTCTCCCACCACACGCCGGCCGAAGCGTACTTCAGCCACGGCAAGGGGATGTACCTCGTCGAGCTCGTGGGGATAGAGGAGGCCGGGATGGGATTCCTGGGAGACGGTGCTTCGGTCGAGGGATGTTTTTCGATGATGAGGAAGATCCTGGAGCACGTGCCAGTCCAGTTGACCCACAGGACGGAGAGGTTGAGCATGAAGCTTGCGCCGTCCGCCGGGAGGCATCCCTATGCGGCCAAGAGGATGGCGGAGACCGACGCCGAGAGGTTTGAGGGGAGCGAGGCCGTTGGCCCCCGGGACAAGCCATACAGGATCCTGCAGGTGACGGGGCCTTCCATGCCGCTCGAATCGAGGATGCGCATCGAGGCCGAATTCCAGAAAAGGCTAAGCGGTGGGCACGCATTCGTCGTAACGCCGGACATGTTGAAGGGGAACGACGACGCTAATGCCAAGCGTTTCACTGAATCGGCGATGAAGGATTACGGCATACAGGCCTTGACCTACTCCATCAGCAAGTCCATGTGCCTGTACTGCGGAACGATAATGGGGGGCGAGGTTACGAGGTGCAAGAATTGCGGCTCGACTACGCGCTTCTTCGTGCCAACGGTGGAGCAGGAGCCGACCGGGCCATTACGGATGAACGGATGATCGTCCGCAAAGTAAATCTTATAGAATTAGATCTCGTGGAGCTTTCATATGACTGGAAGATAAATATATTTTCATCAGGGAGTTGGAATATTGATAATAAATTTACGTAATCAGATCCACTCGTGTAAGGCCTATCTTCATCGCCTACAATGATCTTGTTATCAGCAAACATAATTTGTGGTTTCTTAGGTTTCAACAACGGGTAAATCTAGATGAATTTGTTACTTGGTATATTATGCTAATGAACAAATTTAGTCACAAGAGGGATAAACAAATATCTCATGCCCCTTAGAAGATCCTGTTTAGTGGTATTATGCCCGACCTGGAAGAATTGGGGGGTCGCGTCGTCCAAGCTCTGGGTGAAAGCCTCGTTTGCCTCTTCTTTATGGGAAGTCGAAGCAGGGGGGATGAAAGGGAGGAGAGCGACTATGATTTTATCGCCATCGTTTCAGAATTGAGTGAAGAGAGGATGCTCGCGATGAGGGAGGCGTTTTCGCATCTCTCAGGTCTGTCGATCTACGTGCTAGATGGGGATGACGTCAGGACATTGCCCAAGGCCGAGTTCTTGGAGTTCACGCGTTCGAGGAAGCTTTACGGCGATTTCGAGTATGCCTTGCCCTCGAAGAAGGACGTGTTGGACTATGTTGTGTTCTGTTGCAGGGAACAGCTCGACGCGATGAGGCACTACATTATTCTTCCGCATACGAACGAGAAGCTCGGCAGCGTCCTCTATCCCTCGCTGAAACGCGCATCCTTTTACCTTTCGTACTTAGCCTACGTGCAGACCGGCAAGCTACCCATGACGAGGAAGGATCTTTTATCTTATCTTGAAAGTATTGGAGGTCACCAGCTTGAGATAAGGATGATGAGAATACTCGTTGACTGGGATTCACATGAGGACGAGTACCTGAGAAATCCGTTGCCGCTCCTATTGCAGATCGAAGCTTTGTATAGAACTTTGAGAGTATAAAACAACATAAGAGTAAACGATTCTTCTACATTACTTGGCTGAAAGTGTTATGAATTATTAATGAATGCATTTTCGGCCTTCCTTGTTGGCGTACACACAACACAAGAAACACCATCGTCCCCTTCAGCTTCGGGAGCAGAAGGAATAACATGAGATGAGTCGATTGAGGTGATAACTGAGTTTACCTGATCCACAGTAGGGATCAAGGGAAATAACACAGAGGGCCCTTTCAACCTATACTCCGTTTAAAGGATATAAGCATGAGGAGCTTATCACAATTCTGTATACTTTCATTTTATCGAATGCCGTTTACATCTCCTTTTTCTATATATTTAAGCAAAGGACGTCTACAAAGCAGTCGGTAACATCGGCCAGTAGAAAGGGGCTGGAAAGCCATTCTAAGCGCAAATTAAGGACTATTACATAAAGAAAAAATACAGAATCGAGTGGGGAAAGGTATAATATGCTGTAGAACCGAGTGCCCAAAGCCCAGCCCAAAAAAGGAAGTTACGCTTTGATTTGAATAAAACCGCTCAAGGTAAGATAGCGCGCCCCAAGGCCACGAGCAAACCGCGGACGATACAAGCCCGAAAGGACGTGACGGACATCGCCCTTTTCGTGAAGATATCCCGAGGGGACGTCGTGAAGTGGGAGCGAACGAAGATCGTGGATGCCCTATTGAGGGAGACGATGATACCGGCCGAGATGGCCGAACACATCAGCCGGGACGTCGAGAGGACCATCGTCGACTCCAAGATCGAGTTCATAACAGCCCCACTGATAAGGGAGGTCGTCAACGAGAAGCTGATCGAGCACGGCCTTGAGGAGGAGAGGAAGCAGCACACGCGCCTCGGCCTTCCGATCTACGACGTCGAGCAGATGATAGTCTACAAGAACAAGGAGAACGCGAACATCCCCCACGGGCCCGAGTCCACGAACCTCGTCCTCGCCGAGGCGATAAAGAGGCAGTACGCGCTCCTGAGGGTCTTCACGCCCGACATCGCCGCCGCTCACGAGAAGGGTGATCTCCACCTCCACAACCTTGGCATGATCGACCGCCCGTATTGTTCCGGCAACTCACTCGAGTACATCAAGAGGTTCGGCCTCAATCTCCCGAACTCGATCTCGATAGCCAAGCCCCCGAAACACCCCGAGGTCTTGATAGGGCAGATGATAAAATTCTCGGCCGCCCTCCAGGGTGTCTTCTCAGGCGCAATCGGCTGGGATGCCGTCAACCTCTTCTTCGCCCCATTCCTCGTCGGCGTTGACGACGGGCAGATGGAACAGCTGGCGCAGATGCTCATCTTCGAGTTCGCCCAGCAGGCCGTCGCGAGGGGCGGGCAATCGATCTTCAGCGATCTGAACCTTTACTGGGAGATACCGAAGCACTTCCAGGACGTCCCTGCCATCGGGCCGGCTGGTAAATTCACGGGCAACACCTACGGGGACTATGTCGACGAGTCGAGGAGGTTCGTGAATGCCCTCTTCAAGGTCTACATCGAGGGGGACGCCTTCGGAAGGCCGTTCTTCTTCCCGAAGCCCAATGTCCACATAACCGAGGACTTCTTCGGCAGCGAAGGCTACGAGGACTTTTTGCGCTTGGTGGCGCTGACCTCTTCCGAGAAGGGCAATCCCTACTACGTCTTCGACAGAGGGGGCACCGCGAAGATAAGCGAGTGCTGCAGGCTCTCCTTCAAGCTCGAGAAGTCGGACTTCGACGATGCCAAGACACCTTGGAAGATGAGGTACTCGGCCGTACAAAACGTCACACTCAACTTGCCCAGGATCGCATACGAGGCTTCGGGGAACGATGCGAAGCTCTTCGAGTTGATATCGGAGCGCATGGGGTTGATGGCCAAAGCCCACCAACTCAAGAGGGGATTTGTGGAGAAGTTGCTGAGCCTGAAGGGCACGGGGCCCCTCGGCCTCCTGGCGATGACCCTGGATGACGAATCGTATTTCCGGATGCACAGGGCGACGTTCCTCTTCGGGATGTTGGGACTGAATGAGCTCGTGCAGTACCATCTGGGCGAGGAGATGCACGAGTCCGATGATGCGTTGAAGTTCGGCCTGAAGGTGATCGCCTTCATGAAGAAGGAGGCGGAAGCGCTCAGTCGACAATATGGGACGAGGTATGTGTTGGAGCAAACGCCGGCCGAGTCGACGGCCTACAGGCTCGCGACATTGGACCTGAAACACTATAACGGCGAGGCCAAGAAGGTCGTGAAGGGAGGGGTCGACAGCGGCGAGGTCTACTACACGAACTCCACCTACCTGAACGTTGGCATCGACATGAGTCCCATCGAGAGGGTGAAGAAGGAAGGGCTCTTTCACCCGTTGATCGAGGCGGGCTGCCTATCACACATCTGGATCGGCGAGGCGAGGCCCGATCCGACCTCGATCTCGAACTTCGTGGTGAAGACGTTCAAGAACACGATGAGCGACCAGATCGCGTTCAGCCCTGAATTCACCTGCTGCTTGGATTGCGGGAGGAGGAACCAGATGGAGGTGACGAAGCAGTAATGACTGAAGGACCTACGGTCAGGGGCCTGAAGGACAAGTGTCCCCGCTGTGGCTCAACGAACATCGAGAGGATGACGAGGGTAACGGGTTTCTTCTCGAAAGTGGAAGGATGGAACAAGGGCAAAATAGCCGAGCTGAGGGACAGAAAGGCCCGCGACAAACCATACTTCGGATGAAACGGTTGGTGGATGGATGGCATTGACGAAACTGAAGCTGTTCTGGAGGGAGGACTGCAGGAAGTGCGGCCCGGCGAAGGCCATCTGCGCAAAGCTCGAGGGCGACGGATTCGAAGTTGAGTATTTCGACGTCGAAACCGTCGATGGCATGGCCGAAGCCGCATTTTACCAAGTGGCCTCTACGCCCACGGCCATAATCGTCGACGAGGACGGGAACGAGACCGCCTCCTGGAGGGGAGACCTTCCGGACACGGTTACGGCCATGAGGCAACTTGGTGGCAAGTGAACGTTTATTCCACCCCTCCGAATGGTGACTCGATGCTCATCAAGGGCTTCATCGATACGAGTTTCGTCGACTGGGATGGGAAGATAGTATCGACCGTCTTCGTGCCGACCTGCAACTTTCGCTGTCCTTTCTGCTTCAACTACAAGCTCATCCTTCATCCCGATAAATATCGGGACGTGCCCGAATCCGCCATAACCGGCTTCATGGGGAGGAACAGGGATTTCCTGGACGGGGTCTGCATTACAGGGGGAGAGCCCACGATCTCCAGGGGCTTGGGGGATTTCTGCAGGATCGTCCACTCAATCGGCCTTAAGGTGAAGCTCGATACGAACGGCAGCAGGCCGAGCGTCCTGAGCAGACTGGTCACGGATGGCCTCGTCGACTACGTTGCCATGGACATCAAGGCGCCGCCCGATGGTCGCGCCTACGGCCGTGCAGTCGGGGTGAGGGCGGAGGGGATCTTGGATTCGGTGAGGAAGAGCGTGGACTTCCTCATGGGCTCCGGCATGGATTACGAGTTCAGGACCACCGTCGTCCCGAAGTTGCATTCAGAGCAGGACATTCGGGAGATCTCCAAGTGGATCCGGGGGGCGAGGTCGTACGTCCTGCAGAAGTTCCGACCCGAGAACGCCTGGAGGAGAGACCTGAGGAAACTGCAATCGCAGGAAGACGGCGAGATGGAAAAGCTCGTGGCGATTGCTAGGGAATATGTGGGCAGTGCCAAATGGCGCGGTAGGTAGGTAGATAGATAGTTAGTTAGATAGATAGATAGGCCTCAGATCAGCTCGGGGACGGTCATCCTCCCATCGATGCCGAGGGTGAGGGCCAGGAGCGCCATCCTGAGGCTTATGCCAAGCCCCGCTTGTTGGAAATACCTGGCGTGGGGAGTGGAGTCTATGTCCTTGCCAAGCTCGTCGACCCTCGGGAGCGGGTGTATGACGATCATGTTTGACTTGCACCCCCTCAGGGAATCCAACGTGACCCTGTAGGACCCCTTCACCTTCTCGTATTCCTCCGCACTCGGAAAGCGCTCCTTTTGTACCCTCGTCACGTAGAGCACGTCGATCTCGCCGATGACGTCGGACAACTCGCCCTTCTTGATCGGCACGTTTTGACTACCGGCCATCAAGGAAGGGTCCATCTCGAGTGTAGGAGGCGAAACCAAATACACTTTGGCCTTGAACTTATCCAGGAGCAGGAGGAGTGAACGCGCGGCCCTGCTGTACTTCAGGTCCCCCAACATGCAGAACGTGAGCCCGTCCAGGTAACCCAGGCTGTTTCTGATGATGTAGGCGTCGATGAGGGCCTGCGTCGGATGCTCGTCCCATCCAGCGCCCGCATTTATGACGGGGTTCTTGGCGACTTCAGCGGCAAGCTTTACGACAGCCGGGTCGGAGTGGCGGATTAGCAAAACGTCGCCATACGAGTCGAGGATTTTGAATGTGTCCGAAAGCGACTCCCCCTTCTCCAGCGATGTGCTCCTCACGTCGTGAATGCTCAGGCAGTGTCCACCGAGCCTGTACATGGCAGCCTCAAAACTGAGCCTCGTCCTTGTGCTCGGCTCGAAGAAGAACAGGGTCTCCAGCTTGTCGTAGCCTATGTCGAGCCGATTCCGCTTCGACATCCTCTCGGCGAGGCCCAATACCTCCTCTATGTCGTGCTTGGTGATATCTTTGATCGAGATCAGGTCTCTACCCGCAAATCCGTTCGTCAATCAATAGCACCCTCGCGTCCTTGGGGCGCGGCCTCAGCTTTATCGTTTTAGCTCGCGATTTCTCGAGGTTGGGTGACGGCCATCGAGAGGCAACTCCCATATAGGTTCGGGGGCATGCTGGAGATGAATTAAGGTGCCCAAGGGATCATATCGATTCTTGGAACATACTTCAGATGCGTACGTTGCAGCCAGTGGCAGAAACCTGGAGGAGGCCTTCGCTGTCGCTGCCCTTGCGATGAGCGACATCATGACGGATCCGAAGAAGGTTCGACCGCTGGAGAGCGTTGCGGTTGAGGTAGTTGCCGACGATCTCGAGGCCCTCCTTTACAAGTGGTTGGAGCGCCTCCTAGTCATGTTCGAGGTGGACGGCATGATATTCTCCAAACACGACGTCAAGATCGACAAACATGACGGCGGTTACGTGCTCAGGGCCAACGCTCAGGGGGAAAAGTTCGATCCCGCGATCCATCCCGCAGAAGTTGCCATCAAGGCCGTGACCTATCATGGCATGAAGATAACCTGCAGGAAGAGGTCCTCGGAGGTAAGGGTACTCTTCGACATTTAGTTAGGCTTGCAAGCACGAACGGAATGTGGGATTCGCGACCTTTGATCGTCGAATCATCGAATGGTGTGGAACGCTTGTCCGCCGAGATCTCCCCAAACTGTTCCCGAATCCCCCGTGAACCTGGGGCAGGGCACAAAGCCTTTAATCGAGAAATGCGCATTGATATTGAGGCGAGCCGGTGAGTGGGTCACGGGCCGATGAGGTCTGAGGAAACTCCCTCCTCTGTGCGGATGTCGAGGTGCTGTGAGGCATAAGGGGAGACCCTTGGCAACGGAACAGAAACGACACTCGGCTCAACGTGTGTGCATGATTCGGCTGAGAAGCCGATGACTATGTTGTGTCCAGAGATGAAACGGCCGACCCTCGATGAGCAAGGCCAAACATTTCCCGATGACCACGTCCGCGGAAGGGAAAGGGTAGGCCGCATAGTCGAATCCCACCTAATAACAAAAGAGGGGTTATGGCCGGCACGCTTCATCGCATCATCATAGACGGGGAACTGCTCGGACATGTTCCCTAAAAAAAAATATAGCCACATGCCAGCAGCATGTGACAACCAATGTACCTTCTTTAATTAATCGCAATCAAAGAAGAGTTAAATTCGGTTCGCATGATCGAACGGCCATGGAAGTTGGGGAAAGGGTCAGGACCGTCCTATCCGGTGGACTGCCGGACAAGATCCCGTGGATTATCTACTCAAACCACCTTCCAAGAGGGAACTTTGAGCGCAGATTGAGGGGAATGGGGCTTGGCCTCGATGAACGCTGCGGCGTGTACAAGGTCTCGACGCCAAATGTGAGGGCTGAGAGCAGGAGCGAGGGCGACTATGTCTACACAACGTATCACACTCCAATTGGGGACGTTTCGAACAAGATCAGGACGGGGCTGCAGTTCCAGTTCCCCGGCGGTTCCGCAACCGTTGAGCATCTGGTGAAGGACGTCGGCGATGTCAAAGTTGTGAAGTTCATGATCGAGGATATGATCTATGAGCCGTACTACGATGACTACAAGCAGCTTAAGGAGGAACTTGAGGACGATGGAATCGTGACCGTTGGTACCGATTACACGCCCCTCATGAAGGTGATCTTGGGTTACATGGGATTCAGGACCTTCGCCATAATGCTTAGGAGAAATCTCGTGGCCATAGAAGAACTCATCGAGACATTGGACAAGAAATTCACCGAGGCTTTGAGGATCGTGGCCGATTCCCCTGCGGAGATAATCAGGATGGGGGACAACGTCGATGGCGTCTTCATCTCCCCGGCACTGTTCGAAAAATACCTTTTGCCCTATTACAACAAGTATGCGGGCATCTTAAAGGATAAGGGCAAGATAGCGATCTCACATCTGGACGGAAGGCTGAGGGTGCTCAAGGATCTGATAGCTAGGACGAGGCTCGATGCCATAGAGGCGTTTACGCCCCCGCCGATGGGCGACCTGCCCCCCAAGGAGGCCAAGGAGGCGTGGAAGGACAAGGTCGTCTGGATGAATTTCCCAGAGGAGGTTTTCCTCAGAAGCGCGGAGGAAATAAGGGAATTCACAATAGGACTTTTAGAGGAGATAGCACCGGGAAGGGGATTCATAATAGGCATCACAGAGGACATTAACCCGGATCACTTCAGGAAGGGGATGGGAACCGTAACTGAGACCATATACAAGTATGGGAATCTACCAATTAGCCCGCCTTTACGAACATGAAGCCCTAAACTATTTTCACGATCATCGGCTTGATATTGGCGATCGACTCTATGCCATGGACAGCCCTTCCCTCTTTGCCTTGCGCTCAAGGTACGATGTTGATAATTTCGCCAATGCGCTGAGGACTATCAGGAGCACGACGAGCGCTCCCAGCTCCACCTCGACAGGCCAGATCGTATTAGTTCCAAGGATAAAGTGACGGGCCAGGTCGATGCCGTGTGTGAATGGTATTACAAACGCGAGGGCCTTTATTGGTTCTGGTAGGAACTGAACTGGCACTAACATGCCGGTAACTATCTGCTGCAGAAAGTTGAAGATCGACATGATGGCTGAGACATTCTTCAGGACTAAGAGGGTACTTGAGATCATTACGCCTATCTGACACAGGGCCAAGAATGTGAGTATGACTGAGATGCACGCCATCGCTATGGCCGATGGTGAAGGAAGGCCGCCCAAGAATAGCGCCGCTATGGCGAAATTCGGCAACAACATGAATATCGTCCCGATAATCGCCTGCGAGAGTGAATAGGATAGAATGTAGAAATACCTTGAAACCGGCGAGGCGAAAGTGTACTCGATCTGCCCTTTGGTCAACTCATCGTGGATCTCCCAAGCTCCATAGATTGATGCCCCCGTATATGCCTGAAAAGCGACCCCGATCAGCAAGAATATGGGGTAGTTGGTGCTCCCGATCGTACTTTGTAGTTTTCCTGGATCTGCGACTGCCGCGAATACCAGCACCCCAAATCCCCACACGAAGTTCATCACCGTCTCTAGTGCAAAGTTAACCTTGTATCGCGTTATCTCCTTGATCCTCCTCCAGGAGGACATGTACGTGAGTCTGAGGAAACTGTTCATACGCCCTCTCCTCCCACCATCGCCTTGAACGCCTCCTCCAGCGTAAGGCGCTCTATGCCCACTGCAGGCCTTTGGCCATTGACCTTTAGGATTTTGACAACTCGAGGCAGGACCTCGTAGGCATCTTTGCAGTATAGTCTGAAGTTCGAATTTTCCACGCTAATTCCTAAAACTTCTGGCATACTAGTAAGTAGTTGTTTAACATCCTCTCCGATGTGAACCCCTGCTATCTCAACGACCTCCGTCTTGGTTACGGATTCCTTCATGTCTCCCGTTGTGCCATCAAATAGAACGTTGCCTTTATTGATCATCACAACCCTGTCGCTTATCTCCTCGGCCTCCTTCATGTTATGAGTTGTCAATATTAGCGCAACTGATCGCCTCTTGGCGTAGTCCTTCAAATAGGCTCTGACCTTAGAAGCCACGAGGGGATCTAGGGACTTTGAAGGCTCATCCATGAAAACTACTTCAGGATTCGTTATCAATGATCTCATTATCACAAACATCTGCTTTTGCCCACCAGAGAGTGCGATGAAGTATTTGTCCAAGCTATCCCTGAAATCGAAAGCATTTACTAGGGTGTCAATCCTCCTATTAACTTCTGTTTTACTAATACCATGGAAGGCATTAGCGAAGAAAAATAAATTCTCCCTCGTAGTTAATCTGAAGTACGCTGACCTCTCGCTGTCTTGACCTGCATAGCCCATGATCTTCCTGATCCTATCGGCCTGGGACACGATATCGTAGCCAGCGACTCTCGCCTCCCCCTCATCTGGCAAGAGCAGAGTGCTTAATATCTTGACAAGCGTGGTCTTCCCCGCTCCATTCGGTCCGAGGAGGCATACTATCTCTCCCCTCTTGACTTGTAAACTCACGCCCTTCAGAGCCTGGGTCTGCTTGCCCCCGAACCTGTAGGTTTTATGCAGGCCATCTGCCTGTACCGCGAGGTCGTCTCTCATGTCACTTACCTTCATCCTGTTTTACTCTTTATCTTCCTTCTCGTATTTATGTGGAACTCACGTCATGTTAGCGTATGTCACAATGTAGCAATTTGCCTGTGAATCGAAACTTTGATGAATAACGCTATACATTATGGACAAATGAAACCTTTGGGATTGTGATGGGTTCAGGGAATTAGGACCACCTTGAGAGGGTCCCGTCCTTCTCTGCCTTCCTGAGACTCCTCCTAAAGAGGAAGATGCCGATCGGAACTGTGATCAGCGCAGATATCCATAACTTGTATAAGTCGCCGACAATTAACCGCCTCTCCGATGAAGATGCTTTTACTGCCATTCCCGCATTGGGATTTCGTTACCTGAAGCGCTAATCCCATCACTATTCCCATTCGATCGTTGCCGGCGGTTTGTGTGTGACGTCGTACACGACCCTTGTCACCTCAGGTAGCTCGTTGGTCATCCTCGTCGAAATCCTCTCCAACACTTCATATGGAAGCCTTGCGAAGCTGGCCGTCATGGCCTCGCGGCTTTCGACGGCCCTTATCGCAACGACGTAACCGTACGCCCTGGCGTCACCCTTGACGCCCGTGCTCTTCGTGTCGGTTAAGACGGCGAAGTACTGCCATAAATTCCCATCGAGCCCGTTCTTCTCGATCTCGTCCGCCACGATCGCGTCTGCTTTCCTGACGAGGTTCACCTTCTCAGGCGTCACCTCTCCGACGATCCTGACGGCCAGGCCCGGGCCAGGGAAAGGTTGCCTCAGGACCAACTCGTCCGGCAATCCGAGTGCCTTGGCCAATTCCCTGACCTCGTCTTTGTAGAGGTCCCTCAACGGTTCGATGACAGCCTCGAACTCGATGTCCGTAGGAAGTCCGGCGACGTTGTGGTGGCTCTTGATCTTGTCCGAATACCTCCTGAACCCTGACTCTATCCTGTCCGGATAGATGGTCCCCTGTATCAAGTACCTGGCGCCGATCCTCCTAGCCACTTCCTCGAAGACCCTTACGAACTCCCTGCCGATGGCCTTCCTTTTCCCTTCGGGATCGGCGGCATCCTTCACTCCCTTGAAGAACCTATCCCCGGCTTTGGCTACGACGACATCCACGCCCAGCTTCCCGAAGGCCTCTTTGACGAACTTAGGCTCGCTCTTGCGCATGAAACCGTTATCGACGAAGACGGCAGTGAGCCTATCGCCTAGGGCCTTCGCGGCTATCGCCGCCGCGGTGCTGGAGTCTATCCCCCCGCTCAAGGCTATGATGGCCTTCCCCCGCCCTACGGCTTGCCTCACGCCTTCCACCTTAGCTTCTATTAGCGAAGATGGCCTCCAGTTTCGCCGGCACTTACAAACCCCAAATATGAAGTTGCTAAGCATCTCAGTCCCTCGTTCGGTGTGCGCGACTTCCGGATGCCACTGTAGGCCGTAGATCGCCATTTCCTGGTGGCGGAAAGCGGCGATCGGGCAGTCCGTCGAGTGGGCCAGTACCTCGAAGACCCTTGGAAGTTTTCGTACGACGTCGCCGTGGCTCATCCACACTTTCTCCTTTCGGCCCATTCCCTTCAGTACTCCGGTAGCCTTTTCCACTGTGACGTACGCGACGCCGTACTCCCTCTTCTTTCCTAGCTCTACACTCCCCCCTAGGAGATGCGCTATGAGTTGGTGGCCGTAACACAATCCGAGTACGGGGATCCCCAATTCCAGGATCCTAGCATCGATCTTGGGAGAGCCCAGCTCATAGACGCTGAAAGGCCCGCCCGATAGGATGAGACCCTTGACGTTCATCCGGTCACCCAATTCCCGAACCTCATCCGCTGTCACGTCGGACTGGAGCACTTCTGAGTACACGCTAAACTGCCTGATCCCCCTCGCGATCAGGTGGCAGTACTGGCTGCCGAAGTCGAGAACTATGACCGAATCGAACTTCTTGGCCTTCATGATTTCATCTCCTCCCTCGTCATGAACTTCGGTTTGCGCTTGAGGCAACCGTAGTCGCCAGTTGCGCACGAGAGGCAAAGCTGGTCCTTAGGCATCCCGATGCCCTCGCTCAAAGTCTCGACGTCGACGTACCCCAATGCAGAGATGCCTAGGTGTTTTGCGATGGCCTTGTTGATCTCATCCAATGTTTTAGAGGTCCCGCAGACCCTGTACGCAAGCAGTTCCTCTTGGGTTGGGAAATCCACCCCCGCGTAGCACGGATACATGATGGGCGGAAAGGTAAGGAGCAGCGAAACGTCTCTCGCGCTCCGTAGCTTGTCCCTGACGATTGCCCTGGAGCTCGTGCCTCTGACTATGCTGTCATCGACGAGTATGACCCTCTTCCCGTCCACGGCGTCACTTATCGCCGCAATGTTGTTGACTACGTCCTCCCTCCTCTCAGGCTCTATGAAGCTTCTCCAGCTGCCCTTCTTCCTGTAACGGTCCTTCATCAAGCCTTCCTCGAACGGGACCCCTGAACACTCGGAATAACCCAAGGCCGCGGGTCGAGCCGAGTCCGGCACTGGGACTACGATATCCGCCACAAGGGGGTATGCCCCGGCGAGGAGTCTCCCGATCTTCTTCCTCGCGGCGTACACGCTGATCCCCTCCACGCGGGAGCTGGGATGGGCAAAGTAGGTATACTCGAAGGAGCAGTGGGCATGTCGCTCCTGAATTGCGAATCTCTCCGCAACTAGCCCTTCGGCATCGACCTTCACTATTTCACCCGGCTCCACGTCCCTGACGAGAGAGGCGCCGATGGCGTCTAGGGCGCAGCTCTCCGAGGCCACGATGTGGGAACCGGTCTCCTCGTGCCATCCTAGGCAAAGGGGCCTAAACCCCCTCTCGTCCCTCGCCGCGACGAGTTCCCCCTTATCAGTCAAGATGACGGTCGAGAAGGAGCCGTTCAGGCAGGCGTTCATGGCTTGATAGGTTTCAACCCAACTCTTCCTCCTCCTCCGTTGAAGGTAGAGCCCTTCGCCCATCAACTCGGTGTCCGTTATCCCAGGGGTGGGAGAAAGCCCTTCTTCATGCAATTTTTCCAAGAGCGGTTCCCTTTCGATGGTGCCGTTGTGCGCTATGTGGAAGCTGAGATCGTCCGAGGGGTTGCCTATGTCTAAGGGGTGGGCGTTTTCCAGGGTGGAGGCAGCCGTAGTTGAGTATCTCACGTGGCCTATTCCCGCTTTGCCTCTGAGGCCTTCGATGCTCTGAGCTTCCCTTTCAACGGATTGGGATACGATGCCCATTCTCTTAAAAGAAGGATGCCCGCATACGGCCATCCCCCAAGCTTCTTGCCCCCTGTGCTGCAGCGATTCCAAACCGGTAATGACCATCGGAACTACGTTTCGCCCGTCGAGTGAGAAGATGCCTATCAAGCCGCAGTGTTCTCGTAATTCCAATGTCAACTCGCGAAGAGGACTCAAATAAAAGTTGTTTTAACAAAAAGAATGTAAAAGATATTTTAACAAAATAATGTAAATGCGGATCGTCTCGGCATCGATGTAGAGGATGCTTACTCCCAGAATAGGAGAATAAGCCGGCAGATGCTGTAGAGGGTATGGTAAAGCTTTGGGTCTTTAGTGCCGGGATCATGTCTGAATTCTTGCCAAGTAGCGCGCAAGAGGCGGAATAAGCATATGGTCAGATCCGATAGCATTTTACGTTATTATATCCCAAGTTTTCTATCTTTATCGATAAATAATATCAATTATGTCATAAATCATCTATTTGAATAGTAAATATGATATATATCCAATTGTCAATTATAATGCATTTTTGTTGAACAATGGAAGGGAAGGCAGTCTCTGGTGCGGTCGCTGGACTGAAACTCGATGTATGCTTAAACGGGGCTACCGGTGACAGGAGTTTTAAGGCAGAGTCAACCTTCAAAAGGTACCACATTAGCGTGAAAGAGGCACCTCCAAAGGTTAGATTGCCTTCGAAGTATATTGTCAAGCAGTACAATAACTGCATAAACCTTCAAGAATGCGTTGAGGCTTGCGTTTACGGCGTTCACAGGACTCGCGAAGATGGTCAGATCGCAGAACCAATCAGCGATTCCTGTAGGCGATGTCACGTTTGTGCATTGACATGTCCGAAGAGTGCCATCTCGATCGGTAAAAATCTAGAATTTGAAAAGATGGGAACCCCATATTTCACGCCAGATCGAATTGAGACGATCTATTTTGAAGCTGAGACCGGTAGGGTTCCCGTATCCGGGGCTGGATACGGGGGGCCTTTTACGGGAAGGGGTTTTGACGGCATGTGGTTTGATTTCTCGGAGATAGTTAGGCCGACGAGGGATGGGATACACGGCAGAGAGTATATTTCGACCTCGGTGGATTTGGGGAGGAATATACCTCGTTTGGAGTTTGACGGAAGTGGTAAACTTCTCTCGGATGTCCCGAGAACAATAGAAATCCCGATTCCGATCATTCTAGATGCCCCACTTGCATTTGCAACTGGAAGAAACCTTCAGATTGCCTTAGCAAAGGCCGCATCTGCATCGAACACATTCGCCATTACAGAGGCAAAGGAATACTCGGACGACCTAAGTGCTTACGCATCGAATCTGATACCCAGGATAAGGGCCGATGAAATGGGACAATTCCAGGAGCTGATAGGCACGTCGAGGATAGTTGAAATCGACTTCGGGGATGTAAGGAGAATGAAAAATGTAAGGGTTTATGTGAGGAGAATAAAGGATGAAAATCCTGAAGCATTGGTTTCATTCCGATTCCCCTACGATGTAGAATCGGGCGAAAGGGCAGAGGCTTTGATTAAGGAGGGGGCAGATATCGCCCATCTTTACGTTGACGAAAGATCTGTTGAGCAGGATCCGGATGGCGTAAAGGATGCCATAATGAACACTCACTTTCACCTCGTTGATAGGAACTTACGAGATGGAATCACCCTTGTCTCCAGCGGAGGCATAGCTGAGGCATCGCACGTTCCCAAATCAATAATTCTCGGGGCTGATGTCGTCTCGGTCGGACTGGCCTACCAAATCGCCCTTGGATGCAAGGCCTGCCATGGCAAAGCGCACGCGACGGACTGCCCGATTGACGTGGGAGATGGAGATGTCGAATGGGCAACTCAGAGGATTCTGAATATGATGAGTTCGTGGAGGGACCAGCTGCTTGAAGTTTTGGGTGGAATGGGTTTACGGGAAGTAAGAAGGCAGAGGGGTGAGATCGGAAGGGTGATGTTCAATCAGGAACTCGAAGACAGGGTCTTTGGCGATGGAGAACGATGCAAAAGCGATTACTCGTAAATCCACTGAAGGTAAAGCCTGCGCTGCCTAGACATCCGAGCACCATAGGTAAATACGAGGTCATCCTAGATAGATCCAAATGTAATGCATGTGGGATCTGTGCTGAAATATGCCACCGATATATTGGGTCCGCGGAAATCGATTATGAGGCCTTTATAAAACCAAAAGGATTTCTTCGCATAGTTAATCGGAAGAGCTCTTGCATCGGCCTTGACTGTCAAATCTGCGTGAAGGAGTGCAAGGCCAATGCTTTAACGGTTCAGATCAACCCACAATATGTCGCTCTCGGCGATAAACGTTGGACCGCTGACTTGATATCGTCAACTTGGGTACAGGCCGAAACTGGAAGGTCATCTAACGAATATGAATTCAGAGTTGGGAACTCTGGAGGAGGCTTTGACAGGATAAGGTTCGCTTTTGAGTTGGATAATGAGGAATCTCGTGACGATAATCTTCTCGATCTAAACGGCCGTGACACCTCGATAGCCCTGAACAAGAGGAATGACGGGAGGCCGAAAATAGAGGCCCCCATTCCAATTTATGGCGCGGACATGTCCTTTGGCTCAGTTGGCCTGAACGTAATGCTTGCGAGAGCCATGGCAGCCAAGGTTATGGAAACCTTCACCAGTACGGGCGAAGGAGGTTATCCTGATGAGCTGATTCCATACGAAGATCACGTCATAACGCAAGTTGCTACTGGACATTTCGGCGTGAACGCCGAAACCATCAAAAGGGCGAGGATCATTGTGCTGAAATACGCTCAGGGCGCCAAACCAGGTCTAGGAGGGCACCTGCTAGCTGACAAGGTCACCCCCGAAGTCGCAAGGATGCGTGGCGTGGTTCCAAACATAAGTTTGTTTTCCCCGTTTCCATTTCATAACGTATATTCTGTCGAAGACCATTATCGACATGTCCAGCTGATGAAGGACATGAATCCTAAGGCCCTGGTCTCCGTAAAGGTCTCAACGCCCGTGGACGTCGACATGGTTGCCATCGGGAGTTATTATGCTGGGGCTAACATATTGGAGATAGATGGAGGTTATGGGGGAACAGGGGCAGCCCCAGACATCGCCAAAAAGAACATCGCCATGCCAATCGAATACGCGATCCCCATTGTCCACAATTACCTTGTAAGGGAGGGGGTGAGGGATGAAATGGTATTGATGGCGAGTGGCGGCATTAGGACTGCATTCGATGTTGCCAAGGCAGTTGCCTTAGGTGCAGATGGCGCGGTGATCGGAACGGCTGAACTGGTCTCCCTCGGCTGCAAGAGGTGTGGTAATTGCGAAAGGGGGAAGGGGTGCCCGTCCGGCATCGCTACGACCGATCCAACGCTGACGCACTTGATCAATCCAGAATGGGGGGCTCAAAGGATTATCAACATGTATCATTCGTGGAAATTACAATGGAATTACATCCTGAAACGGCTTGATCTTGATGGTATGAGGGAACTTCGTCCGATCAACGAAGTGAAATTCAAGGGGGGTAGATTCGAATACCTAGTCCATCTCGATCACCTGAGATGATGATCATGGACGGATCGAACCACAAAGTGATTTCTTCGATGAAAAATGTTGTTCGCAATCGCATTGGCTCTCCATATTATGTCGATGCTGCAGAAGGTGGGTGTGGCGTAATAGGGGTAGCCTGTTCTGTCCCCATAGAGGGAAGATATTTGTTACCTCCGTTGCTTCAGATGCACAATAGGGGAAATGGGAAGGGCGGAGGCATAGCGGCTGTTGGCTTCTCCGCCAAGCAACTGTCGGTTTCTGAGAGAATTTTAAGGGACTACTACTTGATACAGGTTGCCTATCTTGATCCGAGATCGAGGGATGAGTTGGAGACCTACTTCATAAATCGGTTTTTTAACGTCCATTTAGCTGAAAAGGTTCCCTCGATACAAAATTACCGAAGCATCGGTTTAGAAGTGAAACCCCCTGATGTCTGGAGATACTTCGTGAGGGCGGACGAAGACGAAATGGAAAAATTTGCTTCCAGGAACGACCTCGAAGGACTCGATGCCATCGAAGTGGAGGATGAATTCATCCATAGGAAAAGCTATAATTTGAATAAAAAATACTATGCTTCCCTAGGCGAGAAGAAGGCCTTCGTCCTTTCTCATGGAAAGAACATGATGGTTTTCAAAATTGTCGGCTACGCCGAACAGGTTCTAAAATATTACAGGCTCGATGATATCGAGGCCCAGGTATGGATTGGCCATCAGAGATATCCCACAAAGGGCAAGGTCTGGCATCCTGGAGGATCACATCCCTTCGTGGGGCTTAATGATGCCCTCGTTCACAATGGTGATTTTGCGAATTACCTATCGATATGCGATTACCTCAAACAAAGGAACATCTATCCCCTATTTCTGACAGATACCGAAGTTGCAGCCCTTTATTGGGATCTCTTGACTAGGGTTTATCGATATCCTTTGGAATATGCGATCGAGGCCATCGCTCCAACGACCGAAAGGGATTTCACAATGTTGCCGCAGGACAAAAGGGAGATCTATAAGGCCATTCAGAAGACGCACATCCATGGTTCCCCGGATGGCCCGTGGTTTTTCATCATCGCCAGAAATGACTCTTACAATGGGCGGTTTCAACTAATCGGCATTACCGATACCTCGATGCTAAGGCCAGGGGTTTTCGCGCTTCAAGACGGAAATGCCGGAAGTATTGGCCTTATAGCTTCAGAAAAACAGGCAATCGATGCCATGCTCGCTGATTTGGCCAAAGAGGATCGGAGGTTCCGTCCCATGGCTGACTATTACTGGTATGCCAGAGGTGGGAGTTATACAGATGGGGGCGCATTCGTTTTCACAATTGACAAATCCAATGACTTGACATGCAGGGATAAATTTGGAAATACGATTCCAACTGTAAAAAAGGAGAGACATCGCGAGAGAATCGTATATCCCAGTACTAGGCCCTCTCCTCACTTTGATATGAAAATGCTCGAGAGACTGAAGCCACTCGAGCTCTACGAATACATTGCGAAAAGTATCTCGGAATGGGATTTATGCGAAGTTCATACGTTTGCAGAAGGAATAAAGAAGTATGCAGACAGGGGCGATGATGAGAAATCAGCTGCGATAGAAGCGCTTACCCTACTCATCGACAGACGGTACTATATCGGAAGTAGTAACAGGGGAGATCTTATCTCCGTGTTTGAGGAAACATTATTCTATATTTTCAACTCAATGCATTTAATCGATTCTGATATTAATGGCAGTTACAGCTTGATCGACTGGAAGGGCAGAAACAGACTGAGAGGCCCTATCAACCAGGATCAAACTCTGGTCATCGACGAATGTGAATTCCATCCTGAGGGGAAAGAAGGCGTCTGCCAGTTTCTTGATAGGGCCCTTAAGTTGGGTTGGAGGAAAATCATTGCATACAACTTCAGAGGACAAAGGAACTTCGGCGCAGGCCTTGTCACCAGGGATAGGGTCAGAATAGATTTGTATGGTAGGACTGGCGATTGCCTTGCCGCATTTGCGGATGGCCCTGAATTCTACGTACATGAGAGCGCTCAGGATTCTGTAGCCTATTGTTTCAGGTCCGGGAAACTCATTATCTATGGGGACGCGGGAAAGGCATTCGAATACGGTGCCAAGGGTGGCGTCGCCTACATCCTGGGGAACCTCATCGACAGGCCATTGATTAACGCTGTCGGAAGCACTACCGCCATAATAAACGGTTCATGCAAGGACTACATGGGCGAATCCTTCATGGCGGCCACGGGATTTGCGATCTTGAATGGAATGGGTTTTGATGAGCATGGCAAGGTCGTAGAACAAGGAACCCCCTATCATGGCGGAAATCTCTTTCCCCTCGCGTCTACTGGCGCGATTTATCTTAGGGACCCGAGGAAAACGGTGGGCGATGACCAACTTAATGGCAGTAGACTCACCGACATCTCAAACGAGGACTGGGGTAGAATCCTGCCTCATCTAGAGGAAAATGAAAGGCTGTTCGGTATTAAAGTCGAGGACCTTTTGGCGGTTGACGGGACGGCGAGAAGGCCCGAAGAGGTCTATAGGAAGGTCGTGCCAGACGAAGTTGCTGCTCTGAGCAGGTATGAAGGGGGTGATTGACGTGGATGTCGTAGTTCTGTTAAAACAGGTTCCGGATCCCAAGGAGTATATTCGAATAAGGGAAGACGGAACGTTGGATAGGGAAAAGGCCAGATCGATAATTAACCCGTGCGACAGGAGCGCACTGGGAGCGGCTATCGAAGCCAAGGAAAAATACGGAGCTAAGATAACTGCGATCTCAATGGGACCACTGAAAGCCGAAGATGCTTTGAGGGAGGCTTTGGCGATGGGCGCTGATGAGGCGATTTTAATTTCGGACAGGAGGCTCCGCGGATCAGACACGCTAGCTACCTCCTACGTACTACACAGGGCGATTAGCAAATTAGAACGGTACGATCTGATCCTATGTGGCGTTGAAACGACTGATGGCGGAACAGGCCAAGTTGGCCCAGAAGTTGCAGAGTATTTGGGGATCCCACAAATAACGTGCGTTGAGGAATTTAAGATCGAGGGAGAGTCTATAGAAGCTAGGCGAACGCTCGAAAGCAAATGCGAGAGGCTTAAAGTAAGGCTACCGACATTGTTAACAATCTCTAACGGCGTATACCTGCCAAGGAACACGACGTTCTCGGGGATAATGAAAGCTGTAAAAGGACGGGTGCAGACTTGGTCTACGGCTTTCATAGAGGCTGACGAGAACAAAGTCGGCTCGGCAGGATCACCAACGAAGATCATGAAGGTTGAGAAGGTCACATTTCATAGGAAACGCTGCGCAATTGGGGGCGCTGACGTTGAAGCCGTTACCGCCAATCTGTTGGATAAATTAGTGGAGAATGGCATAAGTCTAGTGGAGCATGGCAATGAATAGAGAGCAGGGCGGAATTTGGGTCTATGTAGGGCATAGCGGCGGCCAAATAGACAGGTCGGCTGTGGAATTGCTTGGAAAGGCGAGGAAATTAGCCGATAAGATCGGTGCCGATCTCTCTGCGATACTCATCGGTTTCGGGGTCAAGTCATTATCACATGAGCTGATAAGTTATGGTGCCAACCGGGTCTATATTGTAGATCACGAAAGGCTCGCGAATTACACAACAATGCCATATGCGAGGCTATTGGGCGATCTCATAAGGGTGGAAAAACCTGGGATAGTCCTTTTTTCTGCTGACGCAAATGGCCGCGATCTTGCTCCAAGGATAGCAGCGAGGTTGGAAACTGGTCTAACTGCGGATTGCGTTGACCTGGATATTGGGGATTTCGAGGATAAGGAATACGGGAATAAATATCGGAATATCCTACTACAGGTCGTCCCGGCTTTTGGTGGCAATGTAATGGCCACGATAGTAAATCCTGAGCGCCGCCCACAAATGGCAACCGTACGCCCAGGGACTTTCGAGATGCCGGATAAGGACCTTAATAGAAGGGGGGAGGTGGTGCCGTTTGACGTTGAATTGGAAGAAGGTGACAACGCTGTTGAGGTCCTTGAAGTAATTAAGAAGGAGGACACAGTCAACTTTGATGGCGCGAGAATAGTTGTCGCTGGTGGCAGAGGAGTCGGCGGCATAAGGGGGTTCAATCTATTGAGAGAGTTAGCGGATGTTCTGGGCGCAGAAGTTGGGGCGTCAAGGGCAGCAGTAGAAGCTGGATGGATATCCCTCGACTACATGGTGGGACTAGGAGGCCAAACCGTTAGGCCGGACATTTACATAGCATGTGGAATTTCCGGGGCGATGCATCACATAATGGGAGTGACGAATTCCAAAATAATAATCGCCATTAATAAGGATCCTAATGCGCCAATATTCAATGTCGCGGATTACTTTATAGTTGGTGACATATTTGATGTTGTTCCAAAAGTGATAGAAAGAATTCGGTTGTTAAGCAGCTGAATAGATATTGGTGGTAAACCCCCAATCGTTTTGATGACTTTAAGACGAATGGCTAGAAATTTCGAAAAGTTAATTAACTAGTATTCTTTATTAGGTTTAAGCCCCAAGGTTCAAAGATATGGTAGAGATAAACGATTGCGTGTATAAATACGCGCGACATGCTTTCAGTTCTAGTTCCTTTCAGCATAAAGGGCAGTAATATTGTCATATGAAAGGGCAGCATTAGCTGCCATCGATGATCTCTATCGTGAATTTGGAACCGGGCCCAAAGGTCTCTCAGATCAAGAGGCCAGTCTTCGTTTAAAGAAGTTCGGTCCTAACATTTTGCCTATGGCTCATAGGGATGGCCTTGCTGAAAGGTTTATCATACAATTAAAGAATATGTTCAACATCCTACTTCTAGTCGCCACATTTCTATCGTTTGCAGTTGGCATAGTTTATTCTGACATGGGTTCGATCCAGATGGGATCAGCCATACTCGGAGTAGTAATCCTAAATGCCCTATTCAGCCTTTTCCAAGAGCACAGGGCCGAAAGGGCAATTCAGGCCATAAGCGTCCTCATTCCCAAGAAGGCCAAAGTCGTAAGAGAAGGTCAGGTGAAGGAGGTCGACGTTAGATATGTTGTTCCTGGCGAGATATTGGCCTTAGAGGAAGGGGAAAGAGTTCCCGCCGACCTTAGGCTGGCGAGAGCATTCGAGGTCTCGGTCGACAACTCAACCCTCACCGGGGAGTCCGAACCACAGAGGCGATTTGCCACCATGTCCCCCACCATGGTGACCGGCAATCCCCTAGACCTGCAGAACATACTCTTCGCGGGAACCACCATTGTATCTGGAGTCGCCAGGGGGATTGCCCTTTACACTGCAAAGGAGACCCAGTTCGGGCGTATCGTCTCCTTGTCCACCGAGGTCAAGGAGCCCATGAGTGTTCTCCAGAAGGACATAGACTATACCGCGAAGATAAACCTCCTCATAGCGCTTCTCGTTGGCGCGATCTTCTTCTCTGCAGCTCTATTGTTTGTCGGGTTGAGTATCGTCGATGGCATCATATTCGCGATCGGCGTGGTCATCTACTTGGTGCCTGAGGGGTTTCAGCTAACTGTATCGCTTTCACATGCATTGACTGCGCTCATAATTTCGAAGAGAAATGTCGTCGTCAAGCGTCTCTCATCGGTCGAAACCCTTGGATCGATGACCGCCATGTGCGTGGATAAGACTGGGACTATAACGAGCGGGGAGATGATGGTTGAGAAGCTATGGGCCTCGGGTCGTATCTTCGAGGTCACTGGGGATGGATATAGTCCAAATGGCTTCATCACCTTTAATGGCCACAAAATCAAGGGCAGGGATTGGCTTCCCGTCATTAGGCTTTTGGAGGTGAGTGCGTTCTGTAATAACGCCGAGCTTAAACCGCCATCGGATAGAATCGGCAGATGGTCGATCCTCGGAGATCCCACGGATGGAGCTTTTCTAGTCTTTGCAACAAAGGGGGATTTCAATGTCAGCGGCGCCCTAGCGGAAAACCCTCGAATCGACATGATCCCCTTCGATTCTCATAGGCGAATGATGACGAGCATCTGCTTCTGTCCGCCCGAGAGGGCGATGAAGTACTTATCGAGGCTGTCCCTGAAATCGAATGCGGAGGCTAACCCTTCGATCCTCTTATTTGCTTCGGGCCTCCCGATGCCATGGAAGGCGTTCGCGAAGAAGAGCAGGTTCTCCCTCGTGGTCAGCCTGAAAGCCTAGCAGGCAGACTATCTCGCCCTTCTTGACCTGAAGGTCAACACCGAGGAGGGCCTGGGTCTGCTTCCCACCCGATCTGTATGTCTTCTTGAGCCCATCTGCTTGCACGGCGAAACCATCCATCATTTCGCTTCATCACTTTATGGAACTGGATAGAAGGGTTATACATCGTGGAAAAAAGTGGCCAATTTTTTGATCACTACGCGAGCCGTTTATGTAACTTTGATAAGAATCACATGGAGTAATACTATTCATGCGAAACGCCGTAGGGAATGCGTTCTCGGTTTTTCCGTCGCTCATCCTTTTAACCTATGCACTCTAGCATCAAGGCATTCAGGTATAAAGCGTCCACAGGACGAATATTGAAACGTTAATAATGATTAGGAGGATTCAAGAACGATCGTCGTTAGGAGGGGACATCCACTGCTTATTGTTAGGTTAGCAATTAGTTATTGTATTTCCAAGTCCAAAGAGTGATGAGAACAACAGCGGATATCATCAAAAAGATTAGCATATACAAGCGCTTCTCCTCACGCGAGTATTTTCTTGCCTCTCCCTTTAGCAGATTATAATTCATGTACGCACTTAGCAGAAGTAGCATCCCGAGGGCGGAAGAGCAGCCCATGGTCGCAATAAATGCGGCAACTACGAATAACCAGCCCAACCATACGACTTCAGATGCCGGGGGAAGCTCGCTTAGGATGAAGAAAAAGACCACGACTGGTAAAACGATCACAGTGAGCATTGTGGCTTGTTGCCTCATCTTCCGTATCTCGAGTCTTACTGAATCCACATCTGCCTCTATTGGCATCGCTCACTCACCTCAGATGACACATGGCAAGGACTTTATCTCACCCTGTTCCGGCTCTGCAATATCAATGGCCGTAATTAAGAGTTTATGGCTGAATCGCCGTCTTGAATTCCGAGGAAGTCATTGGATTTTCATCAATTAACTTTCTAGTATCTTTCTAGTATCTTTTTCAACTCTTGGCAATAGCTGCACGACTGATCTCGTCTCAAAAAGTTATAACCCCTTTTATGTAGTCGGCGTGCCTCTCGGACGCTATTTTGAAAGCTGTCTGGGCATCCTCGTTGGGGAATCTGTGGGTTATGAGGGGCTTCTGGTCAAACACCCCTCTCTCGAGGAGCTTGACCGCATCGCGAAAGTCCCTGTTGAAGTCCCTCGAGAAGGCCGGGGCCGTGTTCAGTATCCTGAGCCCCTTGCCGTGCCACTTCTCGGTCGGAACGCTCTCGTCCATCACGTGTCTTCCGAATATGATGATCTTCCCTCCAGGCCGTACTAACTCGGTAGCAAGCCCCAAAGTCCCACGGGCGCCCGACGCTTCGATCACAACGTCAGCCTCGCCACCCAAGCGGCCAAGTATGTCCTCGACAACATCGACCTCATTCGGATTTAGGGCGAAGTCAACCCCGAATTTTTTCGCGAGAGCCAAACGTTCGTCTCTGATGTCCAGCGCGATGATATTCCCCACGATATTCCTTGGCATCGCCTGAATGAGCAAGAGCCCCATGTAGCCGCAACCTATCGTGCAGACATTGTCGCCGATCTGAATGTCAGAACCCCTAATCCCGTTGACCGCGCACGCGGCGGGCTCCGAAATCCAGAGCGCGAAATCCTCGATGTTGTCTGGAATCTTGGCAACATTCCGACGGTCTGTCAGATAATACTCCGCGAAAGCGGGTCCGCCGAGGGTGGTCACTTTATCCCCGCATTTTACGTTAATGACGTCCTCGCCAACTTTAGCAACTACCCCTACCCCCTCGTGGCCCATCGCCTCTTCGCTCGGCAGCCTTCCCTCGTAAACGTAGATGTCCCCCATGCATATCCCGCATGCCTTCGTCTCAATCAGGATTTCAGACCTTCCTGGTCTTGGAACTTCGATTTCGCGTGACTCCGCCTTTCCCCTAGACAAGAATATGGCTTGGACCTTCAATTGCCATCATCGTTGCTAGGCAGTTGCCTTCCAATGTATTTAAGATATTACCCGAGAGATTCGTTAGACTCAATGGAACATATCGGATATAGTCGCTTGCAGGGCCACTTCAATAAGTCTAGGTTCCCAACTATTTCCTCGAATCTGAGGTGTTGCGGCAACATCGGCCTAGTGATGCAAAACGCAATTAAGTATGAAATGGACTTCATCGGCCGTTAGGTGAGTGTCCTGACGTTATCCGGAAAAGAGAGAGCGTTGAGGGCCTTGCGTTTCGAGGAAACGGACCGCATCCCAATTCATGGAGGATGGTTCAAACATCCGAGATTCCTTGAAATCGCAAGCGGTACTAAGATGAAATATGGATTCACGATGAACGCTTGGGAGAATCCCCTGAGGGCCATCGCACGCGCATACGTGAATGTTGGGGCCGATTTGACCTGGTCATTGGTGGTGCCCGAGAGGTGGGACCAGCTGACCGATAGGGGATGTCTCAAGATCCACGGACTGAATGTGAACAGAGATCCGAGGTACAACTCACCCGATGATGTCATTGCGAAATACGTTGACTCTCTTCCTGATCCCGGCGATCTCAGGGACAGTTTCAACTTTGAGGCGGAGTACGACGGTTTTGTATACGGGGCGAGGACCGCCCAAGATGAATATGGGGATGCGATGCTTTGGCTCAATAGCGGATATGTACCCCCATTTCACGAGGGACTCAGTCAGTTTGGCTACAGTAACTACCTCAGCGCCATCATCAAATATAAAAAGGCCATGGAAAAATACTTTGAACATTCAGGGGAATTTTGCCGCCTTTCGAATGAGGTGATAGCGAAGGCAACGGTCGAAGAGGATCTGACGCCCTTCGTCATGGTTTGGTCAGACGCTTGCGACGACCATGGTCCCATGGCATCGCCTAAGATCCTAGATGAGATATACTTCCCACACGTCAAGAGGAGCGTTGAGCCGCTCCAGAGCGCCGGGATCGAGGTCTTCTGGCACTGTGACGGGAACGTCATGCCCATCTTGGATTCGCTCATGGATATCGGATTCGATGGCCTACAGGGATTCCAAGAGGAGACGGGGGTTGACTTTACGAAGATAATGAATATGAGGAGCAAGTCGGGTAGGCCCTTGATAGTCTTTGGGAGCATATCCGTTACGACGACCCTGCCTTTTGGGACTGTGGAGGACGTTAAGAAAGACGTTGAGAGGTGCATCAACCTCGCGGAGGGTAGGGGCGGATTCATCCTATGCATAGCGAACGTTGCACAGCCCGACGTCCCCGTCGAGAATATATTTGCCATGTACGAACATGGGAGGAGATACGGTACAGGGAAATGATGACCTAATGAATCGACATGAACGCCGTCGCAGTTATAGGGATGCGGATAGGATTTCATGGCAAGATCCCGACTCAATCCTAATGGGAATCGGTTTGAAGCAGGGTATGACCTTTATCGACGTGGGATGTGGCTATGGCTTCTTCTCTATCCCGGCTGCCAAGATCGTCGGAGCTTCTGGGAGGGTCTTAGGCATAGACATCGATGATGAGGGGCTCCAGTCCATCAAGGACTCGGTAGCGCTCGGGAGATTAAAGAACGTTGAAACGATCCTTGGAAAGGCTGAGGAGATCATCGCCTGCAGGGGCTGCGCCGACATGATCTTCTTCGGAATAGTGCTACACGATTTCCAGGATCCGTACCGGGTCTTATCGAATGCCAAAGCAATGCTAAAGGCCAATGGCATCCTTGTGAATCTTGATTGGAGGAAGGAGAAAACGGCCGGCATGGGTCCACCGATCTCAATAAGGTTTGACGAAAGGCGGGCTTCTGACATGATATCAGGTCAAGGCTTTAAGATAACCTCTGCATCTAGGTCCGGGAAATACCATTATATTATCATAGCGACAACGAAATGATGGCGCGATTACACAATGGTATCGATCTGAGCGAATGAATGCGCTGCGAAGGTTCTGATCTCATTCGTTCCATGAAAGAGAGATGTAGGTGCAGTTGTAGTTGCAGCAGTAGTTGTCATTGTAGTTTTCTTAAGGCACAGAAAGAAACTAGAATCGAAGTAGATATTGATAATTTGCTTGAGCTGGATATGCCCTGAAACGTGCGGTAGCTGCCGGACTCGTTGTAATACTGGGCTGTGGGCTTGGGAAAGCGGTTGCGAAGCTCCTGCTGGGGATACAATATGAAGTTGGAAGGGGTGTTGAGGTTATTCCTACCGGAGAGGAAACGCTAGAACATGTAAAGGAGAACGTTTATCAATCGTGTTGGGCATAAATCTGTTGTGAACATTTGAGTTGCCATTACTGAGAGTAGGTGACCAAGCTCCCGATTTCACGCTCCAGTCGGACGATGGTACGTCGGTCTCCCTCAAGGATTTTCGCGGTAAAATCGTCGTTCTCTATTTCTACCCGAAGGACTTTACGCCAGGATGTACGAAGGAGGCATGCGCCTTCAGGGACGATTTCTTGGAATTCAAGAAGAGGGATGTTGCGATCATCGGCATAAGCTACGACAAACCCGAAGAGCATGCGAAGTTCAGGATAGGGTACGGCCTTCCATTCGTCCTGCTCTCTGACAAGAATAAGGAGGTTTCGAGGACGTATGGTGCTGACGGCGTGATAGTTGCCAAGAGGATAACTTACGTAATAGACAAGGATGGAAAGGTCATCGCAGTCTATCCGAAGGTCGACGTTGGCTCTCACTCCGAGGAAATATTGAAATTTGTCCAAGGTCTGAGATGAAAGAGGTGGCCGACCTTCCTGAAGGCCACACGAATTTCCTTGCGCGAGGATCTTGGGGTAAATGGCCAGGGCAATTAAATCCGCCCTCTCCACCGAATTAGCGAGCATTCGGCCTGAGAGGCCCGAAGGCCTTATCTGGCGGATTGAGACTTTGAAAAGAGATAAGAATAAGAAGTAGTCTGCGGGCAATCCAGAGTGAACGACATGGAAACTGCAAAGCTCTACAGCCTGCCAAAACTGCCTTACAAATATGAGGACTTGAAACCATACATATCCGAAGAGCAACTAAGGATCCATTATGAGAAGCATCACCAAGCATATGTCAATGGCGCTAATGCAATACTTCAAAGGATTGACAAGGCACGAGCGGACGGTACAGACTTCGATGTCAGAGCTACGCTGAAAGAGCTGTCTTTCAACATAGGAGGGCATCGTCTGCATTCACTGTTCTGGACCAATCTGGCACCAGCAGGGAAGGGAGGTGGAAAACCAAGTGGCACCTTGGGCGACAGCATAAATAAGGAATTCAAAAGCTTTGACAGGTTCAGAAAGGAATTCACCCAAGCTGCTACAAGCGTAGAGGGTTCAGGATGGGCCGCACTATCCTACTGCACTCAGACTAACAGGCCGATAGTGATGCAGATAGAGAAGCACAACACCAACGTCTACCCAACGTATGGCATCCTAATGATCCTCGATGTATTCGAACATGCATACTACATAGATTATAAGAATGAAAGGGCAAAATTCGTAGAGGCGTTCTGGAACATAATCAATTGGGACGAAGTCAATAAGAGACTTGAGGACCTGTTGAGATGATCGTAAGTAAATTCAACAGTCACTACAACTTTTTTTATCCCGCGAAGTTAGTAGACACTATTATATCAAATAAAAAGGTGATGTTTTATTTTGAAGAAGGTTTATAAATCGATGACTTGTGGCATCGCATGGTTTAACCAAAAATGAATCGATCAAAGCACTTAGTAATAACAACACTAGTTCTGATCTTGTTTTCCGTCTCATTTATGCCAATGCTACGCGCGCAATTGACCCCGATGCCGGTTCCTAATGCTGTAATAGAAGTGACTGGTAGTGAAGGTGAAGGAATGGGCATAAGTGGTGCCGACGGGATATTCCAGATCACCGAGGCGCTTGCCCAGGGGACGTACTCCGTATCCATAGGGGCAAGGGGCTACCTAACGAAAGCGATCGATAACATGGCCATCGAGACCAACGAGATCAACGATCTCGGTGATATATTTCTCGATGCCTCTGCGGTCATCAGGGGAACGGTTGTTGATCCCAATGGCAATCCTGTTGGACCTGCTTTCGTTTTCCTTGAGAAGGGAGTGTCGGGAGCAGTTGAGTCTACAGTATTTTCCGATGACCACGGGAGCTTTGTATTCGATACCGACATCCGAACTGGCACCTATATGCTGATGGTGTCGACAGTCGTAGGAATGCAGGCATACATAGAGGGGTACTCGCCTGGAACCACATCAGGCGTTACAGCGACAGAGGGATCGATCACAGATGGCGTTATAGTGAGATTGGGTACATCGGGGATAATCTCGGGCAAGGTTACGGACAAACAGGGGAATCCCATAAAGGACTTGATGATAATCGCATCCTCAACTGGGCAGGAAGGATCTTTTGCCATAACCGATGTGAACGGTGCTTACAGGATGTCCAACAACCTCGCAACTGGAACGTACAACGTCTCACTGCCCGCCCCAATGGGATATGTCTGGAGTTATACGGACGCAATTCGAGTTCAGGTTCAAGCTGGGCAGGAGACCGAGGACGTGAACTTCCAACTCGATAAGTCAGCGACGATCTCCGGAAATGTCGTCTACAGCGACGGGGCTCCAGCGCCGAATGCCTCGGTCACGGCCTACTCACAGGATTACAAGTACATAAGCACCACCGAGTCCGACGTGTCTGGCAACTTCGTGTTGGGGTCTAATCTCGGCGCAGGAGACTATTCCCTCATGGCATATGCGGGCAATGTCTTCTCATTTCTCCCCGTCAACGTACACATCGATGCGGGTCAAGAGGTGAGCGGCATCACCATAACCTTATTGGGAGTTGGGGTTTCACAGGCGATCGTCGCGGGCACCATAACGGACGACAACGGTAAGGCCCTAGCTGACGCGGAGGCCGAAACCGTCTCAGGGGTCTCAAGCCCCAGTAGTGCATTTGCTGACGAGAATGGGAAGTATACGCTCACTGCCTATCTCCCAGAGGGACAGACCTCTGCGGACATTCAGGTGATGGGCCTTATGAAGGGTTACAACAGCGTCACGAAAACGGTGCACGTGGAGGCTGGCAATAAATACACTCTGGACTTCCAACTACCACCGATGACATGGGGCACCCTCAAGGGAAGGATTATGTCTATGATCTCGAAGAGCCCCACAACGCTATCCATTAGCCTCTCAACATCAAGCGTACAAATCGGAACTGCCGTGACGATAAGTGGTACGCTGAATCCCGCGAGGTCAGGAAGGGTCTCCATCTACACATCGTTTGGGGGCTCGGCCTTTTCCAAACTGACGGATGTCGACCTGAGCAACGGGGAGTATTCTTACAGCCTCACGCCGAACAGAATAGGGACATATGTTATCAGAGCAGACTGGCCCGGGGATGATGACTATGCCGCGGCAACTTCCTCGCAGGCATCGCTGACTGTAACGAAGATAACCCCGACCATATCGTTGAGCTTGTCCTCAACGAGTGTAAGTGTTGGGGATTCGGTCACGGCCTCAGGGACGATCTCCCCGTTCTCCGGAACGACCGACGTCAACCTAGACATAACGGGTCCTAGCGGTACTAGTCAAGAAAGTGTTACTTCTACTGATGGCACTTTCTCATATACATTCAGGGGTGATAGTGAAGGGACTTACACGGTACAGGCTTCAATACCCGACAGCGTCAATTACAATACAGCGCAGTCATCTCAGGTTTCGGTGAATGTTCAGAAGAAATGCGTCATAGCGACTGCAACCTATGGCTCCGAGCTTTCGCCCGAGGTGAGCTTCCTGAGGGGCTTTAGGAACGACTTCATACTAAAGACATATTCTGGATCTAAATTCTACATCGCATTCGATGCCTTCTACTACTCCTGGAGCACGCCGGTGGCGGTCTTCATCGGCGAACATCAAGTCATACGGACTATCATGAAGTTCGTGATCTATCCCCTCATTGGAGCGCTCGAGCTGACTGCGAACCTCGTCTTGCCTTGGTCCGGCACAGCGCCTGAAGCAGCTGCCGTAGTTGCTGGCTTCATAGCCTCCTGCTTGATAGGCCTCATCTACTTCTTCCCGCTGGCCCTAGCAATACGATATGCATTGACTAAGGTCATGACCATAAGACCCGTGACCAGGAGATTCCTAAAATACAATATGTTGTTCGTCCTCATCATGATCCCTACAATTGCCATGGGCATAATGATGAATAGCTCTATTTTGACGATAACAACTACATCCCTCTACGTCTTGGCTACGGTCATGCTTGCGAGCTCCACCGGCCTATACATAGTGGAAAGGAAATTGTCCTTCAAGTGAGGGGCTACTTCCTCTCCCCCCATCTTTTATCCATTTTTTTAATTGCCATTCTCATCGATATCATAATATTTCATTTCAGTAATCAGTAGTGTGTCCTATCTCGAGATCATCAACTAAGGCTGCGAAAAACCTTATATCCGCACTCAGCCTGAACACATGCAAGATAAGACAAGAGATGATGTTATGATCAAGCTTTCGGTATGTATTGAGATGATTTTCACCGACGCGCCCTTCCTCGATAGGATAGCAAAGGTGGCAGAGATCGGATTGCCCGCTTTCGAATTTTGGGATTGGGGATCCAAAGACATTATCGAGATCAAACGCAGGAAGCAGAAATATGGCCTGGCCACGGCTGCCTTCGGCGTCGACCTGAAAGCTAGCATTGTGGACCGAGGTGCTACGGAGTCGTTCTTAAAGGCCGTCAATGACTCCGTCAAGGTAGCACACGAATTGGATTGTAAAACGCTTCTCGTGACTACTGGCAACGAACTGAAAGGCGTTCCGCGCAGCCAGCAGCATGAGAGCATAGTGAAATGCCTGAAGGGCGCGGCAACGACGGTCGAAAAGGAGAAGGTGACGCTCGTACTGGAGCCACTGAACATCTTAGTGGATCACAAGGGATACTACCTGTCATCTTCATCCGAGGGTTTCGACATAATCAAGGAGGTCGGAAGCCCTAACGTTAAGTTGCTCTTTGACGTCTATCACCAACAGATAATGGAGGGGAACCTGATATCGAACATAACCAAAAACATCGACCTCATAGGGCACTTCCATACTGGGGACGTGCCGGGAAGACATGAACCTGGCACTGGGGAGATAAACTACGCCAACGTATTGAAGGCTATTGATGGCACTGGTTACAGGGGCTATGTTGGGCTTGAATTCATGCCTACAAAGGATCCGAGGCAATCCCTGAAACCCATCATCGACATCGCAAAGGGCATGAACTAGCTTTCCAAAAATAAGTAATAAGTAGACCTACCTTCAGTGATGGCATACCTAGCAAGATATTATTTTTGCCATGCTTCGATCAGGTTTGTTGGGATTTTACCATCCTTTTTCCTGCTACCTTCAGCATGTCAAGCTTGTGGCTTTTCGATTTCCGAGTGACATTGACCAAGTCGAAGACATTGAATTGTAGCCAGACCAGGTAATCTTCGAGATTGAGTAATGCGCTGACTGCACCGCCACCAGAACCCCCAGCGGCTGCGATCCCGATGGCAAGTTTTCCCCTCAACGGCGAAGTTTCGCGATTTTTTCTTTCGCATCTGCGCCATCTATCGAGGAAACGTTTCGCCGATTCGCTGAAATCACCGAAGTAGACCGGGGAGCTGAATACCAGCGCATCAGCGCGATTGATCTTCTCCCTTAGGTTCTGGAAGTCGTCGTCTATCATGCATCTCCCTTCATTCAGGCACGTCCCCCAGCCTTTGTCATGGGCCTTGCAGGACTCTATCCTCAACTTGTTTAGGTGAATCAGTTCGGTCTCCGCCCCCTCGCTCTTCGCGCCTTCGAGGACCGCCTGAGCCATTAGGCACGTCAGCCCATCCAAATTCGGGCTCGACTGGATACACACTACCTTCATGATAGCCACACTATCCACGTCGTTTTCAGGGAGCTTAAATGCCTTAATGGGACGGCTCCGCTCTGAAAGGAAGGTCGATCTGAAATTCTAGGCAGCCATATGGCCTCTAGGTCGCGGGGTAATCCGTCTGCGAACACCCTGACCTTCTCATGATATTCCCCCTTTTCCACCTCATCATAAAAAAACGAATCCCGTCACTGCCTAACGTCCTCACGCATTTTTTTCCAAAAATCGATCACACATCCCAAGCTATCCGAAGGGGTTTCGATGGTTCCAGCCGTTCTGCCGAAAATGGCATCAACTAGGCCAAGGATGAATCCGCCCCCAGGTGCAAGGGTACGTATGGCTTCTAAGACGGCGTCCCCTATCTGCCCCTTGCTTCCCTGTTCGAGCGTAACTGCGGAATTCACGCCTCCCCAAAGGCAGATGTCTTCCCCCACCTCCTCCTTGACACGACGCAGATCGCAATTACCCTCTACCGGGTCTGGGCCGAAGAGCAAGTCCACGCCCATCTCACTTAAAATCCCGAGCAGGGGCATTATCTCCCTGGTTGCGATGTAGCCGAATTTAACGCCAGCTCTATGGACAGCATCGACTTCCTCTCGTATCAATGGTTCTAGGAATTGACCATATGCCCTCGGTGACCAGAACATAGCGGATTCATACCATCCGCGGTGGAAGACAATGTCGACGCCTGCTTCCAGAAGCAGGCGGATTCTCAACATATCCCATCCATGAATTATTTCAAGTAGCCGATGCAGGAATCGCGGGTCCTTTACCTCTGCCAAGACAACCCTCTCGATTCCGCAAAGCCAGACCGCGGCATCGCCCAACATCGGCCCCTCCCCCTCCATTAGGACTTCACGGTTTCGTGTAAAATCCCTCACCTTTTCTGCATGTGTGTAGAAGCCATCGAGCTCCTCGCCCGTCGGCTCACCGAACAAGCAATTCAGCGCGTCGAGATCGGCGGCGTTTTCGACGAGGTACTTCCTAGTCCTGGCCGATGGGACATTGTAGTCGTCGAATATGTTGACGTCGTCTCCCTGTGGCCAGTCGGGCGTTTGACGAGCGACCTGCCTTAAGGTCCCTCCCGCAGTCACGTATTCCTTAACTATGAGTGGGTACCTTTCTCCCGTATCGGTCTCTTTCCTCTTCCTTATCCTGACCCCTTCGCGGTGGCTTAATTGGGGTGAGATCCCAATGGAGTCATCGAGGCCCAATTTGAGAAGTTGATCGACCCTGTCAAACTGGTCATTCCATGGTCTGTCCCTGTCAATGAAATATTGTCGCCCAAAGAATCTCAACCAGAGTGGGACGTGGTCCGGTTCCTCGAGGTTGATTGCCCCGAGGAGGCGCTCCCTAGATGACAGTTCGCTCTTCAAATTCGGCTGTTCGGTCTTCTCGATCAGACGAGCATATTTAGTTTTACCTGAGGTGCATTCATTCGAGCTTAGGGTGTTCGGAAGGGCTCGAGTTGAGGACGTGAAACCATAAATACCATTGGACAGATGCATCGATGATGCTGATGATCAATAAGATTCTCATGCACACTTGGACGTTCAGGACTTATCCCGTGGAAGGCGCTCTTAGAGCGGCTGCAAGATGGGGATATGATGGAGTAGAACTCTGGACTGGGGGACATTATGGCGTCGACGGGCTCATAGAGAAGAAGGACCAAGTTGCTAAAGCCATGAAGGATTTCGGGGTACCAATCGTCGCCGTCACTTTTGGATCCCCGGCCACGTCGAGGAAAGCGGAGGAACGCAAAGCCGGTCTGACCAAGTTCCGAACCCTAATGGGAGTTTTAAAGGATCTCGGGGTGAGCGTCATCAACACTTCTCCGGGCGTTCCCCCATCTAAAAACGCAGCTGAGGAGGACTATAAGCTCGCCTCAGAATATCTCTCAGAAATTGGCGATTACCTGAAGGGCGAAGACCTGAACCTGACACTTGAGATCCACATGGGGGTTTTAACCGATACCGCAACGTCGACCGCGAAACTCCTCAGACTCATCGGTAACCGGAAGATAACCGCAAACTGGGATCCCGGGAACATGTATGCCACGGAAGGGGCTGAGAGGCCCTCGGAGGCATTTCATATAGTAAAGGACTACATCGGGTATATGCATGTCAAGAACTGCAAGAAGATAGCTGGGGAATATGTATGGAGCTGCCCGGTCGAGGACGGGGACCTCGATTTCAACGCAATCTTCTCAATGCTCCGGAGCGTCAACTACAGCGGCCCATTGTGCGTAGAGTACAGTGGACTTGGGGATCCGAACGTCGTGGCCTCCAAGGACATTAGGTATGTCAAGGAACTTCTGAAGAGAGCCCCATAGAAGTGGGCCACTGCAGAACGCACTCAAAGGTGTTGGAATCATGAAGTCCAGGGAACGAGTTACACTCGCGCTGAGCCATCGCGAGCCCGACCGCGTTCCCCTCGACCTTGGCGGAAGCAACGTGACTGGGATGCACGTGAGCACTGTATACGCCCTGCGGCAGGCTCTGGGGCTGGATCCTCCGGGAACGCCCGTTAAGGTCATAGAGCCATATCAGATGCTTGGGGAGATAGCGCCCGACCTCATGGAAGCGGTGGGTGTCGACGTGGTCGTGTTGAGGAGCGTGACGACGAAGTTCGGCTTTGAAAACAGGGACTGGAAGCCATGGAGGCTCTTCAATGGGACCCCTGTGCTCGTGCCCGGGGGGTTCAACACCGAGCCCGACGCCAAAGGCAACATCCCAATGTATCCAGAGGGTGATCGCACAGCCCCACCATCTGGGATCATGCCAAAGGGCGGATATTTCTTTGATGCGGTAATTAGGCAACAACCAATAGAGAAGGACAAGTTGAAACCCGAGGACAATCTCGAGGAGTTCGGTCCCATCTCGAACGAGGAACTGGAATATTTCAAGTCCGAGGCCGACAGACTTTACGCTGAGACCGACAAGGCGATACTCGCCAACATCGGAGGAACGGCCTTCGGTGATATCTCTTCGGTCCCTGGCGTACAGCTCAAGCACCCTCGTGGCATAAGGGACGTTAAGGAGTGGTACCTTAGCATCGTGACCCGTCCAGATTTCATTTTCAGGGTATTCGAACGGCAGTGCGAGATAGGACTGGTAAACCTAGAAAAGATATATGACGTCGTTGGCAATCGAATTACGGCCTTCTTCGTGACGGGGACGGATTTCGGAACTCAGAAGGGCCCGATAATGTCAAATGCCACGTATCGAAAGCTCTACCAGCCATTTCACAAGCGCGTTAATGATTGGATACACGAACATACTTCGTGGAAGACGTTCATCCACTCCTGCGGATCCGTAGAGTTGCTTCTCAAGGATTTCCTCGACGCCGGATTCGATATATTGAATCCGGTGCAGACATCGGCGGCTAAAATGGATCCGCGTTATCTCAAGGAGAAATATGGCGACAGGATAGCATTCTGGGGAGGCGGTGTGGACACCCAGCAGACACTACCTTTCGGCACACCGGACCAAGTCAGGAGGGAGGTCCGTGAGCGAATACGGATCTTCGCCCCCGGAGGTGGATTCGTCTTTAACTCAGTTCACAATATTCAGCCCGGAGTGCCTGTAGAGAACGTTCTCGCAATGTACGAAACGCTTCGCGAGCATGGGACCTACCACTAAAGTGAGTTACCAGGCAAGCGCGTATCCGGTGATCATCCTCGGAGATGCCCCAGCCATCAATACCCCATCGCCCTTATGAACTGCCAAGGCCCTCCCATTGCTCCAGCCATCAACCAATTTAATATCGTGGCCCCTTGCCGTCAGTCCTTCAATTGTGTCCTTCGATATCCTATTTTCGATGACAACCCTTCTCGGGTGGGCCGATCTCGGATAGAAGGAGGACGGAAAATGCCCAGAATAGAATGTTGGCTGGTCCAGGGCCTCCTGTAGGTTCATGTTGAACACGACGAAATTCAGGAAGAATTGCAGGTTGACTTGATCCTGGATGTCTCCGCCAGGTGTTCCGAAGGCGAGGTATGGTTTACCTCCCTTCATGGCCATGCTCGGGGTCAGCGTGGTCCTCGGCCTCTTTCCGGGCTCAAGGCAATTATTCCTGCTCCCATCAAGATAGAACATCTGTGCCCTTGTCCCCAGTGGAAAACCGAGTCCATCCACTACTGGTGAGGACTGAATCCATGCGCCACTTTGCGTGGCCGAAACCACGTTTCCATCCTTATCGATCGCGTCCAGATGCGTAGTATCCCCTCCGCCGCCTTCCCCACCGACGATGATTTCCCCAGCCACTGACTCGGATGACGCCTCATTCATATCGATCAAGTGGCTCCTTTGTTTCGCGTACTCTTTTGACAGCAACCGATCTATCGGAACATCGTCAAAATCCGGGTCGCCATAATATCTCTCCCTATCGGCGTATGCAAGTTTTATAGTTTCGATTAAGAGGTGAATGTAATCAACCGAATTGTGACCGAAGCCCTTCACGTCGAAATTTTCCAAGACCCTGAGCATCTGCAACAGCACTGGCCCCTGTGTCCAGGTCGGACATTTGTAAACTGTAAGGTCTCCCCAATCGATGTTCAGAGGTTCTTCAATTTTGGCACAATACCCGGATAGGTCATCAAATTCCAAAAGCCCATAATTCTCCTTGCCACTTGCGTCCCTGAATTTATTTGATTTGACGAAATCCGCTATCTTCCGCGCAATCCAACCTTCGTAAAATAAGCTATGGGCTTTGTCAAATCCATCTCTGCGATTACCTGAGGACCCATCTGCCTCGGCCAAGGCCCTCAATGTTTTTGCAAGGTCCAACTGCCTTATTATCTGTCCCTCTTCCGGTACCTTATCGGCGGGCAAGAATATCTTGGCAGTCGTTTTCCACTCCCTCAGGAACCGCTTGGAATTGGCTTCGATAGAGCTCAGCAACCCCCCATATGCTGGAAATCCCTCTTCAGCGAGGTATATCGCGGGTTTCAGGATTTCACTGAACCTGAGATTGCCGAATTCCTTAAGGGCCACAATCCACGTGCTAATTACAGAGGGGACTGTGGCGGCTAATAGGCCATCCCCCGGTATCAGGTCTATTCCCAATTCCTTGAACTTATCTATCGTCGCAGCTTTCGGGGCATATCCTTGGCCACTTATCGCAAAGACCCTTTCCTCTTTAGCCGAATGAACTAATACCGGGACTTCGCCACCCGTGCTATTCAAATGAGGTTCCAGTACCGCTAGGCATAATGACATGCAAGCAGATGCATCTATTGCATTCCCTCCCCTCTCGATAACGCCTAATCCGGCCGTCGTTGCGAGGTAGTGGCCTGATGTTATGGCATAGCTTTTACCCATGACGACTGGCCTTGTAGTGAATCCCACTGTCATCTCTACCTACTTGAAATCGCAACGTAGATTATTCATATAAGTATTTGTAACGATGCGGAACAGCCTTGGATATAACTGGAACCTTTGGTTATGGATTCCAAGGGAAATGCCGGATTCGTTAGAACTACTAAGCTTTAATTAGTGTCTCACGAAAGCTCTGCATGGATTGAGAAACATGCCAGCAAAGGGGGACCTCGAGAAGCTCGCGGTGTCTAAAAATTTCAACACCTTCACGAGACCACGTTACGATGGCCTTTCGATCGCGAACATCGCCCCAACGATAGCACGCTTGTTGAACGCGAATTTCAATGGCGTGGAACTTGGGCGCTTAGCAGAGATGGATCGGGACTTCGAACACGTAGTGCTCTTCGTCATCGATGCCTTCGGATACAACCTCTTAGCTAGAATGAAACAGGCCAGGGAGCTACTCGACTTGGCATTTCCAAGGAAAAAGGCCAAGAGGGCCCTCCTGACTTCAGTCTTCCCCTCGACGACCGCTACGGCCCTCACGAGCATGTTTACGGGACTTACGCCGTCAGAACACGGAATGCTCGGTTATACGCTGTTCCTGAAGGAAGTCGGCACCGTCGTCAACATGATCTCGCTCAGCCCAGTCAATGATTGGGGGAGAAGCAGGATATTTGACCTCGGATTCACGCCGGATAGACTGTTACCTTGCCAGAAATTGACCGAGTCGCTGAGTAAAGCGGGGATACCATCGAGGCTGCTGATAAGATATGAATTGAAGGGCAGCGGGCTCTCAACCTTGCTGTACAGGCAATCCGAAATCATCCCGTACATAAGTGCGTCCGACATGTTCCTCTCACTAACCAAAATATTGGATGAAAGGAAGGGGGGATTGACGATCGTATACTGGGATGGCCTTGATCCGATTGAACACCATTACGGACCTTTCAGCGAGGAGACACGCTTCGAGATGTCACTCTTCTTCTTTTCGCTGATGAAATTCCTCAAGAAAATAAAGAGGAGATCGGCGGATGACGTCCTGTTGATGTTAACGTCGGATCACGGGCAGTCCCGCATCGGTGACGAGACGAGTTACGATGTCGATGATATCCAGTGGCTCAGGGATTCGCTCCTCATGCCCCCAACTGGAGAGGGGAGGTGCGCCTACATGTACCTGAGGAGGGATGTCCGCAACTTTGAGGGAATGTTCAAGAAAAATCTCGGGAGGCACTTCACCCTCATGGGAACCAAGGAATCCATTTCGAAGGGACTCTATGGGAAAGGCGAGCTGCCAAGGGAGTACCTGGATAGGCTGGGGGACGTCGTTGCCATTGCAAAGGGGGCGTCGAAACTGCTCTTCACTTATAACGTCAGGGAAAGGCCTGAGCCACCATTTGTGAGGTATGGCTCCCATGGAGGCCTTACCCTGGATGAGATGCTAGTGCCCTTCGTCAGCGCTCCACTCAGGTCTCTAATAGGATAACGGGGAATGACGAGGGAGTCTCCATCAATACCGTTGTATGTCTGGTATGCGTGGATCTAGACCCTAAGTGATTTTATATTCTCTTTAACTTTTGTGACAAGATGATCGACGATCATGTCGATGGCCCTTTCGCCAAGTTCTGGTGATGCCGTCTTCCGCAGGTCGTCCTTCCACTCCCACAGCGGGTTTTCGTGATAATAATTCTGAGGTGGATCATTGTAAGTGGGTACTTCCATCTTACCGGTCTTGAACTTGTCCATCTGAATGAGTTCCGGATACATTCGCCAGAATAACGAAGTTTCCCACATGCCAGCATGGTCCGCTGGAACCTTACCGTCGATCAACACGCCCTCATACTCTGGCTGAGCGATGACACGAACATCCGGATGGCACCTATTGAAGTCATCAGCTATTCCCTTTAGACAATCAACTTGGCATGGCCCATAATGGCCAGTTACCACAAGGATGATCTTCGATCCAACCTTCCTCAGTTGCTCGAACAGTTCCCAAAAAAGGGAGCGGATCAATCCGTCGCTGAAGGTCAACGTTCCCACGTATGTGGAAAAACCCGGCCTTCCCCAATAGTTCAATGGCAGGACTATTCCGCCACCGAGCTTCTCAGCGACACGCAAACATATGCCATACGCCTTCAGGGCATCTTGTCCCAAAGGAAGATGATCTCCATGCCACTCAAGGAGCCCAGTCGGAACGATAAAGACGGGCATCTTATTAACGGCCTCGATAAATTCCTTAGGCGTCATCTCCTCGTATTTCACTTTCATAACCATTGTGATCTCCGAACTTATCGATCTTCAATTACTATTATAAGAGGCGACCTCTCGATATACGTTGGATCGCGTGTAAATCCGATCGACGGTGTTTTTGCTATTGAGTTGCGGATGTTCAGACGAAGGCTGTAACGTAAAGTACTTCAAAGGGCTTATCAGTGGAATTACCCAGGCCATGGGGGACGTCGCCTGAAATGCATATCACTGTTCCTTGCGATACCGCCAACTCCTTATCCTCTATCATCAGGGTCCCTGAACCTGAGATAACATAGTAGATCTCCTCTCGTTCAGGATGGACGTGTTTGGGAAAGACTCCCTTCGGCGGTAATCTTAGCAAGCCAAACCCTTCAAATCTTCCCTCCCCTGCCCTTTGCCTAAGTACCCTCTTGATATCCGCGACTCCCTTGTTATAGGGCTCAAAGGCCATTTCTCCCGATTTAATTACGCGCCACATATTGCATCACATACTATCGCGAGCACGATCGAAATCGTTCTTTGGGATATAAATCGTTAACTTTCACGCATCTGGCGTCATAAAAGGAGCTCACAGTATAAAGCACAAGCTTTAGAAAACGAACTTTGGACCCGTGGACAGACAGTGAAACATGGCTATGAGGACTATCAAGGAGAAAATCGCCAGGGACTTGTACCTTTTGAGGGTCGATGACGACCGTACGCGGTACTTCGAGTCCATCTGGAATATACCGGAGGGAGTAACCTACAACGCTTACCTCCTCTCAACTGGAGATAAAGTGCTTTTATTCGACTCTTGGAAGCGCGCCTACGCCGACCGATTCATTGAGCTCCTCAGGGAGATCGTCGATCCGCGAGATATCGACTGCATCGTTGTCCACCACATGGAACAAGATCACAGCGGCGCCCTTCCGAAGATACTGGAAACGAACGGCAACAGGGCTGAAGTTTGGGGCCATCCACTCAGCGAATGGATGTTCAAATCATTTTATGACATGAGCCCCAGGTTCAGGACTTTGAAGGATGGGGAGGAAATAGCCTTGGGTGAGAAGGAGATCAGATTCGTCTACTGCCCTTGGTTACACTGGCCAGAGACCATGATGAGCTTCATGCCCGACGATGGCGTCCTCTTGTCGGGGGACGCGTTTGGGGCGTTCTCGATGCCATCGACCATATTCGACGACGATGAAAATACCTCAGGATATTACAAACACGTTCGCAAATACCTTGTGGACGTTATAGGCAATTACAGCAAACACATCTTGAACGCCCTTGGGAAACTGAGTGAACAACGGATATCGCCCAAGATCGTGGCTCCGGCTCATGGCCTCGTCTTCAAGAACAGACCTGAGCTGATATTAGATTATTACAGCAAGTTGGCGAGTGGGATTGCTGAGAAGGGCAAGGTCACGGTTGTCTACGACTCCATGTATGGATCCGTCGAAAGGGGGATCTCCGCGGCTATCGATGAGCTGAAAAAGAGGGGCGCCAATCCAGCGGTTTACAGGTTCGTGGATGTCGAAAGCGCTGACATCGGGGAAGCCGTCCCGGAGATCATCGACTCTCAGGCGATGATCATCGGAGCATCGACGTACGAAAATGACACATTCCCATGCATGAGGTATATGCTCGATCTCATCGTGGACAAAATCAAGGTAGGGAAGCCGGTCCTCACCATGGCATCCCATGGATGGGGCGGCATTACCGCCTCCAAGATCGCCAAGAGATTGGGCGAAGCCGGATTTAAGGCGGTCGATAGCGTGGATTTCCGGGGTCAACCAACGCAGGTGGACATCGAGAGGATAAGGAAAGGCGTAGGCCTACTACTCGAGGAAGCTGGGCAGCCAGTACAGGTCGACTAGATGATGCTTTATTAGGGCACGGCGCCTTATCATCGATGTCATGAGGGTAACGACGATTCGGCTACTGACTAGAAATCATGCCATTAGGGAGATTCAGTATTTCGAAAAATACCGCAGCACTCCAGATGATGCGTTGCGAGCCAATAAAATTTCCAATGAGGATTTCGAGAGGTGGAATTCCCTCCTTCACGCGCTACAGGCATATGAGGAAGGGGAGGGGATCGAGGTCGCGGTGGAGGAGACGTTCTCCTCGATACGCCTTCTGAGAAAGGTCTTGACTGACAGGAGGATAAGGCTTATGGAGCAGATCGGCTTCGGTGTGAGCTCCATCACAGAACTGGCGAAGAAAGTCGGACCTAGGGACATTAAGAACGTTTACGACGATCTTCAGATCCTGAAAAAGCTCGGATTCGTTACACTGGAAAAGGAAGAGAAGAGGGTAATACCTCGATTGTTATTGTCGAGCATACACCTTGACTTCCGCTAAATGATCTGTCGAGCATACACTCTGAGGCCATTGAGCCAACATTGGCCATTGGTCGATTAAGTGATAAGATTTAAGGCGAAATGCTGGAACATTATGCGAGGGAAATCGGAGTGGCCTTTCCTGAATTTAAACTGGCCATGGGCCAGATGCTGGTTGAGGGCGGGAAGATTACGGAGAATCTCAAGCGAGCCGAGGGAATGATATCGGATGCGTCGCGGCAGAATTGCCAGCTCATCGTCTTGCCGGAGTGTTCTGACCTTGGATGGAGCGATCCAAGTGCGCACGACCTCACAAAGGAGATACCCGGCGAAACTTCGGACAGGCTGTGCAGAGCTGCGAGTGAGAATGGCATTATGGTCGTGGTCGGCTTGACCGAACGTGAGGGGAACCGCATCTACAACTCGGCCATTCTCATCGATCGGTCGGGGAAGATCCTGCTCAAACATCGGAAGATAAACGTCCTGATCGGTGTTGAGGACATCTACAGCGTGGGGAATATGCTCTCCGTTGTCGAGACAGGATTTGGCACGATGGGCGTTGACATCTGCGCGGACAATTTCATGGACTCCCTTGCAATAGGCCACGTGCTCGCCAGGATGGGCGCTCACTTCATATTCTCCCCATCGGCGTGGGCGGTTTCCGCTGATCATGACAATGCGAAGGAACCCTATGGCAGGGAATGGGAAAGGGCCTACTCGGAACTGTGCAGGCTATACGGCATCGCGGTCGTGGGGGTGAGCAACGTTGGATGGATCGAGGCTGGGCCATGGAAGGGGAAGAAGGCAATAGGATGCTCGCTGGCCATTGGCCCCGAGGGCGGCGTTCTGGCAAAGGGACCTTATGGACACGATGCAGTGGCTTTGGTCACGCTGATGCTTCGAGCGCGTCCCCGAGATGTCAAGGGAACTGGTTACGGCCCTTATCTAAAGGGGAGGGGATACGAGGGACCGTGACGGTCGGCAGGTCCCTTGTAACTCATCGACTCAACTGACTGAAATTACATAGAGTTATTAATTAATTGAGTCCTTTTTTGAACCCATGGGAAGGGCCGTAAACTTCGGATATGTCGGATGCGGCTTCATGGCCCAGAAGGTCCACATACCGAATTTCAAGTCGATACCGGGGTGCAACTTCCTGGCGTTGGCGGAGCTCAGGTCCAAACTCGGCAGAAGGGTTCAGGAACGGTACAAAGTACCGAGGCTCTACTCGAGCCACCTCGAGCTGGCAGAGGACGATGAGATCGAGGCCGTTGGCATCTCCGGCGGATTCCACGTTCAAGGCGACATAGCGAGGGATGTGCTGAGGGCAGGAAAGCACGTCTTCGTTGAAAAACCCATGGCAGTTACGCTGAAACAGGGTGAGGATATAATCGATGCCGCGAAGGAGGGCGGCGCGAGGATCATGGTCGGCTACATGAAGAGATATGATGCCGGCAACTTATTGGCCAAGGATCTCGTGGACAGATATAGGAAGAGCGACGAGCTCGGAAGATTATTGTACTGCAGAAATCACGGATTTTGTGGGGATTGGGTCTCTGGCCTCGACACGCCCATGGAGAACACGGATGAACCATATCCCGAGCGGCCACCGCCACCAGTGCCGAAGTGGATGTCCGAAGATGAGTATGCGAAATACGTGGGCTACCTTCAGCAGTACATTCACAACATCAACCTAATGCGTTGGTTCCTAAATTCCTCTGAAGGAGTGAAGGTCAGAGGCGTTGACCTGGACGAAGATGGTTATACTGGCATCACGGTGTTCGACATGGATGGAGTCAGGGCATTGCTGGAGTCCGGGGGCATCACTTACTACAGGTGGGACGAACATACCCAGATATATTTTCAGCACGGATGGGTCAAGACCTGGGCTCCCCCAATCCTGATGAAGAACGCGACGGCCGAAGTCGAGGTTTACAAGGGACATGATGGGCAACACGAGTTCCTCAGGCCCATCCCCGAGAACAGGTGGTCCTGGTCATATCGCAATGAGGTGGAGCACTTCATAGAATCTGTAGCAGACGATAAGGAGTTCAGATCGCCTGGCGAAGATGCCCTCATCGATATCAAGCTCGTCGAGGATGTGTTCAGGCTTCACCTGAAAAGGCACGGCGGCGAAAATACTGGATCTGCACATTAATGCGCCTTGATGGGCTCACGTCGTGGGCCCTTTGATGGTTTCGCCAACTATCCTAATGGCCTTTTCCGCGCCCTCGTGGAAGTGGAAAAATGAGATCCCCTTGATGCCGGCTCTCAGGGCACCCGCCACGCTTTCCCTCAAGAATGGATCGTCCAGGTGAAGGATCGGAACGAGCTTCGAAGCTTCTACAGTCCTCGCGGCCCTTCGCACCTCGGATTCGACCGACTTGAAGGATATGCCCTCCTTGAGGTGGCTGATGCTGATCTCCAGTTCCGCATCCAGACCGAGGAGGTTGAAGAGGAACCTTTGGATTTCAACTTGGTCGAGGCCGTCTCCCATCTCGTAGATGTCGGCAGCCATCTTGGCGACCTCATGGTTCAAACATGCGACGCCTTCGCCGGTCCTGTAGATCATAGGTTCCACGTAATCGAGCAGTTCCTCCAGCCTTCTGTAGTCCTGGCCCACCAGGTACGACAGCGAAGGAGTGAAGAGGTATGCGCCCAGCTTGCAACGGGAGTTAGCCGATCTTATGGCTTTCCTGATGTCGGTGATGTGCTCGCATACGCAATCGGCCCGAAATCTCAACCATTCCAACATCCCTGGGAATCTGAGCAGCAGATCAAGCATGTCCACGGGGCTCTTCCATCCTCCAACGGAGTTCAAAAGAGAAGGAGTCAGGTGCCCAATTGACTTCACTAGGTCCCTGAGCGAGGCCTTCATCTCGCGCATGTCGTAACCGAGTTCATCTGATTTGCGCTTGCACACATCGCAGAAACAGCTCAGGAAGGTATCGATGCCCTCGCCAGGCGATGCGAAACGGATTCCATCTAAGACCACGGCTTCGACGCCCTCCACGGATGCGGCATCTCGCGCTCGGCTTAGGCTCACCTTCCTGATCTTCGGATTATTTGGGCATCCGGAGCCGAACCATTCAACGCGCTTCCCATCCAAGCGTCGTACTAGGGAATCCCTCTTCCGCAGATCTGCCCGTTCGAACGAAAAGGCACCCATGACGACGTGTGCCTTCATCCCTTCGTCGGTTATCGCCTTGACGGCCTCTTCGTCCTTTCCAACTGTCACGGTACTACAGCCTAGTTCCTTGAGGAGCTTAAGGGCCGTGATTCGGTCACTCGGTAATCCGAACATCCACAGCTGAGCCATTGTCAAGAGTGGGCAGGCGATGTTCGCTATTTAACGGTGCTTTGTGGCTGACGAAAAAAATCCAGACAGAAAGACAGACAGATCCGCACGAGAGTCATTAAAAGTATGAACGTCATCACGATGGAACGATGGTATGATTTGGGATTTAATTACCCGAACAAGGAGATGAGGGGAAATTACCTTAAGGCTTTGGAATTTCGTTACCCCGAATGGATCCCTTGCTCGGTCAACATTTCACCTGCTGCCTGGAAGAGACATCGAGAGGGATTGGAGGAAGTGGTTGCCCGGCATCCATCGATCTTCGGCCCATATGAAAGGGGCAGCAGGGATTTTGACGAAATGCCCCCAGTCTACAGGAAGGGCGATTTTTATACAGATAATTGGGGATGTGTATGGTATAACCTACAGGAGGGAATTGAGGGACAAGTTGTGAAACACCCTCTGGAGGACTGGAGCGCCCTCGATGGCTACAAGCCTCCCGATTTCCTCTCGAAGACGGAACGCGGAGACAGGAACTGGGAGGAGATCGAAAAAGGGATCAAAGGACGGAGGGGGAACGGTCTTCTGGCTGTAGGCGACGGAGAGCGGCTCTTCGACAGGCTGTACCTCCTGAGGGGTTTCAGCAACCTGATGGTCGATATCCAGAGGAACGACCCTCGCCTCCTTCAATTGGTAAAGGTACTCGAAGATTACGAGATGGGGCTGGTAAATAAGTGGCTGGAAATCGGTGTGGACATGGTCAGCTTTCACACCGACATCGGGACGCAACGTGGCCTGATGATAAGTCCTGCGAACTTCCGCAAGTACTTCAAGCCGACCTTCAAGAGACTATTCACCGCTTGCCGTGGTGCAAACGCGCACGTATACTTGTCTTCGGACGGCCGCCTTTTGGACATCGTCGATGACCTTAAGGAGTGTGGGGTTTCAGTCCACGACCCTCAGATTCGCGCCAACACACTCGAAGGGATTGTGAGAACATACAAGGGAAAGATGTGCGTCGACTTGGATTTAGATCGGCAGGCGTTCCCCTTCTATGAGCCGGAGGCCATAAGATCGCAGATAAAAGAGGCCGTTGAGAAACTATATCTCCCAGAGGGGGGTCTGATGATGAAGGCGGAAATTTACGGGGCAGACATCACTTTGGGGACGATCGAAGCCATCTGTCAAGCCATGGAAGATTTCTGCATCGGAAGAAGGTGACGCTCACCTATTCCCGCTTAGCGCACTGGAATATATGTCCCTTATTTCCTTGTCAGATACTTTGACTGGATTATTGACCAGGTTCCGGCTGTACGACAACGCATCCAAGACCATCGATTCGAGCTCGCTCGCCTTAACTCCAAGGTCGGACAGGCTTCTCGGGATACCAATTTTGTCCGCGATTCCCTCGACGTGGTCGAGGAGGCTTGAGGCGTCTCTCAAACCCAGGTTCGCCGCGATCTTCATGAGCTTCTCCCCTATGCAATTCCCTTCGAACCTCAGCACGTATGGCAACAGGACGGAGTTGGCGAGTCCGTGATGCACATCGTGATAGTTCGTCAAGTAATAGCCCATGCCGTGAACGAGGACCGTGCCCGTTGTGTTGATGGCCATGCCGCCGAGCATGCTGCCGTAGAACACCCGCTCCCTCGACTCCGATGATCCGCCATGGGCACCCACCAAGTTCTTGCAGATCTCTGTTATGCTATCGATCGCGAACATGTCCGAGATCCTGTGTGAGGTCTTGGACAGCAGCGCCTCAAAGCTATGTGAGAGCGCATCGAACCCGGTGTACGCGACCATCTGCTTCGAAAGATTGTCCAAGAAGGCGGGATCAAGCAGTGCCAACTTAGGCAGGAGTGGAAGCCCGAAGAGAGTCCTCTTTTTCTTAACAGCTACATCGGTAATCACGGAATACCTAGTAACCTCGCTCCCTGTCCCACAAGTCGTAGGTATCGCCACAATGGGAAACACCGGCCTTATGACCTCGTTCGGGGCGAACGATTCTTCTAACTTGGCATCGCCTGAAGCCAGGAATGCTATTCCCTTCGCGGCATCGATGGCGCTCCCTCCCCCAAAGGCAATGACGACGTCGCATCCGTCCCTCTTGGATGCTGCCGCACCATCATGGAGCGTCTTGATCGAAGGATTGGGCTCGACCTCGCTGAAGACGACGACCTCCAGACCAGAGGCTGTGAGAGTTCGCTCGATCACCTCCAGGTATCCGCTCCTCTTCGCAAAGGTCCTGCCCGAGACCAAGAGGCATCTCTTGCCAAGCTTCACGACCTCCTCGCCGAGCTTGCCGATGCTGCCTCTACCGAAAATTATCTTGGTCGGATGATGAAAAGTGAAGGTGCTCATTCCTCTCGGAATACGAGAACGCTCTAGATAACTCTTTCAGCACCTCCAAAAAGGCGGCGAATGGCTTTGGGATTGATCTACGCCCTGTTGTCCCAGAAAGGCCTCGTCTGTATGTACTTCAGCTTGGCCTCCAGCAGGTCCCTCAGCAGATCGTCCTCGCTGTAGTGCATCTTCGATAGGATCCTTGAGGCGGTCTGCGGCCCTATGCCGTATGCCGAGAGTGCGATCACGCCGTTCTTCCCGTATGAGTGGATGATGTCCGCCGCCCTCCTCAGGTTCGCGAGTAGCTTCAGCTCTTCCTCGGGCAGCCTCTCGCCCTCAATCCTCCTCTTCACGATCGACTCCGCATTGCCCAGGTACCTCGGCAGGAGCGCGAGGAGGGTCGAACTGCACGAGCTGCACCTCGGCTTCACCGGCAGCTTTGAGACGATGATCGAACCGTGCCTGTGGCCGCACTCCATGCACATCAGCTCGACGCTCGAGCTCAGTATCGCGTTCCTGGCCCGCTCTATCGAGTCCCTCTTGGCCGTCTCAGGCGCGATCGCCTCCGGCAGCTCGATGTACTTGTTGAGGATGTGGAACGAGATCGGGGTCGGCGCGTCCTTCGAGACGTACGTCTCAATTTTGATCTCTCCCTTCGATACGTCGGCCATCGCCTTCTCCGCGGCGCCGACGTCGACCTTCTCGAGGAGCAACTCCCTCATCGTCTCCTCGTATATCGGCGTCCGCCTGAACCTCTGGTAGAGGTTCTGGAGGTATCCCTCCCCAAGGAGGAGGCCGCGCTGTATGGCCCCGAACCTCTCGGCCACGAACTTCATGTAATATCCAAACGGGAACTCCCTCTCAATCCTCGCATTGAACGCCCTCCTGACGCCCTCCGGCCCGGAGGGCAGGGCCTTCTTCGCCAGTGACTTGATGTTGCCCTCGTTCACCTCGACGCTCAGCTCGATCAGGATCCTGTAGCCGTCGCACCACCACCTCCTGAGGATGCCCTCTGCGGAGAGCCTGTGCTCCGCGCAGTAGCCGAGGGCCTTGTTCGCCAACTCCCCTAGGCAGGCGTTCACGATCAGGTAACGGTCGAAGCCCTCCACGAGGATCACCTGGTCGGATGGGACAGGTGCCCCGCTCTTCACGTGCTCCTGCAGCTCCTCGATTATCTTCAGCGCCGTGTGGTCCTCGATCCGGAACTCCTTGCAGAGCCAGCCCCCCACCTCCTGGGTCGTTTCATCCCGCATCCTCGTCGCTATCTCCCTCCTGAGTTTGCCGACCTCGTTGGCCAGCTCATACGGCAGTGGCAGTATCTCCCCGTCCCATCCGGGCAGGGCGGCCCTCGGGTCCTCCACCGGCGTGACGAAGATGCGGCCGTCCTCCGAGATCGACTCGACGTTCCACACCATTCCCCTGCATATGAAGTGAAGGCCCACCCTCGCCCTTAGGGCGACGAATTCCTCCCCCACTATGCCTATCGTCCTGTCGGATGAGACGTCAAATACTGAATATCGCCGCTCGTCCGGGATCATCGAGAGGTTGGTGTAGTAGTAGTGCCTCCCCCTCCTCGTCGGGCCGATGCTGTTCCCCTCCGACCTGATCAGCCCGAGCCTCGAGACGTAATCTATGACCTCCTCAGCCTTCACCCTCTCCAGTCCCCTGTAGGGATAGGCCCTCGCAATCGTGCCAACCACGCGATCCAATTCGATGCGCCCGTGATCGAGCGTCAACCCCACGATCTGATGTGCCATGACGTCGAGGGCGTTCTCGTGCAACTTCGTGGGCTCGACGAGCTCCTTCTTTGCCCTCCTCACGACCGCGATCGACTCAAGTGCGTCGTCGGTGTACGCCGTGATTATGACCCCCTCCGAAGTCCGGCTGAGCGTGTGACCGGACCGGCCAACCCTCTGTATGAGGGACCCGACTTGGCGGGGCGAGAGATACTGTATGACCAAGTCGACGCTGCCGATGTCTATCCCGAGCTCCAGGGTCGAGGTGCAGACAAGGGCCTTCGTGGCGCCTTTCTTGAAGCTCTCCTCGATCCTCTCCCTCTCCTCCCTCGAGATCGATCCGTGGTGGATGCTGATCTTGGGATCTAGCGAGCTGAGCCGCAGGGCCAGCATCTCCGCGATCTGCCTGCTGTTCACGAAGATCAGGGTTGACGTGTGGGTGTCCGCGAGCTCCTTGATCGTCGCTATCCTCGCCGCGGCATCGGGGGATGTGGTCAGTGAAGAGGAGAGCGCGATGTCCTCCTCGGTGATCTGTGGCCACTGGATCCAGTAGCTGTAGCTCTTGGGAACTGAGACGTGTACCACCTCCACTTTACCTTCGCTGCCGACAAGTAACCCAGCTACCTTCTCGGGGGTGCCGACTGTGGCGGAAAGCCCGATCCTCTGGAAGTCCCTACCGATGACGTCCCTGAGCCTCTCGAGCCCGACGGCGAGCTGGGCCCCCCTCTTGCTCTCCGCTATCTCGTGGACCTCGTCGACGACCACCCACTTTATGGCCTTCAGGTTCCCCTGCATCCTCCCTCCAGGGAGGATGGCCTGGAGCGTCTCCGGGGTCGTGATCAGGATGTCGGGCGGCTTGAGTGCCTGCTTCCGCCTCATGGACGCAGGGGTGTCGCCATGCCTGACATCGACGGATAGACCAAGCTTGTCGCCCCACGCCAGGATGCGCCTCAACATGTCCCTGTTCAAAGCCCTCAGGGGCGTGATGTAGAGGAGGGGGATGCCCTCCCTGTCCTTGAGCTCGACTAATTTACCGAGGATCGGCAGGAGCGCGGCCTCTGTCTTGCCGCTTCCAGTTGGGGCGATCAACAGGACATTTTTGCCAGCCATGATGAGGGGGATGGCCTTTCGCTGGGGCTCCGTCAATTCCTCGATTCCCATCTGCCTCATGACATTTCTTATCAGCCTTGGGAGCTGCGAGGATGCCATCGCCACTTCCTTGAGGGCGCCTATGGCAACGGGGATATGAGTCTATGTTTGTGCGACTTCCCTGTAGCTGAAACTGAAACCGATGTCACCGAAAAGGCGCGAAAGCTACTTCATCCTGCGGACGCAGTATACGCTTACGGGGCAGATCTCGCACGCCTTCCTCTTGCAGAATTCGAGCTTTATCCTGACGAGTTGAGATTCAATGTCATCTACGCGTTTGATCCTCAGCCTTTCAGCAACTTCGATCGAGAACCTGGACGGCTGAGGGTCGGCCTTCTTCCATATCCCCCTCAACTCCCTCAAGAAGATATTGGCCGCAACTGGGCCAATCCCCTTGAACTCCATGAGCAGTTCCTCCAACTCGCATGGCGATCGCGCCCTGGTGTGAACCTGCTCTAGGTTCCCATACTTCTCCAGAAGCGCCTTCGAGATCTCGAGCAATGTCGATGCCGTTGAGAAATCGTACCTAACATACCCTCCGGCGTCCAATACCTGAACGAGTTTGTGCCATCCAGCTTCCAACATGGCCTCCGGGGTCGTTATGTCCTCCTCCTGGAACCTCTTGAATGTCTTGAGCGCGATCGACGACGATATCCTCTTGGCGAACAGGACGGAGGCGAAGAACCACCTCTGCCTGTCCTCGGGCTTCTTCAGATCTAGGCCGAGTTCCTCCGAGTAGCTTTTGATCGCCCTCAACTTGGCGATCGGCGATCCGGCCATTCCCCTACGCCCGCCCATGGATTAGGTCGACTGCATGCGGGATGGCCGACGGCATATATGATGTGATCGATCACTCACTCACTTATTCGAGGAAGACTATGAGCTTCTTGAATGCGTCGAGGAACTCGACGCCCCTGACCGTTATGGCATAGACCCCGGGATCGTCGGTCCTCATCGTCATCAGCCCGTGTGAGATCAGCTCATCGACGACCTTCTTCATCCTGTCCAACGGCATGTTGGCCCCATATGACAGCCTGGTGATCCTGCACCCTCCGGCGTGCGTCCTGAGGGAGTTCAGGACGTCCGCGTATAGTTCTAGCCTTGATCTCTTCGATGCCGACATGCTGGGGTCCGAAGGCTCCCACTAGATGGGGGGCTTCGGCAGCTCATTAACCTTTTTAGGCTGGCTCTGCAGCCTGACATCTTCCCCGAGCTCTATCTTCTCCGTGTAGAGGAGTTCACCTGTGACCTTGCAGTCAGATCCGAGTGAGGCTTCCTTGGCGTATATGTTCCGTGCGGAGGCATCGTCGCCCATCTCCAGCGAATCGGCGTAGACGTCCTCGACCTCCGCATCGTCGCCTATCTCCACGTGCTGCGCGACGATCGGACCCTCGACGCTGCCGTCATCCCCTATCTCGAATCTCCTGGCCTTCGTGCCCCTCTCTGTCTCAACGCTTCCCCCGACCTCAACTTCATCGGCGAAGCAGACCTGGGCCGTCAAGCATCCGCCGACCTCCACCTTTCCGGCTTTCAGCTCGCCTCCAGCTCTCACCGCCCCTCCGACCTCGATCTCCCCTTCAACCGTGAGGGCACCGTCCACCCTTAGTTCGCCGCCGACCTCCACCTTTCCGGCCTTCAATTCGCCTCCAACTTTTACAGCGCCTCCGACTTCGATCTCCCCTTCTATAGTGAGGCCATCGTCCACCCTTAGTTCACCGCCGACCTCCACCCTCTTGCCCTTGGCGGGCCCTTTCATCCTCACGACACCTCCCACATCTATCTCCTGGAATACAAAGCTGCCATCTGCTTCGAGGGTTCCGCCAACATCTATGCTGCCACCTTCTGTTCCGGCTGCAAGCCGTGTCGTCCCACCAACATCGATCTTTTCAAACGATAGCTTTCCAGTCGACTCGAACGTCCCACCAACATCGATGTCCTTTATGACTCCACCTCCAACTTTCGCGGTACCCCCTACATCCAGGGATTCTATTTCAGTCGAGCCATTCACCTCGAATGTTCCCCCCACATTCACGCTCTCTCCCTTTAGATTGCCTTTTAATGAAACGGAGCCACCAACTTCGATTTTTTCCACGTCAGAGTCGCCGTCAACTTCCAAACTCCCCCCGATGTCAACACTTACGCATCGCAGGTTCTTCATGACCTTGAGGCTATTCCCCACATCAATGCTCTGCGCTCGCAGCTCCCCCTCTACGGTGAGCCTTGCCTTCTCAAGTTCGATCGAATCCTCAACAATCAAGTCACCCCTGATTTGAATCCTACTTTTTTCTTCGCCCTCGATATTCTTGGCTGCTAGGCTTGATGCAACTTCGCAATCACCTTCAAACTCTACTGTACCCTTCACAGTGACTTTATCTGCTGACTTCGGTTTAATTGTCGAATTCTGTCCAGCTGTTAGGTCTCCTTCGATAACATCGATTTCAGCCGTCGTTCCATCTTCGACTTTATAGTCTTCGACCATTTTCGTTCTAACTATGACTATTGGAGTCGATATTTAAGAGGAGCTCACGTTCAGTGAGCTCCAATCGTACCTACTGTGATTGCAGGCTCATCGAGGGAGCGCTTGGATGTCAGATTGGGTTTAGTGAGTTTGTCTTCCTTCCTTGCTTCCTTCCTTGCTTGAATCCGATTCTGGAGATGCCCACTCAGTCATGAATGGCGCCCTCTATGAACTCCCTGTGCAAGGCTTTGACGGCCTTTATTCCATCTGTTTCCTTGACGACGAAGCTGATATTCAGCTCACTGGATCCAGAGGCCACCATCCTGACATTAATGCCGGCATCTGCCACGGCCTTGAACATCCTTGCGGCGACACCTGGGGTTCCCCTCATGCCCTCGCCGAGCGCGGCGACGACCGAGATGTCCGGTTCCACCTCCAACCTCTTGGCTTCTCTTCCGAGGTCCGCGTTCACGACTTCGTAAGCCTTTTCCAGGTATTGCCTTTTCATCACGACGCTTATATTGGACTCGGATACGCTCTGCGAGATCATCATTATGTTGATCTTTTGTTCAGCGATCTTGTTGAGGAACCTCGCCGCTGTACCGGGTTCGCCGACCATCGATGCGCCCCTTATGGCAAGCATCCCCACATCCCTTATCAGGGAGATCACCTTGAGCACAGATGGAAACGGCCTTGAGAGTTTGCCCACTATGAGCGTCCCCTCGTGCTTGGGATTGAAGGTGTTCTTCAGCTTCACCGGAATCCTCTCGTCCATAATCGGTTCCAACACCCTCGGATGCAATGACTTCGCCCCCAGGACGGCCATCTCCATCGCTTCGGCGTATGTTATTTCCGGGAGCGTTACCGCCTCGGGGACGATTTTCGGATCCGCGGTCAGTATGCCGTCGACATCGCTCCATATTATCACCTCGTCGGCATGCAACGCCTTGGCCAGTATGGTTGCAGTGTAGTCACTGCCGCCGCGCCCAAGTGTTGTCACGATTCCATCTATTGTCGTTCCGGAGAAGCCGCCAACAACTGGGATCGTGCCGCCCTCAAGGAGGGGACGAACCCTCGCCTTCACCTTCTCGCTCGTTATGTCGATGATGGGCTTCGCTTCGCCGAAGCGATCGTTAGTTATGATGCCAGCTTCTCCGCCCGTGAAGGATCTTGCCTTGAGGCCGTTGCTCACCAACGTAGCCGCAGCGATTTCCGCCGAGTACCTTTCCCCAAAGCTCACGACGTAGTCGACGCTGTGCGGACTCGCCTCCCTTAGATGGAGGATGCCATGCAACGCCTGTTCGAGTTCTTGATCGGCCTTTGACAACCGCTCCTTAAGGTGCGATGGGAAATTACCTATGGATTCTATTGCAGCTAAAATGTGCTGCTTCTCGAATTCCTTTAGGAAATCCTCGATCCATTTCTCCTCTCCCGACTCCGCCCTCCTCGTGGCCTCGAGCAGGGCGTCGGTTACGCCCTTGAGCGCGGAAACCACAACGACGACGTTGTCGTGTTTAAAGTTAGAGATGATGTCGTATATCGTTATGTATCCGACCTCCTTTACGGATGTGCCACCGAATTTCATGACGTGTAGCAATTTATCTCACTGAGCCAAGTTGCACCGATTACGTCTATCGGTAATCGGGCTGGTTTTATATATTATTCGTCTTCATTCGGAGTCTGTCCGATCCATTACCATCTGACTCGAGTGAATTGCCACTCATCTGGTAAGCATCTTCTCGATTTCTCCGCTTTCTAGGGCAACGTGCTTAATCCTCTTCCTCATCCACGTGTAGGCGATGTGCACCTTCCCATCAAGCCCTTGTATAATAGACGGATAGGAGAATTCCCCCTCGGCTGTCTCGATGTCCAGTAGCTTCTTCCACGCCACTCCCCCATCGTGGGAGGCCGCTACGCTCAGGGGACTTCTGGAAGTTTCGCTGTCGTTGTAGGCCATGACGATTGTCCCCGATCGAAGCTTCACGCAGTCTATGCCCGAATTCGGATTGGGCAATTTCGTGGCGATCGCCCTGCTCCAAGTCCTCCCATAGTCGCTCGAATCCGCCACGCAGATCCTCCCTATGTTTTCAGTCGATCTCATGAACGCCCTCAGTTTGCCATCCGAGATCTCCACGATCGATGGTTGGATGACCCCCTTGTTGACCCCCTCGTAGTAGATGGGACCGAATCTCTCCCATCCTTTACGACCCAATACCTCGACCCAGCAGGTCCAGGCCCTATAGCTTTCAACCGATGTCCCGCAGACCACGTCGCCATTCGACACGGTTATCGGCTTATTCTTCGCTGGGCCAAGCAGGCCTGCAGGGAGGTAATGGGGATTTGACCACCTGGCCCCTCCATCGTCCGATGTCACGTAGGCTCCGCTCCACGTTTCAGGAGTGGGGCCGATCTTGTAGAAGAGGTAGATCTTCCCTCCCGTGTCTTTGAATAGAACTGGATTCCAGCACGGCGCCCCTTCATCCCACGCTATCCTGCGCGGGGGGCTCCATGAGCCGCGTTCTCCCTCGCTCAACCATATCGCGACGTCCCTACTTCCCTCCTCGGTGCCAGCGAAGAAAGCGACCAAGATGCGCCCGTCCTCCACTTCTACGATCGTTGAGGCATGGCACTCCATGAATGGCGCTTTGCTGAAGATGTAATCCTCTGACACCGTTATGTTGGGCGATGCCATTACGATGGTCCTCCATCTTATGGGCTAGATTTTGAGCTGGTTAAGTTCCTTTGGATAATGATGACGGATTCCACTTGATATCTCATCTCAATTTGTATGCCTGCGACAGCCAACTTAGTAATTCCTTATCGATCTCATTCGTGCCTTTAATATCGATGCTATAGAGGTAACGGTTTCTCGACGTTTTTGTGAATTTATCGATTCGAGGATTCTTCAGTTCATGATCCAATGTAAAGTGAATTCTAATCCTGTCCCTCAATGCGTAAACTCCAGCAAAGGCAGATGAAGTCTCCAAATGGATGCAACATTGGAGGGAGACGACCTTGAAATTACCGATGTCTTCCTTGATTTTGCCCTTCAGGTAATTAAAGAGGGGCCTTGCGATCTCTTCCTTTCCCTTGAAATGATTTGCTATAGGATATGCCTTGCAAGAATGTACCTGGTTCTTATTCTTGAACTTCCTTTTACATTTGGGACAAGTCCATAACGCTTTTCTCAATTCTCCCATAAAAGCACCCCATGTGGTTTTTATTCTGACGCCAGGACCAAGGATCAATTTAGCTATTTATACTTTAAAGGTCGTATAGAAGGTCTTGAGCAAGATCTAACGCAAAATCTTATTTACAATGGGAAATGTGAGGGACAGTATGCCAATAGTAGACCTTCCGTTAAAGGAACTGAAGACATACAAACCACCGCTCACGAGAAGGAAGGACTTTCTAAAATTCTGGAAGGAGAACATCCGACTATCGAGGGAGCAGCCGCTCAACCCGAAAGTGAAGAAGGTCAGCTACCCCGTCAAGAAGGTGAAGGTCGATTCCATAACCTTTGACGGATTCCTGGACGAAACCCCGATCAGCGCCTGGCACCTAAGGCCCTCTGGGAAGGGGGTGCTCCCATACATGCTCTTCCTTCACGGTTACGGCGGCAACAGGGGATCTGTCTCCGACTATTTGGGCTGGGTATTACAAGGATACAATGTAATGGCAGTGGACGTGAGGGGCCAATCGGGAGATACGCCGGACTTCGCGAGGTATCCATCTGGAAACATAACCGGGAACATGACGAAGGGGATACTTGACAAGTCCAAATATTATTACAGGTACGTCTACATGGATTGCCTGAGGGCCCTTGATCTCCTGCTCGAGATGGACGAAGTAAAGGGGGAGGGAGTGGGAGTTACGGGTGCGAGCCAGGGAGGCGGCCTGACGATCGTGGTATCGGCTCTCGACAGGAGGGTTTCGCTCTCCATGCCCGAGGTTCCGTACCTCTGCCAATTCGAAAGGGCGGTGGAAGTTGCCAGCCAGGGACCATATCTGGAGATACTGAATTACATTAGGGCGAATCCAGAGGACGCTGACGGAGCGTACGAGACGTTGTCTTATTTTGACGCGATGAACTTCGCGCCCGAGCTAAAGTGCCCGACCCTCGTCTCGGTCGGTTTAATCGACACGGTTTGTCCTGCATCCACGATCTTCTCTACCTTCAATCACATGGCCGCCAAGGAAAAGGAACTTTCCATCTATCCAGGGATGGGACACGAGAGCCTCAACGTTCATCAAGAGAGGAGGGTCAGCTGGTCGGCGAAGTACCTCCTTAAGCCGTGACGCTAATGGAGTGCAGCCGCATCCTCAAGTCGGCAGAAACCGAGGAAACAAAGGGCAATTACGAAGAGGCCGCCAAGCTGTTCTATAAGGCGAGCATATGCTTCGGAATGGAAAATGATCCCCAAAATTATGAGGTCACCAAGAGGAGGTCCGGGGAACTCTTCTTGGCGGCAGTTGAAAGGTCCGAGCGTCCCGTCTTAGCTGCCAAGGCATGCATGCTGGCCTACAAGATCCTGAGTGAGCTTGGTGATTCGAGGGCGAACGACTGCGTCAACGTGATACTGGCACTCATATCGAATAACAGGCAGGATCTGCTGGCCGACAGGGAAACGTCCATCTTGGCCACGAAGTTCCTGAGGGAGAGGGGGAAGGTGGCGGAGGCTGTGGAGATTTACGTGTCGTTGGCAGAGGACCTCAGGAAGAGGGGGAATTGCCAACTGGCTGCCAGATTCTATTCCGATGCTGCAATGTGTGAGGAATATGTAAGAGACTTCAAGATGGCCTCGAGATATAACAAGCTTGCAGGCGAACTCTTCATGTCGTGCGAGCTACATCTAGAGGCCTCGGAGCATCTCGTAAAGGCTTTCTTGGAGGGAGTGACGGTTGGGGAGGCGGACGGCTCATTGCTGGAACTCTCCGACGAGGCTTGTCTATTGGGGAATATCAAAGATAATTGGCACACTGAACTCGTCTCCGTATGCAAAGACCTTTTCCATGGCGATGCCGATTCCGCGCGAAAAAAGTGGAAGGACATAAGGTACAAGTTCAGGCCCTCATATAATTCCCTGATAGAGTTGGCAATCAATGAAGTCAACAAAAGTAAAAGGCAAGCCAATACTGGAGGCTGACATATACCATCGCCACATTGAGCGGAATGGTAAAGTTTCCACCAGCATGGGGATCGCGTCGCCTAGTATCACGTTGCTATGAATGGCGTGAGGGATTTCCTAATTCATGAAATGCGCTGTCAAACTAAACGATGCGCGATGTTCGATCTCGATGTGGGCTACGCTTTAATAAGTTCCAAGGTTGGCATAGACGAGGATGTCGATTGAAGAGGATTAGCATAGCCCTGGTGGGTTGCGGCGGGATCATGGATTCACATGTAAATGGGTACAGGGATCTCCACAACAGAGGATTGACCGTGTTCGATATACGAGCTACCTGCGACTCTTTGGAGCAAAACGCCCACGAAAAGGCCGAGGCGGTGGCCGCCTTTCAAGGTACCAAACCGAAAGTTTACGCGAACCTTGAGGAAATGCTCAGAAAAGAAAAACTCGATGCCGTCGACGTGGCCCTCCCTCACAACGTACACCACACAATGGCTTGCAAGTGCCTTGAGGAGGGATTGGATGTCATCATAGAGAAACCCTTGGCCATAACGATGAGGGCAGCCAAACTCGTGATGGGAGAGGTTGAGAGGCGCGGGAGGACGTTGGCCGTGGCCGAGAATTACAGACGGAGCAGCGAAAATAGGGGAATGTGGTGGGCCATGAGGGAGGGGCTCATTGGCGATCTGAGGATGATCTCGTGGGCTGCCGCCGGCTGGGGGCCCAGGGCATGGGGATGGAGGGGGGACAAGTACGTGGCCGGCGGAAGCTGGGTTCTCGATGGAGGCGTTCACCTCGCCGATCTCGACAGGTACCACCTGGGCAAGGAGGCGATCGACGTGCATGCGGTCCAGGAGACATTCGATCCAATAAAGGACGGTGTGAAGGTTACGGTCGATGACATGACCATGGCTGTCATTCGATTTGAGGGCAGAACTTACGTACAATGGCTATGGACGAGGGCAGCGCCGGGCAAAGCGATCAACAACAGGACGGTATACGGATCAAAGGGCTCCTTGAGTGGCGATGAATTGACGGTGCAGAAGGAGGGCAGCGTTGAGGTCTACAGCATGGACGCAATCGTCAACAAGATGATGAAGGACCTGAGCGCCGAGGAGAGGGAGAGGATGTTCCCCAAGGGCGCAACTGACACCTTTGCCACAGAACTTTACGATTTCTACGAATCGATCGTGAATGGGCGCAGACCTGAGGTGGACGCGTCGGAAGGCTATAGGGACATGGCCATACCCACGGCATTTTATGAGTCGGCGGTTCTTGGCAGGCCCGTGAGAGTCAGGGACGTCGAGGAACTCAAGGTCGAAGAATATCAGAGTGACATAAACGAGAAGCTAGGGATACAATGAGCGACGCCCTAAAAAAACTTTGCCATCCCCTGTCATTCGATGTAGTGATATCTTCCTGATAAGGTGGACAAGAACCTTACTTCAGGATCCCCCATAACTCCTTAGGGAGCCTTATGTCGTACTTCCCGGCCTTCTTAACGCGCAAGATGCCAGACCTCACCATGAGTTCCAATGGCGATTCCCTCGTCTTCAGGGGGAGCCTGACCAAGCCCTTGGTCCTCGCCGACTCGTATATGGCCATCATTATCTCCACCGTGCCCCTGACCTTTTCAGCCACGCACCTATGATGGCCCTTGCCCTCGACCCATTCAATGAGCTCGACGAACTCGTTTGTCTCCGGTGGCGCGTCGATCTTACTCCAGCCCCTTTCGTTTTGTCCGTGAAGCAGAACCCCATCATCGGTAAGCCTCATCGTTCCTTCGCTCCCGAAGATATGGACGCCCTTTGTCCCCTCAGGGGTTGGCGTGTCAATCTCGATGACGAGCCTAGTTCCCCCTCTGAAGGATATTAGCCCAGAGCACAGGTCCTCTATCCTGTTGCCCCTCTCGTACCGGTCCGTCTTCCTTTCCACCTGTCCCATGACCCATTCCGCTTCGAGATCTGAAAGCCAGTACCTGGTGGTGTCTATGGCATGACTTCCATTATTCAGAAGCCCTCCCTCTCTCCTGTAATGTATGAGAAGCGGCTTGCCTATCAAGCCCTCAGCAATGAGTTTTCTGGCCAAGGTATTGGGGGGGTCGAATCTATGCTGGTGGGCGATTGCCAGTTTTACGCCATTCTCCCTGCAGGTCTCGATCATCTCGTCAGCCTTCCCCAGGCTTGTCGTCATGGGCTTCTCGCACAGTATTGCCCTTACGCCGCTCTTGGCAGCGCTAATCGTCGCTGCCGCATGGTATTGGGCCCACGTACATACCGATATTATGTCCAGCCTCTCCCTTTTCAGCATCTCCTTGTAGCTGACATACGTGGCCGTGACAGGAAATTCTTCCCCGAACTTCCTCAGGGCCTCGGGATTTATGTCCGCCGCGGCCACAAGCTTAGTCGATGGCAGGCCCAAGTAACCTTTCGCGTGAGTTCGCGCTATTCCGCCGCATCCTATGATCCCAACCTTCAACTGATCCATGCTCACACTGCCCGTCATCACTGCGCTTAAGCGTTAGGCTCGATTGGGCTCGAACTTGACGCCTACCGGATCCGAATCGCACTCCCTCATCAATTCGGCACATCCAGGCCGAGACTCCTCCCCAAGTCCGCCAGCTCCGACCACGTTTCATCCTCAACGTATATTCCTTCCTTCAGGCGCCTCGCCTCTTCCCTCGACTCAAGCTCACCCGGTATGAGGATTTCATTGGCGCCGGGAGCCTTCCTCGATGACCTGATCCTCCTGAGGAGCTCATCAACCCTCGCCACGAATTTTTTGGGTTCGGTGAAGCAGGATATGTCAACAGCACCCATGACGACGCCGTTGCCACCCTTGTAGTCGGGGCTCGAGGCGCATCCCGATCCCGTGAGGACACCTCCCAAAATATCTACAATCAGGCCCAGCCCAAACCCCTTATACCCTACAGTGCCGCCCAATGGCAGTAGGGCCCCTCCGTTAAAGTAGTCCTCTACGTTCGTCGTGGGTCTCCCATCTTTGTCTATTATCCAACCTTCAGGAACGCCCTCATGTCTCTTTCTCCTGACAAGCAACTTCCCCTCGGCAACAACGCTCGTCGAAATGTCCAGGACGACCGCCCACTCTTCCGACGAAGGTATGGCCACGCTCAACGGACCGGGATTGAGCATCCTCTCCGCGCCGTTGAAAGGCGCCACCCTGGCAGCCCCATTGCACATCGTGAATCCGATCATCGAGCGCTTCAGCGGAATGGTCGAATAGTCAGCCAACCTCCCGATGTGGTTGCAGTTGAATAGGCCCGATATGCATGTGCCACTTTTCCTGGCATTCCTAATAGTTTTTTCCATCGTCCTCCAAGCTGCGACCTGGCCAAAACCCCAGCGTCCATCGACGAGCATTGTTGCGCCATTATTCCTGATTATCCTGATGCTAGCCTTCGGATCGAGGGCCTTCTTCTTAATGTTCTCGACATAGCTTGGGATCCGTATTATACCATGCGAGTCGTGTCCTACCAGATTCGCTTTAACCAGAAGCTTCGCGACTAGGTCGGCATTCCCGGCGGGCGCGCCGAGGGCCTTGAAGATCTCGAAAGTTAACTTGTGCAACTGCTCAGACGTTTTGACGGGCATAAAAGCCCTTTGCTCCTCTCCGAGAGTTAAGCTTTACCAATTGAATGCGCCCTGAATCCAGCAAAGGATGATGTCGGATGAGCCCTCACTCGCTCCTCCGATGAGCATCCATCGCTAGGCCGCATGTTCTGGTACGGTCACAGCAGAGGAGAGAGATTCTTCACCCTGAGGATCTTCGGTTCAATCGAATCTAACGTTGCCGAGAGGCTATCGGACGCCCAAGTACCTTAAGGTGGAGGGGGCTGGAGGGGACCTGCTGCCTTGCGCTTTCTCGCAATGAATATGGCCACGATCGCCACAGCCGCTACGGGAATTGCGTATATCATTCCCGTATTGGTGAACATTTCGATCAAAGAGGGCTCGGTAACCGTAAAGGCCAATGCGTCGCTCACGGCACCCTCATGATCCTCGTCTCCCATCCATGAAGCCTTCACCGACCACTGGCCAGATGTGTCCGGAGTAAAGGTATCCGTGAAGGCCCCATCATTGGAATTCATGACGGTGTGGGTGACCGAGCTCCCATCAGGCCTAATGTATTGCACCGTTACCTGCGTGGCAGGCCACGATAACTCGAAGGCCATTGGCATCTCGGACGCATGTTGTAGCTCGCCGTTCACCGTTATCGCCTCACTCCTGGCCTTGACCGTCAATGGTAATGCGCTGAGCGTCACCAAGCTCTCGGCCCTCTCGCCTCTCGAGATCGCGGATTGGCACTCCTGAGACAATTGTTCGGCCCTCGAATGGTTGGGGAAAATGGTCGCTACCGCATCGAACTGCTCCTTCGCGCTGTTGTACATCTCAGCGAAGTAGTAGGCGAGGCCCTTCCCGTATTGCACAGTTATATCGCCCACGGAATTCGTGACGCCATTTTCACTTAGGAAATCCCTCAGCACGTTCGACGCCACTGCGAAGTTGAAGCTGGCTACCTCCAATCCAAGTTCGCTTATGCTACCCATGTCGTTGACGCCCACAACGGTCCCATTCCCGTCGAGCAGCGGGCCCCCGCTATACCCGTGGGTTGTGGACGCGTCGTGTTGGATGGCGGAGATGTCCTGTTGTGTGTGAGCCTCTTGGCGCTCACGACGCCTTGAGTCATGGAGGGCGCGAGGATGGTGGATGAGCTCAGTTGGGGGTGGAACGTCACTATACCGGGATAACCGAGTGCATATACCTCATCGCCTATCCCCAGGTCGTCCGAATCACCCACAAAGAGGGAGGGCGTGTTCGACAGCTCGACCTTTAGGATCGCGAGGTCGCGACCCATGAAGGGATCGGCATTCACAACCGTCGCCGAAATCCCCCCCTTGGCCTCTATCACGTCTCCGTCGGCTTCGCCAAGGATAACGTATGTCGATCTCAACACGTACCTAATCTCTGCACGCTGAAGATTGTATTCGTATATGATTTGCACGTCTTCTTGAGTGGTACCATATTGCTGTTGATACAAATCGACTAATGTGGCACTTGCGTCCAGTATTATGTAATCCTTTGTATATGGATCCTCGGCGTAGTCTTTTTGACTGAAGCAGAAGACAACGTGCCCATTAGTGACCAAGTGTCCATTGGGATCGACGAAGAATCCCGAGCCCATCGCTGTGATGTTATGCGTGACTGTGACGGCTTCAGTACCCGAGGGCCACGGTATGTATAAAGTGCCCTCGTAATCGATTCTGCTGTAGACCAGAACCACAGAAGGCAATGCTTGTTCCATGCATGAGGCTGAGTAAACTGGATAACCTGTCCTCAATGGGTTAAATTGGATTGCGGACATAAGGGTAACCAAAAATAGGATGTAGCCCTTCGATCCAATTTTACGGGAAAAAAACATTATCCTACCTTTTACCTGACATTGAAGTCAACTTGGGGAATCATGGTATTTCCATATTTAACGATATAACTCAAGGAACTTTGGGTATTCATCCGAAGGTCTTTGTGGATGGCCGATCCACCTACGCCATGACTTTTGGATGGACGTACAAGCACGCGATTAACGAACCAGCAATGCTTTCCTAAGGTTTTGACAGCTCAACTTGAAGCCCTCGCCCATTGAGTGGGCGAATTTGTGATTCGCCTCATGGGCCAATTCGATCGCCATATCGCCGCTAAATTTTATCTCATCTATGACATTCCTAAATTCCGTGAGATCGAAGTCACCCTCTCCAAGGAACTCGACCCAGCGACCATGCCTCTCGTCTCGAACGTGCATGAAGGCTATCCTTTCCCTGTATTTTAGTAAGAAGCCGAATGGATCTATACCCGCTCGAAGGAGCCAATTCAGGTCCGGCCCGAGTTTAACGTCGGGTATCCGCCTGATGTTCTCCTTAAGTTCGTACTCGTTATCTTTTACTTCATAGATGTGGTTATGCAGATTCATCACTATGCCATTGGCCTCGCACATCCCCTTGATCTTTAACAAGACCTCGGCCTGGGTGTCCAGATCCTCTGACGTTTTTGTGGATCCGTCCTTATCGCCAGTGGATATGCCGAGATTTGTTCCCCCAAGCTTTTCCAAAATCGTTATCACCTTGCGGGCATCCTCGATTGTACGCCCACGTTCGCCTTTTATGTACATATTTGCGCCAAACGATGAGCCTATCACCGGAATATCGTATTTGGAGGAGAGCCTCGAGACCTTCTCGTAGGAGTCGCTGTGCAACAGGCTGTTCTCCATCAACTCTATTCCTTCCAGTCCAGCTTCTCTAAAATCCATGAATATTTTATTCAGGATATTGTAGACGTCATAGTTCGGCTGTCCTGCTGCATAGGCCCACACGTGGGCGCATATTCTGATCTTCCTTTGGGCAGGCATGCGTGTCGTCGTATCGTCAGGATTAGGGGCTTAAATCGCTTTTGCCTGACAACGATGGCATCAGCCTCGGTTCGTCACTTCATTGGTAAAGACTATGGCGCTAAAGCATAACATATCCAAGTGTGAGGGGTAACCGACGTCCGGGCACTGATCGTCTTTATGATAAATGCCTGCTTGCCTCCGCGTATATCTCATCGAGTCGCTTCCTCCTCTCATCCTCCAACCGATATCCGTGTTCCGCGATCTTCCTCCTGCATATCTCCTTGGCCTTTTCCATGATGTCGACGTCGCCCTTCGACGTGCGAAATAAGGAGTCATCGAAGAGGCTGGGGGCCCAGAAGATATTCCTATGATCCCTTCGAGTTGTCTCATCCGCAAGATAATAGCCCTTGCCCGCACACCGAGCCATGGCCTGCAGGGACGATTCTATCTGGCCATCCTCGAACTCTAAACCCTTGGCGAGACGGGTGAGATACCTGGCCGTCTCGCAGTCTATGACCAGCTGAACGGGGCTGAAGACCTCGTCTATGCTCAGCTTGCCGCTCATCTCGAAAACGCCAGTTCCCGTCAAGACGCCCACTGTGGCCGAAGAGGCCTTCTCAACCTGTGCCTGCGCATCCACCTCCTTCGCCATGGTCCTGAATGATCTGTGTCCATGAAGCCCTCCGCCGTAGAACATGTTCAGGCCTATGCTGAAGAGGTCTAGCAGGGTCTGCTCTGGCGAACCGATGACTATATTCCCATAGCGCATGTCGAAGTGATAGGCGTTTATCCCGAAATCTATTGGTATGTTAGGATAGGCCTCGTGGAGTATCGCATAACCTCCAAGGGATTCGGCTATCCCCTGTATGAACGCCCCAACTGGGTATACCGGAGCTGTGGCTCCCGCAAGGGGCATGGAGCTTATGCTCATCCAGCTGCACTCCCCCCGCTCCAGCAGCGGGATGGCCCTATCGACCGAGATCCCCTCGAGCCTGAGGGGACTGATCACGTAAATCTCTATGCCGAAGCCCTGCCCCATGACCTCCGCCATCCTCTTGATGTAGACGGCCTCCTCATAGCTCTCGAAGGGAGCGTGTCCGGCCGAGCGGCAGTATTCGTATCCGATCTTGCATTGCAATATCCTGCGCAACTTGGGCGGGATATCGATGGGAGCGCCAGGGGCTTCGCCCCTAACTCCCCAATCATAGAGTGAATCTATGAGCTTGGTGGCCTCGATGAGCCTGTCCGTCGTCAAAGGTACGGCTCGGTTCGTCTCCAGATCGATGACGTGATAGCATCCCGGATAACCGGGCGATAATATGAGCGCCTCCTCGTCCGCCCTGTTACTCCAGCCTCTTCGTCGCTTTCTCACCTCCGCTACGAGATCCTCGATGATGCCGCTTTCGATCCTCACCCACCCATCCCGCATCTCGAAGCCCTTTTTCGCCGCAATCCTATCGAGCAGACGTCCATTCGAAACCCTGATCCCAGTTCGCTCAAGAACTCCTAGGGCCTTCTCGTGCATCGTCTCTAAGATGTGCCGAGGAACTGCATTTTCAATGTTGAGCCTTGGCTTGAAGGTAAAGTTCATCTTAAGCGCACTGTTTCTACTAAAAAAACCAGAGCTAATAAGAGTAATCGATATCTCGAGTTATGGAAACGTTTCCCAATGTCTTTACCGAATGCAGAAATATCGTCCTTCTATTCACTGCTACATTGAGTGAGTAGAACTCATTGTCGATCCTGGAGGTTGAATATCTCTTCGGCATTCTCGGCCAATATCCTCCTCTTTTCACCAACTTCGATGTCGGCCTTCTTGATTTGTTCTAGTGTTGGCTCAGGATATTGCAGGGGCATGTTACTTCCCCACATCAGCCTTCCACAGCCGTACTTGCCCACAGCTGAAGCCACGAATCCCTCCATTTGTGCCCAGCTCACGACGGCGTACAGGTTCCCCCAGCTTCCACCGTTATCGAGGATCTCAGTTAGTTCGTCCGACCTCGCATTGCAGACGAGGACTTTAACTCGTCGATATAGCTTGGCCACCTCGGCCAACCCTTTCGGGGAAGTTGGCGGGACAATGGCAAATCGAGGATGCAGCCTTTCATCCTGAATCCTCACAGGAATTATGACGGGGATTCCTCGCTTCTCGGCGAAATCGAAGGCCAATGTGGCCGAACCGTCGCTGAGTCCATATCCATGATAGCCGGGATGCAGCTTAAGTCCCCGAATGGCGCGATGATCGGCCACCTCCCTTAAGAAATCCCCGGCGTCGGGAAGCAGGGGATTGATAGCGGCAATTGGGCTCAGGCTCCTTGAGTCCGCTAACTTGAGCATGGCAGCATTTGCAGTCCAGTTATCCACGTAAAAGAGGGACTCGAGCGGCGATACGAGGGCACGGCTTATGCCTGACCGCTCCATCAAACGTTCAAGCCCCTCGATGCCCGAATATTCGAGATTTCTGAATGACCACAAGCCGAGAAAGGCATTGACGTCTACGATCATAACTTCATCACCCTCTCGACGTTCCCCGACAGGATCAGCTCCTTCCCTTCCTCCGAGATCTCGGCGGAAAGAACCTTGGCCACCTGTCCCGCGAAGTCGCAGTTGTCAGATCCGTAGACGACCCGCTCGGCCCCAAGCATCTTCACCGCATACTCGATCATCCCGGCATCGCAAATGGTCCCGCACGTATCGACCAGGACGTTCCGACAGCCCTTCACGGCCTGGGCCCCGACCTCCCAGTTCCCCCCTATGTGGGCCATTATTATCGTCGCGTCCGGATACTTCGAGGCCATTTCGGCTACGTCCTGCGGCGTCGATTCGTTCGGGAGATTCCCAGTGCTCTTCAGCCAGGCATGTTGAAGGACGGGCACCCCGTACTCGATCGCGGCCTCGATGAATGGGCCCACAGAGGGGTCGGTGCATTTCCTAGCTACCCAGAGTTTCAGGCCTCGCATCTTAAGCCCCCTTATGCATTTTTTAAACTCCTCATGGCCTGCTTCGCCGGATGCGGGATTAACGTAGCACAGCCCGGTGACCTTCCCCGGATACCTTTTCATCGCCTCCTCAACCTCACCGTTCGCCCTGATGCACGCTTCCAATGACGGCTCATACTCCCAGGTCCCGAGGGAGCTGAAGCAGAGTGCCCCTATCCTGTTCCTCTCGGCCGCCCTCACGAGGTTCCCGACACCGGATGGGTCCTCGCGAGGGATGTGGATGTGGGCGTCGATGATGCGCATCGGTCGGTCAGTCCCTCCCCAATGGCGCGCGGCGGTTAAATGGTCCAAGTGGATCTCATAGCCCACCCATCATCGCCCACATAATATTCTTGCTGACGCAACGCCTTCAGATGCGAATCGGTCGGGCTGTTGCTGCAGCCACGGCGAGTGCTACACGATGTCGCCACGTTCCGCGCCGCGATCGCCATCAGGCCCTTCTGCGATTCGTCCTCCACCCCTATCAGTGATTTAAGGGGATGTGCTTGTTAAATGGCTGTTCTAGCCCTTAGGATGGCTGTTCTAATCTCTAGGATTAAGCGGATCGACTGGCTCTTAAATCGATTAACGATGAACCTAAGCAAGCGTCGCTTATTCGCCGGAGGTATTTTATTAATGATAATTGTAGGGGCAGGGGTCCTGTTGAACAATCTGAGCCTAAATTTGGCTTATGCTAATTCTGATGCTAGTGCAGCCAGCGTCGACAAGTCGATCGTCGCAGCTAATACCAATTTCGCAATCAGATTGCTGAAGGAGCTGCAGAGTGAACAGAGTGGGAGGAACATCTTCATCTCCCCCCTGAGCGTATCGATCGCCCTCGCGATGACCTACAATGGCGCGAACTCTTCGACTCGGGAGGCGATGGGCAGCGTCTTAGGATTGGATGGGATGAGTGACGACACCGTTAATGTGGGTTACCAACAACTGATCGAGAGCCTCCTGAGCGTTGACAATGATGTCAGTCTCAACATCGGGGACTCGGTTTGGATCAGGTCCACCTTCGCCCCAGCCGTTAACGCCGAGTTCACAGATACGCTGTCGAGGTACTTTAGGAGCAGCATCTACTCAAGGGCGTTCGACGCCTCGACCATTGATGAGGTTAACTCGTGGGTGAGCAGAGAGACAAACGGGAAGATCAGCAAGGTTCTAGACAGCATTGACTCGGATAACGTCATGTTCCTGATCAATGCGATCTACTTCAAGGGAGGCTGGGTCGACGAATTTGACGCAACCCTCACCCGACAGGCAGATTTCACAACCGCGGATGGGTCGACCGTCAAAGTTGATATGATGAGAAGGGACGGCGGTTATTCCTACTTCGGGGATGACGCGGTACAGGTCGCTAGACTACCCTACGGGAGAGACAAGATCGCAATGTATGTGTTTCTCCCAGCGGAGGGTGGTTCGCTCGAATCCTTCGTCACGGGTCTGACTAGTGACGGCCTCGATATATACATCAGCAAGCTATCGAACACAGAGCTTGAGCTTCAGCTACCGAAACTCAAACTCGAGTACGGCAAGGTTGACCTGAAGGACGCCTTGACGGCCCTCGGCATGGGCGTCGCCTTCGACAGTGAGTCTGCCGACTTTAGTAGAATAGCGGATGTTAGACCTGAGCACCTCTACATAGCGTTCGTCGACCACAAGGCAGTGATAGAGGTCAATGAAAAGGGGACCGAGGCGGCGGCAGTCACGGATGTCGGCATATCCCTCACCAGTATACCAGTGAGGACGCCCTTCATTGTCAACAGACCTTATGTGTTCGTTATCAGGGATGACAGATCGGGGACGATCCTATTCTCTGGATTAATCACTGACCCAACCATTCAAACCTCTCCATAGAGATGCATCCAAGACGCCAGCGACGGGACTGGGGGCGGTGCACATCGTGTCCGTTGGATCAACCCCTGATCATATCTCCAGTTATAATATATTCTTGACCTCAACGCGCAAACCTTAACCGTTGGCAACTCGACGGCCACGAACGTGACGATTGGTCCGGATGGCAGATTGGGGATTTGACACGTGGATATACGAGATGCTGCCGATAGAGAAGGCGTTGGAAAGGTTGCAGCATTTCGGCGTAAAATACGGGGAATACACAAACGAACATTTCGATAGGATAAAGGATCTGGAAAAATTGGATGAGAAGATCAAGGAGCTGGCCGATGTTGTGCCGAGCCTCAGCATGAGCATGATCCAGTTGCACGCCCCCTACGGGGATCTCGACAAATGGCTGGGCTCCAGCCACGAGGGCGATAGGAGGAGGGGAATCGATTTGGTGAGGCGTTGGCTGGGCTACGCGAACCGTCTTGGCGTCGGGATCCTCGTCATGCATTCCGCCATCGGGGAGCATACGGCGCAGACGGATTCCATCTCGGCCGTTAAATCGAACGCTGAAGTGAATCTCAAGATCTTCAGCGAGCTCTCGAAACATGCCAAGGACTTTGGCGTGAAGGTGGCGGTGGAGAACAGGCTGGAGACCACCTTCGGATGCATGATCGCTGATCTCCTCCCGATAGTGAAGGCCGATCCCGACGGCCTTGGCATCTGCCTCGATACGGGACACGCGATAGTCAACGGCATAAGTCCGGCTCTCGCCGTAAAGCAAGCTCGCGATGACCTCATAGCCACTCACGTTCACGACAACGACGGCTACAGAGACCAGCACCTGCCGCCATTGATGGGCAACATAGACTGGGTTGATTTCATGGACGCCATCAAGGGCATATCTTACGACAGGCCATTGATAATCGAGATCCCCGGCAGCAGTTCAAGCCTCAGAGCTTGCGATAATAGGTTGACTTTAACGAAAGGGATCATCGATTGCGGGTTAATAGGCTGAACTCCAGATTATCGTGCGATCAGCCTTTTTCCATGCGACCTCATATGTTCCTCTTCAGGGCCTCTCGAATGCCCGGCACTGCAGGATCCTGCAAGTCCCTGTCCTCCCGAACTGCATCCTCGTAGATCGGTTTCTGGGCCTCGTAGAAGATCCCCACCGGTATCCTCTTCGCCTCCTCCCCACCGTAATTCCATTCCCTCGCCTTCGATAGGGCCGCGCCCCAATCGCTGGCATCATGTCCCTCATCTTGGAGGTCGTAAAGCCTGCCGGCATAATACTTGTACGTGTCGAAGAAAGTCACGCAGGGCTGGAGCACGTCTATCAACGCGAAACCCCGGTGGAGCATCGCCCGTTTGATGAGTACCTTGAGGTGGTTCACATTCACGGTATAGTCCCGCGCCACGAATGTCGCGCCGCACGTCAGCATCAGCTCTATCGGATTCAGCGGCTCCTCCGGTGATCCCTTTGGAGTCGATCTCCCAGGGAATCCCCTGGGCGAGGTTGGCGTGAACTGGCCCGTCGTCAGGCCATACACCCTGTTGTCGTGGACCACCATCGCGACGTCGACGTTTCTCTTGGCGGCGAATATCAGGTGTTCGAGCCCCTCCCCATACGCGTCTCCGTCCCCTGCAAATGCTATGACCTCGAGTTCGGGATTTGCGATCTTCATCCCGGTCGCTGGGGCGATCGTCCTGCCGTGCAGGGAGTAGAAGGAGTTCGCGTTTACATAGTCGGCGAACTTGCCATGGCACCCGATCCCGGTGACCACCACGATGTCCTCGCGCTTCACCTTCCCCTCGTTAACGAGTTCGGCGAAAGCCACCTTGGCGGCCCGCTCTATCCCGAAATTCCCGCATCCCACGCACCACGTGTTCTCCGCGTAGGTGTTGAAGCCCTTCCACTCGACGGCCATCAGCGGATCTCCTCCTCGATCCTCGCGTCCAATTCGTCCACGGTGAAGGGCCTCCCATTGTATTTCAGAACGCTTTCGTCCACCCTAAACCCATGATATCTCAACCAAGTGCCCAACTGGCCCTTCGCATTCACTTCGACGCACACGACCTTCCTCACCTTTCGTAAGTGCTTACCGATCTCCCATGTCGGGAGTGGGTGGAGGTATAACGGTTGCACGACCAGAAGGTCGCGCTCCTCTGCAACCTCGACCGCAGCCCCCTTCGTCGATCCCCAAGTCACGATCACCGTGTCGCTGTCCGGATCTCCGTATGTCATGACCGTGTTCCGCCTTCTCAGTTCATCCTCTATCGCCTTCATCTTCCTCAGCCTTTTTTCGTGCCCCCTCGCGATAAGGTCAGCTTCTTCGGTCGTTACGCCGTATTCGTCGTGCTCGTAGCTGTCCGATTTCACGTTAGCGCCTCCGGTTCCGGGGAAGGCCAACGGGGAGATCCCGTCGTCGGTGAAGGAATACCGTTTATACTCCCCTCCGCCGGTCCAGAGTTTCGCCTTCTCGAATACAGCGAGGGCCTCGTCGATTTCGGCCGAACAGGTGCTCTCGCTCAAGTGCTTATCGCCCAGCAGTATGACAGGGGTTTGGAACTTCCACGCGAGGTTCATGGCCTCCGAAGTCAGATAGAAGGCTTGTTCCGCATCTCCGGGCGCGATCACTATCTTCGGGAATTCCCCATGTCCCGCGAACATCGAGAAGAACAGGTCACCTTGGGCCGTGTAGGTTGGGACGCCGGTTGAAGGCCCTGGCCTTTGGCCGAGATATATCACGATTGGGATCTCGGCCTGTCCTGAGAGGCTCAGGTGTTCGACCATGAGGGCGAAACCGCCTCCCGAAGTTCCGACCATCGCCCTGACGCCGGCGTATGCCGCTCCCTCCGCCATCCCTATGACGGCTATCTCATTCTCCGGATGGACCGTCGCGATCTTGAATTCTTGTGCATTGGCTGCAAGGTAATGGAGGATGCTCGAGGAGGGCGTCATCGGGTAGGCAACGTACAATTTCAGCCCACCCCTCACAGCGCCCAAGGCAATCGCCTCGTTCCCACTCAGGAGGGGCTTCGGCGAGTTCTCGAGGATCGGGATCTGGAACGCACCCCTGCTGGCCGTTGCCATCTCGTATCCCTGTTCGGCGACCTCGATGTTCTCCTCGATGTTCCTCCTGAGGGAGCTCCTTATCACGCCTTCGACCACTTTGAAGTCGGCGCCGAACACCGTGGCCAGGGCCCCCAACGCGGCAGTGTTCCTGACGATCGGGGGGAGCTTCCTCTCGGCCACGATGTTACTGAGGGGTAAACCCAGCCCGTCGGCCTTGACTTTTGCCGAGTCAAAAATTGTAAGTGATTTCTCATTCAGTCTCCATTTGTGCTTTTCGATGGAATCCTGATTCAACGCCACAAGTACGTCGATCCTGTCCTTGTGGGCAAGGATCTTCTTCGGCGCAGCCCTTATGATGGCAAAGTCGTGCCCTCCCCTGATCAAGGATCCATAATCTTCGTATGAGAATACCCAATAGCCAAGCCTGTTGAAGAGCCTGGATATCGCATCGCTGGCCTGCCTTATGCCATCCCCAGCCTGTCCTCCTATCAGAACCGAATGTTCGCCTTCCAAAGTGTGACCCCGCCTTTGTCGAGGCCAACAGTGGCTCATAAACGTTATTTGATTTCCTCGCCTTCTGAGCCATTCGTGAAGACGTCAGGGGTCGCTGTAAGGTCCTATTTCATTTGGCACTCCATAGCACAACACGGAGGCAATTCTTAAATTGCAGAAAAGGCCACCATTGCTGCCATATGTCCGATAAACCGTTGAGAAAGTATCTCTGCACGGCGTGCGGCTACATCTACGATCCTGCCGAAGGGGACCCAATTGGCGGAATACCTTCGAAGACGCCATTCGCATCCCTTCCGGATACTTGGGTCTGCCCAGTTTGCGGTGCGACGAAGGATCAATTCGAACCCATAGATTAGACTCTATTCCGCACTTCATCTTGACCATCGTCTTCGTCAAACAGCACTAGAATTGTTTATGTGGACGTTCGAAATCCAGGTAATCGTTACGTTTGCAGCTGAGAAGATCAAGGATGGGAAAGTAATCGACGAAAATACAAGGAAATTCATTCGAGGATAACCTAGTTTCTTGGTATTCGAAAATAGGCCATTGAGACAGCCATCTCTACGCCAAAGGGTGGGAACGCGAATCAGATCGGAAGCAGGATCAGCGCCGCCGCCACGTATAACAGTCCGCTTGCCAAGAACGGATAGCTTATGCTGATCGAGGCAAGTATCCCTGTCAGAAATGGCGCGCCTATGCTGCCGATGGAACTCATGCTCGCCACCTTGTTTGAGTCCGCACCCCTGCGGCTATCCCTGCAATAATTCTGGATGAGGACGCTCAGAACCGGTATCCAGAAAGATGCGGCGAGCAGGTCATGCGATGCAAATACTATCGTCGCTGATATGATATCGGGGAGGAAGGCGCAGAACGATATGGAAACTCCCTGATAGATCATCAGCACTATGAGTATGGCCTTCTGCCTGAACCTCTTGAGGTACGCGAGGACTTTGTCAGCGAAGATCATCGGCAGTCCGAAGCTGAGGCGGTGGATCGTCAGGATGATCGAGACGGTCGCCTGGTCGGCCCCGAACTTCTTGACGAAGAAGAGGGGCGTGAAGAAGCCATGGCTCAGCCCACTGCCGATCGCCATGACGAAGCCGGAGATAGCGAAGATCTTCAGCTCCCTCGGCAGATAGGCCTCCCCGCCCTTCGGCGCCACATCCTCGGGCCCCCTCTCGACCTTCTCCTCCTTGAAGCCGAATACGAAGATACAGAGGGCACTGGCCAGGACCAAGGCCGATACCCAGAAGGCCGATTGAAAGGAGCTGGCCGCGAGGATGAGGCCCGCTCCGAGAAGGCCGATTGCCTGGGAGAAATACTCCATCCCATTCACCCTCGAATATGCCGTGAGGAACGTCTTCCTCGCGTGCTCGTAGAGCATGACGTTGTGAACGCTGCCCCTAATTGTCGAGGATGCGGACTGGGCTATCGAGAGCACGAGCGTCTCCCACAATTTCCTGAGGAATGGGACAACGAAGTTGATGGCGCTGCACAGCGCCAGGCTGATGGAATAGAAGACCTTCCTCCCACGGACATCCGACTGGGATCCTATGACGATGTTCAGGCCAGCCATCGTGGCCGCAGTTATGCTGAAGATGATGCCGATGTCCGTAAAAGAGATCCCCGCCCAATCCAGGTAGAGGGGGAACAGGACCTCGTATGCACCCGACGCATAGCCGAAGAGCCAGGAGACGAAGATCAGCAGGCGTACGTTTCGATTCAAGGGTGCATTGGCTGAAAAATCACATATTAAAGCATGACCTTAGGCCATTGAGAATCCCCGGTGAATTGGTACTCATCCCACGTATTCATCTCTATGACCACTCCACTAGTTAAATGCAAAAACATTTAAATGACGAACGCCGAACAAGATAAACAGAGGAAGAGAGAGAAATGGCAAAGATACCGATAGCGTTGCAGCTTTATTCCGTTCGCGAGGATTGCGCCCGCGATCTTCCAGGAACCCTAAAGGCGGTGGCCAGCATGGGTTACGACGGGGTTGAATTCGCGGGATACTACAACCGAAGCGCGGACGAATTGAAGAAGATGCTTGACGGCCTTGGGCTGAAGGTGGCCGGGACGCACATCGGCATAGAGACCCTACTGGGCGACGAACTGGATAAAACGATCGAGTTCAACCGCACGATAGGAAACAAGTTCCTCATCGTGCCTGGCTTCCCGGGGGAGAGGACAAAATCGAAGGCCACTTGGCTTGAGACTGCCCACCTGATAAACGACATAGCCGAGAAATTAAGGCACAGGGGAATGCGCACGGGTTACCACAACCATTCGATCGAGTTCCAATCCTTGGAGGGCGAGTTTCCATGGGACACTTTCTTCGGCGCGACCGTTCACGACGTCGTGATGCAGCTCGATACCGGGAATGCGATGCACGGCGGCGTGAGTATGGATGGCTTGCTGGACATCTTGAGGAAATACAAAGGCCGCGCCACAACGGTGCACCTCAAGGAGTACTCAAAAAGCAACGACAAGGCCATAATAGGAGAGGGGGACACGAAGTGGAAGGAGCTCCTCTCGATGTGCGAGACGGTGGGCGGTGCCCAATGGTACATCATCGAGCAGGAGAGCTACGCGTTCTCGCCGCTCGAGTGCGCCAAACTCTGCGTCCAAAACCTGAGGAAAATGTTGTAACTTCCCAAGGGCCTAATGACGGACTTCCAGCTGCCTACGTAGCCCGATGTTGCCACTGAGGGTTATCAACATGACCGCCCTTACTATGTCAGTTAATTCCTGTACTTCGAATGACAAAGCCAGCCGTTCTGACGAATACTCGTTAATAAAGATATAGCGATCGATTTGGCCTGCAAATAATGGCCAAGTGGCCAAATAGTTTATGAATGTCTCATATCTATACTTATTACTTCTGTAAGGAAGTAATAACCAATGAATACATTAACGTCTGGAGGAGCAAGACTGAAGGCGACCAAGAACTGGGCCATCTATGCCTTCATCATCCTATGGTCAGCCATAATGATCCTGGCTTTAACATTAGGAATTACGTATGACTGGCCAGACTATGTCCACGTGAACTACGGCTTCCCAATGGTCTGGGGCACGCACACCCTGAACACAATACACGGACCCGTCGATATCTGGAGTGTCGACGTTCTCTCTCTGCTGTTTGACTTAATCTTCTGGTTTGGATCGCTGCTTGTAGGCGTTGCAGCAGTCCTCCACTTCTTAAAAGACCAGAGATCGGCTTAACCTCTACAGCCCTGTGACCGCGCCTGTCCGTGCGTGCGTGCTTGCTTGCGATCACATCTACTCTGAAGGTTCATTCCTCGGCCGTATCCACTTCATGGCTTCGAGCCAAAACGTTGAGGCGAATGCGACGGATAGGATTTCCACCCACACCGGCAAAGGGAGGGAGGTTGTCTTCGTATACGATGAGACCGCTGGCACACCGGTTATCAGGATCGTCAGTGCGCTCATCCCCAAGAGCCATAAAAATCCGAATCGGTTTGAGAGGATCCCCTGCTTCAGGAGCGGCAGCTTCTCTTGTTTCAAGTTAAGCGCGAGCAATATATGTCCCAAGAGCCATAAAGCAAAGGCAGCCGTCTGCGCCATGACAACGTATCCAGTCCGGAAGTATAGCGAAAGGTATACCACCAGTATCCCGGCCACGAGTCCAGCCCCATTCCGTACGATCCTAAGTATCAGGGGGCGCTTGAGATATTCCTCTATCCTTTGAGGCCCCCGCCTCAGGATGTCCGGTTCAGAAGACTCGGTGACGAAGATCGTTGAGGACGCCAGGTCCATCAGGAGCTCGATCATGATGAGATGGATCGGCGCAAATGGGAAAGGAATTCCCAGGATCAGGGGCACGATGAAGACGGAGAGCAGGATCGCCTTCGCCGAGAGATAGTAAGTCAGCCCCTTGCGGAAATTGTCGATCGCCTTTCTCCCGGTCATGACCGCGTCCAGGACATGGGCGTAGTTGTCGTCCACCAGCACCAAGTCAGCGGTCTCCTTGGCGAGGTCGGTGCCGATCTCGCCCATCGCGACTCCCACGTTGGCGGAGGCGATCGCGGGCGCGTCATTGATACCGTCCCCGATGACGGCGACCTTCTCCCCCCCAGACTGCAGGTTCTTCACCAAGCGAAGTTTCTGCGACGGCGATATCCTGGCAAAGAGACGAGACGATCGGAGCGCACCACGCAGCGCCTCGTCATCCATCCGATCTAGCTGATCGCCCGTGACCACTTTCGTCTCCAGCCCGATTTCCCCCGCAACGGCCTTCGTGGTGGCGGGATGGTCTCCGGTCACGATGAACGTCTTGACGCCGGCACCCGTGAGTGCGGTGACGACATCTCGCGTTCCAGGGCGGACCGGATCCTCAAGTATGGCCAAAGCCAGGAAGCTTACGCCATCGAGTTCATCGAGTTTTTCAGTTCCTGAAACAAGCGAGGCAAACGCGACGACCCGCTTCCCCGAGTCAGCCTCCCCGGCCACGATTCCGTTCAGCCGTTCCTTCTCGTCGCCCTGCAGAGAAGAAGATCTTATGAGGAGTTCGGGTTCACCGGCAACGTAATGGATGTATGACCCGCCCGTCCGGTAGGTCAACACGCGCCACGGGTGTCCCTGCGAAAATCCCTCGAATGAGAGCGGCGTCGATTTGGCCCGTGGGCCCCCATTGAAGGCTTCTGCCACGGCTCTGTCTGTTGGATCGTTGAGATATTCTGGGAGGCAGGCGAGGATCTCGTCCTCAAGCGCCTTGGCCTCAGGAGGTCCTATTTCGCGGCCGTCCGGAAGTACGAATTTTACAACCCGCATCCTATTTTCAGTTATGGTTCCGGTCTTGTCGGCGAGAATCGCCGTTACCGATCCAAGGGTTTCGGCTCCTCGCAGGCGTTTCACGACGATGTTCTTTGTCGCCAATTCAAATGATGCGAGGGCAAGGGCCATCGTGATTATGATCGGCGGTTGACCGGGAACCATCAGAAATGTAAGAGCGAGCCACGTCAGCGCCATCTGCTGAAGGCCGAGCCCCCGAAGGATGCCCACCGTCGGAATGATGAGGCTCACGATGATCGCAAAAACCGTGAGGCTTTTTACTAATTGACCCATCGCCCGCTGCAAAGGCGTCCGCTCCTTCTGGGCCGCCTGCACTTCCTTTGCGATTCTACCGAATTCGCTCCGTTCGCCGACGACCATGACCACCGCCTTCCCTTCACCATCGAGGACCGTTGTGCCCGAAAGGATGCAGTTGGCCCTCTCGGCTAGGGGCGTGCTCTCCGTTATTTCAGCCCTGGCGTCCTTTCTCATCGGGAGCGATTCGCCGGTCAGTGGGGCCTCGTTCACCGACAGCCCTCTTGATTCCACGAGCCTCGCATCCGCCGGAATGCGAACCCCCGCTGAAACGATTATCAGATCTCCGACGACCACATCCGCCGTCGGGATCTCCTGCACTCTGCCCTCCCGTACGACCTTAGTGGTGTTCTGCGCAAGTTCCCTCAGACGAGCCATGGTGCGATCAGTTCTAAGCTTGTTTACGAACTCAACCGAGACGTAGGCGATGACGACGAAAATCATCACAGCCGCTTCAATGGTTTCCCCAAATACAAGCGAAAGGGCGGCAACGGTGAGGAGCAGAAGCATCATCGGCTCTTTAACGCCCTCGAGCAATAAAGCGATAACACTCGTTCGTTTTAATTCCACCATGGCGTTTGTACCGTAACTTGCCCGGGACTTTCTGATCTGCTCTGCGGAAAGGCCACCCTCATAATCGACTGAAAATATATCCTGAATCTGTGTTCCCGATAATGTCCACCAATGACTGGGGAATCGTGCAGCATTGAATTGAGATAAGTTTCTTCCTTTTTTGTCTTCATCGTTCATTCCTCAAGGTCCCTCCCAAACATCTTTAGTTGACTCGTGCGTTATAAATTCTTATTATTAAATTTAGTTCTTCTACACCATAGTAGCGTTGCTGTAACGAAACAGTCACACATTCTTATGTACGGCCAGTTAGAGTGCAAGTATTGGAGATAATTCATATGGGCGAATATGAGGACACGTTGAAAGATATAGAGAAGACCATAGGCATTGTTCCAGGCTTCATGAAGGCCCTGCCAAAGGACGTTCTAATCCATGATTGGGCCCTCTGGAAGAAATACACACTTGGGGAAACGGAGATCCCAGGTAAATACAGGGAGCTTGGAGGATTGGCGGTCGCGGCCAACATCAAATGCCCCTACTGCGAGGTCATGCACACTGCGATGGCCAAACACCACGGCGCTACCGACGAAGAATTATCAGAGGTCTACTATCTGGCAAGCCTCACCGCGAGATGGAGCACCATGATACACGCTCAGCACTATGACTGGGACACATTCCTCAAAGAGGCTCAGAAGATAGGCGAATATATGCAGAGGAAGAAGTAGGATGGAGATCTATCCTGCTCATTTTTACTGGCAATAACTAGACAGGATACATGGCTCTATTATACTAGTCTAGTCCAGCAGTCTTTTTTCTCCTTCGATTTCCTTTATGCTTGTTATATCTTGCGTAACTTCTAAGGTGCCAAGATAATTCCGATCTTTATCGCGAACTGGGAAGTACCGGATATAAACCAGCCTGCCACCCATTCTGATCCAAAATTCAGCCGCATCCTTCTTACCAGCTTTGAATTCATCTAGAATCCTGTTGACGATATGAATGCTCTTCTGGGGATGACATCGTTGAACTTTTGTTCCAATTATGGATCTAGTGCGCACGAAGATCCTCCCCTCGGATTTACTGAAGTACTTGACGGCGTCCGCCTTATCGACGAAGGTGATATCGATTGGGAGCGCATTGAGGATCGCTTCGGCCTCTTCCTTTGTCAGCGTTCCAGTATCAAGTTGGAGCAGTTCCTCATCTGAAGGAGCCACCGTGGACTTCGGTTCCACGGACCCTTCGATGTAAGGGGTAGCTATTAGATAATTGGGCGTGAATGAGCAGTATCCGATCTCATCGAATTCCCTTCTCGCCTCCCTCCATTCCCGATCCGTAACTGCATTTTGAGCAGCAGGGTAGAGTATGTTATTTTCCTTAAAGATATGACTCGAGAGGGTATTGCTCAATGACTCGACGGCCTCGCCCAGATGGTCCTTAAATTCCTGGAAATTGTAATCTTTATTCCCCTCGATCAGTTTGAGTAGCTGCCTCTTCATCTCTCTGAGCTGGTTGTGTTCGATCCACATTATAGCAGGTGGTTCTTTAATCCCATGTTTCTGCAGGATTGGGAAGAGGACGTTTTCCTCTCGCAGATAATGTCTTTCGGCATCCGCTATTTCCTTTGCAATGCGGCTCAATTCCGAAATATCCCCGATGGCATGATCGGAGTCTCCTGCTCGCCTGACGGCATTTGTGATAGAATTCAGCACCTCTAAGAGATTCAATAGTATCTTGTGTTCCTCCATGAGGATCCTTAGGGGGCTACCTGGAGGGGCCTCCACCGATTGCTTCCCAAGCTGCTCCTCGAAGGCGGCGAGATGAACCTTACATAGCCTCTGGATCTCTTCCCTGGGCATCCCCTCCTCTATTAGGTCCTGCTCGATCTCGGAGATCTCCAGGGGGGTGATTCCCTCTATGGCTTCTTTGAACCTCTCCTTGACCTCCTGCGGCGAAGCTCCTGCATGCAGCTGCCTGATCAGATCCTTTAGGACCATCTTTCTCTTCTCGGCTTCAGGGTCCAAATGAGTTGAATACCTCTACGGCTCGGTCCTATGAACCCGGTTTTAAGGCTTCTCGTCTTATAACGGCGTTATATATACACCGAGGTTTCATGTGGATGAGGGAACAACAGCCGATTGGCTCCATCACCATTCCCCGATGCTTGATGGTTATTGCTGCGGGTGAAAGCGCGTCCGTCGACAGTTTGACTATGGGATGGAATCTAAGGGCGTTCATGGCTTCGAAATGCTCTCTATGGCTTTTGTTCTTTAAGTGAGTCCGAGTTGATACGCGCCATTAGTGTTATATTCGTTGCAAGCCTTCGATGATTTATTGGGCGTGGAGTACATGAAGAGAGCATACCTCATAATACCAATTGTAGTGGCCATAGTAGTGCTCATACTCTTCGAACTGCACTCGTCTAAGAAGATTAATCAGGTGACATTTGCTGACGATGAAATTATCGCGAGTGATGGAACTGGGCCCTATCCTGTCCCGGATACGATACAAGTGACGTTTTCATCAACTGACTACCTTCTATCAACTACGGACAGGTTAATTGTAGAAATGAGGAACAGTGCCAGACATGTTAAATGTAATTTTCATAGTTCCCAATGGAAGGACGAGTCTATGTTGAATACGGTCCCACGACTTTTTACGGATGATTATCATATACAATTTGTATTCTCTTACATAGGCATGTATGATAAGCTAAAGGTAGGAGATCGCCTAAAGATTATTATTACTGAAATTTCATTGATAGATAAGGACGATGTAAATAATTATGTATTATCAATAACTCGATGCCAAAATGCATCGTTACCGGATTATTACGTTCCTCCTGAGTTATACAATGAGGGGGACGTGGAGCTCATAAGGCAAAGTGAGGACGTTTGGATACTCGATGCTGAGTATGGATCGATCGATTCCACAGATAACGTAGCTTTAAGATGGCTATTGAGTATACGTTAATAATATAAAGGCAGGGCATTCATGAGCTCTCTTACGCCCTTGAAAAATTTCCTTGTCCATGCTCACACTTAAGCCGCTCAATGTATATATTCCCCGGTCTCAACCTATCGTTTAACTTCTCTTAGCGTATGCCTATACACCCTCGATAGTAAGCATTGGGCTTATGATGTAAACTCCAAGGAAGATTCTACTCTTCTTCGAAGGGTTCCAGTAACACTTATATATACTACAATGTTATATATGACGCTGTTATATATGTCTCCCTGCGGGTGTGGCCGAGACCATTGTTGGCACGAGTACCCGGAGCGGGCTTGGATTCAGTTCCTGATCATGAGGATCCTCTAAGTGAAGCCCACCTACGGCTATGAACTAATGGAAACCATCGAGAAAAAGAGCTTTGGATGTCATAGACTTGAAACGGGCTCCATCTACACGCTGTTGAGGCGAATGGAGCGCGGAGGTCTTCTTGCGTCCGAATGGAAACACGCCGTGAAGAGCGGACCCGACCGCAGGATCTACAGAGTGACGAAACAAGGAGCAGAGGCCCTGAGGAGTGGACTGGAGTCCATTTCCAAAAGGAAGGCTATGATGGACGATCTGGCCGAATTCTACAGGGAGAACTTCGCTATGACAAGTAAGGGGAGGTGATATGCTACATGTGTTGTGATGGGGAAGAATGCGGAGGCCACTCGGAGGCCACTCGGAGGCAAAGAGGCACCACGGAGAGTGCCATCGCGGCCATCATGAGGGCTGGGGCTTCCCGCTGATGAGCGTCGAAGAAGAGGTCGAGGCTCTTGATGGGATGAAGGAGAACCTGGAGAAGCAGCTGGAGATCGTGAACAAGAGACTTGAGCTGCTGAAGCGCTAGACGATGATGCCCATGGATTAGCTCTAGGGCGATAACAGTGATACAGACGGACATCGAGGCTGCGAACCTCACTAAGTGCTATGGGGATTGTTGGCAGTTGACCATGTAAGCCTTAAGGTAGGATATTGAGCAAAAATTGGAGGTGACAGAAATGGATGAAAGGGAACTACTCTTCCGAAACGGCGAAAGGGCAGCTAAACTGTCGACCATCATTCTTTTAGCATTTAGTGTATTGAAGGGAATAGTTGCCATCGTCTCAGGTAGCGTTGCCCTTCTGGCCGACTCCATTCACTCTTTCGCCGATGTCTTTTCCTCAGTCGCTGTTTGGGCTGGATTGAAACTGGTCCAACCTTCCGAAAGATTTCCCTATGGTTATTACAAGGCAGAGACCTTGGCGCTACTGATAGTCGCCATAACGATTGCTTCATCTGGTGCTCTCATCTTAGCCAGTTAAGATCGACGAGGCAATACACCTTTTGAGTCAAAATAAGTTGAAAAGAATAACAACGCCAACTGAAAGGCATGAAAAAGGGGATGCCGATTGAAATGGACTGGCCTGGCTTCCTGCCCTTTATCTCAATTTCACGAGTGTTAATCAGTCCTAGCTGCATATCCTCATGTGTGCCTTTAACAATCAGAAAGCAGTAGTTCCTGAAACCTCAGCCCTGACCATGTCGAATCCTGAGTTTCCTTATTTCGACCCAAATCCCCGGTGGATCGGGAAATAGCTTGTAATCCTCTATGTCCGCAGCGCCAAGCCATTTCGTAAACCATTGGGGTGAGCGCTTTGTCCACCATTCCCTCTCTCGCTCAGGCCCGAGGCGTCTGACCTCCTCCTCGATGCTAGCTACCAAGGCCTCCCTTTCAGGTACGGGCATATATCTCCCCATAGCCCCTCCTATGAAGGCTACTCCTGTCGGCTTCAAAATCCGGTACACCTCCTTAAATCCCTGTGCCGGCTCCTCCCAGAAGAACACCGCGCCTCTGCACACTATCAGATCAATGGAACCATCTACAAATGGCATCTGCTGGGCATCCGCTTGTTCACTGTGGATCCTTGCCCTTACGTCGCCCTCGGCCAAATTTACGACCGCCCTACTCAACCTTTCAAGATTTGTATCTACCAAGTGAACCGTCATGTCGGTCTGCTTTGCTAATTCTATTCCAAGCCAACCTGCCCCACTTCCCAGGTCGATGCAGGCTCCCTCGGTTATATGATAATCGTCTATGATTTGCTTCGCGAGGAACTTGCAAGCAAGCATGTGCCCCTTCTCATGATCGCGCATTGTCTTCCAATATGGGGAGTCTGCAGTTTGGGGAAAGCTGGCGTTAACTACAAGTTTTTTCCCGCTCACTTCTTCTCCACCTCACGGAATCTCCTTTGTCATGATCACCCTATCTATGTACGATCCGTTCTTGTACAATCCATTGGGTATACGCCCGGTTTCCTCGAATCCCACCTTCTCGTAGACGTGAATGGCCCTCCGATTGGTTGAGAACGCGCTGAGGGTGACGACCTTCAGTCCCATGATGCGAGCTTGCTCCAATAAGGCCTTCATCATCTCCGTCCCAATGTCCATGTCCCTGTAACCGGACCTTATTATGATGCCAAGATTGCCCAAATGGCTCTCACAGCGGAACCCTCCCCTGATTATCTCCGAACTCGCCACGACCTTCCCATCGACTTCAGCGACTATGGTAATCGCCTTTCCCTTCTCCATCCGCGCCATGACCCCGGATAACCAATCTATCTCCTCCTCCCGCGTCTTCTTCTCGTCTATCTTGATATCGGCTCCCTCATCGACGATATAGTTGATCAATTCCAACAAATCATCCAGATCTTCCCACTCAGGTGTCCTGAGGACGACCTCCTTTCCACACTTCGTAACGAAGCGATGCAGGATCTGACCGGTTTTCATCTTCCGCGATGTGGGTTGCTGAAGGACGGCTTATATGGTCTCTGTCCCTCATGCTCGACGGGGCACTCCGTTCTATTCACTGAGGTTCTTCGTGCCGTTCTAGAGTGTCCCACCTATGCCCACTTTTTGTCTTTACAGGCTCCATGAACTTAGAGGGGGAATCGTCATTACGTTACTTCCCTAAACGCGCCCATGATGACATTTACATTATATAAACCGATGAGCAGGCGCAAACTGCAGACTGCAATAACTATGATGTAACTGTTCCACAGGAAGGGCTTACGCACATTGTAGTTCCTTTGTATATGAATGAATAACTTAAATGCCGCAATTGTGATGAAGAACCATCCAGCTTCGGAAGCAATGAAAAGAGCTGGATTTGCTACCCGCCAGGCTACAGGCGGATTAATTTCAAAGGCGAGATTCGAGGAGATGCCCAATACAGTTGTCGTCGCATCAACAATTGTGCACAAACCCGAAAAGAACACGAAACATATTTCCTGGATGGTCCTCATCCTTCCTTGCCATGCATTCATTTGTTGCAATATTGTGCTCTCTCGGGCGGCATACATGAGAGGCGACAATCTCTCCTTATAACGGGAATCACGAGATCCCAATTAAGATTTACGGTCGTCTAATATGGAAAAAGAATACGTCTTCTTCTATAGAGATTTTTTATCGATGTGCGCCCATCTTTCATATTGCAAGAAGCTTCTCGTTCATCTTTAATCGTGACTTACGAGTTCCTTAAATCCTAAACTCTGGCCCTCTGTTAAAAAGTTCCTGGTATATCCTCGTGAATAGAGCTATGTAATCGTTTGCTTGCTCTGTTGTCACGAAGAGAGCCCTTCCATCATCATTTATCTTCGAAAGGTAGCCCTTCATGCTCAGGAATTCGATGTACTCCTGTCCTATCTTCGAATTAAGATCACATCTACTGATAATGTTCGTGAATGTCCTGGGGGACCTGCAAAAGGTCAAGATCTCCCAATAGATTTCATATTGCGTCCTCCTAGCCTTCATGTCAGCTGCCTTCTATCAGTTTGGCTAGGTCTTTCTCTGCCTTAACGCTCTCTTGGAGTCTTTCCCCCCATGTGGAAACATAGCGTTCAAAGTAGATGGGGATATATACGCCTAAGAAGCCGACTGCGAAATTCAAAAAAACTCCCACAGATGACAGTAATGGGTCCCATGCGCCTGACGCCGAGAATACGCGGGTGAAGAGCACAACGACCCCGTTGACGATAAAACAGATCCCGGCTATCTTACAAGCGGTAACCAGTTTCAGCATCGTCGTCCTCTTTTCCCTGTAGTATGCCATTGCCTGTATAATAAAACCTATTACATCGTCACTTTCTAAATTGGACTTCTTCTTCTCGTATTCCTCTTTGATATCCTGAAGGCCATCTAGAATTTCCACGCTGGTGAGGAGCCACCTTAAAGAGAGGCTGAATGCCAAGAATCCGAGGATGCAAAATAAAAGCTGAGGGAATAAATTTTTGGCGTTTACAAGCGCGAGGACATTCTGGATGCCAAAACTCACGGAAAGGGCCATCGCAACCGCCCCAAATGCCAAGTTGATAATCGAGAGGGCATAGAAACTCTTCAACTCCCTCACAAACCTCGTTGCAGTGACTTCGGACATTTCCCTCTCCCCACCAACTTGCCATTCAATGCATATAAGGTATAAAGAAAGTTAGTTACATATCTTTATTATGCGAGAGCGCTAGATGCCAATGATGAGAAAGTCCTCGTGGATAAACCTCATCCCCTCCCGATGGGAGCTACCCGCGAGGAGACATAGGGGATAATATGAGAGCGACTCGAAAGGTTGCGTTCGTGTTCTTCGATCATGGCGGAACGCTAACATGTCAAAAGAAGGACTCGCCCCAGATAGTTTCCGAAGTCCTTGCCGAATCCGGGTACAGCTTCCCTTTAGAACAGGTGAGAGATGCGCTGGTGAAGGCGGATAGATATTGGGAAGAGAGATATCGACCGCTTCCGAGGGGGTGTCGGTTTAGCGACAGCATACTTGAGGATCTGCACAAAAATTTGTTAGGCCATCTAGGCCTCGAACGTGGAGTTGATGAACTAGCGGCCAAGATAGTCTCGGAGTGGCATGATAGGGCGGGGTTCGTCCTTCATCCGGACACCCTCCCATGCCTAGAGGCGCTAAGGCAGCATGGATTGCCCATGGGCGTCATCACCCAAACGCTCTGGAAGGAGGACGAATTCAGGCACCTCCACCTCAGAAGAGAAGGCATCGAGCACTACTTCAATCTGGTCCTCACCACTGAGAGCATCGGATATGACAAACCTGACAAAAGGCTCTACCTTAAGGCCATCGATCTGGCCGGTCACGCTCCTCATGAGATAATGCATGTTGGCGACAGTTATGAGCTGGATGTGAAGGGGGCGGAATCGGCTGGTTTGAGGGCGGTGCTTCTCATCAGAGGCGGAAAGGCAATCTCGTACGACTGCGCAACGATCGGATCTCTGACCCAGCTCCAGGAAATGTTATGATGAAAACCCCAAGGAAGATTCTACTCTTTTTCGAGCTGATGTAGGTCCAAGTCGATCGACAGGCACTCATCCATCCCCGATTCGGGCTCAAGGTTGTATAATTGTGGTGGGAATGGGCCGCGGCCAGTCATCAGTAATGGCTCCTGAACCCCAGACAATAAAAGCTTAACCTCAACTCTAGAGCCTAGGTTAAATACTATCCCGCCAAGGCAACTCATCGGACTCATTCAAGAGCTTCTGCATAGGCTTGAAGATATGCGCTAGGATGTCAATAGGAGGCAAGGAGGGGAATGCTTCCACCCTCATCCTATCGGTCCGAAAGGGCCAATTTACAGAGAGTAAAAGAATTAGGTTTTGAGGCCGATGAAGTCCTGCGATTGGGGATCGAATCAGTAAGATCGACGATTTAAGTCGATAGCTCTACTATAGGTCCCCCATGATTGAGATTGTAAGGACATAACCTGCTTATGGATTAATCAGGTTTATCTAGGTATGTATAGAAAAAGGCTAACTTTTAAAAACTAAACTAATTTAGCGAAATTATCGCGGACCGACTTGTAAATGCCAACGCCCAACTCTAAAAGCTGTGGATAAAAGGGTTCAAGTGGAGGAGATGAAAGCGAAAGGAGTAAAGGCAGAAAAACAAGGAATTGTTGGACATGTAATCATAGACTCTGAATTTATAGAATTTGAATTGGAAGTCCCCCCATGATCTTGCCAAGTCTGCTTAAGCGATAATTCCTTGTATCAAAAACTACTTGCAGAATCAGATTATGAATAAAGATAAGAGGTCGTTAAGAAACGGTAACGTTACGTAGTGTATTCAAAATAACAATTATCTTTGGAGCCATCTCGTGGCAGAGAGCCCTTCAGCCAGCTTCACGGTCAAGCAGCCCTTCCCTATAACATACGTGGTCATAGGTTTAGTAATGATTGGCATCGTAGGTTTATTGCTCTTCATGAAGACAAGGAGAAAGCAAACCTAATCGTACTTCGCAAGCACCGCATCTCCCTCTGACCCATTAGTTCCCACCTACTAAGCTACCGACCAAAGGACCATATTTTCTTAAATTCCTGATCAAATGTTGACGCAAGTTCTTTGCTTCTGATCACGAGTAAGTTCTCGTTATTATCCTCTTCAGCGTCATTGGACCAGTTAAAGCTGCCGACCAAGATTATACAACTATCAATGATCGCGACCTTGTGGTGCATCAGGCCAGGATTCGTATCGTTTCTGACCTGGACGCCCGCGTCTGCAAGACGGAAGTATTCGCTATATTTGCTGACTTGAGATCCCTCGAAGACTACCTTCACGTCTATACCCTTCTGGTATGCACGCAGGACGGCGTCGCCTATGCTGTCCAACGTGAAGCTATAAATTAAGACATGGACACTCTTGTTGGCTTTCCCCAGCCAATATATCACCTGGGAAGCAGCACCGCCTTTCGGCGAGAAAAGTGTGGCCAATATGGCCAAATCACTCTTAGTCCTCGACGCCAGACTTGCGTTCAGCTCATCGATCGTATTCTGAAGTCTGACCTTGTCGTCTTGTAGAGACGTAACTTGACTTTGTAACTGCGCCTTATCGGTCTGCAAGGCCGTGACTTGTGTCTCGAGGTCCTGTATCCTATTCTGAATGATACTAATTTGCCCAGCGGTTGTAGCATAGCCACCTATACCGCCAATGACTATGCCAATGATAAGGAGAATAATTGCTACAGGTAGTATTTTAGACCCTTTCTTTTCCAAACTCATTCTCCCACCTCCTAAGCCCCACATTTTAAACCATTTAGAAATAAGACAGAGCTAGAATTAAGGTTTAGGTCCCCGATGTCTTGATCTTCCCTATGACCTGATGGTATTACGGACTTATGGGTAGGCTTATAGGAGTAAGAGGGTTCTATTATAGTAGGTGGAGGATGAGGTATGTATGGCTTGAAAAGGGGGATGAGCATTCATGAGTGAGTTAGCTCTAATCCATAGTGTCAATTATCTACACAAGCATCAGAGGTCTAAATTTGTCATAGTTCCTATTCTTTGTCTTATTACCACCTTATCAGTAATACGAACGACTGCTTGGAGTAAAGGAGGTTGCTGCGATGACGCTTCAAAACCATATTATGGAACTCTAAGTTATTTGAAAGAGATTAGGTGCGGCGGATCCCTTAACTTTGTCGTTAATAATCTTGCATACATACCCTCTATGTATGGTATACATACCCTCTATGTATGGTACGCCTCTTTCCTCGTTCAAGCAGAGAACAATCACACTATTATAAATGAAGTAGAGCTCAACCCACCTGAAGACGACAGGCTCTCTACTACAATGGAATGGGTAGAGCTCTATAATCCTACTTCTTCTTCCGTCGAGATAGGTGGTTGTACCTTGTCGACAACTCACGGAGAGACCTTAACCATCCATTCAGGAACGATTCTACAGCCAAAGGGCTACTTAGTTGTTGAAAGCTCCAGGTGGCTGGTTAACGATGACGAGTTATTAATTCTTAGAAACTCTCTTGGAGAGGAGATAGATATTACACCCATAATCAGCGACGCAGATAATGACAATAGGGCATGGGCCCGCTCCCCAAACGGAAAGGATTCGGACTCCTTATCAGATTGGAGGTTCCAGTCCTCAACCAAGGGATACTCAAACGGGGGAGAGGTTCAGAAGGGATCCAGCTCCATAACATGCTCTTCTAGCCCTTCAACCTCCCTGAGAAGCAGGATCATGGTTTCGGGATCCATACTGCCTGAGCATGGAGGCGTCGACGTAAATCTTTCCTTCACGCCTCCTAACGGCTCGGTCACCTTAAGGACCATAAGATCTGCATCGAACGGAAGCTACTCCTTAGAATTTTTCCCAGATTCAATCGGAATTTGGAGGGTAAAGGCCAGCTGGCTTGGTGATTCCGACCACGAAGGTGCTGAGAGCTCCTTTGTAACTTTCACGGTAGGTAAGGCTTCTAGTTCCATTACGGTCTCACTGCCTTATGATATAAGATTGGGCCAGAATGTTACCATAAGGGGTTCCCTATCACCCATTAGAATAGGGGCTTCATTAAAAATATCATGGAGGACTCAAGGAGGTGTTTGGGAAGAGATTGCAACTACCCTAACGGATTCCGCAGGCTCCTTCTACTATGATTGGATCGATACCCCTAATGTCGCAGGAGCTTACGAGGTAAAAGTATCTTGGGAAGGCGACTCTGAATACGAAGGCTCTGAGAAGGTTTCGAGCCTTAGGGTGTTGAGGCTACGAAGCTCCATATCTATAGGATTGAGTGAAAGCATCATAATCTTAGGGGAATCTATTGAGCTTAGTGCTTTTATGGATCCCCCTCTCGGCAACGTCTCCCTAAATATCATCTACACTGAACCAAATGGATTAAGAGAGAGGAGAGGATTTACGAGAACCGTAATCACATCGGAAACAGGCTCTTACATAGATTCTCTCAAGCCAGATACCGCAGGAACTTGGAACGTTATAGCGATGTGGATTGGGAACTCCAATTACGAGGGAGCTGATAGCATCGTTTTGAGCTTCGTTGTGAACAAGGCTCCTACCCTGATCGAGATGACCCTTTCGAGAGAAAGTCTTGAGCTTGGGCAATCCTTAACGGTTTCAGGCGGGATATCCCCATCTCCTGGGCAAGTCGTCATCGAATTTGGATATGAGAGGCCTGATGGATCCACGGTTTCTAGGAGCGTAACAACATCTGAAGATGGACGTTTCGAAGACACCTATGAGCCTGATGTGGAAGGGGTCTGGAACGTGGAAGTCTCTTGGCCAGGAAGCGAGAATTATGGGCCTGCAACCAGCACTCCGATAAGTTTCACTGTGCAGCAACCTTTTCCGATAATATACGTGGCAGCAGGGATCTTTATGGTTGTAGCAGCAGTTGCCTTACTAGTATTTAAAATGAAGAGAAAGTAAACCCTAGTAAGAAACTAGTAATACCTAATACCTATCTAATGGTTCGCTGGGCCTCAGTCTCCTAATCTTGAGTGAGCTTGCCTTGCCTACGCACGCAGACCATGTCCTATTCGACAATCTCTCCAAAATAGCTCGCCTCGACTCCCTCGGCCATGTCTCCTGTAATATCCTTATTTCCTCCTTCGTCCATGCCCGCACTTTCCAGGGACCCCTCATGTCTTTCACCTCTCGATATTCCTCATATCCCTTTTTTCAAATCGGCGAGCTTTACGTGCGTGGACGTGGATGAAGTTTTGCGTGTTCAATTTGCTGGTGGACTAGATATAGCTGATATTGTCAATGCACTCTGATAGCTTCTGCCAATTATCTGCTAATTTTAGATATATTTAAAAATCAATCCTTTCTAATTCTTCTAATATATCCTCTCCATTAAGGAACCTTATATATTCCTTAAATTGTCCCCCTAGAGCCCCTGAAGTTACACCGCGTATTAAATTATCTTTAGCTGGACCCGTGTAATCACATGATGTTATTACATACATATAGTGTGGGCATACATCTTGTCTGAAATATGTGTCAGGAAAAGGTGTAGTAAATCCTCTATATATTTGATCGATGACATTTTTCACATCTCCTACTCCAATGTCTTTGGCCTTAATTTGAAATCCATAGATAATTTCCTTTCCAAATGGATCTCTGGTGAAAGCTACAATGTCTTTTCCCTGCTCTGTAGAAGGCGCGTGTAGTAATCCTCCTTATTGCACCAGAATAGTCCCCACGTTCCATTAAATTAAGTGCATCCACTAATTCAAATTCTCCTGCACTTGGTTGCATGGCCATAACAGATTGTAACTGGGTCTCATCAATGAGCTTATATCTTTCTGATTTAATAATAGGCTTTTCATCCCACCCGACATAATTAAGCAGGATTATGTAACCAGAGGCGATTTCCGATTCTAA